>Ga0101941_1000032_pt1 | contig 406454 bp, 388 predicted proteins | sample DewCreD2012metaG_3_FD_75242 | JGI IMG/M metagenome (GOLD analysis project Ga0101941, IMG submission 75242) | Hot spring sediment bacterial and archeal communities from British Columbia, Canada, to study Microbial Dark Matter (Phase II) - Dewar... ... | reverse complement strand
AGTCGGTCAGGACATTGGGTTGATCGCCCCGAGGTTCCACGATTTCCCACTTTAGGAAGCGGGCTTTGACTTTAGGGGCGTCAGGGCGTTGTTTTCGGAGCCATTCGCCAGAGGTTATTGCTGCTTCGTAGGCGCTGACAACCTCGTGGGCTGGACCGTCTCGCACAATACGCCCACCGTCTAACCAAAAGACCCGCTCACATAACCGTCGGATTTGATTCATTTGATGGCTGACGAAAAGGACTGTCCGTCCGCTGCGGGAAACCTCTTCCATCTTGCCTAAACATTTCTTCTGAAACTCCAAATCGCCGACGGCTAACACCTCGTCCACGAGCAAAATCTCAGGGTCTAAATGGGCAGCAACGGCGAAGGCTAAGCGCATCTGCATCCCGACGCTGTAATGCTTGAGGGGTGTGTCAAGGAACTGCTCTACACCAGAGAAGGCGACGATTTCATCAAACTTGCGGTCAATCTCCCGCTTCGTCATCCCTAAGATAGCGCCGCTCAAGTAGATGTTCTCGCGACCTGTCAGTTCGGGATGGAAGCCAGTGCCCACTTCTAACAGCGAACCGACCCGACCGCGCACTTCCGCATACCCTTCCGTCGGCTCAGTGATGCGAGCGAGGATTTTCAAGAGGGTCGTTTTGCCCGCCCCGTTGCGCCCGATGATGCCGACGACTTCGCCTTGTTTGACCTCAAAGGAAACATCTTTGAGCGCCCAAATGAAGTTGGGAGACTGGGGATCGGGGATTGGGGATTGGTTGTTACGGTGAAGGAAACGAAAGGGCGCCGTCAGGGAGCGGGCAAGAACATCGCGAAGGGCGTAATAGCGCTCCCTTTGCCCGATGCGGTAGCGTTTCCCCAAGTTTTCAACGCGGATAGCGATGTCGCTCATAGGCGTGATAGGCGCTCCCGTTCAAACCAAGTCAGCGATAGTTCCTTCTATCCTTCGGAAGTAAATCAGTCCGCCAAGGAGCACCAAGAAGACGGCGAGGACGGAGACGGCAAAGAGGCTTTGAGGCGGTTGCCCCTGTCCCGTCAAAGCCCAACGGAAGCCCTCAATGACGCCTGCCATCGGGTTCAACCCGTAAAGCCACTGCCAGCGCTCTGGGACGAGACTGCTTGGATAAGCAACGGGCGAGGCAAACATCCAAAACTGGATGAGAAAGGGGACAGCATAGCGGACATCTCGGTAAATGGCGTTGAGAGCAGAGAGCCATAAACCGACCCCAAAGGCTGTCATCACTGCGAGTAGCATCAGGAAAGGAAGCCAAAGCACGGCGAGGGTCGGGATGATGCCGTAAAAGAGCATCATGCCGATGAGAATGAGGAAAGCAATCCCAAAATCCACTAACCCCGACAAGACCGCCGCCAAAGGCAAGATAATGCGAGGGAAGTAGACCTTGGTGATGACCCGTTGATGCTCAATGATGGTATTCGTCGCATTTTGCAGGGCGCCCGCAAAATACATCCAAGGCAACAAGGCGCTGTAGTAAAACACGGGATAGGGAAGCCCGTGAGAGGGAATCTTGGCGAGTTTGCCGAAGAAGAGACTGAAGACGACCATCGTCATGAAAGGTTGCAAAATTGCCCACGCTGCGCCAATGACCGTCTGTTTGTAACGAACTTTAATGTCCCGCCAGACGAAGAAGTAAAGCAATTCCCGATAAGCCCAAATTTCCCGTAGGTCAATGTCCCACCAACTTCGGCGGGGGCGGATGATTTGGACAAACTCGCTCGTTGTAATCATGGCTTGTCAAGTTATTGGAGTAATTTGGGGGCAATGCGTCGCCCTTTGATTGGAGCCCCTTTCCTACCCCGACCAACCCTCAACGACCACATGGTCACCCCTGACGCAAATACTCGCTCAACCATTGTTCTATCGGGTTGCACAGCCGCTTCTTCGCAGAAGGGCTTTAATTGGCGCTCGTTATTATAACGCGTCGCTCTCGGATGTAAAAGAGGTTAAGAGAGTGTGTTCGGAAAGGGAGGGCGAGGCTCCTGCCGAGCCGAAATGATCTCACCGGGAGGTTCGCCCTCCCATTGGCTCAATTTTCGAACATACTCGGTTGAGGGTGTGTTTGGAAAGTCATGAAATCGGTTTTATGCGTCGTGGCATAGCCGCTTTGGTCGTGGCTGATAGCCACCCCAACATAGATGAGTAACCTGACGCCTCCTCCGCCTTCGCTGAAAAGCCGACGCTTTATCCGACCTTCTGTGGGAGCGTCTATCAGCCGCGAAAATGACAATGGCAATGTCCACTGCAACGAACAGCGGTTATTCAAGGCACGATACACCTTCAAGGGTAGAGAGTGTGTTCGGGAATTGAGCCCTGTGGGAGGGCGAACCTCTGGGAAGCCAAAAATCAGGGATAGCAAAAGGAACGACGGCTACACGCTGAGGCTTTTTAACCCTGATTTGGGGCACTGTCAGTGAAGGAGGAAGAGAGCAACAAGGAAGCGTCAAAATAGGTGGGGGCGTGAAAGACGAACCGCCTTGGAGGCAAAGAAAGATGACAGGCTTTGTGTCACCGAAAACTTGCCGTCGGGCGCTATTGCTGGCGGTGTTGTTGGCTTTTGGGGCAAGTGTGGTAGCAGCGCCGTCCGTGCCGCCAGAAGCGACACCCGAAGAAAGGCGGCTGGGCGAGGAAGTGGTGCGGGAATTTGAAGCAAAGGTGAAACCTGTTGCCGACCATCCGATGTTGCCCCAATTGCGGGCTATCGTGGCACGCTTGGCGGCAGTGACGGAGCGCCCGAAGATGGCTTACACCGTCAAAGTTGTGGACGATCCCGAACCCAACGCCTTCACTTTTCCCGGCGGCTTTATGTATGTGACGACGGGGTTGCTGAAGTTGGCGCAAAGCGAGCACGAATTAGCAGCCGTCCTTGCCCATGAAATCGCCCACAACACGCGGCTGCACGCTTTACGGATGGTGCGCAAAGAGAACCGACTTTCGCTACCTGTTTTGTTGTCCATGTTAGCGGCAACTTTCGCCCGCAGCGAGACGGCGGCTCAAGTCGCTCAGGTCGTCGTGGGCATTTTGCAGGTGATGAGGTTAGGCTACTCACGGGACATGGAACGGGAAGCGGATGAGGCTGCCTTTCGCTACCTGCAACAAGCAGGTTATAACCCTGTCGGGCTGCTGACTTTTTTTGAGAAACTGCAACGGCTGGAGGAGCAAACGATGCCGCCACAACTGTTACCGGGCTACTGGACGACCCACCCCGCCATCAACGAACGCATCGCCAATATCAAGCGCTGGCTGCAAGCCAGTGGGTTGCCTGTCAATCGCCGTCCCATAACGGGGGCGCTCAAAGTGGAAGCGAAGGAGACGGAAGTTGATGGGTGCAAAGTCGGCGTTTTACTGCTGGATGGCGAGGAACTGTGTCGCTTTGCGCCCCTTGACAACAAAAGCGGGTTGCAACGCGCCCAAGAGGCTGCCCGTCGGCTGGATACCACTTTGGATGATGGCGCCAAACCCTCGGCGTTCCGTCTGACGGTCGCTAATGGGCGGTTGACGGTTGCTATTGACCGGCAAGTGCTCTGGGAATTGACGGAAGCCGATGCCTTGGTAAACGGGCAGCCGTTGGCTAAACTTTCGGAACATTTACGGCAAGTTCTCACCCGCGCTTTTTTACGGGGGAAGTTAGACGGGAGCCTTTGAGAGGCGTCGCTATAAGCGCAGTCGCCACACTTTGACCCGCTCGTCCTTGCTGGCGGAAGCGAGCCATCGCCCTGATGGGTGAAATGCCAATGCTAATGCCCAATTGCGTCCACCTTCCCACACCACAGCGGGTTGCCAATCGCTCACCCGCCAAATCCGCAATCGGTCATCCATGCTGGACGACACAGCAAACCGTCCATCGGGGCGGAAGGCGACAGCGCGAATTTCCCGTTGATGCCATCCTCGCAGGCGACGGGTTGGTTGGCGGGTTGTCGTGTCCCAGACGACTAACTCGGCGTCTTCTCCCCCAGACAGCAACCAACGCCCGTCAGGATGAAAGGCTAAGGCAGTGACGGCTCCTTGATGCGCCCGCCATGACGCCGACGGACGATGCTGGGTTGGCTCCCAAAGCCAAATCATGCCGTGAGCATCGCCGACGGCGATGAATGCTCTTTGAGGATGAAAGGCAAGGCTGCAAACTGGTGGCAGAGAGTAGCGGCGGACATTTGGTCCGTCAGCGAACAATAACCACAACCCTTCGTCGCCTCCTGCCACTAACCATTGACCATCGGGGTCTGCTATGACAGCGTGCAATCGCCCAATGCCTGCCTCCCAAAGGACTAATTGATGCCCACTGTGCCAACTCCACGCCCTCACCGTTCCGTCCCAACTGCCCGAGACGATTTGGGTGACATTCCATAAAGCCAAAGAACGGACGGAGCCTTCATGCCCTGTCAAAGTTTGGCGCAAAGCAGGTTGCTCCCAATCCCAGATGCGGATCGTGCGGTCGTGGCTGGCGGACACCAACCCTTTGCCATCAGGGGTGAAGAGGACACCAGTGACGCCAGCGCTATGTCCTTCCAATTCCGCCACCAACCAAAGGGGTTGACGCTGCCGCCAAACTTCGTAGCCCAGCAACGCCCCTGCTGTGAGGCAAGTGACGGTGAGAGCGGCGGCGCTGAGCCATTGACGGCGAGTCATACCGACGAAGGTGGGCGGGTAAAGGGCGCGGCGAAACTCAATGATGGATGGAAACCAGTCGGATTTCTCCACGCTCAATGCCCGTCTCAGGGCTCGCCGCACCCGCACCGACACTTCAGGGGCAAATTGCTCCACGGACGGCAAAGGGTCGGGCTTACCGCTGACAAGGGCTTGCTCGCGGACAGTCGCTTCAGGTGGCAACTGCCCTGTAGGGGCGCAATAAATGGTCGCTGCCAAGGCATATTGGTCGCTACGTTCGTCGGTTTGCCCTGCCTTGCGGTATTGCTCGGGCGGGGCGAAACCGGGGGTGACGGCTTGTGCCCCCACCGTCGTCATCCCTGCGCCCCATTTGGCGACGCCGAAGTCTACCAAAAAAGTGCGTCCGTCGGGCGTGATGCGGATGTTTTGTGGCTTGATGTCACGATGAATCACGGGCGGGTTGAGATGATGCAAATACTCCAAGGCATCAAACACGCCGCAAAGCAGCGTAAGGACTTCCGCCTCACTTAGCCGCCCCTTTTGTTGGATGCGATCCCAAAGTTCTTCGCCCGCGATGTAGTCCATGACCATGTAGGGACGGGGTGTTGGGATGGTGGGAGGGTGGTCTGTGAAGAAGTCGCTGACGCGGGGCAAGTTTGGGTGGTTAATGGTCGCCAGTAGTTCCGCTTCTTTGAGGAACGAATTCAGGACGGTGGGGTCGTGGTTTTCCTTGACTGCCACTTGCCGTTGCCGAAAGTGCAAATCTGCCGCCAAGTAAACGGCACCGAACCCACCACAACCCAAGAGCCGCTCAATGCGGTAGCGGTTTGCCAAGATGCAGCCAACCCCCAGCAACCGTTGAAGAGGCAACGGCAGAGGTTGGCGGCATCGGGGGCAAACCGTGGCTTGGAGGGGGCAGTGCGTGCTGCATTCAAGGCAAAATTGTCCGGCAGTTGGCTGCCCACATCGGGCGCAGAACATCGTCCCCATTGCGTTTTGGTGCCCGCAGTAAGGGCAACGCATCGCCATCATCAACGCCTCCCTGACTTAAGCCATTGAGATATGCCCAGCCCAAGGACGCTGGCAAGCGCGCCACTGCACACGCCGATGACAGCCCCACCCCACCAATGCCCTAAAGCACTGAATAAAGTGCCCAATAATCCGAGCAAGGCGAGGCGGACGAGCCGTTCATTCTGGGGTGCGTTATTTGAACGAATGGGTCGGTGATTTGGGGCTTCTTCCCCTCGTTCCTGCCCACCAAAACCTTGAACGGCTTCCCAGAAAGCCACGACGCTATTGAAACGATGGTCGGGATCAAAGGACATGGCAATCCTGATGGCTTGCCAAATGGATGGGGATAGCCCAAAGGGTTTGGAAGGCAAGTCAGGTTTCCCCTCGCGCCAAAGTGCCATGCGGGTGAGGGCATCGGGGGGTGTTTCGCCAGACAACGCAAAGAGCAAAGTGGCTGCCAAGGCGTATTGATCTACTTGCACACCTACCGTCGCCCCGTTTTGATACTGCTCAGGTGGCGAGTAGCCGTCTGCCCATGCCACTAAGGAACTGGATCGGGGACGGCGGGGGTTGACAGGTTCCAACACTTTGGCGACACCAAAATCCACTAAGACAGCGTGCCATTGAGGTTTTGGGCGTTGTAAAGGGCGCTGGGTTACCCGATGCACTATTTTTTCGGTGACAACTTGGAACTTGTCAGGATCATGTGCCCAAGCCAATAGCAAAGCGACCAAATGCTTGCAAAAGCGCTCTTTACGGAAGTCGGGGCAATCGCAGAAGCGGGCAACGACGCCGTTGTTGCCCAGCATCGCCCATACTTGGTAAGTGAGGTGGTCTTCAGGGCTCTCGCCGCCCAAACAGGTGCCGCTCAAGGTCCAACCGTGCCGCTTCAGCCCTTGCAACCGCCACCCATCTTGCCAGTAGGCTCGCCCCCGTTGGAAACGGGTGGCATCGCTCATGCGGGCGACTTGCTTTTCTGTCAAAGCCGGTGGAGGCAAGACAACTTCTTCCCATTCGTCTACCTTCGCTTGTGTCCAACGCCTCTGGACAATGATATTGGCGGGTTTGATATCACGATGGACGATCCCATGCTGATGCAGGAAAGCGATAGCAGCCACGAGTTGACTGAAGAGAGGCTGCGCTTCTTGCCAACTTAATCGCCCCCGCCGTTTGACCAACGCCTCCAAAGTTTCACCGGCGACGAAGTCCATCACCATGTAAGCCCGACCCGTTGAGGGGTCAAAGAACACTGACCGCACTTTTGGCAAATGAGGATGAGTCAAGTTCATCAGTAGCCGAGCCTCCCCCTCAAAGCGGGGAAAGGTGCGGTGGTGGTGATTTTCCTTAAGGGCGACGGGCGTGCCTGTTACGATATCTATCGCACGATAAACTGCACCGAACCCCCCGCAGCCACAGACGCACTCCACCTGATAGCGCCCACCCACAAGTTGCCCCCGCCCTAAAAGTTGCCGCAGCGGTGTGCCACACCGCCCACAGACCAGCGCCGTCGTTGGACTTTCCGCCCCGCATTGGGGGTTGGGACACAATTGGCGCCCTGGCGCCTGAACAGCCATCACAACCCACCCGTGCTGATTTTAACGAGCACTGCCAATCCCTGCGTGCCACGATTGCCATGACCGTTTTGCTGTGCGGCAAGCGGCGTTGGAAAAGGTGGCGTTCACCTGATCCAAAGGAGGTTCTTGCTCAATGCGGTGGCGCTCTTGCTGGCTGTGCGTGTTGCTAACAGGTTCAATGGCGGTTGCCCAGCGGGTTTGTCAATCGCCTGATTCGCTTTTCGTGGATAGCACCGCACCCGCCCACACTTTGAACCTGTTCATCTATGTCCCGCCCACGACGACTTCCTTCAACCTTGCTATCTTTGACCAGAGCGATGATAGCGAAGTCAGCCAACCGTCCACCTTCGTCCTTTATGCTCCCGACGGCAAGGAAGTAATGCCGTTGACGAAGCCGCAGCGAAAGGCGTGGTCGGAGTATCCCGTTGCCGTCAATGGGCGTTGGGGCATCTGGCGGTTGACGGTCACGGGACCGCAGCCACCGACAGGGACGCGCCAAATCGCCCGCAACTTTTTCCTCGTCCGAACCGTCGGAGAAGTGGACTTATTTGTTAAGCCTGAACCTGCCGTGATCGCTCGCGGGTTGCGTTTCTCTGAACCTCACTTCGGTGGCGCTGCCATCCATCGGTTTACTTTGCAAGTGCCTGAAGTTTCTCGCCTACGGTTGAACTTCCTTCGCCCCCGCGAGGAAGGAACGGTGCAAGTGCAATTGCAAGCGCCCGATGGCATCACTGCCGAGCAAAAGTGGGGTGGGCTACCGCGTGGCTCCGTAGAGGTTCTGGAAGTGACGGGCACGAACTTGCAAGGGGTATGGCGGCTCACCGTCAGCGATGTCAAGGGCACTTACGCCCTCGGCATAGAACAAGAGTTGCGCCTCTTTTTCACCGAAACGCCCTTGATGCCTTTGCCCCGACGCGTGCCCGTCGCAACTTTCATCGCTGACGAAAACGCCCTTATCCCTGCCCGCTTGGAAGTGACCTCGCCTCAAACGGTAAACGAACCTTATGTCACCTACACCGACCGAAACGGCTCGGGTAACCTATTCCTTCTGCCCGATATCCCCTATCGCGTGACGGCATCGCGGGGTTTTGAGTTTGAGCCGCAGACGGTTTTCGTCACGGCGGAAGGGAGCGGGTTTAGCATTCCTGTCCGCCGTCGTTTTGCCCGTCCCGCTGGTTGGTATTGTGGCGATAACCATGTTCACACCGTTTACTCCGACGGCACCGACACGCCCGCTCAAATGGTGGAGGCGGCGCAGGGTGAAGGGTTAGATTGGGTGACTTTGACCGACCATGGCGTTGGTCCTCTCATTCAACATGTCCTCACTGCCCATCAGGAAGCCCGCCCTTTTTCCGAGCCGGGTAAGTTTGTCGTCATCCCCGGCGAAGAGTTCACGACGCCCAACTACCACGCCAATGTTATCAACGGGACGGTTCTGGAATTGCCGACAGCGCCGCTGCAGCAAGTCATTGACACTGTGTTGAAGATGGACAACGAAAGTCATCCTGTGACGGTCAAACTCAATCACCCCACATGGAGCGGGACGGCAAAAGCGGCGGATTTGGCAAGGCAACTCGTTCGGTTGCCCTTGATAGAGTTGTGGAACAGCCCAGAGCCGCAGGCGACGCACCTTTGGTGGGAGTTGCTCAACAAAGGGCTAAAAGTTTTCGCCGAGACGAGCACCGACACCCATAATCGCAAGACGGCTCGCTTAGGGCACCGCCGCACCTACATCTACCTTGGCGAGGAGCCTTTAACGGCAGAAAACATCGTTCGGGCGCTGCGAAACGGGCGCAGTTTCCTCAGCCGAGGCGCTTTCCTCTTGCTCACTGTCAACGGTGTTTTGCCCGGCGGTGAAGTCACCCTCGCCGACAAGCCTTTGACCGTGAGTTTGCGGGTGCTTAGTGCTGTGCCCATTGACCGAATAGAGTTGGTGCACAACGGCAAAGTCATTCAAACCATCCCTGTCAGCGGTCAACGGGAGTTTTCGGGAGAATTGCCCTTGACAGTTGGCGAGGGATGGCTGTTGGCGCAAGCGATGGAGCGGGAGAACCCTGTGCCGCTGGCGATGACGAATCCCGTTTTTGTGCGTCCCAAACAGGCAGTCACGACGGAGGTTGTTCTTCCATCGGCAAGCGAACGGCGCCCTTGAGCAACTTCCGTAAGGCGGCGCGGGCGGCTTCTTGTTCCGCCTCTTTTTTGCTGTGCCCTTTGCCCCGCCCGACAGGGATGCCTTGGATGCGCACTTCGGTGACGAAGGTTTTCCGGTGCTCAGGACCGATAGCGCGCACCAAGTGATAAGTCGGGACGGTGTGGTAGCGGCTTTGGGTGAACTCTTGCAGGCGGCTCTTAAAGTCCAAAATCAAGCGGTCGCGTTCAATGAGCCGAATGCGGCTCTTCAAATGCTTGACGACGAACTCCGCCGTCATCTTCAAACCCCGATCCAGATACATCGCCCCGACTAAGGCTTCAAAGGCGTCGGCTAAAACGGAAGGGCGGTCACGCCCACCCATCCTCTCCTCGCCCTTGCCCAACAGCAGGTATTGTCCCAACCCAAGTTTTTTTGCGATGCCATACAAAACGGGTTCGCTGACGGAAATGGCTTTGATGCGGGTGAGTTGCCCCTCGTCCATCTCGGGATAGGTGTGGTAAAGGTAGTCGCTGACGATCAATCCCAAGACGGCGTCGCCAAGGAACTCCAAGCGCTGATTGGACGGGACACTGCCCTGATTGAACTCGGCGCAAAAAGATGGGTGGGTGAGGGCAATGTTGAGTAAATCCAAGCGGCGAAAGGAAATGCCCAATTGCTCGCAGAGGGTGAGGAGGGCTTGACGGCGTTCAGGAGAGAGGCGCAAAGTGACCCCATTGCGTCCGTGCACTAATCGCACAGGCGGTCTAAGCCGCACTTTTTTCGCACCTTTTTTTGCCTGCCGCGCTCGTCGCATAGCCTCTCCCTTCACTGGCATCAAGGTGCCGACTTGCCTTTAAACTTCTCGCCTCTCCCATCGGCGCACGATAAGGGTCGCATTGTGCCCCCCGAAGCCAAAGGAGTTGGAGAGTGCCACCTCTACCCGTGCTGGTCGGGCATGGTTGGGCACGACATCTAAATCACATTCTGGGTCGGGCGTCTCGTGATTGATGGTGGGAGGCAAGATTTGGTCGCGCATCGCCAAAAGGCAAACGATCAACTCCACCGCCCCCGCCGCCCCCAAAGTATGTCCGTGCATAGACTTGGTGGAACTGACAGGCACTTTGTAGGCATATTCGCCAAATGCCCGTTTAATCGCCCGAACTTCGGCAGGGTCACCCAGCGGTGTGGAGGTGGCGTGAGCGTTGATGTAATCTACCTCTGCCGCTGTCAAGCCTGCCGTTTGCAGTGCCATGAGCATGCTGCGGGCGGGACCGTCGCCATCTTCACACATCGCCGTCAAGTGATAAGCGTCGCCCGTCATCCCGAAACCCGCCACTTCTCCGTAAATCTTTGCCCCCCGTCGGACGGCGTGGGACAACCGCTCCAAGATGACAATTCCTGCCCCCTCCGCCATCACGAACCCATCCCGTTGGGCATCAAAGGGGCGGGAGGCTTTTTCAGGCTCCTCGTTGCGGGTGGACAACGCCTTCATGCTGCAAAAACCCGCCAGCGACAAAGGGGTGACCGCTGCCTCGGAGCCACCGGCAATCATCACATCTGCCATGCCCATTTTGACCGTCATCGCTGCCATGCCGATGGCATGCCCTGAAGTGGCGCAAGCGGTGATGGTCGCAAAGTTGGGTCCCTTAGCGCCAGTCAAGATAGCGACATGCCCGGCAGCGATGTCGGCAATCATCATCGGGATGAAGCGGGGCGAGACGCCTCGCGGTCCTTTCTGCAACAAGTTGGTGTGGTTTTCTTCCCAAGTCCACGCCCCGCCGATGCCCGACCCGATGCAGACACCGACCCGATCGGCATTTTGAGGGGTGATAGTCAGTTCGGCATCTTGCAGAGCCATAAAAGTCGCCGCCGCCGCCAATTGCACATACCTGTCCATCTTGCGCACTTCGCGGGGGTCAATGAAGGCTTCTGGGTCAAAGTCGTGGATTTCGCCGGCAATCTGTGAAGGGAAGGGGGTCGGGTCAAAGAAAGTGATACGACGGATGCCCGACCGCCCTTCCTTCATCGCTGTCCAACTTTTTTCCACTCCCGTCCCTAACGCCGTAATCAACCCGATGCCTGTGATGACGACTGGCTCTGTCTCCCGCCAAAGTTGCATCCTCAAGCACCTCGTCTTCAAAGCATAGCCGCAGGGGCGAAGGCGAGGCTTAAGCCACCGTCACGCCCCTTCCTTCTCTTTCAGCCGCCGCTCCACATAAGCGACGGCATCGCCGACGGTGCGCAGTTTCTCCACATCCTCGTCAGGGATGGTGATGCCAAAGGTCTCCTCCAGTTTCATCACCATCTCCACGATGTCCAACGAATCCGCCCGTAAGTCTTCCACGAAGGCAGCGTCGGGCGTGACTTCGGACGGATCCACTTTGAGCCGTTCCACGATGATCTCCCGCACCTTCTCCAACACATCCGCCATCGCAATTCCCTCCTTCTCAGCCGTTAGGATGTCGCTCTTTTGCCTCCTTGTCCCTGCGACCCCTTGGGCGCACAGACCTTTCCTATCCCTTCGCCGAAAAGGGAAGGGTTTGCAAAAGGGGCGTGCAAATGATAGCCGAAGAATTTGCCGTCGTAAAGAGCCTCATGCCAACCCCCCGTCCACGACGATGACCTGACCCGTGATGTAACGGGCTGCCTCTGAAGCCAAAAAGGCGACGACTTCGGCGACTTCTTCGGGTTGACCGAACCGACGCAAAGGAATTTGGCTCAGGTAAAAATTGCGCCGCTCTCCTGTCAAGGCGGCTGTCATGTCCGTGACGATGAAACCAGGGGCGACGGCGTTGACCGTAATGTTGCGCCCACCCAGTTCTTTGGCGAGGCTCTTGGTGAACCCGATAAGCCCTGCTTTGGCGGCGGCGTAATTTGTTTGTCCTGCGTTCCCGATCAACCCGACGATGGAAGTGATGTTGATGATGCGTCCCCATCGTTTCGCCAGCATCATCGGCAAGACTGCCCTCGTGCACAAAAAAGCCCCCCGCAAATTCGTGTCCAACACTTCGTCCCACTTTTCCTCGTCCATGCGCAGCAAAAGAGCGTCACGGGTGATCCCTGCGTTATTGACCAGAATGTCTACCTCGCCCAAACCTTCTTGAACCTTCTGCACCATTGTCATTACTTGTTCGGCGTCGGTGACATCGGCTCGGAAAGCGAGGACTTTTTTCCCTGTCCCCTGTTGCACCTGTTGTGCCAGTTGTTGTGCCAATTCGGCGTTTTGGCGATAGCAGAAAGCCACTGAAGCACCCCGTTGCGCCAACAGCCGAACGATAGCCGCTCCAATGCCCCGACTCCCTCCCGTCACCAAGGCGACTTTCCCTTCCAGCGATAGGTTGACGAAAGCATCCACGCTTCCCTCACCTCATTAACCGCCCTCACATGCTCTCCAATGCATTGAGGGTTTCCTCCAACGATTTAGGGTCTTCCACGCAGAAAGTAACAGCATCAGGAACGATGCGGCGCACCAGCCCACTCAACACTCGTCCAGGTCCTAACTCCACGAACACTTTCACTCCATTGGCATACATCGTCTGCAAACAATCTACCCATCGGACAGGCGAGGTTAGTTGCTCCACGAGCAGCCGTTTAAACTCCTCAGGTTGTCGGGCAGGTTGACCTGTCACATTAGCGACGACAGGCGTTTTTGCCTCTTTGAAAGGGGCTTGTTCTACATGTGCCCGAAACCGCTCTTTGGCTTCTGCCATCAGAGGCGAATGAAACGCCCCGCTCACTTTCAGCGGCACCGCCTTCACCGCCCCAAATTGACGGGCAATTTGCACGGCGTATTCCACCGCCACCGGTTCGCCCGAAATGACCAGTTGGTCGGGGGCGTTGTAGTTGGCGATGGTAATGACACCCTTTTCCGAAGCGACCGCACACAGTTTCTCTACTTGCTCCCAAGATGTGCCCAGAATGGCTGCCATGCTACCTTGGGGCGCCTGATGCATCAATTCGCCCCGCAAGGTGACCAAAGGCAATGCCTCCTCAAACTCCAACGCCCCACCTGCTGCCACCGCCGTCCATTCGCCCAAACTGTGCCCCGCCACAAACTTGGGCTTTGGACCTCGTTCGGATACCAACACCCAAGTGGCGAAGCAAGTCGTAAAGATAGCCGGTTGAGCGTTCAAGGTAAGCGTCAGTTCATCTTCGGGACCGTCAAAGCAAAGTCGGCTAATGGGACGCCCTGTGAGTTTGTCCGCTAACGCATAAAATTCCCGCAGTTCGGGAAAGGCTTTGACGAGGCTTTTACCCATCCCGACCCGCTGCACGCCTTGTCCCGGAAACAAGAACGCCAACGCCATGTCGCTCCCCCTTTGTCATCAAATTTTTCTCGCCAGCAATGTTGCCACACCCATCCGCTTCTGTCTGGACGCCGACAAGGTTACTCGGAAAGTCTTCGGCTTGCGCCCTTTCGGTGCGCCTACGGGTCTTTCCTCAACCGCTCAAAGTCATCCCTGCCCAAACCCGCCTGGCGAAGCAGGCGGTGAAAAAGTTTGGTTGGGATGTCGCGCCCATGCTGGTGGCTGAGCACCACTGTCCGCTCGCTCCCGTCAGGCTCTTTACGCTTCCAGATTTCATGCTTGCGGGAGCGTTCCAAAGTGAAGCCAACCTTCCTAAGGACTTCCCGAAACTCCCGATAAGTCGCCATCGCTCACAACCCCAAAAGTTTTTTAAGGGCTTCTTCCCCTCCCAGGGAAACAACCAACTGAGCATGGGGTAAGCGTGGGTCTCGCAAGGTTTTGTCTGCCCGATGGTCGCATACCAAAACTTCCGAAACACCCAAGACAGCATCCAGCAAATTTTCAACCGCCTCATCCCAGTCATCGCCCCAAGTTACCACATCCAATTCAACGCACTCCACCAAGTAACCCTTATCCTCAGGGTCGTAAGTGATTTCCACCGTGAAAGTCAGCGGCGGGTCGGTTTTCACCTGCCGAACGATGCGAAACTCCAAAGTTTGAACTTCCGTCGCCGTCACCATTTTTTTCTTCACCCCTTTTGAGCCATTTCGCCTACGGGTCTTTCCTCAACCGCTCAAAGTCATCCCTGCTCAAACCCGCCTGGCGAAGCATTCGGGCGAAAATGTTGGGCGGGATGTCTTTCCCGTGTTGATGGCTGACGGGAACTTGTCTTTCCCTACCATCAGGCTCCACCCGTCGCCATATTTCATGTTTGCCCATGCGCTTTAACGCAAATCCCGCTTTTCTCAACACTTCCCGAAACTCCCGATAGGTTGGCATGGCTCACAACCCCAGCACTTTTCTCAGGGCTTCCTCTGTGCCAAGCCGAACAATGAAATGGGCGTGAGGTAACCGAGGGTCGCGCAGGGTGGGATATTCCTTCTGGTCTTCCACCAAGACTTCGGCAAACCCCAACAGGACATCCAGCAAATTTTCAATGGCTTCCTCCACCGTTTCGCCCCAAGCGAATGCCTCCATCTCATAGCAATCGGCAATGTAACCTTTGTCCTCTGGCGAATAACGCAACTCCACCGTGAAAGTCAGCGGCGGGTCGGTTTTCACCTGCCGAACGATGCGAAACTCCAAAGTTTGAACTTCCGTCGCCGTCACCATTTTTTTCTTCACCCCTTTGGGCTTTTGTCACATCCGCATCACGAAGGTTGCCCACGACAAGCCAGCCCCAAAACCTGTCGCCACAACGATGTCGCCTTCTTTCAGGCGACCGCTTCGTTTCGCTTCGTCCATAGCGATGGGAATGGATGCCGCTGATGTGTTGCCATATCGGTCAAGGTTGACGAAGATTTTGTCCATCCCAACTCCTAACCTTCTCGCTGCCGCATCAATGATGCGGATGTTGGCTTGGTGGGGGACGATCAAGTCAACATCGTTCATCGTCAAGCCCGCTTTTTGGACGGCGGCGAGGGTGCTGTCAGCCATGACCCTCACGGCGAACTTGAAGACTTCGTTGCCATTCATGGAGATGGTCGGTCGCCCATTGAACCCAACGGTTGACGGCGTCATACAGCAACTTTGCAAGGCTTCCGCCTTCAGCAGTGGACCGCCGCTTCCGTCGCTACCCAAGTCAAAGCCAAGCAAACCTCTCCCTTCGGGAACGGGAGCAATCACCGCAGCACCCGCACCGTCGCCGAACAACACGCAAGTTTTTCGGTCTGTCCAGTCCACGATGCGAGTCAGCGTCTCCGAACCGATGACCAAAGCGCAGTGGGCAGCGCCCGTTTGCACAAATTGGCAAGCCGTCACGACACCGTAGACAAACCCTGTGCAACCGACGAGCAAATCAAAGGCTGCTGCCTTTGGTGCGCCGATGGCATGTTGGACTTGGCAAGCCGTTGAGGGAAAGAAGTAATCGGGCGTGACGGTGGCGACGATGATGAGGTCAACTTCATCAGCAGCAACATTAGCGTCAGCCAGCGCCGCTTTTGCCGCCTCAATTGCCATCGTCGTCGTTGTCTCGTGGGCAGCAGCCACCCTTCGTTCTTTGATGCCTGTTCTGGTCGTAATCCATTCATCGCTCGTCTCAACGATTTTCTCAAGGTCAAAGTTGGTCAGCACCTTTTCAGGCACATACGAACCGAGCCCAACAATTCCCGCCGACCGCATGGACATCACCTCGTTCGTTTAGTTCGTCGCGAGTTTCTGTGGCATCACTCGTTGCCTTCTTGGAGATATGCTGGCTTCGGGAACACGATTTTGATGGGCTGGCGAAAGATGGCGTGACTTAAGACAAGTTCGCCCTTTCCCAGCCGAGTGATGTTTGCCTTTACGGCAGGGTCAAGGAAGCGGTAATGAACCGCTGCTAATTCTGCCGAACCACTTCGCCCGATGACAGTGGTGGAGCAGTTCCCAGCGACCCGTTCGTGGACGGCGCTCATGAATTGCTCGGCACCAAACAAAACCACACCAAGAGAACGCCCTCGTTCGGCGATGTCCAGCACTTGCTCAATGATGGGCGATTCCTTCTCTCGTGGCGGAGCATACTTGTTCAACTCATCCACGAAGATGATAACCTTTTGGGGCAAATCCTCCCGCTCGCTTCCCTCTTCGGCATAGAGGGCATAAATAGTGCGCAGGATGTCGCCGAAGACAAGCGTTTGCTCTTCGTCGGTGAGTTTTGCGATGTCAACGACGATGACTTCACCGCCTTTGATTTTTGCGATTTCCTCGCTTATGCTTTTGATGTCACGAGCCCTCTGGTCTACAAAGATGCCGCTCTGGCGGGTCTCAACGATGCGCCGCAAGATGCGGCGGAAGCGTCCGACGGTAACGGCAGGAACTTCGCCAATCTTCTGACTTTGCCCCGAATTTGGGTCAAAAAGTGGTGGTCTGTAAAGCAAGGAATGCCAATCCGTAACTTGTGCCCATTTCCCACTCGGTCCCCAGTGCCCAGTTCGTGGGTCAGAAAGCCCAGCAGAAATTTCTCCGATGAGCGCACCCAGCGTGTCCCAAGGGTCGGGAATTTGCGACAAGAGCAAGTCAAGTTTCGTGTAGGTGTCCTGAAGCGAGTAGGCATAAATAGACCAATTTCGTTCGGGCAATCGGAAACTGTTAGGTCGTCCTGTTGTGGGCGTGTCTTTGGCGTGGGGCAGAAGGTAGCGGACATTGTCAAAAGGTTTTGGCGTCAAGCCGAGCCGCTCCCACATCTTATGCTGTTCGGGCTCAAGCCCGTCTTTCGGCGGTTGGTCTATGGAAAGCAGGTCGCCGTGTTTGACATTCAGGATGATGACCCCAATCTTGTTCCGCATCCCTGTCCGCTCGGCTGTCTGAAGGATGGACTGAATCAGGAACATCGCATAACTCGTCTTGGTCGCCAAGCCCGAAATGCCCGTGATGTTGACATGAGCGCCCTCAGGTCCAAGCACATACCGCAAGTCAAGATAGACAACCGCTTGCGTTCCGTTGGACATGCGAATGAGCCCCGCAGGCACCCGGTAGCGCTCAGGGATTTTGTCAACGCCCAGCGCCACATGGATGCCTGTCTCATCGGCGAACCGAACTGGTCGGTCGCAGGCGACAGGCATGTAAATGTCTTTGTCGTTGGACAAAACCGCAACTTTCGCGACAGTCGTCCCTTGCCGAACGGTGTTCGGCTCGCTTCCCACTTGCCCGAAATCGTTGGAGATGTAGTTGGAAAGGTGCGTCGGGGCATCGGTAGTGTGCTCAAGGGTGGTCACGACGCCAAAGGTTCGGCTCGTCCCGTCGTGGGCAATTTGCTCCGCCTCCACGATGTCAAAGGGGTTGACGATAACTTCAGGCACAAGCCAAAAAGTGAAACTGTCCGAACTGGTCGGCTCAGTGGAAGTCGCTGAAACCAAGCCAATGCTTGGGCGCTCCTCGTTCATCGCACTCACCTCCATCGCATCAATTGCTGAATGACCTCCCGTGAATAAAAGGCGTTGCGGATGGCTTGCTCCGCCAAGTAGATGGGATACAGGTGAGCGTGCCACCTTCGGTCACGACCGTGGGGCGTCACATTGCGCTCTGCCACGAGAGCCCTTGAAAGCAAATCAACCAACTCCGATGGGACGGGCTCTCGGTTTGGCGTGACCAACTCGCATTTGACAACACCCATCAGCGGGTAATCCACTGCGCCTTGCGGTCGCAGCCGAACATACCAAAAAGCGACCTGACCGTCGTAAGCGCTGAAGGCAGCCGTCCGGTGCTCGTGCTTCAAATTCGCCAAAAGGCTGTAAATGGAGAGCCGTTGTGCCCCTGGTCCCCGACCCAAGACGAACTGTGGGTCTTTGCGGAAGTTTTTTGAGACGCCTAAAACTGGTGGGATGCTTTGTTTGTAGCGCTCCTGCAGCGTCTTCAGAATTGGCTGAAACATGAGTGATCCATCGGCAATGAGCCAGCAGTCATCTCTGAGTTCGCGCAAAACCTTTCGCATCAGTTCCGCTTCCAATTCGCGCATCTTGTAGCGGGTTTTGCCACCCGCGCGAACCCTCAAATCCGCATCGCTGTAAGCCCGACTGATGACATCGGGCGCAGCCAAGTCCTCCAGAACCGCTGGCGTGTTTTGGCAAAGGCTTTCAAGGAAGCGCCATGCCTCATCGGAGAGCCTCTGTTTGCTGGCAAGTAAAAGATGCCGAACCTCAAGGTGCTCCCGCTGAACCGTCCCATCATCTCGGCGCAAAAGGACGCAAGCGCCAATTTGAGCGTAGTGGACGGGTGTGTCTCGGTCGCCCTCTAAGGCTGTGCCCAGAAAGTAAGAGCGCAAAGAGCCGTCAAGGAAGTAGCGGAAAAGATGCCTTTGCGTCCGCGCAATCGGTGGCGTGGGGCGGTAAAGGTTGCCCCTCTCGCCCCCTTCTGCTCGTTCCCAGATGGTGTCAAAGATGCGTTCGTCGGTGAAAGTGCGTTCCTCTTGCTCTTCGGCGTCGGGATGGAGCAGGTCTTCCAACGCCCCACCCGCTGCGGGCAAAACCTCAACCTTCTCCCGCCAAGCCCTGAGGATTTCTCGGATTTGGCGTACCGGCTCTATCGCTTACCCCTCCTCAGGAAACCATTTTTGCAAAGTTCGCCGAAATTTGACAAAACTTGGCTCAACGCAATTTTTTCAGACCAACAGTTTCCGCCAATAAGGCAGGGACATCCAAAAAGGTGCTCTTGCCAGAGGCGTTCGGTCCGACGAGAATTTGAAAGCGCTGCAAACCCTGACTGACATAGCGCAGGCACTTGTAGTTCAATGCTTCAATGCGGGCAATCATTCGGTCGCTTCCTCCCCTTCCAGTTCCGCCAAACTCTCCTGAACCTCCCGCAATTCCTCATCGCTCAAGCCCCAAAGTTTCGCCGCCTCCCGGTCGATTTCTGCTTCAATCGCCCGCAGACGGCTCGTCTCATCTTCTGCCTTTGCCGCCGCGTGGGCTTCGTGCGATAGCTCCGCCAGCCGCCGATGCACCGGGTCTTCCGGGTCGTAGCGGGGGATGCGGATGTGCTCAAGGATGTGGGGGTCCATTTGGATTTCAACGGCATAAGAAACAGCCACCATTTGCCCGATAGACGAATTCAGACAGGCGCAAACGAAATACGCTTCTTCTTCACTCTGACAGTCTACCAGCATCAGTTTGTGGTCAGGAACGGCTGGCTTACCATTCTTGGGACTGACCACGCTGGCTGTCATCGTGCTCGCTTGTTCCCGCCACACCACCTTCCAGGGGGCGAAGGTGTAGGTGCCGATGTCCATGACACCGTAAAACTCGTGTTCCCGCTTAGAGAGGATTTGCTTATACCCGCTGCGGTTGCGCAGTTCCTTTTCGAAACGCTTCAGGTAGCCATACGTCTTGGGATAGTCCGCCTGCAGGCGCTTTTCGGGATAGGCGCGGGTTGGGTCGTTCGGGTCCTGGGGCACAATAATCCAGGCCGAAGGTTCCGCCTGCCACCGCCGGACATCCCGCCCGCGCAGGAGCGGATAGAGCAGGTCGGGTTCAATGGGTTCGGTTACTTCGGCCACCTTCACTTTGGCGCCTTCGGTGATGTTGCACACCACCACCAGCCCATCGGGGCGCTTGAGGACGATGTTCACCCAGTAGACGGCGTTTAGCCATGTACAGCAACCTGCGTGCGCTTCGTAATCGGACTTTCCCAGCACCTTGCGGAGGGCTTTGAGCGCTCCAGGGCGGGCGGTGAGCCAGGGGGAGGTCGGGTCATTGGGGTCAACGGGTTCGGCAACGAAATTCAGCCGCTTTGTGGCTTGGGTTACTTCGTCAAGGGTGCTGTCGTAGGTGAATCTTTTCCTACCGACTTTGCGCCAGACAGTGTAGGGCACGGGGTAGGCGGTGGGCTTGCCCTTTTCCAGCACTATCACCGCGGTCCGGTTGGAAGCGCCCTCGAAGGGTTGTAGCGCAACCATGTCGTCCACATAGACCACTTTGATGGGGCGCTTGTGCCCATTACGCGGCGGCAGTTCAAAGCGTCGGAAGCCGGCGCCTGCGCCCGCGGTCTTCAAGAGGCTCTGGGTGATCACAAAGCCCAGCCGTCCACCCTCTTTCAGCAGGCCGTCCATCACCGTGTAGGTCATCAGAGCCGAGATGTCCACCTTCACCGCACCCAGCCGGGGACGCCCTCCTTTGAAGGTTCCCGCCAGTTGATAGCGTATCAATAGGTCTTTGATGCTCTCGCGATACCCATCGGGCAGGTGTTCCCAGTTGACCCAGGGCGGATTGCCGACGATGTAGTCAAACTGTCCGACGGTGAGGGGAGCGAAGTTGTTTTTGAGGAGGCGCGCCCACAGTCCGTTCATGCCCTGTCGGTGCAGGCTCAAGATTTGCTCGTAAAGTTCCCTTGCCCTTTCGGCATCCCCTCGTTGCCAATTCGGTGGAGCCAGTTCCCTTTCCACTCGCTGCACGAAAGCGTCGGGGCTAATTTGTGCTCGGACGCTCTCTTCCAGCATGTTGCAAAATCGGTCAAAGCGCTCTTTGGTGCAAAGGCATGCGGGCGCATAGAAAGTGCCAACGGCTGTGGAGAATTGATAAGTGCCGGCTGTCAAAAGGTCTTCACCCATCGCTGGGGTTCGGACAGAATCGGCGAGGTAGACGGGGATGGTGATTTCGCCCTTCCGATGCGGGAGCAAGTCAGCGATGGCGAGCAGGTAGTTCACCCGCGCCGTCAGCACCGCCAGCGGGTTGATGTCAAAACCGACGACATTGTTTAAGATGGCATTGAGCAATTCCGTTTCGTTGACGAACAGAGCCTGCCCCAATTCCTTCATGCGGGCGATGATGAGGACAAGGAAAGTGCCAGAGCCGCAGGCGGGGTCAAGCCAACGGAGGTTCAAAAGTTTCTGGCGCAACCGTGCCTCGTTGCGGTGCGGGTCGGCGGTGAAAAAGTCGCTGTCAACTTGATTGAGCAACCTTTGTGCCAGCCAGTCGGGGGTGTAGTATTCGCCGAGGTTGTGGCGGATTTCGCGGGGCAAAAGGTAGTGGTAGAGTTTTTTGAACAGGTCACGGCTCTCTTCGGGGTGAATGGAAAGCGTTGCGGGGTCGTATTCGTCAAGGCGTTTGAGAAGTTCTCGGAGGGCAGTTTCAATGCGGTCGTTCCATGCGAAAAGATACCAAGCGAAGAAATCGCCTTCCAGCAGGTTTGTCAACCCGTAGGCGCGGAAGATGCCGCCTGACTCCAAATCCCTCAAGTGACGCTGAAGGGCATCGCTATCGGCGCTCACCAGTTCGCCGAAAGACGGACCTCCCAACTTCACCGCCATATAGCGGGAGAGGGCGAGCCAAGCGAGGAGTTTGACCAAAAGGGCAAAGTAGGTGTGAAGGGCGAAGAAGAACCGCTCTGCCTCTTGAGGGCTTTTGACTTCAAGACCAGCCTTGCGCACCCATTTTTTGAGTGGCTCAAGTTTGCGCCCGCCGAAGGCTTCGGTGTAATCAATGGACTGGCTGAAGAAGAGCCGCCATTGCTCAAAAAGGTTTGTGACCATTCGGTCAGGGCTTTTAACGAGGGCATTCGTCAGCCCTTGCATCAGCGCCCGCAACGGGCGATTCAACTTGAAAATCGCCCATTCGGTAGCGGACGAAGATGATGTAGCGACCGTCAAAAACGATGCCCGCCATGCGAGTGTGGTGCTGTCGCTGGGCAAGTCCTGCGATGTAGCGTTTCACTTGGTCAACGGCATGAGCGGTCGCATGATGGGAAAGTTTTTCGGAGAGCGTTCCAGGGCGCTCGTATTCAATGACCAAGCGGTTGAAAACAGCATCAGCGCGACCAGTGGCGAGGGTGTAGTGGGCATGACCTTGGGGAATGGGGTATTCGGCATGAGCGAGTGGGTTCAGTTCTGCTTCTGCACAAAACTCCGTAAGCAACTGGTCAACGGGCTGGCGGAATTCGGCTTCGTTGGGGTAAGGGGGGAGCAAGTTTTGAAGCAGCCCGTGCAACTTGTTCGCATAGTCGCTCACAATCTTGTCCAAATAGTGAGCGTTCGGCAATTCCCGCACCTCCCCAAAAGAGCGCCTTGCTTCACTTTGTCCCTGACGGGATGATGGTTTGAAGTTTTTGGGCGACTTTGTTGACGGCGTTAACGAGGACATTCTCTCTGGCGACGGAAATGGCTTTGGCGATGGCTCTGTCGTCGGAGGCGCCATGGGCGATGATGCAAACGCCTTTGATGCCCAAAAGGGGGGCACCGCCATATTCGCGCCAGTCCAACCGCTTGCCCAATGCTTTCAAATAAGGGCGCAAAAGCAACCATGCAAGTTTCGTCCGCCAGTTCGTCAGCAGCAACTCCTTGATTTCACGCCAAAGGAACAACCCAATCCCTTCAGCGGCTTTGAGCAAAATGTTGCCGACAAAACCGTCGGTGACGACGACATCGGCAGCGCCTTCCGTCAGGTCGCGCCCTTCCACATTGCCGACGAAGTTCAAGGGCGCCGATTGCAGCAAAGCGAAGGCTTCTTTTGCGGTGCTCGTTCCTTTGATGGCTTCCTCGCCGATGTTGAGCAAGGCGACGCGAGGATTAGGGATGCCCATGACGGCTTCGGCGTAAGCGGCACCCATCAAGGCAAATTGCAAAAAGTGTTCAGGCTTGCAGTCAACATTAGCGCCGACATCCAAAAGCAAAAAGCGACCTTGATGGTGGGGCAGGATGATGGCGATGGCGGGGCGGGTGATGGGCGGGAGGCAACCGACATGAAGCGCCGCAGCGGCTAAAGCAGCGCCCGTGTTGCCGGGCGTGACGAAAGCGTCCACCTCACCGTTGCCCAACATCTTCATCCCGACGACTAAACTGGCATCGGGTTTGCGCCGAACCGCCATCAAGGGAGGTTCATCCATGCCAATGACTTGGGAAGTAGGGACAAACCTTAACCGCTCCCGCCATGCCTCGGGGAACGACAGTGCCTTAGCGACCTCGGGGGAGGCGATCAGGCAAAGGGAAAGGTCGGGATGCTCTTTGAGGGCAGCCACCGCCCCCGCCGCTAACAATGAGGGGGGATGGTCGGCGCCCATGATGTCCACCGCAATCTGGATGGCGCTCCCCATCGCTACTGCTCACCTGCGGTGATGGCGAAAGGCGTTTTGGGTGCGAAAGACAACAACTTGTCAAGCCTTGCTGGTGCCACCAAGGGTCAGGCGGTCTCCGTCTGCTCCGCCCGTCGCTTGCGCACCCATGCCACTTTCATCCCGACGCCTTCGTAATAACCGCAGAAAGTGCAAGCATGATGGGGGCGGACAGGTTTTTTGCATTGCGGGCAGAGGTGGAAAGGGATGGGCGTCAGTTTCCAGTGGGTGCGCCGCTTGTCGCGGCGGGTCTTGGAAATTTTGCGCTTAGGCAGTCCCATCTCTGTAAGCCTCCTTTACGCAATCCGAAGTTGTTCAGGCTTTCCGTTGACGCATCAAGGCTTCCAAGGTCGCCCAACGGGGGTCGGTGGGCGGCTGGCAATCGCATTGAGTTTCGTTCAAGTTCGTCCCGCAGTAAGGGCAAAGTCCCTTGCAATCGGGACGACATAACGGGCGCATCGGTAAGTGCAAGACGATGGCTTGGCGAGCCAATTCCCAAAGGTCAGCGCTGTTAGCGTCAAAAACCGCCGTTATCTCTTCTCCCTCGGCGACGGGCAGCCCTTCTGCCAGCAAGTGGAAGGTGCGGATGTCACATTGCGCCTCAAAAGGGGCTTCTACGGCTTCCGTAAAGGGCGCTAAACAACGGCTGCACTCCAAGGTCACGATGCCTGTCACTTTGCCCGTGACAAGGACATAGCGACCGTCCACATTGACGCCGACGGCTTCTCCCTCCACCGCCACCCAATCATCGCCGCCGTCGGTCAAAAGCACCTCTGTCTCAAAGCGGGTATGCACGCTATAGCCAGGGTGATTGATGACTTTGCGCAAATCCAGTCGCACAAAATGAGGCACCGGTCGGGTCATCGGGCGCATTCGCATCGTTGATCGCCTCACTTCGCCCCTGCAACCTACCCCACTTCCTCTCCCGTGCAGGGGTCGGCTGGCGACAAAAACCGTGCGGTGATTATAACCAGCAGCGCAAGCATCGTCAATGTCCGTTGAGAGGGTTCAGAAAATCACGCCTTGAACAACCGATGCTCGTTGCGGCGGACTTTGCGATGTTCGCGGCTTTCAAGGGAATCTTTAGGAGGGCGAGGTTAATACCGAACCCGACGGGTTGGTGTTTAAGGAACGGGTTGAACTTGCGGCGCCGACCAGTTCACGGTGAGGCGACAAAGGATGGCGTGGTCATGGCGGCGCAAGGCGAAAATGACCGCTTTGCCGTCGGCAGTAACACACGGCGCCATCGCCCAGTAATTGCTTTGGCACTCGGTGAGGGGGAAGGCTTTCCTGTCAGCGACCCGCACCGCCCAAAGGTCACGCCGTTCAGGTCGGGTCACTAAAGCCCGTTGGCGAGTGAAGACGACGAACTTTCCGTCGGGCGTCCAACAGGGCATGTCCTCGTCCGTTTCCTCGTCCACGAAGAGAGGGCGAGGGTTCGTCCCGTCGGCGTTCATCAGCCAGACATCGGGGCTGTGCTTGTCGCCACTGATGAAAGCGATGGTCTTACCGTCGGGCGACCAAGCAGGTGAACGCCCCCATCGTCGGCTCAGGGGCTTCAATTGCTTGCGCCGCAAGTCATAGACGCAGATAACGGCAGTGCCCCGCCCCGAACGGGTGAAGGCGATTTTCGTCCCATCGGGCGACCAAGTCGGGCGGGTGTTGAAGTCTGGCGAGTTAGGCGTCAGGCAAACCCAGCGACGGGTCGCTAAATCCAAAACGATGAGATGAACGCTCCCGCTCTCGCTGGAAGTTGCCTTAGCATGGACGGCGCTGAAGGCTAATCGCTTGCCATCGGGCGACCAAGCGGGATGGGCAAAGCCTGTCAAGTCCGTCATACGGAAAGGGTTGACTTGGCGGGAAGGTAAGTCCAGCAACATCAGCGTCCGAAACCGCACAAAGGCGACCGTTTTGCCGTCGGGCGACGCCGAGGGTTGCATGTCAATGGTGTCCTTTTCGTCGGTCAGAAATTCCAACCTGCCGCCGCCCCACCAACCTGACAAGGTCATCAGAAAAGCGGCGATGCCCATGAGGGCGAAAAGGACCGCCAGCCACCGTCGGTGCCTCATGGTGCGTCCCTCCCCTACCCACGCATCGCCAAAGGCATTGCCTTCAGCGTGCTAAGATTTTGCTGCCATTCATCATGCCCTGTTAAGCCTGTCAAGGAGGCGAATTGCATGACCGCTTTGTGGGAAGCCCTTTGGGCGAGCGACCCAGACATCTTTGAGGCGATCTTGGCGGACATTGAGCGGCAAAACTTTTTTGTCAACCTCATCGCCAGCGAAAACTACACCTCTCCCGCCGTCTTGGCGGCTTTGGCGAACCCGATGCAAAACAAATACGCCGAAGGCTATCCGGGACGCCGCTACTATGGCGGTTGCGATTTCGTGGACATCGCCGAACGGTTAGCGATAGAGCGGGCGAAGCAACTTTTCGGTGCCGACCATGCCAATGTTCAACCCCATGCGGGCGTTCAAGCCAACATGGCGGTCTATTTCGCTTGCTTGCAACCGAACGATGTCATCCTGAGCCCTGCCCTCGCCCATGGCGGTCACCTCTCGCACGGCGCACCCGTCACCGCTGTCGGCAAGTTGTATCGCGTCGTTCATTACGGCGTCCGCAAGGACACCGAAACGATTGACTTTGACCAAGTGCGCCAACTCGCCCTTGAGCATCGCCCCAAACTCATCATCTGCGGTTACTCTGCTTACTCGCGGGTCGTGGAGTTTGACAAGTTCCGTGAAATCGCCGATGAGGTGGGGGCGTTGCTGATGGCGGACATCGCCCACATCGCTGGCTTGGTCGCTGCTGGCGCTCATCCTTCTCCTGTCCCTTATGCCGAGTTTGTGACGACGACGACCCACAAAACTTTGCGGGGTCCTCGTGGGGCGCTGATTTTGTGCAAAGCCGATTGGGCGCAAGCCATTGACCGCGCCGTCTTCCCCGGCAGCCAAGGCGGTCCCTTCATGCATGTCATCGCCGCTAAAGCCGTCTGCTTTAAGGAAGCGATGACGGACGCCTTTCGGCGCGACCAGTTCCAAACGATTGCCAACGCCCAAACCCTTGCCGACGAATTGCAACGGCACGGTTTCCGCATCGTCTCCGGTGGGACGGACAACCATTTGATGCTTGTGGACTTGCGCCCCTTCAACCCTGCCTTGACGGGAGCGGACGCCGAGAAACTCCTTCAGCGCGCCCAAATCATCGTCAACAAAAACGCTATCCCCTTTGATGAGCGACCGCCGATGAAAGCGTCGGGCATCCGCATCGGCACGCCCGCTTGCACGACACGAGGGATGCGGGAAGATGAGATGCGCCAGATTGGGCGGTGGATCGCCCAAGTCCTTCGCGACCCGTCCGATGAGACGATTGAACGGGTGCGGGGCGAAGTGATGGAGTTTTGCCAGCAGTTTCCCGTCTACGCTGATTTGTGGGAAGCGATGAAAGCCGTCAAAGCGGAAGTCTCCATCGCCAGTGAATGACGCTTCCGAACTTTGCGGCGAGGGACGAAAGGGCATGGTCTGGTTGATTGCTTTCCTTTGCGGAGCGGTCGTGATGGCGCTGGAGATTTTGGGGGCTCGCATCCTTCAACCCTACTTTGGCAGCGGCATCCTCACTTGGGCGAGTTTAATCGCCGTCTTTTTGGCGGCGATGAGTGGCGGCTACTTTCTGGGCGGCTGGCTCGCCGACCGTTTCCCAACTTTTACGGGCTTGGGCATTTTGCTGCTTTTGGCATCAGGAAGCATCTTGCTCATCCTGCCGATGGAACGATGGCTTTTCCCATCGCCAGAGACGGCAAGGAACTTCGCCGTCGGCATGGAAAGTCTGCCCGAACGGCTTGCAGGGCGCTACGGTGTTTTGCTCACCGCCGCCATATTTTTCTGGCTGCCTGCCATGTTGCTGGCAACTGCTTCGCCCTATCTAATTCGCCTTGCGTCCAAAAGTGTGGCGACGACGGGTCGGACGGCGGGTGGCATTTATGCCGTCTCTACGGTCGGCAGCATCGTCGGGACGCTCGGTTGCGCCTTTGTCCTTTTGCCTCAACAGGGGGTGCGAGCCGTGCTTTGGGAATTGGCGTTGGTCATCGCTGCCCTCGCCATCGTTTGCCTGCTAACCTCGTTTCGTCCCCGCGACGGGCGTCATTGGCTCACCTTGCTTTTGCTCCCATCGCTTTTCTCCGTCGCCTCGGCGCGGGTGATTTACCAACGCGAAAGCCTTTACCACCGCATCATCGTGGAGGATGTCGGCAACATCCGTTACCTGCGTTTTGACGCCAGTTATCAGAGCGGGATGGATTTGCGTGACCCCGACCGAACCGTCTTCCCTTACACCGACTATTTGCATTTGGGCATTGTCTTCAAGCCCGACGCCCAAAAAGTCTTGTTTGTCGGCTTGGGCGGAGCGACAGCGCCGAAAAAGTTCCGCAAAGACTACCCGTCCATGACCATCCACATCGCCGAGATTGACCCCGCTGTCAAGGAAGTCGCCGAACAATTTTTCGGCTTCCGCGAAGACGAGCGGATGAAGGTGTTCATAGACGACGGACGGGTCTACCTGCGCAAGACGAAGGAGACTTACGACCTCATCGTGTTGGACGCCTACTTCGGCAGTCGCTACGAGGTGACCCTCCCCTTCCACTTGGTCACGCGGGAGTTTTTTGAGTTGGCGAAGGCGCGCCTGAGCGATGAGGGCGTCGTCGTCTTCAATTTGGTCGGTCGGCTGGAAGGACCGCAGTCGCGGGTCACTCGCGCCATCCTCAAGACGATGCGGGCGGTTTTCCCCGAACTTTACTTGTTCCCCGTAGAGTATCGGCAATCGCCTTTGCTTTTCGGGCGGCGCAACCTCATCGTCATCGCCCTCAAACGCCCCTTGCGTTGGACGCCCGATGCCATCGTCAACCGCGCAAGGCAATTAGTGCGGGAAGGCAAAGTCAAGATTGCTCGTTTGCCTGAGTTCGCCGCCGACTCGTATCGCAAGCCCATCCCCACCGATGATGTGCCCATCCTCACCGACGACTACGCCCCCGTTGAGTTTTTGAACCCGTAAGCGAAGGTCACTTTCAGCGAATTGCCTGTCTGCAACTTTAACGGGCGGACAAATTCCACGACGAACTCTCCGCCCACCTGCCGCCCCTTTACCTTGACCCTTGCGCCATTGAGCGTCACTTGCACCTCCCCACGACCGTTCACTCGCAACCGCAAAGTGCGCAAGGAAAATTCGCCGCCGAGCCAATGAACCGTCGCCGAAAAGAGACGGCGATTTTTCATCTGCCGATAAACGCCCCAACCCACCCCCGCGCTGAAGGGAGCAAGGAAGTCATCGGCGTTAAGCGTGGGAGCGAATTTCAGCGTCCCTGATTGGACATCGCAAGCAAACCCGCTCGCCGCCAACAGCAAACTCCAACTGGAAAGAGCCCGAATGTAGTAATGCCCACACTCAATCTCCGCAAATGGGTTTCGCTTATTGCCTCTGTATCGGTTGCGAGCGCCTTCAACGATTTTCGACGCTTCGTCTGCCATCCCGTTCCAAAGCAGCAACGCTGCGACCTCGTATTCGTGTCCCGTCCAAACTTCGTCGCAATAAAGGATGGGACGCTGCGGTCGCCCACCATTTGGCCATGTGCAGACAATCAACCCACTCTCGTCTCCTTCGGCGAAAACTCGCTGGCTGTGTTTGAACCCGCGCAAACTTTTCCGCCAGTTGTAGCGGAAGATGCTCCAAAGCGCCGTCTTGACCGTCTCTTCTGGCAGCAAATAGCCCAAGTCCAAGATGAACGCCCACCATTGACCAAGCAACTGGTCGCTATGGCAGCCGATGCCCCAACAGTTGTTTTGCTCGTAAACTTCAAGTGGGACATTGGGAGCGTCGTAAGCGTTGATGAAAAACTCGCCGTTCCAGCACCGTTCAACATAACCTTTGCGACCGAGTTCAAACCGCTTTCGGCATTCTTCTGCCAGCGCTTCCCACTCGCCCGTCCCTCGTCCCGCGCCCCTCGCCCCGATTGCTTTTGCCATTTGCTCCACTGCCTTCAACGCCGCCAGATACAGCGTGCCGATGAAGGTGTTGCTTCCGAAGGTGTGGATGTCGTAAGTGTTGGGCTGCTCGCCGTCAATGACGCCATCACCGTCGGGGTCAAACCGCTCAAAAATGTGGCGCATCAACTTGGCGACATGCGGAAACATGTCCGCAAGCCAATTGACATCACCGCTCAGGCAAAACTCGCGGTAAGTTTTGAGCACCGCCCCAAGCATTCCGTCAAGGGCAGGATTGTGCGGTCCGCCGATGCCTCGCTCCCACAGCCTCGGCAAGTCCAAAGGCACGATGACGCGGTGCGGGATGTAACCTTTCTCAGGGTGCTGCTGAACTTTCCACTCAACCCATCGCATCGTCCGCTCCAGTTCTGGGAAGAGGAAAGCGATGCTTTGGGCGTAGTTGTAGACATGGGTGCAAGTGAGCGGGCAACACGAATCAGCCCCTTCAAACCCGTAAAAGTTTCCGTCTTCAAGCCACATCAAAACGCCGCCCCTCAAAATCGCCAAGTTGGACGCAACGGCATCTTTGATGGCTTCAGGCAACGAGTTGTCCCACAGCGCATCGGCGAAAGTTTTCGTCTCGCGGTAGAGACGCTCGCAATTGGCGACAAAGTAGCCAACGACATCGCGGGCATCTTTGAACCAAGCGTTGTAGCGATTGCCCAATCGGTAGCGATACTCGTAAGGCAGTGCCCAACCGTAGCGTTCGGTTCGGTAGCGGTTGGGAAAATGCCAAGCCAAAACGAAAGTGACCGAGCGGCGCTCGTTGGGCTTCAATGCGACTTTCGCGCTCATTGCGCCGCAGCAAGTTTTGCCGAGTTCCGTCGGTTCGGGATGCAAAGTTTGCGTTGAAGCGAATGAACCGTCTTCGGCGAAATCTTTCCACATCGCTTGGACATCTTCGTGTTGAGGCAGGGTCGTAATTTGCCAACCCCGCTTATCGCCGGAAACTGCGAGGGCCATCGTCCCAAATGCGGGTGCGGTTTTGCGCCAACCTGTCATCGGTTCGTAGCGAATGCCAACCGCTTTTGCGATGAGCGTGCCGACGAGCCCTTTGCGCTGCCCGACTTGAACCCACTCGTAGGGCGAACCGAAAACGATGAGCAAACTGCCTTTGCTCATCGGCACACGCACGATGAGCGGGCTATCATCGGGCGTTTGCGCCAACACTTGGGCAGACGCACCGAGACGCAACCCATCTACTTGCCAAAACCGCTGGACGGTCAGCGTCCGTTGCGTCCCATCCAAAACCGCAGCCATCGGCTCGCCCTTGCGCCATCGCAAGCCTCGCCATCGCAACGGTAGCCGTTGCAGCAACTTTTTCGCCGCATCCGTCGGCGCTTTCACCCAAGTGTCCAGCACCGCCAACGGGTGTCGCTCTGAACCAGAAAGCACGCAATTTGCACCGCTCTCAACGGCATCCAAAAGTTGAGCTAAATGTTGTTCGTTGAAACTTTCGGGCAAATCGCTCAGCCAAACCGAACAGTTTTGCAATTCGCTGGGCGGAGCGATTTGCACGCTGCGTGACCAATCCCAGAAGCGCACCGTCAAGTTCTCGCTCAAACGCATTAGCCAAGCCGCTTCCCTTTCGGGCGTGAAAAGTTGGACTGGTTTTTCAAAAGCGTCGCCGACACCTTCCTTCGTTTGGCAAACAAGCATCGTCCAACCGTCAATCCCCTCGTCCCCCGTCCCTCGTCCCGCGTCCCATTGCTCAACGGTGTTGAAGTTGCCGACAAACTCCTCATGTTGCAAGCCATCAATCGGTCGGTAACCTTCCCAACCGACGATGTTTTGCAGGTTCATCATCACGGCAGCCTCAACGGGATACTTTGTCGGGTTGCGAAGCGTGAAGGAGAAAACGGCGATGGGCGTGGCGCTCTCTTTGGCATTGAGCGGGATGAAGGGCGACCACGCCTCAAGGTCAATCTCAATGGGCAATTCAGTCTCGTAGCGGACGCGCAAGATTGGGAAGCGATTTTGCGCTTTCAGACCCTTAACTGTCGGCAAATCAGCGGCGGGAACAGTTTGAAGCAAAGTCGCCTTTGCGCTTTGCCCTTGCTTTGCCCATGCTGCGAAGAAAGTCAGCGGCACAATGGCGCCATCAACCCCGTGAGCGCCTGAGTTGAAGTCGTTGGCGATTTGCCACGCCACCAATTGCCCCGTCCCCGCAAAACTCAAATTGCCACTCCCGACACCACCCAGTGGACACGCAAAAACTTTCAACCACTCACCTTCAAACTCCATCGCCATCGCCTCCGCTCAAAACTCGTTTGCCACCCGTAAAATATGAAGCGTGTAAGCCTTAGGCGAAAGTTGCGAGGTGATTGAGGTGAAAATCGTTGATGTTAAAGCCTTCAATTTGGCGAACAGAACGGTGTTGGTGAAGGTGACGACGGATGAAGGGATTGTCGGATGGGGCGAATGTTCGCCGATGCAGCCGCCCGTTATCGTCGCCCACATTGAGCACACCCTCAAGCGCTTCGTCATCGGCGAAGACCCTTTTGACCTTGAACGGCTCGTTGAGCGAATGTTCCTTGCGCCTTACAAAATCGCCGGTCAAGCCCTCGCCATCGCTATCAGCGGGATTGAAATTGCCCTCTGGGACATCATCGGTAAGGTGCTGAATGTCCCGATTTACAAACTGCTCGGCGGCACTTATCGGACGAAAATTCCCGTCTATGCGTCCAGCATGCGGCGAGACATCTCCCCGCAAGAGGAAGCAAAGCGGTTGGCGGCGTTGGTGGAGGAATTTGGCTTCTGCGCTGTTAAGGTGCGTGTCGGCAATCGTTTTGGCGCTGACGAAGATATCTATCCCGGTCGGTCAATGGAAGTTGTTCGGGAAGTGCGCAAGGCGTTGGGCGACGGCATCGCCATCATGGTGGATGCCAATTCTGCTTTCACACCTTCCCGCGCCATTGAACTTGGTCGGCGCTTGGAAGAGTTCGGCGTCTTCCACTTTGAAGAACCCTGTCCCTACACCGACCTTGACGCCAACGCAAAAGTGGCAGCGGCGCTGGATATGCCCGTTGCGTTGGGCGAGCAGGAGTGGGACTTAGTGCGGTTTCGGGAGATGATGGTCAAGGGGGCTTGTGACATCGTGCAGCCCGATGTCATCAAGGTCGGCGGGTTTCTGCGTTGCAAGAAAGTCGCTGCGATGGCGGAAGCCTTCAACATCCCTGTCACGCTCCACAACACGCAGCCGACCATCGGGACGGTGGCGACTTTGCATTTTGCCGCCAGCACGCCGGGTTGCCGCTACCCGCAAGAGTTCAACATTGAACCGCACCCTTTTGCCCATCGGCTCGTTCGGGATTTGCCGAAAGTGCAAGACGGTTGCATCGCCGTGCCCGATGCGCCCGGTCTGGGTGTGACGGTCAACGAGGAAGTCGTCGCAGAGTTGAGCCAATAAAGGGTTGTCACAAAACGCCCTTTGTGGATGGAACTTCCTCGGCGAGGCGGTCAACGAGGGCAATGGCTTGGCGCAAGGCGACGGCGCAGGCTTTGAAGGCGGCTTCCAAGATGTGGTGTTTGTTTTCGCCCGACAAAACTTGCAGGTGCAAGGTGAGGCGACCGTTGGCGGCAAAGGCGCGGAAAAATTCGGCGGCTAACTCCACATCAAAAGTGCCGACTTTCCCTTCCGTCGGCAGTTGGACGAAGGCATTGCCTCGCCCGCTAAGGTCAATGGCGCAAAGGACTAAGGCTTCGTCCATCGGGACGAGGGCACTGCCAAACCGCTGAATGCCTTTGCGGTCACCGAGGGCTTTGTCAAGGGTTTGACCCAAGACGATGCCTGTGTCCTCAACGGTATGGTGGTCATCCACATGGATGTCGCCTTGGGCATCTACCCTCGCATCAAACCAAGCGTGCTTGAGCAAAGATGTCAGCATGTGGTCAAAAAAGCCGATGCCCGTCCGCACTTGGACTTTGCCTGTGCCGTCTAAGTTGAGCCAGATGCGCACTTGCGTCTCCGCCGTCGTCCGTTCCACTTCTGCCATCCGTGCCATGACGCTTCACCGCCCAAATTATGCGTCGGGGAAAAATCGCCGATAAAATTTCGCCCAGCCGTAGGCGGCGACGAAGTTAAGGTGCTTTTGGGGTAGGTGTTTTGCATGAGGCGACGAACTTTCTTGCGCACCTTAGGAGGTGCTGTGACGATGGCAGCCGTCGTTGCGCCGACGAAGGAGGCAAAAATGCAGACGCAATCGTGGTGGACGATGTTGGGCAGCACCAACATCCGCGTCCCGCGCCTGTCTATCGGCACAGGGACTTTCGGATGGGGCGGTTCGTCTGCCCAGACGCGGTTGGGTTTTCAAGAGTGCGTTCGGTTGCTCCGGACGGCTTACGATTACGGCGTGACTTGGTTTGACAGCGCTGACCAGTATGGTTCGCACCCTCATGTGCGGGAGGCTCTGAAGGGCTTAGACCGTGAGACGGTCGTCATCACGACAAAGACGGTCGCCCGAACGGGTGAGCAGGCGCGCAAGGACATCCAACGCTTCCTGCGGGAGTTGGGCACTGACTACATTGACATCGTGCTGATGCATTGCCTCGTTGACCCTAACTGGACGAAGACGATGCGTCCTGTCATGGATGCCTTGACAGAAGCGAAGGAGAAGGGCTACATCCGAGCCGTCGGCGTCTCGTGCCATGACCTTCGGGCGTTGAAGGCAGCGACGGAGCATCCTTGGGTGGAAGTCATCTTGGCTCGGCTGAATTATTCGGGCGTGCACATGGATGGCAAACCCAATGAAGTCATCCCGCTGCTGCAAACCGCCGTCCGCAACGGCAAGGGGATTTACGGGATGAAAGTCGTCGGGCAAGGGGAACTGACCCACGACCCTGAAAAAGCCATTCGCTTCACTTTTGAGACGGGTGTCGTCGCTGCCATCACCATCGGCATGGTCAGCGAGGCAGAAATCCGACAGAATGTCGGAATCGTTCGCCAATTGTTCCCGAAGGTGTAAAGGGGGCGAGGGCGGATGCGGATTGAGCGGGTGGAAATCGTTCAGGCAGGCATTTACTTGCTTGTCAAGGTCGTGACGGATGAAGGCGTCGTCGGTTGGGGGGAAGCCTTGCCCGATAACTTCCGCTCCATTGCTGCCTTTCTCGGCGAATGCGAGCGCTTTTTGGTCGGACAAGACCCACTGCGGATTGAGCATTTGTGGCAGACGCTCTTTCGGGGCTTTTTCTGGAAGGGCGGGTTCGTCCACTGCTCTGCCATCAGCGCCGTTGAGATGGCGCTTTGGGACATCAAAGGCAAGGTGCTGGGTGTGCCTGTCTACGAATTGTTGGGTGGCAAGGTGCGGGAGCGCATCCGCCTTTACGCCCACATCGGCGGCAACACGCTGGACGAACTGAAACGGAGCGCAGAGCAACGACTGCAGCAAGGCTTCACGGCGGTCAAGTTTTGCCCCATTGACCCGTCGCGCCCGTTGGAAGGGACAGCCCTCATCCGCAAGGCGGCTGAACGGGTGAAGGCGGTGCGGGAAGTTTTAGGTTGGGAGAAGGATGTGTTGTTGGACTTGCATGGTCGGACGACACCCACCGTCGCTTTGCAGTTAGCCGACGAGATTGCACCCTTCAAGCCGATGTGGATAGAAGAGCCATGTCAGCCGATGAATGTGGAGGCGTTGGCGGAAGTCGCCCAAAAATCGCCGATCCCGGTGGCGACAGGCGAACGATTGTGCACCCGTTGGCAATTTCGCGAGGTGTTGGAGAAACGAGCGGCGGCGGTGTTGCAACCTGACCCGTGCGTTTGCGGGGGCATCTTTGAGTTGCGTAAGATTGCGGCGATGGCAGAAACCTACTATGTCGGCATGGCACCTCACAACCCTTACGGTCCCATCAATACGGCAGCGGCACTGCAACTGGCGGCATGCATTCCCAACTTTGTCATCCAAGAGCACATCACGCTGGGCGAAGGTTATTTGCGGCAACCCTTTGAGCAGGTCAACGGTTATGTGACGGTGCCCGAAGGGGTCGGTTTGTGCGCCGAACCTGACGAGGAAAAAATCGCCCATCTGCCTCGCCGTTTCCGTGAGACGCCTTTGGTGCATTACGAAGATGGCGCTGTCGGCGATTGGTGAACCCGACCCGTGTTGGATGACTTGCTGCGACGAGGAACGAGGGAAAACTCTATGTCCGTTTACATCGCCATCGGCGAAGTAGGTTGTCAACTGGCGAACGAATTGCAGGGAGTTGCCGTCGTCGTGGATGCGCTGCGGGCGAGTGCGACGATGGCGACACTGCTGCATTGTGGCGCAAGAGAAATTTGGGTCGTGGCAGAAGTGGAAGAAGCATGGCGACTCAAGGAGACGATGCCCGACGCTTTGCTGGTAGGTGAGCGGCAAAGCGTCAAGGTGGCAGGATTTGATTTCAGCAACAGCCCGACGGAAATTTTACGAGCGAGTAAACTCGTGCAAGGTCGGCGGGTTATCTTCACTTCCACGACGGGGGCAAGGCGGTTGCTTTCGTGTCGGCAAGCGGTAGCGATTTTGGTCGGCACGACGATAAACGCAACGGCGGTGGCAAAAGTCGCCAAAGAGCGCGCCGAACGACAGCAGCGCCCCATCGTTTTGGTCGCTTCAGGGGTTTGGGGCAAGGGGGATGAATGGGCGACGGAGGATGTGGCGGCGGCATGGGAAATCGCAGAACGGATGAATTTGCCCATCGTCCAAGCCCCAAAGTGCCCAGAAGGCGAATTAGCAAAAGTGTTTGCGGAAAGTCGGCACGGAAAGGAATTGCTCGCATTGGGTTTGGATGCTGATGTCCATTGCTGCGCCCAAGTGGATATCACGACAGCCGTGCCGCAGGTGATGAGGTTTGAGGGGATGGCGGCGTTGGTCAAGGCAACAGGTTAGGTGGCTTTATTGAGGACGACAGCGACGATGCGTCCTTTTGCCAGTTGGATTTGCTCCTTCGCCTTTTGCAATTCCGCTTTCCTCGTGCGTCCCGCTTCGGCGACGACAATGACGCCTTCGGTGAGCGGGATAAGCAAGGAAGTGTCAGCGACGGATAAGACAGGTGGGGCATCTATGACCACGATATCGGCGCGCTCTTTCGCTTGCTTGACTGCTGAGAGAAACCGTTCAGCGGCATCCACGCTATTGTCGGTGACGGCGAGCCATTGTAAACGACGGATGTTTGTCGGCACGACGGGCAGTTGAGCGGCACGGGTGTCAGGAGTGATGCCCAGCAGGGGGTGAGGCTGCCCTTCGTCGTCTGCGCCGCTGACAAGGATGGTGTTATGTCCCGCCTGGGCAAAAGCGGCGGCTAAGGCAGTAGCGACGAAAGTTTTGCCTTCACCATGGTTGGGACTGGTAACGAGTAAGCAACGAAGCGGTTTTTGGTCGTCTTGAGCAAGTTGTAAGTTGGTGCGAAGTAAGCGGATGGCTTCAGCAGCAGGGTCGCGGGAGTTAATCCAAGCAAAGAAGTCCGAGGGGGAACGGATGGCGGGTAAGGTCACCGTAGGGAGGGAGCTAAGGATTTGCCGAACCTCTTCAGGGTCATAGACTTTGGGGGCAAAAGAATGACTGGCGAAAGTGAGGAGGACTCCCACTATCGTCCCCAAGAGGGCAGCGAAGCATAAGGTCAAAAGGCGACGAGGGGAGACTGGAGACTTAGGAGGAACGGCATAGTCGGCGACGACCACCAAAGGGGTTGAAGTTTCCTCTTGAATCCGTGCCACTTCTAACTGGACAAGCAAATTGGCGTAGACTTGTTCAGCCATTTGTTGGTGGCGCATCAGGGCGGCGAACTGCCGCTGGCTATCGGGCAGATTTGCCAATCGTTGGCGCAGCAAACTGACGAGGTGGTCTAACCCTTGAAGCCGCGCTTCAGTGGCAAAGCGTTGCGATTCGGCTTCTGCCCACTTTTCCCAAAGGGTTTGGTAGGCAGGATTTGGCACCACTTCAGACTCACGAACCAGTTGCCGAGCCCGTTGAGCGATGTTTTGGCGCAACTCTTTGATGGTCGCATTTAATTGCTGCAGGGCAGTATGTTCGGGGGTATAACGGGCAAGGTAATCTGCGCGTTGGATTTCCAAGGCTGCCAATTGTTTGCGCATCTCTTGGACCGTCGGGTCCTGCCGAAGGACTTCAACAGAGATGAGAGGCTGTTCTCGTATCAACTGTTGGCGTAGGCGATAGCAGTGCGCTGTGGTGCTCTGAAGTTGCGCCTGTAGGGCGACGCGTTGCAACTCAGCATCGTAGTAGGACTTAACTAACGCCTCGGTTTCCTTGAGGACATCGGTGAAACCCAAGCGCTTTTTAGTGAGGGCGATCTGCGAGTCTAAGTCTTCCAGTTTTTGCTGCAGGGATTGCAAGTGTCGTTCTAAGTAGCGTCGTTTGCGAATAGCGTCGTCAGTGGTTGCATCCTTAAGGCGTTGTGCAAGGGCGTCGGCTATGGCGTTGGCGATGGCGGCAGCCCAACGGGGTTCAGGAAAGCGGACGCTGACTTCCAAAAGGTCGGGCTCTAAAGTCTTCGTCTCTATTGCCCCTAACACATCCTCCTCTGTGAGGGGGCGAGGAAGGGGAGGCAAATCTTTGCGGGGACGAAGCCTTGTCAATGCCAATCGCACCGTTGAGCGGGTTTTGGTCAACCGCTCCACCGTCTTAAGGCTCAAAGCACCAGGTTGGGAGATGCCGAGGTTGGAAAAAGCCGAAAAGAGGGATGGACTTGGTTGGTTGCCTGACGGTTGGCGGATGCGCACCAAACTTGTCGCTTCATAAAGGCGGGGCAGGAAAGGAAGAATTAGGAGGGCTGTTAGCACGGCAAGGGTAGGAAAGGCGATGAAAAGCCATCGCCTTCGCCAAATCACTTGCAGCATTTGGCTCAATTGAATTTCCTCATCCATCGGGAGTTCATTGCGCGTCGTCTCCATCAGCCAGTGTCACCCCCTCAGAAGGCATCAAGGGCTCACTCGCAATTTTGCCGAAGAGGGTTGGCAATCGCAACGGTCAAGTCACAACCTGACTGCCTTTTGGCTCTTCACTGATTTAAACTTCGTAGCGGCAAATAGTTTGTCACGGTGGGTCTTTTGTCGCTGTTGATAGCCTCATCTCTTGATGCCCTTGCCCTCCTTCGCTTGGGTGCGAAAAATTTTAGGTGCATTTCGGGGGAAGATGCCGACTGAGGAGGTTCACCGTATGACGGGGCAGATGTTGGGGCAGTTATGGCTGCCCGCTGTGGCGTTGGGTTCGTCGGTTGGGTGCATCTTTTTGCTCCTTTGGGTTGCTTGGCTCTCTTGGCGGTTGCGTCGTCTCCAGCGGCTCCTTCAACGGTTGATGCCCAACGAAGCAGGGCAACCGTTGGATGAGTTGCTGGAACGGTTGTTAGTCAAGCAGGAGGAAAATCGCACTTACCTCGCCGACTTGGACGAACGGCTGAGGCGGTTGCATCTTTTGTTGCAAGGCTGCCTTCAACGGGTCGGTTTGGTTCGTTTTGATGCCTTTCAAGATACGGCAGGGCAACAAAGTTTTGTCGTCGCCTTGTTGGACAATTTAGGCAATGGCGTTGTCATCACTTCCCTCTTTGGTCGGTCGGAATCTCGCTGCTATGCCAAACCCGTCGTCAAAGGGGAGTCGTCTTTCCCTCTCTCCGACGAGGAGCGAGCCGCTATCCGACAAGCCTTAGAGCAACCCATCGGGACGCAGGAGGGGACCCCGCGCCATGTCCGTTAGCGACGAACACGCCTTAGAGCAACTCCTGAGGCAAATCACAGTAGCAAGGGTTCGGGGGGATTGGATGACGGCGCGCAAGTTCGCCGAAGAAGCCATTAAACGAGCGCCTGAGCGGGCGGACTTGCATGAGTTATTGGGCGACATCCTGCGCCAACTGGGCGATAAGGAAGGTGCCCTCGCTTGCTACCAGCGGGCTCGGGACTTAGAGCCAGAGCGTCCTTCTGCCGAAGAGAAGTTTGCCGCCACCTTGCTGGAGTTGCAATCTTTTGAAGTGCCTGACGATGCAGCCCCTGCCTTCCCTAAGAACCCGACGGTGGCTGCCACTTTATCGGCGGTGCTTCCGGGAACGGGACAACTTTACAACGAGCAGTGGCTCAAAGGGATTTTGTTTTGCCTTGGCACCCTCGCACCTGTCGGCGCCTTTTTGCAACTTTACAAAAGCCTCCTTCGTTCGCCTCAACCCTTTTTCTCGCCCAGTAATGAGCAAATCGTGTTGACGGGCGTTTTAGGCATCGTGGCTTTGGCGATGTGGGCATGGAACATTTGGGACGCTTACCAGACGGCGCACGCCTTTGGGCAACTTCTCCGTCCCCGCCAAGGAGGGCAAACCTCTTCATGACCCCTCATCGGAAAGCGGTGGCTTTTCGCCCATGGAGTGACCTCCTTCCCAAAGGAAGCCAAGCCCGATGGCTTTTGATAGGTGGGCTTATTGTCCTTGTTGTTGGGTTTATCGCCAGCCTCGCCAGAGTGGAGTTCTCCTCCCCGTTCACTGCCCGTTTAGCGGCAGTGACGGTGCGATTTTTTGAGGCGGGCAAAGGGCAGGAAGTGACGGGCAACCTCTTCCAACTGTGGCAACTGGCTCAACGACACCGCCTCGCTTACTTTGTCACCGTCCATCGTTTCCCGCCCCGTTACCTTCCTGTCATTTTGCAAAGCCTTCTCGGTTGGCTTTGTCTCTGGTTAGCAGCGGGATTAGTCGGGTTAGCGTTGCGCTGTCCAATGCCGTCATTGTGCTGGTGGCAATTGGGAGGGTGGTTGGGTTGCCTTTTCGTAGGACGCCTTTTGCAAATCATCAGCGTTTCCGCATGGCTTTGGTTTCCTCACGAGCGTCCCAACCTTCTCAACGACCTTGTGGACATGGCGCTGGGATTGCCCTTACCCTCCACCGCTTACGCCGCTCTCTTCTGGCGGATTTCTTTGTGGTTGCTTTCCACGCTCCTTTTGCCCATTTGCCTTTTCTTCCTCTTGCGCATCGCATGGTGTTGCTCAAAGGGCAAAGCCTTTGCGGGCACGCTCTTGACCATCCCTCTCGCTTCCGTCCTTTACCGACTGGTGACCTTTTGGGAGTGATGGCAGTGAAACTTCGTTGGCGATGGACGAACAGGTTGGAACGGAAGTTGACAGAGGTCTTGCAACGCGCCGTCGCCGACGGTCAAACACCGGGCGCTGTCCTTTGCATCGGAGACCCTGACCGCATCCGATGGCTTGTCGCTATCGGACATCGTCGCTTAGTCCCTTCCAAGCAGCCGATGCATCCCGACACGATTTTTGACCTTGCCTCGCTGACGAAAGTCGTGGCGACGGCGCCTGCTGTTTGCCTGCTTTGGCAATGGAAGAAAGTGGACTTGACGGCACCCGTCCGCCATTACCTGCCCGAATTTTCCGGTGGGCAAAAAAACCGCGTGACTGTCCTCCACCTGCTCACCCACACCTCAGGGCTTCCCGCCTTCAAAAATTACCTGCAATTGGGTTTGCGCGGTGACGCCATCCTCGCCGACATCTTCCGCACCCGTTTGAAAGCCCCGCCAGGGACGCAGTTTTGCTACAGCGACTTGGGCTTCATCTTACTGGGCGAATTGGTCCGCAGGGTGAGTGGGTTGGACCTTGATGCTTTTTGCCGTCGCCACCTTTATGCACCTTTGCGAATGAAGCGGACACGCTTCACCCCCCCTAAAAGTTGGCGAATTCGTTGTGCGGCGACGGAGTGGCGGGATGGCATGATGTTGCAAGGCATCGTCCATGACCCTAATGCCTTCGCTTTGGGCGGCATCGCTGGTCATGCGGGACTGTTTTCCGTCGCCGAAGACTTGGCGCGCTTTTGCCAGATGCTTTTGCGCGAAGGCGAATTGGACGGCGTTCGGATTTTTGAGCCCGAAACGGTTCGGGCGATGCGTTCCAATCACTGCCCCGTCAACGGCGTGCAGCGAGGTTTGGGCTTTGACATCCAGTCCCCCTATTCACCGCAAATGAAAGGCGACCGTTTTCCTGTCGGCGTCTTCGGGCACACAGGCTACACGGGCACTTCTCTCCTCATTGACCCTTTCGCTGAACTGTTCGTCTTGTTGCTGACCAACCGCGTCCATCCCGATGACACCCGCAACATTGCCACCCTTCGGAAAACCGTCGCCAACCTGATCGGTGAAGCCATCTACGGGTGACACTTATTGGCGCACCCGAACGCGGATGGCGTCCCAATCCCGCACGCGGTCAATGTTGCGGTCAAGGTTTTCCACATTGCGGCTAATTTGCCGAAGGCGTTCGTCAATGGAACGAAGCAACCGAACCGTTTCATCGCCTTGGGCGCTTGCGATGGGAAGCCCGCTACCGATGGTGTAGCCCAACCCCAAGCCTATTCCCAATCCCAACAGGAACAGCAAACTGCCCAGTCGCCAAGTTGACATCTTTGCTCACCTCCGCCACAAAATTTGTCGCTGGCAAAGGACGCTCCTACCTGTCCGTCCAGTCGTCCAATTTCCTGCACCCATGACCAAACAATGCGTGTAGCAAAGGAGGGTTTGTGAGTGGCGATGACAGCCGAACAGAAGTTTACTCTTTGGCTGATTGGCGCAGCCGTTTGCTTTTTGCTGGCAGTGGTCGTCAGCATTGCCGAAGGACCGCGTTGGGCGGTCGGACCGCTCATCATCTTGGCGCTGATTTGTTGTGTCGGGATGATCAACAACGCCGCCGAGCAACCTGCCCCGCGAGGGCATGGAGCGGCTCGCCCTGCCCCTCAACGACAAGCCGCCCCTTCAACGGCTCAAAAGGCGCCCACTCCTTCTGAAGCACCCAATCCCGAAACTTCCGGCAGCGAAGAGCCGACCCCCGCAGCGGCAGAAGAAGCGTCTTCGTGAACGGCAAGGCTTTCCATGGAAACAATGGCGGGAGGCATCAACGGGATGAGTTGGGAACGGGAGAGGGCACTTCGCTACGCCCTCGTGGAAGCAGGGGAGCGTTTGTGGAGGCAAGGATTGCTCGCCCACACCGACGGCAATTTGTCGGTGCGTTTGGATGACGGATGGGTGCTCATCACGCCGTCGGGTGTCAACAAGGGCAGGATGCGCCCTTACCAATTGCTGCGGGTCGCTTTAGCCGACGGGCGAGTGGACGGACATGGCAAGCCGTCGGTGGAAACTCCCATGCATCTGGCAATTTATCGTCGCCATCGCCATGTCGGAGCCATCGTCCACGCCCATCCGCCTTACGCAACGGCGTTTGCGGCGGCAGGTTTGTCATTGACCGAACCTGTTTTTCCTGAAATGGTCGTGCGGTTTGGCGAGGTGCCGTTAGTGCCTTATGCCACGCCCGGAACGGACGAACTGGCAGAAGCGGTGGCGGCGGCGCTTCACGGGCATTGGGCGGTGCTTTTGCAAAATCACGGTGCCTTGACGGTGGCAGCGACCGTGGAAGAAGCCTGCGGGCTGATGGAAGCGTTGGAGTGGACGGCGAAAGTCTTTTGGCTGGCAAAAGGGTTGGGAGGCGCAAAGCCCTTGACTGCCGAAGAGGTAAGGCGATTGCAGCGAGACATGCCTTGACAGGCACATTGGAGACGGCAACAATTACGGCGGCAAAGGGCGGTGGCAGTGCACACCCCACCACAGGGGGGTGAGTGCCATGGGCTTCGCCGAATTACTTCAAAAGGGCAGCCAAGCCGTTCAGCAACGCCAGCCCGACGCTGCTATCCCCTTGTTAGAGCAAGCCGTCCAACTGCAACCCGACTCCTTTGATGCCCATTTCTGGCTGGGTGCCGCTTACGCCCTCGCCCAACGCTGGGAAGACGCCGCCCGTCATCTGGAACACGCTCGCTCCCTCAATCCCCAAGTGCCCGCTGTTTGGTTCAACTTGGGTGTCGTCTACTGGCAGATGCAACGGCTGGGCGAAGCGATAGATTGCTTTGAAGCAACGCTGCAGTTAGACCCCAACCATCAGGGCGCCAAGCAAGCCTTAGCGACCATCATCAAGCCCAAAGTGGACACCGAGTTGACACCCCTATGAGGGCGAAAGGGAGCAATCCTTTCCCCGCTTGTCATCGCGCCGCAAACTGATAGGGCTTGATGACGACGCTAACCTTGTGTGGGTGGGTGAGGACGGATGATGGTGCAATTTTTGTTGCCCTTTGAACGCGAAATCGCCGAACTGGAAGAGCGCATCGCCCACTTAAAAAGCCAAGGCGATGAAGAGGGCGCCGCAGATTTGGAGGCAGAGTTACAGCGTCGCCTCAAGGAAATCGCCGAAAATCTGACACCGTATGAGCGCGTCCTTTTAGCCCGCCACCCCATGCGCCCCTACGCCTTGGACTACATCAACGCCATCTTTGACGATTTTGTGGAGTTGCACGGTGACCGCCTTTACGGGGATGACCCTGCCATCGTCGGGGGATTGGCATGGTTGGATGGGCAACCTGTCGTCGTCATCGGGCAACAAAAAGGGCGTGATTCGCAGGAACGGTTGCGTCGCAACTTTGGAATGCCCCATCCCGAAGGCTACCGAAAAGCCCTTCGGCTTATGCAATTGGCGGAGAAATGGCGCAAACCGCTCATCACCTTCGTGGACACGCCCGGTGCTTCCTGCTTGGATGACGATGAGCGACGCAACATCTGTGGCGCCATCGCTCATTGTCAAATGTTCATGGCAGGTATGACCGTCCCCAACATCGCTGTCATCATCGGGGAAGGCGGTAGCGGCGGCGCCATCGCCCTCGCTGTCGCCAACAAAGTGTTGATGCAAGAGAACGCTACCTACTCCGTCATCCAACCCGAAAGTTGTGCCGCTATCATCTGGCGTGATGAGAAACTCGGACCGAAAGCGGCGGAAGCGTTGCGGCTGACGGCACAAGACGCCCTGCAATTGGGCGTCATTGACGCCATCATCCCCGAACCATCAGGCGGCGCCCAACGAGACCACACGCAAGCAGCCCAACTGGTCAAAGAGGCTTTGTTGCGGGCGTTGAATGAATTGCGCCCCTTGTCCCCTGATGAACTACGCAACCACCGCTATCGCAAATTCCGAGCGATGGGAGTTTGGACAGAAAGCGCCGTGCTGAGCGAATAGCCCTCCCAAATAGCTATCCCGCTAAAACAAGCCCGCCTTTTAGTCCCTCGGCTTGCTGCAGGGAGTGATTCCTTCGGCATCAAGAACCCTCTGGCGCCGCCAGTGGGAGGTCAAAAAGGGAGATTGTGTTCCGCATCGTTATCGCAGCAAGGCGCTCCAAGGGAACAGAGCGGCATTGGGCGATCTTTTGGGCAATGAGCGGCAGGAACGCAGGTTCGTTCCGCTTGCCCCGATGAGGATGAGGCGTCAAGTAAGGTGCATCAGTCTCCAAAAGCAATCGCTCAAGGGGCACTTTGGTGGCAACCTCTGAGACTGCTTCCGCCTTGCGACCGAAAGTGACGATGCCTGTGATGCCGATGGAAAAACCCATCGCCAGCCACGCTTGGGCATCGCCCCAATTGCCCGTGAAGCAATGCGCCACGCCCCTTACAGGTTTACCAAATCGCCGCACCACTTCCAAGGCTTCGGGATAGGCTTCACGGATGTGCAGGATGACAGGTAACCTCAATTGCCATGCCAACTCCAACTGTTCTGTAAATGCCCGATATTGCGCTTCAGGGGGAGAGAAGTGATAGTGAAAGTCCAAGCCGATTTCGCCGATAGCGACGACACCCTTTTGTTTTGCCAATTTCCTCAGTCGCTCTGCTACCTCGTCGCTCCATCCTCTGGCAGCGTGGGGATGGACAGCGACGGCAGCAAACAACTTCGCCCCGTCCGTCGGCGCCTCGCCCACTTGCCGAACTGCCCTCTCGCTGGAAGGTAGGTCGTAGCCGATATTGATGACGGCAATAACCCCAACGGCTTTTGCCCGCCTCAAGGCATCTTGCCAATCCTCGGCAAATTGCTCGTGATTAAGATGGGCGTGGCTGTCTATCCACTCCATCGGACAACACCATCACCAGCGAAAATTTTGCCGCTGGAGGAGAAAGTTCAACCCGTTCCCCCTGAAACACGGGTTTCAATAGTGACATCAGAATCAGGTGGCACATCAACCTCTTTGCTCCCCGTTCCACGGCTGGTTACGGTAATCCGCCATCGCCATCCTTTCCCCAAGGAGATTTGCTTGCCCTCTTTGGGGATGTCGGCGGAAAAGGAGGGGGGCATAGGAGGTGGCGGAGTTGTCAAGGCTTGGATGGGTTCACACTTAACGGTAGCATCGGTCGGCGTCTTACTTCCATCAGGGGTAACTAAAACCACCCTGACCGTGACAGGTTGAGGGATGTTGCGCAAATAAGGCATCGGTCCTTGCCCCGCCAATTTAAGATATAAAACCCATATGTCGCCAATTCGTTTGGCATCGTTCCATCGCCATACTTCTTTCGCTTCCCCTTCCGCTTTCTCTAATCCCTTCACCCATGCCTCTATCGCCCCCTCTGCCAGCAGTTCCTTTCGGTTGACATGCTTACCCATTATGGCGTTAAGAAGGGGTTTGTGAATTGTGAGGAGAAACTCCGCAAACTATGTGCAAGTCTTCTTGTATTTCCGATAGGGAACAGCCCAAATCCCCCATATCGCTGCTTGCTCCGGGATCAAATCCCAATGGACGCACCCTTCCGCATAAGGGGGCACAGGGATGGATGTTGTGAGAAGCGTTGTCCCTCTCTCATCCTGAATCTGTTCCAACTCGCTAACCAACTGCGCTTGAGATGGTTCATCCTTTGTGACCAAAGGATAACTGCGAAGGTCAATGTTTAACTTCACAGGGACATGTTTATTGCGGTAAACTTTAGGCGGGTCTATGTTGATTTGGCTGGGGCTGTCATTCCTGAACCCTTTCGTCATGCAATAGGCAACATCAAAGGAAACAGGAAATGGCGTCACCTCCACCCAAGTCCCACAAGAAGCGTTCACGCGAGTGTCTAACATGCTACACCCCGCTGGCGGCGGTCCAAAAGTCCAATAAAGCCCGACAAGATGTTGCTCATTGATTTCGCCCGTGTGAGGCGGACATCCTTCCCTCACCCGATAGCGTTTAATCCAGCAAACATGAGTTTCAGTCGTTTGTTCAATAACCAGTTGTCCCTCTCGCCTCACTAAGTTAACTTCCGCTACGATTGTGTGACCGCCTTCATGTTTCACTTCCTCGGCGGTCTCTACTGTAATGTCTCGTGGCGGGGGATGAGGAATCCAACCTGCCCTTGACGCAACAATCCATATTCTCGTCTCGGGGTCTTTAAGAAGCGCTTTCGCTAAAGGTTGCCCGCTTTTGTCCTTGATGACTAACTGCCGAAAAGATGTGGGTTCTTCTAACACTAAACTCCCCTCAATGGTGGAACCGTCGGGAGATGCTTGTAACTGCCCGTCCAACAAGTTAGTCTCAAACTTCCAAATTTCTGCGCTTCCCAACCGTTTTTGAGCATCGGTGACCTGAACAATGAGCCTCGTCGGGTAAAGAGTCGTCCACCAATCCCAGTCTTCTTCAGGCGGTTCTTGATAAACACGCTCTTCAAAAGCGTCAGGATTGGGTTGTTCAATTGCCCGAAACCAAGCGATGCGAGCGTTGATGGTCTTCTCCTGAACTTCTCCTGTGTGAAAGTGTTGGTGCGGTCCCTGAAAAGCGACACCGAGGGAGAGGTTGGCATCAAAGGGGCAAGGTTGCGGGGCAATTTGTTGTCGCTTCAGCGTCCGAGCGAGGGTTAACCCGCAAACGAGTGCCATCGCAACCAACCCAAACATCAAGCGCTTCATCTCGCATCCCTCCTCAAAGTTGCCTTAACGCCACTAAACCTAAATAGCACACACAAACACACCGTCGTAAGTAGCGATTTTGGGGAGTTTTTGGCGGCAGAAATTGGGACTTTGAAACTTCGCCAGACCATCGGAGGGCAATTTGTTGGTGTTAGGGATTACATTAATGCGATAGACATTGTTGTTTTGTGTTTAGCAGTTAACAGCCCTATTCATTTTCAATCTCAAAGTTCAATTCCAATTGGGTGAGGCTCGCCCTCTGCAATGCTTCAAAAATCCACACAGTAGAACATTCGTGCAAATTCGCAGAGGAATTTGGAAACACTTAAGCAACAGGCAACGCCTGGGGTTGCCAATTGCACTCAGCACTTTGAGGCGAGATGTCATGACGATAATCTTATGGCTTACTCCATACTCATCTGGCAAAGACTTTAAGAACGACGACCAATCGCCTATCATCAATAATCTGTTGCTCTAACTATGCGCCACCTTTGTTCAAGGTATCGGAGGGCTTGCTTTGCATAATACCTAACCCAACTGTCGCTATCATTCAGGAAGGATTTGACAACTGGTATGCTATCATGGTCACCAATGCATGCAAGTGTTCTGAAGAGCAAAGCAAAGCCCGCATGGTAACGATATTGAGTGCGATGAGTGCGCATTTCCTGCAACTTGGCAATGATGGCTTTACTGGCAACCAACTCTTCATCTGCGAGAGCCTGTATTTCATAATCCTCTTCCCACCGTCCAACTTGCTTCTTGGACAACGAGTCAACCAACCATTGAATGCGATGTTCACGGCTCATTTGACCGAGTTTTGCCTTGAGTTGAGAAGCATAGTCCAGCGAGAAATCTAAACCTGTAACTTTGAAGGCGTTCAAGATGCCATTTTGATAAGCCTCTCCAGCCATCTCTGCTGCTTGTCTCAAAACTTGCACCTCAAAAGGTGCCCAACGACTATAAAGTCTCTTCCGACACTGTTCCGTATACCACAAAGCACCTTTATGAATTTGACTTGGGGACACTTTTGCTGCTTTTAAGAAATGCCTCATCTTTGCCTGCAATTGCCTTTCATCCTTTACCTCAGGGAAAGCATGCCCCGCTTCTATCCTTGCCAACGCTAAGGCAATGAAAGGCTGAAGGTCACTGTTCCAAGGTAGTTTGCGTTGAAGGGAAAGAAGGTCATCTTCCGCCTCTGGGTCTTCTAATCGCCCCAAAGCCATCAAGGCAGATATGACGACCAAAGGATGGTCTTCTTGCAAGGCTGCCAAGACTTTGCCAATTTGGCTTCGGTCTTTTTGAAGCCCGATCCCTCGGATGTCCGCCATCAGGTTGGATTGTTCCCGAGACAAGGCAGAATAAGGTTCTCCTTGACCTTGCCGTATAGGAAAGTGGGGCTGGTAAGGACCATATCCCAGATGGAAGGCGACCAACATCACTAATCCAAGCCCTCCAACAAGCCAGAAGACTTTCCTCGCTTTCATTTTTTCCTCACCTCTCAATAGTCAATGCTCAGGCAGTATTTCTTCTGGGAATTGATGCATTTAATGGCGAACCTGGCTGTCTCCCGGACGAAGTGATCTACAGGCTTTTGCGAGTGCCACCACATTATTCCTGGTTGGTCTACGAACGCCTGCAAGATAGGCAACGACCGTTTGTCCCCGATACAACTTAACGCATCGATCAAGAGTTCAACTCCCCCCCCAAGTTTGGTGAACCCATTCCTCTTAATTTCGTCGTGAACTTTTTGCAATGCAGAAACGATAGCGGGCACGGCGGCCCTGCCTTCATCGGCTAACGCTTGGGCGTCATACTCGCGCTCTCGTGTTGGGCGGAGGGTAAGGATGTTACGAATTAGGAAAGCAATACGCTCCCTTTGACCCATCTTGCTTAAACGAACCTTCAACGCTGAGGGGTAGTCCACTTCAAAGGGAATCTTGTCTTCCACTGCTCGTGTGTCAACACCACGACGATTCGCTTTTGCAATCATATCTGCCAACTCCCGTAGAGCCATCGTCTCAAAGGAGATAGGTGCATCAGTTATTGCGCTTTCCCATCCTGCCTGTCTCAATCGGGAAAGGCTTATCCCTAATTCCTTGAGAAAGATGTCCACTTGTTCAGAGGGTTCAGAACTTTTAGCTTCTGCTCTCAACCTCGCCAGAGCAATTTGGGCTGCCCACCCGTCCTGCTTTGAGCTTCGGCTTAGTTGTGTGAGTTTATTTTCAACCTCTATTCCCCCTCCCAGCCGCCCTATCATTAAAGCTGCTGTCGCGCGCACCCCCTCCGATTCGTGGTCAAGGTGCTTCAATACCAAACCAACCCGTTTTCTATCCTGTTTATTTGCGATCTCGCGCAATAAAGCAATCACTTCACGCTCTTGTGGGAATATAGGCTTTTTCTTGTGCTTGATATGTGTGCGCGTTCCTTGCCCCTTCTGCCAAGCCATTTGTTGAAGCCAGCCAATTAACGAAATGACACCGAGTATAACCACGATGAATGTCCCTATTCTGATGAGTGTCCTTGCACCTTTCACGCCCATGCCCTCCTTTTCTGCATTGGAGTAATTTTTACCTTACCACACGGGTAAGGACGCGCAGCCTCGGTACCCCTTTGTTCAACCCCCGATCAGACCAATCCTTATCCTTGTCACCAAAAACATTGTGCTCAGCAAGGTTAGCCAGTAATTCATCATCATCAAATAAGCCTACAGTGCTCCGCCGTTTCGGATCAGTGCCTATTTGCTCCTCAACGAAGTTAGGCAGACCATCACCATCATAGTCATCGTTAGGGTCATCTAAAGTTACCCCATCTTGATCCGCTTGTTCAATTAATGCGTGATAGTCGTCATAAATGCGTTTATGCTCCAGTTCATGCGCAACCGCTCGTGCATATGCATCTATGCCATAAACTTGGTAGGCTGTAATACGGCAAGTCCTGCTATATGGTTGGTCAGGGATGTATGTTTCCCAGCGACGGATGCCATCGGCAGCAAGAATATGCCCATTAATCACATCGTTGCCAATGTGAACACATCGGTCACCATCGTAGTAGAAACTGTAATCGCTGTTGGCGTAACGAATCCTGAAATCATTGAAGGAAGCCGCCATCCAGTAATAGTAGAACCAATTTGGTGAGGTTATGACGAATGCTGCGGTGTTTCCGATGAACTGCCACCCTTCATCGGGTGGATTGCCACTGCCCTCATCGTTACCCAATGGAGGATGATTGATAGCAGTTGCAGGGAAGAAAATTTCCACATTGGCAGCATGGACGAAATTCCCGTTAAACTTCATGACAACCTGCCGTCTTCCAAAACCTCCGTTGGTGGCAGGAAGATATTGCCCAGTTCAGAAGACAAGACCACGCCACTGTGTGCCATAAATATCAAGGGTTCGTGGAAAAATCAGATTGCCTTCGTAACCGTTAGAGAGCGGATATCCAGGGTTGGGCACAGGCAGTGATGGGGAAAGTTCCCAAGAAAACTTTTCAGCCAGCCATTGCAGTAAATCGTCGCTGGGGTAAACCCAGCGCAAACCTGAGCGCCAACCGGAATAATCAGTTGGTTTGTAATCGGATGGAAAACATACTCGTTATCACCTATTTCTGGCACACCGAGGGGATCAATAAGCGGATAATAGTCTGTGTTGAGAGATTGCGGGATGCCTACCAACACGACAATCCCTATTCGGGCTTTGGCGGTGGCGGAGGCGTTGCCTGTGTTGATCGCCTCACATTGGACTAAACCGTTCACATCCACCGTTTCGTCCCCATAACCAGAGGAGATGCCGACAACCTTTATCACCGCCTCCCTTCGGAAGTCTTGCTGCTGCACATGGTGATGGACTCCCGACATCTCTACAGAAGCCGCTACGATGGGCGTCGTCACGCCTCCCACAGCCGACCCACGACCTTCTAAATCCGTCTTCGCTTCCGCCTCGGCAAATTCCACGAAACCCAGCGAGGAGGGAAGGACAGTCCCTTCAGGAACGATTGTGGGATCAGGGGAGAGAAAGCGACAACGAAAAGTCGTCCGCATCCAGGCGAAAAGGCTCACCCATCCATGCGGGTTGAACTCTTCAGGACCAACTTCAACGACACCCCCAAAGATTTCAAAAACCCCATACCCCTCAGGGTGGGTAACGAAAGGGAGGTTGCCAGCGTTATCAGAGACAGAAGCGCCGTTAAAGGAAAAGGCGACCCCACCCCACTCGTCAAAGGAGTAGATGACCTGTCCTGAACCTGTCTCCCAAATCTCCACAGAAAGCCTTGGGGAAACCTGAACCTGATTGGGTTGTGAAGACCATAAGCAATGGTGAAGAATGCCACCATGAGGGAGGCAGCCCAAAAGAACGCCCCTGACAGGAAGGCAGTCAGCGACCGATGTTGCGGCCCTTCTCCTTTCATCGCTCTCTCCCAAAAAGGCTATCCAACCTTAACGGTACTGCCTATAAATAGCACACACACCGGCGTCAATAGGGATTTTTGAGGTTTTTCCCCACCAGAAACGAGATGTTTATGATTTCAGGTGCTTCGTCAGACCTTTTCAAGGGCATGAAAGACGAGGGCGGCGGCGCCCAAAATGCCTGCTTTTGTGCCCAAGGCAGCGGGGACGATTTGAAGTTTTTCCGTTGCCGTCGGCAGTGCCCGCCGTCGCACTTCCCACCGCACGGGCTCTAACAGCCACTCGCCCGCTTGAGCGACGCCCCCACCGACAATAATTCGCTCAGGATTGAGCAAGTTGACGACACCAGACAAAGCGACACCCAAAAACTTGCCCGCCTCCGCTAAGAGGAATTGGGCTAAGGCATCACCCCGTTGAGCGGCTACCGCTACTTGCTCCGCTGTCAGTTCGTCAGGGGAAATGTCAGCGAGAACACTTTTAACGCCTCGCTGGATAAACTCCTTCGCCCTTTGGGCGATGGCGGGACCTGACACGAACATCTCCACACAGCCATAGCCACCACAACCGCAGCGGGGACCGTCAGGGTTAACGGGCACATGCCCCAATTCGCCCGCTGAAAAATTTGCCCCGCGCCAAATTGTCCCGTTGAGGATAATCGCCCCACCCACACCCGTCCCGATGGTGAGATAGACGAGGTGGTGCGCTCCCTTCCCTGCCCCAAAAACCCATTCGCCCAGAGCGGCGACATTGGCGTCGTTGTCCACGAAAGCGGGCAAATGCAACACCCGTTCCAATTCCGCTTTCAAGTTGCGCCCTTTCCAATCGGGGATGTTGACGGCTTCGGAGAGCATTGTGCCCGTCGTCGCATCCACCACTCCCGGCGTGCCTAAACCGACCCCGACGAGGGCATGAGGGGGCAAAGAACTGGCGTCCAACGCCTCCAGCGCCGCTTCCTTGACACGATTGAGCACCCAATCGCCGCCTTTCATCGCTTCGGTCGGTCGGGTCGCATGGGCGATGATTGTCCCGTCCTCTCGCACGACCGCCACCGCAATTTTCGTGCCACCTAAATCAATAGCGAGGGCATGGTTGGGCATAGGCTTTGTTCCTCCTTCTTCACGAGAATGCACCGCCATGAATTGTGGGACAACTTTTCTTCGGGGCTAAGTCCTTGCCCTTCATCACCTTTGAGGTCAAAGTTAAGCCGTCCGTTGCCTTTGGGTTTTGCGTCTCAAGCAGCGGGGTAAACAGCCGACGGCATTCAAAGGAGGCAAAAAGCGATGGGGCATCTGCGCCACCTTTGGGGTTTCGCCGCGCTCTCACTCCTCTTGCTGGCGGGATGCAATCCGCCTGAACTTAAACCTTTGCCACCCAACCCGAACCCCAATCCCCGCACCCCTAAACTTTGGACGGTGCTGGTTTACCAAGAAGGGGACAATGACTTGGAAGACGCCCTCATCAAGGACTTCAACGAGATGGAACGGGTCGGCAGCGACGACAACATTAACATCGTCGTTCAGTTAGACCGCTCGCCCCGCTATGACACCTCCAACGGCAACTGGTCAACGACCCGCCGCTACTACATCACCCGCGACCCCGAAGAACCTTTCCCCCCTGACTTTTCCACCCGCCCCAACAACACCATCCAAAGCCAACTCCTTGCCGACTTGGGCAAAGTGAACATGGGCGACGAAAATGTTTTGCGGGATTTTTTGCTTTGGGGCATTCAAAACTTTCCCGCCCAACGCTACTTCGTCATCCTGTCCGATCACGGCGCGGGTGTTCGTCCCTTCCGTCGGAAAACCTTGTCGGGACGGGGCATGTTGTTTACCGACACCTTCAACGATTACATCAGTGAGGACGAAGCCAAAAGGGCTTTTGCCGCCGCCGTTCAAGCCTTGGGACGACCCATTGACATCATCGGCATTGATTGCAGCGAGATGAGCGAGATTGAGATTGCCTATCAGTTGCGGGATGCTTGCCGCTACCTGATCGCCTCTCAACTTTCCGAACCCAACGATGGCTACCCTTACGACCGCTTCCTTTGGGAGTTGCATCAGAACCCGACGATGAGCACGGAAGAATTTTTGCAGCGGTTCGTCCAGCATTACATCGCCAGTTACCGGCAAGGGCAGCCGACCAACGGGGCGGGCAGTTCGGTGACTATCGCCGTCTACAATCAAAGCGTCGTCCCGACTTATGTGCAGCAGGTGGATGCGTTGGCACAAGTGTTGCTGAGCAAGTTGCCTCAATATCGGCAGCAATTTGTCAACCTGCGCAATCAGACCCAGAGTTTCAGCGAGACGATTTACCGCGACTTGTATCACTACTGTCAGTTGCTGGCGCAGGACATTAACGACCAACAAATTCGTCAAGCGGCGCAAAATGTCATGAATTGGCAAGGACCTGGGTCAGGGAAGGCGCTGCTGTATGAAGCCCATGCGACGGGGTTTGACATAGATGTCAGCAACGCTCACGGGATTGCCATCTACTTTCCTGACCCTGCCAGTTTTGACAGCCGCTACTTAAATGCCAACGATTTTGCCCGCACGACCAAGTGGGGGCTTTTCCTGCAGGCATTAGCAGGACAAAGCCCATGACGGCGCCCTTAGGGCACAGCCTGTGCCCACGCCTCTTCGGCGATGCCTCACTCAGGACATTGCAAAGCGACATGTTTGACGGCAGCCAAAACTTCCTCAGGTGACGGGAAACCTTTCCCAGAAGCGCTCCATTGGCGCACGACGACGCCGTTGCGGTCTACCAACAAAACGCCCGCTGCATCGCCTTCCAACCATGCCCGTCGGGCAGCCCCACTGGCGTCTAACATGCCCTCGCAACCCTCAGGCACTCGTTCGCCCCGCCAGACCAAAAGCAACTCAGCGTCCCATTCGCCAAACGCCGCCCGTTCCGCCGCATAGCGCTGGCAAGTCGCTCGGCAAGCATAGCAATTGCCATCGTGCAACAGGACGATGACGGTGACAGCGTTTTTCCGCCAATCAGGCGTCACTGTCGCTCCGTCAGGCGTTTTGAGCGAAACAGAGGGCAATCGCTTCATCCGTCTGACCTCCTCGGCATCGGTTCACGGTCTTCTTGCGTCAGTTTGCCCATCGGGCGAATGCGCGTCCAAATGTTGGCGACGAAAAGCAGGATGGCAATCCCTTGCGCCAGCCCGCCAAGGGCGGACAGCGTTAGCCACCAACGAACACTGGAGTAACTTGCCGCAATTTCTCCCAGCGCCCGCACAATCGTCCCGAGGGTGACGAGCCAATAAATCGCCTCTGAAAGCAGTGGGCTGTAACGGGCATCTTTAGGACGAGGGAACATCCAGATGGCGACGCCCATGATCATCATCGCCACGAACCCGACGAGAAACAAATGCCCGTGCGCCGTCGGCAGCCACCTAAGGGCTTTCGGCTCGCCAAAGCGTTGTGCGGCAATCATGTGCATGCCCAAGAGTGTGCTCAGGACGGCGAAGACAAGGCTCGTTTTGATGTAGCGACGCGCCAATTCAAACATCGTTCACCACCTGCTTCCCTTTCCGTGTTGGTCGGTCTTCTGGCGACCGTCGCAATCTCTCTCGGCGGGGTGGCTTAATCCCTTCGGGCATGATGCGGGGTTTGAGATACCAGTTGAACTGCCGTTTGCGTCCCTGCAAGAGGGCATCCACTTCCCGCTGTAACGCGGCGACTTGCAACCGCAGGGGCGGCACGGGAACGCCCAAAACTTTGTCGGGACATTTCGCCAAGTAACCCATCACCCGCCCCAACAAATTGCTCACTCCCCGCCAATCACCTCGCTCGGCGTGGATGAGGGCGGCGTCAATTTGGATGAGCGCCTTCAGGAAACTTCGCTCTGGTTCGTTCGCTTGCCGCCAAAGTTCCTCCCACGCCTCGTGGGAATGCCAGTAATAACCCTGCCAGTAGAGGCGCAATCCTTCCAAAAAAGCGGGCGGGTAGTCGGCCGCCATTTTCGCTTTCTCACCTGCCTTTTTGTGTCCGCAAAATTTTTTTGTGTCCGCAAAATTGTTGCATCGTCGGAGGTGACCGTTCCATGCCGACAAGCGGTTTTATCCCGACGCCCGAACCCATCCCACTGCCAGCGCCCGTCTGGCTGCTCCAAGGGCTGCTGTTGGTGACCTTCCTTGTCCATCTCGTCCCGATGAATTTAACGCTGGGCGGGTTGGTGTTTTTGTCGCTCGGCGAACTGAGCGGGCGCGTGGACGAATCCTTGCGCCGATGGGTGGTCAGTTATCTGCCCGTCACGACTGCCTTTACCATCACGACGGGCGTTGCGCCCTTGCTTTTCCTTCAAGTCACCTATGGGCAATTTTTCTTCCCTGCCGCCATCCTCATCGCTTGGGCATGGTTAGCGGTCATTGCGGCGTTATTGTTCGGCTACTATGGCATTTACGCTTACGCATGGGCAAGGGAGCGCTTGGGGCGATGGCGAGTTTGGGTCATCGTCGGCAGCACTTTGTTGCTCCTCTACATCGCCTTTGCCTTCAACAATGTCATCACTCTGATGGTGACGCCTTTTCGTTGGTGGATGTTGTGGCAGGAAACGCCGCCTGACCGCCATTTCAACCTCAACTGGTGGGAGCCGACTTTGCTGCCGCGTTTTGCCCATTTCCTTCTGGCGGCAGTGGCGTTTTTCGGGCTGACGATGGCGCTTTACGGCGTCATTCCTGTCGCCCGGCGCGATGGCGACGGTGCCGCCACTTTCCATCGCACGGGCGTGCGTTGGTTCATTGTCCCGACGCTCCTCAACTATTTCGTCGGTCCGCTGTTTTTGCTCCTGCACGACAGCAGCGTTTGGCAAAAGTTCCTCGGCGGCGACGGTGTCAGCACGGCGTCGTTGGCGTTGGGCGTCGGGCTTTCCGTGGTGGGCGTTATCGCCGCCGCATTGAGCCTACGGATGCATCCTTTGCCGATGATGCTGACTGCCTTCGGGGCAATGATCGGGACGATCGTGACGATGGCGAGCGTCCGTTTTCTGTTGCGCCAGCATCTTTTAGCGCTACACGCACCTGCAGTGCGTCTCAGCGATTTGCCTGTCCAGCCTCAATGGGGCATCATCGCTTTGTTCGTTGTCGTCTTTGCGACGGGCTTGGCGGTGACGGCGTGGATGGTTCGTCAACTTCAGCGCGCCTTTTCGGCAAGGGGGTGACGGCATGGGGAAACTGGTGCGTTTTGGGATTGCGATGGACGAAGAGTTGCTGGCTCGCTTTGACCGCTATATTCGCCGCAAAGGTTACCGCAACCGTTCGGAAGCCCTGCGGGATTTAGTGCGCCATGCCTTGGTGCAGGAGGCTTGGCAACAGGAAGCGGGGGAAGTCGTCGCCACCATCACCCTCGTTTACGACCATGAAGCCCGCCGTTTGCCCGAACGGCTCACCGACTTGCAACATCACGCCCTCCCTTCGGTCGTCTCCGCCTTGCATGTCCACTTGGACGAGCGCCATTGCTTGGAAGTCGTCGTCGCAAGGGGCAACCCACGCCGCATCCAACGCCTCGCTCATGCCCTCCTGACACCCAAGGGCGTCTTGCATGGCGGCGTCGTGGCGACGGGCGTGCCTGTCCGCAAGCGGTAGCACGATTTGCAAATTCGTGCTACCTTTTGACGCCGACAGACAACGAGGGAAAGGAGCGCGGTGCGATGCGGCGTGGGTTCACCCTGATTGAGTTGCTCGTCGTCATCGCTATCATCGCCGTGCTGGCAGCGATTTTGCTCCCTGTCCTCACGCAGGCGCGGGAGAAAGCCCGTCAGACGGCTTGCCTTGCTCACTTGCGCCAAATGGGTTTGGGCATTCGCATGTATTTCGCCGATCACGATGGCTATTGCTTTTTGCACCACCTTTACGAAGCCGATGTCTGCTCCAACGGTCCTGTCATCTCTTTAGAGCCCGAAAAGCCTTGGGTCATCCTCTTTCAGCCCTACTTGCGCAACCGCCAACTTGCCTATTGCCCATCTGACTTCGTGCGGCGGACGAAGGTTCAAGCGACCGACATGGCGACTTACTTGGCGATGGAGTTGCCCGAACTGGAGGGCGAACCGCCAGGCACCGTCGCCGCCCAAAGTTACCTGCTCAACTCTTGCCTGACCCACATCACCCGCCAATATGGCGTCTTCAACGAAGCCCGTTTTGATGCGATGGGCAGCAGTTTCGTTATCATGTCCGAGCGTAACGCCCGAGCGATGAGCACCGACCCATGCGAAGGGACGACGGAGCCGATGGAGAACATTCAAGACGACTACGATGTCTGGAACGGCGCCGAACAACTGAAGCAATGGATTGCCCACCAGCGCCATAGTGACGGCGCCAATTACCTCTTCGTGGACGGGCATGCCAAATGGCAGCGTTGGGAGCAAGCCCTTCCGCAACAATTTCCCGATGGCGTCGTCCTTTGGACGCCTCGCGTCTTCCCGTGAGCCTTTCCGTTTTCAACCTTCCAAGCGACCCGCTGTAACCTGCGCCATTTTCGCGCTATCGTTTTGCGATGGTGGTCGGCGATGAACTATCCCGTCTGGGAAGTGCCTTATTTGGGTGGCGGGATGCTGATTGGCATCATCGCCATCGCCCATGTCTTCGTTGCCCACTTTGCTGTCGGCGGGGGATTGTTTCTTCCGCTGACGGAGTGGAAAGCCTACCGCGAGAAAGACCCGAGATTGTTGGACTATGTCCGCCGCCACACCCGCTTCTTTGTCCTCCTTGTCCTCGTCGCGGGGGCTGTGACGGGTGTCGGCATTTGGTGGACGATTGGCTTAGTGCATCCTTCGGCGACCCGCACTTTGCTGCTCGCTTTCGTCTGGGTGTGGGCGACGGAGTGGGTGGCGTTTTTCGTGGAGATTGGGGCGGCGTTTGTCTACTACTACGGCTGGGACAGACTGCCGCCACAAGTTCACTTGCGGGTTGGCTGGATTTACTCCGCCGCCGCTTGGGTTTCCCTTTTCCTCATCAACGGCATCCTTTGCTTCATGCTGACGCCGGGCGAGTGGCTGCAAACGCGCTCCCTTTGGGATGCTTTTGTCAACCCGACGATGTTGCCTTCCCTCTTTTTGCGGACGCTCATCGCCTTTGCTTTGGCGGGCATCTTTGCCCTTGTCACGGCAACACAGGCACAACCAGATGAGTTGCGGGAGAAGTTAGTTCGTTGGGCGGCACAGTGGCTCATCCCATCGGGCTTGCTGATGCCCATCGGGTTGGTCTGGTATTTGGCGAATGTCCCTGAAAGCGCCAAGCGCTTGGCGATCGGCGGGGCGGCGCCCGTGCTGACGGTGTTCGTGATGATGAGTTTGCTGATGTCGGTGCTGATTTTCGCCTTCAGTTACCTTGGGGCTTTTCGGTTGCCCCGCCAGTTCAGCCAACCTTTTGCCCTGCTCATCATGGCGCTGGCGTTTTTGACGACGGGCATGACCGAGTGGGTGCGGGAAGCCATCCGCAAACCCTTCGTCATCTACGGCTACATGTTCAGCAACGCCGTGCGCCCTGAAGAACTCCCAAAGTTGCAACGGCAAGGCGTTTTAACGGTTGCCCGATGGGCGACGGTGCCGCGCGTCACATCCGATAACTGGCGGGATGCTGGGCGCGAATTGTTTCGCTTGCAATGCGCCAGTTGCCACACCGTTGACGGTTACAACGGAATCAAACCGCTGATTTACGGTTGGGACGAGCGGATGATTGACCACGCCCTGCAGCGGCTTCATCGGTTGCGTGGGTTCATGCCGCCCTTTGCAGGAACGGAAGCGGAACGCAAGGCGTTGGCGAAATGGCTGGCGGAATTGGCACGGCAGAAAACATGGGAAAGGCAAGGAGACCGAAAACTGCCCGCAAAGGGGGCACCGCCGTGAAAGGCGTCGTGCGGTTGGGTTATGTCGGGGCGGGATTCATGGCACAGAAGGTGCATTTGCCCAACTTCGCCAGCCTGCCCAATTGTCGCCTTGTGGCGCTGGCAGAAATGCGTCCCAAGTTGGGCGAGTTGGTCGCCCAACGCTTTGGCGTCCCGAAAGTTTATCGCCATCACTCCGAGTTGATTGCCGACCCTGAAGTGGATGCTGTCGCCGTCTCCGCCAGTTATGCCGCTCAAGGCGAAATTGCCCGCGATGCTTTACTGGCAGGAAAGCCCGTGTTCATGGAAAAGCCGATGGCGGTCAGCGTGGAGCAAGCGGAGAGAATTTTGAACGCTTCCCGCAAAACAGGAGCGCCGTTGATGGTCGCCTACATGAAGCGCTACGATGCCGGTTACGAGTTGGCGAAGGAATGGGTGAGCCGATTTCGGCAAACGGGCGAGTTGGGACGCATCACTTTAGGGCGCTTGCATTACTTTGGTGGCGATTGGATTTGCGGCTTGGATACGCCTTTTGTCACGACCGATGAGCCCGCTCCTCCTTCACCCACCATCAAACCGTCTTGGCTCCCCGACGAACATGGGGGGCGATACATCGGCTTTCTGCAGCAGTATGTCCATGCTTTCAACTGGGTTCGGTGGCTTTTGGACGCCGGCGCAGAGGCGCAAGTCGTGGCGGTAGACTTGGATGCCGACGGCTATACAGGCATCGTCGTTTTGCGGGTGGCAGGTGTTCGGGTCGTCTTAGAAACGGGATCGCTTTCGTTTCATCGTTGGGATGAACACACGCAGGTTTACTTTGAGGACGGTTGGGTTCATCTTTGGTCGCCTCCGTTGCTGTTGCGCAATCAACCGGGCGAAGTGGAGGTTTACTTCGGCGGGCAGCGACATGAGTTTCTGCGCCCATTGCCTAAAGAGCGATGGTCATGGGCATACAAGCGAGAGGCAGAACACTTCGTCCACTGCCTTCAAACGGGTGAACCCTTCCGCTCGCCCGGAGACGATGCCCTTACCGACATCCGCCTTTGCGAGGAAGTGTATCGGCACTGGTTGGGCATAACGGTGGGATGAAAGGCGCCGCTAAAATTGCGCCAGTTTCACCCTGCCATGAAGGAGGCAAAGCCATCATGACGATGATGACTTACGACGACATTCAGCGCCTTTCGGAGCGCATCCATGAAGCCAGTGCATTCACTGAACGCATCATCAACGAGATTAGCAGGGTCATCGTCGGGCAACGCTACCTGGTTGAACGCTTGCTGGTCGGGCTATTGGCGGATGGTCATGTCCTCGTGGAAGGCGTGCCGGGGTTGGCGAAGACGATGGCGGTGCGTTGTCTTGCCGAAACTTTGGACGCCAAGTTCCAACGCATCCAGTTTACGCCCGACCTTTTACCCGCTGACATCATCGGGACGATGGTCTACGACCAGCGGACAGGCACTTTCACGCCGAAAAAAGGTCCCATCTTCGCCAACATCATCCTCGCCGACGAAATCAACCGAGCCCCTGCTAAAGTCCAATCAGCGCTTTTGGAGGCGATGCAGGAGCGGCAAGTGACCATCGGCGAGCAAACCTTTCGGTTGGACGAACCCTTTTTGGTTATGGCGACGCAAAACCCTATTGAGCACGAGGGCACCTACCCGCTTCCCGAAGCGCAAGTGGATCGCTTCATGCTCAAACTCAAGGTCACTTACCCGAGCAAAGACGAAGAGTTGGAAATCCTGAGGCGGATGGCAGGTGAAGAAGTGCCTTGGGTTCGGCAGGTGGCGACGACGCAGGAAGTTTTGGCGGCGAGAAAACTGGTTCGGCAAATCTATTTGGACGAGAAACTGGCACGCTACATCGTGGATTTAGTGGCGGCGACCCGTGACCCCAAAGGCTACGGCATCGGCGACCTCAACGGGATGATTGAGTATGGGGCGTCACCGCGAGCGACGATTTATCTGGCGCTGGCGGCGAAAGCGATGGCGTTTTTGCGCCGTCGGGGCTATGTCTTGCCCGACGACATCCACGCCATCGCCCCCGATGTCTTGCGCCACCGCATCATCCTCAGTTATGAAGCGGAAGCCGAGGAAATCACGACCGAATGGGTCATTGACCGCATCCTGCGAAAAATCCCTGTCCCATGACCGATTTCAATCATCGCTTTCGGGCGTCGCAGGGACGAAAAGTCGCCGTTGAAAGCCTCCTGTCGGAGGTGAGGGACGATGGCGGTCAGCAGAGTTGACCTTACGACCCTTGTCAAACCGCCGAAGGAGCGGATGAGTTTGGACGAGTTTCTGGCGTGGCTGGACGAAGATGTCTGGGCGGAATGGGAAGATGGGGAGGTGATTGTGTTGTCGCCCGCCAGTTACCAGCATCAGGATATCTTCGGCTTCTTGTATGCGTTGATCCGCTTCTTCGTGGAGTTGTATGACTTGGGCATCGTTTTGGCGGCGCCTTTTGCGATGCGTCTGCCCAAATCCCAGCGGGTTCGGGAGCCCGATTTGCTCGTCGTGCTCAAGGAGCACCTTGACCGCCTTCGGGAAACTTACTTGGACGGCGCCGCCGATTTGATCGTGGAAATCGTCTCGGAAGAGAGTTGGCTGAGGGACAGGGGGGCAAAGTTTGCCGAATACGAACTGGACGGCGTTCAAGAATACTGGCTCATTGACCCCATCAACAAGCGGGCGGACTTTTTCGTCTTGGGCGACGACGGTCGGTTTCAACGACGAACACCCGACGCCAAAGGCATTTACCGCAGTGTAGTGTTGAAAGGCTTCAAGTTGAAGGTGGATTGGTTGTGGCAAGAGCCGTTGCCCAAAGTTAGCGAGGCGTTGCGTTGGATGCGTCGGGGGCGACGGTGAATTCGTCAACGCCTTTCTCACAGGAAGGGGCAAACGACGATGCTCACGATGCTCAAGGAAAAATTGCAGGCTTGGCTGAACCGATGGGGCGATGGAGAGCAAGCGTTGGCGATGGCGCCACCGCCTTCACCCGCCGAAATTTTGAAGCGGGTGCGTCGGCTGGAGATGAAGTTACGGCGGCTAGTCAGCGAAATGTTTTTGGGCGCTTACGAGAGCATCTTCAAGGGACAAGGGTTGGAGTTTGAGGAGGTGCGGGAGTATCAGCCCGGCGACGATGTGCGGACGATTGACTGGAATGTTACTGCCCGCATGGGCAAACCCTTCGTCAAAAAGTTTCGCCACGAACGGGAACTACGGGTTTTCCTTGTCGTGGACATCAGCCCCTCGTTGCTTTTCGGCACGCAAGGGAAACTCAAGAGCGAATTGGCGGCGGAGGTGGCGGCGGCGCTGATTCTGGCAGCCATCCGCAGCAACGACCGTGTCGGCTTGTTGCTCTTTACTGACCGCGTGGAGAAATTCATCCCGCCCCGCAAAGGCATCCGTCATGCCTATCGGCTCATCCGTGAGTTGCTCTTTACCCGTCCCCAAGGGCAAGGGACGGACATCGCTAACGCCCTGGAATTTTTGCGGCGCATCACCCGTCGGCGCCGTAGCCTCATCTTCCTGCTCAGCGATTTCCATGCCCGCGATTACGAAGGGGCGCTTAAAAAATTGGCGGCACGCCACGAAGTCTTGGTGCTCATCCTGCGAGATCGGCGGGAGCGTTCCTTGGCGCCTTTGGGCATCGTTCGGTTCCGCGATTTGGAGACAGGCGAGGAACGATGGCTGGATTTGCGGACGCCGCAACAAGTGGAGCGATGGCAACAACGCTTGGGAGCGGAATGGCAGCGGCGTCGTCAATTGCTCACCCAATTGCGGGTGGATTTTGCGGAAGTCGTCCCCGGTGAATCGCCCCTTTTGCCACTGATGGAACTCTTCCGAAAACGGGAGCGGAGAATGCGCAGCGGGCGATGAGTTCGCCGATGGCGCTTTCACTGCGGCGGTGTGTAGGCGCGATAGACCGTCTTCCAAAGCACATAGTGGTAAACCATCTCGCTGTCCAACGAAGGGTTGCCCGAACCGCTCCCCCGATCCCCGCCGAATTTGGTGCCCCAAAGAGCGCCTGTCCCGTGTCGGTTGACATCCACGCGGGTGCGCAAGACGCTCTGGACGAAAAATTCGGCGATGTCCATGTCGCGGGTGTGGATGCAAGCGACGATGCCGATGCGCTGATCATTGATGAGTTCTATCGCCTCGTGGATGCCCGTCACCTTCCGCAACACCAAGACGGGAGCGAAAATTTCCTCGCGCGCTAAGGTGTCGTCTTTTCGGTCGCTCTCCAAGATGGTGAGGGGGAAAAAGAAGCCTTGCCGCAATCCCTCGGGCACCTCACCCCGATAAAGCACCATCGCCCCATCTGCCAATTCCCGCTCCAGCAACTCTTTGGCGCGGGCGAATTGTTTGGCGCTGACAAGCGGACCCAAGCCGAATTGATCAGGCGCTTGATCCGCTCGCCAAACGACCTCCGAAAGGGGATCGCCCATCACGACATTGTTCGCCAGCGACAGCAAGACAACCTTGAATTCGTCGTAAACCCGTTCGTGCACCAACGCTTCCTGAACGGAAGTGCAGCGCTGTCCGTTGGTGATGGTTTTGGCGTAAAGGACTTGGATAGCGGCGGCGCGCAAATCGGCGGCGGCGTCAATGTAGTGTTGGTTGATGCCACCGACTTCCTTGATGACCTTTTTGCCCAAAGCACTGGCGACACTGTCCACATGGTCGCCGACGACTTTAGAGCCGGTGAAGGAAACGGTTTGCACCGCTGGTTGGCGGATGAGCCCTTCGCCCGCTGTGGCATCGCCCAGCACCATGTTGAAAATACCCCGAGGCAACCGCACTTTGTAGCGACGCTCGGTATCCTCCATCGCTTGCAAGACCAAAGTCGCCAACCCTTGGGCACATTCAGGCACTTCAGGCGCAGGTTTCCAAACGACGGTGTTGCCCGTCATCAAAGCGGCAACGATGTGCGCCGTCGGGATAGCGATGGGGAAATTGAAAGGTGTGATGAGAGCGACGACACCGCGTGGCTCTACTCGGCTCTCCATCGCCAAGTTAGCGACGATGTTGGTGTAGGTTTTGCCTGTCATGCTGACCGCCATCGGAGCGACGACTTGGGTGACGCCGACGGCTTCGTTGATGTCCAAGTGGGCGTCGTAGCGGGTTTTTCCCATCTCCGTGCTGATGGTGCGAACCAAGTTTTCCCGCTGCTCTTCCAACAACTCCGCAAGGCGCAGTCCCAATTTCATTCGGATGTCCGTCGGGATTTGTCGCCATTGCCAAAAAGCCTCAGCGGCACTTTGGACGGCTTTGCGGATTTCTTCCTCCGTCGCTTCGGGGACGATGCCCATCACTTCACCGGTCGTCGGGTTGACATTTTCGTGCCCTTCGGCGCCGTGCGAAATGCGCCACTCGCCTGCGATGAGCAACTTGTATCGGTTGCCTTCTTTGAACGCCATCTCCGTCACCTCCACAACGAAAGCAACCATCCCAAAAGGGTCAACGCCAGCGAGGCGAAGAAGAGGGCAGGGACGAAGGGAAACAAGCGGGGCACTTGACAAGGTTCGCCTTTCGGTTGACCCGCTTCGTCTATGCGTTGCACCTTCCATGCCCGCAACTTCGTCATGGCTTTGTCTTCGTAGATGCCCCAAAGGCGAAGGCGGTCACCGACTTGAGGCAATTCACCTTGTCGCTCGCCGATGAGGCTCACTTGCACTTCGCCCGTCGGCGCTTGCACTTTCAAGTAGGCGCTGGGCACTTGGGCAGGTTTGCCCAAAAGCGACAGCAACCCTTTCAACGCCAACGGGCTGAAAAAGGGGCGCTTCCATCGCAGCCAAGAAAGGACGAGGGTGACAACCGTCGCCACGAAAGGGAAAAACCAGTGACCTGCCAACGCAAAGACCGCCAAGACGATGACCGACGCCACGAAAACCCAGAAGGCGGGTTCGTTGGGGGGCGTGATGGCTTCTACCTCAAAGCGTTCCGTGACCGTCCCGTCCAAAGCGGCAGGCGGGTCGGTCAATTCCTGCCACGCCGTTCGCCCTCCTATCGTCACGACCGTTTTGGTGATGTCCCAAAGTTTCTGGGCGGCTTTGGCGGCTTCTTCTTTTGCCACAGCGGGGGCAGGGGAAATGTCCGAGCGGGGCGAGGCTGTCTCGGCTAACGGTTTGCCACAGCCGGCGCAGAAACGGGCGCCTGAGCGATTGTCCCTTCCACAGTGAGGACAACGAACGGTCGGCGTTGCCGCCATCATCCATCACCATCCTTGCCCTAACCTTTGCGATGGCAACCCAAATTCTGCCTTGCCAAAGGCAAGATGGCATCCCAAGTCCCTGCGCTACACTTATGCGGCGAAGTTCAGAAACCCTGCTCCCTTGCATCCAACGAGGTCACACTGAGACTACCTTGATGATAGCCGCCAAGCGGAGGCGATTTGTGGTGTGGCTGAAGGGTTTATTTTTGCTGGTGGCAGTGTTGAGCGTGTTGGGGGCGTTGGGTATGTTAGCGACGCCCAACCCTGTCCATAGCGTCTTGTATCTCGTCCTGACGCTCTTTTGCGTCGCCGCCATTTACTTGATGTCGGGCGCTGAATTTCTGGCGGTCGTGCAAGTCATCGTTTATGCGGGCGCCATCATGGTGCTCTTTTTGTTCGTCATCATGCTCCTGAATTTGCGGCGGGACGAATTCGGCGCCGACCCATTGCCGCGTCAATGGACGGCGGGGCTTTTCGTCTGCGGCGGCATCGCGGTCGTGATGGTGGCGGTCGGGCTTTCGGTCCTTTTGCGCTGGCGGACAGACCCGTTGCAACTGGTGGCGCTGAAAGATTTAAGTCGCCTCCTTTTCACCAAGCATCTCGTCGCCTTTGAAATCGCTTCCCTCATCTTGCTCATCGGGATGGTGGGGGTCGTCGTTATGGCAAAGCAGCCGAAGGAGGGAGCGTAGTTTGGAAACGGGCATCCCGCTCAATTGGGTCATTGCTCTCAGCGGCATCCTGTTCAGCCTCGGTATCTTAGGCGTTTTGACGAAACGCAACATCATCGTCATCTTTATGAGCGTGGAGTTGATGCTCAATGCCGCCAATTTAGCCTTGGTCGCTTTTTCCCGTGCCCATGACAATTTGGACGGGCAAATTTTCGTCTTTTTCACGATGACCTTAGCCGCTGCCGAAGTCGCTGTCGGCTTGGCGATTATCGTCGCCCTCTTTCGGCTCAAAGGCAGCATTGATGTAGACCGTGCCAACTTGCTGAAAGGCTAAGGGTGAAGGAAGATGGCAGGCACGCACGAAGCGATGGCTTGGTCGGTCTTGAAGGGTTCGGTGGAAGATTGGTCAGCGGTGTTGCTGGTGTTGGCGCTCCCTTTCGCAGGCTTTGCCATCAACGGGTTGTGGGGGCGACGGCTGCTGCGAGGGGTCGTCGCTTGTATCGCCTGCGGGGCAATAGCGGGGGCTTTTCTGGCTGCCCTTTATCTGCTGGCGATGAACCTCAGCCTTCCTTTCGCCCAACGGGCGATGAGCGTTTATGTTTTTTCGTGGCTGGACGCTGGACCTGTCCGCCTCCCTTTCACCCTACTCCTTGACCCTCTCTCTTTGACGATGGCGTTGACGGTTTCGGGCGTCAGTTTCCTCATCCACCTTTACTCCGTCGGCTACATGGCAAACGAGGAGGAATTCAGCCGCTATTTTGCCCTGCTCAACTTGTTCGTCTTCTTCATGCTGCTGTTGGTGCTGGGGGGCAACTTGGCGGTGATGTTTATCGGTTGGGAGGGTGTCGGCTTTTGCTCTTTCGCCCTCATCAGTTTCTGGTTCACCCGCGAGCGGGCAGCGGAAGCGGGGCGGAAAGCCTTCCTCGTTACCCGCTTCGGGGACTTTGGTTTCTTCGTCGCCACCTTAGCGTTGCTGGCGATTTTTGGGACACTGGAGTTCGGCGACATCGCTCGCGCCCTTCATGCCAACGAGGTCTTGACACCTTGGTGGGGCGGAAAGGTTGGGGCGCAAGACGCCCTTAACCGCCCGACAGCCCTCGGCATCACCCTTGGGACGCTGATTTGCTTGGGGCTGTTCATGGGTGCTGTCGGTAAGTCGGCGCAGTTTCCGCTTTATGTCTGGTTGCCCGATGCGATGGAGGGTCCGACCCCTGTGAGTGCCCTCATCCATGCGGCGACGATGGTGACGGCAGGTGTTTACATGGTCGCTCGGCTGCATTTCCTCTTTGAATTGTCGCCCGTTGCTTTGCTTGTCGTCGCCGTCATCGGCGCGTTCACGGCGACTTTCGCGGCGACGATGGGTTGTGTGGAGAACGACATCAAGCGCGTCTTGGCTTACTCCACCATCAGCCAACTTGGCTACATGTTCCTTGCTTGTGGTGTCGGTGCCTACGCAGCGGGCATCTATCACCTCGTCACCCATGCCTTTTTCAAGGCACTCCTCTTTTTGTGCGCGGGCTCGGTGATGCACGCTTTGCATGATGTCTTGGACATTCGCCGCATGGGTGGGCTGGCGAAAAAGATGCCGACGACAGCCTTGACTTTTTGGATTGGCGGGTTAGCGCTGGCAGGGTTAATTCCCAGCGGCTTGTTTAGCAAGGATGCCATCTTGCATGCCGCCCAAGGGCAGAAGGCGCTTTGGGCGCTGGGTTTGTTCACGGCGATGTTGACAGCGTTTTACACGGTGCGGTTGGGCATCAAGGTTTTTCACGGACAAGCCCGCGAGGCGGAACTTTTTGAGCACGCCCATGAAAGCCCAGCCATCATGACGCTGCCGATGAGTTTGTTGGCGGTCGGCACCGTTGCCGTCAGCGTCTTGTGGATGCCCGCTTTTTTAGGGCATTGGACGGCGCTGCCGACTTATTTGCAACCCGTCTTGGGTGAAACCCATGAGCCGTCAGCAGCGGAAGCGCTGCAAGGGACGCTTTGGGCGGTCGGGGCGGCATTGTTGGGCGTCATCGTCGCGCTTTGGGCATATGCGTGGCAACCGGGCACTTTGTGGCGGGTGGCGCAAGCGTTGCCCTGGCTTTACCGCTTGGTGGCGGGCAAATACTTCGTGGACGAACTATATGCGACCCTCATCACGCGCCCTTCCCGCCATTTTGCTGAATGGCTTTCAGGGCGCTTTGATTTGGGCGTCATTGATGCCATCGTTAACGGCGTCGGCTGGTTGACGGCACGCTTAGGGGAAGGGGTGCGTCGGGTGCAAACGGGGTTCGTCCGCAATTATGCCCTTTACTTCGTCACGGCTTCCTTGCTCATTTTGCTTTACTTGCTGGTGCGAGGGACAAGGTTTTGAGGGGGCGAAGAAATGCCTTGGTTGTTGTCTTGGCAGGAAGCCCAGTTCTTTCGCAATGTCCGCAAAGCCTTGTCGCAGTTGTATCAGCACGCCCGCATAGGAGGTCTTGAACCGCCCGTTGTCGTGATTGTCAGCGAGGACGAATTCCTTGCCCAACGAGTTGCCCAACGGTTGACCGATTTGCTGCTACCAGAGGGGGAACGTGAAGCGGCGGTTACCGTCCTCAATGGCAAGGAAGGGAGCGAGGAGCAGTTGGCAGATGCATTGCTGACGCCGACTTTTGGGTTAGAACTGCTTCGGCGGCGGGTGGTGCTCGTAAAAAACCCGCCCGTCGGTGGGGAACGGACAGGTCGGCGGAAAAGCAAGGGGGAAGGATGGTGGCATTGGCTTCGGCAATGCCCGCAGGGCACTTTCGTCCTTGTCACCTTCTCGCAACTGCCTTCCCAAAGCCTTTTAGAGGCTCTCAGGGAGTTTGCCCTGATTGTGCCCATCCCTAAGTTGCGTTCGCAAGACTTGCCCGAATTTGTCCAGATGCTTGCCGAGCAAATCGGCATCCATTTGACCCAAGACGCTGTGGGCGAACTGTTGGAACGGGTCGGCAATGATGCCCGTCAACTTGCCAGCGAGTTAGAAAAGTTAGCGTTGGTCATCGGCAGAGATGGTCGGGTGACAAAAGACATGGTGGGAGAACTGGTGCCCTCTTTGGCGATGGATGTGTTCACCCTCGTCAATGCCGTGATAAGAGGGGATGCGGCGACGGCGTTGAAGGTGTTGGACAATTTGCTGCAGCGACGAGAGCCACCGATGAAAATTTTGGGATTGCTGACGCGTCAATTTCGCTTCCTTTTTCAGGCTCGCTTACTTTTAGATGCCAAACTTTTCTCTCCTGCCCTTTTGCGTGCCCGTCCTGACCTCTTCCGAGAGCAACTGGAACGCATCCCAGAAGAAGTGCGCCGACGCCTGCCAGACAACCCCCGCTACAACTTGCTCCAACAATCACCCCAAGTCATCCGCGCTTTTTTGACGCAAGCCAGCAATTTCTCCCGCCCTCAATTGGAGCAAGCCCTCCATTGGCTTTTGGAGACAGATATCGGGCTAAAGTCGGGAGTGGATCAAGGGCAACAAATGACATTGTTGGTGCTACAACTTTGCCGAAGCCTTCGTGCCCCCGAAAAGAAAAGGGATGTCTCAACTCGCTAAGAATAACCCTCATCCCGCAAACATCCAGCGCCGCTGCCTTATGGCGATGCCTTGAGCGATGCCCAGCAAAAAATAGCAGACGACTAAATTGCTGCCACCGGCACTGAAGAAAGGCAAAGGTAACCCAGTGATGGGCATCAGCCGCAAAGTCATCCCGATGTTGATGGTGATGTGAGCGGCGAAGAAGCAAAAGATGCCGACGACCAGAAAAGCATTCAAGGGCGCCTCGCTTTCTGCGGCGATGGTCAATAACCGCCAAAGCAGGAGGGCGAACAACCCAACGACTGTCGCCGCCCAAAGGAACCCGCCTTCTTCGCCGACGACGGTGAAAATGAAATCGGTGTGTTGCGCTGGGACAAAGCCCAGTTTGCCCATGCGCCCCTTAAACAAGCCCTTGCCCCACAACCCGCCCGAACCGATCGCCAGTTGGGATTGGATGATGTGGTAACCTTCTCGGTTGGCTCGTGAGTATGGGTCAACGAAAGCAAGGAGGCGCTGTTTTTGGTAATCCTTGATGACGCCTTTGCGCCAACCGAGAGCGAAAAGGCAAAGCCCTGCGACGATGACCGCCATCAGCGACCGAACAGGTACACCCGCAAAAAAGAGCAAACCCAACCAAATGGCAATCAACACGAGGGAAGTGCCCAAGTCAGGTTGCAAAAACACGAGGGTAAAGGGCAAGGCGATATGCAGTCCCGACCGCCAAAGGGCGCTGCCGTCCCTGAGCCGTTCCCTTTGCTCGGTGAGGAGCGTAGCGAGGGTGAGGATGAGGGCGGCTTTGGCGAACTCCGACGGTTGAAGGGTAATGCTGCCAAACCGCAGCCATCTTTGGGCTCCATATTGCTCGTGACCGACGACTAAGACGACGAGAAGCAAAAGGATGTTTGCCCAGTAAATCCAACCTGCCCACCGTGCCCATTGCTGCGGGTCGGTGCGGAGAGCGAAGAGGAAGGCACCCCATCCGACCACCATCCAAAGCCCCTGTCGCAGCACCTTAGACCAACCCGTTTGGAAGGTAGCGCTGGCGAGGGCTAACAAGCCAAAAAGTTGCAAACAAACGAGAGCACCCGAGAGCCACCAATCCATCCGTCGCCAAAAAGCCCGTTCGCCCATCGTTGTCTCTCTTTCCCCTCTCCAAGGGCGTGAGGTGACTTAGGCGGCTTCGCTGATTTCCGGTAGGCGCAAGGGCAGTCGGATGAAGAAAGTCGTCCCCTTACCCAGTTCGCTTTCCACCCAAATTTTTCCCCCATGCGCATCCACGACATTTTTGACGATGCGTGTCCCAAGCCCTGTCCCACCAGGTTTGGTGGAAATGGCTCGGTCGGTGAACAAACGCTCCCGCACCTCGGGCGGCATGCCCCGCCCCGTGTCAGCGACTTCTATCCCCACGCAGCGCCCTTCAGGGAACTCGCCTTCCGAACGGACAAAAAGGCGAACCGTAACCGAGCCACCCGCAGGCGTTTCAGGGATGGCATTGTTGACGAGGTTGTAAAGGGCGTTGTAGAGGCGCTTAGGGTCAACGAGGACTTGAGGCAAATCAGGTGGTGCTTCTAAGCGCAACTCTACCCCTTGCTTTTGAGCGACGGGTTTGAGCGCCCGCAACACTTTCTCCGCCAACTCCCGAAGGTCTGTCGGGACAAACTGAGGCTCAGCGATAACCCCTTTGACGGCATCGGCGATCTCCCTCACCCGTTCCTGAATTTGCGCTGCTCCTTCTTCCATCATCCCGATGGCTTCGCGGAAGAACTCTTCAAAAGGTTGCAAGGCTTGCTCCAACTTTGCCCACGCTTCCGACGGGATTTCTGTTTGCAGGTTGCTCAACTCGTCCTTAAAGGACTGGTAAAACAGCGCCAGCGTTTGAGCCGTCGTCAGGATGGGTGTCAGCATGTTTTTGATGTCGTGGCTGATATTGCCCAACAAACGGGCGATGATCGCCAACCGCCGTTCCTCTTGCATCCGTGCCGTTTCAATCGCCGTTCCCGCTAAGGTGGCGACGATGCTTAAAACTTCCAAGTCGTGATGGTCAAAATCGCCGTCTCGCTTGTTGAGGGCTTGCAAGACGCCGATGGGTGTCCCGGCAATATCCCGCAAGGGCACGGTCACCATGTTGCGCGTCCGATAGCCGATGCGCTCGCCCACTTCCCACAAGTGCCGTTGCTCTCTCGTCACATCTTCGCTGATTTTCGCTTGCCCCGTCTGGAAAACTTCCCCCGCTATGCCTTTATCGGCAGGGATTTCCATGCCCGTCAATTCCTTCGCCTTCTCGCCGATGACATAGCGAAAGACGAGGGTGTTGCGTTCGGGATTGTAGAGGTAAAGAGTGCCTGCGTCGGCGTGGACGACTTCCAAAGCGACCCGTAAGGTCTCTTGCAATTGCTCATCCAATCCTGCCGCCGTCAAGCCCTCTTTTGCCCGCTGATAAAGGGCGGAGGTGAGGCGGAAGACAGCTTCCAATTGGCGATTGCGTTCCTGCAACTCTGCCAGCAACTCTTCAACGGTTCGCTCTCTCATCTGCCTCACCGGGCTTTTCACACCCGTGCCTCAAATTCCCCGCACCCACAAAGGAAGTTTTCGCCCTCTCTGATGACCAATTGCCCACAAACCTGACAGCGGAGCAGCAAGGTGCGTCCCGCCACTTCCATTGTTGCCACCTGCCCCGTCAGCACCGCCCGCACTTCCTCAACAAACCGACGCCATGACATATTTTTCCACCGATAGGCTTCCACAATCAGCGGAAAATCTGTCTGCTGCAAAGTCGGGAGCAACAAATGCCAAGGCACTGTTCCATAGCCGGGAGGCAAATGCAAATCCCGCACGCCGTCATTGTCCGCCAGATGGTAAGTGGCGACGGTTGAAGCAACCGTTTCCAGCCACAAAAACACATTGCCTGCGATATGGGCATGCCCCGTGTCAAAGCAAAGGCGCAAGTGAGGCGTCAGGAAAGCAGCCAGAAAGCGGCTCAGTTCCGCTGGGTCGCTACCGATGGCGGCTTCAGGCAGCATGTTCTCCACCGCCAAAATGAGCCCTAACTCTTCGGCGAAAGGGACTAACTCGTCCAAACTTTCCCGCAGCCAATCCCACGCCTTTTGTGGCGACACTTCAGGTCGGGCACTGCTTGACGGGTGCAGCACGCAAATGGCTGCCCCCATCATCGCCGCTCGCTCCAAGACGAATTTGTGATACTCCACCGCTCGCCGACGGGTGGGGGCATCGGAATGCGCCAAGTTATGCGGTCCGCCAAAAGGGGCATGAACCGACCAAAAGCGCACCCCTGCATCCCGAAAGGCTTGCCGCCACCCTTCCAACACCCGCTTGGGATTTTCCATCAGCAGACCGTAATCGCCTTCAATCGCTGCAATCTTCGCTTCCGACCAAGCCCTCAAGTCCTCTTCCAGTGTTTCCCGCTCAAGGCGTGCGATGGCGACCCCGATCTCCATCGGTTGGCTCACCCCATCCCGTTGCACGCTGGTGCTCTAATGACGCTACAATGATGACGCACGCATCACCTGAAAGAAGGCTCAACGGTCACGATGCAGGAAGGAGGCTACCGAAAGGTGCACTGGCGCTATCGTGGCGATTTAGGGATGTGGATGTTCCTGCTCCATCGGCTCACAGGCGTCGGCATTTTCGCCTTTTTGCTGGTGCACATCGTAGACACCTCCCTCATCGGTTGGAGCCCTCGCGCTTATGACCATTTGGTTTGGCTTTACCACCATCCCGTTTTTCGCCTCGGCGAAATCCTGCTTTTGGGGGCGGTGTTGTTCCATGCCCTCAATGGCGTGCGGGTTGTCATCATGGATTTCGCACCTGCCTTGACAGTTTACAACCGCCAATTGATTGCAGGCGTCGTCGGGGCGTTCTCTGTCCTGTTCCTCCCGTCTGCCGTCATCATGTTTCGTTACATGCTCCAAAGTGGCGAGACGCTGAGCATGGGCAGTTTGCTGGAATGGCGGGCATGGTTGCCAGCGGTCGCCAGCGCTTTCGCCGTCGCTGCCGTAAGCGTTCCGAGTTTGACTTTACCCCGCCCGCAACCGCCTGCCCGTCCCGTCGGCGGCGTAGAGTTCCTCGGTTGGGCATTCATGCGTGTCTCTGGCATTTTGCTCCTTTTCCTCGTCTTGGGACACTTCGTCATCATGCATCTGATGGACGGTGGCGTCAATCGGGTCAATGCCACTTTTGTCGCCCAGCGGTGGGCCAATTTCGGTTGGCGCGTCTACGACTTTTTGATGTTGGCGCTGGCGATGGGGCATGGCGTTTGGGGCATGCGGACAGTGCTGTTGGACTTTATCCATCGCCCGACCCGCCGCTTTTGGGCGTTAGCGACCCTTTACACCTTGTCGGGAGTTCTCTTAGCGCTGGGAGCGTTAGTGCTCTTGACTTTCCGACCGTGAAGGTTGTGACAAAACATTGCTGATGAGGTGACCATCCATGCAAGTCGTTCGGCATCGTTACGATGCCGTCATCGTGGGTGCTGGTGGGGCGGGACTGATGGCGGCGTTGCATTTGGCTCAAGCGGGCATTCCGACCGCCGTCCTGAGCAAACTTTATCCGACCCGTTCCCACACAGGCACCGCTCAAGGCGGCATCGGCGCCGCTTTAGGCAACATGGAAGAAGACCACTGGGAATGGCACGCCTTTGACACCATCAAAGGTAGCGACTACCTCGCCGACCAAGACGCCGTAGAAATCATGTGCCGTGAAGCCATTGACTGCGTTTACTTCTTGGAGCACATGGGTTTGCCCTTTGACCGAACTCCCGAAGGCAAAATCATGCAACGGCGTTTCGGCGGGCACACGAACAACCGAACGGGCGAACCTGTTCGCCGCGCTTGCCACGCCGCTGACCGAACGGGACACATGATTTTGCAAACCCTCTACCAGCAATGCATCCGCTATGGCGTCCAGTTTTTCAACGAGTTTTTCCTGACCGACTTGCTGCTGACAGGCGACCCGTTAGAAACAGGGACGCTTTGCTGTGGCGTCGTCGCTTTAGAGATGCAAACGGGCATCCTGCACATCTTTCATGCCAAGGCTGTCCTCTTTGCGACAGGCGGCTTTGGGCGCCTCTTTAAGGTGACCAGCAACGCCCACACCCTCACAGGGGACGGTTGCGCCGTCGCATGGCGGCGGGGCATCCCGCTGGAAGACATGGAGTTCTACCAATTTCACCCGACAGGCATTTACAAGTTGGGTGTTTTGCTCAGCGAGGCGGCGCGAGGTGAAGGGGCTTACTTGCTCAATGGCTTGGGGGAACGCTTCATGGCGAGATATGCCCCCAAGTTAATGGAGTTGGCGCCCCGCGATTTGGTCAGTCGGGCGATGTATCTGGAAGTCCGCGAGGGACGAGGCGTCAATGGCAAAGATTACCTGCACTTGGATGTCCGCCACCTGCCCAAAGAAGTGCTGGAAAAGAAACTGCCCGACATCACTGAGTTCGCCCGCATCTACTTGGGCGTTGACCCCGAAAAAGAACCCGTTCCCGTCCAACCGACAGCCCACTATGCGATGGGTGGCATCCCGACCAATGTGGATGGTCAAGTCGTCGTGGACGAAAAGAACACGCCCCTCGTCGGCTTTTACGCAGCAGGCGAATGCGCTTGCGTTTCAGTGCACGGCGCCAACCGTTTGGGCACTAACTCCCTCGTGGACATCCTTGTCTTCGGTCGGCGGGCTGCTTTGCACATGGCGCGCTTTTGCCGCGATGCTGATTTCGTCCCGCTCCCTGAAAACCCTGAAGCCCCAACGATGGAGCACATCAACCGCTTGCTCAACAACAACGACGGTCGTTGGAGGGTCGGCAAAATCCGACGGGAATTGCAAGAGGTCATGATGGACAAAGCCTCTGTCTTGCGGACAGGAGACGAACTTCGGGAGTGTTTGGACAAAGTGCGCGACTTGAAAGCCCAATACGCTCAGGTGCGCTTAGACGACCGCCACAGCGCTTTTAACTTGGACTTGATAGAGGCGTTGGAGTTGGGCTACTTGTTGGATTGCGCCGAAGCCCTCGTCGCCAGCGCCCTCAATCGCACCGAAAGTCGTGGCGCTCACTACCGCGAAGACTTCCCAAAGCGCGACGATGCCCATTGGCTCAAACACACCCTCGCCTACCGAAAAGGAGACGACATCGCTTTCCGTTACAAGCCCGTCGTCATCACCAAGTATCCGCCGCAAGAGCGGAAATATTGAGCGCCCGATGACGAGACTAAGGGAGCGAAAGGAGTGACCTTGCCGATGGAAGTCGTCGTGCGCATCTTGCGCTTTGACCCCGAAAAAGATGGCAAACCGCATTGGCAGGAATTTCGGGTGGACGCAGAACCCAACGACCGTGTGTTGGACTTGCTGCACATCATTCGCGACGAGCATGACGGCACTTTAGCCTTCCGCCGCTCTTGTGGGCACGGCATTTGCGGCTCGGATGCGATGGTCATCAACGGCAAGAACCGCCTCGCTTGCAAAACCCTCGTCAAAGATTTGCGCCAACCCATCACCATTGAGCCTTTGCGGGGCTTTCGCGTCATCAAAGACCTTGTGGTGGACATGGAGCCCTTCTTCGCCAAGTATCGGCGGGTGATGCCTTACCTCATCAACGACGAACCGCCCCCACAAAAGGAGCGCTATCAATCGCCAGAAGAGCGGGAACGCTTTGACGACACGACCAAATGCATCCTTTGCGCTTGCTGCACGACGGGTTGCCCTGTCTTCTGGGTGAATGGCGAATTTCTCGGACCGGCTGCTTTCGTCGCCGCTCATCGGTTCGTCTTTGACAGCCGCGACCGCGCCGCTGCCGAACGCCTGCAAATCCTCGCCGAGTATGGAGGCGTCTTCAACTGTCACATGGCCTTCAACTGCGTGGACGCTTGCCCTCGCGGCATCAATGTCACCAAAGCCATCTTAGAGTTGCGCCAAGCCATCCTCAGTGGCTCAGCACAAACAGGGTCTGAATTGGCTCATCGCTGAGCGTGGCGAATGCACTCTAAAGCGACGAAAAAATCTGAGGGAGTGTTGACCCGACGATAGGCTTTGCCCATGCTGTCCGTCACCGCATCAATCCCGACCTTTTTCGCGCCCCTTGCCTTTGCCTTTTCCATGCCCTTTTGTTTCTCCTTCTGCATCGTCGCTCTTTTGAAGGACGGGCAGCCAATCAGGAGAGACGCTTAACTTCGCCCGCACCTTTGCCCAGTCTTTGTCCGACTGGCGCCAAAGAGCCACTACCTTTTCGGGTGCTTGTTGGGTTGCTGAAGAAACTTGCAAGGCGGCGATGACATCCCCCCAAGGAAGCCCCTGTTTGCGTAAGGTGATGACTTGCTCGGAAGGAACTCTGAAAACTTGTGAGAGCACCCCAAGCCAGACCGAGGCTTCCAGTTCCTCATCGCTGAGTTTGCTCAAAGCGACCCGTTGTTGATTGAAAGCGCCTGGGTGAATGCCCAGTTGGTGGGCGATGACGCCCCAGCCGTGCCCTTTGCTGTGCGCCTTGAGGATTTCCCGCAAGTCTTTTTTGCCGACTTTGCCGATGACGAAGGCGGGAGCGAGGACAAAGACGGGCATCGCTGTTTCTTTGCGGGTGCTGATGACCATCGTTATGTCCACACCCAACGCCCTCGCTAAAAGCACCGCTGCCGCCGCTTCTTCCCAACTCAACCCGCTTTTGTGAGCGATGGCAGTGATGCTAAACTCCTGCGCCCAAGCGACATGAAGCAAAGAGGCAGCAAGGAGGAAAACGACCCAGCGCTTCATGAGCCTTCACCTCGCCGGAAATTTTTGCCCTCAAGGAAGGGGCGGCGGGATGCCGCCGCCCCCTCCCGTTCTATGGCAGGATGACCAACGACTGCCACTCTGTTTCCCTCGGCGGTTGCGTTTGCAAGATGCCCTTGACCAAGTAGGTGCCCGGTCGGACTGATTTGCCGTCGTTGTCTGTCTGGTGCCATTCTTCCTCAAACTCCACTTCCTGCCCTGGTGAAAGGGTGAGGGTGTTGACGGCTTGGGTGAATGACTTGCCATGCGACCAAACCCAAACGCTTTGGTGGTCAGGCGTGGTCACCAAAAAGTCGTAGCGTTGACCCGTCGGGAAAGTCAAGGAAATAGGTTGGCTGCCTTTGTTTTTCACTTTCAGCCGCATCGTCACTTCCTCGCCTGCCCGCACTTGCGGCTCTACTTGCAGTCGCAGCGAAAGAGACCTTAACTCGGTTGACGGGGAGGCAGAGAGGGGTGCGAGGGCGAAGTCAACGGTCACCGTTTGTCCCGTCTGCAAGTTGTCCACTTCCTGCGCTTGGGCTTGATAGCCTTGAGCAAAGGCGGCAATGAAGTAACTGCCAGTTGGCAGGAGCAATTGATAACGACCGTTGTCATCGGTGACGGTGCCATCCCGAATGGGTGGGATGATGTGTGGAAGGTGACCGAAGTTGGGTGGGGTGCCTGAATGAGCGTGGTCGTCATCTTCGGGGCGAACCCACACAGGCTTTTTCCGCCCTTCCGTCTCGGAACGCCAATCGTCCCAATCCCACCAAGGGTCACCTTTTGAGACCGCCACAATGACAGCGCCTGCGATCGATTTCCCTGTTGCTGCATCCGTCACCTGCCCTTGAACGATGCCGACAGGCATTTGGAGGTTAAAGTCCACTGTCACCGTCGCATTCGCTTGGACGGTGATGTCTTTTCGGTCTTCGCCCAGCCCGCGCTTGAAGGCGATGGCGGTGTAGTTCCCTGCAGGGACACCTGTCAGTTCAAAAGTCCCGTCGGCTTTGGTGAAAGTGAAGAGCCAATGGTGGGGTTGGTCATCAGGGTGCATTTTGCCCTTCTGCATCGTGCTCATCAGGGCTCCGACGGTCAAAGAAGGTGGTGGCGGTGGCGGCGATGGGGCAGAAGACTCCTTCGGAATGAGCCCGACAAGGGCGCCAGCAACTGCCACAAGTTGCCCATTCCCTTGCGCCTTGACCGTCCCGACCACTGTGCCCACTTGAGGGGGACGGGGATGCAACCCAAAGTCTAAAGCGACTGTGCTGAGGGCTTGCACGGTTACCGTCTGGGCGGCAGGTTCGTAGTCGGGATGGCGGGCTTCCACGAGATATTTGCCGGGCGGAAGGAGCAACTCGTAACTGCCTCTGTCATCGCTGAGGGCGGTGAAGACGGGACGCTCTGAAAGGTCGCCTAAAGACTCTTGCTCACTCTGCATCGGGTGGGCGATCATGCGGGCGTGAGGGATAGGTTTGACCCGATTGCCTTTGGCATCCACTTCGGCGACGATTCCCGAGATTTTGCCCATCGGCTGGGGGACGACCTCGCCAACATCTGTCGTTTGACCAGGGCGAACGAAGGCAACGATGACCGCCCCTTGAAGCCCTTGAGGGTCTTCTATGGTTAGCGTTTGCCACCCCGATGGCACGCCATCAAGTCGGAAAGTGCCGTCTCCCTTCACTTGAATGACGAGTTTCTGCTTATCTTCCGTGCCGTGCACGCGGGCAATGAAACGGTTAAAGGTGGCTTGACGCGTCCCTGCACTGGCTAAGCGCCCTTGCACACTCCCTGTCGGAACGCTTCCCGTTCCACCTTCCCCGGCTTTTATGGGCGCTTTATTCCCACCACAGCCAAGAAGGAACGCAACGACAACGCTTAGCCCAACGAATGACCACCGACGCATCGCCCATCCCTCCTTTGCTACGAAATGTTCACGGTTTTTGCCCCACTGCCGCGAACGGCGTTTTGCACCCGAACCTGCACTTGCCCTGAAACGCCTTGCGGAATCGTCACACTGACCGTCGCCACACCTTGCCCATCCACACTGGCAATCGTTGCGACGACTGCCTGCGTATCACCGAAACGGACGACCACTTTCTCGCCGACGCTGCCAGCATTGCGCACTTGCAGGGTGAGGGTTCCGTTTGCCACTTGGGCGTTGAGGATTTGCGGCGTGAAGTTGAAGTGGACAGGCGTGCTGCCACGAACTTTGAGGGTGATGGATTGGCTTAATGTCGTCGTGATAGTTTCGTTGCCGACAGTGCCTTGATGGCGCGCCTGCACCGTGAGATTGGCACCGCCTTGCAAACCTGACCGAAGGAAGAAGGGCGTGCTGCCTTGTTGTTGCGGTTGCCCGTTGATCAGCACTTGTGCTCCGCTGGGATTGCTGGTAACGACCAGCATCACAGGGAGCGCTTGTTGAATTTTGTCATCCGATGAGAAATCCACTTGCGAAGGGTCTACGCCCTGAAGGTTTTGTTGGGCTTGCACAAAGGCGTTGACATCCAAATCGGGGGGCACGGTGTTAGGTTCTTGCTCCAATGCTGCCGTCGCAAGGGTCGTCGTCGGGTTGATGTCGGCTTGCTGCGTCGCATTGACACGGACGACCGCAACCGTTTTGTGCTTGCGGGCTCGGGCAACACCACCAGCGACAAAATTGGCAACGACCACGACGGTCGCCTGTGATTGGTCGGGGGGCAACGGCACGGTGACGCGGTATTGCCCTCCAGCGATGACGCCACTGGCAACAGAACTTCCGTTCAAGAAAACTTGCACCGTCCCTGAGGCGACAGGTGTAAGGTTTTGCTGGCGTCCCGGCAGGGTTTGAACGGTGCCCGTCAGCGTTCCTGACGGACCGCTGACGCCTCCCCCACCGCAACCCACCAACACCGCCGCTAACCCGACCAATAAAGCCATCGGTCTGTGTTGCGACTTCCGCCAACCGACCATTTGCCTCGCCTCCTTTCGTTCTTTCGTCCAACCTCATTATAATATCGGCAGTCAATTTTAAATCGTCCACTTTGGTTAGACGAAAGTTTGGCGAAACTTGGCAGGAAGCGCAAGGGTGCTATAATTGAGGGCAGCAGGAAAGGCAAGGTGACCGAGGATGGAACTGGACTTGACGACCCCAGAAGGGCGCAAGCGGCAGGGCGAGTTGATTTTGCGGGCGATCAGGGAAGCAGGGTTGTCCGTAGAGCAAGTCGCCAAAGACATCGGTTGCTCGCGGGCGTTGCTTTACCAATACATCGCAGGGACGACGCTGGCGCAACCTGACAAGTTGACCCTCATCGCCCGCCGAACGGGCAAGCCACTGGCGTATTTTTACGGCGCTGACCTTCGGGAGCGCCCTTCGGTGGAAGCAGGGCGGGCGGAATGGGAACGCCAGCAAGCCGAGGAACGAGAGCGGCGGCTGCGGGAGCGGTTGGAAACTTTGTTGGCATTGGCGGACGCTCAATCTGCCCCGCCGAACTGGAAAGGGGCAGCATCCACTTGTGAGCAGATTTTGCCGTTGGCGCGAGAATTGGGCGATGAGCGGGTGGAAGCCCTCGCCCTTTTCCGTTTGGGCAACTTGCGCCTGTTGCTGGGCGATTTGGAAGGAGCGGTGACCGCCCTTCAACAAGCCCGCGCCCTTTTTGAGCGCCTTCATGATGCCCCTTATGCTTTCGCATGCCGTCAAAGCATCGGACGAGCCCTGCTGTTGATGGGACACCCTGAAGAGGCTGAAAAGGAATTCACTCAAGCCGCCCAAAGTGAGCATTGGCACAATCGTTGGGAAGCGACGATTGCCCTCGCCGCTGTGGCTGAATGGATAGGCGATTTGCGACGAGCGATGAGCCATTTGGATGAGGCAGAAACCTTGAGCCACCAAGCGCCTGACGAACGCTCAGCCCAAATGGTTCGTCTCTTCGTCGCCGCCAATCGGGCGAATGTCTACCTTGCGTGTGGCGATTTTGGAGAAGCGTTGAAGTTAGCCAAAGCCGCCAGCCAGTTGGCGGAACGGTTGGGTGACCGCGACCAACAGTTAGAGGCTTTGCTGACGCAATCGTTTTGCCTTCGCTATCTGGGCGATTGGACGGCAGCGTGGGAGTTAGCCGAGCGTGTTCGCACCCTCTCGCAATTCGCCGATGAAGTTGAGCGGGTGGCGGTCGCCGACACCCTCTTAGCGACCCTTGCGGCTGTCGTCGGAGATTTTGAGCAGGCAAAGGAACGGGCAAAAGATGCGTTGGTAACCGCCCTTCGCCTTCGCTCTCGTCAAGCGGAACTTTGGGCACATAAAGCCCTCGCCGAAACTTATCTGCGTCAAGAGCAACCTGACGATGCTCGCTATCATGTTCAGGCGGCGATAGGGTTAGCGGAAGGGATGCGTCATGCGATGGAAGTGGCTCATGCCTTTTGCCTTCGGGCATGGATGGCATGGCAGCAAGGTGATTTGAGCGAGGGACAACGGGAAGCCGAAAGAGCCTTTACTATCGCCGACGAAAAGGGAATGCGCCATCTGGCAGGTTGGGCGGCTTGGCTGCAAGGGCAAATTGCCCATGCCCTCTCCCGTGACGAAGAGGCGCACCGATGGGACGAGGAAGCGGAACGCCTTGCCCACCAGACAGGCGACGCCGAACTTTTGTGGCGTTGCTTGGTGGCAAAAGGAGAGAGGCACTGGGCGAAGGGCGAAAAAGACGCTGCCTTCCCTTTGTGGCAACAAGCCCTCACGATGCTGGAAAATTGGCGAACCCGATGGCGAGAGGAAGGGCACGAAGACACTTGGCTGGAAGACCCTTATCGGCAGCGAGTGCTTTTGCTCTTCGCTCAATGCCTTGCTCAAAGGCAAGGCATTGAAGCAGCCGATACTTTTATCGCCCAATTGGGTTGGCTGCCTTTGCAAGAGCAATGGGAAGCCGAGAAGAGAAAGGGATAACGAGCAAGTGGCGCAAATTGGCTGAGCCACACTTTCTGAGGTGACAACCCGTGAAGCCTTGGCAATTGGTTGGGTTGGGATGGTTGTTAGCCCTTTTGGTCGGTTGCAACGGGTTGTCGGGACGCAATGTCCCCATCGGCAACCCCAACCCTTCGGCGACGGCACGCTTAGCAGGAGTCGTCGTCAGCGAGCAAGACCCGACTTTGCCCATTGCCGATGCTGTCGTGCAACTTGTCGCCGACGGCACTTCCTTTTCAGCGGAGACCGACGCTGATGGCAAATTCTCCCTCTCATTGCCGAAGGGCAAGACTTATCGGGTTACCGTGCGACCGCCTTCTTTTTTGCAAAGTCTCCTTCAATCGGCGGAAGTGGAAGTGGAAGTAGACGACGAGGAGGTGCAAATTGTCATCCCTCTCTTGCCGTTGAATGCGCCTTCTCCCTCCGTCCCAACCCTGCGGATTCTTCCCGACACCGTAACTTTGCGGGTCGGAGAACGACAGCGCTTTCAAGCCCTTATGGATAGCCAACCTCTCTCTTTGCGTCCTATCTGGTCAGTGCACGGAGGCATCGGAGTCATTACAGCCGATGGCTTGTTCACAGCGACGCGACCTGGCAAAGGAAAGGTGCGAGTTCGGGTCGGGGAATTGCGAGCGGAAGCCTCTGTCACCGTCCTTTCTGATTGACAGCGACGCCCTAACTTTGTGGCGGGAAAGCCACCTCGCCTTCTTTGACGCTCTCTTAAGGAGCGGCTATTAGCCGCGACAATTTCAGCCGAACAATTGCCAGCCGAAACCAACCCTCAATCCGTGACATTTCGCCGTGACGGTCAAAAAGTCAGCAAAAAGCCGACAGACATTCAAGCGGGACTTTCCGAAGAGAGGCGCGTTAAATTTTGGGGCGGTGATCGCCATGACCCAAAAGCAAGCCGAGCAACGCTTGCATCGTTTGGGACTTTCGGGCGTTGCCCTTTTGATGGCCCTCTTTGCCCTTATTGCGGTTCATCAATGGCGTCAACAGCGCCCAGTTCCTCCCCCTGTGACTTTGCCTAAAGAGCCTGCGACTTTGATGCTTCTTGTGACTGCCAATCGTCAGGGCAAATTGGAAGTGTGCGGCTGTCCTGGCAAGCGGGCAGAGGATTTGGCGCGGGTGGCTGCCCTGCTAAAAGTGACCGCCGACCAAAATCGCCGACGAGGCACTCAAGTCGCTCTCATAGAAGGCGGCGATTTCCTCGGCGAACCTGATGCCACACCCTATCTTTTGCGCGCTTATCGGGCAATGGGCTATCAAGCCATCGCCCTCAGCCCCCGCGATGCCAAGCGTCTTCCCCAAATTCGCGCTCACGCCAACGGGTTGCCCTTGTTGCCCCCCCCACAAGGAAATGGCAAGCCAAACGCTTTTTCCTTGCGATTGGGTGAGTGGTCGGTGACGCTGGTGAACTTGGGCGAGCCACCGTCCGTCACCGAGGAGAGGGCATGGCAGCAAATCGCCGGCGCTTTGCGCCCTCTTCACCATCCCCACACCCTCCTCCTTGCCCTTGCCTACACCGACCGCAAAACGGCTGAGGCACTGGCTGGGCGATTAAATGGGCTGGTGGAAGTGTTGCTGGTGGACGACAATGTGATGGGAGAGAGCCTTTTGACCGCCGATGGAACGATGGCGGCGGGTCGGCAAATCGGGCGAGTGCTGCTGGCATCCTTGCCTCAATCCCGCTCTCAAGTCCTCTCCTTGATGCTCTGGGCGAAAGACAAGCAGAATAGCCCCAAACTGGAAGCGACCTTGTTGAGTTCCTACGGTCAATCCCCTGACCTGCAGGTCAAAGAAATCGTGGACGCCTATTACGCAATGCGCCAAAAGAAATTGCAGCAAGAGATGCGGCAACTCCTCGCCGTCGCTCAAAAGCGCGACTATGTGACGCCAGAATTTTGTGGTTCGTGCCATCGGGCGCAGTATGAGCAATGGCTGACGACCACCCATTCCAAAGCCATTGAAACTCTGAGGCAGCAAAAACGCATGGACAAGCAATGCCTGACCTGCCATTCGTTGGAATTCAAGATGCGCGGCGTCGTCACAGTCATCAAAAATCGGGGCGTGGAATGCGTTGACTGTCACACTGAATTAGCCGACCCGATGATGGCTCGGATGCACGGTCAGCGTCCCGGTGAGCGCCCGACGACAACGACAGTGACGGAGCAAATTTGCGTCCGCTGTCACGACCGAGAAAACAGCCCGAACTTTGACTACCGAACTTACTTGCCTAAGGTAACCCATTAGCGAAGTGGCACTCCCTCCCTCGCCCATCATGAGGATGTTCGGAAAAATCACGCCCTGAATAGCCGCCGTTCGTTGCAGCGGACATCGCCATTTTCGCATCGCCATAAAGGGTCGGAGGGAGCGTCGGCTTTTCAGCGAAGGCGACGGAGGCGTCGGGTGGCTCATTGCTCAAGTGGCTATCAGCCACGACGCACAAAACCTATCCCATGACTTTCCGAAGGCCCTCGCCCATCATTGACAGTGCTTCAAAGTTCGTCTAAAATAGCAACCGCAACGCACCTTTGAAAAACTGTTCGGTAGGGCGGTGGCGGATGGCGCTTTTTCCCCTTCAATTGGGCATGCCCCGAACCGAATTTAAGGGTGAGCCCTTTTTGCACATCCCAAAAACCAAAGGGGGGCGCTCGCTGATGCCAGAGCAGCAAATGGGCATTCAAGTCACATCCTCTGGCGATGGGGCGGTGGGACGGCAAATCTTAGCAGAGTTGGCGTCGCTGCACGACGCCCAGCGTTACCGCGAGTATCACTGGGAAGGCTCCTTCGCCGACTACTTGGAAATCGTCCTTCGCAATCCCAAAGTCGCCCGCAGCGCTTACCAACGCCTCTACGACATGATCATGCACTTTGGCTACACCGAATACACTCAGCACAAAGAGAAACTCGTCCACTATCACTTTTTTGACGACCCTATCGGCAACGGCGAGGATGCTATCTTCGGCTTAGACCGCTATTTGATGACGCTGGTGAACATCTTCAAATCCGCTGCCCGCCGCTACGGGACGGAGCGGCGCATCATCCTTCTGCACGGTCCCGTCGGCAGTTCCAAGAGCACCATCGTTCGCTTGCTCAAGAAAGGGTTGGAATATTACACCCGCCTTCCCGAAGGTGCGCTTTACTCCTTCAGTTGGGTCTTGGAAGACGGCACTGTCGTCCCTTGCCCCCTTAACGAAGAACCCCTTAAACTCATCCCCCCCGAAATCAGAGGGCGATTTTTGGAACGGCTGAATGAGGGCAAGACGGAAGAAGAGCAAATCTGGGTGGAAGGCGACCTTTGTCCCCTGTGCCGCTTCTATTTCCGTGAGTTCCTGCGAAAATATCAGGGCGACTGGCAACAAGTCGTGGACAAACACATCCGAGTCCGCCGTGTCGTCTTCAGCGAAAAAGACCGTATCGGCATCGGAACCTTTCAGCCTAAGGACGAAAAGAACCAAGACAGCACCGAATTAACAGGCGACATTGATTACCGCCTCATCGCCATCTACGGCTCCGACAGTGACCCAAGGGCGTTCCGCTTTGACGGTGAGTTCTGCATCGCCAACCGAGGGCTCATTGAGTTCATTGAGATGCTCAAACTGGAAGTCGCCTTCCTTTATGACCTGCTGGGTGCTTCGCAGGAGCATGTCATCAAACCCAAAAAGTTCGCCCAGACCGACATTGATGAAGTCATCATCGCCCACACCAACGAACCCGAATATCGCAAACTCCAAAAGAACGAATACATGGAAGCCCTCCGCGACCGAACCATCAAGGTGGACATCCCCTATGTCCTTAAACTCAGCGACGAGGTGAAGATTTACGAGAAGTTCTTCAACCCCCGACGGGTCAAAAACAAACACATCGCCCCCCACACCCTGGAAATCGCCGCCATGTGGGCGATTTTGACGCGTTTGGAAGAACCCAAAAAGTTCCACCTGACCTTAATGCAGAAACTCAAACTCTACGACGGCAAAGCCTTGCCCGGCTTTACCGAAGACCATGTTTTGGAGTTGCGGGAGGAATCGCCTCGCGAGGGCATGTTCGGCATTTCCCCCCGCTACATCATGGACAAAATTTCCAACGCCCTCGTCAGCGAAGAGAACCCCCAATGCGTCAACCCCTTCATGGTCATGAAGGAACTGGACGAAGGCTTAGACCATTACTCCCTCATCAGCAGCGAAGAGCAACGCAAACGCTACCGTGAATTGCTGGCGGTCGTGAGGCAGGAATATGAGGAAATCATCAAGAACGAAGTCCGCCGAGCCATCACCGCCGACGAGGAAGCCCTCAAGCGCCTGTGCCAAAACTACATTGAGAATGTCAAGGCATATGTTCGGGGGGAAAAAGTCCGCAACCGCTACACGGGTGAATTGGAAGAGCCTGACGAACGCTTGATGCGCTCCATCGAGGAAAAGATTGACATCCCCGAATCCCGCAAGGACGACTTCCGCCGCGAAATCATGAACTACATCGCCAGCCTCGCCTTGGAGGGGAAGCAGTTTGACTACAAGAGCAACGAACGCCTGCTGCGGGCGCTGGAACTGAAACTCTTTGAAGACCAGAAAGACTCCATCCGACTGGGCGCTTTGGTCACTGGCGCCATTGACAAGGAGACGCAGGAGAAGATTGATGTCATCAAAGCCCGGCTCATCCGCGACTACGGCTATTGCGATGTCTGCGCCACCGATGTTTTGACTTATGTCGCCAGCATCTTCGCTCGTGGCGACATCAAAGAGCGCGAGGAAGCACGCCGATGAACGAACACTCCATGAGCGGGCAGGTTTCTTGCCTGCCCGCTCCCTTCCTTGGAGGCGCATCGCATGCGAGCGGCAACTTTGACCCGTGACGAAGCGCTCCAACGGTTGCGTCAAGCGGTGTCAGCGATGTCGGAGGAGTGTGAGCCAGAGTTTGTCGTCTTGTTTGGTTCGTTTGCTTATGGCGAACCCCATGAAGGCAGCGATGTGGATGTGTTGGTCGTCTTTCCCGACGAGGTGAGTGCGGAGCGGCAAAAAAAAGCGGAGACGATTTTGCGTGAAGTTTTTGGGAGCAGGTTGGAAGTGCATTCATGCACGCTGTCTCAGTGGCGGCAGGCGTTACTTCGGCGCAATTGGTTTGTCGCAGAGATCACACAAAAAGGCATCCCCATCTTCTCCCGCCGCCATTTTGAAGAAGTCTTGGCGGAGGTGGATGAACTGATGAACCAAAGCCAAAACCTTTATCCCTACGATTGGCTGAATTGGGCGGAAGACGATTGGTGGGCTGTGCAGAAGGCGTTAGACGAAAGTCGTGTCTTTCTCGCCGCTTATCATTTGCAGCAAGCGGTAGAAAAGTGGTTGAAGGCGTTTTTGCTCCATCATGGTTGGCGATTGGCTCGGACGCACGATTTGGAGGCTTTGTTGAGGGAAGCCATCCAATACGAACCTTCCCTGCAGCAATATCAAGAGATGTGTCAGAGGGTGACGATGTTCATTGCGGCTCGTTACCCTGGTTTGAAGGAGCCGCCGACGGAAAAGGAATTGAGGGAGCGATGGATTCCGCAGGCAGAAAGGTTGCGGGAGTTTGTCCGAAAGGCGTTAGGCGTTCAGCCGTGAAAAGGGTCGTCAAATTGCGTTTGGGAGGCGAGCACATTGAACCAACAACCTGACAATGGACAGCAAGCGCCCGCAAGGGCGGGTGGGAGTTACGACATGGTGGAACGCATTGAACGCGATGCGGCACGCTTCCGCGACATCGTGAAGGGAAAAATCCGTCAGAACTTGCGCAAGTTCATCACCAACACGGAGTTGATCGGGCGACAGGGACGGACGATTGTTTCCATCCCCGTCCCTCAAGTTGAGTTGCCTCACTTCACCTACCGTCTGCGCAACACAGGCGGGGTCGGGCAAGGCGAAGGGGAAGAGGGCGATATCCTTTGGCTGGAAGGCGAAGAAGGCGAAGGGCAGTGGGGAGCGGGCTTTCTGCCAGGGTTGCATCCTGTGGAAGTGGAAGTTTCATTGGACGAGTTGGTGGAACTGTTGGGTGAGGCGTTGGAACTGCCGAGGTTGGAGCCGAAAAGTTTCGGTCAACTTCAATCACCCAAACCCCACTACAAAAGCATCCGCCGTGTCGGACCTGAATCGCTGCGTCACTTCAAACGCACCTATCGGGAAGCGTTAAAGCGGCAGATTCTGAGCGGCACATACGACCCCAAAGACCCGAAAGTCGTCCCCATCCGCGAAGACCGTCGCTACCGCAGTTTTGAACTTGTCCCCCAACCTGAAAGCAAAGCCGTCATCTTCTTCATGATGGATGTCTCAGGGAGCATGGGTGACGAGCAAAAAGAAATCGTCCGCATCACGGCTTTTTGGATTGACCAGTGGATTCGCCGTCACTATCAAGGCATAGAGCGCCGATACATCGTCCACGACGCTGCTGCCCGCGAAGTCCCTGAAGACCTGTTTTATCGGTTGCGGGAGAGTGGCGGGACGAAAATTTCGTCGGCATACAAACTCTGTGCCAAGTTGATTGACGAGCACTATCCGCCCTCCGAGTGGAACATTTACGCCTTCCATTTCAGCGACGGTGACAACTGGGAAGAAGACGACGAGGATGCCTTTGAAGTGCTGGCGGAGAAATTGCTTCCCCAAGTCAATCTCTTCGGCTATGGGCAAGTTTACAGCCACTGGGGGACGGGACGCTTCCTTTACGACCTTGCCGACGAGTTTGAAGACGCGTTTGACAACCTGCGTCTGACCGACATCCGCAGCAAAGAGGACATTTTGGATGCTATCCGCGACCTTTTAGGCAAACGCCCTGAAAAACCCCGCCCCATCCGCCAACGCCCCCGCCGCTCGTGAAGGTGGCAAAGAAAGTTAACAGGCAAAGTCGGTAAGGGGCGCGATGGTCGTCATCGCCCGCTCCCGTTCTCCCTTGCCTCTCCCATAGGGTGATGAGCATCCGCACCTTTTACCTCCCGACCGCCATCAAAGATGCTTCAGGGATGGTGCTTGATGAGGGGAGAAAGTTGTGTCCGTCTAAATTGGTGGTAAAGTTTTTTTTGCCGATGCGTTTTGCCGGGGGGTGAGGGTGAGTGGCTTCAGATAGTCGGGATGAACGCGACCCGTTGGCGGAAATGCCTGAACCGTTGCGGGAACGCATCAAGGACATCGTTGGCGATGAACCGATCGTCGGGGCACTCCGAGCGGATTTGTCACTGGATGGGAAATTCTCCGAGCAATGGATTGTCGTGACGCCCAAGCGATTGCTTTGCCTTGCACCCAACGACTCGGATGGTTGGCGGGAATTGCCGTTGGATGGCGTAGATGAACTGAGGGTGGAGGCTTTCGTCGGTAACGCTTACTTTTTCGCCCGCATCAATGGGCGGCAGGAAGCGTTGGCGCGGTTCACCCACTCGCGTCGGCAAGATTTTGAACGGTTCGTCAGCGCCTTCCGTCGCTTCAAAGAAGGCGAAACGGCGGAGTTGCGGTTGGACGGCGAGGAAGAACCGAGGCGTCGGTTGGGCTTTTGGCACGGGCAGCGCGGGCGCTGTCCCCAATGCCATCAACCCTTACCGCCTTGGAGCGATGTTTGTCCCTTCTGCTTGCAGAAGACGAAGGTTTTGCGACGGATGTTGGTCTTTGTCCGTCCCTACTGGCTGACGGCGGTGACGGGTTTCGTGCTCCTTTTGCTCATTCAACTGACGGACCTCGTTCAACCCTTGCTGATGCGCTACACGGTGGACGAGGCGTTGCTCAAAAAGAACTTCCAGCAACTCGTCTGGGTCGTCGGGGCGGTGTTGGGGTTGAACTTGGTCGGGGCGTTGCTGTCGGGCGTGCGCAGTTACATGATGGCGTGGCTGGGCGATCGCATCGTCATGGACATCCGACGACGCCTTTACGAGCACCTGCAATTGCTTTCCCTGCGCTTTTACGACCAAGAGCAAACGGGGCGATTAGTTTCGCGCATCACCAACGATGTGGGCAACATCCAAGACTTCATGACGGAAGGGCTGCAAGACATCTTGCGGGACTTTTTCATGCTTTTGTTTGTCGGGGCGGTCATGTTTGCGATGAACTGGAAGTTGGCGTTGGCGACTTTGTTGCCTGTGCCTGTGCTGATGTTTTTGGCGGGGCGGTTTGCGCGGAGGGTGCAACGGCTGTGGCACATGGTTTGGCGGCGTTTCGCCCGCATCCATGCGATGTTGGCAGACACCATCCCTGGGGCGCGAGTCGTGAAAGCCTTCGGTCGGGAAGATTACGAGGTGCGCCGGTTCAGCGACGCATTAGAAAGCCACTTCCGCGCCAGTTTGCGGGCGGCGCGACTGTGGACGATTTTCTTCCCGTCCGTCGGCTTCACGACAAGCATCGGCTTTTTGGTCGTCTGGGGTTACGGCGGTTACCTTGTCATTCAGGGCGACTTGAGTTTGGGGAGCATGATGGCGTTCATCGGCTACCTTTGGCGCTTTTATGCTCCCATCCAAAACCTGACGCGCTTCACCCATCGGCTGCAGAGGGCGGCGACGGCAGCGGAGCGCATCTTTGAAATCTTGGACACACCCCCTGAAATTCAGGATGCGCCCGACGCCATTGACCTGAAAGAAGTGCGAGGGCACATCGTTTTTGAGAATGTGTCGTTCTCCTACGATGGCATCAACAAAGCCTTAAAAGGCGTCCGTTTTGAGGTGCAGCCGGGCGAGATGATTGGCTTGGTCGGACCATCGGGAGCGGGCAAGACGACGCTTATCAGTTTGCTCCTTCGCTTTCACGACCCGCAGGAAGGACGCATCTTGTTGGATGGAATAGACCTGCGGAAAATCAAGTTGGCATCGCTGCGTCGCCACATCGGCGTCGTGCTGCAAGAGACTTACCTGTTCAACGGGACGATCGCAGAAAACATCGCTTACGGCAACCCTGAAGCGCCCTTAGAAGCATTGATTGCGGCGGCGAAAGTCGCCAACGCTCATGAGTTCATCCTGAAGCAACCCGACGCTTACGATACCTACATCGGGGAGCGGGGCAGTCGTCTTTCAGGGGGCGAACGACAGCGCTTGGCGATTGCCCGCGCCATCCTGAAAGACCCAGCCGTGCTCATCTTTGACGAGGCGACTTCCAATGTGGACACGGAGACAGAGGCGAAAATCCGCGAGGCGATAGAAAATTTGGTGCGGGGTCGGACGACCATCGCCATCGCTCACCGCTTCTCTACTTTGAGTAACGCCCGACGGCTCATCGTCTTGGACAAGGGCGAAATCGTGGAGGAGGGGACGCCCGATGAGTTGATGGAGCGAGACGGCTTGTTTGCTCGGTTGTGTCGGATGCAAGCGGAGTTGAGCAAAACTTGGGCGTGGTGATCGCCCGTCGAGAGGTGACGGACGATGCGGCAGGAACAAATCCGCACTGTCCTCTCCCTTGTTGAGCCGCACCAAGTGCGTTTCTGGCACGACGAGGAGGGGCGCTTCTGCGCCGCCATTGAAGGCAAGGGCGAATTCGTCAATGTCAAGCCTGTCCGCAACTTTCCCATCCAAGCCCGCGACCAGTTCATCAGCCTGTTGGACGAAAACGACGACGAAATCGCCATCCTGACGACAGTGCGGAGGTTAGACCCATCGTCCCGCGAGGCGTTGGAGCGGGAGTTGGAGAAACGCTACTTTGTGCCCGTCATCCAAGCCATCCACCACATTGAGGGGCGCTTTGGCATCACCCGATGGTTCGTGACGACAGACCGAGGCGAGCGGGTCTTTGATGTGCGGGAGCGCAGCGATGTCCGCTACTACCCTGATCGGCGGGTGATTATCCGTGATGCCGACGGCAACCTTTACGAAATCCCTGACTACGAGCGGTTGGATTGGCGCAGTCGCATCTTGCTGGAAGAGGCAACTTGATTGAGGGTGCGAGAAACGATGGCGGTCAAAATTTGGCGGGTCAATCCCGAAGCGCCCGAAAAAGATGCCATTGAGGAAGCGGCAGCCATCATCGTCGCAGGGGGATTGGTGGCGTTTCCGACGGAGACGGTTTACGGACTGGGGGCAAATGCCTTCAACGAAGAGGCGGTGCGGAAAATTTTTGCCGCCAAAGAGCGACCCGCTTGGGACCCGCTCATCGTCCACATCAGCCGTCCCGAAAGGGTGACGGAACTTGCTGCCGTCGTGCCCGAAACTTTTTGGCGATTAGCGGAGCGGTTGATGCCAGGACCGTTGACTGTCGTCTTGCCTAAGCGCCCGACGGTGCCCGATGCCGTGACGGCGGGTTTGCCGACGGTCGCCATCCGCATGCCGAAGCATCCTGTCGCCTTAGCGTTGATTGAAGCGGCGGGCGTGCCCATCGCAGCGCCCAGCGCTAACCGCTTTGGGCGACCCAGCCCCACGCGAGCGGAGCATGTCCTTGCCGATTTGGGCGACCGCATTGACGGCCTCTTGGATGCAGGACCGACAAGGGTCGGCGTGGAGTCAACGGTCGTGGATTTGACCGCAACGCCACCGACCATCTTGCGTCCTGGGGGAGTCAGTCGGGAAACTCTCGCCGAAATTTTGGGCGAAGTCGCCATCGCTGAGACGCCGAAGCGGGAAGGCGAGCCGATGCCATCGCCGGGAATGACGCATCGCCATTATGCGCCCGCCGTGCCGTTGCGGTTGACTGAACCATCACCGCAAGCCGTTCAAGATGCTTTGCTGCGTTTCCTTGCCGAACATCCGCAAGGCAAAGTCGGACTTTTGCTGCCAACCAATTGGCGGGAGTGGGTGACACCTTCAGAACGGGTCGTCATCTTTGATTGGGGCGAATGGGGCGATTGGGCGGTGATGGCGCAACGGCTGTTTGAAGGACTGCGTTGGCTGGAACGGCAGGGCGTCGCCACCGTCTTTGCGCCGCTCCCGCCTCCTATCGGCTTGGGACTGGCTTTGCGCGATCGGCTCATCAAAGCGTCGGGGAGCGACGAACTGGCGAGGTGACGAACGATGAGCGAAGTGCAGGCGATGGAATGGACGGGCGATTGCTTGCGGTTGCTGGACCAACGGGTCTTGCCTCACCGAATCGTTTGGCTGGAATGTCGGACTGCCGAGGAAGTTGCCGAAGCGATCAAAGGGATGGTCGTTCGGGGTGCGCCCGCCATCGGGGCAGCAGCGGCGTTCGGGATGGTTTTAGCCGCACAAGAAGCGGTTCGGCGTCATGAACCGTTGCGACCAGCATTGATTAAAGCGGCACAAATTCTGGCAACATCTCGCCCGACGGCTGTCAACCTTTTTTGGGCATTGGAGCGGATGAAGCGGGTGGCGGAAGCGGCTGACGAAGCGTCCTTAGTGACGGCGTTGGAGCGAGAGGCGTTGGCAATCTTCCGCGAGGATTACGAGGCAAATCAGCGGATGGGCGAATGGGGCGCTTCGTTGCTTTCAGGAAAAGCGAAGGTGTTGACCCACTGCAACACGGGGAGTTTGGCGACGGCAGGTTGGGGGACGGCGTTGGGCGTCATCCGAACGGCGCATCGGCAGGGAAAAATCGCCCTCGTTTGGGTGGATGAGACCCGACCTTTTTTGCAAGGGGCGCGGTTAACGATGTGGGAGTTGAGGCAAGAAGGCATTCCCGCCAAACTCATCGTGGACGGCGCGGCGGCTTGGGTGATGCGCAACGGTTGGGTGGACGCCATTTTCGTCGGTGCCGACCGCATCGCCCGCAACGGCGATGTCGCCAACAAGATTGGGACTTACATGCTCGCCGTCGTCGCCCACCATCACGGCATCCCGTTTTATGTCGTCGCTCCGACTTCCTCCATTGACCTCGCCACACCCGACGGCAACGCCATCCCGATTGAGGAACGCCATCCCGATGAGGTGCGAAGTTGGCGAGGCGTTTTGGTGGCGCCGGAGGGTTCGGAAGCGTTCAACCCTGCCTTTGATGTCACGCCCGCCCAATTGGTCACCGCCATCGTCACCGAGCAGGGAATTGCTTACCCGCCCTTTGAAGAAAGCCTTGCGACGATGGTGGCAGATGCGGCATCGTCACGGCGATGAAGACGGACGCCAGCGATGCCAGAGAGTGAGACAGGCAACGGCGATCAGGTAACCGAAGGCAGCGCCTCCGACGACATCGTGCCACCAGTGAGCGTTGACGAGGATGCGACTGATGCCAACGAGAGTAGCAAAAATCCCCCAAAGCCACCCCCAGCGAGGAAAAGCGGAAAGCAGGACAGTGGCGAAGGCGAAGGAGGCGGTAGCGTGACCGCTGGGGAAACTGTCAAAGAAGCGACCGTCAGGGCGCATTTCTCCCACAACGACTTTCAGCACCACCAAAATCAATTGCGCCACCAGCATCGTTAAGGGCAAAGGAACAAGAAGGGAGCGACACCGCCAAATTGCTCCGATGCCACCGACAAGCAAAACGAGCCAATACTTGTCACTCAATTCGCCCGCCACAAAGCGAAGGAATGGCGGGATGGTGGGTGGCGGTTGAGGCGAGCGGGGCAGGAAGGCTAACGCCATGCTAACGACCGAGGCAAAAAGGGCGACCAGTAAGGGCGCAAAGTTTTGATGACCCACCGAAGATTTTCCCGCTGGCTTCACGATGACCGCTCCCTCCCAGCAGGGAGAGGGGCTAACAGTTGCTCCGCAGCAGCAACCACTTCGTCCACGCTAATCAACTGCATGCAGGTGAACATGCCTCCGCAAATAGGATGTCGCCCACAAGGGCGGCAAGGAAGGGGGTGTTCCAAGACGCAAATGCCTTTTTCCGTGCGAAAGCGAAAGGGGTCGTTGGGACCGAACAAGGCGACGACGGGCGTGCCGACGGCTAAGGCGGCGTGGATGGGAAAAGAGTCGGGTCCGACGAGAAGGGCGGCTTGTTCAATGAGGGCGACGGCTTCTTTGAGGGAGAGGTCGTCCACGATGGGCAAAGGGATAGGGCTTTGTTGAGCGATGCTTTCCAACAACGGTCGGTCGCTTTTACCCGCCAAAAGCACCGAAGGGAGCGACCATTGATGCCAAAGGCGTTGGGCTAATTTCGCCCACCGCTCAGCCACCCAATGCTTTTGAGGACGGGTCGTGGCAGGGGCGAGGACGACGAAGTTTTTCGGCGTCAAGTTCAAAGCCTTCAAGCGTTGAAGGGCAGCAGCACGATGCCGATTGCTAAGGGGAAAGAGCATCCGATGGCGGGAAGGATCGGCAGGGATGCCTAAAGCGGTCAAAAGTTGCAGGTTGCGTCCCGCAACAAAAGGGGCAGGAGGCGGCGGGGGAAGGGGATGGGTGAGCAATCGGGCAGCCCCTTCGCGGGCATCCGCAAAGCCGATGCGCCGAGGAATGCGCGCCAACCAAGGAATGAGAGCGCTTTTGAGCAACCCCTGCACATCCAACGCTACCTCGTAACTTTCCTGCCGAATTTCTCGGACGACGCGAAAAAATCCCCCCACCGAACCGTCCCAAACATGCACCCGATCAAGGTAAGGGTTGCCATCCAAGACGGGAGCGCAGCGGCGATGGACGACCCAGCCGAGGTAGGCTTGAGGGAAGGCTTCCCGCAAGGCTTGAGCGATGGGCGTGGACATGAGGGTGTCGCCGAGGGCGGAAAGGCGGACGATCAAAAAACGCGGCGCCGCCCCCAAAGGGAACGGCGCCCCTTGCGAGACAGTCGCCATCGTTACTGCTCACCCTGGCTGAGGTTTTGGATGATGGTGATCAGCGGCAGGAACACCGAGATCAGGATGAACAGCACAATCACGCCCAAGATGACGATCATCACAGGCTCAATGGTGGAGGCGAGGGCATGCAGCGCAGCATCCACTTCGCTCTCGTAGAAGTCAGCGACTTTTTGGAGCATCTGGTCTAAAGCGCCTGTCTCTTCGCCGACAGAAATCATGTGGACGACCATCGGCGGGAAGAGTTTGCTGCGCTCCAAAGGATCGGCGATGCGCTCACCTTCTCGGATCGCCATCCGAGCATCCATAATCGCCCGTGAGAGGATTTCGTTGTCAATAGCGCCTGCGGTCGTGTCCAACGCTTGCAAGATGGGCACACCGCTGCCCATCAGCGTCCCGAAAGTGCGGGAGAAGCGGGCGAGGACAATTTTGTGGTTGATGGGACCGAGGATGGGCACCTTCAATTTGACCCAGTCGTAAACCTTCTTGCCGAAGCGAGTGCGGACAAAGACGCTGAAGGCGATGAAGAACGCCATCACGCCACCGACGAGGAAATACCACTTGGTCAGCAAGAACTCGCTGAAGCGCTTCATCATCAGAGTGGGCAAGGGGAATTCGTCTTCTTTGACGCCCAAGTCAGTGAACAGTTGCATGAACTTGGGGACAATCCAGACGCTCAGGAAGATCACGATGGCGACGGCGAAGATGATGACGATGGTCGGGTAGGTCATCGCCGACTTAACTTTTCGGCGTAACTCCAAGTCCTTTTCAAGGAAGGTCGCCATCCGTTGCAAAGTTTCATCCAAGACGCCACCGACCTCGCCGGCGCGCACCATGCCGATGAAGAGGTTGGAAAACTCGCGGGGGAACTTCGCCATTGCCCGAGAGAGTTGCATCCCGTCTTCCACATCCCGGGTGAGTTGGCGGATGATGTAGCGCAAGCGAGCATTTTGGGTTTGCCGTTCCAAGACTGCCAAGGCGCGCACCAAAGAGACACCCGCATTAATTAGCGTCGCCAACTGGCGGCAAAACAACGCCATGTCGCGCAATTTGACCCTACCGAAAGACGCTGCGAAGGATGCCCGCTGTCCTGCTTGGGCGGCGCGGGGGGCATCTTGACGACGCAATGAAGTGATAATCAGCCCCTGCTGGCGGAGTTGTTGAAGGGCAGCGCGTTCGTCGGGCGCCTCAATAGTGCCTTGGCTCACCTGCCCTTGCATCGTCCGAGCGACATAAGCGAAGGTCGGCATCCTCGTCACCCCCTAAGATGCCATCTTGCGACCGGAAATTGTTATGCCACAAGGGGGCGCTCTTTTAACGCCCTGTAGGTGTCGCCCCGGCGATGAGTTTCTTGAGTTCCTCAGGGTTGTGCGCCCGCTCCATCGCTGTTTCGTAGGTAATCAGACCCCGCACATAAAGGTCGCGCAAGGCTTGATCCATCGTTTGCATCCCTTCCGCTGCCCCCGTTTGAATCATGGACGGGATTTGGTGGGTCTTGCCTTCTCGGATCAGGTTTCGGATGGCGGGGTTGGCGATCATGATTTCCACGGCAGCGATGCGCCCGCCTCCGATAGGGCTGCGGGGAGCGCCAGGGGCACGAGGCAGCAACTGCTGCGAAATGACGGCGACCAAGTTCATGGACAACTGCACGCGAATTTGGGGTTGTTGGTTGGGCGGGAAGACATCAATGATGCGGTCAATGGTTTCAGCGGCGCTGTTGGTGTGCAAGGTGGACAAAACAAGGTGACCCGTTTCGGCAGCAGTGATGGCGATAGCGATCGTTTCAGGGTCGCGCATCTCACCGACCAAGATGACATCGGGGTCTTCTCGGAGAGCGCTGCGTAAGGCAGCAGGAAAACTTTTGGTGTCTTCGCCTAACTCCCGTTGGTTGATGATGCATTTGTTGTGCTGGTGCAGATACTCAATGGGGTCTTCAATGGTGATGATGTGCAGGCTTTTCGTCGTGTTGAGGTGATTGATCATCGCCGCTAAAGTCGTGGATTTGCCGTGCCCTGTCGGACCAGTGACCAAGAGGAGCCCCCGAGGGCGGGTGACGATTTCTTCCAAGATGGGGGGCAACTCCAATTCCCGCACCGTCGGGACACGGCGGGGAATCAACCGAAAAGCGGCGGCGATGGAGCCTCGCTCCTTGTAGACATTGACCCGAAAACGGGCGATGTCCTGCAACGAGTAGGAAAAGTCCAACTCCAAAGTGTTTTCAAAGCGCTGAATTTGCTCGTCGGTCAGGATTTCGTAGATGAGCCGTTGGGTTTGCTTGGGCGTAGCGGGTTGAAAGTTAGTTCGGTAAAGTTGACCGTCAATGCGCAGGACAGGGGGGACACCGACACAAAGATGGAGGTCAGAGGCATTGCGTTGAACGACCAATCGGAGCAAGTCGTCTATGTGCACTTCGTCCAAAGAAGGGAGTTCCCGAACGACAGGTGCTGCTGTCCGCTGTCCTGCGGCTTTCGTCCTCGTTTCACTCAAAGGGGTCAGTTCAATGTCCATAGACGACTGGGCGCAAAAGAAAGCGCCCTTTCACCTCCTTTGCGATTAAAGTGACACCTTTTGGCGAAAAGAGACAGCCCGTCTCTTTTGCCTTCGTGACGGGCTTTAGTAGCCGACCGTCGTCACGACTCGCAAGACTTCTTGAGGGGTCGTAATGCCCGCTAAAACTTTTCGCCAGCCATCTTGAAGCATCGTCGTCATGCCCGAAGCGATAGCAGCGTCACGGATTTCGGAGATAGGGGCACGCCGAAGGATCAAGTCAGCAATTTCCGTGTTCATCACGAACACCTCAAAGATGCCGATGCGTCCCTTGTAGCCCGTGAAGCGGCATTGCTCACATCCTCGCCCCCGATAGAGGGGCTTGCCATCCACTTCGCTGGGGTCAATGCCGAAGCGTTGAGCCAGTTCCTCTATGTCGTATTGGGCGACTTCTTTGCAGTTGGGGCAGATGCGTCGTGCCAATCGTTGGGCGATAACACCGATCAAGGATGCCGAAATGAGGAAGGGCTCTACGCCCATTTCAATCAACCGCGTCGCTGCTGTCGGGGCGTCGTTGGTGTGCAGTGTGGACAAGACCAAGTGACCCGTCAAAGCCGCTTGGATGGCGATGTCCGCCGTCTCTAAGTCGCGGATTTCGCCGACGAGGATGATGTCGGGGTCTTGCCGCAGGAAAGAGCGCAGCGCCGTCGCAAAGGTGACGCCTGCCTTGCGGTTGACATGGACTTGATTGATGCCAGGGACTTCGTATTCCACAGGGTCTTCAATGGTGATGATGTTGACTTCGTTGGTGTTGAGGCGGTGCAGGATGGAATATTGGGTCGTCGTTTTGCCTGCCCCCGTCGGTCCCGTGCTCAGGATCATCCCGTAAGGCTGCTTCATCAGGTATTCCACTTTCGCCAAGTCGTCTTCCCACAAGCCCAATTTCTCCAAGCCCATCAGGGGCGAAGTCTGGTCTAACAACCGCAGGACGGCTTTCTCACCGTTGACCGTCGGGATGGTGGAGATGCGCACATCAAAGCGACGCTTCTGCATTTCAATGCGCATGCGACCGTCTTGAGGGACGCGCTTTTCGGCGACATCCATATCGCCCAAGATTTTCACGCGGGCGACCAACGGTGCCGCCAACCATTTGGGAAGGCGCAAGACTTCGTGCAAGATGCCGTCAATGCGGAAGCGAACCCGCACATGGGTTTGTTGGGGTTCTATGTGAATGTCGGAGGCTTCGTTGCGAATGGCTTCCCGCAAAACGGTGTCCAGCAAGCGAATGACAGGGGCTTGGTCAGCCAGTTCCGCCTCGTCTACTCGCGCCACTTGCCCTGCCAACGGACCTTCCGCTGTTTCTCCGCCGTAACGGCTGGCATCAATTTGCCCGATGATTTGAGAGACATCCACGGTAGGGCTGGCACCCAATCCGCCTAACATCCCACCTGCCAAACCGCCCCCTGAAGGGGCTTGCGTTGGCAGTTCCTCTAAAGCCGCCTGAATTTGAGCGGGGCTGGCTAACAGGGGCTGAATGATGAGGTTCGTTCGCATCCGAAGTTCGTCTATCGTCGGGATGTCGCGGGGATTTGCCATCGCCACCCAAAGGCGATTTTGCTCAATGCGGACGGGAATGCACCGTTTCTCCCGAAGATAAGACACCGGCACCTTGCTCAAGACGACGCTAATAGCGCTCTCATCAGGACGCACCTTCTGCAAGTCCACATACTGCACATTCAGCAATCGCGCTTGAGCGGCTAAAACATCCGTCTCTGCCACAAAGCCTAAATCCACCAAGACTTGCTCTATCGGTTGACCCGTCGCCTGCTGGGCGCGCAGGGCTTCTTGGAGTTGGGCATCGGTCAATTTTCCCTGCTCTTTTAAGATATCCACGACCGTTCGGCGCATCGTCGGCGCTTGCATCGCCCGCACCTCCCAAGGGCGCTTCCCAGCCCTTCAAGTCTTCCGACGCTTCCTGAGCGTCCAGCGTCATTTTAGGGCATGCCCCCGAAAGGTGCAAGGGCATGCTACAATGACTGCCAGCCAGGCAGACCCTGCCTGGGAGGTGGCGCTAATGCAAGTGACCTTACGGGCACTTGTTTGGGATTTCGCACCAGAACAGGCGACGGACACTTTCAACCTCCTTCGGCAAGAATGGGGCGTAGATGGCATCAGTTTCGTCGCTGTCCATCCCGCTGAAACCCTCCTGCTCCCCAATGCCTCCCGACGACCTTGGGTGCGCTACGGCGAGGTAGGAGCGGTTTGTTTTCTTCCCGAAAAGAGTTGGTATGCAGGGCTCCCGTTGCTGCCTCCCGTTAGCGAACTTTGCGAGGGACGCAATTGGCTCAAAGAATTGACGGAAGCGGCGAAAAAAGTCGGGCTGCTCGTGTCGGCGGTGTTACCTTGTTGTTTCAATCCCGCTATCGGACGGCGTTGCCCCGATTTAACCGTGCAAAACGCTTTAGGCGACCGACTTTTGCATGCCCTTTGCCCTTCCAACCCTGTCGTTCGCCAATTATTGGTCAGCCTTGTCGGCGATTTGACGACCAACTACCCCCTTGATACCGTTGAACTGGAAGCCCTTGGCTTTATCACCCTCTCCAAATCCCCCGACTTGCTCACCGATTTGCGTTTAACGCCTGCCGCCGACTTTTTGCTTTCCCGTTGTTACTGCGAGCATTGTTGCCGCATCGCTCAAGAGCAAGGGGTAGAAGTGGAGCGGGTTCGCTTCTTCACCCAGACCCAATTGGAAGAGTTCTCCGTCATGCCGACGGAGTTAACGCAAGCGCCTTTGGATTGGAAACTTTGGAGCGGTTTTGCTGAAGGGCAAGCCCAAAAATTCATCCAAGTGCGCATGGACATCGTTTCGTCCCTTCTTGCCGACCTTGTGGAGGAAGCCGCCCATAAACATGACAAGCGCGTCCATGTGGAAGGGCAGTTGTCGCCTGCGACCTTGTGGCAGTATGGCTTAGACCGCCAACGGCTTGCCGAATTGGCGCACGCCGTGGAAGTGGATGCTAAAGAGATTCCCCCCGACCGCCTCGCTCCTTACTTGACCCTCAATCGGCAGGTCTTTGGCGAGCGGACTCAACTTTGGGTGCGCTTACATCCTTCCGAACGCTTCGTCGCCAGCAAAGAAGAGTTCCTTGCGCAGGTGCGGGCTTGTCAAACGCACGGCGTGGATGGCATCGTCCTCGTCGGCTACGGCAGTTTGCGCCGCCAAAATTGGGCTTGGGTTAAGGAAGCCATCGCAATCCTGAAGGGGTAAGAACTGCCCTTTGTCTCTTTACCTGCCTCCCACTCCCTTGCTGCCTTTGCCCTCTCCTGTCAAAATGACTTTCGGCTTTGCACGCTCACCTTGACTATGGAGGTGGTCTTGATGCCGCTGGTAGACTTGCGCGACCAAACGACGCGCCGCACGCCCGAGGAGTTGGTCAAGCACCTGCAAACTTTCGTCTTAGAGCCCAAATTCAGCGCGGGCATTTGGTATTTCTCGCCCTTCGCCTCTCGCTTCCACGACTACTACAAGCCCGTCTTGGACATTGAGCAACGCTTAGAAATTGCCGCAAAACTCAAGGACTACGGTTTAGCCGCCTTGGAAGCCCACTACCCCGCCGAAATCAACGAAGAGAACTTGGACCTTTGGAAATCCTTCGTCCGTGAAACGGGCATTCGCTTGCTGACCATCGTCCCTGGTTTGTTTTACGACGCCGATTTTGAGTTTGGCTCCCTTAGTTCACCCATCCCTTCGGTCCGACAAAAAGCCATTGAGCGCACCATCATCACCCTTCGCCTCAACAAGGAGTTTGACTGCGACTTCGCCATCGTCTGGCCAGGCATTGACGGATATGAGAACAACTTCGGCGTGGACTTTTACGGCATGTGGGACAGGTTTGAAGAGGGCTTAGCCCAAGCGATGGACGAAGTGCCCGGCGTTCGGATCGCCATTGAACCCAAACCCTATGAACCTCGCGGCAACAACATCTACCGCATGACAGCCGATGGCTTGCTGATGGCGAAAGACACCGAAGCGCGCCTTCAAAACCCCGAAAACAAGCGCCTCTTGAGCGAAGGACACAAACTCGTTTGCCTCAATCCTGAAATCGGGCACATCCTGATGGGCACGGAAGATGTCCCTTACTGCCTCGCCCGCATCATGCGGGAAGGACGCCTCGCCCACACCCACTGGAACAGTCAACCGTTGGGCAACTACGACCAAGACCTCAATGTCGGCGTCATCGGTCCCGAAATTACCGAGACAGCCCTGTTCGTCTTGAAGATGTATGGCTACACGGGCTACTTTGGCATTGACATCAACCCTGAGCGACAACCTGTGGATGTAGCGTTGAAGATTTGCATGGATGCCCTCCGAGCCGCCGCCGACCGCATCAACAGCCTTGACTACGAGAAAGTCGTTTGGGCGATGATGAATCCCGACAAAGCGCGGGGTTGGTTGGAAGCCTACCTCATTCGGATGCGGGCACTACATCCCGAAAAACTTCCGCCCCTTTGGGAACTACCGATGGCTTAGCGACACTGCAAGGGGGCGACCAAACTCAGGTCGCCCCCAATCGCCTTTGGGAGGTGAGAGAAATGGCGGTCACCTACGAAGTCGTGACGGAACTCGTGGAAGTTGAGGAAGTGCCAGAGAAAATGCCTGAAAGCCCTTGGCACAACAAAAAGGTGGAAGAGGTGAAAGAGCCGTTGGAAGAGTTTTTGTGCGGGTGGGAAGGTGCTGCGGTCTTCCGTGACCTTTACTTCAAGCATAAAGGTAGGCGCTATGCACCCGACACTGCTGTTGTCCTTCAAAACGCTCCACCTTTGGAAAAAATCGGCATTAACTACCGTGTCCCTGAAGATGGTCCGCCCCCCAATGTCGTCATTGAGGTTGCCGTCAGTCCCAAATCGTTAGGCGAAGCCCTCAGCGAGAAAGCCGATTTCTACGCCGAATTGCAAGTCAAGGAGTATCTCGTCGTGGAAGCCTTTCCCGAAAAGCCCATACGCCTTTGGTTTGCCCGCCCCATTGCGGGTGAGCGCCCTGTCCCTGCCTCAGAAGCACGGTTGGAAACCATCGGCGTCCTCGTTCGCCCCGAAGGGCAAAAAGTGCGCTTGTTTGACTTTGAAGGCAACGAAATCCTTTCGCCCTCCGAAGCCCTTGAGCGCGAGCGGGCAAAGCGGGAAGAACTGGAGCGCAAAGTTGCTGAACTGGAATAATTGTTGGCTCAAAGAAGTGCAACGCAGGCGACAAACGAATGACAGTGGGGTGAGAAGGCAGGGATGTTGACTGAAGAACAGCGTCCTTTTCCCTTCGCTCCGAGCAAGCAATCGCAACGAGAGAAGCATTTTCAACGCCACAAGAAAGTTTTGGGACAGTTCTTCACGCCTGCCCCTTTGGCAGCGTGGATGGTGGAAGTTGTCGCAACCCTTCTCCCCAACCATAATGCCGCATTGGACCCAGCCTGTGGCGATGGAGCATTTTTGCTGCCGCTTCTGCAAAGGGGCTTCAACGAAGTTTGGGGCATTGACCTTGATGCCGACCTTCTGAATGAATGTCGGCAAAGGTGTTCGGATGGCAGGCTAATCTTGAAGCACGGAAACGCTTTGAAAATGCTTTTTGAGTTGCAAGGGAAGTTTGATGCCGTTGTCACGAACCCGCCTTTCTCCGCCAAGTATGGAAGGGTGACCGACCCGCTACTGCTTCGCTCATTTGAGTTAGGGCGAGGGCGAACCAGTGAGGCTGTTGAAGTCCTGTTTTTGGAACTTTGCGTGCGGGCATTGCGGGACGGAGGTATCTTGGCTATCGTTCTGCCTGAAGGGATATTTGCCAATTTGCCGATGCGACGAGTTCGTGCATGGATTTGTCGTCACACTACACTCCTTGCAGTCGTTAGCCTTTCACGAAACTTCTTTGCCGCTAAAAGTTGCGTCCTGATAGCGAGAAAGTCATCGTCAACGGCAAACGCTGAAGTTTTGCTTGCCCATGCTGAAACGGACGATGATTTGCGAATCATCGCCCAAGATTTGTTGCACGGCAAGGGTGTTCGGAGACCCGTTTTTGAGTTGTTGGACAACATGGCACCGCTCTACCACTTAAACTCTTTGCCCCAACCTTGCTCTTTCCCGCTCCGTACTTTGAAGGACTTCCTAAAGGAGATGAGGTGCGGAAGCACTCTTTATGGTGACCAGCGAAAATTTGCTCGGTCTGGTATTCCCTTCATCTCAGCGAAGACGGTGACCCCGTTTGGCATTGACTTAAAGCGAGACGGGAGATTTGTTGAAGAAGGGAGCCCGATGGATAAACCGCAAGCACGGACTTGTGTTGGTGATGTTTTGTTCGTTCGAGTGGGAGTTGGATGTATTGGGCGAGTCGCTGTGGTGCTATGCGATGATGAAACGGGTATCGCCGATGACTACATCTACATCTTGAGGTTCAAGCCCAATATGTTGCCTGAATTTTTCGCACTTTACGCTCAAACGCATTTCTTCCGCCAGCAGTTGGAGAAGTTCAAACGCGGGACTGGAACAGTAACCGTGCCGCAAAAGGCATTACGCCAGATCCTTGTGCCTGTTGTGCCACTTCCCATTCAGCAGGAATTCGCCCAAGCATATCGTGAGTTACATGACCGCTTTCGTCAAGGACAAATCCCTGACAACGAACTCCACAACTTGGTCGCACAATTAGAACGACTGTTGGAGGGGTCAGAGTGAAAAGGCGGGAGTTCGTGAATGTCTTGTGGGACGGGGAAAGGATTGTTTGCCTTTTGCCCCTAACTTCGCCAACAGGCAGAGTGAGAGTCAAACGAGGTGGACATCCGATACCAACTCGGCAAACAGAACTTGAAGCAAAGGATGTGATTGAGTGGCAAATAGCCTATCGGGACGGTAATGGACGACTCGTAGAACTGGGGCAAATTCTTTGGTTAGCAAAAGAATACGGTGTTCTCGGTCTCAACGATGTTATTGCGCTTGAAGATTTTGCGAGCGCACAAAGCAGTTTTTGTGACGAACAGTTTACCGTCACAACCGAGGCAAGCGAGCAAGAATTTTTTGGCTTCAAGTTGCATTGGCGCAAACATCCGTTACTAAGGCATGAAATTGGCGACGGGACAGTTGTCGAAATTGAGTTGCGGCACCGACAGCGCGCTGTCGGTTTTCAGGCGATGGTTTTCCTGCTTATCCCAATCAGCCAATGTGAACCCGCAGACATTATTGGGCGAAAGGCAAAACCGAATGAGAAAGTCGCTTGGACGCCTTCGCGGAATGTTTTGGAGACCTTAGTGAAAGCGTTTGCAATCGCATCAAGGTCGCATAGGGACGATATGCTGAAACTACTAAAAGCGTTGAAGGAGGGATGATTGGGTGGCGAAGATTGTGTCGGTGAAGGCTCGTGAGGTTTTGGATTCGCGGGGTAACCCGACGGTGGAGGCGGAAGTCGTTTTGGACAACGGTTGCGTCGGTTGGGCTGCTGTCCCGTCGGGGGCATCAACGGGGGAGCATGAGGCGCTGGAGTTGCGAGATGGCGATGACCGCCGCTACAACGGCAAGGGTGTTTTGACCGCCGTCCGCCATGTCCACCAAGTCATCGCCCACGCCATTCAAGGGCTTGACCCGACCGACCAACGCCGACTGGATCGGACGCTGCTGAAACTGGACGGGACGAAAAACAAGTCGCGCTTGGGCGCCAACGCCATCCTGAGCGTCTCGCTGGCAGCGGCACGGGCGGCGGCAGCGGCGAAAGGTGTCCCACTTTTTCGGCACATCGCTGATTTGTTCGGCAGTAAAGGTGTCACTTTACCTGTCCCGCTGATGAACATCCTCAACGGTGGCGCCCACGCCCCCAACAACTTGGATGTGCAGGAGTTCATGATTGTGCCCGTCGGTGCGCCGACTTTCGCCGACGCGTTGCGGATGGGGGCTGAAATTTACCACACCCTTCGTAAGGTGCTCATTGCGATGGGGCGGAATGTGGGTGTCGGCGACGAAGGCGGGTTTGCACCCACTTTGGACGGGGGCAGCGTAGAAGCCCTTCAAGTGCTCATGGAAGCCATCACGAAAGCAGGCTATACGCCGGGCAAAGAAGTTTCCTTGGCACTGGATGTCGCTGCGTCGGAACTTTACGACACGAAGCGGCGCGTCTATGTCTGGGCGCGGGAGGACAAACGCATGGATGCCGAAGAGATGGTCGGCTTCTATGCCGACTTACTGGCTCGCTTCCCTCTCGTCTCCATTGAGGATGGGTTAGCAGAAAACGATTGGCGCGGTTGGGAGATGCTGACGAAGGCATTGGGCAACCGCATTCAATTGGTCGGCGACGATTTGTTTGTGACCAACCCTCAAAGGCTGCGACAAGGCATCAAGCGAGGCGTTGCCAACGCCATCCTCATTAAGGTCAATCAAATCGGCACGCTGACGGAAACGCTGGAAGCGATGCGCCTCGCCAAAGAGGCAAACTACGCTTGCATCGTCAGTCACCGCAGCGGCGAGACGGAAGACGCCTTCATCGCCGATTTGGCAGTCGGCACCGATGCGGGGCAAATCAAGACGGGTGCGCCCTGCCGAGGCGAACGGACGGCGAAATATAACCAATTGCTCCGCATTGAAGAGGCACTGGGCAACAAAGCGGTCTATGCGGGGCGCAAGGCGTTCCCTGCCATCAATTGGCGTCGGGTGCGGGCGTAGCGCAAAGGGCTTTTTTGTCAACGGGCGCGCCAACCAAGGTCTTGCAAGGCATGGCGGAGGGCTGTAAGTGCCAGTAAGATGTCGCTCTCATGCACCCAACCCATGTGGCTGATGCGAATGATTTTGCCCCGCAAATGTTCCTGACCGCCCGCCACTTCTACGCGGTAGCGTTGGCGCAACTGACGGATGAGGTCGCCTCCGTGAATGCCTTCTGGCACTTTGATCGCTGTCAGGCTGCACGAAGCGATGGCGTCATCGGGAACGAACAATTCCAAGCCCATTTCACGGATGCCGTCGCGCAACAAATTGCGCAACCGCCGATGACGCTCAAAGACGGTTTCCACGCCCTCGGCGAAAATCAAATCCAACGCAGCGTCCAAGCCGAACAGGAGCGTGACGGGAGGTGTGTAGGGATTTTGATGGCGGCGCTGAAATTCCCGCGCCAAGCGGAAGTCCCAATAGTAGCGGGGCATTTGCGCTTGTTTTACCGCCTCCCACGCTGCCTCCCGCACCGCTACCAACCCAATGCCTGGCGGCGTCATCAAGGCTTTTTGCGACGCCGTTGCAACAGCGTCAATTCGCCATTCGTCCATCGGCAAGGGCATCGCTCCGAACCCGCTGACAGAATCCACGAGCAACAATGCGCCCCGCTCCTTCACGACTTTGGCAATCTCACGGACGGGGTTAACGACAGCGGTGGAAGTTTCGTTGTGAGTGAGCAAGACCGCCTTGAAGGGTTGCGGCGCTTTGTCCATCGCCTCGGCGACCAATTCGGGCGTCGCCGCCTTGCCCCATTCCACTTTCAGCCAAGTCACCTTCGCCCCAAAGCGCTCGGCAATTTCGCCGAAGCGGTCGCCGAACCATCCGACGCTCACCATCAGCACGGGGTCATTGGGGGAAAGGAAATTGACGACCATCGCTTCCAGCATGCCCGTGCCCGATGCGGGGAAGACGAAAACTTCGCCTGTGACGGCAAAAATTCGCCGCAACTTTTCCTGCAAGCGGGCGAACAATTCTTCGTAAGCGGGGCTGCGATGGTTGATGACGGCACGCACCATCGCCCGCTGCACTTGTGGCGGGATGGGCGTCGGACCAGGGACGAGCAACAGTTCCTTTTCGGCGAACATCTTCATGCCTCCTTTGACGCGGGAATGTGGCGGTTTCGGGTAGACGCACGCAACAATTTTGGCAAACAAGAGGATGCCGACGGAAACTGTGGGGCGAAAGGAGCGATGAGTGATGCGACGATGGCTGTGGGGATTGGGAGCGTTGGCAGTGTTGGCGCTGATGTCGTTGGTCGCTGCAGCGCCAGCGACGAAGAAGCGTTACCGAATTGCTGTCGTGCCCAAAAGCGTCGCCTTTGATTTCTGGCTCGCCGTCAAGGCGGGCGCGGAGAAAGCGGCAAAGGAGGAAGGCGTGGACATCATCTGGCGCGGTCCCAGCGACGAGACGGACATCGCCGGGCAGCGGGCAATTTTGGAAAACTTCATCACCCAACGGGTGGACGCTCTCGTCTTTGCGGCGTGCGATGCGAAAGCGATGGTGCCTGTCGCCCAGAAAGCCCTGAAAGCGGGCATCAAAGTCATCACCATTGACTCAGGGCTTGACCCTGATGTGTCGCTGTGCTTCGTCGCCACCGACAACCTCAAGGGCGGGCGCATCGCCGCTGAAACGCTGGCGAAACTCATCGGCTATGAAGGCAAGGTGGGGCTCATCCCTTTCGTGCCTGGGGCAGCAACTTCCATCCAGCGGGAGCGAGGCTTCAAGGAGGGGCTGAAAAAGTTCCCGAAGGTGCGGTTGGTGGCGACGCTGTATTCGCAGAGCGATGTGACGAAGGGAATGCAAGTGACAGAAAACATGCTGACGGCACATCCCGACTTGAAGGGCATTTTTGCGGCGAACGAACCTGGCGCCATCGGAGCGGCACGGGTGCTGAAGGCGCGCAACCTTGTCGGCAAAGTGAAACTCGTCGCCTTTGATGCCGCACCGACGGAAATTAAAGCGTTGGAAGAAGGCGTCATCCAAGCCCTCATCGTCCAGAATCCCTTCCGCATGGGCTACGACGGCGTGAAGATGGCGGTCAAAGCCCTTCGGGGCGAAAAAATTCCCAAGCGCATAGACACGGGCGTGAGCGTCGTGACGAAGGAGAACATGAACCGCCCCGACATCCTGCGCTTGCTTTACCCGTTGGGCAAGAAGTGAGGGAGGTGCTGTCGGGTGAAGTTGCTCATCACCGAAAGCCTTTCGCCATCGCAATTGGAGGAAGTGCGCCTGATCGCACGGGAGCATTTGGTCGTCGCCACGCAGGAAAGAGACATTGCCCTTGCAGAAGCCGTTGACGCCGACATGGCGATGGTGAGTGCCTTCGCCCGCGAGGTGTTGGAAACAGCCGAGCAACTGAAATGGGTCTACATCCCTTGGGCGGGCGTGGACAACCTGCTGGATGCCATCCGAAAGACGCCCGCTGTCGTCACTTGCGCCAAAGGGGTCTTTGATGCGCCGATGGCAGACCATGTGTTCGCTTTGCTGCTGGCGCTCACCCGTCGCTTGGACGCCTTTTGGCGCTACCAAGTGGCGGGCGTTTGGCGGCGGGAGGTGACGGGTCCGCCCGTCACCGACTTAATGGGCAAGACGATGGGCATCGTCGGGTTGGGCAACATCGGACGGGAAGTGGCGCGAAGGGCATCTGCCTTCGGGATGCGGGTTTTGGCGGTCAAGCGCCGACCCGCTGCCCTTGCCGACGAGCCCGTTGACGGTCTCTTTTTGGGCTACGAGGGGTTACGGTTGATGCTGCCCGAATGCGATGTCCTTGTCATCACCACCGCTTTGACACCTCAAACGAGAGCGCTCATCGGGCGCAACGAACTGGCATCTCTGAAACGGGGAGCATTGCTCATCAATGTGGCACGGGGAGCCATCGTGGACGAACAAGCCCTCGTAGAAGCATTGCAGTCGGGACACCTTGCAGGGGCAGGTTTGGATGTCTTTGAAGACGAGCCGTTGCCGCCCGACAGCCCTCTCTGGCGATTGCCCAATGTCATCCTCACGCCTCATGTCGGAGGGATGAGCGACCGAACTCGCCGCCGCAATTTTGAACGCTTCTTGGAAAACTTGCGTCGCTTCCTTGCGGGTGAGCCACTCCTTGGCGTCGTAGACAAGGAAGCAGGCTATTGACCTTTTCGCGGAGGTGACCGACGATGGCGGAGACGATCAGCATTGAGGAGTTTGCCAAACTGGACTTGCGGGCGGGCAAGATTATCAACGCCCAGAAAGTGCCAGGCAAAGACAAGTTGCTGGTGCTACAGGTGGACATCGGCACAGAGACTCGCACCGTCGTGGCGGGCATCGCTCAGGAGTTTGCCCCCGAAGAGTTGGTCGGTAAGCAAGTCGTCCTCGTCGCCAACTTAGAGCCCAAACGCATCGGCGGGGTCGTCTCGCACGGGATGATTTTGGCGGCAGGCGAAGAAAAAGCCCTCGCCCTCGTCACCTTAGACCGCGAAGTCCCGCCGGGAACGAAAGTGCGGTGATTGCGACTTACAACTTCCCCAACGCCTGCAGGGCGGTGCGGATGGCAGCGATTTCGGTTTCGTTGCAAGGCACAAGGGGAAGGCGGGGTTTGCCGACTCGGAAGCCAACGAAATTGAGTGCCGCCTTGATGGGCGCAGGGTTGGGGCTGGTCGGCGGGAAAAGGGCGCGGATGAGGGGCATCAAGCGGAAGTGAATTTGCCGCGCCGTCGCCAAATCACCCCGCTCTAACGCTGCAATCATTTGCTGACACTCCTGCCCGCACAAGTGGGAGACGACGCTGATGACACCCACCCCACCCAAAGCGACGATGTGGAAGGTGTCTTCATCGTTGCCGCTCCAAACGGCGAAGCCGTCGGGGGCATTAGCGCAAATGTCGGCGACTTGCTTGAAGTCGCCACTGGCTTCCTTGATGCCGACGATGTTGTCTACCTCACGGGCTAACCGCAAAGTCGTGCTGGCTTCAATGTTGCGACCCGTGCGGGTCGGGATGTTGTAGAGGATGACAGGCAAAGAGGTCGCCCGTGCGACGGTCGCAAAGTGGTGAAATAAGCCCTCTTGATTGGGACGGTTATAGTAGGGGCAAACGAGCAAGATGCCATCCACACCGAGGCGCTCCGCTTCCTTCGTCAACTCCACACTTTCAGCAGTGTTGTAATTACCCGTGCCTGCGATGACTTTTGCCCTTCCTGCTGCTGCTTGCTTGACGACGCGGAACAATTCCAACTTCTCGTCATGGCTGAGGGTCGGAGATTCTCCCGTCGTGCCAGCGACGACGATCCCGTCCGAGCCCGTTTGGATGAGGTGCTCAACGAGCCGTTCCACTTCGGCGAAGTTGATATGCCCGTCGTCATCAAAGGGCGTCACCATCGCCGTGATGACCTTGCCTAACGCCCGTCCGTCCTTTCTCATCCCGCATCCCTCCTTGTCGCTCCGATGGAGTGTCCCTTGCGTCCGCAGAGGGGTCAGAGCGCCAACGCTTCTTGGCGCAATGCTCCGTCTACCCAAACCCATCGTTCTGCCGCCGCCCAAAGGGTTTCCAAATCGTAGTAGTCGCGCAAATCAGGGTTGAACAAGTGAACGATAACATCGTCGGCGTCCAAAATGACCCAGTTGGATCGGGGCTCTCCCGACCGACGCAGAAATAATCCCAACTCTTGCTTGGCACGCAACTCCATCTCTTCGGCGACGGCATCAATGTGCAAAGGGTTTTCGCAAGTGCCGATAACGAAGTAGTCGGCAATCGGTGTCAAGCCACTCACTTGCAGGACGACGACATCGCTGACCTTCTTCTCATCGGCGATGCGGCAGAAAAACTCCACCTTTTCATGCGCCGACAAGATAGGTTTCATTCAGCCTGTCACCTCCAAACGATAAAGCCCATGCTTGGCGATGTAATCGCACACGGCATCGGGCGTCAAGTAGCGGATGGGTTCGCCCTGACGGACCCGCTCACGGATGAGGGTGGATGAAATGTCCACGCCCGGAATGGCAAGGGGCATGATTCGCTCCAAGTAGTGAGCGGGCAGCCGCTCCAACTGCCTCAAGTCGTAGCCAGGTCGGGTGACCGCAATGAAGCGACAAAGGTTAATCAGTGCGTCGCTGTCTTTCCAAGTCAAAATTTCCAACACCGCATCGGCGCCCGTGATGAAAAACAACTCTGCATCGGGAAACTGTTGACGCAAAAGGCGGACAGTGTCCACCGAGTAGGACGGACCTGGACGGTCAATTTCTATGCGGGAGACGACGAAATAGGGGTTGGTGACCGTTGCCAGTAGGGTCATGGCGTAGCGGTGCTCGGCGGGGGTGACGGCGTAGGTTTTTTTGTGAGGCGGTTGACCGCAAGGGACGAACACCACCTGCGCCAATCCGAAGCGGTAGCGGGCTTCTTCGGCGGCGACGAGGTGCCCGTAGTGGATGGGGTCAAAGGTGCCGCCCATGATGCCGATGCGTTCCGTGTGCGACCACCTCCGTCGCCCAAATTTTGCCACACTTCAATTCACTGACGATGCTTCGGAAAGTCACGGGATCGGTTTTGCGTCGTGGCATTTTGGTCGTGGCTGGTAGCCACTTGAGCAAGGAGGAGCAACCCGACGCCTCATTCCTCTCCGCTGAAAAGCCGACGCTCCCTCCGTCCTTCTGTTGGAGCGGCTATTAGCCGCAAAAATGTCAATGTCCACAGCGGGCAAGCAGAGATGGTTAGAGCGAGGTGAAAACAAGGCGTGGCACATTTAAACGGCACATCCTACGGCGAAGGAGCGATGGGCATGGCATCCCGAAAGGTCACCGAAGTGCCCAAAGGTTTGAAAGCCATTCGCTTCATCCGACAGCGGTTGAAAAAAGCCTACCCGAAGGCGACGACGGAGTTGCATTGGCGCAATCCCTTTGAGTTGCTCATCGCTACCATCCTTTCGGCTCAAACGACGGACAAGAAGGTCAACGAGGTCACGCCCATTTTGTTCTCCCGCTACCCGAAGCCGCAGGCTTTGGCGCAGGCGAACCCTGTGGAAGTGGAAGCCATCGTCCGACCGTTGGGCTACTTTCGCCAGAAAACCCGCACCATCATCAACGCCACCAAGACGCTGGTGGAACGCTTCGGAGGCGAAGTGCCCCGCACGATAGAGGAGATGCTCCAGTTGCCCGGCGTCGGGCGCAAAACGGCTGCCATCGTCTTGGGCACCGCCTTCGGCATTCAAGAAGGCATCCCTGTAGACACCCATGTCCAACGCGTCGCCCGACGGCTGGGCTTGACAGAGCAAAAGCAACCCGAAAAGATTGAGCGGGATTTGATGGCGCTCGTGCCCCGCAAAGAGTGGACTTGGTTTGGACACGCCATCACTTTGCACGGTCGCTATGTCTGCCTTGCCCGCAAGCCCAAGTGCGAAGGATGCATCTTGGAGCCTCACTGCCTCAAAGTCGGAATAAAGGCAGAAAAGGGCGATTAAGCGAGCCGCTTGTTGAATCAGCCAACCGCTGCGACGGGAAAAGGCAGTCGGTTAACCACGCCACTCTTCTTCGCCCGCCTCGGTTTCTGATAAGGCAGCCTTCAAGCGCTTCAGGAATTCGTCGGGAGGCTCAAAGCCTTCCAATCGCAACTCCTTTCGTTCGCGCCCATCCCGTCCGATGAACACGACCGTCGGCAAGCCCCGCACTTGAAAGCGCTTGGCGGCTTCGTTGGCGAGAGGGTCTTTGCCCGTCGTCATGTCCACTTGCAAGGTGACGAACTGGCGAAGGACTTTCTGAACCTGCGGATCGGAAAAGGTCTTGTGCTCCAACTCTTTGCAGGCAAGACACCAAGTCGCCCAAAAGTCAATGACGACGGGTTTGCTTTGTTGACGCGCTTTCGCCAACGCTTGAGGCGTGAAAGGTTGCCAAGGGTGTTCGCCCTTCAGCCAGCCGAAAGCGTAAGCCGATTGAACGCCAAAGTAAATGGCGGCGCCCAACAAGATGACGCCGAAAAGACGATTGACCCACAAGTTCCATTTGCCGCTGCGCAATCGTTGGGCGGCGCCGACGAAAATCGCCAAGAGCAAATAGGGCAACCCCAATCCCAACGAGAGGGTGGCGAACAGGGCAAAAAGCGTCGTTGCGTCCAGCAACGGAGCAGCCCCCAGAAGGGCGATGACGACAGGACCGACGCACGGAGCGGCGACGACACCGATGAGCAACCCCATCAAAAATGCCCCGACCAACTTCAATGCGAACTTGGGCGCCCCGACCAATTGCACGCCCGTCTGAAACCCTTTCGCCGCCGATTGAGGCGTCATGAATTCAAAAGCGCCGAACATGCTCAATGCCAAAACAAAAAGGACGAGGGCAACGGTCAGCAGCACCCACCCGTTTTGCAGCACCGCCCCAAACATCGTCCGCGTCAGCGCCGCTATGAGCCCCAAACTGGCATACATCGTCACTAAACCAAGCACAAAAGCCGTTCCCAGCAAAAAACGCCGAAACAGTAACCCCTCCGCCTGCCGACCGAAATAGCCGATGACGATGGGCACCATCGGAAAGACGCATGGGCTTAAGTTCATCAGCACACCGCCCAAAAACACCAAAATCAACCCTAACCCCAAATGTCGTCCCATCAAAGCGTCGCCAATCATGCCGACCAAGCCACCTGACGACGAACGGGACGAACTTTTCCCGCTCCTTCCGCCACCCGACGGCGCAGGTGCTCCGCCTTTCAAGGCAGCAGGCAACCCCTTGAACACTTCAGTGTTGACGGGCTTGACGAAAGCGTTGGGCGGCACGACTTCCACAGGCACGGTCACTGTCAGCGTCTTGGGTGGAAAGCAGGCTTTATCGTCGCAGGCTTGGTAGCGGAGTTTGAGGGTGAGGGTGTATTTGCCGACCTTCAGCGCCTTGTCCGCCCTTAAAAGGACAGCGAAAGTCTGCTTGCCTTCATACAAGGGCAACTTTTGCCCCAAAACCTCTTTGATGACTGTCGGCGGATACCAAACTCGCACGACCTCAAACCCTTTCGGAGCGTCCACGCTCAGTTGCGTGGCGATGAAGCCTTTGGGCGGGTTGGGCGATTGAAGGTGGTAGCGCTCTTTGATGTCAGCGACCAAAGCGATGCGAAAAGTCGCTCCCTGCCGAACCTTGTCCACATCCAAAAACACCGTCCCCTTGACGACTTCGGGTGCTTTCAACTGCGCCATTGCGGCGCCGACAAACAGCAACAGACCCAACCATGCAAGGCGGTGCATCGTCATCACCCCGTTTCGGTAAGACGCAGCCATGCGCCAAAGACGCAAAACCCTCTGCTGGCGTTCCCGTCAAGAAAGCCCCAAGGCTTTGGCAAGTTCATCAGGTTTGAAGCCAACGATGACCGTGCCGTCAATAACCGTTACGGGCACTGCCCGAATGCCCATCCGCCAAAGTTCGTCCATCGCTGTCGGGTCATCGGAAACATTGCGTTCCGTAAAGGCAATGCCTTTTTGAGAAAGCCACGCTTTCTCTTGCTGACAAGCGCTTCAGCCCCGCGCCGTGTAAAGGACAACTTGCTTCGCCATCATCGGTCACCTCCGTCCAAAAGTTTTGCACTGCCGACTGAAAGTCAACCTCGTCGCCGATGGCTCACGAAGTCGCAAAAAGGCGGCTGGCGAAGGTAAAACCGCAAAGGCAACTCCTTTGCTGCCGTCACGCCGATGCGGGTCGTGACGGCGATGTCTTCGTCGGTGACGGGAATAAGTTCTTCGGGCATGGCAATCCAAAGCCACTCGCCTTTCGTCAAGTCCCAACTGTCCAACCGCAGGTCAATCGCCATCGCTCGGCACAGTTTGCCAGGTCCTGTCGCAGGGAGCGGGTCATCCCGCCCCAACCGCTTCCGCATCAGTGCCACGCCTTTTGTCGGCATCAACGCTCGGATTAAGACGGCACTGGGGACACCCTCGGGTTCCGTCACGGCGTTCAAGCAGCAAACTTGGTGCAGTCGGTAGACATACGCATGCCCTGGTGGACCGAACATGCTTTTGTTGCGGTTGGTCTTGCCCCGATAGGCGTGGTTGGCGGGGTCGTCGTGGGCTAAGTAGGCTTCCGTCTCCACGATGAACCCTGCCGTGATGCCCTCATCCGTTTCCCGCACCAACAGTTTTCCCAACAAATCTTTGGCGACAACGACAGGGTTGCGGTCATAGAAGGAGCGAGGCAACGGTTCACAACGCTTCATCGCCACCACGCCTCAACGCACCAACTTTTCAAAGCGCGGGTTACCCCGAAGGGAACGCAAATCGTCATCCTTTTGTGCCAACGCTTTCAAGTTAGGGTCACGCTGCAGGGCAATTTCCAGCTCCTTCAGTGCCTCCTCTTTTCGCCCCAGCAGTGCCAGATAGCACGCCAAATCGTAATGGAGAACGGCTTGGTCGGGGAAGCGTCGGACGGCTTCCTGCAACACTTCTGCGGCTTTTTGCAGGTTGCCCTTCCGACGCCAACGGGCGGCTTCCGAAAGGCGCGCCCAAGCCAATTTCATCGTCAGCAACCGCCGAAGTTCCTTGACAGGTTCAGGATGGTCGTCAACGCGCAAGTCAATGTAGCGGTCATCAAAACCGCCATAGCCACCACCTTTGCGGACGACGAGCAACGCTGCACTTTGCTTGCCACGAGCATCGCCGCCCGCTGCCTCGCCCGCTTCCAACGCCGCCATCAATCGCTCCGCCAGTTCGCCCTTCGTGCTCTCAAAGGCTTGCGCCATCGCCTTGACCACTTGTTCACCTGCTAAGATGTTGCCCTGAACGGTGTAACCCTTCCCGACAAGGTGCCCTGCCCAAGGCAAGCACTTTTTGCCCGTGAAGGCTGCCGCTCTCCCTTTGGCGTCTACGATTCCGACCTGCCGTTGTTCGCGGTCTTTGTCTTCCGCCAAGAGGCGTTTCAGCACCTGTTCAGGCGTCAAGCCCTTCCGAAGCAACGCCAACCCTTTCGGTCCGTAAGTCGTGTTGGCGAAGGCTTGGGTGGCGACAGCCCCCACACCCCCTTGGGCGTAAGGGACGACGGCACCGACTGCCAAAACCCGTGACGCCACCGCCACGCCCAAATCGCCCGTCTTAGGGTCAAAGGCGACGATGGAGAAAGTGCCTGCCAGTTCAACCTTTGGCTGCCAAAAAGCCAAAAGCGTCAACCCAAGCCAATAAGCCATCCCCATCTCACCCTCCTTGGCGAAACTAATTCTTTGTGACAAACACCGTCACATCTTGGCGGCATTGGCATCGTTTCAAATTTTGTCATTTGTTGCCATCAATTCGGCAAAGTTCAACAAAGTTTTTCGTTTTGGGCACCGTATTTATACCGCCAGCGCTTTCGGTTGCAGCCTTTGAAGCCTATAATTCTCGCTGAGCAAGTTTTACGAGCCATCTTTCTAAAAGCAGTTGCAAGGTCACGAGAACCGACTTGCTGTTTCACCCGAACACTTACGAGTTAAGGCTGACCTGCCTTCTCAGACTGGGAAGGAAGGAGGAAGCGAAATTGCGCCAAAGGTGGAGGTGAGTCAACGTAATGGTGCGGTTGGTCGTTGCCTTGACAATGATGAGCATTGTCGGATTGCTGACAGCGCAGCCGCAAACTCAGACTCAAGCACCGCTAACTTTCCGTGTCACCGGCGAAGCCCAAACTTTCCCCGAAACCGCTGTCTTTCGGTTCACGATCATCGGTGAGGGCGAAACGCTTGGCAAGGCTCAAGAGCAACTCCAGCAAATTGAGCAGGAGGTTTTCAAGACCCTTGAAAAGTTCGGCATTCATCGGGGGCAAATTAGCACCGAACGGTTCGCAGTTATCCCGCTCCAGCCGAGCATCTCTTCTGGTGCTTCGTCCCCCATCGCCCTTCGCCCGCTGGGCTATCGCATCCAGAAAGGCTACGGCATCATGGTGCCTGTGAGCGTTGAAAACCTTGATAAGTTGCTCCAAATTGCCGATGCCGTTTTGAAGCAAGGTGCTCGCCCGACCGTTGTGACAGGCGAAGGCGGAGCAAGCAGCCCAACACATCGGGAAGGTGCGCTTGCGGTTGATTCGGCTGAATGTTTCCAGCATCCAAGCCTTGCCAGAAAGGCGAACTATCACGCCCGAGGATAGAGACCCAATCGGGACAAGGGTCACTGTCCAAGGGGAGGTCTCTTTCAGTTACGAGTGAAGCCGTTTGAAAGGCGCTACAAGTCGCAATCGTGGTGAAGGGCAAGGATGAAGGAAATAATGCGGGAACTCATCACGATGGAAGCCTTTGAGGTTTGGTTGCGGTGGCTGACTGTCGTTGGCGCTATCGGCAGTGTCGCAGGTGGGTTGCTTTGGGCAAGTCGGCAAACGCATCCAAGTCGGTGGCGATTAGGCTTTTTGACGGGCGCGCTGGTAGGGCTACTCTTTGTGCTCCTTTACGGGCTTTGGCGCTTTTACCTTTGGCGTATCCGCATTGACCTTGACCGCAATTTTGTCGGGCTGCATCGGGTAGATGTGTTGGTGGGCAACTTGTTGCTGTTCGGGCTGGTCGGATTGGTCGTCGGGTTGGTCGCCAGCGCCTACGGGAAGTGGCTGCAGGGGCAACTCAGTTATCCGCCATCGTCAGCAGAACCCCGTGCAGCACGGAGCGAGCGCTGAGGAGCGCCGTCTCCTTGCCCGCCACTTCCATCAGTGCCAGAAGAAGGAGCAATCCCGCGACGATGACACCCTCTCGCCCCCACTCCATGCCGGGCACTTGACGGCGTTCGTTGGCAGGCATCGCTGCCAGCCGTTGCAGCCACTCCCGCACCGTTTCAGGGCGGACAGGCAAACCGTGAATGCGTTGGGGGTCAAAATGCCTCAGTTGCAATCGTAACATGCCCAACTGCGCTGCCGTCCCTCCTGTCAACAGCGACATGGCTGCGGGACGCAGCAGAGAGGCGACGGGCTGCAATTGTTGGCGAGCGAACCGATAAGCAGCATCCAACTGTTCTGCCGTCGGTGGGTCATCGGTGAGAAATTGCTCGGTCAAGCGTCGGGAGCCGATGGGAACGCTTTGCCACGCTTCGGGTCGCCCAAGTTTCCCGACGGCAATTTCCGTGCTGCCACCACCGACATCGGCGACGGCAAAGGTCGCATCGCTGCGGAAACCCATTCGTAACCCTGAAGTCGCACCGATGAAAGCGAGGCGTGCTTCTTCGTCGCCGCTGAGGACTTTCACTTTCGTGCCCGCCACTTTTTCCAACCGTTCTAAAAACTCTGCGCCGTTGGCTGCCGCCCGAACGGCTTCCGTCGCCACGAAGAGGAACTTTTCAGCGCCCAAGGTTTTCAGGACACGAAGGAAACCCGAAACGGCTCCCAAAGTCGCTTCCATCGCAACGGGCGCTAATTCGCCCCGTTCCTGCAAGCCTCGTCCCAAGCCCGTGATGGTGCCGCCCATTTCCACATCTCGCCACTTGCCTTGTTGCTTTTCCGCCAGCAAGTAGCGAACGGCGTTGGTGCCGATGTCTAAGACCGCAACCCGCATCGTTGTCGCCTCCGTTCGCCCAAATCGTGCCACTGCTATAGCGCCCTGTCGCATAATCGGTGACGCAACCGCAAGCGAAGGAGGTGGCAAAGTCGGCGATGGAGTGGATGGATGGCGGTTCCATCACGACGCCCGAAGGCTTTTTGGCGGCGGGGGTGGCGTGTGGCATCAAAGCGAGTGGGCGAAAGGATTTGGCGCTCATCGTCAGCGAACTGCCCTGTGTCGCTGCGGCGACCTTCACGACCAACAAAGTCAAGGCAGCGCACATCGTCGTTTGCCGTGAGAACTTGCGCCCGCAAAAGGCGACGGTGCGCGCCATCGTCGTCAACAGCGGAAATGCCAACTGCTGCACGGGAAAGCAGGGAGTTGAAGATGCTCGGCAAATGTGCGAATGGACGGCAAGGGAATTGAGTGCTCAACGACACCTGAACATTCAACCGCACGAAGTCTTGGTGGCGTCTACGGGGGTCATCGGTGTTCCCTTGCCGATGGACAAAGTAAAGCAAGGCATCACGATGGCGGTCGCCCACCTTTCCCGTCAAGGCGGAAAGGAAGCGGCAGAAGCCATCATGACGACGGACACAAAACCCAAGTTCGCTGCCGTCCGCTTGGAACTTTTCGGCAAAGTCATGCACATCGGCGGAATCGCCAAAGGGGCAGGCATGATAGCGCCGAACATGGCGACGATGTTGTGCTTCATCGGGACGGACGCTTGCATCGGACGAAAGGCGTTGCAATCGGCGTTGCGCTATGCCGTTGAGCGCAGTTTCAACAGCATCACCGTTGATGGCGACACTTCCACCAACGACACTGTTGTGCTGATGGCGAACTGGATGGCAGGTGGCAGTGAAATTGCGGAGGATAGCGATGCCTTCCTTCGGTTTCGGGAGGCGTTGACAGCATTTTGCCAACGGCTGGCGAAAATGATTGCCGCCGATGGGGAAGGGGCGACGAAGTTGGTGGAAATCTGCGTCACTGGCGCCGAAAGCGAGCGGGATGCGAAAGCGGTGGCGCTGACCGTCGCCAACTCGTTGCTGGTCAAGACGGCGCTTTTTGGCAACGACCCTAACTGGGGGCGCATCGCCGCCGCCGTCGGGCGAGCGCCTGCGCGGGTGAAATCGGAAACCTTAGCCATTCGCCTCGGCGAGTTTGAGTGTTTTCGTCGGGGCGAACCCGTGACCTTTGACGAAGTGGCGGCTCACGAGTGGCTGAAAGCCAGTCGTGAAATCACGCTGCACATTGACTTGGGCATCGGCGCCGCTTCGTGGACGGTCTGGACTTGCGATTTGAGCACCGAATATGTCCGCTTCAATGCCGAATACACGACTTGAGGGTAGGTGAAAGTGAATGGCGACGGCGGCACGACGGCGGTTGCCTCGCTCTGTCGTCGTCTTGGGCATCGTCAGTTTGCTCAACGATGCCAGCAGCGAAATGATTTACCCGTTGATGCCCTTTTTCCTGCGGGAGCACCTGAAAGCCTCGGTAGCGTTCGTCGGTTTGGTAGAAGGCATCGCTGAGACGACAGCGAGTTTGCTGAAACTTTTTTCGGGCTGGCTCTCCGACCGCCTCGGACGACACAAAACGCTGACTTTCCTCGGTTACGCACTGGCAGGGCTAACGCGCCCGTTGATGGCGGTGGTGACGGCGGCATGGCAAGTGTTGGCATTGCGGTTCGTTGATCGCATCGGAAAAGGCATCCGCACAGCGCCCCGCGATGCGTTGTTGGCGAACGCCTGCGATGAGGCAACGCGGGGGTTTGCCTTCGGTTTCCATCGGGCGATGGACAACTTCGGTGCTGTCATCGGTCCGCTGTTGGCGTCAGCGGTGCTGCTCATTGCGCCTGGCAATTATCGGTTAGCGTTCGTTTTAGCGGCGGTGCCTGCTTTGCTGTCGCTGGGCGTTTTATGGTGGGGCGTCTCGGAGGAGACGCAACCGCTGCCGACGGTTTCTTCGGCATTGAGCCTGAGACAAATTGGGAGCGGCGTCCGAGAGTTGCCGTCGGCGTTCCGTTGGTATTTGGCGTCGGTGCTGCTCTTCACTTTGAGCAACTCCAGCGATGCTTTTTTGCTCTTGCGGGCAAAAGGTTGTGGCGTGGCGGGGAAAATGATTCCGCTCCTTTGGACTTGGCTGCACATCGTCAAGAGCGGGACGACGACGCACGGCGGGTTGCTTTCCGACCGCATCGGGCGGTTGAACGCCATCCGATTGGGGTGGCTCGTTTATGCGGGCGTTTACGCTTCCTTCGCTTTCCTTCAAAGCCCTTGGCAAGTTTGGCTGGCGTTCACCGTTTATGGGCTTTACTTCGGTTTGACAGAAGGGGCGGAACGGGCGTTGGTGGCGGATTTGGTGCCAGCGGAGCGGCGAGGGGTCGGCTATGGCGCTTTCCATTTCGTCGTCGGAGCGGGTATGTTGCCTGCCAGCGTGCTCTTTGGCGTGCTTTGGGATGTTTGGGGCGTAAGAGAGGCGTTCCTTTTCGGAGCCGTCCTCGCTTTGGCAGCAACCGTGCTGCTAAGTGGCGTGGCAAAAGCGACGACGCACTAACCTTTCGCCGTCGGCGACGAAGGAGGAAACCGCAATGGCTGTGCCTGAGGAGTTGCGCTTGCGGACAGAGATGCTCATTGAGGCACTGCCCTACATCCGCCAGTTTTACGGCAAGACTTTCGTCGTCAAGTATGGCGGGAAGGCGATGGTGGACGACGAATTGAAACGGAGCGTCGTGCAAGATATCGTCCTGCTGCGATATGTCGGCATCGTCCCTATCGTCGTGCACGGGGGCGGACCAGAAATCACCGAGTTGATGCAACGGTTGGGCAAAGAGCCGAAGTTCGTTCGGGGGCTACGGGTGACGGATGCCGAGACAGCGGAAATCGCTGAAATGGTGCTGGCGGGCAAGGTCAACAAAGAACTGGTGGATTTGATCAACCGCGCAGGCGGGATGGCAGTGGGCTTGGGAGGCAAAGACGCCAACTTGTTGCGGGCGCGGAAGTTGTCGCCAGAACGGACAGGGGGTGTGGACTTGGGCTTTGTCGGCGAGGTGGAGGAGGTCAACCCTGCCATCTTGCACCTCCTTGCCCGTGAGGGCTACATCCCTGTCGTCAGTTCCACCAGCGCCGACGAGGATGGCAACACATTGAACCTGAACGCCGACCATGTGGCAGGGAAAATCGCCGCTGCCTTGCGCTGCACGAAACTCATCTTCCTGACCGATGTGGACGGCATTTACCGTGACCCTGCCGACCCGACAACGCTGCTCTCCGCCCTTACGGCAACGCAGGCGCAAGAGTTACTGCGGACGGGCGTCGTAGACAGAGGGATGGTGCCGAAGGTGGAAGCCTGCTTGGAGGCGCTGGCGGCGGGCGTCCCGCAAACCCACATCATCAACGGCGCCATCCCTCATGCCTTGCTGATGGAAGTCTTCACCGACAAAGGCATCGGGACGATGATCGTGCCCGACGGGACAAGTTTGTGAGCCAATCCTTGCGCAAAATGGGCGCAACATCGCCCTTTCATCCCAGCAAAAATCGGCTAAAATTTTTGCTGCCGATGGAAGGGTTTAGTGCAATGCTGTCAATGGGTAATTGAGAGGACGGCAAGAAGGCACGAACCCAACGCACCCAACCTACGCAAGGAGGTGTCACCGATGGCACGGGCAGTCGGCATTGACTTGGGCACGACCAACTCGGTCATTGCGGTGATGGAAGCCGATGGCAATGTGAAGGTCATTCCGAACGCTGAAGGGTCTAACCTGACACCCAGCGTCGTCGCCTTTACCAAAGACGGGCAGCGCTTGGTGGGTATTCCTGCCAAGCGGCAGGCGCTTTTGAACCCTGAAAACACCGTCTATTCCATCAAACGCTTCATCGGGCGCACCTACACGGCGACGGAAGTGGAGCGCCGACGCGTTCCCTACAAGGTCGTTCCAGGTCCCAACGACATCCCGATGGTGGAAATCCCTGCCTTGGGCAACAAGCGCTTCACACCCGAAGAGATTTCGGCGTTTGTCCTGCAGAAACTCAAGCAGGATGCTGAAGCCTACTTGGGCGAAGAAATCAAGCAGGCGGTCATCACCGTTCCCGCCTACTTTGACAGCGCCCAGCGCACTGCCACCAAAAATGCTGGCGAAATTGCTGGCTTAGAGGTTTTGCGCATCATCCCTGAGCCGACCGCTGCTGCCCTCGCCTATGGCTTTGACAAGAAGAAGGAAGGGCTCATCTTGGTCTGGGACTTGGGCGGCGGCACTTTTGATGTGTCCATCCTTGAAATCGGCGAGGGCGTCTTTGAGGTCAAGGCAACGGCGGGCGACAGCCACTTGGGCGGCGACGACTGGGACGAACGGTTGATGAACTACCTCGCCGACATCTTCGCCAACGAGCACGGCATTGACCTGCGCAAAGACCGCCAAGCCTTACAGCGGCTCAAGGAAGCCGCTGAAAAGGCGAAGATTGAACTTTCGTCCATGCTGGAGACCGAGGTTAACCTGCCCTTCATCAGTTTCCATCCCGAAAAAGGTCCGCTGCACCTGAATGTCCGCATCACCCGCGCCAAGTTTGAGGAACTCACCCGCGATTTGCTGGAGCGTTGCGAACGCCCCTTCAAGCAAGCCCTTCAGGATGCTGGCATCAAACTCTCGCAAATTGACGAGGTTATCTTGGTCGGCGGTGCGACGCGGATGCCGATGGTGCAAGAACTCGTCCGCAAGTTGACGGGCAAAGAACCCCACAAAGGCGTCAACCCCGACGAGGTTGTTGCCGTCGGTGCGGCAATTCAAGCGGCAGTTTTGACGGGCAAGACGAAGGACATCGTTTTGTTGGACGTCGTCCCGCTGTCTTTGGGCGTTGAGACCCTCGGCGGCGTCATGACGGTTCTCATCCCCCGCAACACGACCATCCCGACCCGCAAGAGCGAAATCTTCACGACGGCAGCGGACGGTCAAACGACGGTGGAAATCCATGTGCTGCAGGGTGAACGCCCGTTGGCAAAGGACAACCGCAGTTTGGGCAAGTTCTACTTGACAGGCATTCCGCCAGCGCCTCGCGGCGTCCCTCAAATTGAGGTCACCTTTGACATTGACACCAACGGCATCCTGCATGTGACGGCAAAAGATTTGGCGACAGGACGAGAGCAGTCCATCGTCATCAAAGACTCCACCAACCTGCCCCGCGAGGAGATTGAGCGGATGATTCGGGAGGCAGAGCAATTCGCCGAACAAGACCGCCGAATGCGCGAACTGGCAGAAACCCGCAACGAAGCCGATGCGCTCATTTACTCGGCGGAGAAGACCTTGAAAGAGCACGGCGAGCGCATCAGTGCGTCTGATAAGTCGGCAATTGAAGCGGCGATCAATGACCTGCGGGAGCGAATGAAAGGCGATGACATCACCGCCATCCGCATGGGCATTGACCGACTCAAGGAGGCGATGTTCCGCGTCTCCGAGCAACTGTATCGGGCAGCGACACAAGCGACGGGCAGCGGTATGGGCGGCGAGACACGGCGAGAGGCGACGACAGGCGGCGAGGTCATTGACGCCGACTACAAACCCGCCGACTAACGAGACGCAGGAGCGAAGGGGGCGGGCAAAGAAGCGACTGCCCCTCCCCCTTCGCTCCTTCCATAAGGAGGGTGACAAAGGATGCGTCAGTGGATGTCAACGCCGCGCCAACAAGCGATGGTGCTGGCACTCACCGTGCTGATGGCGTTTGTCGTGGGGGCTTTTGTGAGCCGATGGTTGACCCCCTTCCCTTCTGGCTTGACAGCGCAAACAACTCCCTCTGCGCCGATGACCGTAGCACCCCCCAGAGAAGCCTTGCGGATTGCGGAAGCGTTACAAGAGGCGTTTGGGTGGGTGGCGCAAAAGGTGGAGCCGTCTACCGTTACCATCTTAGCCCCGCGCCCATCAGCGCCCGTCTTTCGTTTTCGCTTCCCACCCACGCCAGGTCCCGACCCCTTTGAGGAGTTTTTCCGCCGCTTTTTTGAGCGGGGCATCCCTTCGCCAGAGGAACGACCGCAAGAGCGCAGGCAACCGTCACAATCCGAATTAGCCCCGCGTGGCTCTGGTGTCATCGTCAGCGCGGACGGCTACATCCTGACTAACCGCCATGTTATTGATGGCGTTGACCGCATCGTCGTCGCCTTATGGGACAACCAGCGCTTTGAGGCAAAACTCGTCGGAGCGGATGAGTTCACGGACATCGCCGTCCTGAAGATTGAGCCGGGCAACACCCGCCTTGTCCCTGCCACTTTGGGCGACAGCGACAAGGTGCGGGTGGGCGATTGGGCGATTGCCTTGGGCAATCCCTTTGGGCTGCGGCAGACGATGACCGTCGGTGTCGTCAGTGCCATCGGGCGCAGCCCTAAGGAAACAGGCGCAGGCATCGGCTACACCGAGTTCATTCAGACCGATGCTGCCATCAATCAGGGCAACAGTGGCGGACCGCTCTGCAACATTCGGGGCGAAGTCATCGGCATCAACACTGCCATCCTTTCGCCGACAGGCGGAAGCATCGGCATCGGCTTCGCCATTCCCATCAACACTGCCAAATTCGTCATGGAGCAATTGCTCAAGCGGGGCAAGGTCGTTCGGGGGTGGTTGGGCGTGGAGTTGCGGGATGTGGAAGATGTGCCTGACCCAGCGGCGTTGGGATTGAAGGAGTTGAGAGGCGTCGTGGTTGAAGAAGTCATCCCCAATTCCCCCGCTGAAAAGGCGGGTTTGAAGCCCAAGGATGTCATCTTGGAATACAACGGCACGCCCATTCGCAACATCGCTCACCTTCAAAGCCTTGTCGGGCGCACCGCGCCCGGCACCACTGTCTCCCTCAAAATCCTTCGGGACGGTAAAGAGATGACCGTTAATGCGCAAATTGGTGAACTGACCGAGGAAGCGCTGGCAGCGGCGACCAGAAGGGAAAGCGAGTGGCGAGGCTTGCTCGTCGGCGAATTAACCGACCAATTGCGTCGTCAGTTGAACTTGCCTGACGATGTGCGAGGGGTCGTCGTCTTGGCGGTGCGGTCGGGTTCGCCAGCGGCTCGGGCGGGCATTCGTCAAGGCGATGTCATCACCGTCATCGCCAATCAGGAAATCCACTCTGTCGCCGATTTCGTTCGGGTCACTCGCAACATCCGTCCAACTCGTTCCGTTCCCGTCACCCTCCGACGAGAGAGCGGGATGACGATGCTCGTCATCCCTCCTGAACAGTGAGCCTCCTTAACGACGACAAAGGTGCGAAGGTAAGGGCGGGCGAGGAGGGCTTTGTTCGTCGGCTCGCCTCTGCCCGCCTTTAAACGAGGAGTGGAGTGAAAGGCAATGCCCAAGCGCAAAGGCGTGACAAATCGGTCGCCAGTCATAGATTGGGCGACTTTTGAACGGAAGGGTTTGGAGCGGTTGAAGGAAATTCAACCCTTGCTCTTGCCCGAAAAAGCCGACCACATCGTCGCCATTGAACCTGAAAGCGGAGGCTATGTCGTGGCGAAGACGAGGGAAGATGCCGTTCGGGAGTTTCGCCGCCGTTTCCCAGGCAAACTGGCGCTGCTCATTCGCGCTGATGGAGGTCCGACGATGCGGCTAAGGCACAAATGAACCCGAAGGAGGGTAGCGATGGCGGCGTATATGGAAATTGCCATTTGGGGACGACGACGGCGGATGGAGCGGCTGAGAGCGGTGGTGGATACAGGCTTTGATGGTGCTGTGTGCTTGCCTGTCAGCATCGCTGTCAACTTGGGGTTGGAACTTGTCGGTCGGGAGTTTGTGGAGTATGCCGATGGACGAGTTGTCCGTGAGTTGCTGTTTCGGGGCAAGGTGCAGTTTTTGGGGGAAGTTCGTGAAGTTAATATCTCTCTGACAAACGCTGACGAAGCCTTGGTCGGTTTGGAAATGTTGCGAGGCTATCGGATGCTTTTGGACGGTGATACCCACGAGGTTACCTTTGAGCGGAAAGCAAAGGAATTTTGAAAGGCGATGAGGTGATGTCCCGATGCCCCAAAAGGTGCAGCGAGACTACTACGAAATCTTGGGTGTCTCACGGGATGCGACGGACAAGGAAATCAAGCAAGCCTATCGGCGCTTGGTGCGCCAGTATCATCCCGACTTGAACCCCAACAAAAAGGAAGCCGAAGAGCGGTTCAAGGAAATTCAGGAAGCCTACGAAGTTTTGTCCGACCCTGAAAAGCGTCGCCTTTACGACCGCTTCGGGCACAACTGGCGGGCGGCATGGCAGGCAAAGCAACAAGGCATTGATGTGGAAAGCACCCCTTGGGTGCCGCCGACCAGCGAAGGGTTTGAGTGGGAATTTAGCGACTGGCGGGATTTGTTCGGTTCATTGGGCGAATGGTTTAGCGACCTTTTGGGTGGCGGCACGGCGACCCGAGCCCGCTCCCGCCGCACCCGCACCCAACGGGGGCGCGATGTGGAATTGGAGTTGGAGATTGACTTGGAAGATGCTGCCTTCGGAACGACGAAGCGGGTCGTCATCCCATCGGAAGAACCTTGCCCGCAATGTCGCGGCGAAGGTGGCACCGTCCGTCCCTGTCCGACTTGCGGCGGCAGCGGCGTCGTCCAACAAGTTCGTGGCTTTTTCAGCATCGGTGCCACCTGCTCCCGCTGTCGGGGTGAGGGCGTCATCTTGGAAACGCGCTGCTCTCGTTGTCAAGGGACGGGCACTGTGACAGGGAGGCGGTCGGTGGAAGTGCGCATCCCTGCCGGTGTGGAGGATGGGACGGTGTTGCGGTTAACGGGACAAGGAGCGCAAGGGCGCGATGGCGGTCTTGCGGGCGACCTTTACTTGCGCATCAAAATCCGTCCCCACCCTTTCTTTGAGCGAAAAGGCGATGACCTTTATTGCGAAGTCCCCATCACCTTTGCCGAAGCCGCTTTGGGGGCGGAGATGGAAGTCCCGACTTTGGATGGCAAGGTGAAGGTGCGCATCCCGCCGGGGACGCAAAGCGGGCAACTTTTGCGCCTTGCGGGTTTGGGAATGCCCAAACGGACGGGTGGGCGAGGCGATTTGTATGTGCGGGTCAAAATCGTCGTCCCCCGCAATTTGACTCTGCGGGAGCGCCAGTTGATTGAAGAGTTGCAACGGTTGCGTCCAGAAAATCCCCGAGCCACTTTGTGGCAACCCCGCCGTTGAAAGGAGGTGAGAGGAAGTGCCCCGCCGCAAGACAGAACCGACGCAGGAGCGTTTTTACGCCATCAGCGTCGTCGCCCGCATGCTTAATTTGCACCCTCAAACCTTGCGCCTTTACGAGCGGTTAGGCTTGGTCAAGCCCCGCCGCAATGAGCACGGCAATCGGCTCTATTCGGAGGCGGACATTGAGCGCATCCGCAAAATTCAGGAACTGACGCAAGGGATGGGCGTCAACTTGGCAGGTGTGGAAGTTGTCTTCAAGTTGATGGCGCGCATTGAGGAGTTAGAAGCAGAATTGGCGAAGTGGCGCAAGCGCTTCCAACAAGCCGTTCGGGAAGAAGCAGAGCAACTGGCTGCCCAACTGGTCGCCGATTATTGGGAAGAGTTCGTGCGGCAACGCTCCTTCCCGATGCGTCTTTGGCAACGAGCCCCTATCGCCAAGCGCGTCAAAATTTCCCTGCGCAAAGACATCCCTTAAGCCCACCCAAAGAGAAGGAGCGACCTTCCATGAACGGGCATCATCTTTGGCGAGACCTTGGGCTTTGGCTTGTGGGAATGTTCGTGGGAGCGGGATTGGTCTTGTTAGGGCGACAAATGGGTTACCAAGAAGCCTTTCACGAGCGCCGTGACCTTTCTCAGACACCCTCCGTCCGTTCCGTCTCTACCCTTGCCCGTTCTGCCCCTTCGGAAACGCTTCCCCCTTCCGCTACCCTTTCGCCTGTTGATTTTTGGATGCCGATTGTGGAAAAGGTCGGTCAAGCCGTCGTCAGCATTGAAACGACGGAGCGCAACCTTCCCACCGAGCAAAACGCAGGCGCGGGCGTCATCTTTGACGGGCGACGAGGGCTCATCGTCACTAACTACCATGTCACTGAAGGCGCCAAAGAACTTTTCGTCACTTTGAGGGACGGGCGTCGCTTCCGCGCTCAAGTGATTGGCAGCGAACCTCACATGGATATCGCTGTCCTTCAAGTCCCCGCCCGCAACCTTCCCGAAGCCAAATTCGGTTCATCGGAGACCTTGAAAGAGGGGGCATGGGTGATCGCCATCGGCAACCCCTTCGGCTTTTCCAACACCGTCACCGTCGGCGTCGTCAGCGCCAAGGGACGGCGGTTACCCGACGAAAGTGTCTTGCTGGATGACCTTATCCAAACAGATGCCGCCATCAACCCCGGCAACAGTGGCGGTGCTTTGGTCAACAGCAAAGGCGAAGTCGTCGGCATCAATGTCGCCATGCGCCCTGGTGCGCAAGGCATCGCCTTCGCCATCCCCATTGAAACCGTCCGTGATGTCGTGGAGCAACTATTGCGCCATCAGCGAGTGCGTCAACCCATTTTAGGCGTCAGTTACGAGATGCTCCCCGACGAGGAGCGACGCCGCCTCAATCTCCCCGTTGAACGAGCCTTGCGCATCAGCGAAGTTATGAGCAATCTCCCTGCCGCTCGCGTCGGGTTGCGGCAGGACGACATCATCGTCGCTATCAATGGTCAGCCTGTCAAGGACACAGGACATTTGCGCTCTGTCGTCCGTCAAGCGGCACGGAAAGGGCAATCTGTCCAATTGCGCATCTTTCGGGACGGACGCTCGTTGGATGTCTCCGTCCGTCCTGAGTGGGTGCCGATTCAAGACTTACTGCGGCGAATGCGTTGAAGACGACTTTTACGGCGTCCATCGGCTGAACACCAAATCGCGGCCGAGCACCTTCAAGTGACAGCCGACGCACTGGTTGGTCGGGTCAGTCACCAACGCCTTGCCCGTTGCATCCCATGCCTGCCAACCCCAACCGCCCGTTTTCCCATAGCGCTTGCTGTCCTTGATCATGATTGCCACGACTTTCTTTCCGCCCGCTACAAACATCCCGTTTTCATCTTTCGCCTCGTAAAGCACGAAGACGATGACGCTGCCGTCGGGAAACTTGTTGGCGCCGCGCTTGTAAGCCTGAGTGGCGATTTTGTTGGCATAGATGTGATGAACGCCGCCAAAGTCCTTAAAAAGTGGATGCTTGTCGCTGTAAATGACGCCCGTCGTGATGTGCGTCCAATCCCGCCAACCTTTGGGTTCCTTCGTCGGCACGGGCGCTTTGGCTTGTTGCGCCATCAACGCCACTGCCCATGCACCGATTATCGCTATGCCGCACCATACCTGCCAACGCATGACCATCACCTCACCACAAGTTTTTTTCGTGCGGCAGGTTTCTTGCCGCATGGCAAACTTTATCGGCGCAACACCCATTGGCAATAACGCACCATACGGGAAGTCCCTTACCGAGCAGTAACTTTGCGATTGCCTGCTGAGGTGACGGCGGATGGAAAACTTGGACGGTTGGAGGGATGTGTTGCGATGCAAATGGAGCGTGGAAGTGCTGGCAGCCCTTCACGACGGGTATTGCCGTCCGTCGCAAATCTTGCGCCGCTATCCTGAGTTGGCTTTCAAGGTGCTTTGGCAGCGTTTGCGCAAGTTGGAGCGCCTCAACTTCGTTGAACGCATCGCCTTTGACGGCTTTCCCCGCCACACCGAGTATCGGCTCACCCCGTCAGGTAGGGTCGTGGCGAAGTGGGCGAAAAGGTTGATGGAGAGCGGTTTGACGCTGGACGAATTGACAGCGGTGTTGCGTTGTCGCTACATGGTTGCCATCTTGCGACTGCTGGCGCAACATCCCCGTCGCCCCAAAGGCTTGCAGGCGTGGCTCAAAATCGCCGACAAATCGTTGTTTGAACGGTTGGCGAAGTTGGAAGCGTTGGGTTTGGTGCGCCGCGAAATTGTCCCAACTCGTCCCGTGCAAGTGCGCTATCACTTGACCGATCGCGCCCAAACCCTGTTGCCGCTGCTGACAGACGAACTTCTTGCGTTTCCTGACCTGCTGAAAGGTGGCGAAAAGCGGCAGCGACCAAAAACGCCAACGCCGTCGTGAAACGCCGCCCAAAGAAACCCATCGCTCAGACATAATTTGCGGCATCGGTGGGTAAACTCAAAACGGCTTCAGGCACCTTCCCCCAATGCGGCGGCTTTTCCCAAAGTGTCACTGAACGCCTCTGCGCAGTTCAAAACAATTTGGCTCACACTCATGCATTGCGAGGTGATGTCGCATGGATTTGAACCGCTTCACGGTCAAAGCACAAGAAGCCTTGCAGGCTGCCCATAGTTTGGCGGTGGAAAGGCGCAACCCTGAATTGACGCCAGAACACTTGCTTGTCGCACTGTTGCGAGACCGCGATGGCGTAGCGGTGCGGATTTTGCAGAAACTGGGCGTTCCCACCGAAACCCTTTTGCGCCGTGCCGAGATGGAACTCCGTCGGTTGCCGCAGGCGACGACGCCCACGCAGGTTTACTTGAGCCAGCGGTTGCTCAACTTATTCAACCGAGCCGAGCAGCAAGCGAAGGAGTGGCGGGACGAATACATCAGCACCGAGCATTTGCTCTTGGCGCTTGCCTACGACGATGGTCCCGCTGGGCGGATTTTGCGCGAGGAAGGGGCAGCGCCCCACGCGTTGCATCAGGCAATCTTGTCCGTGCGCGGTCCTCACCGCGTCACCGACCAAGTAGCCGAAGAGCGTTATCAAGCCCTTGAGCGCTTCGGGCGCGATTTGACCGAACTGGCTCGGCAGGGCAAACTTGACCCCGTCATCGGGCGCGACGAGGAAATCCGCCGCGTCATCCACATCCTTTCCCGACGAACGAAAAACAACCCCGTCTTGGTCGGCGACCCCGGCGTCGGTAAGACAGCCATCGTTGAAGGGTTGGCGCAACGAATTGCCGCCGGCGATGTCCCCGACAGCCTGAAAGACAAGCGCATCATCCAACTGGATGTCGCTGCCATCTTGGCAGGGACGAAGTATCGTGGCGAGTTTGAAGAGCGCTTCAAGGCGGTGCTGAACGAAATCATCGCCTCCGAGGGTCAAATCATCGTCTTCATTGACGAACTTCACACCATCGTCGGTGCGGGTGCTGCCGAAGGCGCTGTCGCTGCGGGCGACATGCTCAAGCCTGCATTGGCTCGCGGCGAACTTCGCTGCATCGGTGCGACGACCCTTGACGAATACCGCAAGCACATTGAAAAAGACCCTGCCCTTGAGCGTCGCTTCCAGCCCGTCTATGTCGCCGAGCCAACCGTTGAGCAAACCATCGCGATTTTGCGTGGGTTGAAGGAGCGTTACGAAGTCCATCACGGTGTCCGCATCAAAGACAGCGCTTTAGTCGCTGCCGCCGTTTTGTCCCATCGCTACATCGCCGACCGCCACTTGCCCGACAAAGCCATTGACTTGGTGGACGAAGCGGCGGCGAAACTGCGGATGGAAATTGACTCCATGCCGACAGAGATTGACGAAGTGGAACGGCGCATCCGCCAGTTGGAAATTGAGCGCGTCGCTTTGAGCAAAGACAGCGATGACCCCGTCGCCCGCGAGCGACTGGAAAAGTTGGAGCGGGAGATGGCTGAGTTGCGGGAGAAACTGGAAGCCTTAAAGGCGCAATGGCAGTTGGAGCGGGAAATCATCCAACGCATCCGACAACTTAAGGAGCAAATGGAGCAAACCCGCTTTGAAATTGAAAAGGCAGAGCGAGAGTATGACCTGAACCGAGCCGCCGAATTGCGTTACGGTCGCTTACCTGAACTTCAAAAGCAACTTCAGCAGGAAGAGCAGCGACTTGCCGAAGTCCAAAAGAACGGTCGCTTGTTAAAGGAAGAGGTTGACGAAGAGGACATCGCTGAAGTCGTCAGCAAGTGGACGGGCATCCCCGTGCATCGCCTGATGGAGAGTGAGGCGGAAAAGTTGCTGCACATGGAAGAGCGGCTTAAGCGCCGCGTCGTCGGTCAAGACCACGCCATTGAAATCGTCGCCAACGCCGTCCGAAGAGCCCGTGCCGGCTTGCAAGACCCCAACCGACCCATCGCCAGTTTCATCTTCGTCGGTCCGACGGGAGTGGGTAAAACCGAACTGGCGAAAGCGTTGGCTGAGTTCCTGTTTGACGATGAGCGGGCGATGATTCGCATTGACATGAGCGAGTATCAGGAGCGCCACAGCGTCGCCCGCTTGATCGGTGCGCCACCTGGCTATGTCGGCTACGAGGAAGGCGGTCAGTTGACCGAAGCGGTTCGCCGCCGACCTTACAGCGTCATCCTGTTTGACGAAATTGAAAAGGCGCACCCTGAAGTCTTCAATGTCCTGCTGCAAGTTCTGGACGACGGGCGATTGACTGATGGCAAAGGTCGCACCGTTGACTTTCGCAACACCCTCATCATCATGACCAGCAACATCGGCACTGAGTTCATCACCGAATTTGACACCCCTGAGCGTATTCGCGAGAAGGTTTGGGACGCTTTGAGGCGGGCTTTCCGACCCGAATTTTTGAACCGCATTGATGAGGTCATCGTCTTCAACCGCCTGACGAAGGAGCACATCCAGCAAATCGTTGACCTGCAATTTGAGCGGCTCAAGCAGCGAGTTGCCGACAAGCGAATCACGCTGGAGTTGACAGAAACGGCAAAGGCGAGGTTGGCGGAGTTGGGTTACGACCCGACCTTCGGCGCCCGCCCCTTGCGACGGACGATGGAGAAGCACATCGCCAACCCGCTGGCGAAGATGGTCATCAGCGGGCAAATCAAAGAAGGCGACCATGTGCGAGTTGACTACGACGGGCGAAAAGGCGAGTTCACCTTTGAGGTCCTGCAACGAGCGGAAGTAGCAGCGGCGTAAGGCTGTGACAGGTCATTTGGCGCTGCATCATCATTGTTTTGGAGGTGAAAGGCGATGAAGGTCAAGGTTATCTTGGAGTCGCAGCCTGAAGGTGGCTACACCGTCTATTGCCCTGCCTTCCCTGGTTGCATCTCGGAGGGTGAAACGAAGCGAGAGGCGTTGGAAAACTTCCTTGACGCATTGGAAGCATGGTTGGAAGTCAAGACGGAGCGGATAACAAAGCGGCGCAGTCAAAAGAGGCAGCGCGAAGTCGTGGAGGTAAAAATTTAATGGCAAAGTTGCCCCGAAATGTTTCAGGACGAGAGGTCGTGCAGGCTCTGAAACGAGCCGGATTTGTTTTCGTCCGCAAGTCCAAAAAGGGGCATTTCATCCTTGCGAAAGGCGAGACAGTCATATCTGTGCCCGACCATAGAAACCTTAAGACTGGCACCTTGCGTCAAATCGTCCGAGAGGCAGGGTTAACGGTTGAAGAGTTTACAGATTTGTTGGCTCGCTGAGTTAATTCCCCGTCGCTATCCCGTAAGCCCTCTCAGCAGCCATCAAACTCACTAAGAGGGCGAGGCTCCTGCCGAGCCGAAATGATCGGCAGGTCGTGAGATGGGCAGGTCGGAGGAATAGGCTCACCGGGAGGTTCGCCCTCCCATTGGCTCAATTTCCGAACACACTCAGCGAATATAGACAAACGAGAGGGCATGCGCCACAATTTGCTGCCGCCAGAGGCGCAAAAGCTTCCGACTCGCCTTGAGATGGAGAGGCGAAAAGGGATGGCGCATCGGAACGGTTGGCAAATTGCCCATGGCGAATCTTTGACGGCGGCGCAAGCCGCTGCCCTGTCCCTTTTCGCCTTGCTATCCCTTCTCCTATCGGTCGGGCGCTAAACCCCGTGCCCGACCGAGTGACCCCATCGCTGTTTTGCCCCATATGACCTACCCTTGCAATCCATCGCTTCGCAAAAACTTTCCCGAAGGAGGCTGAGGACGATGGCACGCCATATCGCCATCTTTGACACGACCCTGCGCGACGGCGAGCAATCGCCGGGCGTCAGTTTGATGCAGCACGAAAAATTGGAGATTGCCAAGCAACTCGCCCGTTTGGGCGTAGATGTCATTGAAGCGGGCTTCCCCATCGCTTCGCCGGGCGAGGCTGCTGCCGTCCAACTCATCGCCGAACAAATCGGCACCAGCGATGGTCCCGTGATTGCTGCCTTGGCGCGAGCGGTCAAGCAAGACATTGACATCGCCGGCGAATCTCTCAAGCCTGCTAAGAAGCGGCGGATTCACACCTTCATCGCCACCAGTGACATCCACTTGCAATACAAACTGCGGATGACCCGCGAGCAGGTTTTGGACGCCGCCGTCAAGGCTGTCCAGTGGGCTCGCCAATACACGGACGATGTGGAATTCAGCGCCGAAGATGCCACCCGCAGCGACCCTGAATTTCTCTGCCAAGTCTTTGAAGCCGCCATTGATGCGGGAGCGACGACCATCAACATCCCCGACACCGTTGGCTACGCCTTGCCCCACGAGTTCGGTCAGTTAGTTCGGACAGTGATGGAACGGGTGCCCAACATCAAAAAGGTGCAATTTGTCAGCGTCCACTGCCACAACGATTTAGGTTTGGCAGTCGCCAACTCGCTGGCAGGTGTTATGGCGGGTGCTAATCAGGTGGAGTGCACCATCAACGGCATCGGCGAGCGGGCAGGCAACGCCAGCCTTGAAGAGATCGTCATGGCGATTTACTGTCGTGGGCAAGTGCTGGATTGCTACACCAACATCCGCCACGACCAAATCATTCGCACCAGCCGATTGGTCAGCGAACTGACGGGCATGCCTGTCCAACCCAACAAAGCCATCGTCGGCGCCAATGCCTTCCGTCACGAATCGGGCATCCACCAACATGGTGTCCTGAGCAACCCATTGACCTACGAGATCATTGACCCGAAAGTTATCGGGCTTTCGGGAAGCGGCATCGTGCTGGGCAAGCACAGCGGGCGCCACGCTTTGGAAGCCAAGTTGCGGGAGTTGGGCTACCAGTTGACGAAGGAGCAATTGGACGAGGTGTTCAAGCGCTTCAAGGAATTCGCCGACCGCAAAAAGCACATCACCGATGCCGACATAGAAAGCCTCGTCGCCGACACCGTTCATGCCGTCCCCAAAGAGGAAGTCGTCTACCATCTGGACTACATGCATGTCGTTTCGGGAAAGGGGACGGTGCCAGCGGCGACGGTGCGGATTCGCATGGACGGCAACGAGTTGCTGGCGTCGGAAACGGGTGTCGGTCCCATTGATGCCGTCTACCGCACCATCGCCAAGTTGGTCAAGGAAAGGCATCGTCTCGTAGACTTTCAAGTCCGTTCGGTCGGTCCAGGCACCGATGCCGTTGCCGATGTCGTCGTGCGCATTGAGGATGAGCAAGGCAACATCTTCGTCGGGCACGGTATTTCGCCCGACACCATTGAGGCGGCGACGAAGGCATATCTGGAAGCCATCAATCGGCTCGCCTACCACCACCGCCGCAAACTGCCGACACCACAGCGGGGCGGAGAAGTGTGAAGGGACAGCGAGTAGGCAAACGCAAGGTCAGAGCGCCGCAGCCTGAAAGGCTCTCTTTGACGGCGCTCTGACTTTTTCTCCCCGCAAAATAAAGACAGGAAGTCTTGCCTGTCGTCAGCAAAGTTGGCATCAACTCGGCAAAAGGTTGGGCGCTTTAAAGGGGCGCTACAATGAAGAGGGACGACGAAAGGGAGTGTCGTCCTAAACCTTTCAAGGTGGTGATGGCGGATGGTGCGGGATGTCCTCGCTTTTGTGCGTCAGGAGTTGGAAGCCCTTAGGCAGGAAAGTTTGCTTTTGACCATCCGAACTTTGGAAAGCCCGCAAGGCGCTTGGATCATCGTGGATGGACGGAAAGTCCTCAACCTCTGTTCCAACAACTACCTCGGCTTTTGCAACGACCCTGCCCTCAAGGAAGCCGCCAAGCGAGCCATTGACGAGTTTGGCGTCGGTCCTGGTGCCGTCCGAACGATTGCAGGGACGCTGCGGTTGCATGTGGAGTTGGAGCGCAAGTTGGCACAGTTCAAAGAGACGGAAGATGTCGTCGCTTTCCAAAGCGGCTTTTGCGCTAACTTAGCGACCATTCCCGCTTTGGTGGGGCGGGAGGACGGCATCTTTTCTGACGAACTCAATCACGCCTCCATCATTGACGGTTGCCGCCTCTCGCGGGCGGAAATCGTCCGCTACGCCCACTGCGATGTGGACGATTTACGGGCGAAGTTGCAAGAACATCGCCATCGGTTTCGCCGCGCCCTCATCGTCACCGACGGTGTCTTCAGCATGGATGGCGACATCGCTCCCCTTCCCGACATCGTGAAGTTGGCAAAGGAATACGACGCCATCGTCATGGTGGACGACGCGCACGGCGAAGGCGTCTTAGGGCGCAGCGGGCGGGGTATCACCGACCATTTCGGGTTGCATGGCGAAGTGGACATTGAAGTCGGCACGCTCTCCAAAGCCTTCGGCGTCGTCGGCGGTTATGTGGCGGGCGGGACGGAACTTTGCGAATATTTGCGGCAGCGAGGCAGACCGTTCCTGTTCAGCACGGGAATGGCGCCTGCCGATGTCGCCGCCTGCATCGCTGCCGTAGACATCCTCCAGAAAAGCGAAGAGCGTGTCCAAAAGTTGTGGGAAAATGCCCGCTACTTTCAGGAAGGCTTGAAGGCGCTGGGCTTTGACATCGGCAAGACGCAAACCCCTATCACGCCCGTGATGTTGGGCGATGCGGCATTGGCGCAGGAATTTTCTCGTCGCCTCTTTGACGAAGGCATCTTTGTCCAAGCCATTGGCTACCCGACGGTCCCTCGTGGGGCGGCTCGCTTGCGTGTCATGCTCTCCGCCGTCCACACAAAAGAGGACTTGGATTTCGCCTTAGAGAAATTCGCTCAAGTGCGCCAGAGACTGAAGCGTTGACAGGCTTTAGAAAAGGTGTCAACGCAAGCCCTCACAATTCATGCACGGGGAAGGAAACCATGAAGAAGGAATGGCGGAGCACGACCATCGTTGCCGTTCGGCGGGATGGAAAGGTGGCGATGGCAGGAGATGGGCAGGTGACGCTGGGCGAAACCGTCGTCAAACAATCCGCCCGAAAAATCCGTCGCCTTTACAAAGACCGCGTGTTGGCGGGTTTCGCTGGTTCGGTCGCCGATGCGTTGGCACTTTTCCAGCGCTTTGAGGAGAAACTGGAAGAGTTTCGGGGCGATTTGCGTCGGGCTGCCGTTGAGTTAGCCCGTGACTGGCGCACTGACCGCATCCTAAGGCGCTTGGAGGCGTTGATGATCGTCGCCGACACCGACAACTTGTTGCTAATCACGGGCGCAGGCGAAGTCATTGAGCCCGACGAGGAAGAGAAGGGAGCGGTGTTGGCGATCGGTTCAGGGGGACCGTATGCTGCCGCTGCTGCCAAAGCGTTGCTGCGCTTCACCGACCTTGACGCCGCCACCATCGCCCAAGAAGCCTTAAAGATTGCCGCTTCCCTTTGTGTCTACACCAACGACCGCATCGTTTTGGAAACCCTGCCTTGACAAACTTCCGTCACGCTGACTTCAGCATCCGTTCCACTCGCTCCCGCACTTCAAAGGCGACTTGCCGTTCCTTCGTCCACGCCGACGAGCCGTATTTGGCGCGGTAGAGCAAATCGGCGACCGCTTTTTCTCTCGGCGTCAAATCGCCTTCCACGAAAGTCACCCCTAACGCTTGCTCAAAGCCCTGCTTGAGGGCGTCCATGACCGCTTCAGGTGTCAAGGGCTTTTCCGATAGCCACTCTAAACAGGTCAGGCTCATCTCTTCGCCACCGAACAGATGGCGCAAAGCGGCGACATCCCAGCGCAAAGGGAGAGAACCGTGCTGCAGCAGGAAATTCCTTCGGCGCGCTTGGGCGGAGCCACATAGTTTGCGTCCTCCCACCGACAAATCCGCTCCCGTCAAGCGGGCGTAACAAAAAGATGCCGAAGGGACAGGTCGGTCAGGAGAAAAGGGTGGGTCGGGCTCAATGCCCAACCTTTTCAAAGCCGCTCGCAATCCGCCCTCCAGCCATCGGTAAGTCGTCAAAACAGAGGAACCTTGGGGGCAAAGCCGTCCGTCTACGACGACGGCATAAGTGACTTCATGTTGGTGCAGGACTGCTCCCCCTCCTGAGGGGCGCCGAACGAGGTCAAAACCCATGCTGGCACATCGCCTTTCCCATTCTTCGTTACAAGGCTGAAGAAGCCCAAGGGAGAGGGCAGGAGGCGTCCACCTGTAAAGGCGAAGGGTTGGCGGTGTCAAGCCCATGAAGTGAGCCAGCAACATCGCCTCGTCCAGCGCCATGTTCCAAGCACCCGACGCCGGTTCAGAGCAAATCAATCGCCATCGCATTGCCCTCATCGCCCTTCCGTTCATGCCGATGAGGCATCGTGCTATACTTTGCCAGCGCACCAGACGCTCTCAAGGAGCGTGACGACATCGTGGACTATTTTGTCGTCAAGCAGCACGCTATTGCGACCTATTTACAACTGGTCGTCGGGTGTGACCGCATCCTGTATGACGCTGAATGGTGGGGCACCCGAGAGCCCCCCATTGACCTCGTCGGGACGAAGGGCAACGACCTTGCCATTGTCGTGGACATCGCCGAGAAATTTTCCAGTTATCCGAAAGGGATGCGGTTGCCGACGCTGAAGCGAAAACTTATCCAACGCTTTGTCGCCGCTCATGAACGGTTGCGGTCATGGGGCTTTCAGAAAATTCAGGGCGAAGTGTGGTTTTTGGGAGCGGCAAGGGAGGCTTTAGAACTCGTCTTGCCCAGCGTCGCTCAAATCCTTTGGCGGGAACGGCAAATGCCCATCAACATCGTTTTGTCCGCCGAAGCCCAACAGCGCATCGCTCAAGCGACAGAAAAGGTGCGGCAGTTGGGACGCGATGTCGGCAATCCCTTCGCCCAGTCCATTTTGCTGACATCAGGGATGCTGGAATCGCCCCCGCGCATCGCCGAAGCGTTGCCACCTCAGTTCCCCTTGGAATTGCCCGACCCTTACGCTATCCCGACTTTCGTGGAGGCATTTTTGACCAGCGGCTACCTCGTAGATTGGCTCGGTTTTGACTTGGAAGGCTTTTACGAACTTTGGGATTTAGCCCGCCAGCAACGCAGTTCCGCTTGGAGTGACCTTTTCGCCCTGTTAGACCCCCTCGGCGATTCCTACCCTGATGATCGCTCCCCCTTCGGGACACCCTCCCTGCCCCCTTCAACGATGTGGACGGTCACTCCTAAATTTTCGTCAGAGCAAGTTGTCAGCATCTTGCGATGGGTGATCAACAACGCCGCCAGAGCCGTGCAAGCGTGGCGGGAACGATGGCGCCAACCCCTCGTCTTGGAAATCGGCTTTTTGCTGCCCTACCTCTCCCGCAACCCGCACTTTCCGCCCGAGGTCATAGAAGCGGAAATCGCCCGCTACGGGGGCGACCGAGATTTGGCGCGCCTGCATTTTCAGTTGCCTCGTCCCGACAAGCACTTTTATCGGGGCTATTTGCGGTTGGTTTTGCAAGGTCCTTACGATGCCACGCTACCTGTTCCTCGCCTTTCCGTTGCGGAAGTCTCTCTGCGTTCACCGTTTCTGCCCCGTGGGACGATGGCGTCGTTGAGCGTCCTTTATCCGCCCGAATTTGCGGGTTACTTTTGGCTAACTTTTCACGCCATTGCCCAAGCCATTCGCCCCAAAGTCCTTCGGCTCAAGAGCCCACAAAATCCCTCCCAACGCCTTGAGCCGTGAGGGGACATGCCCGCCCTGGCACTACCTCAGTCATTGGCGGAAAAGTTGGCAGCGCTGCCCGAAACACCCGGCGTTTACCTGTTCAAAGACCGACTGGGACGGGTGTTGTATGTCGGCAAAGCCATCAACTTGCGGGCACGGGTTCGTTCCTACTTCCAAAGTGAAGACCCCTCTCGCCCTTGGCTTCGGGAGATGGTCGGCAAAATTGCCGCCTTGGAAGTTTTGACGACCCGCACCGAAAAGGAAGCCCTGATTTTGGAGTGCAACCTTATCAAACTCCATCGTCCGCCCTTCAACATCCGCTTCAAGGACGACAAAACTTACCCCTTCCTCAAAGTCACCCTCAACGAACCTTTCCCCGCCCTTGTCATCACCCGCCAACCCAAAGACGACGGCGCCCGCTACTTCGGTCCCTATCCCGATGGGCGGGCGTTGCGGGAAACGGTGGAATTGCTCAAACGCCTGTTCGGCATCCGAACCTTGACCGTTGTCAACGAGCGGCGGAAAGGTGGTTGCCCTTGGCGTGACACGAGCAATTTGCTCCCCCGCGCTTGTTTAGAGTTTCACCTGCATCGTTGCTCTGGTCCGTGCGTCAACGCTATCAGCCCCGATGAGTATCGCCGCACCGCTCAACGCCTTTGCGAGTTTTTGGAAGGGCGGACAGGCGAAGTTCTTCGGCAATTGGAACAAGCCATGTGGGAAGCGGCGGAGCGAGAAGAGTTTGAGAAGGCAGCGAAATTGCGCGACCAAATCCGAGCCATCCAAGCCATCACCGAGCGCCAAGCCGTCCATTTGCCTCTCCGAGACGACATTGATGCCTATGCCTTCGTCAGCGAGATGGGTCTTGGTTGTGTTCAAATGCTCCTCGTTCGGGGGGGAATGCTCGTCAACGACCAACATTTCACCGTCCGTGTCGGCGAGGGACAAAGTGCGGCGGAGATTTTAAGTGCGTTCGTCAAGCAGCGTTACTCGGCAGGCGTCCCCATCCCCAAAATCGTCCTGCTGCCTGTGGAACTGGACGACGCCCCCGTCATCGCTGAATGGCTCAGTGAGAAGCGAGGCGAACCCGTGACCGTGCGGACGGCGAAAAGCGGCGTTTTGCGAGATTTGTTGGACCTCGCCGAGCGCAACGCCCGACAAGCCCTGCGGGAGGAATTGCAGCGGGAAGAACAAGAACGCCTGAGCCGCGAGTTTGCCCTTCGTTCATTGCAAACCCACCTGAATTTGCCCACCTTGCCCCGACGGATAGAGTGCTATGACATCTCCACGACGATGGGCGTAGAGACGGTCGGGGCAATGGTCGTCTTCATAGAGGGCAAACCCGCCAAGAGCGAATATCGCCGCTTCCGCATCAAAGGCGCTTGGGTCGTGGACGAAGCGACAGGGAAACCCCATCCCGACGATTATGCTGCCATGCGAGAGGTGTTGACCCGCCGCTTCCGCCATTACCTTGATGGCGACCCAAAGTTTGCCGAGTTGCCCGACTTGCTCATCGTGGACGGAGGGAAAGGGCAATTGTCGGTGGCGATGCAAGTGCTCAAGGAATTTGGGTTGCAAATTCCCGTCGCGGCGTTAGCAAAAGAGCATGAGTTGCTCTATGTGCCCCACTCCGAAGCCCCCATCGCTTTGCCCTTCCACAGCCCTGCCCTTCACTTGTTGCAGCGCTTGCGAGATGAAACCCATCGGTGCGCCATCCGATTTCATCGACGCCGGCGGACAAAACGAACCCTTCGGAGTTTGCTGGACGAAGTGCCGGGCATCGGCGCCGCCCGCAAAAAAGCCCTGCTGCAACATTTCGGATCGCTGGAGGCGCTAATGCAAGCGAGCGTGGACGAACTGGCAAAAGTCCCTCACATGACCCGCCCCGTCGCCGAACGCTTGTGGGCATTCCTCCATCGGCAGTGACCCTTTAGGGCACGATAGGTTTACACCTTTGTCAAGGGTGCAAAAATATCAATGGCTTCAGGTTGCCTTCCCCCTGCGGCGAGGTGAGACGGGAGGTGAATTGCATGGCACGCCGTCCCATCAAGCCGAAGGATGAGGAGGAAGTTTTTGCCGCTGAAGCGACCGAAGCATCAGAGGGCACAGGAGTCTCTTCCGCCGAAGCGGAAGAGCGAGAGGAAACAAAAGTTGTCGCTGAAAGCGTAGAGTTGCTGCGAGAAGTCGGGAAGCGAGCACCCCGCTTGTTCGGCATCCCGTCGGGTGTGGACGGGTTAGACGATTTGTTCTTCACGACGGAAATCCGCGATGGCAAGCCCACTAAGAAGCCGTTAGGCGGTTTCCCATCCTACGCTGTCGTCAACATCACGGGCGTCCCCGACACAGGCAAGAGTTTGATGGTGGAGCAATTCGCCATCAAGCAAGCGAGCCTTGGTTACCCCGTCTTGTTCGTCACCATTGAGAGCCCTGCGCCCTTCGTGGCGGCGGGGTTGCGGGCTCGGGCGGCGGCGATGGGCGTGGACTACGAAACTGTCCAGGACAAAATCGTCTTGGTGGACGCTGCCAGTTACGGCATCTTGCGCCACAGCCTGCCGACTTTGCTCAACACCCTCGCCCACGCCATCAAGACCTACAACACCAAATCGCTGGTCGTTGACTCTGTCACAGGGCTTTATGAGGCGCGGGAAGTGATGGCGCGGGATGTCGTGCGAACCCTTTTCAACTTCGCCAAGAAGTGGCGGCAGACGGCGCTGTTTGTCTCGCAAAAGCGCAGCGCCCACGAGCAACTTTCCCCTGAAGCGGCAGGCGGCTACGCCGTCAGCCACATCGTGGATTGCTCCCTCGTTTTGTCCAAAGTCCTCATCACCAACCGCTTTGAGGCGAAACTTTACAAAGCGCCCGTTGGTGAAGTCGTCCGCCTCTTTCGTATTGACGGCTGCCGGCTTTGCGGTCACGACACCAAAACCCACTTGATGGAAATCACCGAGACAGGTTTAGTGCGCATCGGTCCGCCTTTGAGCGTGGAAGCGGAAGAGTGACGCCAAACTTGACGCAATCCACAAAGGAGGTGAGTGACGATGGCTGTCGTCGTCAAGCCCCGCCGATACAGCCTGGACTTTCTGGCGATGCGGGTTTTCGCCAAGGTCATCAAGTTGCTGGGTGGTCCGCGCAAGTTGATTGAAATGCGCCGGCTGACTTGGCTGCCCAGCCTGATGGAAGCCGTCTATGTCGTCCTGCTGCACGAAGAAGAGCGCAAGACAGCGAAAGAAATCGCCGCTACCCTTGGCTTGACGCCTCAAACCGTCCAGAACATCCTTCGCGCCAAACCCGATTTCGCCCGCAAGCGCTTGGAAGCGATGCTGACGGGCGAACTGGAGGGCGCCGATGAGGAGACCAAGACCCACATGGCAGGCGCCTTAGCCAAACTGGCTTACGAGGAATTGCGCCAACAGGAAGCCGCCGAAGAAGTGGCGTGACGAGCGCGGTGAACTTTTTCGCCTTGGCGAAACAATGAAAGCCTTGAAGCGCAACTTTTCAGGACGAGCAAGGAATCGCCGTAGTTCTGAGGGTCGGTATTGTGACGCCTGCTGTGAGGAAGTCTGCGAGAGGGTGCGAGAAGCGATTGACAACTTAGAAGACCCTCAACAGCGCCGTCGCTTTGAGGTTGCCTTGCAAGAATACCGAAGGACAGTGGAGGAGTTGAAACAAGCCGTCAGGGTGGTTGCGGGCATCTGGGCTGACCATCCAGAGTTTGAAGGGAAGGGGTTCGGGAATGGCGGCGCAGCCTTTGGGACAGCAAAAAAGAGGCAGTAAGATCACATTAGCCACCCTCAACCAAGATGACTTTCCGATGACGGACATTACCTTCTGGCAAAAGGTGCCTTCGCCTCCTCCCAATGGGAAACCCCGACGGGCGATGTCCCCTTGAGGCGACGAACTTCGCTCGCCTCCAATGCGGACTTACTCCAGCAACTCATACAGGGTGTTGCGTTTCTTGGGAATGAAGCCTGCTTCCTTGATGACGCAGAGCATCTCGTCTATCGTCGCCCAATACTTTGCGCCCGCTGGGCGGACGACATTTTCTTCAATCACGGTGTCGCCGAAATCGTTGGCGCCGAAGAAGAGCGCCATCTGAGCCACCTTCAACCCCTGCGTCACCCACGATGCTTGGATGTTGGGGAAGTTGTCCAATGCCAAGCGGGCGATGGCGGTCAGTTTCAAGTAAGGATGTCCGCCTGCTTGATGCCCTTTCACCCGCTTGCCCAAAGGTGTGTTGCCCGGCTGAAAGACCCAATGGATGAACGCCGTGAAACCGCCCGTCTCATCCTGCAGGTCACGGATGGCGACAAGGTGCTCGGCGATGTCTTCGGGTTGCTCCACATGCCCAAACATCATCGTCGCCGACGACCGCATCCCAATTTCGTGGGCGGTGCGCATGACCATCAGCCACTCGTCTTTGCTGCACTTGAGCCGACTGATGATGTGGCGGACTCGGTCGCTGAGGATTTCCGCTCCGCCGCCGGGAATAGAGCCCAAGCCTGCTTCCCGCAGTTTGAGCAACACTTCCCGCACCCCCATCTTTTCCAGTTCGGCGATGTAGAGGATTTCGGCGGGTGAAAGGCAATGCAGCCAGATTTGCGGGAAGCGTTCTTTGATGGCGGCGAAGGTTTGGCAATACCAGTCCAACCTCAACTCTGGGTTGAGCCCGCCCTGCATCAAAATTTGCGTCGCTCCCAACTCAACGGCTTCCTGCACCTTCTGCAAGATGACTTCCAGCGGCAAGACATAGCCCTCTTTGTGCCCCGGCGGTCGGTAGAAGGCACAGAAACTGCAATAGTCAACGCAGACATTGGTGTAGTTGATGTTGCGGGAGACGACATAGGTGACGATGGGTTCGGGATGCAAGCGGAAGCGAATTTCATTGGCTGCCATCCCGATGGACAATAAGTCGGGACTTTTCAGCAGCGCCACGATATCCTCAAAGGTTAACCGCTCCCCGTCCAGCGCCTTGCGCAGGATGGGCAGGATTGTCGGGTCGCGCTCCGTCCGTCCCACCAACACCGTCAGGGATGTCGCCATCGTTATCTGCCTTGCCTCCTTGCCAACCTTAAAGCCCTTTGTCGGCTATTCGCCCTGAACTTTAACACGGCTCATCTTGACTTGTTGGTTTTCAACGGGCAACATAAAGGTGGTGATGGGCGATGCGACAATTGGGGCACTGGCTTGGTGGCTTCCTTTTGGGCGCGGTGTTGGTCGGGGTGATGGCGGGGCAAGACGGGACGGTTTGGCGTCTTGATGAACCCGCTGCCGTCGTCAACGGCGAACCGATCAGTAAGGGCGATTTGCTCCAACGGTTGCTTGCAGATTTCGGCGAGGAGACCCTCAAGCAACTCATCACCTTGAAGTTGTTGGAGCAAGAGGCGGCGAAAGAGGGCATTAAGTTGACGGATGAGGAAGTGGCGAAGCGGTTTGAGGAGTTGCAGGCACAGCGAGCCGACTTGGAAAAGCGCTTGGGGCGGGGGCGCTTGAGCGATTTGACCTTGCGGGACGAAGCGAAGCGGTTGCTCCTTTTGGAGCGCTTGGTCGCCAAGCAGACAGTCGTTTCGGAAGAAGAATTGCGCCGCTTTTATGCCCGCCACTACATCCGCTATAACCGTCCCGAAGAGGTGACAGTCCGCGAAATTGTCGTCTTCTCTTTTCCCGAAGCGCAAGCAATTTATCAGCAGTTGCGCCAGACGCCCGTTGAGAAACTGGCGGAAACTTTTGACCGGCTGAGCAAGGAACGGTCGGTCATCCCCGGTTTCATGGGTACTTTCATCTATGACGAACTACCCGAAGAAATGCGGGAAGCCCTTCGGAAGGCGAAACCCAACGAAATCCTCCCACCTTTGTTGGTCAAATCTTCAGGGCAGCCGACTTATCGCATCCTTTGGGTGCAGAAGAAAACGCCCGCTCAAGTCAATCCCTTTGAGAAGGTGCGGGACATCGTGCGTCAAGATTATTTGGTGGAACGGATGGTCGTGTTGGCGCCTGAGTTGGTGAGGCGCCTTTGGGCGAAAGCCAACATCCAATACACCGTGCCGTCGTTGGCGGGCACGGGGAAATGAGGAGGTGGCGTTCATGGCAGCGCGAGAGGTCGGTGTCGGCTTGGTGGGTTATGCCTTCATGGGCAAAGCCCACAGCAATGCGTGGCGGCAAGTCGTCCACTTTTTTGACCCACCCATAACGCCCCGCATGGTCGCTATCTGCGGGCGCAACGAGGAACGGGTCAAAGCAGCCGCCGAAAAACTTGGTTGGTCAAGTTACGAGACAGACTGGCGTAAGTTAGTGCGCCGCGACGACATCCACATCGTGGATGTCTCCACCGCCAATGACACCCACGCCCCCATCAGCATTGAAGCCGCCAAACAAGGCAAGCATGTCTTCTGCGAAAAGCCATTGGCTCGCACCCTGCGGGAAGCGGAGCGGATGTTGGATGCCGTCGTGGCAGCGGGTGTCACTCACGGCGTCTGCTTCAACTACCGTCGCGCCCCTGCTGTCCAACTCGCCAAACAACTGATCGCCAGTGGTCGGATGGGCAAAGTGTTCCACTTTCGCGGCACTTACTTGCAAGACTGGATCGTTGACCCCAATTTCCCGCTCGTCTGGCGGTTGCGCAAAAGCGTCGCCGGTTCGGGAGCGTTGGGCGACTTAGCCGCCCATGTCATTGACTTGGCGCGTTTTCTCGTCGGAGAAATCGTGGAAGTCGTCGGCTACCTGCACACTTTTATCAAACAACGCCCCTTGCCCGCCGAGGAAGTGGGTGGCTTAACAGGACGGGCAGGACAGCAGATGGGCGAAGTGGATGTGGACGACGCCTCGCTGTCCATCGTCACCTTTGACAACGGCGCCATCGGCTACATTGAAGCCACCCGTTTCGCCCCTGGGCGCAAAAACTACAACCGCTTTGAAATCAACTGCGAAAACGGCAGCATCGTCTTCAACTTGGAGCGGATGAACGAACTGGAAGTCTACTTCCGCGACGAGCCGCAGGAAGTGCAAGGCTTCCACCAAGTCATGGTCACCGAACCTGGTGCCCACAAATACATCGCCGCTTGGTGGCCGCCGGGGCACATCATCGGCTACGAGCACACCTTCGTCCACACTGTCTATGACTTCCTTCGGGGCGTGGCGGGCGAGGAATACTTTGAGCCTGACTTTTACGATGGCGTGCAATGCCAGCGGGTCTTGGACGCCATTGAGCGGTCGGCACAAAAGCGAAAGTGGGTGACGGTGGAAGTCTTGCCCGAAATTCAGGAACGGCGCAAGAAGGCTGCCGTCCCCGCTGCCGCTTCTCATGGACGCCGCCGCCGATGAAAACATGGACGACAGCACCGATGACAATGGGGCGGGGCGGGCTTTATAACCCGCCCCGTTTTGTCTAACGATGGCGAGGTTTTAGCAAATGCGGAAAGTGAGCATCTTGGGCGCCACAGGTTCTATCGGGCGACAAACCCTGCAAGTCATCGCCCACCACCCTGACAAATTGAGCGTCGTCGCTTTGGCAGCAGGGCGCGATGCCGCACGATTGGGCGAACTTGTCGCCCAGTGGCGCCCCAAAGTGGCGGCGTTGTGGGATGAAGAAGCGGCGAGGTCTCTTCGCGGGCGCGTTGATTGCCCCATCCTCGCTGGCTTGGAGGGTTTTGTGGAAATCGCCACGCATCCCGACGCCGACATCGTTGTCGTCGCCATCCCTACCGCCAAAGCCTTGTTGCCCACTTTAGCGGCTTTGCGAGCGGGCAAGCGGGTAGCGTTGGCGACGAAAGAAGTCCTCGTCGCAGGCGGTCACCTCGTCGTCCAGCAATGGCGTCAAGGAGGCGAACTGTTGCCCATTGACAGCGAGCACAGCGCCCTCTTTCAATGCTTGCAAGGCGAAAACATCGCTGCCGTCCGTCGCTTGATCCTGACGGCTTCGGGCGGACCTTTCCGCACTTGGACGAAAGAACGATTGCGGCAAGCGACGGTAGATGACGCCTTAGCCCATCCGACTTGGCGGATGGGTCCGAAGGTGACGGTGGATTCGGCGACGCTGATGAACAAAGGGTTGGAAATCATGGAAGCCCGCTGGCTTTTCGGCATCCCTGCCGACCGCATCGCCCTCGTCATCCATCCCCAAAGCATCGTCCATTCCCTCGTGGAATTCGTGGACAATTCTGTCAAGGCACAACTGTCCATCCCCGACATGCGTTTGCCCATCCAATATGCGCTGCTGTATCCCGAACGGGCGGAAAGCCTTGCGCCGTCGCTGGATTTGACCGCCATCGGGGCGCTGACCTTTGAGCCGCCGGATGAAGACCGTTTCCCTTGCCTTCGCCTCGCCCGCGAGGCGGCGCGCCTTGCAGGGACGATGCCAGCAGTGCTTAACGCCGCCAACGAAGTCGCCGTCCACGCCTTTTTGCAGCGGCGCCTCGGTTTTCTGGACATCCCCGCCGTCGTGGAAACCGTCATGGCACTTCACGACCCCATCCCCGAACCCGATTTGGAAACGGTCTGGCAAGTTGACGAGTGGGCGCGCCAAACAGCGGCGCAAAAGGTAAGGGAAGTCGCTACCACGCGGTAATTTTCCCTCGGCGCTACCTCTGTCCAGTCAACGAACTCAAGCCAGTGCTACTCTTTCCCAAGCCGTCCGTCCAAAAGCGTTGAAAAGAGCGATGCGACGAAAGCGCCAATTGTCACCGAACCGTCAAGGAGGTGCGGGGCGCTAAGTTTGCGCCCACTCTCGGATGGTGCGCCAGCACGGCACCAAAGGGCTTGACCGTCCCTTGTTGGCTGACCGTTTTGAACCCGCCAAAGCCCTGCGGAAGGCGATGAGAGGGCTAATGTGGCAACGCCGACTTTGGCGGATGGCGTCCGCTGCCGCTTGGCTTCTGACAGTCAGCGCCCTCGCTTGTCTCTGCTTCAATGCCCTCTTCCTCGCCCGCTTCACCCTCTCCCCTGCCCTACTCCTTGTCGCCCTTCAACTGTCAACCGCCTTCGCCATCCTCGGCGTTGTCTTCGTCCTCGTGATGGCGGTGCGATGGTGGTGGCACGAATCGCTGTTTCGTGCTACCGCCGATGCCGATGCGTTGCTGGATGGCGACATGCTGCGCAACGCTTTGGATTTGGCGAAGTTGCGGGATGACGAACCTTTCGTCTCGCCCCTCTTTGCGCAGGTTGCCATCTGGCGGGCGTGGGAACGATGGCAATCCGTCGCCCCGAACGGAATCGCCCACCGACTGACGCTCCCTTACCGTCGCCATGCCGCCCTTTCATGGCTTCTCGCTTTGCCCCTTGCTGCCGTCGCTTCGCTGGTCACGGTGCGCAGTGGCGTTTCCGTCTCCGCTCTCATCGCCCTTTACCGCGACGCCCAAGCCGTGCTGGCGTTTGAGCGGAACGGCAAGTTGCGATTGCAACTCAGCGACGCCGATGGCATCGTCCTCAAAGGCACTTCGGTGATGGTGACAGCGGAAGCGGAAGGAGGCAAGGCGACCTTCGTTCGGTTGCGCTGGCAGACGCCAAAAGGAACGCATTGGCTGGTGATGCGACCTGTCGGCGACAACCGCTTTGTCGCTCAACTCGTCGTCACCGAGAGCGGGAAATTACAAGCCGTTTGCGGGTGCATCAAAAGCCCGTCGGTCTCCCTCCTTGCCGTCCTGCCTCCGCGCATCGGCGAATGGCTGGTCAGTGTAGAGCCGCCTGACTATGCGGGTTTGCCTGCCGAAAGTTTTGCCGAGCCGCCGTTACGCTTGCGGTTGCTGAAAGGGACGAAGGTGACGGTTACGGCAACCGCCTCGTCGGTGTTGAGCGCCGCCCAACTTCTCTGCGAACCCACAACCTCTGCCGATGTCGCTACCGATGGTCGGCAAGTCACCATCCGCTTCACCGTCCGTCAGCCTTTCCGCTGGCGCTTGCGCCTGCGCGACCGCTACGGGTTTGAGGGCTTGACAAGTTGGCAACGGGTGGAGGTTCAACCCGATGACCCGCCGAAGGTGGCGGTGCTGACGGGCGTGAAGGCTGTCGTCGCAGGGGGCTTTGCACCCTTGACGGTGCGTGCCGAAGACGATTTCGGTGTCCGCCAACTCGCTTTGCAGTTCGCTGTCGGCGAACCGCGCCGACCTCCTTCCCGTTGGCAAACCATCCTCTTGCCCATCCCGACAGGCACGATAGTGGAGCAATCGTTGGCGTTGCCCGTGCCCGCTGTGGCTGTCGGCAAGGCGCTATGGTTGCGTGGCAAAGCGGAAGACAACGATGCCGTGTCTGGTCCGAAAGTGGCAGTTTCAGCGTGGCTTGAGTTGCCCATCCGAACACCTGACGAATTGCTGGGCACACCTGATGAATGGCTTCGTCGGTTGCGGCAATTGGAAGCGTGGCTTCAGCAGCGCCATTGGCAGGTGGCGCAAACGCAGGTGGAGCGATGGCAACGGTGGTGGCAAGAGCAATGGCAACAGGCGCAATGGGCAAATCAACCCCTCCCACAAGCGTGGCTGCAAGAGTGGCTGCAACACTTGATGGAGCATTTGCAACGGCGTGACTTGACGACAGCGCTCAATGAGTTGTGGCAAATGCAACGGGCGTTGGGGCGGGCGATAGGTGAAGAGCGGTTGACGGAACTGGCGCAGGAGGCGGTGCGGCTGCGGGCGATGCAGGAAAGCCTTCTGCGCTCCTTGCAACGGGGCACACCGCCGACTTCCCTCGCCGCTTCCCAAGAGCAACTTGCCGACCGCACTGAGCAATTGCGTCAAGCACTGCAGGACGAAGCGAAGCGATGGGCGGATTTGGGCAATGCCGATGTTGCCCTTCAATTGCGCGACGCCGCTAAAGTCTTCGCTCAACGACCGACTGCGGAAGCGATGCGCCAAGCGGCAGCCGCCATGCGCCAAGAGCAAACCGCCATCGCCCAATCTAAGGGCAACGATGCCCTCAGCGATTTGCGGGAATTAGAAGAGCGATTGACTTCGCCGACCCAAAACCCTCTGGCGCAACTTTATCGGCAGGAACGCAACTTGCTGGCGCAACTTTTAGAGCAAACGGAACGGTTGCGCTTAGACCAAGCCAATTTGCGACAACAAACGGAAACATCGGCAAGTCAACAAGTCGGCAAGTCGGCAAACGAAGGGCAACAAACGGAGCAACCGTCAATCAGAACGCCCGCAACTTCTGTCAAACCCCTTTCGCCTCCGACGCCGCCCAGTTGGGGCGAAGTGGAACGCTTGACACCTGAACGACCTTTGTCCTCTCTCAACCCACAACGCCATCCGCCAACCTTGCCAGAGCGACAACGACAACTGCGCCAACGAGCCGAAAGTTTAAGGGCGCCGTTGCACGAAGCGATGGAACGCATCCCTCAATTGCCTCCCGAAACACCGCACCGTTTGCAAGACGCCATTGAGCAAATGAGCCAAGCCGAACAAGCCTTGCGACAAAACGAAAGGCAACGGGCAAGTCAATCGCAACGGCGCGCCGAAGAAGCGTTGCAGCAACTCAGCGCAGTTCTTCGGCAGGCGTTGCAATCGGAGCAAGGTTCGCTGAGCCAACGGATGGGGGCGGGCGAAAACGAAGCGATGGCGTTGGCGCGCCGACAAGCCCAATTGCTTCGCCGCACCCAACAATTGCACGCCCAGCGGCAACAAGGGCAACGCCCCAACCCATCCGAGTTGCAAGCGATGGGGGCAGAAGAAGGGGGAATCCGTCAAGCCCTCAGCCGCATGGAAGGCTTTTTCGGCGAAGCCCTCCCACCCGAATTGCGTCAACGAATGGGGCAAGCCCAAGAGTGGCTGCAATGGCTGGAGCAAAACCTTCCGCAAGGCGAGACGGGGCAGGAAACGCAGGGACGACAGCAACGCGTCTTAGAAACCCTCCTGCAGTTGGCACAAGCCCTCAGTGGGCAACAAGGCAATCAGCAAGGGCAACAGCGACAACAGCAAATGGCAGGTCAAATGCCTGCCACGCCCGACATCAACTGGGGTCGCTTCATAGAGCACGGACCGCCCATGCGACAAGTGCCCGAAGCCTTGCAAGGGACAAAAGGCGGCGCCGCTTTTGTGGAACGGGCGAAACTTGTCCCCTCACCTGCCCCGCCACCTTTGTCCATTCCCCGCCTTTCCGTCCCACCCGCTTACCGCGACGCCGTGCAAAAGTATCAGCGAAGGAAGTGACGCATGACAGGTGATGGCTATTCGCTGCCGTTTCGCCAGTCGCTTGAATTTCGGAAGGTGACCGAAAGATGCGTCGGCTGCTCATCGTCGGGCTTTTGCTCCCTTTGCCATTGGTCATTGCGTCGTTGGTCATCGGTCATTCTCTGATGGCAATTCAGCCACCGGCGCCGCCATCAGGGGAAGCGGTGGCGCCCGAAGAAAAGTTAGAGCCACTACCGCCCGTCCCGAAACTTCCGCCCCATGTCGTCGCCATCGCCCGATTGCGCTTGCGGGAAAACACCCTGCGGGTAGACCCGATGAGCGACTTCAACCTGATTCGCAATGTCGCCGAACGAACGGGTTGGACGCACCTTTACAAAAGCCGCGTCGTCGTCTCGCTGGACAACGACGACCTCTTTCGCTTTCCCATCCTCATCTTCGTCAGCGAGCACCAACCGATGAACCTGACGCCAATGGAGCGGGAGCGGTTGCGCCGCTACTTGAAAGGGGGCGGCTTTTTGTTCGTCAGCGAGTGCAGCGCCAAATTGCGCCTGCGCCCTGAATTGCGCCCTGAATTGCAAGCCTTGCTCCCTGAAGCCCAACTTAAACCCATCCCTCCCGACCATCCCATCTACCGCGTGCCTTACCGCATTGACCGCATCGTCCCTGCCCGTCGTGGGGGCAAAACTTTTCACGAAGGCATGGAACTTTATGGGCGGTTAGTGCTCGTCTACTCGCAAAACGCCGAAGAATGCTCGTGGCAAAGTTGGCGCTGGACGGGACCGATTTGTGCCTGCCTGCCCCCTGACTTTGACTACGCCTTCCGCTTCGGTGTCAACCTCGTTTACTACGCCCTGACCCATTAAGGGCAATGCCCAATGACCGACCGAAAGGAGGAACGATGATGACCGAGACGGAACTGCAAGAGTTGCAAGCCGTAGAGCGCATCGCCCAGTTGCGGCAAGCGCTCCTTAGCGAGTTGCGGAAAGTCATCGTCGGTCAGACAGAAGTCATTGAGCAACTGCTTATCGCCCTCTTGGCGAAAGGGCATTGCCTGCTCATCGGCGTGCCGGGCTTGGCGAAAACCCTTTTGGTCAAAACTCTCGCCCAAGTATTGGACTTGAGTTTCAAACGCATCCAGTTTACGCCCGACCTGATGCCCAGTGACATTTTGGGCACGGATGTGTTGCAGGAAGACCCTGAAACGGGGCGGCGCCGCTTTGAGTTTTTGCCTGGACCGATTTTCGCCCACATCATCCTCGCCGATGAAATCAACCGCGCCCCGCCCAAGACGCAGTCAGCGTTGTTAGAAGCGATGCAAGAGCGCAAGGTGACGGTCAGCGGGCGCACTTACGAGTTGCCCCAACCCTTTTTCGTGCTGGCGACCCAAAACCCGATTGAGATGGAAGGCACTTATCCCTTGCCCGAAGCGCAACTTGACCGCTTCCTTTTTAGCCTCGTGTTGGACTATCCCTCAGCGGACGAAGAAGAAGCCATCGTCCATTTGACGACTTCCGCTTACGAGCCCGATTTGCAAGTCGTGATGGGGCGGGAAGAGTTGCTGCAGGCGCAAGAGTTGGTGCGCAAAGTGCCCGTGCCCGAACGGGTGGGCAAGTATGCCGTCCAACTGGTGCGAGCGACCCGACCGAAAGAGGTGGCAGCCCCCGAATTCGTCCGCCAATGGGTGCAATGGGGGGCGGGACCAAGGGCATCGCAAGCCCTCATCTTGGGCGCCAAGGCGAGGGCGCTCTTGCACGGACGCACCGCCGCCAGCGCCGAAGATATCCGTGCCGTCGCCTTGCCCGTTTTGCGCCATCGCCTCATCTTGACCTTTGCAGCGGAAGCCGACGGCATCGCTCCCGAACAGGTCATCACCCGCCTGCTCCAAACCGTCCCCGAACCCTAAAGATGCGCTACATTTTTGGCGGCGAAAGGAGGGATGAAGCATGGCGGAAGAAGTCAAACTCACCGCCACCTTAGCCCGACCGAAAATGCTGGCGAATGCCAACCCGCAACTCAACTATGTTCTGCTGGAAGTCATCCCTGTCGGCGAAGGGTTACCTCAGTCTGCACCATTGAACTTGTGCCTTGTCTTAGACCGCAGCGGCTCTATGGCAGGGCAAAAGATAGCGAACCTGCGACAGGCAGTGTCCCTCGTCATTGACCAGTTAGACCCGATGGACATCCTGAGCATCGTCCTTTTTGACGACCGCGCCGAAGTCCTTGTGCCCGCTGCGCCCGTCACCGACAAAAACGCCCTCAAAGCCAAAGTGAGGAGCATCACCGACCGAGGCGGGACGGAGATGAGCAAGGGAATGCAGTTGGGCATCCAAGAGTTGCAAAAGCACTTGACGCCTGAAAAAGTGTCGCGGATGGTGCTGCTGACCGACGGGCAAACTTACGGCGACGAAGAGGAGTGCCAGAAGTTGGCGAACCAACTGGCGCAACTTTCCGTGCCCCTTTACGCCTTCGGGCTGGGCGAAGATTGGAACGAAGAGTTGCTGGACGCTTTGGCAAATGCGACGAAGAGCCTCGGCGGCTTTGCGGAGTTCATTGAGCGTCCCGAACAAATCCTACAGCACTTTGAGTTTGCCGTCCGCAGCGCCAAACGGGTCGTCGCCCGCAACGCCCATCTGACCCTCAAACTGGCGCAAGGTGTCAATCCTCGGCAGGTCTGGCGAGTTTTGCCCCTGATCGCCAACTTGGGCTACCGACCCATTTCCGACCGCGATGTGCAAGTGCCTTTGGGTGACTTGGAGCGGGACGAAGGGCAAGCCGTGCTCTTGGAGTTTTCCGTGACGAGCAAGCCGAAAGGGTTCTTTCGCATCCTGCAAGCGGAAGTCACTTACGATTTGCCTCACGAGAACCGTTACGGCGAGAAGGTCAAGGCGGACATCGTGATGGAGTTCACCGACGATGAAAACGCCGTCCAGCAAGTCAACCCGTTCGTGATGAATTTGGTGGAGAAGGCGACGGCGTTTAAGTTGCAGACGAAGGCATTGGACGCTGCCAAAGCGGGCGACATTGGCACCGCCACCCGCTTGTTGCGCCAATCGGCGACCCGTTTGCTCAACATCGGCGAGACGGAATTGGCGAAAGTCGCCGAGGAGGAAGCCGCCCGTTTAGAACAAGGGAAACCGATGACCAGCACGGGCACGAAACGCCTACGCTACGAAACCCAGCGGCTCACCCGACCCCTCCCAAAGCAATGACCGAAACGAACGGGACGGGGGACGCAGGATGAAAAAGAGGATTGGGCTAAGACAAATCGTCGCAGGTGTTGCAAAGGGCGTGGTGCTTTGGGCGCTCGCTTCCTTGTTGGGGTGTGCGCAAGGGACTTTGCCTGTCCTGCGCTCAGACAATCCCACGCCGACTCCATTGGGCACGACTCCGACTTTCCGACCGCCAAAGGAAGGGGGACGACCGATGCAACGGCAACACCTTCGGGTCTATGTCGGCACCTACACCCATCGGGGCAGCAAAGGCATCTACGCCTTTGAGTTGGACTTGACGACGGGTGCGACGACGGAACCGACTCTCATGGCGGAAGCGGTCAACCCATCTTTTCTGGCGCTCCATCCCAGTCACCGCTTCCTTTACGCCGTCGACGAAGTAGGCGAGTTTCAAGGCGAACGGACGGGTTCTGTCAGCGCCTTCGCCGTTGACCCGTCAACGGGCAAACTCACCCTGCTCAACCAACAACCGTCCAAAGGCACCGCGCCGTGCCACTTGACGGTGGACAAGCAAGGCAAATTTTTGCTGGTGGCGAATTACGGCAGCGGAAGTGTTGCTGCCTTGCCGATTTTGCCCGATGGGCGCTTGGGCGAACCGACCTCCGTCACCCAGCACGAAGGCAAAAGTGTCAACCCAAAGCGACAGGAAGGTCCCCATGCCCACTCGGTCAACTTGGATGCCGCCAACCATTTCGCTTTCGTCGCCGATTTAGGCTTGGACAAAGTGCTCATCTACCGCTTTGACAGCAACAAAGGGACGCTGACGCCCAACGACCCGCCTTTCGCCGCCGTCGCGCTGGGCGCTGGACCGCGCCACTTCGCCTTCCACCCCAATGGGCGTTTCGCTTATGTCATCAACGAACTTAACAGCACCATCACGGCGTTTCGCTATGACGCTCAAAAGGGAACGCTGAGCGAGTTGCAGACAGTTTCCACACTGCCCGACAATTTCAAGGGCGACAATTGGACGGCAGAGGTGCAAGTGCATCCGTCGGGCAAATTCCTTTACGGCTCCAATCGGGGGCACGATAGCATCGCCGTGTTCGCCATTGAGGGAGATGGACGATTGCGCCTGATAGAGCATGTCCCGACGCAAGGCAAGTTTCCTCGCCACTTCGCCATTGACCCGACAGGCACTTTCCTGCTCGCCGCCAACCAAGACACCGACAACCTCGTCCTCTTCCGCATTGACCCGAAGACGGGCAAGTTGCAACCGACGGGTCAGCAAGTTCCCATCCCGACGCCCGTCTGCGTCTTGCCCGTCCCGTCGCCTTGACCCGCAACCTGTTGGAGCGCCTACAAGGCGCGAGAGTTTGATTGCTGGGCGGCAAAGTAGGCGCACAAATCAGTCAAGGGGCAAATTTCGCATCGGGGTCGTTGCGCTTTACAAACCTTTCGCCCGTGCTCAATCAAGTTCAAATGCAACCGATACTTGATGTCGTCGGGCACGACGCTATCCAGCAAAGCGTTCGCTTTTGCCTCACTGACCTTCTCTTCAATCCAACCCAACCGCTTGGTGATGCGGTGGATGTGGGTGTCAACGGGGAAAACGGGCTTACCGAAACTGAAGAGCAATACGCACGCCGCCGTCTTCGGACCGACGCCGGGTAGCCGTTGTAGCCACGCCAAGGCTTTTTGAAGGGGCATCGCGCCGAGAAACGCCAAATCCAACTTGCCTTCGCCCTCGTCGGCGATTTTTTGCAGGATGGCTTTGATGCGGGGGGCTTTTTGGTTCGCCAATCCTGCCGACCTGATGGCGGCGGCGATTTGATGGACTTTTGCATCCAACACTTGCTCCCATTTCGGAAAGCGCCGACGAAGTTCCGCATAGGCTGTGTCGCGGTTGGTATCGTTGGTGTGCTGGGAAAGAACGGTCAGGATCAACTCGTCCAGCGGATTCGCCCGCTGCTGCCATCGCTTCTCGCCATAAAGCGCCATCAACCGTTTGTCCACTTCACGGATGACCGCTTCATCGGCTCGCACCATGCCCATCGCTTCTCCAATTTCCCTCCTCGTCCCTCGTCTCCTGTCCCAATCACTCACAGCGGTGCCAGCAAGTTGCGGTAGCCTGAAAGTTGCTCGTAAGTGTAGGCGACCCGAAGGAGCGTCATTTCGTCCAGCACCTTGCCGATGAACTGGACACCAATGGGCAAGGCGTTGAGGAAACCGCAAGGGACGCTGATGGCGGGAAGCCCTGCCATGTTGGCGGGGATGGTGCAGATGTCGCTCATCTTCATCAGCAGTGGGTCATCCGTGCGTTCGCCCAATTTGAAGGGCGGGACGGGAGAGGTCGGCGTCAGCAAGACATCGCATCGCTCAAACGCCCGCTCAAAGTCCTGCCGAATCAGCGTCCGCACTTTCGCCGCTTGCAGGTAATAGGCTTCGTAGTAGCCGGCGCTCAGGGTGTAAGTGCCGAGCATGATGCGATGCTTGACTTCGCGCCCGAACCCTTCTTTGCGGGTGCGGGAATACATCGCCACGATGTCATCCGTCACCGCCGCCCGATAGCCATATTGCACGCCGTCATACCGCGCCAGATTGCTGGATGCCTCGGCGGGGGCGATGATGTAGTAAGCCGCCAAGGCGTATTCCGTCGTCGGCAGGGAAACTTCTACTAACTCGGCGCCCGCTTCCGCCAACCGTTCCGCTGCCTGCCGCACCAATGCCGCCACTTGCGGGTCAATACCCTCGCCGAAATACTCTTTCGGCAACCCAATTCGCATGCCCTTGACATTGGCGACAAGCGCTTGCGTGTAGTCGGGAATGGGTTGCGGGATGGAAGTGCTATCTTTCGGGTCGTGCCCTGCGATGGCGTTGAGCAACAGGGCGCAATCGGTCACATCGCGGGTCATCGGTCCGATTTGGTCCAGCGACGAAGCGAAGGCGACCAATCCGTAACGGCTGACGCGCCCGTAGGTCGGTTTCATGCCCACGATGCCACAGAAGGCAGCAGGTTGGCGGATGGAGCCACCCGTATCACTTCCCAACGCCGCCAAGCATTCTCCTGCTGCCACCGCTGCAGCGCTCCCGCCACTGCTTCCGCCGGGCACGCGTTGCAAATCCCATGGATTGCGGGTCGGATAAAAGCCTGAAAACTCCGTGGACGAACCCATCGCAAATTCGTCCATGTTCGTCTTGCCGACAAACACGGCACCTGCCGCCTTGAGTTTCGCGACGACCGTCGCATCGTAAGGCGGGAGGAAGTTGTGCAGGATTTTGGACGCGCAAGTCGTTTTGATGCCCTTCGTGCACATGTTGTCCTTGATGGCAACGGGGATGCCCGTCAAAGGCGTGACGGCGTCGCCCGCTTTGATCCGTCGGTCGGCGTCTTCCGCCATCTTCAGGGCGATGTCGTCGGTGATGGTCAAAAAGGCTTGCACTTTGCTTTCCACTTGCCCGATGCGGTCTAACACTGCCCTCGTCAATTCCACTGCCGAAATTTCACGGCGTTTGAGCAACTCATGGGCTTTTTGCACCGTCAACCGCCAAAGTTCCATATCGCATCCTCCTTTGCCTGAGGGCAAGGCAGTGTCTTGGATTTTCCCATCCTTTTCCCTCTTCCGTCCTTCGCCCGAAGTCCCGAATTCACCGCACTAAGGATGGCTTGGACGCAACCGCAAGGCGTTGCCGACGACGGTGATGGAACTTGCTGCCATCGCCGCTGCTGCCACCATCGGAGTCAGTTTGCCCAACGCTGCCAGCGGCAACGCTGCCATGTTGTAAGCGAACGCCCAAAACAAGTTTTGCCTCATGATGCGTTTTGCTTGCTGTCCGACTTGGAGCAACTCTACCAAGGCGGTCAATCGGTCGCTGACCACGAGGACATCGGCTGCCGATGCCGCCAACTCCGTGCCTGTTGCGATCGCCACCCCGATGTCCGCTTGCGCCAACGCCACCGCATCGTTGATGCCGTCTCCGACCATCAAGACTTTTTCGCCCTGCTCTTGATACTCCCGCACCAATTGTGCTTTCCGCCGCGGTGTCGCCAACGCTAACACATCGTCGCAACCCAACTGCTGCGCCACTTTTACTGCCGCTTGCGGTTTGTCGCCCGTCGCCATGATGACCTTGATGCCCCTCTTTTTCAGTTGCGAAACGGCGTCTTGGGCGTCAGGGCGCAATGCATCGGCTAAGGCGATGCAGCCGATCAGTTCGCCGTTGAGCCAAACGCCGACTACCGTCCAACCGTTCTCCAACCAGTCCGCCACTGGCGATCCTTCGGGCAACCCTTCCGCGTCCACCTTGCCGACAAACACTTCCGCTTGCCCTCCTTGCCACTCGTCTTTTTGTGTCCATCCGACCACTTTCGCCGCCACGCCTGCGCCGACTTCCGTGTGAACTTCCGCCAACTCCCATACGGGCAAGTGTCGCTCCGTTGCTGCCTGCACGATGGCTTGGGCGATGGGATGGAGGGAACCTCGCTCCGCCGACGCTGCCATCGCGAGCAACGCCTCGTCGGGCGAAAGGATGGGGATTGGGGACTTAGGGATGGGGTTTTTTGCCGTCCAAAGAGCGGTGACACGCATTTTCCCTTCCGTGACTGTGCCCGTTTTGTCCAAAATGACCGTCGTGATGCTCGCTGCCTTTTCTATTGCCTCGGCGTTGCGCACCAAGATGCCTTTTTGCGCCAACCGTCCCAAAGCGACGGCAATCACGGTCGGAGTTGCCAAGCCCATCGCGCAGGGACAGGCGATGACGGTGACCGACACAGCGGCGATCAGCCCTTTTGCTGCGTCGCCTGTGACGATGAGCCAGCCGAAGAAGGTGGCAGCCGCCAACGAAAGGACGACGGGAACGAAAATCGCCGCCACCTTGTCGGCAAGGCGTTGCATGGCAGGTTTGGTCGCTTGCGCTTCGTCCATCAACCGTGCCATTTGAGCGACGAAGGTCGCCTCGCCGACGCGTAACGCCTCCACTTGCAAAAAGCCATCCACGCAAACGCTCCCGCCTAAAACTTCGTCCCCTTCGCCTTTGACAACGGGTTCGCTCTCGCCTGTCAGCAAACTTTCGTCCACGCTCCCTTTTCCTGCGACGACGAGACCGTCAACGGGAACGCCTTCGCCTGCCCGCACCAACACGATGTCGCCGACTTGAGCTGCTTCCAACGCCACTTGTTGCTCTAAGCCGTCACGAACGACCGTCGCCGTCGCAGGTAACAATCTGAGCAACCGCCGCAGCGACGCCGTCGCCAGTGCCTTTGCCCGCGCTTCCAACCCTTTGCCCAGACTGATGGCGGAAAGGATGAAGGCAGCACTGTCAAAGTAAAGGTGCGGAGGTGATGGCGAATGTGCCAATGACCAGTGGACGAGGGACCAAGTGCTGTAGGCGTAGGCGGAAAGAGACCCGATGGTGACAAGGGTGTCCATCGTCGCCGTTCGGCGGAACGCCGCTGCGAACGCCCGGCGGAAAAAGGGCGTGCCAACCCACAGCAGGACGAAGGTCGTCAACGCAAACGCTATCCAACTTGCCCACGCTCGGTGCGTTAGCGACGGCAGCATCGTCAGCGCCATGACGATGAAGGAAAGTGCCAAGCCAACCCACGCTCTCTGCCAGAACGCTTGCGCCTCTTCCCGCATCGGCTTTTCGGGGCTTTCCGCGTCCAGCGGTTGAGCATCGTAACCCAACGCTTGTAACCGTTGCCGCAACTCGTGGCGGCTGACAGTGCCGTCAAGGTAGCGGATGGTGACCGTTGGCGTCGTTCCCTTCGCGCCCTCCTCAACGGAAAGGACGCCCGTCGTCGCTCGTAGCGCATGGAGACTCTCATCGTTCATTGGTCGGGAAAGGGCGAAGGTGACGGTGCGGGTCGCAAGTCGGTAACCTGCTTGCTTGACGGCATCCGCTAACGCCGAAAAATCCACGCCATCGTCCACTTCCACCAACGCCCGCTCCGTCGCAAAGTTGACGAGGGCGCGTTTAACGCCCGTCACCTTTCGCAAGGCGTTGGCGACAGTTTCGGCGCAAGCGGCGCAATGCATCCCTTCAACGGTCAGGCTGTATCGGCGCGGCATCGCCTGTCAACTCCTTCCGTGCGGAAGGATGCCCTTTGCTGCCGAAAAGTTCGCCAAGTCAAGTCGCGCCTGAGCGACACATGTTGGAGTGGCTATCAGCCACGATGGCTGATGACGACACGCAAGTGACCGACGATGCGTCCGTCCAGCGTCTTGACGGGCGGTTGAACGAAATCGGCAAGTTCGTTCAGCGCGCTGTCAGGCAACCAACCGAGGTGACGAAGAAGCGCAAGGGTAGCGACGGGCGTGGCACGATGGTTGCCGTCTTGCACTTTGATGGCAATGGCGCGCCCGTCCCGAAACGCCCCCGCAAACAAACCTTCCGCCCCACCCTTGCCGACAAATTGCCCTTGCGTTGCGGCGATGAGTTGCGCGTTAAAGTGCCCTTTGCCCGCCACCATCTCAGGGTGCGTCACCATCGCTTCCGCCAAGCGTTTCGCCGCCGCACCGAAAGCGAAAGCACCCGTCACGAACCGATGGAACGCCAAAGCGATGCGATTTAGGGGCGATGCCCAAATCGGAGCGCCGCAGCCATCGGGGATGACCGTCGCCGTCAATCGTTCGTCCTCCGTCGCTGCCACCAACCCTTGGGCGATGAGTTGTTGAACGGGATGGGTCGGCTCGCAGTAACTGTCCAGCGGAGCACCAAGATGTTTGGCGGCAAGGAGCATGGCGGCATGCTTGCCCGAACAGTTTCCGTGCAAGCGAGACGGCTTCAAACCCTCGCCGATGAGTCGCTCCCGTTCGGCAGCATCAAAGGGCTCGTGCGTGCCGTTGCGCAAGTCCGTTTCTGTCAAGCCACCTTTTGCCAACATGCTTTGGACGACGGCGACATGCTCGGCGCTGCCCGCATGTGAGCCGCAGGCGATTGCCAACTCCTTTGGCGTCAACCCGAAGGCATCGGCAGCCCCTGTCGCCACGACAGCGATGGCTTGAAAGGGCTTCGCTGTGCTGCGCCAATAAGTCAGCCAATGAGCGTCTCCGAAAGTTGCCACCTTTTCGCCCCGTTCGTCCAAGGCGACAGCGTGGACGAGGTGGACGGCTTCGGCGATGCCGTTGCGGACAACTTCCACGCGGATTGGCGACAAAGTTCACCCCTCCGAAGGTTCAAAGTTGGGGGCGTCCTTGACGCACGCCCGCTTTTGACCGCTCTTTGCGGGTGAGTTCAAAGAGGGTGCGGATGAGTTCCGCTTCTTCGGGCGTCGCCTCAATCTTTCGGCGCGCCAAGACGCGCCGATGAATTTCAAGGGCACTGTCCAAAAGCAACTCAACGGCATCGCCCTGCCCACCGATGCTTTTCGCCCAGATGGTGAAACTGGGCACATCGTCCGTCGCCACGCCATGCAGGTGGCTGAAGATGCCGATGCGCTTGCCCGTGTAGATGAGGGTGCCGATGGAAGTTTTGACATGGTCGCCGATGAAGCAGCCGACTTTCGTGCCTGCGTCCACTTTGCCCTCGCCCTCAACGGTCACGCGGACGCTGCCGTAGGTGTCCTTCAGGTCGCTATTGGTCGTCAAAGCGCCCAAATTCACCCACTCGCCGACATAAGCGTGCCCCAGAAAGCCGTCGTGATACTTGTTGCTGTAGCCGTGAAGGATGCTCTCTTCCACTTCACCGCCGACGCGGCAGACATCGCCGATGTTGCTCCCCTCGCGGATTTTGCCCCCGACGATCCAAGTGCCCTTGCCGATGTAGGCGGGTCCTTCAATGCGGGTCGGCGGGTAAACGATGCTGCCGTCGCCGATGTAAATCGGTCCGTGCGTGACATCCAAGACGACCGTCGGATGGACGATGGCACCCTTGCCCAAGTAGACACGGGAAGCATCGCCGCCATAAATGACAGCGCCTTGCTCCAATTTCCCTTCGCTCTCCTTGCCCGCCGTCGCTAAAGCGAATTCGGCACTGATTAGTTCGGCGTTGTGGTCAATGAGTTGCCAAGGGTAGCGGAGCAAGAGAGCGTCGGTCACTTCCACACGACGGGACGCAGCATCCAGCAGGGTTTGCAAATCGGCATCGGTCAGCGGTTCGCCCTTTTGCAATGCGGGCAAAACTTTTGCCGTCGCCCGTTCGCCCAATGCGATGGCGAGCAACTCGTTGCCTTTCAGGTAAGCCGTCCCTTCTTCCAGTGCTGATGCCTGTGGTGCCAGTTCGGGCGTGACCAAAAGGCGTCCGTTGACAAACAGCGCGCTTTTGCCTTCCAACCTCTCCAGTTCGTTGACGAAGACGCCTTTCCATCTTCCCGTCCCTCGTCCCTTGTCCCTAATCCCGGTCAAGCAATGGCGCAAAGTCGGAGCAAGGTAGCGACGGGTGTGGATGTGGACTTCAAAGTCCTGCCAACCTGCTGCTTGGCATGCCTGCGCAACTTTCTCCCACAGCGGGAAGATGCCCGTCCGCAGAAGGCAGACGGGGCGCGTCCAAGTCAACGGCTTGAAATTCGTCCATCGTCCATCTTCAAAGAGCACGACCGCTTGCATCGTCCGTCCCCCTTCTTCAGTGATTTTGCGAGAGCGTTTTTGCGTGAAGGCATCAAAAAGCATGCCACAATCTCTACGGGTGGCGTTGCTATGCGGCGGATGATTTTTGGGCTCGGTGTGTTGGCGTTCTTTGCGTTGGTGGTCGGGTCATTTTGGTGGCTTCTGCCCAAATCGCCCATTGAAGGGGCTTTGCGGGCATTGTCAAGCCGCGATGGGGCGCAGCGGCGAAGGGCGTTGCGGGAGTTGCGGGACGCCCTGCCGAAAATGTCCTTGACACCTTCGCAACGGCAGCAACTGGCGGAGCGCTTGATTGCTTTGGCGGAAAACGACCCTGATGCGACGGTGCGGGTGAACGCCCTCGGTTTGTTGCCGATAGCGCAAGTGTCTGCCGCCACGATGCAACGGTTGGCACTTTCCGCTTTGCGCCGCTCGGCGGCGGAAGCGAGATGGGCGATGGAAGTTCTGCCCCAAGTCGCCGACGCAACGACTTGGACACGCTTGATGGACGCTTACGAGCGGGAAAAAAATCCCGTTCAGCGGGATCGTTTGACCCGATTGTTGCGTCACTTGCCGCCCAAGCATTGGGAGTGGCTTTGTGAGCGCCTCGGTCGTCAACCCGATTTGTGGCAACCTGTCTTGAAAGGTCTCAGCGAGCCATCTGAGCCGATGCGGAAGCAGTTGGTTGCGTGGGCGTTGAGTGGGCAAGGCGAAAAGCGCAAGGGCGCTTTATGGGTGCTTCAACAATTTCCGCCCCCGCCCGACGATGCCCTTCGCCTTGCGCCGCTGGCGAAGCATCCTGACAAGCGGGTGCGGGAGATGGTCTTTCGCATCTGGGCGCAAGTGCCCTCTAAAAAAATGCTCCCTCAGTTGCATGCGGCTTTGCGGGATGAGCCGATTGTCGCCTTCTGGGCGAGTCGGGCATTGCTTAAGTTGGGAGCGTTGCGCCCTGAAGAGGGACGGGTTTTGGTGAAGCGCCCCGATGCCTCGTTGCGAGCGCAAGGTATCTTGGCGTTAACGCCCTCCCACGATGAGCGGGATTGGCGGTTGCTGACGCAAGCGTTGCGCGATGCCGATTGGGAAGTCATCCGCAACGCCGCCGCGGCGTTGGCGGCAAAAGGCGAAAAAGGGCTGTCGGTGGTCTTAACGGCTTACCGCACTGAAACGCGCCCCGAACGGCGGACCGCATTGCTGTCGGGTATTTGTGGCGTCGCTCATCCGCAAGTGATTGCGGTGTTGGTGGAAGCGTTGAAGGGTGGCGATTGGCGCGAACGAGCCGTTGCCATGTCGGGCTTGGCAATGTTGAAAGACAAAGCCTTGCCCGCTATCCAGCAACTGACGAAATCGTCCGAACGCAAAGCCCGTTTGGCTGCCGTTGACGCTTTAAACGCCATCGGGACGAAAGAAGCGATGCGTTTGCTGCTCCAAATGGCGCGAGACGATGGCGACCATCAAGTTCGGGCGGAAGCCTTGACGGTTTTGAGCCGACGGCGCATCAAGGAAGCGGTGCCGTCGTTGGCGGAAGCGTTACATGCTGGCGATGCGGAATTAGCCGCTGCCGCTGCCTTCGGGCTTGTCTACTACGGCGAACAAGGGCGGGGTATTTTGCGGGAAGCATTGCGCTCCAACAACCCGACGACGCGGCAAGTTGCCGCTCGCGCCCTTGCTTCCGTCGGTGATCGGGCGGGTGTGAGCGAGTTGGCGAAGCGGCTGTCACCCGACCTTCCCGAAGACCAACGCATCGCTTTGCTCCAAGCCTTAGCCAAATCAGGCGACCAGAAAGCGTTGGACGAACTCCTTGCGCTTTTGGGCAGCGACCGACCGCTCACGCGCTTGCGGGCTCGGGCGGCTTTGTTCGGCGTCGGCGGGCTGGCAGTGCCCGCTTTGCTGCGGGCGTTGGAGAGCGACGACCCGAAATTGAAGGCAGAAGCGGCTTGGTTGCTGGGAGCATGGCGAATTGCGAGCGCCCGCGAAAAATTGGTGCGCTTGACCGCTGACCCCGACCCGCAAGTGCGCGCCGCTGCCCAAAGAGCGCTGGCTCGGTTGGACGAGTTGCCCGTGCCGTGAGAAAAGGAGCGAAGGGCGATGCTGGAAGTTGGCATCATCGGGTTGCCCAATGTCGGCAAGTCCACGCTCTTCAACGCCCTCACCCGCGCCCACGCAGCGGTGAGCAATTACCCCTTTTGCACCATTGAGCCCAACGAAGCCGTCGTCGCCGTCCCTGACTTGCGTCCTTACGAGTTGGCTCGCTTGGTCGGTCAAGAACGGGTCGTCCCTGCCACTTTCAAGTTCGTGGACATCGCTGGCTTGGTGCGCAACGCCCACAAGGGCGAAGGCTTGGGCAATCAGTTCCTCAGCCACATTCGCGGCGTGGACGCCCTCGTCCAAGTCGTCCGCTGTTTTACCGACCCGACGGTCATCCATGTGGAGACGACCGTTGATCCCGTGCGGGATGCAGAAATCGTGGAGTTGGAGTTGACTATGGCGGACTTAGAGTTGGTGGAGCGGCGATGGCAGCGGGTCAGCAAGGTGGCGCAAAGCACGGGCGACCCCGACGCCAAGGCGGAAGCGGCAGCATTGGCGAAAGCCCGCGAGCATCTGAACGCAGGACAACCCCTGCGGACTTTGGACTTGACAAAAGAGGAGCGGGAGCGCCTGAAGCCTTACCAACTGCTCACCCTCAAACCGATGTTGCTGGTCGGCAATGTGGATGAGACGGCGGAGAGCCACGAGATTTTTGCCCATTTGCAAACTTGGGCAAGCGAGCGAGGATTGATGGCGCTGCCCATCAACGCCAAACTGGCGGCGGAGTTGGCGGAACTAAGCGAAAGCGACGCCGCTGAACTGGCGGAACTTTACGGCGACGAAGCGAAGGCGTTGGAGCGGCTCATTCGCGCTGCCTTCTCGTTACTAAATGTCGTCGTCTTCTTCACACCTGTCGGGAAAGAAGTGACGGCGTGGGTCGTCCCCCGAGGAACGCCCGTCATCAAGGCGGCGGGCAAAATCCATTCGGACATGGAAGCGGGTTTTATCCGCGCCGAAGTCATCCCCTTTGAGCGGCTGAAGGAAGCGGGATCGTGGGATGCCGCCAAAGAGAAAGGTTGGGTGGAAATCAAAGGCAAGGACTACGAAGTGCAAGACGGCGATGTCATCGTCATCCGCTTCCAACCGCCTCAAAGAAGGTGATGGCAGCAAGGGGTGAGGCTTGGAGCGTCCGTTAAGCGTTGGCACTGCCTCTATCTTGACAAAATTTGAGGGCGGTGATGGGCGGTGATGGAACGGCAGATGTTGCTGCGACAACTTCCCGCCGTGCACGAGGTTTTGCAAACGGAAACGGCGCAACGGTTGTTGCAAAGCATTCCTCGCCCCTTACTGACGGAAGCCATCCGCAAGGCGCTGGACAAAGTGCGCCAACAAATCTTGCAAGGCGATGGGGCAAAAGTGCCGACGGCGGAGGAAGTGGCGGCGCAAGCCCAAGGAGTTTTGTGGCGGGAAGTCGTCCCTTTGATGCCCCGCGTCATCAACGCCACAGGCATTATCGTCCACACGGGTTTGGGACGCTCCCTTCTTTCCCAACGCGCCGTCCGACGGTTGGTGGAAGTGGCGACGCATCCTTGTGCGTTAGAAGTGGACGAAGTGACGGGAGAACGAAGTTTTCGCGATTTGCGGGTAGAGAAGTTGCTTTGCCTTTTGACAGGTGCGGAGGCAGCGACGGTCGTCAACAACAACGCCGCTGCCGTTTTGCTCATCCTCAACACACTGGCGGAAGGACGAGAGGTCATCGTCTCTCGGGGCGAGTTGGTGGAGATTGGCGGAAGTTTTCGTATCCCTGAAATTTTGCGCAAGAGCGGGGCGACGCTGGTGGAAGTCGGCACGACGAACAAGACCCGCCTGAGCGATTACGAGTGCGCCATCACCGAAAGGACGGCGTTGCTGTTGAAAGTCCACCAGAGCAACTTCCGCATCATCGGCTTCACCGAGCAGGTGCGTTTGGACGAGTTGGTCGCTTTAGGGCGAAGGCACAACTTGCCTGTCGTGGAAGATTTGGGCAGTGGCGCACTCACCGATGTGTCGCGGGTGGGCATTGAAAAAGAGCCGTTGGTGCAAGAGAGCGTGAAGGCAGGGGCGGATTTGGTCAGTTTCAGCGGCGACAAGTTGCTGGGTGGTCCACAAGCAGGCATCGTCGTCGGACGCAAAGAGTTGATCGCTGCGCTGCGCCGAAACCCGCTTTATCGTGCCTTCCGATGTGACAAGTTGACTTTCGCCGCCTTGGAAGCGACGCTGCTGAGTTACTTTGACGAAGAGGCAGCATGGCGGGAAATTCCGACACTGCAACAAATTGCCTTGAGCCAGGCAGAACTAAAGCGTCGGGCGCGGAAGGTGTTGCGATGGCTGGAGCGATTTGGGATGCCGAAGGAAGCGATGAGTTTGCGACCATCCACCTCCCAAGTCGGCGGTGGCGCCTTACCCGACCAATTTTTGCCGACTTGGTGCATCGTCATCACGCCCCGAGAGGGCGACAGTGCCGAGGCGTTGGCGCAACGGTTGCGGTTTGGCAACCCCTCCGTTTTCTGTCGCATCCAAAAAGACGCCCTTTGGTTTGACCTGCGGACAGTGTTGCCTGAGGAGTTGCGGGAACTGACAGAGCGCATCGCAGCGGCGTGGCAAGGGGAAAGTGTCGGCATGTGAACTGAAGCATTGCCGTCAAGGGTTAGACGGCATAAAATCACGGCAACCCTTGACGAAAACACAGAGGGGGCGAAACGATGCGACTGGGATTGGTCACTTACAACATCGCCAAAGATTGGGACTTGGAGACGCTCCTTCAAGTGTGCGAAACGGTCGGGATAGAGGGCGTGGAGTTGCGGACGACCCATCGGCACGGCGTGGAACCGACTTTGTCAGCGGAGGAGCGGCAAGGGGTGCGCCAACGCTTTGAGCAAACGAGGGTGAAGTTGGTCGGCTTGGGCACGACTTGTGAATTTCATTCGCCTAACCGCGACGAATTGCAGCGCCAGATAGAAAAAGCAAAGCAGTTCATCGTTTTGGCGCATGATGTCGGGGCAGTGGGCGTGAAGGTGCGTCCCAACGCGTTGCCTGAGGGTGTCCCGAGGGAGAAAACGATCCGTCAAATTGGCGAGGCTCTAAGAGAGTTGGGCGATTTTGCGACGGGCTTTGGGATTGAAGTTTGGCTGGAAGTGCATGGACGGGGCACAAGCGATTTGAGCGTTATTCAAGCCATCATGGAGGTCGCCCATCACCCGCAAGTTGGCGTTTGCTGGAACTCCAATCGCGAGGATGTCGTGGACGGTTCGGTCAAGGCGAATTTTGAGAAGGTGCGCCAATGGGTTCGCCACGCCCACATCAACGAGTTGTGGCGGGAAGATTACCCTTGGCGGGAACTTTTCGGGTTGTTGCGAGAGGCAAACTACGAGGGTTGGACGATGGCGGAAATTCCTGAAAGTTCGGATGCCGTTCGGTTGCTGCGCTACTATCGGGCACTCTGGCGAGAACTGACGCGTCCGTGACAAGGTTGTCGCTCAATGGACAGAGGGATGGCGCTTAAAGGAGGTGTCTTTTGTGGGAAGGTTTGAGGCATTGGCGTTGGTGGCGGTGCTCTGCGTGGGGATAGCGAGGCAGGGGATGGCACAAGTTTCCGCTTGGGCTCAGCACACCGTCCAGAAGGGCGAGACACTTTCGGCGTTGGCGCACCGCTACCAAACGACCGTTGACCAGTTGGTGAGGTTGAACGGTTGGCAGAAGCCGCACTCCTTGCGACCTGGAGAGCGCATCAAAGTGCCCCTTAAGTCCCGTCAACCTGCCTCTCCTTCTCAACCGCCAAGCCGACCCCCGCTGCCGCCGAAGGCAACGGCTCAAAGCGTTTTGGGAAGCAGGAAGGCAATGTCTTCTTTGCCGCGCCACCGCCTTCTTCTCGTGACTGTTGGGAAAGCAGTGGCGTTGAAGGTTCCGAAGTTGCGGTCGGTGAGCGTGGCAGCGCCCGAAATCGCCGATGTGCAAGTGTTGACCGCAGACACTTTGGGCGTGCTGGGCAAAAAAGTTGGCAACACTTCCCTCATCGTCGTCACCTCTCAGCAAACGCTGATGTGGGAAGTGCAAGTGATGCCTGAACCCTTTTTGAAGGAGCGACTGCAACGCCTCATCGGGCTGCCGACGGTCACCGTAGAAGTCGTCAAGGATGCCATCGTTCTGACGGGCACTGTCCCGACCCAAAGGGATCGGGAAAGGGTAACGGCGTTAGCGCGCCTTTTTGCGACGACCGTTTTGGACTTGCTTCGGGTGGAAGAAGCGCCCAAACCGCCTCAACCTGCTTTGCCATCGCCTGAAGAGATGGAGCGAGCCATTGGCATTCAAGGCGTCAAAGTGCGCGTCGTCGGCGACACCGTCGTTTTAGAGGGAACGGTGGCGACAGCGGATGCGGCGACCCGCGCCGAAAAAGTTGCCGCTCTGTTAGCCCCCAAAGTCGTCAACCTGCTCCAAGTGCGTCCCCTTTCCGCCGATGAAGTGCGAGCCCTTATTGCCCTCCCGACCGTTCAAGTGCGCGAGACACCCGAAGCGTTGGTGCTGGAAGGAACGGTCGCAACGCCCGAAGACCTTCAGCGCCTCAACGAAATCGTCGCCCAAGCCCGCCGCAAAGTCGTCAATTGGGTCAAGGTCGTCCCACCCCCTGCCCCGCCGACAGTTCCTTTCGCCCAAAAAGTCAAGGACGCCATCGGCATCCCGACCGTGGAAGTGCAAGGCGATGAGAAGGGATTGATTTTGACGGGCACGGTCGCCACGCAAGCGGAAAAAGAACGCGCCTTGCGCATCGCTCGCTTCATGTTGGGTTTGCCTCCTGTGCCGTCGCCGACGCCGTCTTCGGCTCCGACAACGCCCCTCGTCATGCCCGGAGTAGGCGTTACCCCTTTGCCGACAGCGCCAACGGGTGCACCACCAATTGGCGTCGCAGCGGAACCAAAGTTGCTGGATTTGTTGGAAGTCAAAGGCGGCAAACAAATCCGTGTGGAGTTGCGGGTGCTGGAAATCAACCGCAACGCCCTCAGAGACCTCGGCATCAACTTCCCCGCTTTGGCAGCGCCGGGCGTGGCGATCGGTCAAGCCCCTAACCTTGCGACGGGCGGAGTGACAGGCATCGCTCAACGGACGCCCATTCAAGCCCTTTTGCAAGCCTTAGAACAGCGCAACATCGCCCGAACCTTATCGGCGCCCAGCGCCGTCGTTTTGAGCGGTCAAGAGGCACGGTTCAATGTCGGCGGAGAAGTGCCCATCCCCGTCGCCACTTTGGCGCCCGGCATCGGGACGACGACGGCGGTAGAGTTCCGTCCCTTCGGCTTGGTGATGAGCGTCCAGCCGACGGTAGAACCCAGCGGGAAAATTCGTCTTTCAGTGAACGCCGAAGTCAGCGAACTGGATTTCACCATCGCCGTGACCATCGGTGGAGCAAATATTCCCGGCACCCGAACCCGCAAAGCCAGCACCCAAGTGGAGTTGGCATCGGGAGAAACTTTGGTCATGAGCGGACTGGTGCAACGGGTGACGCAAGAAATTGTCAACCGCGTGCCCTTGCTCAGCAAAATCCCCATCTTGGGTGAACTGTTCACCAGCCGCCGCTTCCAACAAGGTGAGACGGAATTGGCGATTTTGGTCACGCCCGTTTTGGTGGAACCGAGAGAGCAATGAAGACCCTCAAGGCGGTCGGTGGAAAAGAGCGGCGAGGGCTTCTTTCAACGGACGCCGACGGATAGGCTTAGAGACAACGGCATCAGCGCCTTGAGGCTTGACTTCCCCACCCCACCCCGTCATGACGATGACGGGCGTTGAAGGAGAACGCTTTTTCACGAGGCGAAGCAACTCTACTCCGTTCATTCGGGGCATTCCCAAGTCTGTCAAAACGGCGTCAAAGGGCTGTCCCTGCGATAAAGCGGCTTCAAAAATCGCCAACGCGGTCTCCCCGTCGCCCGCTGTCACCACTTGATGCCCCTCTTGTTGCAACATCGTCGCCAAAGAGAGACGAACGGCGGGGTCATCGTCCACGATCAAAAGGCGCAAAGGAGGCAATGTCGGCTCTAAGGCAACCACCGGCACTTTCCCTGTCACGACCCGCAAAGGGAACAAAAGCCGCACCATCGTCCCAACGCCGAGGGCGCTTTCTACTTCCACGCTCCCGTCATGTCGCTCCATCGTCCCGTAGACCATCGCCAATCCCAACCCCGTCCCTCGTTCGCCTTTGGTCGTGAAGAAAGGCTCAAAGGCTCGGTGTCTCGTTTCCTCATCCATGCCAACGCCTGTGTCGGTGACTTCCACGAACGCCCATTCATCCCGCCGTCCCGTCCGAAGGATAATCGTGCCTTGCAAGGTGCCCTTTGCCATGATGGCATCTACGGCGTTGAAGATTAAGTTGGTCAAGGCTTCCCGAATTTCCGCCCCGATGCCAGCGATAGGCGGCAATGTCTCGTCCAATGCCAACCGCAAGTCAATGGTGATGCCTTCCCGTTGGGGCATGTCATACCAGCGAGGCTTGGTCAAATCCACCACTTGCCGCACAGTTTCGTTCAAGTCAACGGGTTCAAATTCCTCCTGAAGGCTACGAGGGCGATAAAAGGCTCTTAAGCGGTTGATAATGCGCACCAAGTCGTCTATGGCGGTTTGCATCTGCTGGGCTATTTGGCGGACGGGAGGGTCGCTGTGCTCTTGCAACATTTCGGTGAAAGCGACGATGGGAACAAGGGCGTTGTTGACATCATGAACGATGCCGCTTGCCATCTGCCCCAACGCCCGCAACCGTTCTTGTTGGGCGAAGGTCAATTGGGCGCGTTGCAACTCCTCGTAGGCGCGCCGTAAATCGGCAAACAAACGGGCATTGTGGAAGGCGACGGCTAAATGCTCACAAAGGGCGTTGACAAACTCTCGGTCGGCATCGTCAAAACCCAACGCTTCAGGACGCCCTTTCACCAACATCCCTAACAACTCGTCGCCCGAACAGATGGCTTGACAAAGAAGAGAACGGCAGCCCGCCTTAAGGAGTTGTCGGGCAAAGGGCAAATCGGAGTGGGCGACATCGTTGATGAGAAGGCTTCCCGCCAAAGCCCCTGTCTCCTTTCGCAAGGCGTCAGCGAAAGGAATTTCGTCGGCAGGGATAGGCTTGCCCCTCTCAATGCCCAACGCCTTAAGCGGTGGCTCGGCAAGGGCATTTGACTCCAGCAAGATGAAGGTGTCGCCAGCAGGGTCATAGGCAAACAACGCCCGCATCGTTCCCGGCAAATGAGCATCCAGCGTCTCTATGGTGACTTTGGCGATGCTGGCGATGTCCAACCGTTGGGTCGCCGATTGGGCGATTTGATTGAGGACGGCAAGGCGTGCCGCTTGGTGGCGCAACTCTTGAAGGTGCCGCTGCACTTCCGCCTCCGCTGTCACTTGGGCAGTGATGTCTTGCAGCATCCGAACGACGAACAGAGGCTCACCGCTATCATCCCGAACGACAGCGCTACTTAACACGACCGTCACGATTTGCCCGTCGGAGCGGACATAACGCTTGCGCATGGTGTAACTGTCCCGTTCCCCTCGCAGCAAAGCGTCAAAAAGGCGTTCGTCTTCGGCAACATCGTCAGGATGGGTGACATCCACGAAACGGCTCTTTGCCAGTTCCGCTTCGGAGCGCCCCAATATCTTACACAGTTGACGGTTGACGAAAATGGGACGCTTGTCGGGAGTGACAAGAGCGATACCGATAGGAGCGTTTTGCAACAATTGCCCCAAAACATAACTCGTCGCCCCATCTGCCAAAACCGAGTGGGAGGTAGCGATGACACCGACGATATCGCCCCGCTCGTTTTTAAGGGGAATGCTGCGCCATTCACAGAGCACCATCCGACCATCTTTCGTTCGGTTGGCACTCACATGCGTTGCGCTTATCCCTTTCAGGACGCGCTCTATCACAGATGCTGCCCGCCCTTGCATCTCCTTGGGCACTAAGAGTGTCCATGATAAGCCCAGCACTTCCTCTGCTGTCCAACCGAACAAGCGAGTGGCTTCGCCGTTCCACCAACAAATGCGCCCCTCCTTATCTAACACGACCACTACTGCGGGCAATTGTTCTAAGACGGCTTGCAGTGGCGGTCGCTCCATATGCCGTCTCCCCTTCAACGATAAGGTTGCTTAAATTGTGATGTGACCGAAGGGAAAAGGGAAGGCAGAGGAGGTAGCGGCAGCGCACTTGCGTTTCCGATTGGGCGAGGGATGTTGGTTGTGGGAAGTTTTAGCGCCTTTATGGAGCGAAAGGCGCTCTGGGCGGGCTCATCTTCTCAATGCCGCTCCGATGCGCTCCATGGCTTCGCTAATAACGGCATCGGGATAGGTGAGGGAGATGCGGAAATAGCCTTCTCCCGCAGGACCATAACCGCCGCCGGGCGTGACGGCGACATGGGCGCGCTCCAAAAGGAAGGTCGCAAATTCCTGTGAGTTGGCAAACCCGTCGGGAATGGGCGCCCACACATACAGCGTGCCCTTAGGCGCTTCCACTTGGATGCCTGCTTGTCGTAGGGCATGCACGACGAAATCCCGCCGCCGCTGATAAGTGTCCACGACGGGACGGATAATGGAGGCATCTTGGCAGAAAAGGTGCAACGCTTTCGCCCCTGCCCGTTGGATGGGACGAAAGATGCCACTGTCAATGTTGTCCTTGACCGTCGCCAGCAACCGCACCGCTTCCGAGTTGCCGACCGCCCAACCGATGCGCCAACCTGTCATCGCAAAAGGTTTGCTCAGCGACCCAAATTCAATGGCGACTTCTTTGGCGCCAGGCACTTGCAAGATGCTCGGTGCCACATAGCCGTCGTAAGTGATGTCCACATAGGCAGCATCGTGGCAAATCAGCAAACCGTGTCGGCGGGCAAAGGCAACAGCCTCAGCGAAAAAGTCCAGCGTCACGCAGGCAGTGGTCGGATTGTTGGGGTAGTTCAGCCAGAGCAACTTCGCCCGCTTCAAAACTTCCGAGGGGATGGCAGAGAAATCGGGCGTCCAATTTCGGTCGGCGAGCAACGGCATCGGGTAACTTTCCGCCAATGCCAGCAATGCCCCAATCTTGTAGACGGGATAGCCCGGCTCTGGCACCAAAGCGACATCGCCAGGGTCAAGGTAACACAACGCGATGTGAGCGATGCCCTCCTTAGAACCGATGAGAGGAACGATTTCCGATTGCGGGGCCAACTCCACGCCGAAGCGATGGCGGTAATACTGGGCGACCGCGTTGGGAAAAGCATCCAACGGCCAATCGCTGCCATAACGGAATCGGTCGGGGTCATGGACATCCGTTACCGCTCGCACCAGTTCCAGCACCACCAGGTCAGGCGTTGGGACATCGGGGTCGCCGATGCCCAGGCTGATGACCTGAACGCCTTTCGCCCGCAACTCCCGCACCTTTGCTCCGATAGCGGAGAACAGATACGGACCCAGTTGGGTCATTCGCCGTGACGGTTGCGCCATTTCAGTGACCTCCTTTATCGTTCCTTTGGCAAGGTCGTCGTTAGAAGGGCAAAAGCGGTTCGGCGAAATTATAATCTCTGCCGACACGCGATGGGAGCGTGCAAATTGGTTGAAGGGGTGATTAGGGATGGCGAAGTTGGGTTATGACGACACGCCTTTTTTGCCGGGGTCTCCATGGCGGGTGCACGATGGCAACCGTCCTCAACCGCCCGTCGTTACGCCGGGCAAAACTTTCGGTGAGCCACCATCGGATGCCGTCGTGCTTTTTGATGGCACGGATTTGTCCAAGTGGCGGAGCGTCAAAGACGGCGGTCCTGCCCGTTGGAAGGTAGAAAACGGCTACATGGAGGTTGTCCCGGGAACGGGCGACATCCAAACCGTTGAAGAGTTTGGTGACTGCCAGTTGCATCTTGAATGGATGGCGGAGTTCCCGCCAAAGGCGGAGGGGCAAGGGCGAAGTAACAGCGGCGTCTTCTTGATGGGTCGCTACGAAATTCAGGTGCTGGACTGCTACCAAAACATCACCTACCCTGATGGCACGACGGCGGCTATCTACGGTCAATATCCGCCGCTGGTTAACGCTTGTAAGCCACCGGGCGAATGGCAAACCTACGACATCATCTGGATTGCGCCTCGCTTTGACGATAGGGGCAAGTTACTCCGCCCCGCCTACTTGACGGTTATTCACAACGGTGTCGTCGTGCATTACCACACGCCCTTGTTGGGACCGACAGGGCACCGCATCCTTCCCGAGTATGAGCCCCATCCGCCAGTCGGACCGCTGCGGTTGCAAGATCACGGCGACCGTGTCCGTTACCGCAACATTTGGTATCGCCCGTTGCGAGGTTATGACGGCGAACCCGAATGGCATCCCGCCATCTACGAGATGGGCGACCAGTGAAGGGGCAAACGGGTCAATCAAACTGGCGCAAAAAGCGCAGGTCGTTTTCGTAGAAGAGGCGGATATCGTCAATGCCGTAACGGAGCATCGCCAACCGTTCCACGCCCATCCCGAAGGCGTAGCCTTGCCATCGTTCTGGGTCGTAGCCGACATTTTCCAGCACGGCAGGGTGAACCATGCCGCAACCGAGGACTTCCAACCAACCCGTCTGCTTGCAAACGGGGCAACCTGAACCCTTGCAGAAAACGCAACTGACCAACACTTCGGCACTCGGCTCGGTGAAGGGGAAATGGTGGGGGCGAAGACGAATTTGCACCCACTCGCCGAAGAAGCGTCGGGCAAAGGCGTAGAGCGTGCCTTTCAGGTCAGCGAAGGTGACTTCTTCGTCCACCAGCAACCCTTCCACTTGGTGGAAGACGGGCGAGTGGGTGCGGTCAAAGGGATCACGCCGATAAACGCGCCCGGGCGAAACGATGCGCACAGGCGGTCGGCGGCTTTCCATCGTTCGGATTTGCACTGCCGAAGTTTCCGTCCGCAACAGCATCTCATCGGTGATGTAAAAACTGTCGTGGTCATCGCGGGCGGGATGGTCGGGCGGGATGTTGAGGGCGATGAAGTTGTGCCATTCGTCCTCCACTTCGGGACCGTCCACGACTTCAAAGCCCAAATCGGTGAAGATGGCGCAAATTTCGTTGATGGTCAAAGTCAGCGGGTGCAAACCGCCGGGCATCCAGAAGCGTCCGGGCAAGGTGACATCCAAGCGTTCTTTTGCCAACCGCTGTTGCAACACTCGCTGGCGCAACTGCTCTTCCTGCTGGCGGAAGGCTTCTTCCAGCCATTCTCGCAAGGCATTGGCTTCAACGCCGACGACTCGGCGTTCCTCGGGGGGCAGTTGGGCGAGGGAGCGCAAGAGAGCGTTCAGTTCGCCCTTGCGCCCCAAAAATTGCCGACGGATTTCTTCCAACGCTTCTGGCGTCTCAACGGCTTTCAGGGCGGCTTCCGCTTTCGCCCGCAGTCGGCGCACTTGCTCCAGCAACTCTACCGTTTGCATCGCTCTTTCCGCCTCCGTTGCCAATTTTACGACGCACCCTTGATAGTTTGCGCCCGTTCTTTGATCAACGCCCTCAGTTCATCCACGCGGAAGGGCTTGTGCAAGATGGGGACGCCCCATTCCTCTGATGCCCGTTGGACAGCGGGGTGCAAGAAATCACCCGTCATCAACACAAAGCGCCCTCGCAAATGGGGTTTGTTGGCTTGAAGCCACTCGTAAACTTGTTCGCCGTTGACCTTCGGCATCTTCAAGTCGCACAAAATCAAATCGTAGTCCCTTTGGGCGAGGGCATTGATGGCTGCATCGCCATCATTGACAAGGGTCACTTGGTGTCCCTCGCGAACGAGAAGGGCTTGCAAGGTCGTCGCTAAAGGCATTTCGTCCTCCACGACTAAGATTTGCATGGGCATAGGAGGCTCTTGGGGGGATGAGCGGGAAGGGGCTTGGGAGGCAGAAATTGCAGGCGTCGTCTCGCAAGGGGCAACAGGTAACTCCACAATGAAGCGGGCACCACCTTCGGGTCGGTTTTCGGCACGGATGCGCCCGCCATGCCCTGTCACGATGCCGTAAGCGATGGTCAACCCTAAACCTGCCCCTTTCCCCACCGTCTTGGTCGTGAAGAAGGGGTCAAAAAGATGGGGCAAATACTCGGAGGGAATGCCAGGACCTGTGTCGTCCACCCAAAGCCTTACCATCGCCCCATCTACGCCCGTTCGGATGGTCAGTTGCCCTCCGCCCTGATTTGCCATCGCGTCGTGGGCGTTGTTGATGAGGTTGAGGAGCACTTGTTGCAGTTGGGTGGCATCGCCCATGACCGATGGCAAGGGGTCACGCAACTGCAATTGCACGGAAATATTGGCACTGCGCAACCGATAAGCGACCAATCCGATGACCTCTTGAACGAGGCGGTTGAGGTCTATGGGCACTAACTCTTGAGGACGAGGGCGGGCGAAGGTCAAAAGGTTGCGGGTGATACGCCCAATGCGCAAGGCTTGCTCGTAAATCATCCGAACCATAGGACGGTGGGTTTCCTCAGAGAGGTTTTCCAGCAGCAGTTCTGCCATCCCGACGATCGCATTGAGGGGATTGTTGATTTCGTGAGCGACCCCGGCTGCCATCTGACCTAAGGTCACCAATCGTTGGGTTTGCTCCAACAACTGCTGGGCTTGTCGTTCCTGCGTCACATCACGAAGGGTGTGGATGACCCGTCGCAAAGTGTTCCCTTTGAAGGATGGATAGGCTCGCACGACAAAGATGCGCCCATCGGGCAAGGAAAGTTCTTGCATCACCCATTGCCCTTGCCGAAGGGCGGCTTCAAAGGGGCAACTCATCCCCTCCGCGTTGGGATGAAGGGCTGACCAACATTTTTGCCCGACCAGACGGTCAAGAGGGCAACCCAGCAACTCCCCTAACGCCCGGTTGGCTCGGACGATGGTGAAAGTGTCGTCCAAGATAGCAATGCCTGTGCCGATCGTGTCGTAAGTGAGTTCCCAATCAGCATTGGCTTGGGCGAGGGCATCGGCTTTCTCCAACAACTCACGGTTGAGCCGCAGTAAATCCGTCAGGTCATGAAAAGTGCACCAAATCGCCTGTAATCGGTTTCCTTCGTAAACGCCGAAGGAACGACATTCACCGTAAGCGATTCGCCCATCAGCGGTCTTAACGCGGAAGGCTGCCGCTGGCACCGCTTCACCCCTTTTCAATGCCGCTAACCGTCGCTTAAATGGCTCATGGTCTTCAGGGGGCAAAAAGGTTGTGGCGGGCTTGCCGATGACTTCTTCAGGGCGGTAACCGTAAATGCGCACTTTGGGACTGACAAACTGCACCGTCCCGTCAGGGTCAAACTTGAGGATGATGTCAGCACTAATTTCCGCCAATTGACGATGTAGCCATTCTGCCTGTCGCAAGGCTTTTTGCGTCCGTTGGGCGCGATAAAAGACAGCGCCGACCAACGCCGTCAAGGTTGCCAAGACCCCGAAGAAGGCTGCCGCTGCCTGCCCAAGGGTTCGCTCATAGGCAGCGGCAACGGCAGGGTCGGGATAGGTTTTAAGGGGTTGACGGGCGACTTGATAGAAGCCGAAAACCAACCCACCCCAAACCCCAATGGCTATCAACACCCCGCCGACCACGCGAAGGGCTATCGGATCAAAGCGCTTCAATGGCGTTCCCCTCCATCGGTCGCAAAGTCCTGCGCTTTTATTATCGGCGAGGACAAGGGATTTTTGTGGGATGTCTCTCAACCTCGCAATGGAAGGGGGCAGGCGTCAATGGGTGACGGCGGCTATCAAAAGCCAATCGTCTCCTAACTTACGCCAACGCCCTTCGGTCAGTCGCAACGCCTCTGCCAGTCTTTCAACGCCCTCACCGCCGACGGCTGGCACTGCCTCCCGCCCCCCAATCAACAAAGGAGCGATGAACAAGGCGAGGCGGTCTACAAGGCGTTGGGTGACGAATGACCCTGCCAGTTCGCTTCCACCTTCCACCAACACGCTCATGATGTCTCGCTCAGCAAGCCGTCGCAGCAATGCCACCAAATCCACCCGTCCTTTTTCGTCCGCAGGCAACCGCCAAACTTCTGCCCCCGCTCTGCGCAGTGTTTCCACCCGCTCCTCAGGGGCATTTTCGGTCACTGCGATGATGCAGGGCGTTTCGGCAGCATGGATGACTTGTGCCGTCAAAGGCGTTCGGGCTTGGCTGTCGGCGACGATGCGGATGGGTTGTTTCACTTTGCCCTTGACCAGCCGCACCGTCAATTGGGGGTCATCCGTCAGCACTGTCCCGACACCGACCATGACGGCATCATGCTCGTGGCGCAAGCGATGGGCGTAACGGCGCGCTGCTTCTCCCGTCAGCCACCGAGATTGGCGCGTTTTGGTCGCTAACTTCCCGTCGGCGCTCATCGCCAGTTTCAAAGTGATGAAGGGCAACCGTTGTGTGATGAATTTAGCGAAGGGAGCAATCAGTTCTTTCGCTTGCGCCTCCAGCACACCGACGGTCACTTCTATGCCTGCTTGCCGCAACCGTTCAATGCCCCGCCCATTGACCAACGGGTTGGGGTCAACGGTGCCGACGACGACGCGTCGGATGCCTGCCGCTAAGATTGCCTGCGTGCAAGGGGGCGTCCGCCCGTAATGGTCGCAAGGTTCCAGCGTCACATAGAGCGTCGCCCCTTTTGCCCGTTCGCCCGCTTTTGTCAAGGCGACAACTTCGGCGTGAGGTTTCCCTGCCCCTTCATGGACGCCTTCGGCAATCAAAACGCCATCCTTGACGATCACGGCGCCAACGGGTGGGTTAGGTGAAGTCCAACCGACTACCCGTCGGGCAAGGCGCAAAGCATGGCACATCCAGAATGCGTCATCCGTCATGGCGTCCATCTCCCGATGGCTCTTTCCCTACCATCCGTCGCAACTCTTCGCCCAATTGCTGGTAAAGTTCCCTCCGCCGACGCAATTGCTCGCCCATCACCCAACGCCAATCCCGAATTGCCATGACGACGAGGACGAGGACAGCGATGGGCGCTAACGCCAGAAAAACTGTCCAGTAGCGGATGGCGCTGAGGCGGTCGGGGAAGCGGATGAGGTAAAGCCCAGCGAACATCCCCGCAAAAATCGCCAAAAGCAACCCCAAACCCACGAGCCGCCAAAGGAAACGCGTGGGTGTTAGGATGCTGCGCCGTCGGGCATAATTGCTCACCTCCCAAAGAAGGGCGGTAATGACCAAAGCCATCATCGCCAGCAAGATGACAGCACCGAGGGGTGACAAAGTTGTTGGCGGCATATCTTTTCGCCCCCGTTTAGGACAGGATGCTGCACAACCTGCCGATGAAACCGACTAACATGTTGACGCAGCCCTCAAGGGAGCGAAGAGAGCCCTTCAAAACTCTCAGGATGCCCTACACTTTTGGGTCGGATGACCTTTGCCTAACTCACACGACTTTCCGTCATGCCTTTCCATCGCTACGGGAGAAGGAGGGTGTCAAGGATGCGATGGAGCCTTTTGTTGGGGCTGACCCTTTTAGCGCCGATGGGCTGGGGGCAGTCCCCCTCTTCTCAACCCAGCAAGCCGTTGGTGCTTTCAGGGACGGTCAACTTGGTCGCCGCCGCCAACGGCGGCAGCATCGTCAAGTTCACCAGCCAATTGGACGACGATGCTTGGAGTGTCCGCAACCTCATTGACGGCAAAGTTTGGGATGGTCGCCCACCCCAAACAGGCAGCAATGGTTGGGCATCTAAGGATGCCAAGTTCCCGCAGGAAATCGTCTTCGCTTTTCGCAACCGCGAGGTCAAACTCATCAACAAAGTCGTCTTGGACACGACCATCCCTGACCCCACTTTCGTCGGACGGGCGGCTCGCGACTTTGAAATCTGGGTCACGACTGACCCCGACCCCGAAAAAGCCACATGGAAGTTAGTGCTCATCGGCACCTTGCGCAACGAGAAGCAACGGCAAGAGTTTTACTTCATCCCCACAGAGGCACGCTTCGTCAAACTGCGTATCCTCAGCAATCACGGCAGTGACCGCTATGTCGCCTTGGGCGAGTTTGAAGTCTACGAGGCGACGCAAGGAATTGCCGTCTTGGACCAACTGATCGCCCGCTTGGAGCAACTTTTAGCCGACCTGAAACGCTACCGCGACCAACTCGCTGAACAAGGCTTGCGGGCAGTGACGGAAGGTTCGGAAGGCAAAACAAATGAGCCCGCTAAAGGGGAGGAAAAAAGCGAACCGAAAGGGCGATGAAGTTTGCCCGCCGCTTTGTGAAAGGGGTGAGGCGCAATGCGCTGGAGGCATCTTGCTGCGATTTCCGTCATCGGTTGCTTCGCTTTTGTCGCTGCCCTTTTGGCAGGTCAGCCGTCTCGTCAAACCGTGACGCTGCGTTGGATGGGACATGCCTGTTTCGTTTTGCAATCCCCCGAAGTCACCCTCGTCTTTGACCCCTTCCCGTCCGATCAGGTCGGCTACAAGCCCATCAAGGTGCGCGCCGACATCGTTCTTATTTCGCACCACCACTTTGACCACGATTTCATCGGGGGCGTGCAAGGCAAACCGAAGGTCATTGACACGCCCGGTGAACATAAAGTCGGTCCTGTCCACATCGTCGGCTTCAAAACTTCGCACGGCGATGGGCGGGGGAGCAACACGGTTTTTGTCGTAGAAGTGGCGGGGTTGCGGATTGCCCATTGTGGCGATTTGGGTGTCTTGCCTTCGGATGCCGAACTGAAGCGGTGGGGGCGCGTGGATGTGTTGCTCGTGCCCGTCGGTGGTTTTTACACCATTGACGCCGACCAAGCATGGCAACTTGTCCAGCGACTCAAACCTGCCGTCGTCATCCCGATGCACTACGGTCACCCGCAAAGCAAAATCCGCGAGTTGGCGCCGCTGGACAACTTCCTGAAAGGCAAACGCTCCGTGCGACGCTTTCGGGGCAACAGCGTGTCTTTGGACAAAAAAGCTTTGCCCAAAGGGACAGAGATTTGGGTGCTGCAGGCGCCGTGATTGAAGGCGGGGTCAGTGAACATGTCCATTGCCATTTCCGCTACCTTGTTGACATAGAAAAGTTTCGCCATCGCTTGCGCCATACTGATGTCGGGCGATAACGCTCCATTCAGCAAGGAGGTGCGGGAGATGGTGACGCCAGAGCAGAAGCGCTTCTTTCAAGAGCAAGGCTTCCTGCGGTTGGAGCAAGTTTTTTCGCCGCAGGAAGTGGAGGAGTTGCGGTCGGAGTTGGATTACATCATCCACACCTTCGCCGACTGGAACGCCGCATGGCGGGGCGAATGGCGCAAAGAGTATGTGGATGACCCGACGATGGTGGAACGAGTGAAACTGGTCGCCATCCATGAGTTGCAGCACTATTCAGCGGCGTGGGCGCGAGCGATTTTGAAGCCTGAACTGGTCAACGCCATCGCTGACTTGCTGGACACCGACGCGCTGGAATTTCACCACTGCACCTTGCACGCCAAACCGCCAGGCGAAGGAGCACCCTTCCCGCTGCACCAAGACGACCCTTTCTATCCTCACGAAGATGGCTTGCTTTATGTGGACGCTTTGGTGCATCTGGACGATGCCGACGAGGAGACGGGATGCATCCACTTTTTGCCCGGCAGCCATAAGTTGGGACGGTTGGAGCACATCGTGGGACCAGACACAGCACCCCACCTGCCGACGGACAAGTTCCGCTTTGAAGACACCGTAGGTGTGCCGGCGAAGGCGGGGGATGTGGTGGTGTTTTACCTTTGGACGGTGCATGGGTCAGCGGTGAACAAGAGCAACCGATGGCGGCGCATTGTTCGTGTCGGCTACCGCCATCCCGCTAACCGCCAATTGGGTGGGCAAGCGATGGGGCGTCCTGGCATTATGGTCAAGGGCGTCCGCCCTAAAGTGGAAGGCATTGCGGTGGATGTTTACGGCAACTGGCAACCGAGGGAAGCCGTGCGGGTGTAGCGACAGGTCAAAGGCGCAACGGTCAAGGTGGGTCTGAATTTGCTGGTGTCCTTGTCGGTATGAGGTGAGCGGTGTGCGCCCACCAAGAGCCTTTGTTGTTCCGACGGCTCCTTTGCAGGAAAGCCTCGCAGCGTGGGAAAGCATTGCCTACCTCATTCAACATCGGCTCCTACCAACCATCGCCCTAAGAGGTTGCAGCGCTTTTATGCCGCAGCCTTCCCCACTGCCTTCAGGGGCGAGAATGGCACCGCTGGCAGATTTTTCTCCAATGCCTTGAAGCAATCCTTATCCGCTATTTTGTTGGGTAGTAACGGGCACTTTGCAGATGTTGTTCAACGGTCAATGGCTCAATTTGTTGACAGGGCAAGGGGCATTCGTGCCCGCTCACACCCTTTATGCTGGTCACGCCGCTTTAGGTGACCAAATTACGCCCTGTGATGTGTTGTGGTTCAGCGTAATGCCTTTCGGGGTGCTGGTGCACCGTTGTCAGTTGACACCGAAAGAACACCGCAAAAGCCCTCACTACACCTGCCTCGGTCCTTTCTTTTGGGATTTAGTGCAATGGTGGCAGCAGGCTCGTCATCCCTTATTGAGGCAAGCCCTGCTTTTGACTTTCTTCAGCGGGTTGCTGGAAACTCCTGTCATCCCTGTGCGGCTCACCGAAAAGGTTACTCCTCAAGGAGCATCCCTTCCCTTGCCCTTGCAACGGGCGATGCGGTGGCTAAGGAGTGCTTTTGACAAACCCCTTCACCTTGCCCAATTAGCAGAGCACTGCGGTATCAGCCCCGCTTACTTGTGCCGTTTGTTCCGCCGTCACTTGGGCATGACGCCGGCAGAATGTCAACGCCAGATTCGTCTTCACATCGCTCGTCAACTGGCTGAACAAACCACTTTGAGTGCTGCAGATATCGCTTATCTCGTCGGCTACCACAACTTGGCAGCGTTCTTGAGGGCTTTGCGGAAAACTTTCGGTCGTTCCATCACTCAATTGCGCTCTAAAGTCAAAAGCCCCCGTGCTCCTTCTATCCCAAAACCTTTTAAGCCCTTTTAGGCTGCCAACGAGGTCAATGGAGGCAAAAGTTGTATCGTCTTGGCTCTTCCCTCCCTTCGCCTTTCACGCCTAAAATCCCTGTGAACAACCTTGAAGCGAGGAGGTAGGCAAAGGATGCGGGCTCGTTTATGGGGATGGGTTATCGGGATGAGCCTTATTTGGGGGACGCAAGGGATGGGGAAAGTGGGCGTCTTCTGGGTCTCTGAGCCTGTTCAGCCCGGCGATGTGGTAATGCTCTATGGGGGCGGTCTGAGGGAAGTTTCCGCTGTGCGACTCTCTCGGCTTCCTGACGCTCCCGTTAAGGCTCCTTTCGTTCGTCCTTCTCCCTCTTCATCGGGGAAGGCGTTGAAAGTGACCATTCTGCAAGGCGACGATGCTTGCCTGAAATTTGTCTTGCCCGAAGGGTTAAAGCAGGGCGTCTTCAAGGTCGTCGTAGGAGATAAGACGGTTTTCCTCAACCGTCCTAAGGTGGAGTGGTGTCAACCGACAAGTTTGCTTCCAGGGATGCGGGAGAACGAGGCGGCGCCTGGGCAAACGGTGCAAGTGATTGGGCGCAATTTCCTCTTGGAGGGTGGAGAGGGCGCAAAAGCGCAAGTCGCTTTAGTCAACAGCCAAGGGAAGGCGATTCTTTTAAAGCCGACGAAGGTGGAGAAATATAGCCTTCTTGTCCCTTTGCCTTCTAACCTGCCGTTGGGAGAGTATGAGGTTTGGGTGCACAACGGCTTTGGCGGGCAGGAAGGGTGGGGAGGAGGGGTTCGGTTGCGGGTTCGGCAACCTGAGAAGTGGCCTGAAAAGGTTTTCAACATCCGTGACTTTGGGGCGAAGGGGGACAATGTGACGGACGACAGCGAGGCTTTCCGAAAAGCCTTGCAAGCGGTGGCGGAAAATGGCGGTGGGATTATTTACTTCCCTGCGGGCATTTATCGGCTGAACGGGTGGTTTCTTTTGCCCCGTCGGACAGTGCTGAGGGGGGAAGGGATGGATGTGACATGGCTGAAGTGGCCGATGAATGACCCGAAGACACGGGCGGACTTGTTGAAAGCCGTCCTTTTCACGGCGGGAGAATTCGCCATAGAAGACCTCTCCATCCTCGTTCGCAATGCCTTCAATGTCGTGCGAGATTTGAGTTTTGACGGGGCGGTGCAATGGACTTCTGGGACGGAGTATGCTCCGGTCCCTGAAGTGAAAGGGGTCATGCCCAAACGACCGTATGAGGAACGAGACATTTTTCTTAGGCGGGTGCGCATCCATTTTCTGGTCTATTCAGGGCGCCCTCATTATGAGGAAGGGAAAGGGTATGACCCGACAAAGGACGCGGTCTTCATCCCTGAACTGGGTTGGTGGGGGATTACAAACCCTGTCAATGACGCCATGACACTGTGTCTGACTGGAGTGACGAATGTGGAAATCTCCGACTGCGAGTTTGAGTTTATGCAGCGATGGTTGGAGGTTCGCAATGGGCGTATCGTCCGAAATCGGTTTACCCACCAAATCAGCGGGTTTGGGTGGACGGATTTGGGTGGGCAGTATCTGGTCATAGAGGGAAACCAGTTCATCGGGGCGACAAGTTTTCGGCGATGGATTGAACGATTGAGCCATCTCTACATCGCCCACAACTACAGCCGAAATGTGGAACGAGGGGAGCGGGAAGCCTTTTCGTTTGACTTCCCGGCGAATTATTTGCAGGGTGTGTATCGCCACAGGGGCTTGGGGACAGACCCCATGGTAGGACAGGTGGTGTCTGCGGAAGGGAAGCAGGTGAAGTTAAAAGGGGTGAAGTTGACACCAAACGCCTATCGTGATTTTGACTTGTTCATCCTAAGCGGGAAGGGTGCGGGGCAACTGAAAGAAGTGGCGGCAAATACGGAAGACACGGTGACAATAGCAGAAGAGTGGGAAGTGTTGCCAGACGAAAGCAGCGTGGCAATTTTGTGCAAAATGCCAAAGCACATCATCTGCTACAAGAATGTGGCGGAAGACACCAGTGTCCTCCATCAGATTTGGGGGCACGCGTATGACTTCACAGTGGACTCCTGCGAAGTGCGGCGGGGGCAAGGAAGTTGGGGGCTTAGCGGTTGGTTCGTGCAATGGCTCAACAACCGCTTTGAAATCGCTATGACCTTCCACCGAGGTGTTGGTCCTACAGGGCTCGGCGATGTCGCCACACCAGAAGGGGGTGCTCCCTACGCACCTGTGGGATTCCCTATCCAGCCGGTCCGACAAGGCATCTGGACGGGAGAAAAATATGTCACCCGTGAACTGACGGGTTACGAACAGGTGCGGGGGGCAGTGATTCGGCGAAACAAGATGACGCACGGTTATCGGGTGCTGGTGATGTATGGCTACGGTGGTCCGAGGAAGGAAGCAGGCTTTGTGGCAGCAAGGGACATCGTGATAGACCACAATGAGATAAGTCACACGCCGATAGGCGTGGAGATAGACGCGAACACGGCGGGAGTGGTCGTTTACAAGAACACCTTCAAAGGTGCGGAGAGACCAGTGGTCGTGCACGGGAAAGGAGCGCAGGAACGGGTGAAGGTTGTAGAGCAAAGGCTGGGCGGAGAGGGATTGGAAGCCCAAGGGGGAAGGGGTTAGGTCAAAATCGGCAAAGGTTGTATCGGGACGAAGATTTACTGGATGGCTTGGCGAGAAGGAAAATCTACGGCGGGTTGGCAGTAAATTAAATCCCGATGGGAGGGATGTGTAATGATGCGCTCGGCATTGAAGCACTGGCAGCAAGCGACCTTTATCCGTGAGGGGTTCACCCTCATTGAGTTGCTGGTAGTGATCGCGATAATTGCGATCCTGGCAGCCATCCTGTTCCCCGTCTTTAGCCAAGCCCGCGAGAAAGCCCGCCAAGCCACTTGCTTGACCTACACCAAGCAGATCGGTCTGGCGTGCAAGATGTATGTGCAGGACTACGACGAGACCTGGCCGATGCAGCAATACCAGCCTTTTGGCTGCAACTTTGGGGCAGGGATCCCACCCTCCCAACGTTCCCGCTACGGCGTCATCTACTACGCGACGGTTTGGCAAGACTTGGTAGACCCCTACATCAAAGGGACACAAATGGTAGGCGGCTGCCCTTCCGATCCGTCCGCCCTCACGCAGGACTCCTTTGGCTACAAGGCGGGGCTTCGGTTGACTTACGCCCTGAACATTTACGCTTGGGCTTATCATGGTGGTCGGTTGTCCAGTGGGGAGCGGGTGAAGGGACCCAACGAGGCAGAAATTCCCAGGCCCGCCGACCGTTATGCAGGCACTGAGTTGCGAGCCGAGTGGGGGTTGTATGGGCAAACTTTATGGCGGATGGTTTGGGGTGGACCTCCCTTTGAGCGGCTTGCTTCGCGCCATTTTGGCGGCACCAACTACCTCTACTGGGATGGGCATGCTAAGTGGCAGAGAAACCGCCCTGAATTTTGGTGGACAACCTGGCAAACACAAGGGTGGAACTTGGCGAACAGGCAGTGGATTGAAGCCAACGAACCTAATTGGGCGGCATGGCTGCCGTGAGGCTTTTAAGTGCGGGACCTTCACCCTACTGAGCCTTAAAGGGGGGCGACAAGGGATGCAAGGAAAAGTTGCAACTTGGGTCGTAGTGGCAATTGTGGTTGTCCTTGTCATCGTTGGTGTAACCTTCCTGATGCTCAGGCGTTCTTCCAAAGTAGTTGATGTGGGAGCGGCGGAGAGGGAGAAGTTGCTGGAGATGGAGAAGCGGGTGTTAGAGGGCAAAGGGCAGGCGACCACTGCGCAGCCTCCCCGTTAACATCGGAAGGGGAGCCCTGAAAGATGGGCTGGTAGCGTTTCAACATGGCGGGGATGTCACTTATGCCTAACAAAACGGTGTGGGTAGTTTTGATGATGCTCGCTTTGTTGATGTCTTTGCGAGCGGCAACGGTTGAGCCAATCGGCGCATTGGGCAATAGCGGTGAGGCGGGGGCGACTTTGGTCCGCGTTAGCGCAATGCCGTTTGACAGATGTTCAACGGGCGTTGCCATTGACCGTGACATGACGCTTTGGGTGAGCGGTGGCGATGCGATAAACCGTGTTGGCTTGGACGGGCGGTTGATAGAGCGCATCCCGATTGAGCCAAAGGGCAGCACTGTCAATAGCCGAACATTCGCCGTCTTAAACGACACGCTTTACTTCCTCGGCAACTTGCCCGATGGAAGGTTTGCCCTTTTTGCTCTGAGCATTTCGCCGATAGCGCCGGTGGCAAGGAAACCGGCACGCCCAATCCTGCAATCGCTCCCTGAACGCAAGCGTGACTTCATACCATACTGCCTTTCGCCGCAGCCTTTAAACGGGCAACTTGTGCTCGCATGTGAACCAAAGGAATTTCAAGAGGCGCGAATCGGCGTCTACTTCATCACGCCGCCACAAGATGAGTCCGAACGGGCAAAGGTGCGCCTTGCCTTCACCGTTGCCGGTGAATATCCGCAGGGTGTTGCGGTTGATGAGAAGAATGGCGTCATCTATCTTGGTGGTTACTTTGGCTTGTTTGTCGGCGGCGAGACGCATCAGGCTGCCTACTCAATTGCTGCGCTCAAAGCAGATGGCACAATGCTGGATGGCTTCCCGGTGGCGTGCACGAAGACGCCCGCCATCCCGACGCAGTTTCGTGGCGTCATATCGCTTGCCTATAATGCGCTTTGGGACGCGGCGTGGTATGGCTTTCTTGCTCGCTTGGATTTGAAAGGGAATGGCTCTCCAGGGCGAATTGTGGAATGGCACCATGAGTTGGGCTACCCGACCCAAGTGCTCGCTGTTGACGGTGGATTGCTTGCCATAACGACAGCGATGCCAAATGCCGTTTACATCGCCCGCTGGGATGATGCCCAAGGGAACATCCAGTTCGTTCGGCGCATCGGCTGTTTGCCAACGATTGCCAGTTTGAATCTCTCCGAAGATGGCTGGGTTAGCGTTGGGACTGAGCGGGCACAACTTTGGTGGCGTTGGGATGATAGCGCCGATGCGCCGCCGGCGAAAGCCGAATTGCATATAGCCGTTACGCCCGGCTACTTTGATGGCGAGCGTCTCTTTGCGCTGGCGGCGCAATATCGTCTGGATGACTTACAGCGCCGTTCGCCAGTCCCGGCAATCTTCAGCAGACGGGTTGGCGGCAGGAATGAAGCACAGCGTGTTGGCGATGAAGTGCCGTTGAAAAACCCGACTGGACTGTCGGTGCAAGTTATCCCGGGTAAGCCCAATGCGAACTTGTTCGTCACGGAGGCATCCACTGGGCAAATTTGGCGGACGGATTTTTGGCTCTCAGAATTGCGCCCATCGGGGCGTTGGCAGCCAGTCAAGGTTAATGGCCCTCAACTTAAGTCGCCGACGGATATCGTCGCATTGGCTGATGGTAGATTGCTCGTTGCTGACGAAGGGCGCATTTTGCTCATGAGGCAGGAGAGTGACACCTACCGAGTGGAAAGGGAATTCGTCGGATGGGGCGAAAAGGGGGAGCAGCATTTTGGAAAACGCCTTCGCATGGCGGTTGATGGTTCGTGGATGCTCGTGAGCGATACTGATAGGCACAGGGTCGTTTGGATGGACTGGCAAGAGTGGAGGTTCATCGCCCAATTGGGCGAGACGGACAAAAGTGGTGATGATGCCTTGCATCTTTGCGAACCGACCTTCGTTGCGCTCAAGGGCACGAGGGCGGTCGTGGCAGACAGTGGCAATCAGAGGGTGCTTAAGTTGAGGCTCCAACTTTAAGGGGATGAGGTGAGGCGAATGAGGGTTGCAAATTTTCCGCTCGTTGCCGTCTTCCTCGTATGGCTTGAAGCCTCAAGTTGCGTCGCGCAACAAATCCGTCACGACCGCATTTTCATCGTGCCGGCACCAAAGCGGGTGGTCATTGATGGCGACTTGAGCGATTGGGATTTGAGTGGCGCCATCACTTGCGCCTTTGACGAAGCACTTAAGCCGCGCTTCACTGTGACTGTTGCGGCGATGTTTGATGCGCAGGCGCTTTACATCGCTGCCCACTTCGTTGACGATACACCGATGCTCAACCATCATGATCCAGCCGTTGAACCCGACAGGGGTTGGGATGGCGATTGCTTGCAAGTGAGGCTTTGCAGTGACCCTAAAGCGCCATATCCGCTGCCAAACATGGAGAGCGACAGAGTTTGCCACTTGACCATGTGGTTCTATACCGACCAGCAATTGCCTGTCCTTCATGTCGCCTATGGACGATATCGCACGGCGAAGATTTGGACGGGCAAAGATTCGGGGCTTGCTTTTCGTAAGGACAAGGACGGCAAGGGTTATACCCTTGAGGCTCGCATCCCTTGGGAGCGGCTGAATGCGAAGTCTAACCCGCCAAAGGCTGGTGACAGGATTGCCTTTGTCGTTCAGCCACTGTGGAGCGACTCAACTGGCTGGAAGCAGGTGCTCACCTTCAACGATGTCATACGCGCTACTGGCTTCTCATTTCAAACTGCGAGCATGTGGGGGCAGGCTATCTTCCTGCCCCATGGCAGACTCAAACCCGCCGAACGCTCCAAGCCAAAGGCGGAAGAAACTTTGCCTTTCACCCTGCGCCTGCCATTACCCGATGCGCAGGCGAAGTTTGTGAGCGCCGCCATCTTCAACGCCGATGGCCTTCTGGTGCGCACGCTCCCTGTTGTCGTGAGGGATGAGCGAAGCATTGAGCGTGGTGAGAAATTCGTTCCCATCCGTTGGGATGGCTTGGATGATGATGGACAGCCATTGCCGCCAGGACGATATACCGTGAAGTTGCTAACGCATCGTGGTATCGGACAGCGCTACATCACTTCATTGCACAACGCCGGCAATCCGCCTTGGCGCACGGATGACGGCACGGGAAGTTGGGGCGGTGACCATGGTCCGCCAATTGCCGCTGCCTCCGACGGTGAGCGTGTCTACCTTGCTTGGACGGTCAGCGAAGCGGGATGGGCGATCATCTCCGTTGACCCGAAATTGCCTCAAACCGATGGCGTCGCCACGCGCATCGGCAAAAAGTATTGGGGACAACATCAGGTCTTGGAGATTGGCATCTTAGTGACGGCATTGGCGAGTGACGGCGAACGATTGTTCGTCGCTCAAGACGGGAAGAGTTGGGGCGGCGATTGGGCAGACCCGAAGGTGCTCAACAAAGCCGGGGTCGTCCTTTGGGACGCCAAGACGGGCAAACCGATCAACTTCCCATTCGGGAAGCGGGCGCTCATTTTAAGCGAATGGTCAGATGACCTCAAGCCACCTGAGTTGCAACCTGCGCCGCGCCTTAGCGTTTATCATCCGCTTGTTCCGAGAAAGCGAATATGGGAGCGTTTTCGCGACCGAGACTTTGGACCGCAGGAGTTGGGCTTGAACCTTTTGGGCATCGCCGTCTCTGGTGACATCCTCTATGGCTCACTGTTCTTGGAGAACAAGGTCGTCGCCGTCAACTGGCGGACTGGCGAACGGCTTAAGGAATTTGCGCTGCCGCGTCCGTGTGGGATCGCTGTTACTAAGGACGGGCAGTTGGTCGTCGCAAGCGATAAACGGTTGGTGCGGTTGAACCCACAGACGGGTGAAGTCGTGCCATTGGTCACCGAAGGGCTGTCAGCGCCTTGGGGTGTTGCATTGGATGATGCCGGCGACATTTATGTGGCGGATTGTGGCGATCAGATGTGCGTGAAAGTGTTCGGGACTGGGGGTCAGGGACTTGGGGCTGGGCAGAAACTCCGTCTCATCCGCATCATAGGCAAGCGAGGGGGGCGTCCTTTTGTGGGGCGCTATGACCCAAACGGCATGCTTCGTCCTTCGGGAATTACCATTGACCGTGAGGGAAAGGTTTGGGTTTGCGAGCATGACGATGCGCCAAGGCGCATTAGCGTTTGGACGAGGGATGGCAAGTTGGTCGCTGACTTGCTCGGTGCAGGTCATTACGCCGTCATGGGGGCTGCCGATGAAACCAATCCACGATGGGTCAACACGCATGCGACGCTCTTTGAGGTGGACTATCTCACTGGCAAATGGCAGGTCTTAGCGACGCTTGTCCGCCCGCAGATGCATGGCTTCACATTCACGCCAGATGGCTTCACCGACCGCGATTACAAGTTCAGGCATGGGCGCGGTCAAACATTCCTTGTGCACTGTGGTCGTGGCGGCATCGTCATTTACCGCATGGGCAGTGACTTTGTGGCTCAGCCAGTTTGTGCCCTCGGACCTGTCGGCGCATTATGGTTGCATGGCTTCACAAAAGATGATTTGCCTGTGTCTGAGAAGTTGCGCCAAGAATGCTGGCGTAACCCGCACGCTTTTGCCTTTTGGTGGACGGATTTCAACGGTGACGGTTTGGTGCAACCTGAGGAGTTTGTGCTTGAGCGTGTTGAGGGCTACTGGGGTCTTTATTGGGGCTCATGGGTGGACGATGACTTGACAATCTGGAGCGCAACGCCTCATGGCACCGGTGCAATCTGGCGCATACCTGTCAAGGAGTGGTTGCCAAACGGCATACCCGTTTACCCAAAGCCGAGCGAGCAGAAGCCTTTGATGTTCGTATCGGGAAAGGGTGTCATCCACAGCGTCATGGTGGACGGGGATAAGTTGTTCGTCTTGGAGCAAGAAGGCGGCGATGACTACGGAAATCAAGCGAAGTGGAGTTCTGTCTCTTGCTACCAAATTCCGCCCGCTCCTTCCGAACCGAGCGTCGGAAAACGCCTTTGGGCATATCGGCGCACATGGCTTGGTTTTGGCTTAGAAGCGCCGTTGAGCAAGCCCGGCGATGTCGTTGGTGCGATGAAGTTTGTCGGCAAGGCAAAATTGCAGAGCGGCATCACACTCATCGGCGTCAACGGTTACTTCGGTCAGTTCAATTTGCTCACGGATAGCGGTCTTTGGGTTGCTTCGCTTTGCAAGGACAATCGCTACGGTCCCAGAGCCGATGAGACGACAATCTGGCCCGAGAACTTCTCTGGCTTCCTTTTCCGCAGTCGTGAGGATGGCAAAGTTTACCTCATCGCTGGTGACACGGATTGCCGCCTTTGGGAAGTGACAGGGCTTGAAAGCATACGCACGGCACAAACCGAATTTGTGATGACAGACCCCGACAGGAAACTTGCGATAAAAGCGGCAGCAGCAAGACAGGGCATCGCCGTTGAGTTGCCGCCAATCCGACTGCGCAAGGTGGCTGCCGGGCAAATTGCCGTTGATGGTGACTTAAAGGAATGGGACATGAGCGTTGCCGTTGCGATTGATGCTGGTGCGGGGAGAAGGGCAAAGGTGGCATTAGCCTATGACGAAACCAATCTCTATGTCGCCTTTGATGTCGTTGACGATTCTCCGATGCTCAACAGCGGGAAAGACTTTGCGCTCCTTTTCAAGACAGGCGATGCTTGCGACCTTTACCTCGCTACCGACCCTTCCGCAGACCCAAAGCGCCTTCGCCCGGTCGCAGGTGATATCAGGTTGCTCTTCAGCGTGATGGATAACCAGCCAATCTGTGTGCTCTATGAGCCGGTGGCACGCGACGGTGAGCATGCGATGCGTTTGTTCACTTCGCCGACTGGCGCTGAAGTTTTTGACAAGGTGGTTTTGCTCAAGGAGGCGCGTGTTGCTATCAAGCGCACCCAAAACGGCTATGTGCTTGAGGCAGCCGTCCCCCTTTCCGCCCTTCGCTTCTCCCCAACGCCTGGTTCAACCTACCGAGGGGATGTGGGCGTGATTTATTCTGACGCCGGTGGGAGTCGGAATGTCCTGCGGGCTTGCTACTTCAACAAGGAAACAGCCATCGTTAACGACATTCCGACCGAAGCACGCTTGCAGCCGCAGAATTGGGGGTTGGTTGTGGTTGAGTGAATTGGCAAGCCATATTGAGTGCCAATGCTCGTGTGGTAGCGCCGCAGCGCCCTGACCGAAACAAGGTCAGCGTGGAGGATGGACAGGATTGGGCGCTGCGACGAACTTGGCGAAATCCAGTCGCAAGCCGCCAGAAACCTCATTCACTAAACGAGGCATGGACTTTTGCTTGGGACACCGCTCTGGGCATGACTTGGTGCCGTGCTGACCCAATTGGGTGCTTTGGCGTCGGCTCAAAAGTCGTAGCGGTCAATGTTGGCTTTGGTGAACTTGAGGGGCGGACCCAGCAAAATTTCGTCGCCGCGCACCTGTCGTTTGCCCAACCGCCCCGCAGGCAGTTCCTTCACGCCCCGCTTGAGCCGCCCATCGCAAATCGCCCGAGCGGCGTAAACGGTCAGGTAGCCCAAGTCAACGGGGTTCCAAAGGATGACGGTTTTGACCGTCCCGTCATGGACATACTCGCGCATGCTTTTGGGCGTGGACAGCCCGACGACGGCGACTTTGCCCCGTTTGCCTGCGGCTCGCACCGCCTCCGCCGCGCCGGGGAAGGCGACGGAGGAGATGGCGAAGATGCCCCGCACCTGCGGATAGGCGCGCAAGATGTCGCTCGTCACCTTCAGCGCCAACTCCAAACTTTCCTCGCTTGGCTTAACAGTGAGCAAACGCATCTTTGGGTAGCGCTTCGCCATGTAGGCTTTCATCCGTTTGAGCCATTCCGTTTGGTTGGGGGCAGTAAAGGAACTGGTGACGACGGCGACCGGGGCATCAGCGCCGACTTGCTTTGCCATCTCATCCACCAAAGCCCGGGCGATATCGTCATAAGTCGCTTGGTTGACGAAGAACTCACGGGCATCCCGACGGGCATCGGCGTCCCAAGTCAGGACATGGATGCCTTGTGCCCTCGCTTTTTTCAAAGCAGGGGCGATGGCGTTGGGGTCATTGCAAGCGACGGCGATGACATCGGGTTTGCGGGGAATCCACGCCTCAATCAACTCCACTTGCCGTTCCACTGTCGCCTCCGTCGGTCCTTCGTAAACCAACTTGACATTGCCCAGTTCCTTAGCGGCTTCCCGTGCGCCTCGTTCGCAAGCGTTGAAGTAGTCAATGCCCTTGATCTTCGGGATCATGACGACGGTGATGGGTTTGCCCCGCTGGGGCGGGGCGCTCACCGCCCAACCTGCCGCCATCAAAATCGTTAGCCCCAGCAAGTAACCGACCAACCGAGCCATCCCCTCGCACCCCCATGGGCGAAATGGTCAGCGTGTCTCGCGATGGACGGTGTGCTTTCGGCAATGCTTGCAGAACTTGCGCAACTCTAACCGTTTTTGTGTCCCGCCCTGTTCGCGCTTGCGGGTCGTCACATAGTTGCGTGATTTGCACTCCGTGCATTCCAGTTGAACGGTGATGCGCATCGTCGCTCACCTCGCACTTTTAAGGGATGAAAGGAAGCGGTCAACGGTAACCGCTGCGCCGAAGGGCGTCAGCGGCTTGTTTGCCCAAAGCATGGGCGACTTTCAATTGCTCCGACGGATTATCAGGCAGCGTGGCGATGGCGTGATGACGCCACACTTGCGACCCATCCAATTGTGCGGCAGCGACCCAAAGATGTAACTTGCCGCCGCTGATGCGTGCCAGTGCTCCGACGGCGGCATGGCAACCTGCTCCCAACGCCTGCGTCGCTGCCCGTTCTGCCGTCACTTCTATGCGGACATCCCACTCGTCCAGCATTTGCAAGAGAGAAAGGATTGGCGCATCGTCGGAGCGAACTTCCACCGCCAAAACGCCTTGCCCCGCCGCCGGACAGCACACCTCTACTGGCAGCAGACAAGCGATGCGTTCCTGCAAGCCTAAACGCAACAAGCCTGCGGCGGCAATGACAATAGCATCGTATTGCCCTTCGTCCAGTTTCCGCAATCGGGTGTCCACATTGCCCCGCAATTCGCACAACTGCCAATGCGGGAAGGCATGTTTGAGTTGGGCTTGGCGGCGCAAGGAAGAAGTGCCGACGCGAGCGTCGTTGGGCAAAGCAGCGACGACTTCTTGCCAATCCGCTTGCCCTCGCCGATGGCGCACGACCAACGCATCGCTGGGCTCTACGCGGTTGCAGAGCGCCGCAATCGTCAAGCCCTCTGGCAACTCTGTCGGTAAGTCCTTCAGGCTGTGGACGGCGAAATCAATCTCGCCTGCCAGCAACGCCGCCTCAATCTCCTTGACGAAAAAGCCTTTGCCCGCCACTTCCCGCAAGGGGCGGTCGGTGATGACATCCCCCTTTGTGCGGATGATGACCGTTTCTATGCGCAAGTCAGGATGACGGGTTAAGAGCGCCTTGACGACCCATTCTGTTTGCGCCAGCGCTAACTTGCTGCCGCGTGTTCCCACCCGCAAGGGACGGGCAATCGCCATCGGGCGGTCATCTCCATCGCATCACGGATAACGCACCGCACGCGTCTGGCGGAGGTAAGGGTTCAAGTTTTGCAAAATCTCCGCCTCCGTCGTGCCAGGGTCGTTGACATCCTTGAACAGCCAGAACTCCATCGGAAAGACGAATTCGCGCCCTGGGCGGATAGTGACGAAGTGGCTCAGGCACTCCACTTCAATGAACTCTTGGCACGAGTAAACTTCCACCGTGCAACCGCCGTCAGGATAAACGCCCTGCGGGTTGACGGGGAAGCGTTTGACAAAAAGCACGCGGTCTTTGGGATGGTAGTAGGCGACCCAACCTTGCTTAGTGTCGGTGCCGATTTTGGCTTCGTCGTTGTGCCGTCGGTTGATGATGGTGGCGCTGACGCGGTAAGTGCCGACGACTTTCTCGCGGGGTGGGACTTTTGCTTGGTCTACGACGATGAGGCGATTGAAGAAGGCAAAGCGCGGGTCGGTCGGGTTGGCGTAACTCCAAAGGATGATTTGGCGGATGTCAGCGAAGGCAGCGAGATTACCGACATCCAGCGGGACGATGGCTTTGCCGCCGGGCTTCATGACGGGCAAACTCCACGCCGCGTAAGTGACGGGGCGATGGGACACATTGCGCAACCGCATCGTCACCCGCACGCACGGCTTGTCAGGATACAGGCGCACTTCCACGATTTTCTGGATGCCGCTGTTTTTTTCACGGGGACCGTATACGCGCAAAGTGCCGTCCCGCAACCGTTCCACTTTGCAGGGCACATTGTCGGGAAACCAAGTGATGTGGTAAACCTCAGGCGCCAGCCAAGGGCGCCAACCGCCCCGCAACTTGAACTCCTTCTCGCCCGATTTTCCCACTTCATCGGGGCGGACATGAAAGATGTTGTCGCCGCCGACGGGACGAAAGTCAATGATGCGAGGACCGACATCGCTGGTCACATAGACTTCCACTTGCCCGTTGCTCAGTTTGAAGGTGCGCGCCCAACCTCGGTAGTTGACCTGCTCTATTTCCACCTGCGCCGCAACGCTGAGCACCATCCCTACTACCAACACCGCCAACCAGCACGAACGCATCGTTCCCACCTCCCAGCGAAGGTTTACGGATTGAATATGCCGACGCAATTTTGCCACCTTGCGCCAAAATTGCCCACGAGGTGAACTGGCAATGACACGACGGGATTGGCTGAAAGTGACGGCGTTAGGGACAGCGACTGCCCTGACGCCTTCGCTTGTCCCGTCTCACTTGTCGGCACAAGGAGGGCGAAAGGGGATGGCGCAATTCAAGCAAGATTTGTGTTGGTGGTGCTTCGCTCGGCAAGGCGTTGATCCCAAACGCCTCATTCAGGAGGCGAAAGCCATCGGTTATGCGGGCTTTGAGTTGGTTCCCCGCGAATGGTGGGACGCCATCAAGGAGGCGGGCTTAGAAATCGTCACCATCGGCGGGCATGGCTCGCTCACGGACGGGCTCAACCGCAAGGAAAACCACGCCCGCATTGAAGAAGAAATCCTGCGCAACTTGGAACTGGCAAAGCAATACGGCATCAAAATCCTCATCTGCTTTTCAGGCAATCGGCGGGGCATGAGCGACGAAGAAGGCATTGAGAACACTGCCGAAGGGCTGCGGCGCGTCGCTAAGGCGGCGGAAGAAGCGGGCGTGACCTTGGCGCTGGAAGTCCTCAACAGCAAAGTTGACCACAAGGATTACCACGCCGACCGAACTTGGTGGGCGGTGGAAGTTTGCCAGCGGGTCAACTCGCCCCGCGTGCGGGTGCTTTACGACATCTACCACATGCAAATCATGGAAGGCGATGTCATCCGCACCATCCGCGAAAACTTCCAGTGGATTGCTCACTTCCACACGGCAGGCAACCCTGGTCGGCGTGACTTGGACGACGAGCAGGAACTGAACTATCGGGGCATCATGAAAGCCCTTGCGGCGTTGGGCTACACGGGCTATGTCGGTCAGGAGTTTGTCCCTAAAGGCGATGTCTTTGCCGCTATCCGCCACGCCTTTGAAGTGTGCCAAGGGTAAACCCTTGCTCATAAGGGGCAGTCGGCTGGAGGCACGGCGATGGAGTGGTTGCGACAAATCTGGCACTGGTTGCACCATCCCTTCCTCACCGTCGCAGGGGTTGACCTTTCCGCCGCTAAAGTCGCTCAGGGTCTTATTGCGCTGGTGATCGTGGGGCTGGTCACAAACGCCCTCAGCCGACTCGCCCTGCATTACTTTCGGGCGCGGGAAGACATCAGCGATTATGCCGCCCAACTCCTTGCCCGATGGGTGAAAGTCATCGCTTGGGTCATCGGCATCTTCATCGTCGCCGACTTGATGGGCTTTCGGTTGACTTCCTTCAACATCTTTGCAGGCGCTATCGGTGTCGGCATTGGCTTTGGGTTGCAAACGGTCGTCAACAATTTCGTCTGCGGGTTGTTGCTGATGGTGGAACGGACGATGCGGGTGGGCGATATCATCAGCGTCAGTGGTGAGATGGGGCGGGTGCTCCATATCGGCGCTCGCGCTACCTTATTGGAAACGCCCCGCGGCGCCATCATCGCCATCCCTAACACCCAATTCATCGGCTCATCGGTCACCAACTGGACAGCGACGGGCAAAAAAACGCGGGTGCATTTGCCCATCACGACGGCTGCCGTTGACGACCCCAAGCGGGTGGAAAACGCCCTTTTGGAAGTCGCCCGCCAGCATCCTAAAGTCCTTGCTGACCCGCCCCCGAAAGTGTGGCTGACGAAAATCGGCGAAACTTTTGCCTTTGAGTTGCTCGTCTGGACAGATGACCCGATGGATGGCGCCCGACAAGTGCAAAGCGATTTGCACTACGCCATCCATCGCATCTTGACCGAACAAGGCATCGCCCTAAAGGGTTAGCCGTCACCGCCACGCTTTGCTGACGGAAAATTGACCGACCCACACCCTTCGCCCATCCCGTTGACGGCTGCGGAAGATGCCGACCCGCCAGCCATACGGATGGCAAAGGAGCGCGCCGAAACTTAATCGCCCTTTCTTATCCACTTCCGCCTGCAACCGCACCAAATCCAACACGGCGAAGAAATCCCTCGCTCCTTCGGAGTGCTTCAAACGAGGTGTCAAGTGTCCCAAACTGTAAGAGAGGCTTAGCCACGCCGATGGCAAATCGCCCTGCCCAACTCCGACACTGACGACGAAGTAACTGGGCTTCGTTCGGTAACCGATGGCAGCAAACTCACTGCCGCCATCCCATTGACCGACGCTAACGCTCCAGTGGCGATGGCGCAACGGCGCAACTTTCCACGCCACCGAAGTTTTGCGAGGGCGCAAAGATTGCAAGAGGGCGACCTCCAAAGGCAATCCCTCGCCGCCCGTCACTCCCAACCAAAAGCGATGGCGGGGTGAACGGCTGACCTCCATCCCACCAAACCGAACCGTCGGGACGATGGCGACGAAAGCGTCGGGCAAATCCACCGTGCCTGTCAAGCCGAGGAGGGACGGTGTGGTGCTGTCAAGGGTATAGCGCAGCATCGTTGTCCCCTCACCCTTGACCGTTGCCCTCAAATGGTGAAGACCATCGGTGATCGTCCATCGGGCTTTGGCGGCGATAACGGTGGGGCGGTCACCCGCACAAATGCGACAACCTGCGATCGCTTCGTCGGGAATGGGCTGACCATCCACACTCAACCGCAACCCTTTGCGCTGGCGGGGCGTCAGGCTGTTCAAGATGATGCTGACATGGGGCAAGGCAAAGATAACGCCGTCGGCTTTGGGATAGTGAATGAGCGAACTGTTTTGAGCCGCGCCCATCCCACCGACGGCGACAAAAATAAGGAAGCCAGCGATCCCTTTGGTGCTCATGACGCATCCCTCAAGGCAATTCAACGATCAAAAGGCAACAAAGTTCCGTCGGCAGATGCACTTCAACGGTGTGCTCGTGCCATTCGCTGCCTTGGGCGTTGTCGTAAAGGGCGTGGTCGCAAGGGACAGGGATGGGAAGAGCGTGCCAGACACCGATGGCAAGGCAAACGCCGATTGTCCCGTCGCTGAGAAACGCCCGAAAACTTTCGGGCGTCGGTCGGGGCGCAGGTGGGGCGACGACAAACACCGTCGGAACTCGCTCGCAGGGGGCGATGATTTGCTCACCATCATAGTGAGCGCTCACCCATTCTACCTCTCGGACGCGCCAAGCCCGCATCCGATTGCGAACGAGTTCGCCTACCCGCAAAAAAGGCGTCGCCGAAGAAAAGTCGCTAACGATGCCCCCGAAGGGGGCGAAAGTTTCCGCCGTCAATGGCTCGCACTTTAGGACGACTTGGCGCATCGCCATCACCTTTGCGTTAAGTTTTGGGAGCGCCAAAAATTTTGGGGCTGAAGGAGGCATCAGGATGAGTCGGCGGACGGAAATTCGCTGCGCTGTCATCGGCTATGGCGGTGCTTTCAATATGGGGAAACACCACGCGACACAGATGGAACAGACGGGCGTGATGAAAGTCGTCGCCGTTTGTGATCTTGACCCACAGCGGTTGGAAGTCGCCAAAGCGGACTTCCCGCACATTCGCACCTACCAAAGCGTGGACGAAATGCTAACGCAGGAAGACTTTGACCTCGCCGTCATCGTCACGCCTCACAACACTCATGCGCCGCTGGCGCTGAAGTGTTTGAAGGCAGGCAAACATGTCATCGTGGAGAAGCCGATGTGCCTGACGGTGAAGGAAGCGACAGCGATGATTGAAACGGCAAGGCAAAAGGGCGTGATGTTGACGGTCTATCACAACCGCCATTGGGACGGCGACTTTTTGACGCTGAAGGACATCCTCCAAACGGGTGTCATCGGCGACATCTTCCGCGTGGAGATGTTTGGGGGCGGTTATCATAAGCCGGGCAGTTGGTGGCGCTCCGACAAGGCGATTTCGGGTGGGTTGTTTTACGACTGGGGCGCTCATTACCTTTGGTGGTTGCTGCAACTTCTCCCGCACAAAATCCAAAATGTTGTCGGGGCGTTTCACAAACTCAAGTGGCACGAAGTCACCAACGAAGACCATGTGCAAGCCCTCCTTCGGTTTGCCAACGGTGCCATCGCCGATGTGCAATTTTCCACGCTGGCAGCCGCCACCAAGCCTCGTTGGTTCATCTTGGGCACTGACGGCGCTATCGTCAGCGAGCAAAACCATTTTCGCGTCACCTTTTTCGTTCACGGCTACCGCGCTGAAACGACCGTCCCTTATCGGCAAAGTGCGTGGCACGAGTTTTATCGCAATGTCGTCAACCACTTGCTGCACGGGGAAGAGTTGGTCATCAAGCCCGAACAGGCGCGGCGGGTCATCGCCATCATGGAATACGCCGAACGGTCGGCACGACAAGGCGGCAAGGCGCTGGGGCTACCCTACGAAACCTGAAAGGGGCGACAGCGCATGTGGGCGATAGAGACGGACGGCTTGACGAAAATTTTTCGGTCGCTGGGGCGCAAACCCCTCGTCGCCGTCCAAGACCTCAACTTGAGAGTGCCCATCGGTAGCGTCTTCGGTTTCCTCGGTCCAAATGGGGCGGGCAAGACGACGACGCTGAATTTGCTCTTGGGCAACTTGCGCCCGACACGGGGGAAAGGGCGCATCTTCGGCTATCCCATCGGCAACCCGGAAGTCCGTCGGCTCGTCGGCTACTTGCCTGAAAAGTTCCAGTTTCACGACTTCCTGACCGCCGAGGAATTTTTGGACTTTCACGCCCGTTTGCTCAGTTTGCCCTCGTCAGTTCGGCGACGGCGCGTTGATGCCGTTTTGGAGTTTGTCGGGTTGCAAGGGCGGCGTCGGTCTAAGGTGCGGGAATTTTCGCGGGGCATGTTGCAACGCCTCGGCATCGCCCAAGCCTTGTTGAACGAGCCAAAGTTGGTCATCTTGGACGAACCAACTTCCGCCTTAGACCCGCTGGGGCGTTGGGAAGTGCGCAACCTTATCTTGCGCCTCAAAGAGCAAGGCGTCACCGTCTTCCTCAATTCCCATTTGCTCAGCGAAGTAGAAATGACCTGCGACGCTGTCGCTATCCTCAACAAGGGGCGGTTGGTTTTCCAAGGGCGATTGGACGAGTTGTTGAGCGAACCGTTGGAGTTGGACATCCGCTTCCAAAACCCGTCGCCATCGTGGCGGGACATCGCCGCTCAGTGGGGCACCGTCGTCAGCGTCAATGGCGATGCGTTGACCGTGCGGGTTGGCAGGGAGGATGCCATCCCTGATTTGATTGCGGCACTCGTGAACAACGGCGCTCGGCTGATGAGTGTCGTGCCCAAACGCTTCTCGTTGGAAGACTTGTTCGTGCAGGTGATTCGCGATGAACCGCGTTGAGCCGCTCGCTGTCCCATTGCCGTCAGTTTCGTTGTGGGCGAGATGGGTGACACCTGTTTTGGTCATCGCCCGCTTGACCATCAAGGAAGCGACACGACGGTGGGCATTTGTCGGCGGGTTGCTGTTGGGCGCGGGGATGATGGCGTTGCTGGCGTATGTGTTCGCCAATGTCAAGCGGCATGGGGAGTTTTTGCCTGCCGAAGTGCAAGGGAGTTTGGTCGTGCATTTTGGCTTGGTCATCACCCGCTTTTTCAGCGCCGTGATGGCGACGGCGTTAGCGTGTGGGGCAATTGCGACGGAACTGGAACGGGGCACTCTCACCCTTGTCGTCACCAAACCCATCCGCCGTTGGCAAATCGTCGCCGGCAAATGGCTGGGTTTTGCCATCGTGTTGACCCTCAACCAATTGGTCTGGGTGGCGGTGATTGAATGGGGTGCGTGGAATCGGTTGGGCGCTTGGCACTGGGGTGTCTGGAAGGCAGGCTTGATTGGGTTGCTTTACCCGCTGCTTTTTGTCAGCCTCAACTTATTGCTGTCGGTGCATTTGCCTTGGATTTTCGTGGCGCTAATTTCCCTCGTTTTCATGGGCATCGGTTGGTCGGAGACAGCGATGCGCAACATCGGCACACTGGCAAACTTGCCTCGGCTGCTCACCCTCTCGCAAATCGCCGGTTACTTGATGCCGACGGGACGCATCGCCCGATGGATGGTCGTGGAAAGCGAAGTTTTGGACATCGTGCCCCGCCTGAGCGGACCTCCGGGCGTGGAGATGCCCCAACCGACGGTCGGCGACTTGCTTTATGTCCTCGCTTACATCCTCGTCGGTTTGCTCCTCGCTTGCTGGCTCTTCGGGCGAAGGGAAGTGGCAGGTTGAAATGCGGGAACGACAGAAGGGAGTGGCTACTGACCGTGCAAGGAAAGAGTCCTTCTCAATCTCCGTCCCTCATCCCGTCTTCCGTCCCTCATCCTGCATCCCTCGTCCCGAATCCTTCTGCATCGCCCACATCCCAGCGGCAGCGGGGGCAAGGAAGAGGGCGGGGTCATCCGCGTAACGGCGTCCCATGCTTTCCAAAGGCACACTCCATCGCTGCAGGAGAGCGATCGCTGCCTCCCCGTCCTGCCAGACGACGCGATGGCGTTGAGGAATCGTTGACCGCTCCAACTGGCTTTGCAGCACCGCCATCGGTTTTTCGTCAGCAAGTTTCGGGAAGACGACAGTCGCTTGAGTATGGCAAAGGCGCGTTAACACCGTGACGGTGTGGTGGCTGATGCCGCGATGGCGGGGGCGAGGGTCGGCGAAACTGATGCGGGGGGCAAAAATGGCTGCACCGTTTAAATCGTTAACGACATCAATGAGCCAACCCATTTCCACGCCCGAAAAACCCAACGGCGTCGCCGTCCCGACATGCCCAGGTCCCGAAGCGACGATTACCGCATCAACCTCCAATGCCTTGGCGCACAACAACGCCGTGTAAGCGTTGACGCATTCCACATCGCCGCCGAAGGCTTGCCCACAAGTGATCGTCACATCCACCAAGCCAACCTCCTTGAGTTGCCGCACCAATCTGCTGAAGGGCAAGGGCAAGGCAGCACTGTCGGTCATGATGTAAGCGACTTTGGCATTGGGCTTGACGACCTTGATGCCAGCGGCAGCGGGGGCGAGAAAACTGTGTAGGGGGCAAAGGATGACGGGCAGTTTGTTCAGGTGTTCCGTCTGCAACAGCAACTGCCGCAGCGGGCTTCCTTCCTCTTCGGCGGCGCTGACATTGACCTGCATCGGGGTGTAGCGGAGTTTGACGATGTGCCCGCTTTGCGTGGTGTCACATTCAGGGCGTGTCAAGTTGGCGACGACGAAGTGATAACCGCCCGTTCCTAACCGCAACTCACCGGCGACGACATTCAGCAAAACGGTGTCACCTTCCCGCACCGGTCCCGTCAGTTCGGGGTAAGCGACGGCACGGGCAACTTCGCCATCGGAAGTCGCTACCTCCAACTCTTGCACTCCGTCGCTTTCCGCCAGAACGACCCGCACATAGCCGACAATAAACCGACGCATATAGCCTTTCCACCTCGCCTTCGCTTTAGGATGACGACGCCGTCGCACTTTGTCCACGCTACAATTTGGCATGCGCAAGCCCAATTGGAGTGAAGGCAAAGTCTCAACCGTGCCGAGAGAGTATTCGCCCAAGGCTTTCGGAGCGGGACCGATAGGCAAGGCGGTGATGGGACGATGGTGACTGCGATAGAGCGAACGAATTTGGTGACGGTCGTGGAAAGGGAGCGGGAAAAGTTCTTGCTGCACTACGGCGAGGGGTTTTTGTGGGAAAGTTTGCCCGTCGGGACACGCATCATCTATCCGCCACCACCTCTTGAGCCCATCGCCGATTTGGATGCCGCTATTGAGCAGGCGCTGGAAAATCCCATCAACGCCGCCCCGCTATCGGCACAACTGCGGCGGGGCATGCGAGTGACCATCGCCTTTGACGATTTGAGTTTACCTCTGCCTCCCATGCAACAACCCGACATCCGCCAACGCATCATTGAGCGCATCTTGCAAAAATGTGCTGAAAGGGGCGTGGACGACATCCACTTGATCGCCGCCATCGGCTTGCACCGCAAGATGACGACGGACGAATTGCGCCATCAATTGGGCGACCGCATCTTGAAAGCCTTCTATCCGCTCCGCCTTTATTGCCACGATGCGGAAGACCCACGCGGCTTGGTCTTTCTCGGCAAGACGGAGCAAGGCGAAGAAGTTTGGCTGAACCGACGCGTTGCCGAGAGCGACTTGGTCATCTATGTCAACATCAACCTATCAGCGATGGATGGCGGGCACAAATCCCTCGTGACGGGCTTGACCAACTACGCAACGCTCCGCTACCACCACAACGCCCATATGTTGCTGACTTCGTTTTACATGGACCCGCCTCGGTCGCCCTTTCACGGCGTCTTGCAGCGGCAGGGGCGATTGATTGAGCGGCACATCCGCCATTTCCAAGTGGAAACCGTCCTGAACACCGACACCTTCCCATCCCTTTTTGGCTTTCTGCAGAAACGGGAGAGCGCTTGGACGACTTGGGATCGCTTTTGGTTTCACCTCGTTCGCACCGCTTGTCGCTTTTCGCCCTTTGAGTTGAACTGGCGCATCTGGCAAAGCATGAAAGCGCCTTACGGCGTCATCGGCATTTACGCCGGGGAAGTGGAAAGCGTCCACGAGCGGACTTTGCAACGGTTGGCGGAGCAGCAGGAAGTGGAAATCAACGGGCAAAGCGACATCGTAATTTGCGGCGTTCCCTACCTTTGCCCCTACAATGTCAACAGCCTGATGAACCCGATTTTGGTCTTTTGCCTGACCCTTGGCTACACCTTTCATCTGATGTCCATCGGCAAACCTCTTCTGCGGCAAGGCGGCGTCCTCATCTTCACCCATCCGCTTTACGAACGCTTCCACGACCAACATCACCCAAGTTATGTGGACTTCTGGCGGTTCGTCTTGCCGCAAACCCGCGACCCGCAAGAGATGGAACGGCGCTTTGAAGCCATCTTCGCTACCGATGAACGCTACATCCGCGCCTACCGTCGTGATTACGCCTATCACGGCGTCCACCCGTTCTACATGTGGTATTGGGGCAGCCTCGGAGCGCGCTATGCGGGCAAAGTGATTTTCGTCAGCGCCGACAAAAAAGTCGCCGAACGGTTGGGCGTAGAGACGGTGCCATCGTTGCGCGAAGCGGTGGAGATGGCGAAAAGTTTCGTCGGCAATAACGACGCCTCCATCACCTACTTCCACTTCCCGCCCATTTTCACCTGTCGGGTGCGTTGATGTTGCCTTGAGCAAGGTTGCGTGTTATATGTGTTAGCGGTCGCAAGGGAAAAACTCGCCGAAGGGTTTCGGGGGTTTCCCGACGGCGAGGTCATTCCTTTCGCAAAGGGGGTGCCAAGGATGGCGAAGAAGGCAGCGGGCGGCAAGAAAGCCGCTGGCGGCAAGAAGACCGCCAAGAAGAAGTAGCCAACGAAAAGGCGCGCCGCTCTTTGCGGCGCGCCTTCCCATTTTCATCCCTTCGTTGCCTCTCAAACTTCCAACGACTCCCCCGATTGCAACACCCGCACCGTTACTGATGGACACTCCGTTCGCACCTTCCGAACAAACTCGTCAGGGTCAACCTCAATGACAGGGAAAGTGCCGTAGTGGATGGGGACAACAACTTTGGGGCGCAAGAGTTTCACCGCTTCTACCCCATCGTCTATGCCCATCGTGAAGTTATCGCCGATGGGCAGAAACGCCAAATCAATGGGATGCCGCCGCCCGATCAACTCCATGTCGCCAAACAAGCCCGTGTCACCTGCGTGGTAGACAGTTCGGTCGCCCATGAAGAGCAAGACGCCCGCAGGGGTGCCCGTGTAAACGATCGTGCCATCATCTTCCACAAACGCCGAGCCATGCCACGCAGGGACGAACTTCACCCGTCCGAAAGGAAAGGCGTAACTTCCACCGATGTGCATCGGGTGAACTTGCTGAGCCCCCTTGCGTTGGCAGTAAGTCGCCAACTCAAAGACGGCAATGATGGGACAATTGTTGCGGTTGGCGATAGCAACGGCGTCGCCCAAGTGGTCGCCGTGCCCATGCGTGACGATGACCGCATGAACCGTCAACTCTTCAGGTTTCGCCGCCGCCTTCGGGTTGCCTGTCAGGAAAGGGTCAATGACGACGGAATGCGTTCCGTCGGCGACGAGCACGCAAGCGTGTCCGAGAAAAGTCGCCTTGACCATCATCGCACACCTCCCCTTCGTTTTTCACGCTTGTCGTTGCAGCAAAAATTGCGCCAACGCTTGAAGGAGCGTTCCTGCTTCGCCCAAAGGAACAAGGGCACTAATTGCCCGCTCCACTGCCTCCACCGCCAACTCCCGTGACCGCTCCAACCCGAAGACCATCGGATAGGTCAGTTTCTTTTGTCGCTCATCTTTGCCGACGCTCTTGCCCAACTTCTCTGGGTCGCCCGTCACATCCAAGATGTCGTCGGTGATTTGGAAGGCAATGCCCAGCCAATAGCCATAATCGCTCAACGCCTGAAGTTGCGTTTCATCGGCGCCGCCGATCAGACCGCCGAGAAGGCAACACGCCCGCATCAATGCCGCTGTCTTGCGTTCGTGAATGAGGCGCACTTTTTCGGGTGAGCGGTCGGCGTAACCCCTCGCTTGCTCGGTAATGTCCAAGGCTTGTCCGCCGATGAGCCAACGCGACCCTGCCGCCTCCGCTAAGACGGCGACACAACGCAACGCCGTTTCTGCTTTAACCCCGACTTCGGGCAACTTGGTCGCCAGCCACTCAAAAGCCAGCGCCTGCAAAGCATCACCACACAACACCGCTATCCCTTCGCCGAACACTTTATGGCAAGTCGGTTTGCCCCGCCGAAAATCGTCATCGTCCATGCAAGGCAAATCGTCGTGGACAAGGGTGTAAGTGTGCAAGACCTCAACGGCACAAGCGGCAGGCAACGCCTTCTCTTCGTCGCCGCCGACGGCACGACAACTTTCCAGCACCAAAAAAGGACGCACCCGTTTGCCACCACCCAGCACCGAATAACGCATCGCCTCGTGCAAGACGGCAGGCAACTCATCGGCTTTCGGTAGCCAATCATCCAAAGCCGCTTCCACTTTACGGGCACATTCCTTCCATCGGCTCTGCAGTTGCGACAGCAACGGTTCTGTCAAAGTCATGGAAGGTCACCTTCAAACTCCCGCACTTGCAACTCACCGCCATCATTGATGGTGACGATTTTGATGCGCCGTTCGGCGTCGGCGAGTTTCTGCTGGCAGAAAGCCAGCAGTTTCTGTCCCTCTTCGTAAAGGCGCACCGTCTCGTCCAGCGGCAACTCGCCGCTCTCCAAAAGCCGAACGATTTCCTCCAAACGGCTCACTGCCTCTTCAAAGGTTTGCGGCATCCTTTCCATCCTCGGTCACCACCTCGTTGACCGTGACTTGAAGTTGCCCGTCCGCCATCAGCACTTCAGCGACTTGCCCTTTTGTCAAGTGGGCGGTGCGGGTGACAACGCGCCCCGTTGCTGGGTCGCGCACCAACGCATAACCCCGCTGCAGCACGGCATAGGGATTCATCGCCTCCAACTTGGCGACGTAAACTTGCAGGGTTTGCCGACGGCGTTGCAACGCCTTTTGCGCTGCCGTCTGCAGGGCGTCGTCGTAACGCCCCAACCTTTCTCGCCATCGCTCCAACTGCGCCGTTGGGCTGGCGGCGAGAAGTCGTCGCTGCCATTCGTTCAGGCACTCTTGCCATCTCGCCAAGTTCCGTCCGAACCCTTTGTCCAGTTGCAAAGTGAGCAAGTCTAAAAGTTGCCGTCGGTCGGCGAACAAACTCATCGGGTCGGTGAAACACCGTCGCTCGGCGAGTCGCCGCCACCGTTCGGTGGCGCTGCGCAACCGATGGCGCATCGCTTGGTTAAGCCGCAGGGCGAGTTGCTCCAACCGAGCAAGCCACTCTTGTCGGTCGGGCACGACCATTTGCGCCGCCGCTGTCGGCGTCGGTGCCCGCACATCGGCGGCAAAATCGGTCAGCGTGACATCCACTTCATGACCGACGGCGCTGACGATGGGAATGCGGGAGGCTGCGACGGCTCGCACGACGACCTCCTCGTTGAACGCCCAAAGGTCTTCTATGGAGCCGCCCCCTCGCCCGATGATCAGGACATCTATTTCGCCGACCAATTGCCGCACCCGTTCCGAATTCGCCAACTGCAATGCCGCCACCAAGGTCTTCGGCGCTTCTTCCCCTTGCACCAGCGACGGGAAGACGATGATTTCTATGCCCGCATGGCGTTGGCGGGCGATGCGGAGCATGTCTCGCAAAGCAGCGCCGTCCAGCGAAGTAATGATGCCGATGCGCTGGGGAAACTGAGGCAAGGAGCGTTTGCGCTCCGCATCAAATAACCCTTCCGCCTGCAATTTCCGCTTCAGCGCCTCAAAGCGCTGCCACCAAACGCCCGTTTGCCATTCCCGAACGATGCGTTCCGCTTCAATCTCAAACCTTCCGCCTCTTGGCTGTTGGGATGTCCCTTTGGGCACCCGCAGACGCCCGAAGACCCGAACCATGTCACCGACTTTGGGCATCTCCCGCAAATACGCTAACCGTTCCCGCCACATCACGCCCTCCAATTGGCTCGTTTCATCCTTCAGCGTAAAGTAGGCATGACCGCTTTGATAGACTTGCCATCGGGAAATTTCACCCCGCACCCAAAAGCCTTGCAAAATAGGGTCGTCGTTGATCAACCCCCGCACATAGTCGTTGAGTTGGGTGACGGTGAAAACGAACCCTTCCGACTCCGCTGGCTCTTCCCAACGAAGGCGCTCCAAAAACTGTTGCCAAGCCTCGTCAATGTCGCCAAACGGTTCACTGGCTTCTTCCCAAGCCCATTGCTCCATGCTCGCCACCTCCGCCCTCAATTTTGCGACACATTTTCGCCTTCCCCTCAACCCACCCTTGAAAGCAGCGGGATGGCAAACTGATAGGGCGAGGATTATTCAGGCAAGGTGATTGCGATGCGACCGTTGGCGCAAGTCGGCGATGTCGCATTGGAAAGCGACGAGGAACAACGCCTTTGGCGGTTGCGCTCCCCTGCTTATGCGCTGACCTTCGGTATCGTCGGGCGAGGACAAGTTGCCTTGCTGAGTTGGCAAAACCCTTTCACCCAAACGCAATGGCTCAAAGCCCCCGTTCCCCTCTTCGGTTTTGCGACGACCCTTAACGGTGTCCCCGCCATTTCCTTGCAACCTTCCAATGATGCGGGTGCTTTCGCGTTGGAAAAAGTGGGGCATGAAACGGGCGCAAAGCAACTGACGATGCGTTTTCAATTGCGGCACGAACGGTCGGGTGTCGTGGCAGTCGTTTCCCTTCGTGCCCTTGATGGTGTCCCCGCTTTGGAAACAGGGTTCACCTTGCAAAATGAGGGCAACGAAGCGGTAACAATTAGCGGTCTATGCCCGTTGCTCCTAACGCTCCATTGCGTTGCCCCCTTGACCGTTTTGACTTTAACAGGTGGGCACTACGATGAAAAGTTTCCGCCCAGCGGCTTCACGCTTTCTGAGCATGTGTTGCGCGATGGCACGGCAGTGCAGATTGACTGTGGAAGTGCCGGGCGTTCCTCGCAAAAGGACATCGCTTGGTTTGCGCTGGGCAGAAAGGGCAATGAAGCCACTGTGGAAGGCTTTGTCGGTGGGTTGGCGTGGAGCGGGCGATGGCGAGGTCTCCTTCAGCGAAGCGGTGGGACGGTAACCGTTCGGATGGAAGCGACGGAAATCACCCACCGTTTGTTTCCCTCTGCGACGCTCTCTTCGCCATCGGCGTTTCTTATGCCTTTCGTGGGCGATTGGGACGAAGCGGGATGGCAATGGCATCGGAGTTTGCTCAGTGTTTGTTGTCCCTTATCGCCTCCCGATTTCCCTTGGGTGCAGTTCAACCCTTGGTTCGGTTGGACGACCCGCATTGATGCAGCGACTTTGCGACGGGAAGCGGATATCGCTGCCGATTTGGGTTGCGAGGTGTTCGTCGTGGATGCGGGTTGGTATGACGGTTGTGGCACGGATGACTTCGGACATGGATTGGGCAACTGGGTGGAGCATAAAGGCAAGTTTCCCGATGGGTTGCGGGCGCTCTCGGATTATGTGCACCGCAAAGGCATGAAGTTTGGGCTTTGGGTAGAGCCTGAACGGGTTGACCTTGAAACGCCATTGGCAAAACAGCATCCTGATTGGCTGGCGCGGCGGGATGGGAAAGTCATCGGTGGCGGTCGCTACGGGCATCTTTGCTTTGGCAACCCGCAAGTCGTGGCGTGGTTCAAAGAGCGGTTGGCGAAAATCGTCGCCGACTACGAAGTGGATTGGCTCAAATGGGACTACAACATCGCTTACGGCTTGGGTTGCGACGACGCAACGCACGGTCATCAAGACGGTGACGGCACTTACGCCCACACGCAGGGCGTTTACGCCGTCAAGGCGTTTTTGCGGGAGAAGTTTCCGCACCTCGTTTTGGAAGGTTGCGCCAGCGGTGGGCACCGCATTGACTTTGGCATCCTTCGGTTTGTTCACACTTATTGGCTCAGTGACTTCACCCACCGTGCCGCCAATGTTCGGTTTCATTTGATGGGCGCATGGTTTGCGTTGCCGCCTTGTTACTTGAACACTTGGGTCGTGCACGAAGGGACGACGGTCGCTGATTTCCGCAGCCGCATGGGCGGTGCCTTCGGCATCTCAGCGCGCCTTTGCGAATGGGACGAAGGGACGCGGGAGCGGGCGAAACGCGCCATCGCCGAATACAAACGGTTGCGCCCTTTCGTCTTAAAGCGCCGCTTCTTGCTGAAGCCTCAACCCCGCTCCCCGCACTCTTGGACAGTCTGGCAATTTTATGACCCCGAAACGGACGGCGGGGCACTTTTAGCCTTTCGTGAACAATCGCCCGACGAACGCTTGACGGTGCGCTTGAAAGGGTTAAATCCCGACGCTCGCTATCAACTTCACAATGCCGACACGGGCGAGACAAAAACCTTGGCAGGCATCCACCTCTTGCGGGATGGCTTTTCCCTCACCATCCCCGAACAAGGCGGCAGCACCTTGTGGTGGCTTCAAAGGGAAACCTAATGTGCCTTCAATCGGGTTTCAGCCCGATCACCCAGATTGGGCATGGGATGATGCGGCGATAGACTTCCAAATCGCGCCGCACCTTGCTCAGGTGTGGCAGGTTGTTTCCCTTCACACTGTCATCGTAGACTATTTCAACCGCCACCTCAATGACCCCCAAGTTGTAGGCAAGGAGGAACTTCAGGAAGTCGTTGTAACAATCGGCGGGATCCGAGAGTTGAATTTCCACTGCTACCTTTTCCTTCTTCAAGTCAAAGCGCAGATGGGCATGTTCGGAGGTCACTGGCTGTTGGCGTTGCCAATTTTTGCGGACAAACAAATCCTCCAGCACTTTAGCAGGTGTCGGGCGTCCACCACGCCCTAAGAAAGTGCCTCGTGCCCGCAATGCTGCCGGCAATTGGCAGATCACTGCCTCAATCTCACGCAGCAAGTGCCGAAAGTGCTGGCGCAAAATCGTCTTAGCAAATTTGAAATCGTAGTCGGAGTAGCCCATATATTTCACCCTTCGCTCACCGAATTTTGTGGGCGTCCTGAATTATAGCGGGGGCAAAATTGTGGGTGGTGAAGGAAAATGCCGAAGCCCATCGTCGCCATCGTCGGCAAGCCCAATGTCGGCAAGTCGGCGCTGTTCAACCGCTTGGTCGGCAAGCGCATTGCCATCGTGGATGAAACGCCCGGCGTCACCCGGGATCGGGTGATGGCGGAGACAGACCTTTTAGGACGGCGGGTGATTTTGTTTGACACGGGTGGCGTTGACCTGACCGTTGACGACCCGTTGATGGCGAGGGTGTTAGAGCAGGTTCAAATCGCTATTGATGATGCCGATGTCCTCGTCTTCCTCGTGGACGGGCGAGAAGAACCGACGCGGACAGATTTGGAAATCGCTGAAATGCTGCGCAGGTCTGGGAAGCCCATCATCTTCGCCGCTAACAAAATAGATGAACCAACGACCCCGATGGCGGAATTTTGGGAGTTGCGGTTGGGCGAACCGATCCCGATTTCGGCGTTGCACGGACGCAATGTGGATAAATTGAAAGCCGCCATCGTCAACGCTTTGCCACCTCCGACACCCGATGAGCAACTACCGCCAGAATGGGAAGACGCCATCAAAGTCGCTATCGTCGGGCGTCCCAATGTCGGCAAGTCATCGTTGCTCAATGCCCTCTTGGGTGAAGAGCGGGTTATCGTCAGCCCCATTCCGGGCACGACCCGCGACGCCATTGACACGCCTTTTGAGTGGCAAGGGCGCAAGTTTGTTTTGATTGACACGGCAGGCATTCGGCGCAAGGCTCAAATTCGGGCATCACTGGAATATTACGCCGTCGTCCGAGCCTTTGGAGCGATTGACCGTTGCGATGTCGCTGTGCTGGTCATTGATGGTGTGGAGGGCGTCACCCGTCAAGACGCCCGTATCGGCGGTTACGCCCATGAGCAAGGCAAGCCGACGGTTTTGGTCGTCAGCAAGTGGGATTTGGTGCGGGAAAAGTTGGGCGAGCAATCGGTCTCACCTGCCCAACAACGGAGACGCGAAAAATTGCTGCAAAAGGATTTCGCCGAATTTTTGCGGCGGGAACTTTGGTTTCTCTCCTACGCACCCGTCGTTTACACCTCAGCGGTGCAGGGTTGGAATGTGACGGAAGTTTTGGAGAGAGCGATTTGGTGCTACGAACAAAGCCGCAAGCGAATCACGACGGGCGTGCTCAATCGGGTCTTACGGCAAATCATCGGCGAACATCCGCCACCATCGGAAGGTGGGCGACAGGTCAAAATTTACTACGCTACACAGGCGGAGATAGCGCCGCCCACCATCGTTTTATTTGTCAACGACCCTGAATTGCTTCCCGAAAGTTACCTGCGGTTTTTGGAGCGACGGTTAAGAGAGGTGTTTGATTGGCAAGGGACACCTTTGCGATGGGTCGTCCGGTCTAGTCACGGCGAAAAGGGCTAAAAACTGTTGCCATCCCTGTCTTTGTTTGCCAAAATAAAGGCGTCGCTACGAACCCTTTGAAGGAGGTGGACGCGGCATGACGAAGGCGCAATTGGTGGCGAAGGTGGCGGAGCGAACGGGTTTGCCCAAGAAACAAGTGGCTCAGGTCGTGGATACGGTCGTAGCGGTCATCACCGAGACCCTTTCCAAGAAGCGCAACACAGAGGTCATCAACATCACGGGTTTCGGGCGCTTTGCCGTGCGGCAGCGTCCCGCCCGAACAGTCCGCAATCCTCGCACGGGAGAGGTCGTGCAGAAACCACCGAGCCGCGTGCCTGTTTTTCGCCCTGCCAAGCAATTGAAGCAAGCCGTCAGCGGCTGATGGGTTTTGGGCGACAAAAAGTTGGCAAAAGAAAGTGCCCGACGAAAGGGCGCTTTCTTTTTGGCTGTGGCTGATAGCCACTCCAACGGACCGCCGATGCCGTCTTGGTAAAGTGGCTTGCAGCCTCAAAGATTTCAACGACAACAAGCGTTCAGCCGATACACCCTTCAATCCACTTTTGCGGACATTGCCATTGTCGCGGCAATAGCCGCTCCGACAGAGGAACGAAGGGAGCGTTGGGTTACCCATCCTTGCTCAAGTGGCTATCAGCCACGACGCCCAAAACCGATCCCATGCATTTCCGAACATCCTCTGCGGAACTTGACGCTCCCTTGAGGGCATTTCATAATTCGGGCGGCACCGCGGCAACCGCCCACATGAAGGCTGCCTACTGGGTAACTTTGCCTCGTCTCATTTCGTTACAGAGGAACGGGACGCTTGTGCCCAAACGGAGGTCAACGAAATGGCAATAGAGTGGCAAACGCGCCAGCCGATGGCATGGGGCGAGGGGGTCTTGGTCGCCCATGGCGGCATTCACCTTCCCCGCCCCCTCATCACGACCGACAACCCTTTGGATTTAATCGGCAACACGCCGTTGCTGCGGCTGAACAAGGTGGAGGAGTTGCTGGGCAACCGACGGGTGGAAATTTACGCCAAAGCGGAATGGTTCAATCCCGGCGGCTCCGTCAAAGACCGTCCTGCCCTTTGGATGGTGCTGGATGGTGAACGGCGCGGGTTGTTAACGCCCGACAAGACGATTTTGGACAGCACCTCAGGCAACACAGGCATCGCTTACGCCCTCATCGGCGCTGTCAAGGGCTATCGGGTGAAACTCGTCGTCCCCGCCAACGCCAGCGTGGAGCGCAAGAAAATCCTTGCCGCTTACGGTGCCGAAGTCATCTACTCCGACCCCCTCAAAGGCTCGGACGGTGCCATTGAACTGGCGCGCCAAATCTACGAGGAAAATCCCGATGCCTATTTCATGCCCGACCAATACAACAACCCCGCCAACCCCCAAGCCCACTATGAGACGACAGGCGTAGAAATTTGGGAGCAAACGCAAGGACGCATCACCCACTTCGTTGCGGGCATCGGCACCAGCGGCACTTTGATGGGCACAGGGCGGCGCTTGCGAGAGTTCAACCCCGACATCAAAGTCATCGCCGTAGAACCCGATTCAGGCTTTCATGGCATTGAAGGGCTCAAACACATGCCGACGGCTATCAAACCCAGCATCTACGACCCTGACTTCCACGACGAAAAGGTTTCCGTCCGAACGGAAGATGCCTACGAAGCCGTCCGATGGCTCGCCCGTGAGTGCGGACTTTTGGTCGGGCAATCGTCGGGAGCGGCATTGGTGGGTGTCATTGAGGTGGCGAAGCGATTGCGGGAAGGCGTCATCGTCACTGTTTTCCCTGATAGCGGTGACCGCTATTTGAGCACGCGGATTTGGGACGCAACGAATCCGCCCCAACTTCCTCCCTTGTGAACCTCGTCAGTGCCATCAAACAAGGGGTGCGTTGCGATGACAGTTTGGTTCACACCTATTGCCCGTCAAGTCATGGTGGAGCATTGCAAGGCAGTTTATCCCCGGGAAGGTTGCGGCATTTTGGTCGGGAAGCAAACGCCCTCAGGTTGGTTGATTGCCCGCAGTGTCCCCGTCCCCAACAAAAAGGCGGAGGAGCGACCTGATCGCTTTGAGATTGACCCCCGCGACTATTTGCGGGTAGAACGGGAAGTGGAGCGAGAAGGTTGGCACATCGTCGGCTTTTTTCACTCCCATCCTGATGTCCCACCTCATCCGTCAGCGACGGACGCTGCCTTTGCCTGGGCGAATTATTTGACCGTCATTGTCGCCGTCTACGGAGGGACAAAGGTGCGGGTGAGGGCGCATTGGTTTCAAGGTGCCGAAGAAGGCTTCAAAGAAGTCCCTGTCGTCGTCGCCTTGCAACCCATTCCCATCCGAGAAGTGCCTGAAATGCCCCCTGCCCAGCGGGTCGTGGAACTGGTCGGCGAAGTAGAGCCTTTCGTTTCCCTTGCCGTCCGAAAGGTGTTGGAGGAAGTCGCTGCAGGCACCTTTGTCCTCTTTCGTTTTGACTACGAGCCAACTCTTTCCAGCCTCCCCCACTTGTTGGAAAGGGATGGGCATGCCGTCTTAATGGTTCGTTGGAACGAGGAGGGAGCGTGGGAAATGTTTGTCCGAACCCGTTCAGAACGCTGACGCTTCGCCTTGCGCCGTTAACCATTGACGCTTCTCTTCCCGCACCCCTTCGCCGATTTTGCTGTAATCCATCGTCCAAAAGCCCCACTGATTAGGGACGCGGGTAAACATCGGGTAGGCGCACAAGAGCGACGCCAACATCCGTTTCGTCGTTCGCCTGAGAACATTCAACTCCGACCAGAGCCGCAGAAAATGCACGCCCTTGGGATGCTGAGCCATCAAGGATTGGAGCAAGACGATCAAGGGCGCTTGCCGCACCGTTTCGTGGGCAGCGAACTGGCGCAGTTCATCCAACCGGGCTAAAGGGATGGAAAGCCAACGGTCTTGCCGATGGGTCCATCGCAGGGATACCTGCCCACTCCTTGCCCGCTCCAATCGCACCAACCCGCCGACCGTCACTCCCTGTCGCTCATACCAATCCTTCAACCCAAAGCAAAGCCCCAGCGACAAATTCACCCACAGCGGCACTTCACCGCCACTTTCGTCTGTCGCCAGCAAAAATTGGAGTGCTGGCTTTTCAGGGAAAAAAGGACGGTCAATTCGCCGCACCTTTAAAGTGCCCACCGTCAAGTGCGGGTAGAGGACAGGAATATCCAAGCGCCGTGTCGGTTTAAGCGCCGTTGGCACCACGGCGTCCTCTTCCTCGCCCACCTCTTCGTAAGTCGGGTCTTCCACGAACTGGCGCAAGTCCTCGTCTATGGCATCTTTGGGCAACACCAAGTCAAATTGTCCCTCCAAAGAGGCTGGCAACGGCGGCGGAGGTGGCGGCACCAACACGGGCGGCAACTCTTCCACGCCCTCTGGTCTCTTCTCCGCCAACCACCAACAATGGCTGCCCAATTCCGCAAACCGCTCATCGGAACGAAGCAGGTGGGCGACAGCCCGCAGCGTCGGGACAAAATCAGGGTCTAACGGCAACACTTCCAACACTTGCTCCACGAGGCGCTCCAACGGCACGGGAACGGGTTGCTCCTTCAGCCATGCCGCTAACTCGTCGGCATCCTCTTGGCTCAAATGCACCGACGGCTCCTTTGGCGATGGCGGGCTTTGGAGCAAGCGGTCTAAATCCAGATGGCGAACCCGTTGCTGGGCGCTGGCTTGAAGGGCTTGCGATTGCTCCGCCAACAATTGAAGCGCCCTCGCCCAACCTGCCTCCGTGATGCAGTAACCCATCGTCAGCCGCCGAAGGCTTGACAATTGCAAAAGTCCCTCCAGCAAAGGGATGAGTTCCCGCTGCCCCTTTCCTTTCGCCCAAAGGGCGAAAAGCACCTCGCGATAGGTCAAGGGCATGGCAGCCGCATCCAAAAGACCGACGGCAGCCCGAAGGGCATCTACCTCCTCGGGCGTTTGAGTGATCAGCCAATCGGCGAACGCCTCTCGCTGCCAGAACTCCGCCTCTTTTGCCTCCGCCACCTCCAGCCCTTCCACCTTTGGCAGCCATTCCATCAACCCGAAGAGTCCGTCGCTGGTGATGAAACTCGTTTGTCCTAAGCGCGTCCTCAAAAAAGACGCAATCTTCCCCACCAACTCGTCGGTCGGTTGTTGTCGGTAAGGTGTCAGCAAATCGGCGAGTTCCTCCGTCGTCATCGGGACTCCTTTCAACCGTAGCAGGGTCGTCACCAACCCACCCAAAGGCGCCGTCGCCGCTTCGCGACGCCACCGAAAATCCCAACGCCGTCCGAGCAAAACGAAATGCTCACATTCCCGCAAGATGCGGCGCACCAAGCCCAAAAACAACTCCGTCCCGTTCACGCAGGTCAATTCCGTCGTGCGGATGGGCGCACTGGCATTCCAAAGGGCTTGGACAGTTTGATGGATGACCAACAGTTTCGCCCTCGCCCTTCGCTCTTCCTCTGGCTCAAATCCCGATGCCTGCCACGCAGCCTCTTCGCCGTGCATTCCCTTGCCTCCTTTCCGTCCCGTCATCTATCGGCACAGCGTGCAAGTCGTAGACTTCTGCCCGTTCCACTCGCACCCGCACGAATGAACCCAACGGCGACTCTTTTTGCCCGCTACCCCGAACCAGCACCACGCCATCAATTTCCGGCGCTTCGTATTGGGAACGGGCAACATACTGACGGGTGCGTCGGTCAAACCGTTCCAAAACCACTTCCAACTCCTTGCCTACCCATCGTTCGTTGCGCTCTTGTGAAATGGCTTGTTGAGCGGTGAGCAAGCGATGCCGTCGTTCTTCGGCTACCTCTGAAGGCACAGGGTTAAGGAAATTCGCCGCCGGCGTCCCAGGTTCGGGCGAAAAGACAAAAACCCCCAGCCGATCAAACCGCATCGCTTTGACGAACTCCAACAAGTGCTCAAAATGATGCTCGGTCTCCCCAGGGAAACCGACGATGAAAGTCGTGCGGATGGCGATGTCAGGCATCACCGCCCGCAATCGCTCAATCAACCGAGCGTAAGTTTCGGCGTCGCCTCCCCTTTGCATCGCCCGAAGGATGTCGGGATGGCTGTGTTGCAATGGGATGTCAATGTAGCGGGCGACCCGTTCGCTTTCCGCCATCGCAGCGATCAATCGTTCCGAAACTGCTGTCGGGTAGCAGTAGAGCAGCCGAAGCCACTTGAGCCCGTCCAACCTTGACAGTTGGCGAACCAACTCTGGCAGCATCGGTTTGCCATACAAATCCACGCCGTAGCGGGTCGTATCTTGGGCGACCAAAATCAACTCCCGAACGCCTTGCGCCACTAAGGTGCGGGCTTCAGCGAGAAGTTCTCCCATCGGGCGGCTTTTTTGCTTGCCCCGAATGAGCGGGATGGCGCAAAAGGTGCAAGTGCGGTCACAACCTTCGGCGATTTTCAAGTAGGCATACCAAGGTGGCGTGCTGACGATGCGAGGCGCATAAGGTGGCTCTGCCAAAACTTTTTGCCGCCGCAAACGAATGCCTAACGCTTGGGCGACGACTTCAGCGATGCGGTCTAAATCCAAAACACCCAAGCACGCATCCACTTCAGGCACCTGCGCCTTGACCAGTTCGGGAAAGCGGGAGACAAGACAACCCGCTGCGATCAATGCCCGGCAATTGCCCCGCCGCTTCAAGCGTGACAAACGGCGCAATTCGGATAGCGATTCGTTGACCGCCGCTTGCAGAAAGCCACAAGTGTTGACGATGATGACCTCCGCATCGGTCACATCGTTTGTCAGGGCGAAGCCGCTTTCTGCCAGCCAGCCGAGCATCTGCTCGCTGTCCACCAAGTTTTTCGGGCAACCCAAAGACACGACAGCGCAACGGATGAATGGACGCATCCTTGACACCTCACGAGAATGCCCTGAAGCCTCAGGCATGGGAAAGGCGCATTGGAAAGAGATGCACCGTCAATTTTGGCACGCCTGCTCAATCTGTCCCATCAGGTTGTCAAACTTTTTCGGAAGGTGATGCGAGCGATGGAATTGCCTCCTCTTGTCGCCGTCTTGGGTCTGGGCGTTTCGGGTTGTGCCGTCGCTGAAGTGTTGCTGCGGCGGGGAGTTCAAGTTATCGCCGTTGATGAAAAACCGCTGGAAAAGTTGGCACACCGCGAGCGCGTTCAAGCCCTCGCTCAGCAAGGCGCTCAACTTCTGCTGGGTGAACAGGCATTGGAACGATTGCGAAAGTGGCAGTTGTCCCTCGCCATCCTCAGCCCCGGCATCAGCATCCATCGCCCAGAAATTCAAAAACTTGCCGAAAGCGGGACGACGCTTTGGGGCGAAATAGAATTTGCCTACCGCCTCATGCCCACTCATTGGCGCATCGCCGCCGTCACGGGCACGAAGGGAAAGACGACAACCGTTCACCTCATCTTTGCGATGCTCCAAGCCTCCGACATCCCGTCGGTGTTGGCGGGCAATGTCGGCACGCCCTTCGTGCAAGTCGTTACCTCCTACGACCCGACCCCGTTGACCGTCGTCTTGGAAGTCAGCAGTTTCCAGTTGGCGACCTGCCAAACCTTCCGACCGAACATCGCTGCCCTGACGATGTTGGGTGTTGACCATCTGGACTGGCATGAGACGGTGGACAATTATTGGCAGGCGAAAGCGAAACTGTTTGCCCATCAAAAAGGAGACGACTGGGCGGTGCTGAACGCCGACGACGCCGGCTCGCGATGGATGGCGCAATTTGTCCGCACCCGCATCCTTTGGTGCGGCGCTGAGTTGCTTGTCAGTTGTCCCTATTGCACCCACTGGGTCAGCAACGATGAACAATTTGTTTGGGCGAATTTGGGAGAAGGGCGCTTTCCTGTCGCCCGCCTCGCCGATTTTTCGTTGCCCGGCGAACACAACCGAAGCAACTTGCGCATTGCCATCGGGGCAGCCTTGCTGGCGGGTGCTTTGCCTGAGCGCATCGCCGATGCCCTTCGGGAATTTCGGGGCGTGCCTCATCGGTTGGAATTCGTCGCCGAAGTGGATGGCATCCGTTTCTACGACGATTCCGCCGCCACGACCCCTGCTGCCACCGTCGCTGCCCTGAGAGCCTTTGACTGTCCCGTCATCTTGATCGCTGGTGGGCGCGACAAGGGTGGCGATTGGAGCGAATTTGCTCGCCTCGCCAAAACGCACCTTAAAGCCCTCATCGCCATCGGCGAGTTCGCTGACCCTTTGATGGCAATGGCGCAACAAGCGGGAGTCCCTGTCATCGTGAAAGCGAGCGACATGAACGAAGCGGTGGAGCGAGCCCTCTCTTTGGCGCACAAGGGAGACATCGTTTTGCTGTCGCCAGGATGTGCCAGTTTTGACCTGTTTGCCAACTATGAAGAGCGAGGCAAAACCTTCAAGGCAGCCGTTCAACGCCTTTCTGCCCTCAAGTAATGGCAGACCGACCAACCGTTTCCGTCAAGGGTTCGTCAAGGGCATTGCTACCTTTTCCTGCCCACCTGTCTGATTGCCCTTCAACCAAGCCACCGATGCCGTCAAAACTGCCAGCATCATCAGCGTCTCAACGGCTGACGGGGGCGCAACGAGAAGGCAAGCCCAACGCGGCGCCGCAAAGGTGTGAGCGATGCCCACGACACAACTCGCCAATTTGCTCGCCATTAGGCTCATCGGCATCGTCGCTGACGGCATCGGCAGTGAAAGCAACGCCGAGACGAACCCCAGCGTCAGAGCAAACGACGCAGGCAAAACAGCAAACGGGTTGGCGATCGGACCGACCAAACTCACCCGCCCAAAGTAGTGCATCAAGATGGGCGTCAAAAACAGTTGGGCGCTCAAAGTCGCCGCCATCGGAAACCGCAGCCATTCGGGCAGCCAACTGAGCCATCGCGAAAGCAGTGGGGACGCATAAACCAAGCCGAAGGTCGCCGCATAGGAAAGTTGAAAGCCCGCATCGTGGAGCATGTCGGGCTTGACAAGGACGAGCAACGCCGAACTGAGCCACAAGGCGGTGTGCCAATCCACCTCACGAAACCAGACCCAACCTGCGAAGGCGTAAAACCCCATCAGGACAGCGCGGTAAATGCTCGGCTCGCCCTGGGTTAAGGGCAAGTAAAAAGCCAGCAACGAGAGCAATAACGGCAACGGGGGCAAATGGAGATAGCGGTGAGCGAGCCAAACGAGCCCCATCAGTAAGGTGACTTGAGTCCCCGATGGCGCGAACAAATGCGCCAAGCCCGAACGGGCGAAGGCTTCCGCGTCGGCTTCGCTGATCGTCACCGTTCGCATCCCAAAGACCAAACTGGCAAGGAACGGCAACTCCAAAGCATGCTCGCGGGGCGGAAGGGATTGCGCCCAGCGCTGAAATACCCATCGCCGCCATCGTTCCCGCCAACGGGTCAATGGGAATGCTGATGCCTCATAACCGATGCGTTGAAGGTCGTCGGCGGTGGTGCGCCCGACCCAAAAGATGCACTGAAAGCGATGGCGTCGCCAAGAACTCGGTCGTCCCCAAAATCGGCGCACCAAAATGCGATCACCGATTTGCCATCGCGGGGACGCTGACAACGGTTCATCTCTTACCGCCAGTTGTGCGAAACCGTTAACAGGCTTATCAACCCGCAAAAGCAACCGATAGCCGTAAGGCATCGGCATTGGGACGGCAGCGACGATGCCGTCAAAGGGCGCTTTCAAATCGGGCGGCGCTGGCGGCAATCGCCAACGCATCAGCCCGCAACCCATCGCAAAAGAAGCGAGCGCCAGCCAGAAAAGGCGATGGGTAGCGAAAGTAAAGGCAACGATAAAGGCGAGCAGGGCAAACAGCGATGCGACAAGGGCAATTTCTTTCCCTTCGGGCAATCCCGCCTCCGCCAAGGCGCCCGCCACGAACACCCCACTGAGCAATGCCACTGGGCGCCGCACCAACCAGTCCACACCGCGTCCCTGCCTTTCCATCTTCGTCACTTCTCCGCTCGGCTCCTCACCGTTAACAGGGGCTGAGCATCGCTTTTTTGAAAGATGGGGGTAGGGCAACTCCCTGCGCTGAGCCGTTGAGAGACATTTCGGTTGCCTCCCTCAACGCCCTTTTTGGGGAAAAAGACACCCACGCCTCATGGGGCGACGATGCGGTTGCGGAGGACGCCGATGTTTTCAATGCCCGTCTCTACGACATCGCCGACTTTCAGCAACTTTGGCGGTTTGCGGAAAACGCCGACGCCAGCGGGCGTGCCTGTCGCAATCACATCGCCAGGGCGCAAGGTGAAGCATTGGGAGATGAAGGCGACGATCTCGGGGATTTTGAAAATCATGTTGGCAGTCGTGCTGTCCTGCAATCGTTCACCGTTGACGGCGCACCAAATCCGCAAGTTTTGCGGGTCGCCGATTTCGTCAGGGGTCACTAAGCAAGGTCCCATGGGGGCGAAAGTGTCAAAACTTTTCGCCCGAAACCATTGGCTCTCTCGGAACTGAATGTCACGGGCGCTGACATCGTTGATGACGGTGTAGCCAGCGATGACATTCCACGCTTGCTCAGGGGTCAAGTTCTTCGCCCGCTTGCCGATGACGATGGCGAGTTCTACCTCATAGTCCAGTTGCGTCACTTGGGGCGGATAGAGGATGTCGTCAAAAGGACCGATGGTGCAAGCGGGAGCTTTAGCGAAGAGGAGCGGGTTTGGCGGTGGCTCTTGTTTGCCTTCCTCCGCATGGTCGCGGTAGTTCAAGCCCAAAGCGATGATGGTGCGGGGTTCGGGGACAGGCGCCCCCCAACGCACGCCATCGGCTTCCACCAACGCCGCTGCTTGCAGTTCAGCGACGGGTTGTTCCAACACTTTGCGCGCCAGCGTCCAATAATCGCCGTCCAGAAAAGCGATGGGGTCGGGCGGGATGGAACCTCGCGAGGCGATGTTCAAGTCAAGGATGTGCCTGCCGCCATCCACGAGGACGCCTAAGCGTTCTTCACCCCGTTCGCCGTAAGTGACCAACCGCATGACCGTCCCTCCTTTGGGAGAAGTCAGCGCCAAAGATTTTTGACACGCCGCAGCAACCGATGAAGCCATTGCCGCCACAAAGGCATCGGCTCGGCGGCTGCCTGACGATGCCGCAGGGCATGCAAAACAAGCCCGATGAGGGTCGCATACATCGGGCTGCGCAATTCGTGGGGCGCCCCGGGTGAGAGCATCGGTTCGCCGATCCGCACGGGCAGGTTGAAAATTTCCTGCGCCAATTCAACGACACCCTCCAGCAGAGAGCCCCCGCCCGTCAAAACGATGCCGCCTGCCAACAAGGAAGTCCATCCGCTCCGTTGGAGCCGCTCTGCCGCTAACTCCAACAACTCTCGCATGCGCGCCTCAATAATTTCCGCCAAAGCCCGCTTGGCGACGGGTCGGGGTTTGCCTTGCCCTAACTCCAAAACTTCCACCGCCTCATCGCCGACTTTTTGAGGGAGTGCCGAGCCATAGCGGATTTTCAACCGCTCGGCTTCTTCCAACGGAGTGCGCAAGCCGATGGCGAGGTCGCGGGTGACATGGTTGCCGCCGATGGGGAGGGCAAAAGTATCCACAAGGACGCCTTCTAAAAACACGGCAACATCCGTCGTCCCGCCACCGATGTCCATCACGACAGTGCCCAATTCCTTTTCGCTTTCTGTCAAGACTGCCTCTCCTGCCGCCAAAGGTTCCAAGACCATGCCTGCTACCTCTACGCCGGCTTTACGGACGCAAGCGGTCAGGCTGCGGACAAAGGAGGCATCGGCAGTGACGATCAGTCCTTGCAGGCGAATTTCCCGCGCCGTCAAGCCCAAAGGGCGACGGATGCCGCCGACGCCGTTGATGATGAACTGACGGGGCAAAAGGTGGAGCACGCATTGGTCGTCCCGAAGGTAAGGCTTTTGAGCGCGCCGATGCAATTCTTCCAAATGCTCCGTCGTGATGTCCGTTTCCTCCTCAGGCAAAGTCAAGGTGACGGTGACGGGATGGGCACGGATGTGGTGACCCGTGATGCCCACCCAGACCGATTGGATTTCAATACCTCCTGTCTGTTCGGCGCGGTCTAAACTTTCGGCGACAGCGGAGGCGGCTTCCTCCAAGTCCACGACGGTCGCCCGCTGCACTCCCCGCGAGCGCACCGAGGCGAAACTAACTGTCTCCCAACCCTGAGAGGGTGAGGCGCCCGCTGAACCGACGGTCTCAGGCAGGAGGCGGGCGATGAGGGTGCAGACTTTGGTCGTTCCGACATCCAAACCGACGACATAGTTAGCAGGAGTGCCCCAAAACACGCTTCCGTCACCCCGGTTGCGTGACTCGTTGCCGCCACCGCTGTAACAAGATACGCCGAAGGATGGCTAAGTTGTTAAAGATGCGGGTGCCAAAGGCGACAGAGGCTGCCAAGGCGAAATCCATATTGAGCCAGTCGCCGACATAGGCTAAACTGGCAGCGGCAATCATGTTGACAAAAAAGCCCGACAAAAGAACGCCTGAATCAAAGGTGCCTTCCAAGCGGGCTCGCCACGCCCCTAAGGTCGCATCCAAGGCTGCCAGCAACGCTAACCCAAGGTAGGTGGGCAATCGGCTCTGGAACGCTGGTGGAAGCCATTGCACAGGTGCCAAAACAAAACCGACAAGCAAACCGACAAGTAAAGCAACCGAACCCAGCCAAAGCAACCCCATCTCGCTTTGCGCCTCCTACTCTATCGGGCGGGCAAACTGTAATGGCGGCGTCACTCCCAACGAGGGGACGATGACATCGGAGTAGCGAGTGATGTGAACGACGATGCCCATCTGCCTTAACCCGTCCACGATGCCGCCAGGCATCGTTAAGGCTTTCGTCAACTTATCAGGGTCGCCGATGGCGACGATCTCATAAGGAGGGCTAATGGTCACTCCGTTGACAGTGATCAGGGTGCCGACACATCGGATAGCCGTTGTCGCCACGACTCGTTGGTCGTTGATGGCAATAGCCTCGGCACCTGCGTTGCGCAACTCATTGACCATCGTCAGCAGGTCAATATCGTGGACGATGCCTTCTGCGGGAATCCCCGGGGGCGGCTTGGGAGCGTCAGTGACACGGACGATGATGCCAGGACCACGCACCTTGGTTAGTCCTGCCAAGATCCGCAGCCGATGCAACTCTCCCATCAACCGCTCCGTTGCCGTCTTCCCTTCCGCCATCGCTTTTTCATAACCGCTCAATTGTGCCCGCAGTCGGTCTACCTCTTGGCGAAGGTGGCGGATTTCCTCTTGAGCGCTCGCCAACCGGTCAATGAGGACACTGACGCGACGGGTCGGAGGGGCTTGGGACGAATTGAGTGCCCGCACCTGCACAGCGATCAAAAAACCCAAGGTAAAGCAAATGACGACGATGGCGAAAGGTTGCTCCCATCGGTCAGCCAGGCGCATCCTTTGGTCACCTTCTCGCATCGCAAAAGTATGCCGTCGCCCTTATCGGGACGGCGAGGGTTTCATGCCTATCACGGTTATCCCGCTTAAGTCAAGGACGGAAGGCGTTGGGGGAGAAAATTGTCGCTGCACTGCCAAACCCAAGCGCACTTTAACGGGCAAGGCAAAAGGATTACCCAGCCACAACCAATCTCCTTTCGGCAAACAAAGAGCCACTTCGCCGAAAGGGCTGACGGAAATTGCCTTTATCGTCACCTTTTGACGGGCACACATTTTGACCGTTTGGCACACTGCCGCAAGACAGCGCCGCAGGGGAACTTTATCGGGAAGCCAAAGCAAGGGATAGTGAGTGGCTGTCAAGGGGATGGTTTGCCAACATCGCCCTTCTTTGTCCACCAACAAACCCCGCTCACCCCTCGGAAGGATTCCGACCAACGAGGGCGGCTGGGCGATAACTTTCAATCTGCCCGGAAAACGCCAGCGAACTTGAACTTGCCCGACCAATTCGCCTTTCAGCCATCCTTGAAGGCGTTCGGGCGTTGCCCACCAAAAAGGACGCCAGCGCAAACGCCCGTTGATTTCCGCCATCTTTTCCCAACTGACAGGGGCATCGCCATCCCATTGGACTTGATGAATGAGCGTGCCCTGCAAAAGGGCAAGCCCTATCGCTGCCCAAAGAAGACCCTTCCATCGCCGTCGCCCCCGTTTCATCGCCCCTCACGCCCCCGACCCTCAAGGGCATCTTCCAACAAGATTTGCACCAACGCTTCAAAAGAGATGCCCGCCGCTTTGGCGGCTTCTGGGACGAGACTCACTTCCGTCATCCCCGGGATGGCGTTCAGTTCCAACACGAACACTTTGCCCTCCCCACTGACCATCATGTCCGTCCTCGTCACTCCCCGACAGCCCAACAACCGATGGACGCGCACGGCGATAGTTTGGGCATCTTGCACGACTTCCTCGGGCAAAGAGGGTGGAATGCGATGGTCTGCCATGCCCGGCGTGTATTTGGTGGCGTAGTCAAAGAAGCGGGTTTTGGGGATGATTTCAATGGCGGGGAGGGCTCTTGCCTTTTCCTCTCGTCCCAAAACCGCCACCGTGATTTCTTTGCCGACGATTTTTTGCTCCACTATCGCTTCGTCGTCGTAACGGAAGGCTTCTCTCAAGGCAGCCTGCAATGCCCCTCGGTCGGGTTCGTCCACGACACTGGCGCCAATGGTAGAACCTTGCGAGGACGGTTTCACGACACAAGGATAACCGATGCCTTCTTCAACGGTGTCCATCATCCCTTGTGGGTCCTGCTCAAAGAGGCGACGGGCAACAAGGACATGTTTAGGCGTCGGGATGCCTTCGGCGAGCAGCAACCGTTTAAAGTGGGCTTTGTTCATCGCCAGAAAACATGCCGTCGGGGGCGAGAAGGCATAAGGGACGCACAAAAGTTCCAGCATCGCTTGCAGCGTCCCGTCTTCGCCGTAGCCGCCGTGCAAGACGGGAAAGACAACATCGGGGCGGAGGGTTTGCAACCAATGGGGCAATTCTTTGGGGGAAAAGCGAAGAGGCTCACCGTTGTCGGCAGCAGGCAAAGGGGATGGAGGCAAATTGCCCTCGTAGCGGTAGGACAGGTCGGCGGTGATGACTTGATGTCCGCCCCGCTGCAGTCCCATCGCCACTGCCCTACCCGACCGAAGAGAGACTTCCCGCTCAGGAGCATCGCCACCCATCAACACCAAGACGACCGCCATCTTCCCGTCACCCGCTCCTTTCAGCCTCTCCGAAAGAACAGGGTGATGAGGACAGCCAACACCGAAACCCAAGTCGTCAGAATCAGCAGCACAATCGTTCGCAACCGTCCCTCTATCGCCCGCAGGCGTTCCTCAATGGCTCTGAAGCGCTCCTCAACGGCTCTGAAACGCTCCTCAACGGCTTTGAAGCGTTCTTCAAAAGCCGCTTTGAGGGCAGCCAGTTCTGTTCGCAGTGCCGATAACTCTTGCCAGAGGCGCTCCACTTGCCTTTGCAACTCTTGCTCCAAAGCCGCCACCCGCTCCTCCAAAGCAGCAAGGCGTTGCTCTAAAGCGGCGAGGCGTTGTTCTACAGCGGCGACACGGGCGAGAATTTGCTCCCGACCGACCCGTTCCTCTTGCACCGCTGTCTTGAGCGCGTTCACTTCCCCCTTCAGTCCCTCCAACTCCCGCTCTATCCGCTCCATCATCACGGGCGGAATTTCCACGCTGTTCGCCTCCCTTTGAGGTTGTCACTCCTCGCCGACGATTTGCACCTCGTAGTCCAGCAAAATGCCGAAGCGTTGGTAAACGGTTTGGCGCATGTGCTCAGCGAGGGTTAGGACATCTTTGGCGGTTGCCCTGCCCAAGTTGACGATGAAGTTGGCATGGATGGGTGAGACTTGGGCATCGCCGATGCGGACACCTTTCAAGCCAGCGGCGTCCAGCAACCGCCCCGCCCGCTCGCCTGGCGGATTTTTGAAGATGCAACCGGCACAAGGTTGGTCAACAGGCTGCGTTTGACGGCGGTAGTGCCAACGACGACGAATCCGTTCCATGATGGCGGAAGGCTCATCAGGTTCAAGGGTCAAAGTAGCGCCCACGATGATGAGCCCTTTCTCCCTCAGGTTGCTCCATCGGTAACTGAAACGAAGTTCGTCACGGCTTAACTCTCGCACTTCCCCTCCTTCCGTCAGGACGGTGACGCTTTGGACGAGGTCGCCGATGAACTCATCGGCGGTGCCGGCGTTAGAGATGAGAGCCCCCCCGACAGTGCCAGGGACACCTGTGCAACGCTCCAACCCCTTCAACCCTCTCCGAGCCGCCTTGACAAGCAGATGAGGCAAATAAACGCCCCCGCCGACCGTTACTTTTGTCGTGTTGAAGTGGATTTGTTGCAATTGCCCCCCTAAGCGCAAGACGATGCCCCGAAGACCGCCATCCCGAACGATAAGGTTACTTCCCTCGCCCAAGATGAACAAAGGGATTTCCCGCTCCCGACAAAATTGCACGAGCGACCGCAACTCGCTCAAAGTGCTGACATGCACGAGCGCGTCCGCAGGTCCACCGACCCGAAGGGTGGTGTGCTCAGACATGGGCTCGTTGAGTTTGGGCGGTGTGTTAACCAACCGCGTCAGTTGCTCTATGTCTTTGCGGGTCATAGATGCTTTTCAACCTCCGTCGCTGGTGCAAGGCGGTTTTAACGCCTGACACCCTCGTCCCCTGTCGCCTGCGAACCTGCGACATTAGACAGCGCCGTCAACAATTTTGGTGCTACTTTGTAAAGGTCGCCTGCACCTACCAGCAAAATAGCGTCGCCTTGACGGGCGATTTGACGGACTTCGGACAAAATTTCGTCCCAATCGGCGGAAAACTTGACAGGCTTTTCGGGATGACGCTCTTTGATGGCGTCGGCGATCAGTGCTCCCGTGATGCCGGCGATGGGCGGTTCGGAAGCGGCATAAATTTCGGTCACCCAGACACCATCGGCTTCCTGAAAGGCTTCCCCAAAGGCTTTCCAAAGTCGTTGCGTTCGGCTATAGCGGTGCGGTTGAAAAACGACCCAAAGACGCCCCTGAAACGCCTGTCGGGCGGCTTGTAAAGTGACGGCGATTTCGGTCGGATGGTGGGCATAATCGCTCACGACGGTGATGCCACGAACTTGACCGACAATTTCAAAGCGACGGCGCAACCCCTGAAATTGCCCGAGGGCTTCGGCGACGGCGAAAAAGGGAGCCCCTGTCAACTCCAAACAGGTGCAAAGGGCTGCCAAGGCGTTAGCGACATTGTGCTTGCCAAACAGTTTTAGGCGCACTTCCCCCAATTCCTTCGCCCGCCGCCGAAGGGCAAATTGCCATCTTCCCTCCCTTTGGCGCAAAGAATGGGCGCAATAATCGGCTTCCTTTTGAACGCCAAAACTCATCCACCAAACAGGACGGGAAAGGCAGAAAGGCAAGCGGCTCGCTCGCGGGCAATCGGCGTTCACGACCAACAACCCCTCTCCACTGAGCCGTTGAGCAAAAGCCGTGAAAGCGGCAAAGACGGCTTCTTCGTCGGCGTAATGGTCGGGATGGTCTAACTCAATGTTGGTGACGACGATGTGGGTCGGCGACAACTTCAAAAAAGAGCCGTCCGATTCGTCGGCTTCCACGACGAACCAATCGCTGCCTCCGACCCGACAGTTGCCGTCAAAATCCAACACCTCCGCCCCCACCAACACTGTCGGGTCGTAACCCAGTTGGGCAAGGATGTGCCCAATCATGGCAGTCGTCGTGCTCTTGCCGTGCGTGCCGGCGACGGCGATAGAAGTTTTGCCTCGCAAAAGCAAGGCTAAAGCGTCGGCGCGGTGAAGGACGGGCAAACCTCGTCGGCGCGCCTCTACCACTTCAGGGTTGTCAAGGGCGATGGCACTGCTGACGATGATGGCTTCCGCCTCCGTCAAGTGAGCGGGATCGTGACCGACGAAGACCGTTGCCCCTTTGCGCCGTAACCGCTCGGTGAAAGAAGAGGCTTCCAAATCCGAGCCTGCCACTGTCACGCCGTTGGCGAGCAACACTTCAGCGAGGGCACTCATCCCCGCGCCTCCGATGCCGACCATGTGGACTTTGCGATAAGGGAACATCTCGCTGTCGGACATTGGCAGGTCACTCCCTCCTCTTGGCTTCCCTGCTCAAAAGTTGCTGAATGTGCCCGACGAGGTCGTCTGCCGCCGAAGGGCGGGCAATTTGGCGCGCTGCCATCCTCATTTGTGCCCTGCGCCTTTCATCTCTCAACAACGCCATCACTTCCTCTGCCAATCGCTCCCCCGTCAGTTCAGCGTCCAACACCATTTCCGCCGCCCCACGCTTGGCGACACTCAGGGCGTTAAAGCGTTGGTGGTCATGAATGGCGAAAGGGTAAGGCACGAGGATAGCAGGGACACCCGCTACCAGCAATTCGGCGATGGCATTGGCACCCGCCCGTGACACCGATAAGTCGGCGGCGTGAAGGAAAACGGCAATGTCGTCGCGGAAGCCGAAGGGCTGATAACGATGGCGCCAATCGCCGGGAAGGCTTTGGCGAATTTGTTGAGCCATCGGTTCCCACTGCATCCCACAAAAGTGGACGATGTGCAATTTTTCTTGTTGAGGCAACAATAAAGGCAAGGCATCCCAAAGGGCTTCGTTCAACCGCTTCGCTCCTTGACTTCCGCCGAGGACGACCAAAAGTCGTTCGTCTTCGCCCAACCCTAAGGCTCTTCGGGCGCTTTCCCTTTCGCACCTTAGAAAATCAGGTCGGATGGGAACACCTGTCCAATAGGCTTTTGAAGAGGGGAAAGCAGCGACGGCTTCAGGGAAACCGGTGGCGATAAGGTCAGCGAGGCGGGCGAGGACTTTGTTGGCGCGACCTGGGACGGCGTTGGCTTCAAAAAGGACACCGACAGAGTTGACCAAACGCCCTGCCAAAAGGGCACAGAGGGAAGCGTAACCGCCCGTGCCGATAACGACCGTCGGTTGCCATCGGCGAAAAAGTTGAAGGGCAACCGCCAGTCCCCGAAGCAGGCTGAAGGCTGCCGGCAAACTCTTGGGAGACAGCAAAAAAGCAGGGAAAGGGCGGACAGGAAGGGCATAGAAAGGGTAACCATAGCGGGCGAAAATGGCTTGGTCTAAGGAGCGGGCGGTGCCGAGAAAGCGCACTTGAAGGTCAGAGATTTTTTGCTGTGCGGCGGTCGCGAGGGCGATGGCGGGATAGATGTGTCCCCCTGTCCCGCCCCCTGCCATCACCCACACCATTGCCCATCCCCCTCCCTTGCTCTGCCTCCCCTTGACGAGCGACATTGACCAGCAGCCCCATCGCTAAGAGGGTGCTCCCAAGAGACGAACCGCCCGCACTGACGAAGGGCAAAGGAATGCCCGTCGGCGGGAGCAAGCCGACATTGACGGCGATGTGAAGAAGGGCTTGAAACCACAGCCAAAAGCCTAATCCGCCGGCAATCCCTGAAAGGAAAGGGTCGGAGCAACTGGCAGCGACCCGCAAAGCCCAGTAAATCAGCAGGGTGAAAAAAGCAAGGACGCCAACGCTTCCCCAAAATCCCCACTCCTCGCCGATGACGGCGAAGACGAAATCGTTGTGTGCGGAAGGCAGAAACAAAAACTTCTGTCGCCCTTGGAAAAGTCCCCGACCAAACCAACCCCCTGCCCCCAGCGCTAAAGTGGCTTGACGGGATTGATAGTGCAATCGTCGCTCATCCCCCCAGCGAAAGCCGTGAGCCGTTTGCCAGCGTTTTTGCTGGTAGGGATGCAGGATAGCATGCCGAACGCTGTAGCCTGCTATCCCGACCCCCATAAAGGTCGCCAACCAGAGAAGCAAAGGCATTCGGGCAAACAAAAGCGTGGCTGCCCCAATGCTCGCCAAGATGATGCCGCCACTCAAATGAGGTTGCAGCAGCACCAAAACGACCGAACCTATCCATAGCCCGACACTTAGCAACCACCAACCTCCCTTTTGCCACCACAAGCGTGATGCCCTCCACTGCCCCATCGCCCAGGCTAAAACAAGCACCAAAGTCACCTTCGCAAATTCCGACGGTTGCACCTGAAAAGGTCCAAAAGCCAACCATCGGGCAGCCCCACCGACAGAGACACCGAACCGCAAGGTCAGGACGAGAAGCAATAAGACAGCCCCATGGGCAAAGAACGCCCCTACCCGAAACCACCGTAGAGGGAGGAACGCCCCGCAAGCGAATAGGACGATAGCGCCCATAAGGAATCGGAATTGGCGTCCTGCCACCGCAAAGGCATCGCCCCATTGGGCAGCCGAAAGAGGATAACTGGCGCTGAACAAAAACACCCAGCCCATCAAAACCCCGACAACTGTCAGCCCGAAAAGCCACGCCCGCACCCCCGAAGGCAACGAACCCCTCGTTTGGTTCACCACACCTTTCCACCTTCTCCCGTGAGTTTTCTGGCATCCCTCGTCGGAAGAAAAGCGACTTTACGCTTTGATCAAGCCCCAAAGCATCAGCAAGTAACTGACGACCGACAGAGCAAGCCAACCCCAAAGGTTCGGTTTAACTCGCCCCGTTGAGTCAAAACCTGACCAGACCAACATCCACAAGCCCAAAGTGAACCCGACAAAGCCAGTCAAGGCAGCCGTGACACCAACGGCGTTTAAATCGCTCACCGTCAGGACGCAAGAGGAGAGCATCATGCCTCTTCAACCTTGTAAGAGGGCTTCAATCTTTTGGACGATGGCTTGTTCGCCGACGGCACCAACGATGCGGTCTACCTCTTGCCCGTTTTTGAAAAACAGCAGCGTCGGGATGCTCATGACCTGATACTCAATCGCCAAGTCTTGGTTTTTGTCCACATCCAACTTGGCGACTTTCAAGCGCCCAACATAGCGCTCAGCGAGCCGCTCTACGATGGGCGCAATCATTCGGCAAGGCACGCACCATTCCGCCCAAAAGTCCACCATGACAGGCAGGTCGCTTTCAAGGACCTCCCGCCGAAAATTGCCCGTATTCACTTCCATGACCGCTGCCATCTTTGACACCTCCTTGAGCGTTAACTTTCGGGCAACTCCACATCCTTGATGAGGCGAAGGAAGCGCTCAATTTCTCGGCGGCTGGGTCGGGGGAAATGCCCCGCTGACTTGGCGACTTCTTCGTCCACATAGACAGGAGCATTCATCCGCACCGCCAAAGCGATGCCGTCGGAAGGACGGCAATCAATGGCGTGGTAGCGCCCGTTCCACCGCAAAACCAGTGTCGCATAGTAAGTGTTGTCTCGCAAGTCGTTGATCTCTACCCGCACCAACTCAATCCCCAATTCCAGCAAAATGTTGCGGAGCAAATCATGGGTCATCGGGCGGGGCAACTGCTCGCCCTCCAATTCCCATTTGATGGCGTTGGCTTCCGCCTCTCCGATCCAAATGGGCAGTTCCATCCCCGTCTCTGGGTCGCTTAAGACAACGACCGGGTTGCCGAACTGGTCTCTGGCAACTCTAAGGGTTTGCACCCGAATCACAGCCGACCCTCCTTTCCTAACGAGTGCGTTAGGCATTATAGCCGATGAAGAGCGGCTTGGTAAACTCGGTAGGTCAAGGCAGCCGTGCGAGACCATGAATAGGAAGCCGCAAGGCTCAAGCCTTTTTGCCGCAATCGCTCCGCCAAAAGGGCATCTGTCAAAACTCGCTCCAGTGCTTCTGCCAGCCTTCGCCAATCGTTGGGCGGCACCAAGAGAGCCGCATCGCCGACGATTTCGTTGACGGCTGGCGCATCACCAGCGACGACGGGTGTCCCGCACGCCATCGCCTCTAAAACGGGCAACCCAAACCCTTCATAGCGAGAGGGAAAGGCGAAAACTTCAGCGGCGTTGTAAAGCAAAGGCAAGGCTTCGTCGGACACATATCCCGTGAAGAGGAGGCGGTCAGCGGCTTCAGCGGCAACTTGACAAAGGCATCGCTTCAAAGTTTCCGGGGCGACCCCGACGAAGACGAGCCAGTCAATAGGGACTTTGCGCCGCCGCAGTTCCCGAAAAGCGGCGGCAAGGATGGGCGCATTTTTGCGGGGACGAAAAAAGTTGACGGTCAAAACGAACCGCCCCTTAATCCCCCACCGTCGGGCGACTCGCTGGCGGGCTTCCTCCTTTTGCAAGGGTCGGAACTCCTCCGAGACGCCATAAGGGGTGACGACGATTTTTTCCTCGGCGACCCGAAAAAGGCGGGCGACATCCCGCCGAGCACTTTCCGAAGGCACAAGGACAAACCGTGACCGATGCACCGAAAGGAGACTGAGAAGGTTGGTCACAAGGCGCGTCCTCAACCCTGAAGGCTCTAAAAACATCGCCGAAATGGCGTCGTGCATCGTCACAATGGTCGGACAGGGAGCAAAGGGAGGGACGATATAGTCGGCATGAAAAAGGGCGATGCCTTCCCGACGAAGGACAGCAGGCAACTGAAAAAAAGTCCACCACCATCCAAAAGGCGCCGCCACTTTCCGCCACCGCAAGCGAGGGTGAGAAAAAAGCCCCTCCTCCGCCTCGCCGAGGTGAAAGTAAAGCCACACTTCCAGTTCGGGAGCCATCTTCACCAGTTCCCTGACCAAACGCCCTGTGTAGGTGCGCATCCCCGTCCAACGGGCGACGACAGGGCGGGCATCAAAACCGATGCGAACCAGTGGCATAGTTCAACATGCCCCCTTTCCCTTTCCGACCGTCCCATCCTAAGAGGCGGCGGCTGCTTCAAAGGCATGCAAAGTCCGTCTCGCCGTCTCTTCCCACGAAAATTGTCGGGCGCGCTCCAACCCTTTTCGTCTCAAGGATTCCCGCAACCCTTCGTCCCTCAACACCCGATGAAGGGTTTCCGTCCATGCTGCTACTTCAGTGGGGGGAAGAGTGAGGGCGGCGTCCCCGACGACTTCTGGGAGGGCAGGAGCGTCGCTGCAAAGGACGGGCGTCCCACATGCCATCGCCTCTAACGGAGGCAACCCAAACCCTTCCCCCAAGGAAGGGTAAACGAAAAGGTCGGCTCCGCTCATAAGGGCGGGCAAGTCTTCATCGGGCACATATTCGGTGCACATCACCCGCCCTTTCAAGCCCAGCCGCTCTATTTCACCTGCCACTTGCTCCCAGCCCCAACCCTTCGCCCCCACCAAGACCAGTCGGTGGGGCAATGAATTTGTCAATGGAGCGAAGGCTTTAAGAAGGGTCGGAAGGTTTTTCCTCGGCTCTATCGTCCCGACAAAAAGCAGGTAAGGTCGCTGGAGACCATACCGCTCCCGCACCTTTGCGATGACCTCAGGTGGTTGTGGACGAAACCGTTCGTCCGCCGCCAAAGGAGTTACCACAATGCGAGAAGGCTCAAATCTGAGCCGATTGACCAATTGCCCTTTGACCGCCTCGGAGAAAGTGAGAAGCCTTTTTGCCCGTTTCGCCCAGAGCAAAGTGAGGGAAGACCCCCAACGGATAGATGGCAGATGGCACGACGAATGGGTAAAAGGAGTTAAGTCAAAAATTGTCAACACCAGCGCCCCGAAACGATGCGGAAGGAAGGGATAAAAGGGCGAGAAGAAAACTTGGGGCATCCCGAAAAGCCAGTCGGCAAGGGGCAAAGAGCCCACTTGCAACAGGAAGGTGCGAAAGTAGGGGTGATGAAAAAGGCGGGTCGGAAACCGCAAAACACTCACCCGCACTCGCTCCCTTAACTGCGGCGGCGGTTGAAAAAGACGCAAATGGGTAGGCACTTTCACCATGCATCCGTGCCAGACGAGATAACGATGGCGATGGTCAACGCGCAAGAGGGCTTCCAAAAGATGGCGAATGTAAACCCCTGAGCCCGTCGGTCGGTAGAAAGTTTCCAATGGCGCATAAAACAGGATGGTCATCTCGCAACCCCTCTCGGCGTTCCCCAGAGCATTAAACTCTTCGTCGGGTGGAAGTGGGATGGCTCGCATCGCCTTGGATGCTCGCCCTCTTGCCAAGCCCGTCCGAACGGGCGTGGAAAATGTTGGCGCTCAATTTGTTCGGCTGGTCTTTCAAGTGCCGCAACGACATGCGTGGCACTTTTATTTCACCGACCCGCCTCCCTTCACCCTTCCCCCTGCCATCCGTTGGCGAACTTACCGAGGTCCTGGATGGCTGCGAGGGATGGTGCCGCTTTGGCTTTTCCTTGACCGCATTGAGTTGGTGCACTTTTACTTGGGCTATGTCCCGCCTTTCGCCCGTCGGACGAAAGCCAAGGTAGCGGTAACTGTCTGCGATGTGATGTGGTTGAACGATTTGTCGCTCATTGACCCGCCCAGTCGGCGATTTATCGTCAAGGGCGTTTTGCCCTCCCTAAAGTTCCGCACCGACCATTACCTTGCCATTTCCGAGGCAACAAAGCAAGACTTGATGCGCCAGTTAGGCGTCCCGTCGGAACGAATTAGTGTCGTGCTTCCTTACGCCGAGGCACGCTGGTCACCACGCCCCGACGCAAAAGAAGCAGTGCGGCACCTTTATGGGCTGGAGGGAGATTTTTTGCTCTTTGTCGGAGTCGCCAAACCCAACAAAAACATCGGTCGGCTGTTGGAGGCGTTCGCTAAAGTGCGCCGAAAACATCCAGAGGCTCAACTGGTGGTCGTCGGGTTCATCCTCCCGTTTTGGGAAGAGACCCGTCGCCTCTTGCGGGCGGAAGCGGGTGTCCGTTGGCTGCAATATGTCCCCGATGAACACCTTGCGTTCCTTTACAGCGCTTGTCGGGGATTTGTTTCACCCGCTCTTAATGAAGGCTTTGGATTGCCTCTTCTGGAGGCGATGGCCTGCGGCGCCCCTGTCATCGCTGGCAACACCGGGGCGCAACCGGAAGTCGTCGGCGACGCAGGCATCCTCGTAGACCCCCACCAGACGGAAGCCATTGCCGAAGCGATGGAAGCCCTTTGGGAAGATGAGGCTTTAAGGGCACAGTTGCGCCGACGCTCCTTAGAGCGCGCCCGCCTTTTCACGCCCCAGCGCACTTTGGAGCAACTCCTTTCCGCTTACGAGCGGGCGCTCTCCCAACCCTTTAGCCGTCCAAACTAAAGGCAGTTCAGTTGCTGAGGGAAGGTGGCAAGCATGAAAGTGATTGCCGCTTGGCTTAGGCGAGGGATGAAGTCCCTCTTCGTCCTCAACCTCGCCGCCCTTTGGCTCCTCCTGCGGGAAGGCAGGAAAATGGCTGTCGCTTACATGCGTCAAGCCTACACCCTTTACCTTCATCGTGCCTTCTTACCCCTTCGGACGACTGTTCCGCCCCTTTTGCCTTCGGTGGTTGTGACAGAACTTTTCCCTGACATAGACCTGTCGCAGGTGGAATTGCTTTTTCCTCTCCCCCGCCCTGGCGGGATTGCTTTGGAAGAGTTAGTCATCATTGCCTGTCTCGTCCGTCACTTAAAGCCGAAGCGCTTGGTGGAAATTGGGACAGCCGAAGGGCGGACGACCCTCAACCTTGCCTTGCACACTCCTGCCGATGCCGAAATTTTTACCTTTGACCTTCCACCAACTCATTTGGGTGCTACGGTTGCCGAAAGCGGTCTCAACTATCGGCAAATGGGCATCCCTGAACCTGGCTGTTTGTTCCGTAGCCATCCCCTTGCTGGCAAAATTCGCTTGATCCTCGCCGACTCCACTCAGTTTGACTGGTCGCCTTTTGAGAATTCGGTGGATTTCGTCTTCATTGATGGCGCCCATGATTATTTAAGCGTCCGCAAAGACACAGAAAATGCTTTGCGCCTTCTCCGACCTAGAGGAGTCATCCTTTGGCACGACTATGGCGTGGCAGAGGGTGTGACTTTGTGGCTTAATGAACTGGCGAAGGACTTGCCTCTTGTCTGGTTAAAAGACACCTCTCTCGCTTGCTTGATTCGGCGGAGTGAGGAAGGATAAGTCTTCCGATGAGCCATCTGCCGCTTTTCGCTTCGTTACGGAGGAAATGGGCATGAGGCGAAAAACATTGGCTCGTAAGGTTACCGTCAACGGTCTTGGCTTGCACACGGGCGAATGGGTCAATGTCTTCTTGCACCCCGCTCAGGAGGGCGAAGGGATTGTCTTTTATGTCCGTGATGGGCGAAGGGTCGTCCATATCCCCGCCCTCACCCCCTTCGTCGCGGACACCCGCCGCCGCGTCGTGTTGGCAAAAGATGGTGTGTCGGTGCAAACGGTGGAACATTTACTGGCTGCCTGCTTTGGCATAGGCATTACCGATTTGGTCGTGGAAGTGAAGGGAGCGGAGTTGCCCATCGGTGACGGTAGCGCCCAACTCTGGGTGGATGCCTTTAAGGAAGCAAGCATCGTTCCTCTCAACGAACCCGCTCCCATTTTCTCGCCCGCCAAGACGGTGACCGTTCAAGATGGCAACGCTCTCATCACCGTCGCCCCCAATGATCGCTTCACCGCCACTGTCACTTTCGTCACCGACCATCCGCTGGTTGGCGTCCAAACCGCCACTTTTGATGAGGAGACCGACGATTTCGTCACCGCTATCGCGCCCGCAAGAACTTTTGGCTTTTGGGAGGAGGTGGAGGCTTTGCTGACTCAGGGACTGGCGAAAGGCGGAAGCCTTGAAAACGCCCTTGTCGTTTTCCCCGACCGCTATTCGTCGCCCTTGCGCTTCCCCGATGAACTGGCGCGGCACAAGTTGTTAGACTTGATGGGCGATTTGACGCTTTTAGGACGACGATGGAAGGCGAGGGTGACGGCGAGAGCCAGTGGTCATTCCTTGCATCATCGCCTTTGCCAAACTTTGTGGCATCAAGTGGCACAGGAGGAGAAAGGGTGATGGTCGTGGCGAAGCGTGGGCTGAATATCTTCCAAATCCAAGAGTTGCTGTCGCACCGTTTCCCTTTCCTGTTAGTGGACAAGGTGACGGAGTTGGAGCCAGGCAAGCGAGCGGTAGGCGTCAAGGGTGTGACCATCAACGAGTGGTTTTTCCAAGGGCACTTCCCCGAAGTGCCTATCTTGCCGGGCGTGTTGATTTTGGAGTGCATGGCGCAAGTGGGCGGCATCGCCATCCTCAGCGCTCCCGAAAACCAAAACATGGCTGGCTATCTCGTCGGTGTGGAAAAGGCGCGCTTCCGCCAACCTGTCATTCCCGGTGACCAACTGCTCATTCACGCCGAAGTCACATCCATGCGCGCCAACATCTATTTCGTCAGTGCCCAAGCCTTTGTCGGCGAGAAACTCATCGCAGAAGCCCAATTGATGATGGCGCTGAAATCGCCCGATGAAATCCTCCAATCTCTCAACGCAGGCTGATGCCGACCAAGGCTGCCAACGCCCCCATCGCCCAAAACGCCAAAACGATGTTCGGCTCGCTCCATCCCCACAACTCAAAGGAGTGATGGATGGGCGTCATCGGAAACAAGCGTCGCCCTTCGCCAAAGCGCCGCTTCGTCCATTTGAAGTAAGCCACTTGCATTACGACCGTCAGTTGCTCCACCCAGAAAACAGCCCCGATGACAAGGAAGGGCATCACTGCCCCGTTCAGTAATGCCGCCATCCCTAATCCAGCCCCCAACGCCATTGACCCCGTATCGCCCATGAAGACTTTGGCAGGATAGCGGTTGAAGAGCAGGAAACCACAGCACCCACCGCAAAGCGCCAAGGTGAAAAGGGCTACTTCCCATTGCCCTTGCCAACAGGCGAGCAAGGAAAGGGCGAGGGCAGCGATGGCGGTCAGCCCCGCTGCCAGTCCGTCTAAGCCATCGGCGATGTTCACCCCGTTGACCGTCGCCAGCAGTAGCAAAACGGCAAAAGCAAACCAAAGCCATGTGGGCAAACTCAGTGGCGGTGATGGCACTATCCGCCATCCCAATCCAACCCAGAGCAGCGCTAAGGCGATTTGAGCCGCCAATTTCGGTTGCGTCCGCCATCCTTTTCGCCGCCACAACTTCGCCCAATCGTCGGCAAACCCCAACACCGCAAAACTGACCATCGCCCCACAGCCCAAGAGCACCCTCGGCAACGCGGAACGCCCTACCGCAAGGAGCGTGACAGCGACAGCACTGAGAGGCACCGCCAACACAAATGCCAACCCGCCTAAAGTCGGTGTGCCCGCTTTGAGGCGATGGCGTTCGGGAACATCTTCTCGCACCGTCTCCCCTTTGAGGCGGCGCAGGGAAGGCAAAAGCAACCAAGTGAGCGAAGCAGTAAAGACAGCGCTCAGCAACCACGCAATGACCAAACTTTGCGTCGTCATCTTTTTCCCCCACCGCCCACTCACAAGGCAATGGGCGGCGTGCCCTTGCGAACCGCCTCTTCAATCTCCCGCTGCCGGTTTTCCACCAACGCCTCCGTGTCCCGCAAACTCGGCAAGGGCAAATAGGGACGGTCGTAAAGGGTGCTGTCAAAAAAGGTGTCCTTTTGGAAACTGCGCGGGTGCGGCTCCAGCAATTCTTCCTTGTTGACGATGAAATCCTCCCGCCGATATGCCGATAACTCAAAGACGGGTCCAAGCACGATGGCGTTGACAGGGCAAGCGTCTTCGCAATAGCCGCAAAAGATGCAGCGCAGCAGGTCAATCTGGTAAACCTTTGCGTAGCGTTCGCCCCGCGAGATGGGATTATCACGGGGGTTGTCTTCGGCGATGACGGTGATGGCGTCGGCGGGACAAGCCGCCGAACAAAGGTGGCAGCCGATGCACCGCTCGCGCCCGTCGTCCCATCGGCGCAAGATGTGCCGACCCCGAAAGCGAGGCGCCACTTTGACAGGCTCGTCAGGATATTGCACCGTCACCTTCGGCTTGAACAGATGGCTAAAGGTGACCTTCATGCTCCGCAAAATTTCCCGAACCATCGTGCTGTTGCCTCCTTTGAGATGCACCCTTATTGTGCGGCAGCGAAATGGCAATCGTCAGCGCCCGAAAAAGCACGGCAAGGCATCCCGTTGCGTTACATTTTCGCAGGACGAAACAGACGCGAGGTGAAGGTGGATGTCAACCATGACCATCCGCACCTTACTTTCCGACCCGTTGGCGCAAATCATCATCGCCACCTTGTTGGGTGGCATCGGACAGGCGCTCATCAAATATGGCGTGAGCAATGCCGAAAGTGGCAGTGGCTTGGTGGCGACGGCGATACGGCTAATGCTGTCACCGGGTGTTTTGGCAGGGTTGGGCGCTTACGCCCTTTCGTCGGTCTTTTATGTCATGGTCGTGCGGAGCAAAGGGCTGAGTTTCGCCTATCCCTTCGTCGCTGCCAATCAAGTCATCGTCTTTCTGCTGGCGTGGTTGCTCTTTCGGGAGACTATCCCGCCCCTGCGGGTTGTAGGGTTGATAGTGATATGTCTGGGAGCGGCGCTTATCGCCTTGAGTAAGTGAGGGACAATGCGACGGCACTTTCTTATCGCAGTCAGTCTTCTCGCTCTGGCAGCCGTTCCTCACTGGCGCACCCTTTTTTTGGGCGAATTGCCTTTGCCCGAAGGTTATCTCGCCTTGATCGCCCCTGAACTGAAACCTCTTTTGCGCCCGACACCTTGGAACGCTTTATGGTGGGATGGCATCGGGCAATTTTGGGCGTGGCGAACGGAAGCGATGCGGCAACTGACGAGCGGACACCTCCCGCTTTGGACAAACCGCGTCGGTTGCGGATTTCCCTTCCTCGCTAACCCGCAAACGCAAAGCCTTTATCCCCCCATTTTTGTCGGGCAATGGCTCTCAAACTTTTCCCGCGCTCCCTTGCCCCTTCGCTCTGCGCGGTTGATGGCATGGTTGGCGTTCTTACACACTTTCCTCGCTCTCCTCGGCGCTTACTTGCTCCTTCGCTCCTTTGCCCTTTCCCGATTGTCCAGCCTCGTCGGGGCGGCAGCCTTTGGGCTTGGCTCGTTCCAAACGGCGTGGCTTTTGCTACCGACGCTCCCTGCGACGGCATCTTGGTTACCCCTCACCCTTTTTTGCTGGCGTCGGTTTTCTCTTGCCCTTGACAACTTTTCCCCTCCGCTCAACGGTTCATCCGTCATCGGTTGGCTCATCGGTTTTGCTTTGTCGTTAGCGATGTTGTTGTTGGCAGGTCACGGTCAGATTGCCCTTTATGCCCTCCTCGCCGTTGTCCTCTTTGCTGCTTTGGAGTTGGCGCAAAGGAGGAGGCGTTGGCAATTTGTCGTCGCTTTCGTCGTCGGTGTCGTCCTCGCTTTGCTGCTTTCATCCGCCCAACTTTTGCCGACGATGGAGTTGATGCCCCTAACCCATCGCCATGCGCCGCCGACTTGGGATGGCTACCGAGCCTTCGCCCGACGGGGCTTGACGCTGACCGATTGGGCGACGATGGTGCTGCCCTTCCTTTTTGGCAACCCGATGGACGGAAGTTACTTTGGCAAGGAAAGTTTCGCCGACTATTGCGCCTATGCTGGCTTTGGCATCTTTGCCCTCGCCCTCCTCGCCATCTCGCACTCCCTCGCCATTTTTTTGTCTGTCCGCCCTCTCCGCTCCTCATCGGTCATGGCTCATTGGTCATTCCTTTGCGGTTTCGCCCTGTTTTTGCTTGGCGCTTTGCTCGCTTCAGGTTCATCGTTCAACCTGCCGTTTTACTTTTTCGTCCCTGGCTTTGCACAGTTGGGCACGCCATCTCGCGCCCTCTTTTTATGCCAACTGGCATTGGGCATGATGGCGGCAATAGGGATAGATGGGCAGCGAACGAAAAGAGGCAGGCGAGAAGTTGGCAAGTGGGTAACGGTTGGGATGGTGGCGCTTTTGCCCGTGATGGTGATGGCGGGAGTGGGTTGGTGGCTGAGCCGACAAGTGCCTAACTTTGACGGGCGAAGTTGGCTTGGCATGGTCGTCGCGCAAAACACGGGCATTCTCGCTGGCGTCTTCGCCGTCTTGCTTTTCTCCCTCAACGCCAACCAGTCGCCCGCCGCCCATCGTCAGGCGCTCTTTCGCTACGGTTTTGCCATCTTGCTCCTTGCCGAACTTTGCTGGTTTGCCGCCCAACAATTGCCGACGGCTCGTCCACAGATGGTGACTCAAGCCCTCCAATGTGCCTCCCGTCGTTTGCGCCGTTCCCTTTCTTCCGTCCCTCGTCTCTCGTCTCTCGTCCCAGTTCGCTTGTTGCTGCTGGGCGACGATTGGAGTTTGATTCGGATGCCCCGAACGGTTTTACCTCCCAACAGCATGCTGCTTTTGGATGACAATTTCGCTGATGTTCGCAACTACGACAGTTTGCTCTTGCGCCGACACAAAGCCGTCTTGGCACTTTTCAGCGGCGGCGACCCTTGCCCTCCCGAAAACGGCAACCTGATTTTGCTGCCTCGCCGGCGCATTTCTCCGCAGGAGTCTGAGCGCTTGGCGAAACTGGTCGGCGCAATCTTTGCGGGCAGCGGACGCGTGGTCATCGGCAAGCGCTGTTTCATCCCGCAGCGGGTGCGCTATGTCCCTCACCCCGAGGATGCCCTTGTAAAGTTGCCCCAAAGTCCCGACGATGTGACATTCATCGTCGCTTCTTCGGCGTCTTATCGCCCTGACGACACTCAAGCACGCCTCGCCGTTGATGCCGATTCTCTCTTGCGGGTGACGGTGATAGCAAAAAGTGCGGTCACACTCCATCCTACTTGGCTCGTCCTTGCCGACACGGCTTGCCCTGGTTGGCACGCTTTCCAAGAGACAATGGGTCGCAGGCGTCCTTTGCCCATCGTCATCGCCAATGGTGTTTTCCGTGCCTGTCATTTGCCCAACCTGACCTGTGATGTCCTTTGGGTCTATTTTCCGTCCAGTTTCGCCGTTGGAGCGTTTCTCTGCTGTATCGGCGTTGCACTCCTCATGACGCTCTTAACCTTTGGGCTGGGCGAAGGGAGAGGGCGAAAGGGATGAGAGGGCATGTGGAGCGTCATGGCTCAAACGGCGTCGGAAACGAGCCGCCTCGGCAAACTTTTGGCGCCCCTGCTTGAAGGTGGCGAAGTGTTATGCCTGATAGGGGAGTTGGGGACGGGCAAGACGACTTTCGTGCAAGGGCTGGCGGAAGGCTTAGGCATCACCCCGCCCATCATCAGCCCCACTTTTGTGCTGGTGCGGGAATATCGGGGGCGCTTGCCCTTGTTTCATGTGGACGCTTACCGCTTGCAAGGTTTAACGGCTGACGAAGTGCAACGACAAATCGGCTTGTGGGATTATGCGGAGCGGGGTGGCGTCGTCGTCATTGAGTGGGCGGACTTGATCGCTGATGCCTTGCCCGACGAACGCTTAGACATTCGCTTTGAACACGCCGAAACAGGACGCCGCCTCACCTTCCTTCCGCACGGCGAACGATATCGGAAGTTGGTCAAAGACCTGCAAGCCCGTCTGCGGTGACGGAGTGTGTTCGGAAAATGCCTTTGGGGAGGGCGAGGCTCTTGCCGAGCCGAGAATGTCGGCAGATCGGGAGATGGGCAGGTCGGCAAGTCGGGAGAAATTGGGGCTCACCAGAGGTTCGCCCTCCCATAGGGCTTCCTTTCCAAAGACCCTCGCGGTGACGGCGTCGGGCAAAGAAGGCTCAAGGAAAGGTGCAGAAGCGATTGAGGGGGTAGTAACGCAACACCACCTTGCCTTCCAAGTTTTCCAAGGGCACGGGTCCAAAATCGCGGCTATCGTCGCTAACGGAACGATTGTCGCCCATCACGAAAACGCAACCTTCAGGGACGACACCATGCCAGTAACTGTCGGTCGGTTGGTGCAAGTAAAGTTCCGTCAAGGGTTGACCATTGATGAACACTTGCCCGAAAGCGACCGTCACGACTTCTTTGGGTAACCCGATGACCCGTTTGATGAGCCAGTTGTTTGGGTCGCGGGGGTCTTTGAGCATGACGATGGCACCACGAGGGGGCAAGAAAGAGGGCGAGAAGCGATAGCGCCGAACCAAAACACGGTCGCCTTTCTTCAGCGTCGGCTCCATAGAGTTGGAAGTGATGACCGACGAAATGTAAAAAGCCCGCGTCAAAAACCAAACCTCAACGCCCATCAAGAGGACAAGGGCGAGAAAGACCCAGAACCAGACATCGCGGATGCCTCGCCGCTTTGTGAGCCGTTCCGTCAAGGTCTCCGTCGGTGGCATGGATGGAAGGTCATCCATCTCCCTCACCTTTCCCGTCCCGAAGGGGCGCTCTCTTTCGGGAAGGACATCCGCACCGTCGTGCCCTGCCGAGGCTGAGAGTGCACCTGCATCTTTCCCTTCAAATCTTGCTCCACCAAGTTGCGAGCGATCGTCAAGCCCAAAGTCGTGCCATCCAGCGTCTTTAGGTCAAAACCTTGCCCATCATCGCTCACCTCTACGCACCAATTCTCTCCTTCGTCGGTCACGCGCACGGTGATGGTGCCTCTTTGCCCTGCCAAGAAGGCATGTTCGCAGGCGTTGCGAAAGACTTCATGAAAGGCAGAGGCGAAAGCGCTGGCTTGCTTCGGCGACAACCTCACCTCAGGACCGACCAAAGTGAATTGCACCTGTTTGCCTTCCTGATGGGCTTGCTCTATCACCGCTTGTGCCAGTTGCCAGATTAACTCTCGCAGGGCAACAAATTCTCCTCGTTCCCGCGCCAGCAAGTCATGGACGGTGGCGAAAGACTTCAAGCGATTTGCCGCTTCCTTGAGCGCCCTTTTCGCTTCTTCGGAGGAAGTCGTTCGGGCTTGCAAATGAAGCCAACCGATGACACTTTGTAGGTCGTTTTTGACCCGATGATGCACTTCTGACCGCAATAAAGCACGACCTCGCAAGAGAGGCGAAAGGAGTTGACGCTTTCGGACGACTGTTCCAACTGGCGTTTTAAGCCAAACGGCATCCGCTGTGATTGTCAGACCGTCCCGCAAATCCTGAAAGTCCATCCTCACCTCATCGCCCCATCGCTGTCGTCCTTCAGCATCCCAAACAGCCACTCCTTTGCGCCCTTGAAGCGCCCAAGGGAGGAGAGAGCAAGGGACTTTGTCACCCCATGCCGACTGGGCAATTTGGGCTAAAAGGGAGCGGGGGAAGCGCCAAAGGGCAATGGGGCAAACTTCCCAAAGGGGCAAGTCCAGCGTCAGCACCAAGGGAATGGAAGCGGGAATGAAAGCAGCGGTGTGAGCGATAGGTTCTGTGCCTTTTATCAATCCCAAAGGCGCTACGACGAGCCGCCTTGCTCGCATCGCCCGCAACGCAAAGGGTTCCTCGCCAAGAGAGACAGTCTTGCCGATGGAGCGTTCGTCCCATGTCCCGTTGCGGGCAGCCAACACGATCACCAACTCTTTGCCTTCCAAGGTCAAAACGCGCCCTTCTCCACCTCCCAGAGCCGTTAAGGCTCGCAGGGCGAAAGCGATGGGCTCAAGGTCATCAAGCCTTAAGCGCTGCGTTAGTGCTTGTGTCGCCTCAGGAAGCCCATCGCTGATGGCTCGCATGGATGCTCTCTCCTTCTCTGCGGACGACGATGACCGTTCCAATTATGCCGTGCTACCCCCGCCAAAGTGTGCGGGGCTTTTGCCGAGCCGAAATGGTCGGCAAATCGGGAGATGGGCAGGTCGGCAAGTCGGGAGAAATTGGGGCTTCCTTTCCGAACGCACTCCAGAGACTATCCGCCATAAGCGACGAAGGGGCATAATTGGCGTTCCGTCTATTTTCGCTCTGCGAGGGGAAATGCGATGGCTGTCTTTCAGCCGACGGCGATGGTGGGCAACGGGCGGAGTTTGGCGACGCTGGGATTGGCTGGCGAACTGATGGCGTTTTTCTACCCTCGCTGCGATTACGCCCAGAATGTCCGTGAAGGGTTAACGGGCGTGTATCTGGATGGCTATGGCTTTTCGTGGCTCTTCGGAAGCGAATGGCAAAAGCGGCAAGGTTACCTGCCCAACGAAGCCGCTGTCTTCACGGAATTGACCAGTCCTGCTTTGGGTTTGGGCATCAGCGTCACCGATTTCATGCTGCCCGATGAACCCGTCTTGGTGCGCCATTGGCAGGTGCGCAGCCTTAACGGAAAGCCCAAGCGGTTGCGCCTGATGCACTACTTTGAGTTGACTTTAGGGGGGACGGAGTGGCAGCAAGCGGCGCAAGTCATCCCTTTGCCTCACCCGACGCCACGCCCTGCCGTCGTCCAGTGGTGGCAAGGGTTTTGGTGTGGGGTCGCTGGCGATTTGCCCTTCCAGATGTGGCAATGCGGGAAAGCGTTGCCGAACGCTCCTAACCATCCCAAGCCCGACATGCTGGACGGATGGCTGAAGGGACAAGGGCTGGAAATCGGTCGGGTCGCTTTCGCTATCGGTTGGCAACTTTCGCTCCCTGCCTTCGGGTTAGCGGAACGGACGATGGTCATCGCTTTCGGCGATGGCAAACGGACAGTCCTGCGCCGATTGGTGCGTGCCCTTTCGCTTTCCGTTGACGAATTGCTTCACCGCCATCGGCAGGCATGGCACAAATGGACGCAACACCTTCACCCCAAAGCGAAAACTTTGCTGGCAACGGATGCTTCCTTTTTGCCACGCCTTCGTCGGGAAGTTTTGGAAGGGGCGCTTTGGACTTTGCGGTTGACTTGGGACAAAAGCGCCAACGCTCCCATCGCTGCACCTGAATTTGACCCGACTTTTGAAGCCAGCGGCGGCTACGGCTTTTGTTGGTGTCGCGATGCGGCGTTCGTCGCTCACGCCCTTGGACGCTTGGGTTTTGCGTCCACAGCGGGGCGCTTTTTTGATTGGTGCGCTAAAGCCCAAAGCCTTGATGGCTCTTTCCATCAACGCTATTGGCTGGATGGCTCTTTGGCGCCTGCGTGGAGTGAAGACCACGATAGCCAGCAACTGGATCAAACGGCAGCCGTCGTCTGGGCGATGGCGGAAGTTTTGAGGGAAAAGGGGGAGCGACCGTCGGCGGAAAATTGGTCGGTGGCGGAGAAGGCGCTGCGTTTTTTGGAGCAACGGCTCAGCGCTGGTGTCCACGCAACGGGCATGGACTTATGGGAAACTTTTCGGGGCAAGTTCACCTACACGCAAGCAACCTTTATCGCCGCTTTTCGGGCAGGCAGTCAGTTGGCGGAACAAATGGGCAAAAAAGAGGAAGCCATCCGTTGGCGCAATTTGGCGGAACAAGCGAAAGGAGCGCTGTTGCAAAAGTTTTGGGCGGGCGACCGTTTTCTGCGGGGTTTTTCACCCGACGGTCATCCCGACAAAACGCCCGATGCCTCCGTGTTGGGTGTTCTTTTTCCCTTCGGCGTCTTGGACTTGGCGAACCCGACGGAACGGCGCATCGGCGAAGCGACGGTGCGGCAGGTTTTGCGGGAGTTGGCACGCAAGACACCCGATGGCGGGTTGGCGGTCTGGCGCTTTGCAGGCGATAGTTACGCTTGGGGAATGGCAAGCACCCCCGCCACCCTCTGGCTCGGATTGGCAGCATCGGTGTTGTCAAGGGCGCAGGGAGATGAATGGCAAACGATTGCCCTTCGCTGCTTGCAAGGGGTGATGCATCACACGACGCCCGCTGGCTTGCTGGCGGAGATGTTTGACGCTTTTGGGCACGGCTATTGGGCAGCAGGGCACGGTTGGTCGGCAGGTTGGCTCTGGCTGCTTGCGCTGGCAGTCACCGCCTTTCGCTAATCGCTTGTCGCCAGCCACTGTTTCCTTGCGAACAGCAAAAACGCCGTGTGGGCAACCATGCGGTCTTCAGGGCGTAGGCGGTCAGGGTTGGGTTTGTAGTGGCGCAGCAATAGTTCGCTCACTTCCACATCTACCAACGGCAACCCTTTCATCGCCCGCAAAGTTTCGCTGACTTGATTGGTCGTCGGCACCAAGATGACGAGCGTGCCGCCATCCGCCAACGCCTCTATCGCCTGCGGGAGGTAGAGCCAAGGTTCACGGACATCCAAAAAGACGACATCGGCGTCCCGCTCCTCAAAGCCCTCGGCAATATCGCGAAGTTTGAAGGTGACACGGTGGAGCAAACCCGCCCGCTCCACATTGCGCCGTGCCAATTCGGAAAATTCAGGGCGCCGCTCGTAAGAGAACACATGCCCCCTGTCGCCGACGGCGAAGGCGAACATCAGCGTGGAGGCGCCACTGCCGCTACCCGATTCCACGACGATGCTCCCTGGCACGACGCCGGCTCGGACAAGGATGTAGCCCATCTCTTTCGGGTAAGTCACCTGCGTTTGGCGCTTGACGGCGTGAAGCACCCAATCGGCGGGCGTCGGGCGAAACGCTAAAAGCGGTTGACCGAGGTGGGAGCGAACAAGCGTGCCGGGCGGTTGACCGACCAATGTGCTCAAGTCAAAAACGCCCTCTGCCGTCGCAAATTTTTCGCCGACCCGTGCCATCCACCGTTGTGCCCGCTCCCAATCAGGCGGGATAAGCAAAACCCATTCGCCTTCCTCAAAGGGCTTGGGCAATCGGCAAGCACCTCCGCCTGCGTCGTCACTCTGTGTGGACATAACAACGAAGGGTGTAAACGGGTGATTCGCCTCCGCTGCAACTCCATTTCCACAGGCAGCCTCGCGCCTTTGCGTGCTCATTCAGCGACGCCGCAAAGATGCTGAGCCATTCGCCCAGGGTGTGGGGCTTGTCTAAGGCGGCGCCGAACAGCCGACGCATCTTGCTGACATACAGCGGGATTTCGGGGTTGGCGGGCATGACCATCCCGCGATATTCGGGCAGCAACTTGTAGTTGACATTCTGATGCCATTCGGGGTCAATGTTGAAGTAGACGCCCGTTAGGTCTTTGATGCGGTCGCGCAAGTAGTCCAGCGCCAACTCGTCGCCCAAGGGGCGCAAGTCAATGGGGTCGCGCTTGATGACATCGCCGTCCCGTTGCACCCGCAACCAAAGGGTGATGATGCCACCCGCCGGTCCGCCCTTCGGCTTCTCCCACTTCCACGCGAAAGCGGGGTTGTTGCAAGTCCACAATTTTTTCCCGTCCACGACGACAGGCATGGGTGTGCGGGCAAGTTGGCGGTTGGGGAACTGGGGACGCAAGGCGCGATTTAACGGTGACCCTTCCCAGCCCATCCCGAACAAAAACGCCAGCACTTCGCCCGCATTGCTCCCGCTGACGGTCACACCGACCATGTGAGGCGGGAAGGTGTAGCGGTTGACAAAGGCGCGCGTAAAAGCATCCATGCGCAATTGTGCCGTCGTGCGCCGTGCCAATGCCGTCAGGATTTGCCCCAGCGTCGTCCGCTCCGTAATGCGCACTGAAACAGCCGACTTCGGTTGCGCCATCAACCCGCCCAACATCGTCGCACCCGCTAAACCCAGCACCAACCAACCTTTGCGCATTCCTCCGTCCCTCCTTATCGGTGTGCGAATTTTTCCGATGCAATTTTGTGGCTTTGGGCAGGCACAAGGGTCTGCCCTAACTTGCCCGTCTTCGCTTTACTCTGCCAGCGGAAGTTCTTGGACGGAAGGTTGATGGACGGCGTAGAAGCGGACCGTCGTGGCGGTGACGAGTGCCACCTTGCCCATCCGCTCCCGTTTCGTCCGAAACCCTTCCGCCCGAAACAAACGGCGAAGCAACTTCGGCAACTCGTGCAACCGATGGTCAGGAAGCGGAAAACAGACGATACAAAAGTGCTGGTGGGGTTGAACCTTGCGCCAAAAGCCACTAACATCCGTCGTGACGAAAGTTGGGTGCTTTTGAGCCATGAGCAGTGAAGGGATGGCATCATCCTTGATGACTGTCCCAGGGCGCAAGGCTTTGATTGGGACGACCTTGCCACCATACCATCGCAAGCCTGCCAGCACGCTTTGACGGGCGATGTTCTCATCCACGACGATCATGCTGCCTTCCCGACCTCAAGCGACCACCGCTCCAACGCCTTCGCTGCCAAACGCAAGGCTTCCTCAATCGCTTCCGGGTGAATTTCAGGGCGGTTAAAGTCGCGGACGATTTGCTCAATCGTCCAGCCATGTGCCAGCAAGTCAAGGACATGGCGGACTTCCACCCGCGTGTATTTGAAGGTGGGGCGACCGCCACAAACGCCTTTGGCGCTGACGATGTGCTTGCCCAACGGCACATACTCGTAAACCTCACCGCCGACGATTTCTCGGACGACTTTCCTTTTCCCTTTCGCCATCACCTATCACCGTTCCCAACCGCCAAACTAATCAACGGAGGCGCAAAGCGGCGGCGTAAGCCTGCGCCTCGTATTGCTGAGCGGATTTCTCCCACGAAAAGTCTTCCCGCATGGCGTTGCGAACCAGCGCCTGCCACAGTTTCCGATCCCGATAGACGCTGACGGCTCGTTCCGTCGTCTTAACCAACGCCTCAGGGGTCAATTCGTTGAAGGTGAAGCCGTTGCCTTGCTGGGTTGCGGGGTCAAAATCCCGAACGGTGTCCGCCAGCCCGCCGACGGCGTGAACGATGGGGGCAGTGCCGTAACGCATGGCAATCATCTGCCCAAGCCCGCACGGTTCAAAGCGAGAGGGCATCAGGAAGGTGTCGGCGCCTGCGTAAATCAGGTGCGCCAACTCTTCGTCCACGATGCCCAGTTTCGCCGCCACTTTGTCGGGGTAGCGCTTTTGCAATTCGGCAAACAACGGCTCTTGTTCGCCAGCGCCCAAAACGACGAGTTTGACGGGCAATCGCAATAACCCATCGGCTGCCGAGGCGACGACATCAAAACCCTTCTGATGCGCCAAGCGGGAGACGACGCCGATGACCATTTCGCCTCCGTCGGTCAAGCCGACCCGCTGCAACAGTGCCTGTCGGTTGGTGGCTTTTCCCTTGCCGACAGTGCGGACATCGTAGCGGGCGGGAAGCAACTCATCGGTCTTGGGGTTCCAGACTTCGTAGTCAATCCCGTTCAAGATGCCCACCAAGCGCCCTTGTTGGGCTCGGTCTCGCAGCAACCCGTGCAAGCCCTCACCGAATTGCTCCGTTTGAATTTCCTGCGCATATCGGGGGCTGACCGTCGTGAGCATGTCAGCGTAATAGAGCCCGCCTTTGATGAAACTGAGGCGACCGTGAAATTCCAATCCGTGCATCTGGAAAGTTTCGGGTGGCAAGCCCAACGCCTCACGCACTGAGGGGTCAAAGTTGCCCTGATAGGCGAGGTTGTGGATGGTGAAGATGGTCGCTGTGCCTTCAAAAAACGGGTCGGTGCGGTAAACCGTTTTCAAGTAGGCAGCAACCAACCCGCTTTGCCAGTCGTGGCAATGAAGGATGTCAGGGCGCCAGTTAAGGGCTTTCGGCAATTCCAACGCCACCTTGCAAAGCAACCCGAACCGAACCCAATCGTCGCCATAGCCATAAAGGCGGTCGCGGTCGTAGAGCCCAAAGTGCTCCACGAGATAAACGGTCACACCATCTTCTTTGAGCACATCGCTTGCGTCAATCCCGCAGCCCAAAGAGAAAGTGCCGAAGGGAATGTCGGGCAAATCCAAGATGCGTTCGGTGCGGTGGTCAACGGCGTAGGTGGCGCGATACTTGGGCATCAAAACCCGCACATCGTGCCCTCGCTTTGCCAATGCCTTCGGTAACGCCCCGATGACATCGGCTAATCCGCCCGTCTTCGCCAACGGGAACATCTCTGAAGCGACAAACAAGATGCGCCAACGCAAGGTCGGTTTTCGGGTTGCCCGCTGACGGACGGGTTGCGGACGACTCGTCCGGGAGCCTTTGCGTCCCATCACAGCATCCCTCCTCAAACACGGTGATGATAGCGGTGAAATCGCAACGGTCACCTTTGCGACAAGGCTTAAGGGCGAAGGGTTTTCCAACCAGCACCTGTCAAAAGCAAGATGCTTTTGGGTGGGCATCCCTTTTGCTTCCACGCTGCCCATGCAAGGGCACCCGTCGGTTCCACCCAAAGCCCCAACGCCGCCAACTCGTCTACGGCTTTAACGATGGTGGCTTCGGGGACGGCAAGGATGTCGCCTTTGGTTTGGTGGACAGCAGCAATAACTTGGCGCAAACGGGGCGGGTTCGCCACCGCCACACCTTCCGCCATCGTCGTCCCGATGGAGAAGTCAATGCCTTTCGCCGCAGCGTAAATGGGAGCGCAATTTTCCGCTTGCACCGCCATCAACGGAGGCAGGCTGTCAATTTGCCCTGCCATCGCCAACTCTTGAAAGCCCAAATGCAGCCCTAAAAGCAAATCGCCATTGCCGACGGGCACGAAAACAGAAAAAGTGTCATCAAGGCGTTCGCAAAGTTGCTCGGCAAGTTCGTAAGCGACCGTCTTCGTCCCTTGAAGGTAAAGGGGATGCCAAGTGTGGCTGGCGTAGTAAGCGCCTTCCCTCACCGCCTCCATCACCCGTTCCGCTGCCTCTTGACGGTCAGCGCAGAGGACGATGTCGGCGCCAAACCGTTTTAGGGCGGCAAGTTTGCCTGGCGATGCCGTCTTGGGAACGAAGATGCGACAACGGATGCCCGCCGCTCGGGCATAAGCCGATAACGCCACCCCCGCATTGCCCGACGAATCTTCGGCGACTTCCTGAATGTCCCACGCTTTCAAGCCCGTGATGAGCACACAAGCGCCTCGGTCTTTGAAACTGCCTGTCGGGTTAAGGAATTCCAACTTGAGCCAACTTCGTCCGTCGGGTGTCGGCAGCAACGGTGTCATCCCTTCCCCCAGAGAGACTGGGCGTGCCCCTTCAGGAAGCGACAACCTCGTCCGATAACGCCATAAAGTCCCATCGCAGAGGCAGCAAGGGGCAGGCGAAAAGGAAGCCGAGGGCAGCCAACGCAAGGGCGCTCCGCAATCGCAGCGCCATCGCTCAGGCGAAAGGGTAAAAAGGCGTTGACAAGCATCACAGACGAGCATCCTCCTCACCCCTACAATGATGGCGACGAGAAAAAAGCCACGAGGGATGCGGCATAATGAGGGCAACCTTGTTCGGAGGCGAAGCACCGATGCGACGGGGGCAAGCCCTGTTGGAGTTGGCATTAGCCCTCTCGTTCCTTTTGTTCGTTTTGGCAGGCATCGCCGACTATGGGCGTGCCCTCATCGTGTCGGTGACGCTGGCTAATGCGGCAAGGGAAGGCGCTCACTATGTCGCCCGCAACCCCAATGACCTTGCTGGCGCCCGCCAACTCGTTCGGCAAGAAGCCGCCAACGCGGGCATCACCCTCAACGATAGCGACATCACCATCGTCTTGCCCAGCCCGCCTCAACCTGGGCAACCGGTTACCGTCCAAGTTCGCACCCAAGTTCCGACCATCATGGCGCGCTTTCTCGGTCTCAATTTCCTGACCGTTGGGGCGAAAGCGACGGCGCCGCTGTTAGCGGCGCAGTGAGAAAGATGCGAAAAGCCCAAACGCTGGTGGAGTTTGCGGTTAGTCTCACGGTGTTCGTCCTGTTACTCTTAGGCTTGGTAGAAGCAGGGCGCTATGCCTTCTCCATCAGCACCCTGACCAACGCTGCCCGCGAAGGGGCGCGCTATGCCACCCTCCGTCCCTACGACCTTGCGGGCATCATTGCCCGCGTTCGGTCAACTGTAGCGGGCATTGACCGTAACCAAGTGAGTGTGCAAGTGACCTATTCGCCCGACCCGCCTCAATCGGGCGCTCTCGTAACAGTGACGGTTTCCTACCCTTTCCGACCCATCTTCGTGCGCTTTGATACGCCTATCGTCGTGAGAGCGACGATGCGCCTGCCGTAAATGGGCAGTGGCGAAAAAGCGACGGGAGGTGAACGCCTTGCGAAAAGGTCAAACGATTGTCGTCGTCGTTTTAAGCCTCGTCGCCTTGTTGGCGGTGTTGGGGTTAGCGTTAGATGGCAGTCGCCTCTATCGCACCCGCCGCATCCTGCAAAATGCCGCTGATGCCGCTGCTTTGGCGGGGGCACAAGAGTTGGCGATGAACCCCACCACGACCAGCCCAGCGGTCATCTGGCGGAAGGTTGTCCAATACTTGCAAGCCAACACCCCCAATTACACGAGGGCGCGGGCATGGCTCGTTCAAGGAAGCACGCGACTTCAAGAAATCACTGATGGCGCCGGTTCATCCGTTCCTGCGGGCGCCAACGGTGTGGAAGTTCAAGTGCAACGAAGGGAAGTCGTTTTGTTCGGTGGAGTGTTGGGACAAAGTAGTGCTCTGGTCTCCGCCCGCGCCCGCGCCAATGCGGGCAACTTGAGGACGATGCCCGCCCGTAGCGACACCATTCCCATCGCCGTCCATTACGAAATCATCCGCAACGCCAATGTCGGCGATTTGTTGACGGTTTGGGATGGCTTTCAAGTCTCGGTGCAAACGCCCCCTGGCAGCCCCCGCAACTACGGTGACCCTTCCAATCCTTATTCAGGCTGGCTCAATTTGGCGTGGATTCACAACCCCGACGAAGCAACTCTTGGCAGCCGTGAAGTAGACCCATCCCACAGCCAAGCCAATGTCAACGATTGGATTTTGAACGGCAACCCCTACCCTATCATCGCTGGCTCTCTTTTCGTCAACGACGGCGACTTCATCATGGGCAACCCTGGCATCCGTGCTTCGGGCTTAAAAACTTTGGACGACAAACGCCAGCAATTCGTCAGCCAAGGGCGTCGCCCCATCTTCTACTTCATCGTTTTTGACCGCTACTTTGACCGAAGCGGGATGAATAGCCTCTTTCCCACCCACAGCGGCTTCCCCAACTCCTATTACTTTCACGCCATCGGCTTCGTCGCCATTGAAGTGACGGAAGTGAACTGGCAGGGATCAGCGCGAGGGGGCAAGTATGTCAAGGGCACTTTTGTCGCCTTCGTCCGCTCTGGTGACATCAATCCAAACAGCAGTTTCTCTGGTGACGCCGAGATGGTCAAGAGCGTCGTCTTGACGGAGTAGAGGCGACCATCACGGCAAAGGGAGCCCGCCGAACGCTTCTATCCGCTCCACCAACTCCATCGTCTTGGCGGCGTCGGTAAAGTTCGTCAGCGGAGTTTGGTCGCTCAGGATGCAAGCGATGAAGTGACGGTTCTCGTCCAAGTAGCCGTAGGTGATGCGAAGGTCGGTGCTGCCCGTCAATTGCTCTCCCGTCACCGCTTCCACGCCTTCCTTCTGCCGATGGATTTCGGCGAACTCGGGGGCACGGATGTAAGCGCTAATGCCCTTGCCGTGCAACTCAAAGCGCTCGTAACGGCTTCCCGCCGTCCGCGAAGAGAGCAACACACCAACAGCCCCACCGTCAAACCGAATCAGTGCCGCAAACTGGTTGTGCGAATTTTGCCAACGCTCATAATGCGACCAAACTTGCGCCGTCACTTCCACCGCCTCGCCCAGCAAATCCCGAAGGATGTCAACGGCGTGAATGATGTCGGTGCGCAGGATGCTCATCCCGTAGTAAGGTCCTTGCCCCAACATGTCCTTGTGAAACTCCGCCAGTGCCAAAGATGGCTTACCTCGCTCCAAAACTTTCGCCTTGGCATAGCGATAGACGGCAGCAAAGCGGCGGTTGAAGCCGACCATCGTCTTGACTTTTTGTCGCTTCCCTTCCTCCGCCATTGTCCACGCCTCGTCGGCGTTGCAGCCGGGCGGCTTCTCAATGAACACATGCTTGCCCGCTTTCAAGCAATCAAGGACGATGGGGCACAAACCCATCGGTGGCATGATGACATAGATGGCGTCCAATGGCTCGCGTTCCAACATGCGTCGGTAATCGGTGTAGCGGCGCTCTTTGGGGACGGCGTATTTGTCGGCGGTGCGATGCAACCGTTCCTCGTTCAAATCACAAATCGCCCAAAGCATCGCTTCAGGGATGTCGGCGACGCTCGGATAATGCACGGCGTTTGCCATGTTACCCGCCCCGATGAAGCCAACGCGGACAGTCGGCATCTCCGTTAACCACTCCTTTTTCATGTTTCATGTGTCAGGATGTTCTAAGGCGTAAGCGATGGCTTGCTCTAAGGTCATCGTCCGCCCTTCTTCCCACGCAACAGCGAAGGCTTCGTCGCCCAAAGTGGAGCGGAGTTCCGTCATTATCTGCTCATAATCAAGTCGTTCGGGAAGATACATGGGTGCGCCGATTGCTTCCCGCAACGATTCAGCGGCTCCAAGCAATCGCACTGCCCGTTCCCTCTGCCCTTTTACGCCCGCCAATTTGGCTAACTCTTCTAGGGCATTAGCGATGCCCCATTGACTCCCCAATTCCCGAAAGAGCATCAGGCTCTCTTCAAGCAACACCCTTGCCCTCCCGTAATCACCTTGTGCCCGCACCACAACACCAAGGTTGTTGAGGACATTGGCGACGCCCCATTGATTCCCCAATTCCCGAAAGAGCGCTAAGCACTCTTCATACAACACCTTTGCCCGCTCGTAATCCCCTTGCGCCCACGCGATATTGCCGAGGTTGCCGAGGGAAGAGGCAATACCCCCTTGATCGCCTAAAGCCCGTCGGATTGCCAGACTCTCTTCGTGTAATGCCTTTGCCCGTTCCAAATCCCCTTGCGCCCATGCTATGTTGCCGCTGTAGTTAAGGACATTGGCGATACCCCGTTGGTCTCCCAATTCCCGAAAGAGCGTCAGGCTCTCTTCAAGCAATGCCTGTGCCGCTGCGTGATCCCCTTGCCGCCAAGCCATCACCCCTGCCCTGTTCAATGCCTTCGCCCGCACTGGTGCCGGCGCCGACATACCCTTCTCCAACGCCCTTTCCAACCAACTTCGCCCTTCAGTGAAATTGCTGTGAATATCCCAGAACCGCCACAATGCTGCCGCTAATTTCAACGCCTTCTCCGGCTCCCTCTCCAAACCATAACTAAGCGCCGCCCGAAAATTGTCTTGCTCTTTCTCTAATCGTTCCAACCATTCCCGCTGTTGTGTTCCCTGCAATTCCCCCTCCGCTCGCTCTGCCAACCCCAAAAAGAACTCCAAATGCTTCTTCCTTGTCTCTTCTGCTTCCCCTGCCTCTTGAAGGCGCTCCTGCCCATACTCCCGAAGGGTCTCCAACATCTGATAACGACCCATTTCCCCTTCCACCACCACCAGAGACTTGTCTATCAACCTCATCATCAACTCCCACACCTCTTCTGTTCTCACTTCGCCTCCTTCAGGCAGTTTGCCAGCACCGACGGCTTCCGCCCCTTCCAAATTCCATCCCCCTGCAAAAACCGATAACCGCCGAAAGAGAGCCCGTTCCGCTCTTGAAAGCAGTTCGTAACTCCAATCTATCGCCGCCCGCAAAGTCTGCTGCTTCGGCAACGCCGTCCGAGGGCCTGCCGTCAGCAAACGAAACCGATCGGAAAGCCGCTCCAAGATTTGCTCCACAGTCAATCCCCGCACCAACGCTGCTGCCAGTTCTATCGCCAGCGGAATCCCATCCAGACGATGGCAAATCTCCGCCACTGCCGATGCGTTCTGGTCATTGACCGAAAAGGATGGTCGGACAAGTCGTGCCCGATCCACGAAAAGGCGCACCGACTCATATTGCATCAATTGCCCTAAAGAAGGCAAAGGCGTTAAGTTGGGCACTGAAAGGGGAGGGACGCGATAAATCTGCTCACCTGCTATTCTCAGCCCCTCCCGACTTGTCGCCAGAACCCATAGGTTTGGGCAAACCTGCAACAACCTTTCCATCAACTGGGCACAAGCACCGACTAAATGCTCACAATTGTCCAGCAGCAACAACAACTTTTTCGGCTTCAAGAAATCTGTCAGTGTCTCAAGGAGCGGTCGCTGTGCCTCTTCCTTCACCCCCAAAGCCAACGCTACTGTCTGCACCACAAGTTCTGTCTCCTTCAATGGCGCCAACTCCACCAACCAAACACCGTCGGGAAACTCTTCCATAACTTCCATCGCCACTTCCAATGCCAATCGTGTCTTTCCACAACCTCCCGTCCCCGTCAGTGTCACCAACCGACCCTGTTTCAATAGCGCCTTGATTTCCTCCATCTCTCTTTCTCTGCCGATGAAACTGGTTAACACTATCGGTAAGTTGTTGGGATAAGCCTCCATTGACCGAGGGGGTCGTGAACTGATAGGGCAAGGTGGGATGGTAGACCTGAAAAATTTGCCGCCATCCCTTTAATCCTTTCAGCCGAAACGCTCCCAACTCCCGCAATTCCACGTCCTTTGGCAAGGCATCTTTCACTGCTTGCCAGGTTGCATGGGAAATCAAAATCTGTCCACCATATCCTGCCTCACAAATCTGCCTGGCTCGGCTCACCGTGACTCCGTAATAGTCGGGTCGGCTCTGCGCGTCAACAATGATGAAGGGTTCGCCTGTGTCCATTCCCACTCTCACCTTAAGTTCTCCAACCTCTTCACCCCAATCTTGCTGGGCGATGGCTTGCTGAAGGGCGATGGCACACTCTATCGCTTCTTTAGCGTTGGTGAAGGCAACCAGAAAACCGTCACCGAGGTTCTTGACCTCAAAGCCATGAAAACGCTCAAAGCACTGACGAAGAAGGGCATTGTGGGTTTCAAGAACCCATCGCCAACGCTCCTTGAGCCGCTCTTGCAGCACTGTAGAGCCTTCTATGTCGGTGAACATCAAGGTCACCGTCCCTGTCGGCAGCCCCTCCCTTGTCATCTCCTTTCACCCCCGTTCAACCGCACACCTTTGATGCCGATGCGCCTTCACTTCATCCCGCCTCCTTTGGCATTTCCGCTGGGCGTGGAAGGTTGGCGGTCGTTCCCTCGCTTCCGACCGCAGGGCGCGGAAGATTTTCCGCCACCCCTTGCCCATCGGCAGGACGGGGCAAGTTGGCGATGGATTCCAAGTGCGCAACCGCTTCTTTGATTGTCTGATGCACTCGTTCTGGAAAGTTGAACCAACCCCACCGTGCCATAGACTTCAAGCGGGGCAGCGCCTCCACAGCGTCCCACGCCTTCAACGCTTTTAAGGCATGAAGAATGTGGCGACTGTTAGGGCTTTCCAGTGCCCGAAGGAAGGCGTCTATGAAGGGCTGACGATAAGGGCGCAAGCGTTCCAACGCTCCCATCTCGCCATGCACTAAGACACGCTCAAAGGCATCCACCAATTCCCCTGCTCCCAACCATCGCAAGGCTCCTCCCGCCAAGTCACACAGGTTGATTCCGTCAAGCGTTCTGCGTTCCCCCAAAAGCGGAATCAAGTGGGGAACGGCGGAGGGGTCACCTAAGTGGGCTAAGGTGACACAAACGATGGCACGGATGCGATGGTCGGGAGATTGCAGCACTTTCAAGAGCGACTCCATGTCACAAGTGGGGGAATCGTCCTGCGACGGATGCGTTGTGTCGTTCCGAGGGATAGAGGACAGCAATTTTTTAAGCAGTGTAGGCTGCCACAGTGCAATTCGCCACATGTCAGTGAAGTTAGACATACCGATGACCAGCCAAATGACGAATTTGCGCAAGCGCTGCAGTTGCCCCTCCAGTTCCGCCACCTGTTCCCGCAACCGTTCATTTTCCGTCCGCAACATTTCGTCGGAGGGATGCACCATCGTTGTTCACCTACCGTCCAAAAAGCGTCGCCTCCATTCTGCCATCCCTTTTCGCTCCCCGCCTTTCGCCTCACCGCAGCCGCACGACGGGTTCGTCCACTTTCAAGTCTACCTTCCGCACCAAATCGTGGACGGTCATGCGCAACCATCGGTCGGCATCAATGCGGAAACTGACCCGCAACCTTGCCCCTTTGCCTTGCCCGGGCGGATTAAGGGGGATGGCTTCATCGCCTTCGTTCAGGCAGATGCAAAAGGCGTGTTCGCCGTCCGTCTTGGGGACAAACATTTTTCGCCCATCCCTTCGCACCTCCCACTCTACGGGTCGCCCTGCCACCCCACCAACTTCGCAAATGAGCAGGTTAACCGCTGTCTGCCCATCGCGGGCAGGCGCGTAGTAGCGGACGACAAACTCGTCGGGCGTCGGGTAGCGCGTCCCGCGCGGGATGAGCAACTCATATGCCACCCGCTCCCCGTCACCCTCGTCTGCCACCCGCAAGGCGTAGTCATGGTAGATGATGTCTTCAACGGGCACGCCCATCGCAAACAAGCAGGCGCCCCGCGCCACGCTTTCAAAGGGCAGCCACTCACGGATTTTTTCTCGCCCGAACATGTCCGCCAAAAGGTTGCGGATTTCAGGCAGCAAAGTGGAGCCGCCTTCCAACAACACCTCGTCAATGTCCCGCTCCCTCAAACCGTGCTTTTCGTCCAACTCCGCCATCAACCGCTCCATCGTTTCCTGCACGCTTTGATAAAGCCCCCGCTCCGCCAGCAAGCCCGTCAAGCCGTGATAGTCCAGCGTCCCGAAGTCGCGCCCGCGAAAGGAGAAGGTAGCCGTTTGACCACTGCTGGCAGCGATTTTCACCCGCTCTGCCTCCCATTTGAGCAACACACGGTAAGTCGGCAACGCCCGCAACGGTTCTGGGACGAACTTTTGCAACACCCACTCATCCACATCATCGCCACCGACGCGCAAACTTTGTTTTGCCAACACTTCCGCTTGCCCCCTTCCATGCGCACCGCCGCCACTTCCAACGAACCTGCGCCGAAGTCAAAAGCGATCAGCGCCACATCCCGCTCCAAATTCACGCCGTAACCCAACGCCGAAGCGACGGGTTCGTCCACCGTTCGGAAAGTCACGCCCTTTGCCGACGGGTGCTGTCGTCGCACAAGCGTCATCAACTGTTGCCAAACTTCCCACCACCACGCAGCGGGCTTTCGCCACCGTCGGACGATGGAAAGCAATTCGGCTCGGTAAGTTTCGTAAGAGCCACAGGGGACGGCGACGGTCAAATCGGTGATGGGTTCGCCTGCGTGATTTTCCATCGCTTTGAACAACTCCCGCAGGAAGTAAAAGGCAGCGTCACGAGCGGTGATGGTAACATCGCCGAAACGCGCCAAGGGGCGTTGGCTCTCCGTGCCCAAATAACGCTTGAAGCCGTAAGCAAATCCCGATGCCTGACCATCCCAGTTGTAAGCGACGGCTTTTTGCCCGATGAGCACTTGCTCGCCTTGTGCATCCAGAAGGCAAACGGCGGACGGGATCAAAGGCGTTTCCGTGACGGGTTCTGTTCGGGCGATGTCGGGCAAGTTCACGGTGCGGACGCTGCCGTCTCGGTTGGTGCAAATGGTCGTGTTGCTCGTGCCCAAATCAATCGCCCAGCAAGCCGCCATGCCCGATCACCTTGCCGGCGATTTGTCTCACAAAGTCATCAGCCATTGCAACACCGTCCGCCCGACAATCGCTAAAGTTTCGGCGCTGCATTTATCGGGCGTGTCTTGCAGGGTGTGCCAGTAGGGGTAGTCAAAGTCAATGATGTCGGCGGTGGGGATGTCCGCTTCGTTCAATGGCAGATGGTCGTCCATGATGCTCATAGCAGGCGGTTGGAAAAACAGCCCACCATAACCCAACACCTTTGCCGCCCTCAAGATGCCGTCCACGACTTGAGGGGCGAATTGGCGGGAGAAAGTTTCGCCGGTGCTGCGAAAATCGCGGTCGCCCACCATGTCCAACAACACGCCCATCTCCGCCCGAAGGTTGACCCCGTTGACGGTCAAATTGCGGGCGAAATACTTGCTGCCGAAAAACATCCCGCCATCACTCACATCGCCCAAATCTTCGCCGTCAAAGAAGGCAAAGACGATGGTGCGAGGCGGTTGGTAGATTTTCAGGACGCGGGCAATTTCCAGCAACACCGCCACTCCCGACGCCCCATCGTTGGCGCCGGGGATAGGTTTGTTGCGATTGTCAGGATTGGGGTCTTGGTCGGCGACAGGGCGTGTGTCATAGTGGGCGCAAAGGAGCACCTTGCGGTCGCTGCGTCCCTTCAACACGCCCAAAACATTCACCATGCGATAAGTCACCCCGCGATAAGTGACGGTGAATTCCTGCCGAAGCACTTGCGCCCCCGCATCCTGCAACTTTTGGGCGATAAGTTGCTGCGTTTGACGGCTCGGTTCAGTGTCAGGGATGCGAGGACCAAAGTTGACTTGTTGAGTGAGCAAATCAAAGGCGCGCTGACCGTCAAAGGCAGCGACGGCAGGGTGCGGTGCGAAACTGTTGGCAGGCGGTGAAGCGGTGCAACCCCGCCAAAGCAAAAAGGCGGCGAAAACAAAGATAACGCTGGCGCCCTTCAACCAAAAGGGAGCGCGCTTCGCCGTTTCAACACCTTGCCTTTTGGGACGAGGCAGTTTGCGAGCCATGAAAAAATCACCGCAGAAATTTTGAGGCGGAGAGGTTCAGCGGGGAAAACGCGCCCGGCAGGATTTGAACCTGCGACCCCTGGCTCCGGAGGCCAGTGCTCTGTCCGGGCTGAGCTACGGGCGCATCGGCGGTCGCAACTGTCAAGCCCTTGGCGCGCCCGCTGGGATTTGAACCCAGGACCTCTGGCTCCGCAGGCCAGCGCTCTATCCGGACTGAGCTACGGGCGCGCTGGCGGAGGGACCGGGATTCGAACCCGGGGGCGAGGCTTTAACCCCGCCACGGCTTAGCAGGCCGTCGCCTTGGACCACTCGGCCATCCCTCCGTGCCGCTGGGCAATTTTAACGCTGCCATCCTCAAAGCGTAACCGCCTTGCGAGTGGGTTCGGAAAAATTAGTTGAGCGGCTAACAGCCCGACGGACTAAAAGTTCAGCCCCTCTCTTCCCTTTCCCGCAACGCACGCTATAATTTGCGTCGGTCACTTTTGCCCCCAAATTCGGTCGGGGTGTAGCGCAGTTTGGTGAGCGCGCTGGCATGGGGGGCCAGAGGTCCCCGGTTCAAATCCGGGCACCCCGACCATTTGCTTTCTGCCCTCGCTTTTCCCATCGCCGATGCGACGCTGAGGTGGGCGATATGAGTTCCTTGAACGAGCGGGTGGCTCGCTTGTATGCCGAGCACCTTAACCTAGGTTTGGCACGGCTGATGAAGTTTGCGGGCTTAGAAGCCGTTGAAAGCCACGCCGAAGGCGTTTGGGTTTACGACCATGACGGCAACCGCTACTTGGATTTCCTCGGTGGTTTCGGCGCCCTCAACTTTGGTCATCGCCATCCCACGATCGTCGCTGCCGTCAAAAACCAACTGGACAAGATGCCTTTGTCCAGCCGCGTCTTGTTCAACGAAGTTCAAGCGGAGTTAGCCGCCCAACTGGCAGCCTTGACACCAGGGGATTTGCGGTTTTGCTTCTTTTGCCACAGCGGGGCGGAAGCAGTGGAAGCCTGCCTGAAGTTTGCCCGCTTAGCGACAGGGAGAGCGAAAATCGTCGCCATGCAAAATGCCTATCACGGCAAGACGCTGGGAGCGCTCAGTGCTTCGGGGCGCGAAGTTTACCGAAAACCTTTTGAGCCATTACTTGGCTGGTTTGTCCATGTTCCCTTCGGCGATGCCGATGCCCTTGCGCAAGTCGTGGACGAGGAAACGGCTGCCGTCCTCGTTGAGCCCATTCAAGGCGAAGGGGGCGTCATTGTCCCGCCTGACGATTTTTTGCCGACAGTGCGAAAACTTTGCGACCAAGTCGGAGCGTTGCTGATTGCCGACGAAGTGCAAACGGGATTGGGACGGACGGGCAAAAACTTCGCCGTGGAGCATTGGCAGGTCGCTCCCGATTTGATGGCGTTGGCGAAATCGTTGGGAGGCGGCATCATGCCGTTGGGCGCAGCGATGGGGACGCAAAAAGTTTTTGAGCCGCTGTTTGACGACCCGCTGCTCCATTCGTCCACGCTGGGCGGAAATCCCTTAGCCTGCGCCGCTGGCTTGGCTGCCTTGCAAGTGTTGCAAAAAGAGCGCCTCGCCGAGCGAGCCGCTGAAATGGGCGATTTGCTCATGACGAAGTTGCGCCAAGTGCAAAGCGAGTTTGCCGAATTGGTCACGGAAGTGCGAGGCAAAGGGTTGCTCATCGGCGTGGAGTTTGCCGATGCCGACATCGCCTTGCTGACAGCGGCAGGGATGTTGCAACGGCGCGTCCTGACGGCTTACACCCTCAACAACCCTTGCGTCATTCGCTTGGAGCCGCCCCTCATCGTCCAACCTGAGCACATTGACCTTGCCGTCAACGCCCTCGTTGAAAGCCTTCAGCAAGTGCGTCAGTTGCTTTCGGTGCTCCGTTAAGTTCAGCGCAATCGTTTTTTGCCCTGACGAAGTTCGTTGAGCAAGGCATCGTAAGCGGCGCGGTCAACAGGTAGGGAAACAGGTCCGCCCGAAAAGTGAGAGAGCACGAAGGCGTTCATCAACTCCAACGATTTGATGCCTTCCTCAAAGGGCACAGGAGGCTCACTGTCGGTCAGGACTGCCTGAGCAAAGGCGCAAATGGCAGCGGAATGACCGCGAGGCACTTCTTTGTTGACAGGCACCTCGCTCCATTCCACTTTCGGTCGTCCCCACGCTTCATCGCTTTCCCGCAAATATTGCAGCAAGGCAGGCTCATAACGCCCTAAGCGAACGACGCCACCTTCCAGAATGACGGTTGCTTTGCTGCCCGTGATTTCCAATCGGGACGGGATGGCGAAGGCGATGCTGCTGATGTGGACGACGAAATGGGCGCCGCCTTTCCACTCCCAAATCGCCGTCGCCATGTCCTCCACTTCCACATTGTCGTGAGCAAAATTGGCAATGCGCGCCGTGACGCGATGGGGTAAGCCGAGCAAGTAGGCGAGAGTGTCCAAATCGTGGATGGCTTGATTGATGAGCACGCCACCGCCTTCGCCCCACCAAGTCCCCCGCCAACGCCCTTGCTCGTAGTAAGCCTGAGTGCGGAAGTGATGCCCTTGATACAAGCCCCGAATCAGTTCGCCCAGTTCAGGCAGCAACTGTTTGATGGTGCGAACAGGCGGGTCCATGCGATGCTGAAAGACGACACCTGCTTTGACCTTGGCGCGCTTCGCCGCAGCGATCATCCCATCGGCTTCCGAAACACTGATTGCCATCGGCTTCTCACACAACACATGCTTGCCCGCTTCTAAGGCGGCGATGGCTTGTTCGGCGTGAAGAAAATGAGGGGTGCAAATGGAGACGACTTCCACCTCGCTGCGGAGGAACTCGCCGTAGTCGGTGAAGCGGTGAGGAATGTTGAATTCAGCGCAAAAACGCTCCAATGCTTCAGGGACAACATCGCAGGCGGCGTAAAGTTCCACGCCCTCCATGTCCTTTAGGGCTTGGGCGTGAGCGGTGCCGATGCCTGCCACTCCCACGATGCCCCATCGTAGCGCCATCCCAATTTCGCCTCCTTCCGTCAACTCGCTGCCGAAATTGTAGCGCCCCTTTCTTCCTCAAATCCAACGCCACCCATCAGCGCCCCGATGGCTTCCCGTTGCCGTTCCGCTTCCCGCAACTGCCCCGCAAACATCACCAGCACCCGATCACTCAGCGTTAGCACTTCCTCCAAATCGGTGGACACCAGCAAGATGGCAGCGCCATCGGCCCGCAACTGGTTCAGCAGCGCATGGACGGTTTTTGTGGACGCTACATCCAAACCTTGTGTCGGGTTGACGAGTAGGAAAAGGCGTTTCGGTTCGGCGAGCGCCATCGCTAATGCCCAACGCTGTCGGTTGCCCCCCGACAAATTGACGAGGGAAGCGTCCCCACTTGGCGCTCGCACCCCGAACCGTTGCCGCCACTCCTCCGCTATCGCCCGCATCTTCGCCCAATTCAGCCACCATCCTTGCTCTTCCACTTGCCGACGCAAGGCGGCGTTGCGGGTCAAACTCCATGCCAAAACGAGCATCCGTCGCATCGGGTCAGGAGGCAACAATGCTGCCCCGTTGCGCCACCACTTGCAAGGCGACGCAAAACCCTTTGCACCCATGAACCGAATTTCGCCCCGCTCCCAGCGCCGCAATCCCCAGATGGCTTCCATCAACTCCTGCTGCCCGTTGCCATCCACGCCCGCAATCCCGACGATTTCCCCTGACCTGACGGTGAAGCCGACACCTTTCACTGCCCACCTGCCGTCATCACCCCGAACCCACAAATCCCGAACTTGCAACACAACTTCGCCAACTTGCCCCCTTGACAATTTCGTCTCGGTGACCGTCACCTCGCCGACCATCAGCCGTGCCAATTCCTCCGTCGGTGTCGTCGCAGGGACAGTGGCGACTTTTCGTCCTTGCCGCAACACGGTCACCCGATCCGCAACTTGAGCGACTTCGGAAAGGCGATGGGTGATGACGATGAGGGCTCGGTCAGCGGCGACGAAGCGCCGCAGCAACCCAAAGAGCGCCTCCGTTTCGGTCGGCGTCAGCACGGAAGTCGGTTCGTCCAAAATCAGCAAGCGAGGATTGACCGCCAGCGCCTTCAAGATTTCCAACCGTTGTCGCTCACCGACCGACAGCGCCGCCACTTCCGCATCCCAGCGCAACTGCCATCCCAATTCGTCGGCTAACTCTTTCGCCCGCTTTATTGCCCGCCGATCCCGTAATGCCAAGCGCAAATTTTCGTCGGCGGTCAGCGGGAGCACAAGGGTGAAAGTTTGAGCGACCATCGCCACGCCCTGCCGTTGGGCTTCCTGCGGAGTGAAGCGGGTGATGCGTTTGCCGTCCAGCCAAACTTCTCCTGCATCGGGTGATAAACGCCCCGCCAAGATGCGCATCAGTGTCGTCTTGCCTGCCCCATTCTCGCCGAGCAGGGCATGAACTTCCCCCACTTCAACTTCCAACGATGCGCCATCCAACGCCGTCACCGCACCAAACCGCTTGACGATATTGTCCATCCGTGCCAATGCCATCGCCTTCGTCACCTTCGCCTAAGTGCGTTCGGAAATGGAGCGGACAGTGAACCTCCTCGGTCGTGACTGGTAGCCGCTCCATCCAACCCTTCTGTTGGAGCGGCTATTAGCCGCGAAAACGACAATGGCAATGTCCGCTCAACAAACAGCGGTTATTCAAGACACCCTTCCTTCGCCTTCACAACTTCGGCAAGTCAACAGGGACGCCATGTTGTTCCGCAGATTGGCGGGCGCCTTCCATGAAAGCGACAATCTCCAGCGTCTCGGTGATGTCCGATGGCGGTCGGCAGGTTGCGAACATCGCTACGACCCGCTTGAGCAATTCACGGTAGATGAAGCGGGTGTCAACGGTTGTCGTCCACACCTGTTTTTCGCAAATGACGGTGAAACCGTAACTGTGAGCACCCTTGCGGATGCCCCGCATCGTCCCGATGCGTCCATCCGTCCACTCGCCGACGACCACTTCGCCATCGTCGTGATAAACGCACCGAACTCGCCGACACCCTTTGCCCATCAGGGCAAAAAGCGTCTCCACGCCATGAATGCCGTAATGAAACAAGCCAGGGTTTTTCGGATGGGTCGGTGCAGGCGAGAAGGTGTCAGCGGCGACGACTTTGCCCCATTGCGTCGCTTGCTCATGAACTTTTTGCACCTCCAACGCATAGCGCAGGGAGGAACTGGAAAAGAGAGGGGCGTTGTGCTTAGCGGCGATGTCCACCATCCGCAGCGCATCGCTGAGCGAACAGGCAAAAGGTTTGTCCACGAAGACAGCCATCCCCGCTTCCAAAAACGGCTTGGTGCGCGCCAAATGGACGCTGCCGTCTTGCGAAAGCACCATCACGGCGTCCACACTCTTGCGCAATTCGTCCAAACTGTCCACGAAGCGAACACCCAACTCCTCTTGCAGGATGCGGTTATATTCGCGGTGACGCTCTTCAGGAACGATGGCGGACGGCTCTGTCCACGCCGCCACGATTTTCACCCCATCCACCCATTGCTCCTCAGGGATGCCGATGTGGTTAAGCCGCCTCGCAAACTCAACGGCATGCGAGGTGTCCGTGTCCACGATGCCGATGCGCACCATTTCGCTGACGCTCCTTCCCTTCCCTCAAAATCCCCAGCCGACACTGACACCGAAAGTTTTGAGCCAAAACCAACCGACCGTCACCCAACCGTTGCGCCATCGGTGCGTCAGCAGCAAATGCGATTTTCGTCCGTCATTCATCGCCAACAGGTTCCAACGAGGATGCAAGTGCCAGTAAAGTCCGAAAGGGAAATTGAAGCCGTCTTCCCATTCGGAATAGGCGAGAGAAACATACGGCGCCAAGCGCGTTTTTGGCAGCGTTTTGGCGACGGTCAGGTAATACATCTGCGTCCCTTTGGGCGAACCGATGCGGTCGCTGGAAGTGCCCAGAGAAATGAGCGGTGTCCTCGCCGTTTCCTGCGTCAAGTCATAAGTCAGCCGCAGCGGGTTGAACTCTTTGACAGCAGGGTTGTATTCCACGCCGACGAGAAGGCGCGGGTTGATGCGATAATCCAGCGTCAAGCGCCATCGGGGGCGCTTTTGGTCGGTGTCCACGAAGCGAAAGGCGAAAGTCCAGCGAGTCTGCGGGTTGCTCGCACCGAGCAACTGACCTTCGCCCGGTCAACCCGTTCAACTGGGCGCGCTGGCGACTCCTTCTCGCTCCTTTGGTTGCGCCGCCGTCGGCACTTCCTGAGCCGATAAGAAAGCCGTTAACGCAACGAGCGCCAACAGGGAAGCGATAAAGAAGCGTTCCATCTTGCTCCCCCCTCTCGCTCGGGTGTTACGTTAAATTTTGCCGAACGGAAAGGAGGCAAGGGCGATGCACCGATGGATGGCGATAGCGATTTTAGCGGTGGCAACGAGTGCGATGGTGACAGGGCAAAAGGCGGAAACTTTGAAGGTCAAGGAGGCAACCATCCACCTCATCCGTGACCGCTTTGGTGTTCCCCACATTTTTGCCCCAAGCCTTTACGGCGTTTTCTACGGCAGCGGTTACGCTCAAGCACAAGACCGTTTGGCACAGATGGAACTTTACCGACGCACGGCAAAAGGCGAACTGGCGGAATTGATGGGTGAAGAGGCACTGGAGCAAGACAAGCAACGCCGCATCCTTGGCTATTCCGAGGCGGAGCGATGGGAGCAATTTGCCGAATTAAGCCCCGAAGAGCAACTTGTCCTGCGGGCTTTCGCCGACGGCGTGAACGCCGTTATCGCTCAAGTCAATGCAGGTAAGCGCCCGATGCCGCAACGGCTCAAGGAGTTGGGCTTGACAAAGTTGCGCCCATGGAAGCCGACCGACACCATCGCCATCGCCCACATGATGGCGCAGCGGTTCGGCAGTTCGGGCGGCGAAGAGTTGCGAATGATGCAACTGCACCTTTATTTGCAAACACGCTTTGGCGCCCAAGCCATGAGCGTCCTGAACGATTTGGCGTGGCAAAACGACCCAACTTCTCCGACGACGGTGCAAATGAACGGGACGCGGGACGAGGGGCGAGGGACGCAAAAACGGCAAAGTTATGACCCCATTCCTCGCCCATCTTCAACCTTCCCGTTGCTTTCTGCCCTTCGCATCGCCGAGGAGTGGGACAGCCTTGAGTGGTGTCAGCGGCTAAGTTTGTTCACCCGTTTTGGCAGTTATGCGATGGTCGTGGCACCGAAGAAATCGGCGACGGGACATCCGCTTTTGGTCGGCGGTCCGCAGATGGCGACGGGCACACCGTCCATCGCTTACGAAATCGCCCTCTATTGCCCCAAGTTTCGGGCAAGAGGCATGACTTTTGCCGGCATTCCCATCGTTCTCATCGGCATGAACGGGTCTCTTGCTTGGACGACGACGAGCGGCGCGGGCGACAATGTGGACATCTTCGCCGAGCACTTGAGCAAAGAGAGCCGCTACCGTTACTTGCATCGGGGCGAGTGGAAGCGGATGGAGCGGCGAGTGGAACTCATTTTTGTCAAGGGCAAAGAAGAACCCGTGTCGCTGGAAATCTTTCGGACGGTGCACGGCGTCGTGCTCAGTTGGGACGAGAAAGCGGGCATCGCCTACGCGCGGGCGGATGCCTATCGGGGCAAGGAGTTGGGAGCATTGCGGGCAATTTACGCCTTCCACAAAGCCCGCACCCTCAAAGAGTTCGCCGACGCTTGCCGCTATATCGCCACCTCCCACAACTTTTTCGTCGCCACGAAAGATGGCGACATCGGTTTCTGGTTTTGCGGGCACTATCCCGTCCGAGCCAAAGGCGTTGACCCGCGCTTCCCGACGCCAGGGACGGGCGAGTTTGACTGGCGAGGCTTTTTGCCCTTTGAGCGGTTGCCTCAGCAAATCAACCCACCTCAAGGCTTTTTCGCCAACTGGAACAACAAACCCGCCCCTTGGTGGGAAAACGGCGATTTGCCCCGATGGGGCGCCATCCACCATGTCAAGCGCATCGCCGATTTGCTCGCCAGCAAGCCCAAACTGTCACTAAACGACTTGCGTCGCTTCGTCGTGGACATTGAAGGTTACGATGTGCGGGCGGACTTTTTCAAGCCCTTGCTTTTGCGCGCCCTTCAACGGTTCAATCCCGATGACGAGTTGCGCTTGGTTGCCGACCTGCTGAAACGCTGGGACAATCAGCGCAGCGAAGGGAGCGTAGCGGCGACGATTTTTGATGCGTGGTTTGATGCCCTTCAGGATGCCGTGTTCGCCGATGAGTTAGGCGACTTTGGTGACCCCCGCTTGTTTCGCACGCTCATCCAGCCCAGTTTGCTTTGGTATGTGCTGGCGGATTCGCCGCCTTTGAAGTTGTCGCGGGATTACTTGAACGGCGAAAGCAAAGATGCGGTCATGGTAAAGGCATTGCGGATGGCGCTGCAGCGGTTGCGCCAAGAGCGGGGAGAGATCGCCAACTGGGGTTTTCGCAAACCCCTTTGGCGCTTTGACCCGCTCCCGCCCATCCCTGGACCCAATCGGGGCGCTTACATCCAACTGGTGGAAGTGACGAACCCACCACACGGGATGAATGTGTTGCCACCAGGGCAAAGTGAAGACCCGAAATCACCCCACTTCGCCGACCAACATCCGCTGGCATTGCGCTGGCAATTTAAGCCGATGGAGTGGCTGCGACCGTGACCGTCGTTTCAATCCCTTTGCGCCGTTTCATCGCCGACGCTTTGTCGCCACCCGCCCTCGGGTTGCTCATAGGCTTGACCGTTGCGGTTGGATTGGGTTGGGTGGCAGGTGCCTCACCCCTTGCGGTGTTGCGCGCCCTTTGGCAAGGAGCGTTTGGGGATCGTTACGCTGTCGCCGAAACCCTCGTCAAAGCGACGCCCATTTTGATGGCGGGTTTGGGCGTGGCAGTGGCTTTCCGAAGCGGTGTCTTTAACATCGGAGCGGAAGGGCAATTGCTTGTCGGCGCTCTAATAGCGACAGCGGTCGGAACGAAGGCACTTTTGCCTGCGGGTTTGCATCTTGTCGTCGCCTTGCTGATGAGTGCGTTGGGCGGGGCGATGTGGGCGGCAATCCCTGCGTGGCTGCGGGTGAAGCGGGGCGTCAACGAAGTCGTCATCACGCTGCTGCTGAATTTCGTCGCCGCCGCTTTGGTCGGCGCCGCCGTTCACTCTGTGCTCAAAGAGTCAGCAGGCGTGTTGCCGCAAAGCGACTTGCTTGCTCCGTCGGCGCAATTGCCTGCGCTCCTGCCACCCACACGCCTTCATGCGGGTTTCCCCCTTGCCTTGCTCCTTGCCGTCATCTTGCACCTCGTTTTGGAGCGAACGCTTTGGGGTTTTCGGCTGAGCGCCGTCGGGGCTAACCCGTTGGCGGCGGAAACGATGGGCATTGCGACGGCGAAGGGGATGGGGAGTGCCCTATTGCTCAGCGGTGCTTTGGCGGGGTTGGCGGGGGCAGTGGAAGTGTGTGGCGTAACGCATCGGCTCTTTGAAAAGTTTTCGCCCGGCTATGGCTACACGGCAATTGTCGCTGCGTTAATGGCTCGGCTGAACGCTTTAGGGCTCATCCCTTCCGCCCTTTTGCTCGGCGCTATCAACGCAGGGGGCACGGCATTGCAAAGGTTGCTGGGATTGTCGCCAGCGCTGACTTGGGTCATTCAAGCGGCGTTATTGTTGCCCTTCGCCTTCCGTTGGCGTCCTCAGTGACACCCGAATGCCCATTCGCTCTTCGGCACTGGACGGGAGCACATAACGAGGGACGAGATGGATGGGGTCGTCAGTTTGAGGGTGTCGCCGCCATCGTTGCCACGCCGCTTGTGCGACGAAAGTCGCCCTCGGAAGTTGCGGTGTCAAGGGCAAGGCGACCGTTTTGACCGCACAAAGCGATGACAATATCGCCATCGCCCCAGCAGGCAGCACGCCGGCGAAAGTAATGACAGGTTCGGAGCGTCCTTGCAGTCGGCGCACTAACTCGGAAAAGTCGCAAGCGAAATCATCGCCATCCCGCTGCAACTTTCCCTCCCGCACGCAAAAGAAAGCGGCGTAAACTTCCGTTGGCTTGCTGGGACGGGAAGGCAAAACGGGCACGACTAACCCGCCCTCAACGGCATCGGCTGCCATCGCTAACGCTCCCAGTGTCGGCACGCCGATGATAGGCTTGTCCAACGCCATCGCCAACCCCTTGGCGAAAGCGAGACCGACCCGCACGCTCGTGAACGAACCTGGACCGAGGGAGACAGCGATCAAGTCAAGGTCAGAAAAATCCGTTTGCGCCTGTCGCAAAGCCGCTTGCACCAAATCGGGCAAGCGTTGTGTCAGCGTTTGGTAGGCAGCGACGCTGACTTCGGCGACCACGCCGTGCCTTTCTGCGTCCCAGACAGCCACACTCACCCACTCGCTGGTCGTTTCCAATGCCAACCAAAACATTTCCATTGCCCTCCGTTTTCTCATTGGCTTGCCAGAAATTGCAAAGCAGCCTCAAGGGCGTTGTGCAGTTGGCGCATGATGGTAGGACGCAAACTGTAGCCATGTCCCAAGCCCTCAATGAGGACGAGGTGGGCTTTCGCCCCGACTTTTCGCATCTCCTCCACAAAGCGGATGGCTTGGTCGGGCGGCACCAAGCGGTCTTTCGTGCCTTGAAGGAGAAAGCAGGGGGCTGCGTCGGGATGGACATGGAAAATGGGTGAGGCATCTCGCCACACTTCAGGCGCTTCAAAGTAAGAGGCGCCTAAAAAGTCCCGCAGAAAATTGGGCATCAAAGGGGGGCAATTTTCGGCGGCAGCGACATAGTAAGGCGCTGTCAAATCGGTCGGGGCGAAGATAGCGACGACTTTGCTGACTTTGCTGGAAATTTCAAAACGGTCGTCATCCCGTAACCCAAGATGCAAGGCAAGATGTCCCCCTGCCGAAATGCCGACGGCGCCGATGGCATCAAAGCGAATGTGCCATGCTTCCGCATTTGCCCGCAGCCATCGGACAGCGGCTTGGCAATCCTGCAAGGCAGCAGGGTAGCGAAATTGCGGTGCCAACCGATAGCCGACGCAGGCGGCGACAAAACCCCACCGCGCCAACAAATGACCCAACCAAGCCACATCCTTCCTGCTGCCCAGACACCACCCTCCGCCATGCAGGACAACGGCTGCCAAGCGAGGGAAATCCGACGACCCTTTCGGGACGAACAAATCCAGCGACAATGCTTGCCCCTCGGCTTCCCCGTAGACAAGGTTTTCATGGACGGTCACTGTTTCAGGGGCTCGTTGGCGGGCTTTTTGCCCCAAGCGATTGAGAAAAGCCGTCCAAAGGTCCGCCATCAAGGCTTGCCACCAAACTTGCATCCAATCCGTCAACCCCATCAACGCAGGCATCGCTTCTTTGGCACCTTCCCTGTAACCTTGGCTTAAAGCCGAGGCGGCACTTCCAGAGCCGCTGCGATAATTTTTGTCCGTGTTGGAGCGGACATTGTTCATTGTCGCGGCTAATAGCCGCTCCAATAAAGGGTCGGAGGGAGCGTCGGCTTTTCAGCGAAGGCGACGGAGGCGTCGGGTGGCTCATTGCTCAAGTGGCTATCAACCACGACGCACAAAACCGATCATGACTTTCCGAACACACTCAAGGCGGTCAGACAACGGGGTGAACCGACGATGTGGCGGTTGATGTGCAAGTCCAAAATCCATCGTGCCATCGTGACAGAGACAAACTTGCACTATGAAGGCTCACTGACGCTGGATGTCGCTTTGATGGAGGCAGCGGGTTTGCTTCCTTTTGAGCAGGTGCATGTGCTGAACTTGAACAACGGCGAGCGCTTTGAGACTTACCTGATTGAAGGCGAACGAGGTAGTGGGGTCGTCGGCGTCAACGGGGCGGCAGCCCGCTTGGTGCAAGTCGGCGACCCAATCATTGTCTTGGCGTATGCGTGGGTGGCGGAAGAGCAATTGCCCGATTTTCGCGCCCGCATCGTTTTCGTGGATGAAGGCAATCGCATCCTTCGGGTGCAGGTGGTGTCCGTTTTGCCTTCCCGCTGATGTCATCACGCAGGCAAAGCGCTGAGGCGGTGTAACCATTCCCGAAGTGTCGGATACAACTGGCGATAGAGGGCGAAGCGTTCGTCGTAAAGGCGGCGTTCCTCTTCATCGGGTTCAAAAACCTCCCGCACTTTGACAAGTTGCTCCGCCGCTTCGCTGACCTTTGCCCATTTGCCGACCGCTTTGCCCGCCAGCAATGCCGCCCCAAAACATGCTGCTTCGCTGACATGGAGCGCCGCGACGGGCACGCCGAACATGTTGGCTTTCAGTTGCAGCCAAAAGCGACTTTTAGCGCCGCCGCCGATGGCACGGATTTCCCGCACGATGATGCCCGCTTCCTTCAGCAACTCCAAGTTGAGCCGCATCTCGTAATTGATGCCCTCCAACAACGCCCGCACCAATTCACCCCTCGTCGTGTTCAGCGTCAAGCCAGCGATGACGCCCTTTGATTGCGTGTCCATCCAAGGCGTTCCTGTCGTCGGGGTGAAGTGGGGCAAAACGAAAAGGCGTGTCGGGATTTTGCTGGCTTGGGCAAGGATGAGGTCGTAGACATCGGCACCCATCCGCTCGGCAACGGCTTTCTCCTCGCTGGCGAAGTTGTCGCGATACCAGCGCAGCAAGATGCCGCCTGTCCAACTCCATGTGACGGTCACATACAAATCTTCGGCGACATGAGGGTAGCAACAGAAGTTGTTTTGGCGCATCGCTTCTGTCAAGACGGGTCGGGCGAAGGCGACAGTGATGCAGTCCACCGTCCCGATGGCATCCATCGCCACACCTTCCCGCACGACACCCGAACCCAAGCAACCGCAAGGTTGGTCATGTCCGCCCGTTGCGATGACAACATTTGAAGGCAAACCGAGTTCGTTGGCAACCCGACGGTCAATATTGCCGATGGCTTCACCCGCTGGTAGCGGTTTTGCCCAAAGCGTTTCCGACAACTCCGCCGCTTGCATCACTTCAGCACACCAAACTTTTCGGACGACATCAAAGCCCATCGTCCGCGATGCCAATGACCAATCAATGGCAGGGTCTTTGATGCCCAAGCGGAAGGCGATGAAATCTTGGGCGCACAGAAACTTCCAAAGGCGCCAAAACAAGTGGGGTCGCTCGTCCTTCAGCCACATCAACTTCGGCACGGAATACATCGGGTGGATAGGATGACCCGTCAGGGCAAAGACGCGTTGTTGTCCCAAGCGTTGCTCCAAGCGTTGGGCTTGGGCGACGGCGCGGGTGTCCAAATTGGCGATGGCGTTCATCATCGGCTTGCCTCCCGCGTCCAACGGGACGGCAGTTTCACCCATGCTGGAGATAGCGATGGCTTCTACCGGGTCGCGATTGCCAGCATGGGCGACGGCTTGACGGATTGCTTCTTTGGTCGCCTGCCAAATTCGCTCGCTGTCCAACTCCACCCATCCTGGCGGACCTGGGTAGAGGAGCGGATATTCTCGGTAGCCTATGCCAAGGGGAGCGCCATCGGCGCTAAAGATGACTGCCTTGACGCCCGTCGTTCCGACATCCACGCCCATCAAACTCATCCCTCTCGCCTCCCGTTCGCTGGCTGGCGCAAAGACAAGTATGACAAATTTGGTCGCCGACGGCTGACCGATGGTGGCGTGGCTGCCGTTGAAATGTTGCGGACTAAAAGCCGCAACAGGCTGTCAATAGATGCGCCATCGTCGGGCGACGAAGCCGTCACGGATGGAGCGCCAGTCGCCCAAAACTTCGTCCACGATGCGGCGAACTTCCGAGGCGATGCGGGAGGCAGGAACACCCCAAACTTCTACATGCACCACCTGCGGGTCAGTGATGGGTTTGCCGATTTGGCTGACCATGTAACAGTAAACCTGCCGCACTTCAGGGATGGTGTCGGCGATGCGTTGGGCAATCAGAGAAGTCATGATGCTGTAGACTTTGCCGACATGGCTGACGGGATTTTTGCCGGCGACGGCTTCCAAAGTCATCGGGCGGTAGGGCGTGATCAACCCACTGGCACGATTGCCCCGTCCCACTTGCCCATCGTCGCCTGCTTCGGCGCTGGTGCCTGTGACGGTCAAATAAGCGCTGCTTTCCGTATCGGCGGTGTTGACAAAAACTTCCACTCGTCGGCGGGTGAAGCGAGGCGCTAACTCTTCGCCGACAAACCGTGCCACTTGTCGTTTAACGGTCTCGTAGGTATCGCGGTCGGGTGTGAGTCCAGCGACAAAGGCGGCAGCAATTGTCAAGCGGATGGTGTTCCCATCCCGAACGCCCATCACCTTGATGTCCTCGCCCAGTTGAGGAAACCGCGCTTTGCCCTCCTCGCCGTTGAGGAAAAGTTCCGTCTCCAAGACAAGGCGCTCCAGTTCGCTGAGGGGCGCAAAGCCGACAGCAAAAGAGGTGTCATTGGCAGCGGGAGGTTGTTCGTCATCGCGGAAAATGGCTTGTAAATCGGCACTGCCAGGGCGGACGCGGAAGTTCACTTCCACATGCTCAGGGCGCAAATGACGCACTTGCTGGCAAAGCCATTGAACGATGCGGTCACGAAAGGCTTCGTTGGGGTCAAGGCGCAAAGAGTCCCATGCCAAAGTCGCCCGCCCCACGAGGTCTAACTGAAGGGGTTCAAGGACACGCCCACGCCCAAAATCCGCCTCGGAATGCCCACCGACAAGGACAGCCTTGTCCACATTGTGATGCAAAATCGCCCCGACTTCGCGGCGATAGAGTTCGCAGAGGGCAATGGACAACTCCTCGGCTGCCCCGTCGCAGAGAGAATCAGGGTGCCCTTTCCCCTTGCGTTCCACGATTTCCACAGGCATCTCATCCACGACAGGCGTAACGCCGTCCACCAATTGCAAACGAGCCATGCAAGCGCCACCTCCTTGAGGGTTGAGCGGGGAAGGGCGGGGTCACGCAAGGGAGCGGAAGGGGCGTCACCCGTCGCCCTTCGGTCACCGCTCCTTGTTCGGCGGGGCGCTCCCGCAACGAGAGGAGCGGGACCGTAAGGGCGATTTTGCCTTTTGCCCCACTCCTCTCATCTTTTGCCCTGCGGCTTTCGCAGGACTCAACGCCTTTGGGCACCTTACCCGAAACGACGGGCAGGTTGCCGGGCTTCATCGGGCGCGTTCACCCTCCGCCACTCTTGATGAGAGGGTGGGAGCGCCAACGCCAGCGCAATTATATCGGCACCTCCCCCTTTTCGCTACCCGCCTTGAGGACGCTCGGAAAATCACGCCTTGATTAACCGATGTTCGTTGCAGCAGGCATTGTCATCTTCGCGGCTGATAGCCACTCCAACAGAGGGTTGAGGGAAGGTCGGATGGAGCGTCGGGTTGCTCCTCTTGTCGGAGTGGCTATCAGTCACGACAAAACCTATCCCATGATTTTCCGAACGCACTCACCCGTCTTAAAATCCCTCCCTCGGAGGGTTGGGCTATGACCGAACGAGCGTTTTCACCTTCGCTCATTGACCTGAACGACGAAGCGCTCCTTGAGGGATTGCTGGACGAGGTGTTGGAAGGGCAACCCCGCTCTGAGCAATGGCGTCAATGGCGCGAGGCACTGGAGGAGCGCTTGAACAAGTTGCTGGAACTGAAGGCGAAGGGCATCAACGAGTTTCCCGATTTGGACGAGCGCATTGAGGAACTGCGCCGTTACATCGCTGTCCTGCGAGAAGAGGAAATCTTGACCGAATTTGTGGAGCAACAGGTGCGCATGGTCTTGGGCAAAGCGCGCCTCAAACAACAGTTGGGCGATGAATGGGAAGGGCTTTAGTTGCTTGGTGGCAAAGGCACGACTTTTCCTGTTTGGGCGGCGACGGTCAGCGCTTGTTCCACTTCCATCGCCCGCAAGCCATCTTCGCCCGTCGCAACGGTCACCTCTTTGCCTTGCACAGCAGCGACAAAGGCATGGATGCTTGGCGCAAAAGTGGCACTAAAGGGCACAGGTTCAGGAAAGGGAGGAACATCTGCCGACGGCAAGTTGGTGTCCAGTTCACCGCAAATGTTGCTTTGGCGCATCCGACGCAAAGTCAGCCGTCCCTTCGTCGTCAGAAGATGCAACTCCAACATGAAATCGTCCAAGCGATGTCGGACGCTGCTGCTTAGCACCCCCAAAAAACCGTCGGAGAAGTGAAGGACAGCCCCCATCGCCCGCGACGGGATGTAAAGCAAGTCGTCGCTGATGCCTGTCTCCCAACCCCGATAGGGCGCTTCCGCTCTGTCGCCTCGCAGTGCCGCTTGGACGGCGACAATTTCGCCGAACAAAAAGCGGAGCAAATCAACCCCATGATGGTGGCAATAGCCATGCGTTAGCAAGGTGACGAGCAACGGTTCGCCTAAAATGCCATCCCCCAGCAACTTTTTGAGCCATTGAACCGAAGGGATGTGGCGGTAGTTAAACTGCGTCGCCAAAAGCCGTCCGACCTGACGCGCCGTAGCGACCATCTGGCGCGCTTCGTCTAACGACGCCGCCAACATCTTCTCGCAAAGGACATGGGCTCCTGCTTGCAAGGCAGCGATGGTCGCATCGGCATGTTGCCCCTCCAAAGTGCACACGGAAACGATGTCAGGGCGAAGGTGCGCCAACATTTCGCAAAAATCGGTGAAGGCTTTTGCCCCATATTGGCTCGCCAATTGCTCGGCTCTTTCGGCGACGACATCGCAGCAACCGACGATTTGCACATGAGGCAATTGCGCGTAAGCGGCGGCATGAACGCGCCCCTGACCACCGCAACCGATGATGGCTACTTTCACCCTTCTCGCCTCCTTCGGCCGTTGCGCTGAGTGTGTTCGGAAAATGCCCTTTTGGGAGGGCGAGGCTCCTGCCGAGCCGAGAATGTCGGCAAATCGGGAGATGGGCAGGTCGGCAGGTTAGACAAAAATTTGGGCTCACCACAGGTTCGCCCTCCCATAGGGCTTCCTTTCCGAACACCTTTCGTTGCGCTTGACGCTTGGTTGCCCAACTTATCCGCCACCGCTGAGCCCTGCGACGAAGCCACCTTCGGTCATTTTGCGGATGTCCAACACCCGATCAAGTTCCGCCTCGTCCATCAAGCCCAACTCCAAAACGACCTGACGGATGGTCTTGTTTTCCGCCATCGCTTTCTTGACAACTTCTGCCGCCTTGTCGTAGCCGATGTAAGGCGTCAACGCCGTCGCCAAGATGGCGTTTTGCGCCGCCAAGCGTTCCATGTGCTCGCGGTTGGCGACGGTGCCCGCCACGCACTTGCTCGCCAACACATCGCAAGCGTTCGCCAAGATGGTGATGGACAAAAGCAGGTTGTGGGCGATGACGGGCAGGGCGACATTGAGTTCAAAGTTGCCCGATGCCGCCGCTGCTGTGATGACGACATCGTTGCCGAACACTTGCATCGCCACCATCATCACCGCTTCGGGGATGACAGGGTTGATTTTGCCGGGCATGATAGATGAGCCGGGTTGCAAGGCAGGCAAGCGGATTTCCGCCAAGCCCGCTTGCGGACCTGAGTTCATCCAGCGCAAGTCGTTAGCGATTTTGTAAAGGGCTACCGCCAATGTTTTCAGCGCTCCGCTCACTTCCACCGCCGTCTCCATCGCCGCCTGCGCCGCAAAGTGGTTGCGGGTTTCGCGGAAAGGGATGCCCGTCGCTTGCGTCAAGGCTTCGGCGATGCGCTTGCCAAATTCGGGATGGGTGTTGATACCCGTGCCGACTGCCGTCCCGCCCAACGCCAACTCGTAGAGGCGGGGCAAAGTCGCTTCTATCCGCTCGCGACACCAAGCGATTTGCGCCGCATAGCCCAAAAACTCCTGCCCCAACCGAACGGGCATGGCGTCCATCAAGTGCGTCCGCCCCGTCTTCACGATGTCGTCAAACTCTTTCGCCTTCTCACTGAGCGCCGAATGCAACCGCTCAAGGGCGGGAAAGAGGTGCTCGTGGATAGCAAGGGCGGCAGCGATGTGGATGCAGGACGGGATGACATCATTGGACGATTGCCCCAAGTTCACATGGTCGTTGGGATGCACCAGCGATTTGTCGCCCCGTTGCCCGCTCAGCAGTTCACAGGCGCGGTTGGCGATGACCTCGTTGGCGTTCATATTGGTGGAAGTGCCCGAACCCGTCTGGAAGATGTCCAGTGGGAAATGTTCGTCCCACTTACCTTCTGCCACTTCCTGTGCCGCTTGGGCGATGGCATGAGCGCGCCGCTCATCCAAAAGCCCCAATTCCTTGTTCACCTTTGCGGCGCAAGCCTTGACAAGCCCTAAGGCGCGGAGAAACGGGCGAGGGAAGCGGATGCCGCTGATAGGGAAGTTTTCTATGGCTCGTTGCGTTTGGGCGCCCCATAGCGCCCACGCAGGCACCGCCACTTCCCCCATCGCATCCCGTTCCCGACGGACTTCGCCCATTTTTGCCCGACCCCCTTTGACGGCGGCATGCTTTGCGCCAAACTTTTCACGGCTCAAACTTTGGCGCAACTTCCTCGGACGGGACGGTTGATGGGATGCGAGGGCTCGTCGTCGCCCGAAGCGCCATGCGCATTGAGGTCTGGCTGCCTGAACACCACCGCATCGTCTTGGGCATCCCGCGCGGCAAATTGCTCAAGCAAGGGGAACGCATTTATGCAGGTGATTGGGTGCAAGTTCGCTTCGTCGCCCCCAACGAAGTCGCCATTGACGCCGTTGAAGAGCGGCACAACTTGCTCCCCCAACCGCCCGTCGCCAATGTGGACAAAATCGTTTTGGTGATGAGTTGGCGCCAACCCGATTTCAGCAACTTGACGCTGGATGGACTTTTGGCACAAGTGGAGTTTTTTGAGTTGCCCTGCATCGTCGTCTTCAACAAGATGGACTTGGTGCGCAAGCGAGAACGCCCAAAGTCGGAAAAATGGGTCGCCCTCTACGAACGCCTCGGCTATCCCGTCTTGCTGACGAGCGTGGAGACAGGGGAAGGGTTGGAGCGACTTTGGGAAGCGATGCGAGGCAACCTTGTCGTGCTGGCGGGTCCGTCGGGCGTCGGAAAATCGTCTATCCTCAATGCCCTCATCCCCGGCGCTTCTTTGCGCACCGACGAAGTGAGCGAAAAGACGGGGCGAGGACGGCATGTGACGACGGAAGTGCGTCTGTTGCCCAATCCGCAAGGTGGCTGGGTCGCCGATACGCCCGGCTTTCAAAAGGTGGACTTGCCTGAATGGGTCGCCATAGAGACGCTCCCCCACCTTTACCGTGAATTTCGGGCTTATCGCTGCGAGTTCAACGATTGCACCCACACCAATGAACCAAAGTGTGGCGTGCGAGAAGCAGTGGAACGAGGAGAAATCGCCAAAGAGCGCTACGAAACCTACCTGTTTTGGCTGGACGCCACCCGCCGCCGAGAAGAGGAAGAAGAGCCAAGTTAAGTCAAGCCGACCCGCGCCTTCAAGCGCTCTATCTCCGTCCGCAACTCCCGCATCTCTTCCCGCAACTCCCGAATGTCTTCAGGGCGCACCTGCGTCGCTTGCACGACCGCCACATAAATGGCATCCAAGCGTCCGTTCAAAGCCCGCGTCTCTTCCGTCAAATCCTCCCGCCACATCTCCCGCAAGCGCGGCAGCCAGACCTCCTCAAACTGCCGCTCCATCTCCGCCCGAATGTCCTGCCGCCACATCTCCCGCAGGCGCGGCAGCCAAACCTCCTCAAACTGCCGCTCCATTTCCTCGCGCACTGTCTGACGAATGCGGGCATCAATCTGCGGCAGCCAGACTTCCTGAAACTGCCGCTCCATCTCTTCCCGCACGATTTGGCGGGTGCGAATTTCTATCTGCGGTAACCAGACTTCTTGCATTTGGCGGCGCAGTTCGTCTTGGACGATGACCCGAAGGCGCTACTCCATCTGAGGCAGCAGGACTTCGGTCACCGCTTCCGCCAAGGCTTTTTTAAGCACATTGGTCAACCAACCCATGTCGCCACACCTCGCTTTGCGGGTGCGTTGTCAGAGATTGTGCCGCAGCCACCCACAAGACGCCGCACAATTGAGGCGTCAACGAAGTCGCTGGGCAATGAGGTGAGGGCGATGTTGCATCAAAAAGTCACGCCGCAAGAGAAAAATGCCCGCTTGCGCCAACTGCTAAGTCAGCCGGGCATCATCCGCAGTTTTGGCGCTCACGATGTTTTCACGGCACTGCTGGTGGAACGGGCAGGTTTTGAGACGGTGTTCATCGGAGGCTTTGGCACTTCCGCCAGTTTGTTAGGTTTGCCCGATTTGAATTTTTTGACGCTAAGCGAAATGGCGGATGCCGTCCGACGGATGGCGCGACGGCTGACAGTGCCGCTGATCGCTGACGGCGACACAGGGCATGGCGATGTCCACAATGTCGTCCGAACCGTCGCCGAGTTTGAAAGCGCGGGAGCATCGGGCATCATCTTGGAAGACCAAGTCGTCCCCAAACGCTGCGGTCACTTTGAGGGCAAGCAAGTCATCCCGACGGAAGAGATGGTGCTGAAGTTGAAAGCGGCACAAAAGGCAAGGACAGACCCCAACTTCGTCATCATCGCTCGCACCGATGCGCGGGAAGTTGACGGTTTGGACGAAGCCATCCTTCGCGCCAACCGCTATGGCGAGGCGGGCGCCGATGTCGTCTTCATTGAAGCGCCGATGTCCGTCGCCGAACTGGAGGCAATTGCTGAGCGAGTGCCCTATCCGAAATTCGTCAACATGCTGACGGGCGGCAAGACACCCATTTTGACGGCGAAAGAGTTGGAGCAAATGGGCTACAAAATCGTCGTCTACCCCATTGACACTCTGCTGGTGACAGCGAAAGCCATCATGATGTTGACGCAAGCGCTGATGGAAACAGGGACGACGCTTTCAGTGCACGACCGCATGGTCAGTTTTGACGAACTCAAAGCATTGCTGGGCGTGGACGAATGGCTGAGTTTGCGGGATGAATTGCGTGCTGGTTCGGTTTAACGGACGAGCCAAAAAGCCGTCAGCGTTACCGTCAAAGCACTCAACAGGGTCGTCACCAATACGATCGCCGACGCTGACGATGGATTGACTTGCAATTCAATCGCCAAGACGGCGGTGTTGACGGCAGCGGGAGCAGCAGCACCCAGTATCAGTGTCTTCGCCAGCGTCCCTGAAATCCCTAAAAGGTGCACGACGCCAACCATAACGATGGGTGAAGCGATGAGCCGCAAGCAAGTTGCCGCTGCCAATGCCGCCCCGTCATCTATCTCCGTCCGCTCCGCCAATTGCGCGCCGAGGCTAATGAGGGCAACGGGAATGAGCCCATCGCCCAAGTAACGCAACGCCGTCATCACAGGTATCGGCAACGAAACGCCCCAAATGGGCAACAGCAACCCCGCCATCACCGCATAGACGGGTGGCAACGAGAACACTTGCCGCACCGTCGCTGTCAGCGATTGGCGCGACCGTGCCATCAATGCCACGCCGACGGTGAAAAAGAGCAGGTTGTTCAGGACGAAGACGAGGGCTTGGTAACTGACGGCTTGTCGCCCCAGCACCAATTCCACCAACGGCAACCCGTAGTTGCCTGCATTGCCGAACATCGCCGCCAACGCTACCGTCGTCACCGTTGCCCGCTGCCAACCCATCGGGATGGCTAAGAGCCAACTCAAGGCGTAAAGAACCGCCATGTTCAGCGAGACCGCCAAAGCGATTTTGCCCAGCACGGACGCCGAGAAAGGCGTCTCCAGCAACCGCACCAACGCCAACGCAGGCACGAACAAAAAGAGGTTGACCCGATTGAGCGTTACAGCGTCCACTCGCATGCGGCGCTGAAACAGGTAGCCGAGGGTAATTAAAAGCAAGACGGGCAAAACCCGCTCCCAAAATAACTGCCCCAGCGCAAACACTGATGCCACCCGACACCACCCCCATAAGGGTGACGCTCCCGATAAGGTTGCGGCATACTGACGGAGGCGTTATACGGGGAGGGCGATTGCCATGTCTGTGCGGAGTCGCTTATTGCCTAACTTGCCGCTGACAGGCTACGAAGGCAGTTGGGACGCAATTGCCTCGGCTGTCGGGACGCAACTATTGCCTCGCTTGGAAATGTTGGGCGCCGACCTTTTTTCCAGTCATCCTAACCCTTGCCCAGAGGAAGTTGTTCCCCTCGCCTTTATCAACGCTTCCTCCCGTCAAGACGACATCCCCAAACTGATTTTTGTCCTTGCGGGACAAGCCCAAATGTTGGTCAACAGCCGATGGCTCTCTTTGCCCAAAGGCTACGGAGCGTTTCTCCCAGAGGGCACTTCTTGTATCCCGTATGTGGGTGTCGGAGAGCATCCGACTTTATGTGATTGGCTTTGGTTTCAGGTGCATCCCTTCGGCGTCGTCACCTTTCGGGCACAATTAACACTAACTGCCCATTATCAAAGCCCGTCCTATGTCGTCGCTGACCAACGCTTGAGCGACCTTTTCAATGCATGGCGACAGGAGCAAACGAATCCCAATACCCATAAAGTCGCCAGCAAAGGCTTGCTTTGTGCTTTCTTTGCCCTCTTAATGCGCAGCGCCCCCTTGCTGGCTAATGAAGCATCATTGCCTCCCTGCGCTTATTTGCCTAACCCCCTCAAAGATGCGTTGCGATTTCTCCACTGCTGCTATGACAAACCCTTGCGTCTGCAAGAGTTGGCAAAGGCGTGTGGGGTCACTCCTGCCTATCTTTGTCGCCTTTTTCGCCGCTATTTAGCCACAACACCTTGGCAATACTTAGGACGGTTGCGACTCCAGTTCGCCGAACGGTTGCTGCGGGAAACGACGCTGAGCGTGACAGCGGTGGCAACCCTCGTCGGCTTCAACGACCTTCGCCATTTCCAACGCCTCTTCCGCCGCACTTACGGAATCCCGCCCAGCAAGGTTCGGACACCTTTCAGGTCAAAATTTGCCGCTTTAAAGGTCAACGAAAGCCGTTGACGGGAGGACGAAGGTTGTTATTTTTAAGATTGCCTTAAGGGCGGCTAACGAATAAGGAGGGTGATGCAAGATGCGAGGTGTCACTTTTGGTCGGTTGTTTTTACGACAAGGTCGCGGCTTTACGCTGATTGAATTGCTGGTGGTGATTGCGATTATCGCCATTTTGGCAGCCATCCTGTTCCCCGTCTTCTCCCGTGCTCGTGAAAAGGCTCGGCAGGCTAATTGCACCAGCAACATGACCAACATCATGAGAGCACTGGCTCAATACACTCAGGACTACGACGAACGACTACCTATTCCTCGGACTGGTAATCCCCAAACAAGGATGGGTTGGACGAACGGTTGTTGGACGGGGTGGTATTTCACCTGGCGGGTTGTCACCCAACCTTATATTCGTAACGAGCAAATTTTTGTCTGCCCCACTGCTGCCTCTGTTGCTTATCGGGAAGATTCGAGCAACTGGGAAAGGGCTAACCCACCTCAGCGAGGCGATATCCTCGGAACATATGGGATGAACAACCGCTTTTGTGGTTGTTGTGGGACACGCAACTGGCAGCCGACGGTGAACATTAAGGAGCCAACATTACAAATCGTCGTGGGGGAGAGCCGCATTGCTGATACTTCTATTTGGTGCCATGCTTCTTTGCGTAGTTGGCCATGGTATTGCTTTCTGACGCCTCACTCTCGGGGAGCGATCTACGGCTATTTGGACTGGCATGTGAAGTGGAAACTTCCTGAAAACACTATTGACCCCACTTGGGAGTGGATGCGTTATAACCCTCGCGATGTGTGTGGCGGGGGAGAACAAGTGCCTTCATGGTCAGCCTGCCAACGGGACAATGCTCGTAGAGCCCTTGCTGAATACCGCAAGCGGTTCCCAGATTAAGGCGGAGGTGGTGGGCATGCGTAGAGAAATTCCGGTTTGGGTCGGAGCAATAGCCATCGTCCTGACAATTGTTATCGTCGTCAGTATTTACATCGTGCTGGGACGACGAAGTGCACCGCCACCAACTTCTCCTCCCTCAGGTTTTAAGCCTCAGCCGATGGGACCTTACCCAAGAGGAAAAGGGATGCTTCGTGGGGGGCAACCCCCCGTAGGTCAGCCGTCTCAACCCACTCAACCCCCTTCAGGGGGGCAATAAAAGCGGCAGTAAATAACCGCCTACTAAGGGCGGGAAAAATAAAAACCCAAAGGAGGGAGTTGCCATGAGGCGATGTGGTCAGAAGGGCTTCACTCTCATTGAACTACTGGTCGTCATTGCGATAATTGCCATTCTGGCAGCCATCCTGTTCCCCGTCTTTAGTCAAGCCCGTGAAAAAGCCCGCCAAGCCCAATGCATGAGTAATCTCCGTAATTTTGCTATGGCGATGGCGCAATATACCAACGATTACGATGAGCGAGTCACCCCCTTTGAAATGTGGGGTGGGTTTACAGGCTGCAAAGATGTCGTGTATGCAGGTGGCGATGTCTTCCGAATAGGAACGAATATCAGCGAAGCCTGTGATCCCTTCCAACGGTGGGCACATCGCATCCAACCTTATATGCGCAATGTCCAAATCTTCTCTGACCCCAGTGGAGGGACGGAAGTTATCCGTTATGAAGATTGGTTTACAGGTGGATGCAAACAAGCCCTCGCTTCCGTTCTCCCTGGAGGTCGGGCATTAATCGGATGGTGCTGGTCTTGGCATCCGATGTTTAACATGGTTCGGTTCTCTTATGGCTACAACCAATTGGTTGCCGCTCATGCTGCTAATGCAGGTAGCATCGCAAAGGTTCAGCGTCCTGCTAATGTCTTTGTATTTGCGGACGCATCGCACAAAGATGCCATCCCAGAACAGGTAGTCTTTGCCCAGTGGTGGCCGAATGCAGATATCATTGCCCCTCGGATCGTCTATGCTAACATTTGTGGCGTCGCTTGTAACCCACAGAATGCCAAGGAAGAAAATACTCGCCACCATGCAGGCTCTATCCTGACTTTCTTGGATGGGCACACGAAATTCATCCAACACAGCCAAATTTGGGCACGAGCAATAGAACTTGCAGGCTTAGATCAGTTGAACCGCTTCCTTTTGCAGTGAAGACGACCAAGGGGGAGGGGTAGGTCTAAGCATCTACCCCTTCCCCCTGACCCTTGAGGGGGTGGTTTCAAGTGAAGCGTGAGGTTTCAATGCCAGTTGCCATTGGGGTGATTGTTGTCGTCTTGCTGTTGGTCATCGGTGCTTATTTTTTGTTGCTTGGTCGCCCCCGCGGCGGCGCTGCTGACATTCGCATGAACCCGCACGGTCCTGGTAAAACAGGCGCATTATCTAATCCCCAATCTTCTCCCCAGCCGACAACATCCAAGTGACTGCGAAGGCAACATTTGCCGCTTTAAAGGTCAACGAAAGCCGTTGACGGGAGGACGAAGGTTGCTATTTTTAAGATTGCCTTAAGGGCGGCTAACGAATAAGGAGGGTGATGCAAGATGCGAGGTGTCACTTTTGGTCGGTTGTTTTTACGACAAGGTCGCGGCTTTACGCTGATTGAATTGCTGGTGGTGATTGCGATTATCGCCATTTTGGCAGCCATCCTGTTCCCCGTCTTCAGTCAAGCCCGTGAAAAAGCCCGCCAAGCCCAATGCATGAGTAATCTCCGAAACATCAGCATGAGCCTTGCCCAGTATAACAGCGATTACGACGAACGCTTTCCACCTTTAGAGATTACGACGAACGCTTTCCACCTTTAGAGATGTGGATGGGGTGGACAGGTTGTCGCAACCTTTTCTACGAAGGTGGGACGATTTTCCGCATCGGTCCTAACCCAAGTGAAACCTGCGATCCCTTCCAACGGTGGGCTCATCGGGTTCAGCCTTATTTGCGTAACCTTCCAATTTTTACTGACCCCAGTGGAGGCACAGCGATTATTGGTCGCGCAGGTCCCTGTTGTGGTTACCCTGCTGTTTTCCCTTTCTTTGGGGGAGCATGGGGTTGGCGATGGCATCCTGACTTCATTGGCACACGATTTAGTTACGGCTACAACCAACTCCTTGCCGCTCACACAGGGAATGCGGGAACCCTCGCAAAGATTGAGCGCCCCGCTGATATCCTACTCGTTTCTGACTCCGCTCACAAAGATGCTGTCCCTGAACAAGTCGTCTTCTGGGGGCAAATCCATCCCGCTTACAATGTGGACATCTTTGTCGTCCCCCGCATCATTTGGGCGAACATTTGCGCTGCCGGATGTAACCCGCCAAGACGCATAGAAGGTAATACCCGCCACCATTTGGGATCAATCATCTCCTTTGCCGACGGACATACAAAATTCCTGCAACACAACACGATTTGGTCTAACGGGCGAAAACTGGCAGGGGTTGACCAGTTGAACACCTTCCGCTTCCGATGATAAGGGCTAGGGCTTACGCAGTTTGGGGATTTAGCGGCAAAATAAGTGACCGCAAGGTGATGAGAAAATTCCCCAGCCTTCAAGGTTGGGGCAGGGGCTCGTGGGAGGTCCCCATTGCCCGTCCTCTGATGGCATGGTTGAGGGGTCTGCGGTGCGCCATCACGACGGGAAGTTGCGCAGTCAACTGCGTAACTCCTAAAGGGCAAATCGGTAGGGAGGGTGAGTTGTCGCAGGCTCACCCTCCCAATTTAGAAGGGCGTAGGGGGTGTCTTAGGTGCAACGGGAAATCCCGATGCCCGTAGCAGTGGTGATTGTTGTCCTCGTCCTGTTATTGGTTGTCGGCATTTATTGGTATTTCAGCCGCCCCAAAGGTGGGACGACAGAAAACATCCCAGAAATGGGCGGTCATCCTTCTGTTCCTCAAAAAACTGCCCCTCAACCTTCCCCTCCGTCTGCCCGATGAAGGTCAACCGAAGAAGGCTTTTTACCATGCAATTAAGGGAGGCGGAAGGGTGGGCAGAGAAGTTGGAGGTTGCCCTTGCAATGGCATGAAGGCGATGGTAATCCGCACTGAACCGATGGCTTTCAAGTGCACTGCCAACTTGCCGATGCCTTTGTTGGGGTTTTGACCAGATGGACGGGGTGAGGTCGGCAAAGGTTGGGCGTCCATGACGGCAAAGCAGGCATCCTTCGGCGACAAGAGCACGACTTGCAATTTCGCCGTCCCTTGCGTCAGCGTCGCCGTCTTTCCGTCTTCGCTCAGTTGCACTTGTGCGGGCGTGTGCATGAACCACCAAACATCGCCTGCCTGCTTGAGTGTCACTTCGTCTTGCACGACGACCTCTCGGCGTTTGCGATCCAACAAGATGCCTCGCATCACTTTCTCCGCTCCGTGCTTGGCGTAGGCGTTCGTCAAGTCGGCGATGGCAAAGGCACGATTGGGTTGAGAGACGAAGCGGACGATTTTCGCCTCGGCGCTTGGGTCTTGGTCGGGTTCTTGTGACGGGTTAATGACGAGTGTGTTGTGCCCTTCTGCCCGCAGGCGATAGTAAGTCCAACGCTGCCGCCCAAAATAGCCGGGCAAGTTGTAATTGTCTGCGCCCAAATCTACCGCCCACCGATGCCCCATCGCATCCAACACGAAAGTGCCGATGTCAAGGTGGCTGTGGTTGAACTTGTTGTCGCCCGCCTTGAAGCCGACGAAAATTGCGTTGCGGTCGTTCCACGCCGTCCGCATCGTCACGACTTCCCCGTGGCGAAAGTATTTGTCCAGTGGCAGCCCTTCCGTTTGCGGGTCGTTGCCCTGCTTGTCAAACCAGAGCAAATCCAACGGATGAGGCGATGCGGTGCTGCGAGCATACCATGCGTAAACGGGTCGGTTAAACTTGCGTGCCAGCCAAAACATTTGCGGTGCTCGTAGCGTCCCGTCGCTCCCGTCGGCGAAGTTGAAAGTCCGCCCTGTCGGTCCAGTGATGTAAATCGGGAACAAGCCTGTCTCGGCAAAGCCTTGCATTTGCGAAAGCCCGAAGTCTGTCCCAACTGCAGTCTCCAACGCCGCAAGAAAAACGCAGTTGTAACTTGTGGCGTAGTTCCAATAGCCCGGACCTTCACCCCATGCGCCATCAGGGGCAAATTCGCGCATCGGGATTTGGAGGGATTGAAGGGCATGGTTCAAAATCTCGCCGCACAAATCGGGCAATTCGTCCAACAACGCCAATGCCGCCATCCCGATACCTCCGTTGCAAACCTGATTCCAGTTGTGCCGCGCCGTTGACCACCAGCGTTTCTCTCGGTAAACGCCGAGGGCAGGCTGCAAACCTTTCGTCACCATTGCTTCCCGCAAAATTCGTCGCTGCTCATCCATCCAGTCGCTGAAGAGCCAGTCATAACCGATGGCGAAGGCGTGCGCCATTTCGGCGGTGTCCAAAAAGTGGCGGGGGTTCCAGTCGGGAAAATTTGCCGCCGCTTCCAACTCGCGCCATGCCCGTTCCAAGTAGCGTCGGTCACCGTCCAACCGATACAGCAACGCCAAGGTGTAGGTGCGCAGCAAAACCCGACGGCTGGTCGCCAAAAGCCGCAAACCGTCGGGGATTTCGTAGCGGGACGGCGGCTCTTGACAGAGGCGGTCTGCCTGACTTTTCAGTCGCTGGTAAAACTCACGGGCTTGCTCGTCGGTTTGAACGAGTTGGCGCAAGCGCTCAAAATCTGCCGTCGTCACCAGCAATCGGGGATGCTCCTTGCGAACTTTCGCCAACCAATCTTGCGGCGTCCAAACTGTCACGCCCAAGGCTAACGCCCAAATGCCCATCAACCCAATCCAACCGTTCATCATTGCAACCTCCTTCCCCCTTCATCTCGCCACCAACTTTGACGCACCCAAATTTGCATCGCTTTGCGAGTGGGCAAAATTGAAGCGGGCAAATTCAAGGGGAAGGTGATGACCGATGCGAGGCGTCTTGGCGATTGGGTTGGCGTGGCTTTGGCTGATGACAAGTGCGCCGACGAAGCCTTATCGCATCGCTGTCGTCCCGATGACCAATTCCCACGCTTTCTTCCTGACGATTAAAGCGGGAGCAGAGAAAGCGGGCAAGGAATTGGGGGCGCAAATTCTTTGGCGCGGTCCGAACGACGAGACGGATGTCGCTGGGCAGATCGCCATCGTGGAGAACTTCATCGCTCAAAAAGTGGACGCCCTTGTCTTGGCACCATGCGAACGCAAAGCATTGGTGTCTGTCGCACAAAAGGCGCAACGACAGGGCATTCCCGTCATCGTCGTGGACTCCGCCCTTGAGCCCAACATCGCCGATGCTTTCATCGCCACCGACAATTTCAAGGGCGGTCAAATTGCGGGCGAAGTGTTGGCGGGACTAATCGGCAAAGCGGGCAAGGTCGGCATCGTGCAGGCAATCCCCGGCGCCGCCAGCGTGCAGGAACGGGAACGAGGTTTTCGGGCAGCGTTGAAAAAGTTCCCGAAGGTGCGCATCGCTTCGGTGCTGTATGGGCAAAGCAGCGTGGCGACGGCGATGCAAGCGGCAGAAAACATGCTGACGGCACATCCCGATTTGAGGGGCATCTTCGCCGTCAATGAGATTTCAGGCGTCGGGACGGCGCAAGTGTTGCGCCTTCGCAGGTTAGCGGGCAAGGTGAAGTTGGTAGCCTTTGACGCCTCTGACACTGAAATCAAGGCACTGCAAGATGGCATCATCCAAGCCCTCATCGTCCAAAATCCCTTCCGCATGGGCTACGAAGGCGTTCGCTACGCCGTGATGAAGTTGCAGGGCAAGCCTATCCCTAAGCGCGTGGACACGGGTGTGACGGTCGTGACACGGCGCAACTTCCGTGAACCCATCATTCAACGGTTGCTGTTTCCGCTCCAAGCCCCCTTTAAGTAGGCTCAGCAGGACTTTCTCTTCCCGTCCTTCAGGCTAACTTTTTCGCTCCCAATTTCGTAAAAGGCGATGGACGGGCAAACACAGAAGAAGCGTGGGTGTTGGGGCACCCACGCTCGCCACAAAAGGGAGTGTGCAGGGAAAATGTCGCATCCACACTGTCGGCGAAAGCATAGCGTCACTGCTTGGTGGCGTCAAGTCGTGATGGCGAACCTTGTCGCTGCCATGCTCGCTTTTTTGCTGCCCTCCCATGCCTTCGCCCACAAGCGCAACTTTGTCTGGCAATACGGCGCGGCGACGGCGTTTCGGGGCGAACGGGAATACGAACCTTGGCTCACTTGGAACGCCGAGACAAACGAAGGTGAGCACTTGACGGAATTTGAATTCGGCATCACCGAACGCTGGACGCTTTCGCCCTACCTGATCGCCCGCAAAGAGCAAGGGCGCAGTTGGCACTTGCAAGGTTGGAAACTGGCGAACCGCTTCGCCTTCAACCGCTTCCGCAGTAACCGTTGGCTCAGCGGGGCTTACTTGGAAGTCATCCGAGATGGTGGCGAGTGGGAGTTGGAGACGAAGGTGTTGCTGTCTCGCTACGGCAATGGACGCGTCTGGAACTTTGACCTGACAGCGGAACGGGAATTAGGCGGCGGGCACGAATGGGAGTTAGAGCCGCATCTCGGTTACAGCCAGCGCCTTTCCCGCTCGCTATGGCTTGGCTTGGAAGCCTTCGGCAACTTGCACGACCATCGTTATTGGCTTGGTCCTACTGTCGTTTTGGACGCCCACTACCGCACCCGTCTGCTTTTGGGTGTCGCCTTCGGGCTTAATCGCGGCGCTGACACCCAATTGCGTTTCATCGGCGGTTTTGAATTTTGAGCGAAAGGAGGCACTCCAATGCGTCGGCGCGGGTTTACCCTCATTGAATTGCTGGTCGTAATTGCGATTGTCGCCATTCTGGCGGCAATCCTGTTTCCCGTGTTCAGTCGTGCCCGTGAGAAGGCGCGGCAAGTTGCCTGCCTGAGCAATGTCCGTCAACAGGGCATGGCGATGGCGATGTATGTCAGCGACTGGGAAGCCTACCCGATGTATTCGTCGGGACCGTTCGCTCCCGACCCCAGCGGCTATCCGATGTATTTCCGCTGGTATGACCAAATCCACGCCTACACCCAAAACACCCAACTTTTTGTCTGTCCGACGGTGCCTCGCAAATTCGCTTTGGGGCAAGCGGGGCGTAACATCGTCTACGGCTACAACTACCAGTATCTGGGCAACTCGCGGGCGAACTGTTGGAATGTGCCCGTGACCGAAAGCCAAATTCAAACGCCCGCTCACACCATCGCCATCGCCGACAGTCGCGGGACAGGCACGCGCCCATGCGACAACGATGAGCCTACCGACCCAGATTTCGTCAACCTTGACTGCCTTTTCAATCACGGCTACAGCATTGACCCACCTGTTTTACCGCCTTGTCGTAGCGGTGGCGGACCAAATGCTCCAAGCAGCGGCGGGCGATGGAGTATCCCACACAACCGTCACTTTGATGGCGCCAATTTCGCCTTCTGCGATGGTCACGCCCAATGGATGCGGGTAGAGACAGTCATGCAGGATAACCGTTGGTGGAATGGGCGTTTCCCCGACCCAGCACCGTGACGGCAGCGACTGGCGACTAACGATTGGCAACTTAGTGAACTTGGAGCGCTTGGCAATTTGCCATTGCTTTGGCAAAATGGTGGCGAGCCTGAAAGGGGAGCGTGAAGGGCGATGGGCGAAGTCTTGAAGGGAAAACGGCTCGCTATTATCGGGTCAGGAGCGATGGGAACCGCTTTGATGCGTGGGTTGCTGCAAAGTGGGGCAATGGCTGCCGACCAAATTATTGCCGCCGACATTGACGAAGGGCGGTTGAGGGGTGCGGCGATGCTGGGCGTGGCGACGACGACGGACAACAAATGGGCGGTGGCACAAAGCGACATCGTTTTGCTTTGTGTCAAGCCGCAGGTGATGGGCGAAGTGTTGGCGGACATCGCACCTGCCACTGAACCCTATCGTCACTGCGTCATCTCCATCGCTGCTGGCGTTCCCATCGCCCAAATAGAAAGGCAACTGCCTGATGGCACACCCGTCGTGCGGGTGATGCCCAACACGCCTGCGCAAGTGTTGGCGGGCGCCAGCGCCATCGCCTTGGGCAAACATGCCGGTGAACTGCACCAGCAAATTGCGCACGCCATCTTCCGCGCTGTCGGGCTCGTCGTAGATGTCCCTGAAAAGTTGCTGGATGCCGTGACGGCTCTTTCGGGAAGCGGACCAGCGTATGTCTTCGTGTTTGCCGAAGCGTTGGCGGATGCGGGTGTCAACTTGGGTTTGCCCCGCGACATCGCTTTGAAGTTGGCGGCGCAAACGCTGTTGGGTGCCGCTAAGATGCTGTCGGAAACGGGCAAGCATCCCGGCGAACTCAAGGACATGGTGACTTCGCCAGGTGGGACGACCATCGCCGCATTACAAGTGTTGGAGCGTTGTGCCTTTCGCGGTGCTGTCATAGATGCGGTCGCCGCAGCCTTCCAACGGGCAAAGGAGTTGGCGAAAGGGAGCGGGTGACTTGCATGGCGTTCATCCTTTTCCCAGCCATTGATTTGCTGAGGGGCAAAGTCGTGCGGTTGCAACAAGGGCGCTATGATGCCGTGACGGTTTACGGCGATGACCCGACGGAAGTAGCGAAGCGTTTTGAAGCCGAGGGCGCTGCTTGGTTGCACATCGTGGATTTGGACGGGGCACGGACGGGCGAATTGCGCAACCTTGACAAAATTGCTGCCATCCGTCAATCCGTCCGCTGCCACTTGCAAGTGGGCGGGGGCATTCGTTCGTTGCCTGCTATGGAGCAACTTTTTTGCCTCGGCGTTCAGCGCCTGGTCTTGGGCACGGCAGCCATCCGCCAACCGTTGCTCGCCTACGAAGCCGTCAAGCATTTCGGCGCCGACCGCATCGCCGTCGCCATTGATGTGCGGGAAGGCAGGGTGGCGGTGGAAGGTTGGACAACGATGGCGGGATTGTCGCCGTTGGAGGTCGGTAAGCGCTTGTGGGAATGCGGCATTTGCTGGTTCGTTTATACCGACATCACCCGCGATGGGATGCTGACAGCGCCCAACTTGGACGCCATCGCCAAGTTTGCCGAAAGGGTGCAAGCGTTTGTGATCGCCTCAGGCGGCGTGACGACCATAGAGCAAGTGCGCCAGTTGAAAGCCTTGGAGCCTCTGGGCGTCGTCGGTTGCATCATCGGACGGGCACTTTACGAAGGGATGCTCCGATTGTCAGACGCCCTGAAGGTCAGCAAAGCGTAGAACCTTTGCGGAGCCTTTGAGGATGCCCTCACTGCCTGGCTCAATTTCCGAACGCGCTCCTGACCCTCTTGACGCCGATATGGAGCGGAATTACAATTTCGCCAGACACTCACCGCCGTCAGGAGGCGGTCAGTATGCGGCGCATCGTTGCTCGGATGCTCGTGGTGGTGCTGGCGCTGAGTTGGGTTTTGCCTTCGCCTGCGGCGCCCCGAAAAAACCGCCTTATGCGTCTGTCTGGCAAGACTGCCTCTCGCTCCACATCTTCAAAAGCCTCACCTTCAAAAGGCAATTTGCCACCCACACCCTCCAGAGGGCGTCCCGAATGGACGGGAATTCGCCTTGAGCCATCGGTGCTGACCTTACCCTCTCGCTATGCGACGGCGCAACTGGTCGTCCTCGCTCGCCATCGCGATGGTCGGTTGGTGGATGTGACGGCGCAAGCGAAGTTCCGCTCTGAAAACCCAAAGGTGGCGACCGTCAACGAATTCGGTGTCGTGGAGCCGACGGGAGATGGCGTGGCAGTGGTGACGGCAACTTTTGCGGGGTTGACGGCGCGGGCAAAGGTGACTGTCCAAAACTTTGCCGCTCCGTTGCGCCTTTCTTTTGCCAACGATGTTTTGCCCGTCTTGAGCAAAGCGGGTTGCAACCGAACGGGTTGTCACGGTTCACCCAAGGGCAAAAACGGGTTCAAACTCTCCCTCTTTGCCTCCGAGCCCGATTGGGACTATCTGGCTTTGGTCAAGCAAAATTTCATGCGACGGGTCAACCGCGTGGAGCCCGAAAAGAGTTTGTTTTTGCTGAAAGCGACCGCCCAAATCCCACATGGCGGTGGCGAACGCATCAAAGCGGGTTCGTTGGATCATCGCCTGCTGTTGGAGTGGGTGCGACAAGGGTTGCCTTGGGGTGACGAAAAGCAACCGCAGTTGCTCTCAGTAGAGGTGACGCCAAAAGAAGAAAGCCTGAAAGTCGGAGAAGGGCGGCAACTGCGCGTCCTCGCCCGTTTCTCGGATCAGTCGGTTCGGGATGTGACGCGCCTTGTGCATTTCGTTTCCACTGTTCCTGCTGTTGCCGAAGTGGACGAGTGCGGGCGGGTGACGGCGCGTGGCTATGGCGAAAGCGTCATCCTCGCCGTTTACATGGGCAAGGTGGACATCGCCCGCGTCGCTGTCCCTCAACCGTTGCCTCCTGACGCCGAAAAACTGTTTGCCGATTTCAAGCCCAACAACCGCATAGACGAGTTGGTGCTGGCGAAGTTGCGCAAATTGGGCATCCCGCCATCACCCTTGACCAGCGACGCCGAATTCATCCGTCGTGTCTATCTGGATGTCATCGGCACTTTGCCCACTCCCGACGAGGTGCGAAAGTTCCTTTCCGACAGCGACCCAAAGAAGCGGGAAAAGTTGGTGGATGCCCTTTTGCAGCGCCCTGAGTTTGTGGATTTTTGGACGATGAAATGGGGCGACCTGCTGCGCGTTAAGCGGGACTTCCCTATCCATCTTTGGGACAAGGGCATGTGGGAGTTCTACCGTTTCATCCGCACCAGCCTCGCCCAAAACAAACCCTACGACCAGTTCGTCCGCGAGTTGCTGTTGAGCGAGGGCAGCGGTTATCGGGAAGGAGCGGCGAACTTTTACCGTGCCGCACCTGACCGAGAGCCTCAAACTTGGGCGGAGACGGTGGCGACGGTCTTCATGGGCGTCCGCATCAATTGCGCCAAGTGTCACAGCCATCCTTACGAACCTTGGACACAAAACGACCACCATGGCTTAGCCGCCTTCTTCGCCAAAGTCGGTTTGAAAGACACTCCTGAATGGGGCGAGCAAATTGTGTTCGTCCGCCCTGATGGCACCTTCCACCACACCCGCACGGGCGAACCTGTCAAGCCTAAATTTCTCGGTGACTCCAAGCCGTTGGAGTTAGACGGAACCGACCCACGCGTGGCGTTCGTTCGGTGGCTGACTTCTCCCGACAACCCTTACTTTGCCCGCAACATCGTCAACCGCATCTGGTTCTGGCTTTTCGGTCGGGGCATCGTCCACGAACCCGATGATTTCCGCCTCTCCAACCCGCCGTCCAACCCTGAGTTGCTGGACTACTTGGCGAATGAGTTGGTGAAGAACGGTTACGATTTGCGCCACATCTACCGCCTCATCCTCACTTCCCGAACTTACCAGACCAGCAGCGTTGTCAATGCGTGGAACCGCAGCGAGCAAGCGTTGGTGCATTTCGCCCGCTATCCCGTTCGCCGCTTGATGGCGGAGCAACTTTTGGATGCCGTCTCGCAGGTAACGGAACACGCCGAGAAGTTTCCCGGTCTGCCTTTAGGCTTCCGAGCCATCCAATTGCCCGACAGCCGCGTGCCGTCTTACTTTTTGGAGTTGTTCGGGCGCCCCGACCGTGATATCGCTTGTGAGTGCGAGCGCAAATCAGAGACAGCGTTGCAGCACGCCCTCTACCTCATCAGTGGTGAACAGTTGGAGCGGAAGGTGCGGGACGGGCAGCGCATCAAGCGGTTGCTTCAAGCGGGTTTGAGCGATGACGCCATCATGGACGAACTTTGGCTGGCAGCCCTGAGCCGCTTCCCGACGGAAGAAGAGCGCCAAAAGGTGCGTGCCTATCTTGCTGACCGATTGAAAGAGGCGAAAGGCAACGCCAATACCTTGCGGGAACAAGCCTTTCAAGACGTCCTTTGGGCGCTGCTGAACACGAAGGAGTTTTTGTTCAACCACTAAGGAGGTGAATGGGTTGCAATTGGAGTCGTTAGTCGCCCAACCTCCGCCTTTGCGGAAAGACGAATCAGGGGTTGTGCGCATCGGAAAGACGCGGGTGCGTTTGGAGACGGTCATCAACGCCTTTAAAGCAGGAGCATCGCCCGAGGAAATTTTGCTGAAGTATCCGTCCCTTTCCCTCACCGACATTTACGCCGTCATCACCTATTACCTTTGGCATCGGGACGAAGTGGAAAGTTACCTGCAAGAACGGCAAAGTATCGCCCAACAGGTGCAGAAGGAAAACGAAAAGCGATTTAATCCTGAAGGTGTGCGCTCACGCTTGCTTTCTCGCCGGGGTGGTTAAGTAGTGAGTCTTCGCTTCCTTGCCGATGAAGACTTTGACAATGACATCGTGCGAGGGCTGTTGCGCCGATGCCCGACTTTAGACATCGTGCGTGTCCAAGATGTCACCCTTTGGGGTCAACCAGACCCTGTAGTTTTGGAATGGGCGGCGCAAGAAGGGCGAATATTGTTAACGCATGATGTTAGCACCTTGACAGCCCATGCTATCGCCAGAACCCCAAAGGGCTTACCTATGCCTGGCGCCTTTGCCGTTAGTCAAGACATCCTGATCGGTCAGGCGATAGAGGATTTGCTCCTCATCGCCAAATGCAGTCTGGAAGGGGAATGGGAAGGGCAGGTACGTTACCTGCCTTTACGATGAAAACTGCAAAGGAGGCGATGACGGATGTTGGAGTTTTGCACGGGGATGCACAAGACTTGCGACGGGATGACGCGGCGGGATTTCGTGCGCATCGGCACTTTAAGTTTGCTGGGCTTGACGATGGCAGATTTGTTCCGCTTGAAAGCCTACGGACAGGCAAAGGACGGACATGCCCGTGCCGTCATCCAAATCTGGCTCAGTGGCGGTCCGTCCCACCTTGACACCTTTGACCCAAAGCCTGAAGCGCCCGAAGATTATCGCGGTCCCCTCAAAGCCATTGAGACGAATGTGTCGGGTATCCGCATTTGCGAATGGATGCCGAGGTTGGCGAAATGTGCCGACAAGTATTCGCTGATTCGGAGCATGACACACATTTCGCCTGCCCACGAATTGGCGACCCATCTCGTCATCACGGGCAACTTTCCCAGCGGTGATTTGGTCTTCCCCAGCATGGGTTCTGTCGTGGCGTGGGCGAAAGGGTCGCCCAACGAACTGCCTCCTTACATTGCCATCCCTGACCCCGCTCCTTGGTATGGCGAGTCAGGCTTTCTCGGTGCCCAATACAAACCCTTTTCCGTCCGTAGCGACCCTAACAATCCCAACTTCAAAGTGCAGGGTTTGACCCCGCCTTCGGGCGTGACGACGGAACGCATCACCAACCGCCGTAACCTGTTACAAGCGCTGGATAACCTTGCCCGGCGAGTAGAGGCGTCAGGGTTGTTTGAGGCGTTGGACAGTTTCTATCAGCGGGCTTTCAGCCTCTTGTTGGGTGACGCTAAGAAAGCCTTTGACCTGTCACAAGAGCCCAATGAAGTGCGTGACCGCTATGGGCGCAACACCTTCGGTCAGTCTTGTTTGCTGGCGCGTCGGTTGGTGGAAGCAGGCGTCCCCTTCGTCACCGTGCACTTGGGCGGATGGGACACCCACTTCAAAAACTTTGACGAACTGAGCAAACGCGTCCCTATCCTTGACCAAGGATTGTCAGCGTTGCTGGAAGACTTGGCACAGCGAGGCTTGTTGAAGGAGACGATTGTCGTCTGCGTCGGCGAATTTGGGCGCACCCCCAAGATTGATTGGTCATCGCAATGGCAAGGCGGACGACACCACTGGAACCATGTCTTCAGTGCTTTGGTGGCAGGGGGCGGTTTTGAAGGGGGGCAAGTCGTCGGCGAGAGCGATGAGAAAGGCGAATTTGTCAAGAACCGCCCTGTCTACCCTTGGGACTTGGCTGCCAGCATCTACACCCTGTTGGGCATTGACTACAACCAGCGGCTGCCCAATCCACAAGGGCGCGTCACTTATGTCACGCCCCATCGCTTGGGCGTAGAGAGTGGCGGCTTGCTCAAAGAAATCATGCCCGCCTTGCGCACCCCGCAAGTCGCCCAGCAAACAGGCGCAAAATGAGCGATGTCAAGCGATGGTAATCGTCGCCGGCAGAAATGTCCGCTCGCCGCTCACTGTCTCGGCGACGAGAGTGACAGGGTAAGTGCCCAATGGGGCATCCCAGGGCACTTGCTCTGTCAGTTCAAATTCCGTTTCGCTCACCTTGTGGAACTCTATGGCTCTGCCATCGGGCAACAAGGCATAAACCCGTCGCACCTCGGCATCTGACTCCACGCGACATCGGGCGTGCGCTTGGCTGCCAGGGCGTAACGGTGAAGGTGTCACTGTCACTTCCACGACGCGCAGCGCCATCACTCTTCCCCTCACCTGCAACCGATGCGAAGGACTTTTTAGTTGCCTTCCCGCAACTTTTCGCTCCGTTAGCGACCGAGCAAAAGACCAAAGAAGACTAAAAAAACAAAAAGGCAAGCCTGGCACCGACCTACTCTCGCGGTCCGTCGCCAGACCACTACCATCGGCGCTGGCGGGCTTAACTTCCGTGTTCGGAATGGGAACGGGTGTTTCCCCGCCGCTATGGGCACCAGACTTGCCTTTCTTTATCGCAGAGCACTTTGCGAAAGAGCCGATAAGAGGCGAGATGAGGGCAGAGAGGGGGAACCAGACACAGGAACCATCAACCGCAAGGCTAAGGAAAAAGGCACAGTCAAGTCCTCGGGCGATTGGGACTGGTCAGCTCCACCCATTGCTGGGCTTCCACCTCCAGCCCATCAAACGGGTGTTCTTCCCGTGCCCTTACCGGGTTGTTCCCGTGGGAGGCCTTATCTTGGGGTGGGCTTCCCGCTTAGATGCTTTCAGCGGTTATCCCGACCCAGCATGGCTACCCGGCGCGTGCCGCTGGCGCGACAGCCGGGACACCAGAGGCTGGTCCCGCCTGGTCCTCTCGTACTAGGGCGAGCCCCCCTCAAGCCTCCTGCGCCCGCGGCGGATAGGGACCGACCTGTCTCACGACGGTCTGAACCCAGCTCACGTACCGCTTTAATGGGCGAACAGCCCAACCCTTGGGACCGGCTTCAGCCCCAGGATGCGATGAGCCGACATCGAGGTGCCAAACGGCGCCGTCGCTGGGGACGCTCGGGCGCCATTAGCCTGTTCACCTTCCTTCGGTCTTCCCGAAGGGGTAGACTATCTCTTCATCCTCGTTGGCAATTGCCAACGAGGAGCGCGGCGTCTTGGCTCTGCCGTAGATTTCACGCCTCATCGGCGTGAGGGGCAGAACCCTCGGGCTTCGCGCCCTCAGTCGTTACGGGGTCAGGAGGGGTTTTGTGCTTCATGCAAGGCAAAACCCAAGGTTTGATGAGCGCCATCAACTTCTCGGTCTCCTGCCGAGGGAAGTAGAGGCAAGGATAACCCTTTTTCCAGACAACCCTCGGGCGCAACCCAAAGTTTTCCTCCAAGGCAGTCACCAAGCGCTTCAGGTCTTCCTCGGAATAGCGTGGAAGGTAAATGTAGGCAACACCGTCACGGGGATAGTAGTGACCGTCATCCATGAACCAGACCGCAAGGGATAGTGGTGATTTGAGGAGTTGGGCGATGTTTTCAGGGACTCGCTTCCTGCCTTGCTCGTCGTAGAAGTAGCGTTTGTAGCGCCCAAGCAGGGGCATGGAGTGGGTTTGGCAACGGTAGTAAGTGTAGGTTCGCTTCCAGACGGGGTTGTATCGCTCAATCCGCTGGGGCTTATCTTGCATCAGGTTTCTCAGTTGTTCGTATTTCCAGAAGAGATACTCGCGCTGCTGTTCGGGGTGCTCCAATTTCAGTCGGGCATTTCGTTTTCCCGTTTTCTGCAGGTAGCCATCTCCGAGGAGGATGCCGATGAGGATTTCCCTTTGTCGCTTGGTGACCATTGGTGCCCCTCCTGACTTCCCACGGGGTTACCCTCATCGCAGGCTTTTCGCCTGCGGCTACCCCTTCTTCAAGAGGGCTTCCCCGTTATAAGCCGCGTTCTTGCTGCTTGGTTACCCAAGCAGCGGGACAACTTTTTGTTATCCCCGGGGTAGCTTTTATCCGTTGATCGGCGGCGGTCCCACTCCCGAACCGCCGGGTCACTAAGCCCCGCTTTCGCGGCTGCTCGGCTTGTGAGCCTCGCAGTCAGGCCCCCTTCTGCCTTTGCACTCCACGGGCGATTTCCATCCGCCCTGAGGGGACCTTTGGACGCCTCCGTTACCTTTTAGGAGGCCGCCGCCCCAGCCAAACTGCCCACCTGACCCTGTCCTTGGCCCGGCTTCACGGGACCAAGTTAGGACCCAAGAGCGAGAAGGGTGGTATTCCACGGACGCCTCCACCCGCCCCGGAGGGCAGGCTTCGCAGGCTCCCACCTATCCTCTGCATCCCGCCCCAAAGCCCAAGGCCAGGCTGCAGTAAAGCTCCACGGGGTCTTTCCGTCCCGCCGCGGGTAGTCCGCGTCTTCACGGACACCACAGTTTCACCGGGCCCCCCGCCGAGACAGCGCCGAAGTCGTTACGCCTTTCGTGCGGGTCGGAACTTCACCTTTCCCCAGCGTTTCCGCTGGCGGTAGACTATCCCTTCACCTCACCCAAGCACCCTTAGGAGTTCCTCTTTCCGATAGCGGCGCTTGCCGTTTGGGTTCATCTCGTAGGCTAACTCTATGATGCGCTTCAGGTATTCGCGATTTCGGTGATGGTTCGTATAAACCCAACGGCAAATTTGAGCAAATCGCTCAAAGTCCTCCCGCTTCGCCGTCTGAAGAGGATAGCGTTCAAAGTGGGGGAGCACTCGCCGAACGATATCTGGGACAGAACGCACTTCCCACTTGTAGGTGCGGTCGCTGTGAGAATATCGGATGGCACCGCAGCCGAAGAATTTGTGCAGTTTCTTCAAGACCTCCAACGACCGCTTGTTCAACGCTACGGCGAAGGCGGGGCGGACTTCAATGCCCGTGGACAGTGAAGGTCGGAGACTAAAACTTACCGTGAAGCAACCCTCACCGTCCACCAAGCCTGTTACATACCACGGGTCTAGCGGAGGCATTTCAACCCACCTCGTTCGGAAAGAGGCTCCATAGGTGCTTCCTTCTTGCCCAAGTTAAGGGCAAGGGGTGAGGGCCGGCGTTTTGCGCGGGGTGGGCGACCGCGCCTCCCCTTTCGGGTCAGTCGTTACGGGGTCAAGCCCAACCTAAAGGTTGGGCTGACTTCCCTCGGGGTTACCCCACGCTACCCGCACAGTAGCAGGAGGGCTTCCCCGATATGAGCCGGCGTTTCATCGTCCCTCGCGGGACGAAGGGGCAAGTTCTCACTTACCCGACAAGGAATTTCGCTCACCTTCTCCCAACCTTTCGGCTGGGGGTGGACTATCTCTTCATCCAGCCTGAAGGCGTTGTTTAATCTCGGCAGCAACCTGTTCTAACTGAGGTCGGTTGCCTGTGTTCATCCGAAGGGCAATTTGGACTATTTCCAACAACCCGTCAAGTTTCAGGTGGTCGCCCCTCTCCATCATTGTCAGGATGCGGTTGAATCGGAGGAAGTCTATCCGCTTCTTCGTCTTGAGGGGGTGCTTGAGGAAGAAAGCACAGACCTTTCGCAGCCCTTGCAAGTCCCGAACTCGGTAGGCATAACGGTCATCGTGGTTAGGACGAACCACTCCGCATCGGAAGAAGCGCTTTAGGGCATAAAGGACTTGAATGTCCCGCTTGTGTTGGACGATGACGAACTCAGGGAGGACTCGGTATCCGACGGAAGTTGAAGGGTTTCGGTTAATCCCTACGAAGAAGCAACCCTCTCCATCGGTAAAACCGACGACCCAATCGGGAGACAGTTCCATTGCGACCACCTTCAGGCTGGAGGTCGGCGTATAGCCTCTGAGGATCCCTGCCTTTAGGCAGGTTTCCTGCGGGTTGCCCAATCCCAAGCCATTTTCACGGGCACTTTAAAAGCACCTCGTAGGCTGGGCTCTAAGGGCTTTCCCGCATACAGCCGACTGCACCCATCCCGTTGCCGGGATGGAGGGCAGCATCGGCTACCTTAGGACCGTCAGGGTTACGGCCGGCGTTTACCCGGGCTTCGGGGCGCGAGCTTTGCCAGGTAGAAACCCGGCGAACCCGTCCCCTTAACCTTCGGGCACTGGCCAGGCGTCGGCCCCTATACCTCCCCTTTCGGGTTGGCAGGAACCTGTGTTTTTGTTAAACAGTCGCCCCGGCCGCTTATCTGCGACCGCCTCGGGCTACTCGGACGCGAAGGTCCTTTCACCCTACTACGGCTCCCCTTCTCCCGAAGTTACGGGGACATTTTGCAGAGTTCCTTGGCGGGGGTTATCCCGCGCGCCTGTGGATACTCTCCTCGCCCACCTGTGGCGGTTTCCGGTACGGTCACCGACGCTCCGCGCCATCCCTTACGGGATGGGCTCGGTAAGGGCTTTTCTTGGCTCCCTTAGGGCGCCACTTCGCCGCACAAAGGCGGCTCACTCCCGCCAAGCCAGCCATTCATAGAGAACGACTGACTCCACGGTCGCCGCGGGCGACCATCGCCGCGTAGGCTCCCTTGGGAGCGTCCCCCATCCCTGATGGCGGAGGTCGGTGGGGCCGGAATATCAACCGGCTGCCCATCGCCTACGCCGAACGGCCTCGGCTTAGGACCGCCTCACCCGACGCCGACGAGCGTTGCGTCGGAAACCTTGGGCTTCCGGCGGGCCGGATTCTCACCGGCCTTATCGCTACTCGTGCCGGGATTCTCACTTCCACCCGCTCCACCCGTCCTTTCGGTCGGGCTTCACAGCAGGCGGAACGCTCCCCTACCGCCTGACGGAGTGCTGACATTCAGCGACTCCGCCAAGCCCGCAGCTTCGGTGCCCGGCTTAGCCCCGTTGAATCTTCCGCGCAGGGCTCCTCGGCCGGTCAGCTGTTACGCACTGTTTAAAGGATGGCTGCTTCTAAGCCAACCTCCCGGCTGTCTTAGGAGCCCCACCTCGTTCCTCACTAAGCCGGGACTTGGGGACCTTAGCTGGCGGTCTGGGCTGTTTCCCTCGCGACTCTGGAGCTTATCCCCCAGAGTCCGACTGCCGGGCCTTAGCCCCCAAAGGGACCAGCGGCGGCATTCGGAGTTGGACGGGGTTTGGTAGGCTGTTCACCCCCTACCCCCATCCGTGGCTCTACCTCCGCCGCTTAATAGCCCGACGTCACGCCTACACGTGTTTCGGGGAGAACCAGCTATCTCCGAGCTCGGTTGGCGTTTCACCGCTACCCCCACCTCATCCCACGGTTTTGCAACACCGATGGGTTCGGGCCTCCGTGTCCGGTTAAGGACACTTCACCCTGGGCAGGGGTAGCTCGCTCGGTTTCGGGTCTGCCACCGGCGACTGAACGCCCTATTCAGACTCGGTTTCCCTACGGCTCCGCGCCTGATGGCGCTTAGCCTCGCCACCGACGGCAACTCCCCGGCTCATTCTTCAAGAGGCACGCCGTCAGGCAGTGCCCCACCTTATTAGTTAGTGGGGCATAGCCCTCCGACTGCTTGTAGGCACGCGGTTTCAGGTTCTCTTTCACTCGGCTTCCCACCGTTCTTTTCACCGTTCCCTCACGGTACTGGTGCGCTATCGGTCACCAGGGGTATTTAGCCTTAGAGGGTGGTCCCCCCAGATTCGCTCAGGCTTTCACGAGGCCCAAGCTACTTGGGAGCAGCACCCCGGGAGACCCCTGACCTTTCGCCTACGGGGCTCTCACCCTCTATGGCGGGCCGTTCCAGGCCACTTCGGCTAAGTCGGGGTTTTGTAACTCCCTGAGGGGTCCGCAGCCCCCTCTGGTGCTGTCCCGCTACCCCGTCACCGCAACGCCTGCGGGCTTTGGCACGGTGACGGTTTGGGCTTTGCCCCTTTCGCTCGCCACTACTCGGGGCATCGCGGTTGCTTTCTTTTCGTCCCGCTACTAAGATGTTTCAGTTCGCGGGCTGCCCCCCATCGGGCTATGGATTCACCCGATGGTGACGGGGATTTTCCCCGTCAGGTTTCCCCATTCGGGAATCCCCGGATCACAGCCTGCTTGCGGCTTCCCGGGGCTTTTCGCAGCTTGCCACGCCCTTCTTCGGCCCCTGGTGCCGAGGCATCCACCGCGTGCCCTTTCTAACTTGACTGTGCTCTTCAAGATGAGAGCACCTTGGCGCGCGGTTTCCCGGTTCCTGTGTCCTTGTTCTGCCCAGCCCAGCGACCGGGCAGGGTTCCCCCTCTTCAACTGTCAATGTTCAAGATTGTTAGTGGACCCGAGCGGACTTGAACCGCTGACCCCCGGCTTGCAAAGCCGGTGCTCTCCCAACTGAGCTACGGGCCCTTCGGTTCAAATCCGCTCTGTCCTGAGTGCCCACCGAAGATGGTGGGCCCGTCAGGACTTGAACCTGAGACCTCACCCTTATCAGGGGTGCGCTCTGCCACCTGAGCTACGGGCCCTTGACAAGGGAAGAGTGTCGGGGGTTGGGGTGACGGGTTCGACCTGCAGAGTAGCACCGACTTTTTCTTTTGGGATTAAGTGGGGGAGGGCATCACTGCCCTCCCCAGTCGGTGCTGGGGACTCCTTAGAAAGGAGGTGATCCAGCCGCAGCTTCCGCTACGGCTACCTTGTTACGACTTCGCCCCAGTCACCGACCACACCTTAGACGGCTGCCTCCGGCTGCCCCTTTCAACACCCCGACGAGTTTTTTTCGGGGCGCTCAAAGGGGCAGCCGGTTAGCCCACCGGCTTCAGGTGCAGCCGGCTTCCGTGGCGTGACGGGCGGTGTGTACAAGGCCCGGGAACGTATTCACCGCCGTATTGCTGACCGGCGGTTACTAGCGACTCCGGCTTCACGCAGGCGAGTTGCAGCCTGCGATCCGAACTGAGCCCGCTTTTTTGGGATTCGCTCCCCCTTGCGGGTTCGCAACCCTTTGTAGCGGGCATTGTAGCATGTGTGCAGCCCAGGACTTCAGGGGCACGCGGACTTGACGTCATCCCCACCTTCCTCCCGCTTACGCGGGCAGTCCCGCCAGAGTGCCCGGCATTACCCGCTGGCAACTGGCGGCGGGGGTTGCGCTCGTTGCCGGACTTAACCGGACACCTCACGGCACGAGCTGACGACAGCCGTGCACCACCTGTGCTGGCTGGACGGCGAAAACCGTCCCACCCCACCCTTTCGGGCAGGCTTACGCCAGCATGTCAAGCCCTGGTAAGGTTCTTCGGGTAGCATCGAATTAAGCCACATGCTCCGCCGCTTGTGCGGGCCCCCGTCAATTGGTTTGAGTTTCAGGCTTGCGCCCGTACTCCCCAGGCGGGGCGCTTATTGGTTTCCCTGCGGCACGGGGAGGGTCGAAGCTCCCCACACCTAGCGCCCAACGTTTACTGCCGGGACTACCCGGGTATCTAATCCGGTTCGCTCCCCCGGCCTTCGTCCCTCAGCGTCAGGGGCGTTCCAGCCAGCCGCCTTCGCCACTGGTGTTCCGGCGGATATCGACGCATTTCACCGCTACACCCGCCGTTCCGCTGGCCTCTCCCGCCCTCAAGTGTCCCAGTCTCCCCCGACCTCTGCCCGTTGAGCGGGCAGCTTTCACGAGGGACTTGGGGCACCGCCTACGGACCCTTTAAGCCCAGTAAATCCGGGCAACGCTCGCCCCCTCCGTTTTACCGCGGCTGCTGGCACGGAGTTAGCCGGGGCTTTCTTGCGGGGTACCGTCAACCAACCCCGAAGGGTTGGCTTCTTCCCCCGCCAACAGGGGTTTACACCCCGAAGGGCTTCTTCCCCCACGCGGCGTCACTGGGTCACCCTTTCGGGCATTGCCCAAGATCCTCGGCTGCTGCCCCCCGTAGGGGTCCGGGCCGTGTCTCAGTCCCGGTGCGGCCGGCCACCCTCTCAGGCCGGCTACCCGTCATCGGCTTGGTGGGCCGTTACCCCACCAACTACCTGATGGGACGCGCCCCCATCCCAGAGCGGCATCCGCCCTTTCGGAACGGACACCTTTCCTCCCCCGCCATGCGACGAGGGAGCGTATCCGGTATTAGCCCCAGTTTCCCAGGGTTATCCCAGTCTCCAGGGTAGGTTAGGCACGCGTTACTCGCCCGTTCGCCGCTCAGCACCTGCCTGTAGGCAGAACCCACAGGCAAGCCTGCGCTCGACTTGCATGCCTTATCCACGCCGCCAGCGTTCGCCCTGAGCCACCATCAAACTCTCCAGCAGGAGAGTTCAAACCCTTCGCAAAAGCGACGGGTTCTTTTGCCCTTCCTTGCAGGAGAGCACGAGCGCTTTACCCGTCACTTCACCTGACCCCCGACACTATTCCATTGTCAAGGTTCCCTTTTCGGCACCCATCATTTTAACTCAACAACCACCCTCCGTCAATACCTGCCTCAAGTCCTTCTCTTTTCAAGGTGCCGAGCCTTAATGGCGTCCCTTATAATAACACGCCCATTTCACTTGTAAAGACCCATTTGGGCGGCAATTTAGGGCAATTTGCTGGCATTTTATAGGGTCACCTTGCAGTGCTCTTATTTTCCCTGCCAAAACACCTGAAGGGCTCTTTCCCCGCATAACCCACTTGCCCCCGCTCCTCTATCCGAAGCAATTGGTTATATTTGGCAGTCCGCTCGCCTCGTGCGATAGAACCGATTTTGATTTGCCCCGCCCCCGTCCCGACTGCTAAATCAGCGATGAACGGGTCTTCTGTTTCGCCTGATCTCGCCGAGATGACCGCCGCATAGCCTGCTTGCCGACACAACGCCAAAGCCTCCAATGTCTCGCTGAGGGTGCCGATTTGATTGGGCTTAATGAGGACGGCATTAGCGATGCCCTCGGTTGCGCCCCTCTTGATGCGCTCAGGGTTGGTGACAAATAAGTCATCGCCCAAAAGTTGCACCCGTTCACCTAATCGTTGCGTCAACTGTCGCCATCCTTCCCAATCGTCTTCGGCGCAACCGTCTTCCACTGACCAAATCGGGTAAAGCCGACACCATTCATCCAGCAAAGCCACCATCTCTTGAGGGTTTAAACTTCGCCCTTCCCTTCTCAACTCATAACGCCCATTGCGGTAAAAGTGGGTCGCAGCGACATCCACCGCCAAAACGATGTCATCACCCAACCGCAACTTCGCTCGCTCCACCGCTTCGCATAAAAGATGCAAGGCTTCCTCGTGGCTCTCTAACGGCGGTCCGAACCCACCCTCATCAGCGACCAAAGTTGTCAAGCCCCGCTCCGTGAGCATTCGCTTGACCGCATGGTAAACCTTACCGACCCAGTCCAATGCTTGCCGAAAAGATTTGGCGCCGACAGGGATGATGAGAAAGTCCTGCATGTCTAAATTCCCACCCGCATGCAACCCACCGCTGAGGATGTTCACCATCGGCGTCGGCATTATGGGTTGGTCGTTGCCCGCCAATTCTGCGAGGAAGCGGTAAAGCGGTAAATTGCGGGCGTAAGCGATGGCTCGTGCTGCTGCCAGTGAGACTGCCAAAACGGCATTGGCTCCCAACCGACTTTTGTTTGGTGTTCCGTCCAGTTCGCGCAATCGGGCGTCTATCGTTGAAACATCCGCATGAATGCCCCTCAAGGCAGGAGCGATATGGTCGTTGATATTGTGCACTGCCGTCAAGACACCCATACCTTCCCATCGTTCCCTGTCACCATCCCGCAACTCTAACGCCTCGTGTGCCCCCTTAGAAGCGCCAGATGGGACGATCGCCCAACCGACGGCGCCGTTGTCCAACACGACTTCCGCTTCCACCGTCGGGCTGCCACGCGAATCCAAGACTTCCCGCGCCCAAACTCGCTCAACTTTCATCGCTATCACCTCATTCCCCGGCGCGCTTTAAAAACACCACCGCCAATGGTGGCAAGGTCAGCCGCACCGAGTAAGGGCGATGCTGCCAAGGCATCGCTTCCGCCACGACTTCCCCATTGGTGACATGACTGCCGCCATACTGCTGCCAATCAGTGTTGAACACTTCCTTCCAAATGCCGTTGAAAGGCACACCGATGCGGTAATCGCGCCGAACGACGGGCGTGAAATTGCAAACGACGACGATGCAATCCCGCCAATCTTTCGCCCAGCGGATGAAAGCGATGACCGAGTTATCAGCGTCGTGAAAGTCAATCCACTCAAAGCCGCGATGGTCGCCATCCCACTCGTGCAACGCAGGTTCGTTCCGATAGAGCCAATTCAAATCCCGCACGAGCCGTTGAACGCCTTGATGGCTTTCCCACTGCAGCAAATGCCAGTCAAGGCTTGAAGCGTAATCCCACTCCCGCCACTGAGCGATTTCGCCGCCCATGAAAAGCAACTTTTTGCCCGGATGTGCCCACATGTAGCCAAAGAGCGCTCTCAGGTTGGCAAACTTTTGCCACAAGTCGCCGGGCATCTTGCCCAGCAAACTCGCCTTGCCGTGCACCACCTCGTCATGGGACAAAGGCAGGATAAAGTTTTCGCTGAAGGCATACCACAACGAGAAGGTCAAGGCGTCATGGTGATACTTGCGGTAAATCGGGTCTTTGCTGAAGTAAAAGAGCGTGTCGTGCATCCAACCCATGTTCCACTTGAAGTCAAAACCGAGCCCACCGACATAGGTCGGGCGGGTCACCATCGGCCACGCCGTTGACTCTTCGGCGATCATTAGGGAACCGGGAACTTGCTCGTGAACGACCTCGTTGAGCCGCTTCAAAAAATCAATGGCTTCAAGGTGCTCGTTGCCGCCGTAAATGTTTGGCTGCCATTCGCCCGGCTTTCGCGAATAGTCAAGGTAGAGCATGGACGCAACGGCGTCAATGCGTAAACCATCGGCATGATACTCAAGCAGCCAAAAGAGGGCGCTGGCGATGAGAAAGTTGCGGACTTCGTTGCGCCCAAAGTTGAAGACTTTCGTGTGCCAGTCGGGATGGTCGCCGCGCCAATCACCATACTCGTAAAGGTTCGTCCCGTCAAAAAAGACGAGACCGTGCATGTCTTTCGGAAAGTGCGCTGGCACCCAGTCCAGAATCACCCCGATGTCGTTTTGGTGGCAGACATCCACGAAATGGCGGAAGTCGTCGGGAGTGCCGTAGCGGGAAGTCGGCGCAAAATAGCCTGTCACTTGATAGCCCCAAGATTCGTCCAGCGGGTGCTCCATCACAGGCAACAACTCAATGTGCGTAAAGCCCATGTCCTTGACATAAGGCAAAAGGTTTTCCGCCAACTCCCGGTAAGTCATCCACCGCCAATTGCCTTCAGGCTCTTGAACCCGCCGCCAAGAGCCGAGATGGACTTCGTAGATGCTGATAGGTTTGTCAAGCCGCTGAACTTCGTGGCGGTGGGCAAGCCAGTCATCATCGTGCCATCGGTAGTGGCTCAAGTCCCAAAGGAGGGACGCCGATTTAGGGCGAACTTCGTGATAAAAGCCCAGTGGGTCAGCCTTCAGTTGCAAGTAACCGCCATAGCGTCCCTTGACCTCAAACTTGTAAAGCACCTGCCCAGTCCCCAAAACTTCCTGCGGCAAAAACAGTTCCCAAACGCCCGCTTCGTGACGGAAGCGCATCGGATAGACGCGCCCGTCCCATCGGTTGAAGTCGCCGACGACGCTGACGCGCAAAGCATTGGGCGCCCAAACGGCGAAGCGAACACCATGAACTTTTTCGCCCATGCCATTAGGAGCATCCAAGTCAACGATGTGAGCGCCCAAAATTTGCCACAGGCGCAAATGGTTGCCCTCCGCTATCAAGTGCAAGTCAAAATCGCTGAGCAAAAGCGGAAACGCGTAAGGGTCGTAAAATTCCCGTGTCCCGTGCCCCGTGTCCCATGTCCCTGTCACGATGAGCCGATACGCAAACGGTTCGCCCCGCTCCCAGAAGACCGCCTCAAAGAAGCCGTCTGGGTGAATTCGCTGCATCGGGACAACTTCTTCGGTGTCAAGGGCACGAACCGAAACGCTTTCCGCAAACGGATAAAACGCCCTAACGGTAACGACACGGGACACAGGACGCGGGGCGTGGGGCGCAATTGCTTCCCAACTCATCCCCCGTCCCTCGTCCCACGCCCCAAGTTCAACGACATGCATTCCCAACACCGCAAACGGGTCGCTGCAATAACCGCCGCAAACTGCGGCGACTTGTTCAGGCGGCGTCAGGTAAATTGGGTCTTCGCGATGCAACATTTTGTCAAGTCACCTCAATGAGGGCTTCTTTAGGGCGCAGTTTGCAATCGCTTACAACGTCCAAATCGCTTGCCAGACGAGACGCATTCCGTGCCAAATGCCGTTAAAAGGTTCTGCCACAACGATGCCCCGCCTGTAGTTCACGAAAAGCCTGAACTTTGACAAGACATCAAACCCCAAAACTCCGTCGGCAGGGACCGTTGGAGGCAATGGAAGGCAAAGAACTGACAGGTTGGTAAAAGTGGCGCCGAAAACTCTCAGTTGAGGCAAGTTGAAGATGGGAACTTCCAAACTCCCAGAAGCGGTGCTTACCCACAGAAATTCAGTTGCAGCGTCAACATCAATTCCGAGACCGATCAAAGTTGACCTGCGAAAGCCTGTTTTAACAGCGCCAGTATCAACAAGGACAGTCAAGTCGGCAGGGCGTCCATCAAGAGCAAAAGCGACGGCTTCCACGATTATAACTCGTCGCCTCGCATCAAAGGGAATGGTTGGCATTAGACAATGACCACCTCCGCAATCTCACCTACCCAACGGATGAGAAAATGCTTTGCCTTTCTTGCAGCCATGCCTGCTTCGGTTTCGTCAGGCGTGACTGCCAAGACGCGACCTGTCAGCGGCTTTTGGGTCTTAGGGTCAACGGAGAGCACTTCAATGACCACGAAAGCGTTTTGCCCCTTGTAGCGCCCAAGGATTTGCTCAATAGGTTCTCCTTGCCGCTCCATGCGTTTTCACCTCCAACGCGAAGATGTAGCGCAGGAAAGGCATCCCGTTGCGCTTTGCCCCCTCAGCCGTTTTCTGGCAATGTTGCACCTTGCAAAGGCAAGACCAAGAAACTGCCGTATTGGACGAAATGCTCATCCAATGCGAAAGCGCCCTTGATGCCCAACTGCTCCATCACGGCGAAAGAAAGGGCGTCCGTGAAGGAGAAGTCCTTGTCGGTGTAGCGAAAAATGATGTCCAACGCCCGCTCTTCATCGGTTTCCGTCGGGCGGATGACGAACACAACGGGTCGGACATATTTCAACCAGTCGGCAGCCTTCTGGCGTCCCCGTCGGCTAAGCATCAAAGCGTGAGTCTCGGCAATCACAAAACTGGTTGTGACCACCCCCCAGCGATATTGCCGTGCTTGTTCAAGAATTTGGCAAACCTGCTTGTGATAAGGGTCGCGGCGATTGGCAGCAGCATAGAAAAAACTGCTATCGCTGAAACCGCACCGACTTAGTGGCACGAGCATGTTCCTTCACCGCCCTTGCCATATAGTCGTGGATGTTTCGGCTCACCTGTGGTTCATCTTCAGCGATGCCGACACAATGGCGGAAGAAAATGTCCCAATCGCGCTTGGTAGCGCCTTTCACCTCTACCCGCACCTCTAACCCGTCTGGCAGGGACACATCGTCCAGCAAAACGATGACGCCGTTGCGGACGACCCCGCGAATGGTCATGGTGTTTCACCTTCCTTTCAAGGTCGGAGTAACTTTTGCCGCCACTCATCAACCGCCTTCATTGTAGCAGTGTTGAGAAGTTGTTCGGAAAGTCCTTTGTTACCGCGCGTTGCCAACCATAATGCCCTCAGGGCGCGGCTAATAGCCACTCCGACAGAAGGCTTCTTTTTGCCGCAACATTTCAACTGCCGCAGGGCTCTTAGCGGTGATGAACTCTTGACACGACCGAGGAAGTTTGCTTGCATACTTTTGGCGGCACTTAATTGGCGGAAGGAGGAAAAGGGTTATGGGCAGGGTTGTCTTTTTCCTTTGCGCTTTGGCGTTGCTTTTGGGTTGTGGCGAGAGCGAGCAGGCGAAGCGGGCGAAGGTGGCGGGATGGGTGGCGCAACTGAAAGCCGACCCATCCTTGGCAGACAAAGAGGAGTTCACCAAACCGTTGGGCGATTACGCCGACATCGCTGCCCCCGAATTCGCCAAACTGCTAAAGGAGAAGGACAAGCGAGTGCAAATAGCGGCGTTGAAAGTGTTGGCGACTTTGAAGCGGTTGTCGGTGATAGATGCCATCGCCACAGCGGCAGAAGCGCCTGACCCTGAGGTGCGCATCGCTGCCATCAAAACGCTGGCTTCCTTCGCCAGTCCTTCAGCCATTCGCCCCTTGCTCAAGCGCCTGCAAGACCCCGACCCGAAAGTTCGGGCGGCAGCACTGGAAGGGCTGGCAGGACCAGGCGGACGGGAAGCGCCGCCTTATTTGCGCGAGGTGTTACCCTACCTCGCTGCCGCTTTGGGTGATCCCGACCCACGAATCCGTCAGGCTGCCGTCAACGGTTTGGTCAAGTTAGGGCAATGGTCGCTACAAGCCCTCGCGAAAGTCCGAGAGAGCGGTTCGCCCATCGCCAAGCAGGAAGCCGAAAAAGCTTTCCACCAAATTTGTGAGGGCTTTCGTGCCGACTTAGACCCCAAAAAGAACACTGACCGCCTCGTCCGTCGCGACATGGCGCGCTATTTGGGTGAGTTGCGCTACCGCCCTGCCATCCCTGACCTGATGAGAGGCTTGGAGGATGTTGACCCTGAAGTGCGAGCGGCATGTGCTTATGCCTTAGGCAAATTGCGGGCAAAGGTAGCGACTGCCCGTTTGCGAGAGGTCATGGACAACGAAAAAGAGGAAATGCCCGTCCGTGTGGCGGCTGCCGTTGCTTTAGGGCAAATCGGTGACATGGCGGGCGTTCGTTTCCTCATTGACCAACTGAAGTCCAGCGAAGAAAAGGTTCGGTCAGCCGCTGTGGATGCCTTGCGCACCATCGGAAAGCCTGCCGCCCGCTTGTTGACCCAAGCCGCCCAAAGCAGCGACCCCTTGCAGCGATGGGGTGCCTTAGCAGCATTGGGCGAAACGGGTGACCCCCGCGCTGTGCCTGTGTTGCTTCGGGCGCTTCGCGACCAAAACCCCGATGTGCGCGCTGTCGCTGCGGCAGCCTTGGGAAAACTGCGCTACCGACAAGCAATATCGCAATTGGTGCGCGCCCTCGGTGACCCCAACGAGCGCGTTCAAGCCCATGCTGAATGGGCACTGGAAAACATCGGTCTAAATGCCATCCCCGCTTTGTTGGACGGAGCGAAACGACCCGCCTTGCGTTGGCGCATCTTCCGTTTGCTGGGGCGATTGAAATCTCCTCAGGCTGTCTCCGTCTTGATAGATGGCTTACGCGACCGCAACTTAAAAGTGCGGGCGATGGCGGCGTGGGCGTTGGGGGAAATCGGAAGTCGTCGCGCCGTCGCTGCCTTGCGCTCTGCCCTTAACGACCCTGACCCTCAAGTCCGTCGCGAAGCCGCTTTGGCGCTGGGCAAACTGAAAGCGACGGAAGTGCGCTTAGAACTTGCGGAGCGGTTGAAAACCGACCGCAGCGAGCAAGTCCGCGTCGCCGCTCAAATGGCATTGCAACAACTCAGTCAGTGAAGGAGCGAGGCGGCAATGCTGTGGCGACTTCCTTTTCGCCTGTTTTGGTGGCTCTTTGGCGGTTTGATCCGAACCGCCGTCACCCTGCTACTTCTTTTTGGCATCGTTTATCTCGTGCTTCGCCTGACACCGTTGGACGAGTTTTGGCGCGCCCGTTTTTACGCCCACCTCGGCAACCCCACCGAAGCGGAAAGGTGGTATCGCCTCGGCTTGCAGCAATATCCCCGCAGCCGTTTCGCTCCCCAAGGGCACTACGAACTGGCTGAATTGCTCTTTCGCCAAGAGCGTTACAAAGAAGCCATCAACCATTACGGCAAGGCATTGGAAGGCGGCTTGACGCCAGAGCAGAAACGGGAAGCGTTCCTGAAAATCGCCGAAGCCTTCCAAAAAATCGGCGAACCATTGGAAGCCGCCCGACGCTTTGAGGAGTTCGCCAAAACTTTCCGTGAAGACGAGCGGGCGGCGAAGGCGTGGTTTGCGGCGGGCGAAAATTATCGGCAAGCAGGGCGCGACAAAGAGGCTTTGCGCTGTTGGGAGAAGGTGAGCGCCAACTATCCGACTTCGCCCTTTGCCCCCAAAGCCTTGTGGGCGATGGCAGAGATGACGGAAGAAAAGGGTCATGCCGACCGAGCGATGCACCTTTACCGCAAACTCGTGGAACGCTACCCGCAATCGGCGGAAGCGGCGAAAGCCAACGCCCGTCTTGCCCTTTGGCACTATCGGCAAGGCGATTACACGGAAGCGTTGAAAGCCTACGGCGAAGCCCTGAAAGCCGCCCCCCAAGTTTTACGGGACGCCCTCAACTCCGAGACGCTGCAGAAAGCGTGGCAAAAACTGCGCGAACAAGCCGGTCACTTCGTCCAATCGCCTCCCTGACGCCTCAAGCGTTCAGTTTTCGCACCGTCGGCTTCCAACCCATTTCCGAAAGTGCCCGCAGGTAATCGTCTCGCGTCAACTCTTCAGGACAGCGTTGGAAGTGGGCGACGATGATGCCCTCTAACACATTCGTCCCGAAAGTGCGACCGTTCAGTTCGGGCGTTGTCGTGATCAGCGTCGCTAAACCCAATTCCCACAGTAGCGCCACATCGTCAGGCGTCGTCGTGTTGGTTAACACGATTTTGCCCTGCAAAGGTTTTGGACACGAAGAGGTCGGCATGGGCAAATGTTTGCGGATAAGCAAAAAGTCGCCTGCGATAACTTCCGCCCATGCATAAAACTCCGCAAACTTGGGAACGATGCGTTCTTGCTCTTTGCCTGTCGGGTAGAGCCATCGGATGGGCAACTGCGTTAGCAGCGGCAGAAGCAATGTGCCCAGCGTTTCGTAAGCCCGCTGCGATTTCAGCAAAACAGGGATGCCCAAACCGAAGGCGAGGTCACCGACCCGCAAATCAGCACCCAGCGCCCAAAATTCTTCCGCCATCCCGAACCGATCAACGGCGCTGACGAGCAAAACCTTGCGACCCTGAAAATCCACGACGCCGTGCCGTTGCAGCCAATGGACTGCTTCTCGTTCCACTGTGTCCTTGACGCCCGAGCCGTCCACGACGGGCGTTTTTCGGACGAGTTGGGCTAACTGCCACGCCTCCCGCAAAGCATATTTGCGCCGACCACACCGAAGCCAAATGTCCATTCCGCCGAAGCAAAGAGCATCCACCTTGCCATCCAACTTTTGCAGCCACTCAGCGAAGCGCCGCAAATCGCCATCGGTTCCGATGCGCTCAATCAAAAAGGGTTCGCCGAAAAATTCCGCCTCCACCCGCTTGTCCCGCTTGGACGAACCCAAACTGACACTAACGACCCGCTTCATGGCGCCATCGCTCCCAGCGAATGCGGTAAATGCAAAACCGAATGTCTTTTTTCAAGTTCCATCCCCATCCGCATTTTAGCGGCTCAAACAAGTCAGGGCGCTCCACTACAAGAAACCACCTTTCATGGGCGGCAAGGTAACTGACGCGGCGCTTTTTCATGGCTTCCAACATGGCATCAGCATCTCGGTGCAAACGAGGCAGTTGCAGGGCGATGTCCACATGGATAAGCCCTTGCGTGTCAAAAATGCGCCGCTGGGAGAAGAAGCCGATTGCCCCGATGTCATGGGTCGCCACGACCGAACCGATAGGCGTGTTTTGTCGCAGCCACTGCCCGAAGACGACATGCAAATCGTGCGTCTCTTTCACCCCAGCAGCGTATTCGGGCAGGATAAACTTCCATCCGACTAAAACCCCAACCAACCCTAACACCCAAGTCCATCTCCGAAACGGCAAAGAGCAAAGCAAGGCATAACCAGCCAGCAAATAAGTGGGCAACAAATAACGCCCGTGATACGCCCAGAGGATATAAGGCACGGCGGGAAATTGAACGACTTGCACACTGACGAGGGATAACGCGACGGCAAACAGCCAACGATGAGGCAATAGCAATGTGCGTTGGCGAAGGGCTTCCCAAAGCAACAAAGCCACAAAGGTTGGGAATAGAACGACCAAGTAACCCAGCCAATAAACCAAAACAACGCTGAGGGCATAAACGACGCCCCGTCCCACGCCCCAATGCTCGTAAAAAACTTTGCGCACGGGCAAAACTTTTGCCAAATAGGTGCAAGGGTAAGGTGTGCCTGTTATCTGCCAATTCAGCGAAACCCAAGGCAGAAGAAATCCTGCGACGACGATGATTTGCACGACCAACCACCTCAAAGCCATTAACGGGTTTTGCCCCCTTTGTCGGCACACCCGCAGTTTATCTACTGTCGCCAAAAGCCAAAGCAACAAATTTTCTGGGCGAGCCCAAACTGCTAAACCCCAAAGGACGCCCTCCCAAAGCCAACTTTGCGACGGTTGGTCTCGCCGACGCAGGTGAGCCCAAAGACCCAAGAGGGCAGTGAAAACGAACAGGCTTCCTTCCATGCCCGCCAAACTGTGGGCAATGAGCGGAGGGAAGAGGGCTGTCAATGCGCTGCCCCATAGCGCCCGTCTCTCATCACCTGTCAGCGTCAGGATAACGGCGTAAGCCATCAGCACACTCCCCACTCCGAAAGCGACCCCCATCACCTTCATCGGAACGACAAACCCTCCCGTCAACTTGTATCCCAACGCTACCAGCAAAAGCCACAAAAAAGAGGTGAAACCGTTGGAAGGTTCGCCGATGTTGAAGCAAAAGCCATGCCCTTCCGCCAAGTTCCGAGCATACTGGGCAAAAATCCAACTGTCGTCAAAAGGAAAACCCAAACCGCCGTTGGCGACCTCACTCAGCACAAAAACGGCGGTTGAAGCGAAGAACAGGGCAACGATAACAGTGTGTTGGGCAAGGGCAAGTTTGCCCCTCACTCTCACTTGCGCCATTGCTTTTCACCTAACTCCGCCATCGCTCGCATCTTGTCCCACCGAATGCGGAAGACACCCACTAAGCCACGAAAGAAGCGATAGGTGTCCGCCTCCAATTGAGGGACGAACGCCACCGTCTCATAGAAGCGAGGCAACTGGCAACCTGTCCAAAGAGCCGCAAGCGCCAAAAGGATAATCTGTTGCCCATGCCGCTGAAACGAAGTGAAGAAAATGAGGGTGACTGCCAAATAACCCAAAGGCACAAAAAGAGGCGAATAGTTAAGCCCGCTCGTTGGTGCGATGACGGCTGCAAGGTAAGCGGCGACCAACACGGCTACTTGCCACCCTGCCAGAATGCCCTTACGCGCTGCGGCACCCATGAGCACCATTCCCATCAACATAATCCAAGGCGGTTCGTTGCTCAGTAAAATACCCCAAAAGTCCATCCAGCGGGTCATCATCAGCCACTCTAACAAACTGGGCAAATTCCTGAGAGCGTTGGCGCTAATTTCCGCCCGAAGGGCGAATTGGTAGCGCAATTGAGTGACGAAAGCGTGCCAATCTTGGGCGGCATAAACCAGCCAAAGCGACCAACCCAAAAGCATCGGCGTCAAAAATGCTGACAACGCTTTGAAATCTCGGCGAACGAACAGTGTGCCCAAAAGCACCGTCAAGATGGGCAAGGAAACGAAATGGCATAGGGAAGCGAGGGCGGCAAGGATGCCCGTCAAAGCGCAAAGTTTGGTGTCTCCCTTACGAAAGGCTTTACCGAACACGAGCAAAGTCGCCATCACCAAAGTAGCCGTGAGCACATCCATGCGGACAGTGTTGGAGCGATATTGGTAAACAAGGTCAAGACTCACCCAAAGGACAGGCAAGAGGCTAACGGTTGCGGGCAAACCCCATTGCCGTGCCAACAAAAACAACAAGACCAGCCCCAAAGCCCCCACCAATCGGCTGAACCAACGCATCGCCGCAAGGTCAAAACCTGCCACCTTTCCCCAAGCCGCCAACGCCAAAAGGTAAACGGGAGGCTGCCAATAGGTGCGGGTGACGATGCCGGGCATTAAGTCGTCCAACACGGGTGTGCCCATCCCTTTGCCCTCCGCCAAATTTTCTGCCGGTTGGATGAAAAACACATCGTCGCACCAAGGCGGTGGTAGGCGATTTCCGTAGTAAACCAGCAAAGCGAGGAAGCCCACCACAATCGCTGTCAGAACGATGGCGGGAACCCAACGGCGCATTTTTCTCCAACCCCCTTTGCGGCTGATCGCCGTCGCGGCTAAAACTTTGTCGCGGTTGATAGCCGCTTTAACAGGACATCGGTCGGCACAGCGTAAAAACCATGCCTGCATAGGGGGTCACGAAAGAGTTCCAAGACACCTTACCTTTTCGCCCTTGGCATCTATCGCGTTTCCCGTCACGCCAGCAGGGTGAGGACTTCCGAAAGTGCGCCGATGACGAAATCGGGTTTAGTGCCTTCGGGCATCGGTTCGCCTGTGCGGTTGAGCCAGCAAGTTGTCATGCCGACTTGTTTTGCGGGAGCGAGGTCGTATTTGAAGCCGAAGGCGACATGCAAGATTCGTTCGGGCGCTTCGTTCAGCCGTCGCAAGGCGAACTCAAAGATGCGAGGGTTTGGCTTGTAAACTTTTGCGTCTTCGGCAGTGATGAGGGCGTCAAATTCTGCGCCCATCAACTTGACGCTTTCCCGCAGGATGTCGTTGTCGGTGTTGCTGATGATGGCGAGGTGGGCATAGCGTTTCAGTTCCCGCAGCGTCGGCGGGACATCGGGAAAGGGTCGCCAAGTCGGCATGGATGCCGCAAAGGCGTCGCCATCTTCGGGTGAGTAAGGGATGCCAAATTCCTTCAGCGTCGCTTCCAAACTGAGGCGGAGGATGTCCATGTAGGGACGATAGGTTTGCTGGATGAGGTCAAACTGGATGGCTTCCCAACGCCGATGCAAAGCGTCCAAATCAGCCCTCACGCCTTTGCGGTTAAGCAAGTCGCTCAGGAAGGTGCGGATGCCTTCATCCCAGTCAATGAGCGTCCCGTAGCAATCAAAGGTCACCCACAAAAAGCGGCTCATTCAAAGGTCGCCCCTCCAATCGTCCCTGCTTTGGGGATTTGCAATTGGTCAAAGATGCGGTCGGGAACGCCCTTATCTTTCAGGCGAATGGTTTCGCGGGTCAGCAAGTTGCCGTGGGTGACGACCTCCCATTTGCCTTGCCGCTTTCGCAGAAAAAGGACGATGGTTTCAAAGTCGTAAGCCAGCGCTGTCGCATAGCCATCGGCGATGCGGATGTTTAAGATTTGCGGCTTGGTGTAGAACAGTTTGGCGAGGTAGTCGCGGACGGCTTGGCGGATGGCTTCCCGCTCCCGCTCCTGCGGCAGGGATTGCCAAAGTGCTGCGACAACTAAGAGAGCGAATAAAAGCCCAAAGAGCGCGAGCAGCCAACGCATCCTTCGTCCCTCCTTTTCAAGCCTTTCAATCTTTTGCGCTTAAATGCTGACACCTTTGCGCAAGAGCCACGATTTGCTCAACGACGGCTTCGGGGGAAAGGTGTGTCGTGTCAATCTCCACAGCGTCGGGCGCTTTGCGCAGCGGGGCGATGGCGCGTTGCTGGTCTCGCTCATCACGCTCCCGAAGTTCCTGCAAAACTTGCTCGTAAGGGATTTCCGTGCCCCGCTGCCGCAACTCCTGCCATCTTCGGCGCGCTCGCTCCTCCAACGAAGCCGTTAAAAACACTTTGACTTCAGCATCGGGAGCGACGACGGTTTGCACATCGCGCCCTTCCATGACGACGCCTCCAGATTCCGCCAGCACCCTTTGTTCTGCCACCAACGCTTCCCGCACACCTTCATGGGCGCTGACGATGGATGCCGCTTCAGAGACCTCGGGTGTGCGAATCGCCTCTGTCACATCCTCGCCGTCCAACATCACCCGAACGCTTCCGTCGGGTTGCGAGAGCAACTGGATGTCCGTCGCTTGCGCCAGCATCGCCATCGTCACAGGGTCGCCGATGTCCATGCCGAGGCGGAGGGCTTTGAGGGCGACGGCGCGATACATCGCCCCCGTGTCCACATAGAGGTAACCGAGCCGCTTTGCGACGAGTTTTGCGACGGTGCTTTTGCCTGCGCCTGCCGGTCCGTCAATGGCGATGACAAGTCCGTTGGGACGCTTCACTCCAACGCCACCTCCACCCCCAACGCCGTTAGCGTTTGGGCAAACTGTGGGAAGGAAATCGTCACACACTCGGCATCACCAATGACCGTCTCGCCCTCCGCCAGCAGTCCTGCGATGGCGAGCGCCATCGCCACCCTGTGGTCGCCATGACTTTCCACTTCCGCCCCGCGCAATTTTGCCCCGCCGTGAATAACCATGCCGTCGGGTAACTCGTCCACTTTTGCGCCCAGTTTGCGCAACTCCTTGACCATCGCAGCGATGCGGTCGCTTTCTTTCACCCGCAACTCTTCAGCGTTGCGGATAACCGTCACCCCGTCGGCGACGGCAGCGATGGCGGCAAGGACAGGCAGTTCGTCAATCAATTGCGGGATGAGGTTGCCAGCGATGGTGATGCCCTTCAGTTTGCCGCCTTTCACCGTCACATCGGCGACGGGTTCGCCACTTTGCTCTCGTTCGTTTTGGACGATGACCGTCGCCCCCATCTCCCGCAAAACATTCAAAAACGCCGTGCGGGTTGGGTTGATGCTGATGCCTTCGGCAGTCACTTCCGCATCGGGCATCGCCGCCGCCCCACAAAGGAAGAAGGCTGCCGACGACGGGTCGTTGGGAACGACGACTTTCTGCCCCCGCAGTTTCGCCCGCCCGACGACGGCGACGCTTTGCCCCCGCACAAAAACTTCTGCCCCGAAGGCTTTAAGCATCCGCTCGGTGTGGTCGCGGGAAGGAGCGGGTTCGTAGACCAAAGTCACCCCGTCGGCGAAAAGCCCTGCCAGCAAAATCGCCGACTTCGCTTGGGCACTGGCGACGGGCGATGCCCATTCTATCGGGCGCAGTTTGCCTCCGCGCATTCGGATGGGCGGCAAATAGCGTTCCGTCCGTCCTTCCACTTTCGCCCCCATCCGTTGCAGCGGGATGGCAACTCTGTCCATCGGTCGTCTTTGCAAGGACGCATCCCCCGTCAGCCAACTCTCAAAGGGATGCGCCGCCAAAATGCCCATCAGTAGCCGCATCGTCGTCCCAGAGTTGCCGCAGTCTAAAGGCTCTTTGCAAGGGGAAAAGTTCGCCCCGCCGACACCGTGCACGACGACCGTCGTCGTGCCAACGCCGTCTAAGTTCACACCCAATTGACGCAAGCATCGGGTGGTGCTGAGCACATCGTCGGCGACGAGGCAGTTTTCCACAAGCGTCGTCCCATCGGCGATGGCGCCTAAGAGCAACGCCCGATGGGAGATGGATTTGTCGCCGGGCGTGCGAAAAATTCCGCCCAACGGTCTGCCGCCGCAAACCCTGAGTCGCATCGGCGTCACCGTCGCAATTGTAACATCGGCGAGCGACGGAGAAGCAACGCCTTGCGCTACAATTGGGACGCCCCGACGGGTGACGAAATCGCTTTGCCTTGCCGTCACGATGAAGGTGAGAACAATGGTGAACCTGAGCGCCATTGACTGGTGGGACTTGATGTCCCGATTGGCACGCCCGATCGTCAAACTCGTTGACCCTAACGAGTGGCAGGTGCGGCGGTTGCGCCGCCGCATCCAAGCCATCAATGCTTTAGAGAGCGAGGTGCAAAAGTGGCGGGACGAAGATTTCCCGCAAAAGACCCAAGAGTTTCGGGCGCAACTTCAAGCCTACACCGCCGACCTGAGGGCGGAATACGAGGCGAAATTGCGGGAATACCGCGCTTGCAAAGAGCCTGAAGAACGCTTCCGCTTGGAAGAAGAGGTCGCCAAGTTGGACTTGGCGGTCAAGCGCAAGGAGCAAGAGTTTCTCAACCGCATCCTGCCGATGGCTTTTGCGATGGTTCGGGAGGCGGGTCGGCGCACCATCAAGATGCGCCACTTTGATGTCCAGTTGATGGGTGGCATCGTCTTGCACGAAGGCAAAATCGCTGAGATGAAGACGGGTGAAGGCAAAACTTTAGTGGCGACCTTGCCAGCATACCTGAATGCCCTGACAGGTCGGGGCGTCCACATCGTCACCGTCAACGATTACCTTGCCAAACGCGATGCCGAGTGGATGGGTCCGATTTACGAGTATCTGGGCTTGACCGTCGGCTACATCCAGCACTTCATGGAGTCGGCGGAGCGAAAGGCGATGTATGCCTGCGATGTGACTTATGTGACCAACAGCGAGTTGGGCTTTGACTACCTGAGGGACAACTTGGCACATAGTCTGGACGAGGTCGTTTTGCGGGAGATGTTTTACGCCATCGTGGACGAAGTGGACAGCATCCTCATTGATGAAGCCCGCACGCCCCACATCATCGGCGGGATGGTGGAGAAGCCGACGGACATCATTGAGCGCGCCGACCAAATCGTTCGGCAATTGCGCAAAGATGTGGACTTCACGGTGGACGAAAAGCATCGCACCGTCGCCCTAACCGACGAAGGTGTTCGGCGGGTGGAGCAACTTTGGGGAATTGCCAACCTTTCTGCCCCCGAAAACTTCGCCATCTACCACGCCATCCAAAACGCCCTGAAAGCCCACCACCTCTTCAAGCGGGATGTGCACTATGTCGTCAAAGATGGCGAGGTCATCATCGTGGACGAGTTCACGGGTCGGCTGCAATGGGGGCGACGGTGGAGCGATGGGTTGCACCAAGCCGTGGAAGCCAAAGAAGACATCCCCATCAAACAGGAACTGCAAACCCTCGCCACCATCACCTTGCAAAACTTCTTCCGCATGTATTTCAAACTGGCGGGCATGACAGGCACAGCGAAGACCGAGGAGCAAGAGTTCATCAAGATTTACGGGATGCCCGTCGTCGTCATCCCCACCCACAAGCCGATGATTCGTAAAGACTACCCCGATGTCGTCTTCAAGGTGCAAGAGCAAAAGTATCGGGGGGTCGTCCGAGAAATCCTGCAACTTTATGCCATCCAACGCCCTGTCTTGGTCGGCACTCGTTCCATTGAGGTCAACGAGTTGATTTCGGAGCGCCTGTCGCCTTACTACTTGCAAGTGCTGGCGTTGTGCACCTTAGTGCTGGACAAGGCATGGGCGATGCACAACCGCAAACAACTGAGCGCCGAGGAACTGGAGCAAATTCGGCAGGTCGTCAACACCCGCTTGGAGGAGTTGGACATCGGGCGAGTGCGCACCATCGCCCGCAAGTTAGGTCTTGACCCCGACCCCTTGCACCCTGACAACCTAAAGCGGTTTGCCGAACTCATCCAAATCCCGTCCGAGCACTGGGAGACGGCGTTACCCCGACTGGAAGCGGCGCTGCGAGAGGGCGTCCCCCACAATGTCTTGAACGCCAAGCACCACGAGCGGGAAGCCCAAATCATCGCCGAAGCAGGGCGGCTGGGCAAGGTGACCGTCGCCACCAACATGGCAGGGCGCGGCGTCGACATCATCTTGGGCGGAAAACCCGACCCCCAAAACGCCCCTGAAGAACTGTGTGATGACCCCCATTGCACCGTAGAGTTCGTGCACAACAAGGAGTATCACGCCGTCAAGGCGTTGGGCGGCTTGCACATCTTGGGAACGGAGCGCCACGAAGCCCGCCGCATTGACAACCAGTTGCGAGGGCGTAGCGGGCGACAAGGTGACCCTGGTAGTTCCCGCTTCTATGTCGCCTTGGACGATGAACTCTGGCGGCTCTACGGCGACAAAGGGTTGAGCGAGCACAAATGGCTGCGCAGTTGGCCTGAAGAAGAGCCTATCACCCACCCCATCATCAGCAAGGCGATTGAGACGGCACAAAAGCGGGTGGAAGGGCACAACTTTGAGATTCGCCGACAAGTGCTGCGTTACGACGATGTGATGAACATCCAACGGGAGCAAATTTACGCCAGCCGCCGACGCATCTTGGAAGGCGCTGACATGCGCGCCAACATCTTGGACTTCGTCCGAAAGACCCTTGACAACTACGCCGAAATTTACCTTCCGACGACCCTTTCGCCCGACGAATGGGACTATGAAGGCTTTTTGAACACCCTGAGCACTTTCCTGCCCGTCGCCCTTTTTTACCGTCCCGACGACTTGCGAGGGATGCAGCGAGACGACATCATAGAGCGCCTCTACGAAGCCTGCGTCCGCTACTACGAAGAAAAGGAAGCCCGCATCACCGAAAAATTCGGGAGCGACGAAATCCTGCGGGATTTTGAACGAAGGATATTGCTCTGGGCGATTGACCAAAAATGGATGGAGCACCTCGCCGACATGGACTACCTTCGCGAGCACATCCACTTGCGCGCTTACGCCCAGCAAGACCCCTTCGTGGAATATCAAAGGGAAGCCTACGAAATGTTCCAAGCGATGCTCCAACGCATCCGAGAAGAGACGCTGCGGTGGGTTTTCTTCGCTGAACCTGAGCCAATGGAATCGGCACAGCAAGTTCAAGTGCAAGTCGTCTCAGAAATCAGCGCCGGCGAAGTCGGCAATGCGTCCGGCGACGGAGCCCGCACCCGCCGAGCCAGCAAGCAGCGCCCTGTCCGCAGCGGTCGGAAAGTCGGTCCTAACGACCCTTGCCCTTGCGGCAGCGGCAAGAAATACAAAAAGTGCTGCATGCTCAAGGAGCAACAATCGGGCAGCCGCCTCTCATAGCCCTTCAGCAAGTTTCACCAGCGGATGGTGACATCGCCTGCTGTGAGCATCTGTTCCGTTCCGTCGCTAAGGCGCAATCTCAATCCGCCATCAGGCGTGATGCCGACGGCGATGCCGTGAAGCGTCATGCCATCGGGCAAATGGGCTGTCACGGGTTTGCCCCGAAGCCAATCCCATCGCTCCAGCCCCTGCCAAAGGCTTTCCATGTCGCCTTGCGCCCATCGTTCCCACCAACTTTCCAGCGAGACCAAAAGGGCTGAAAGGACTTCCCTTCGGTCAACGGGTGCGCCCTTGACCACCTGCAAGGAAATCGCTGTCGCCCGCAATTCGTCGGGCAAATCCGTCTCGGCAAGGTTGACATTGACGCCGATGCCGATAAGCGCCCAATCGCTCCCGACCCTCTCTATCAAGATGCCCGCCAACTTTCTGCCGTCGGCGACGACATCGTTGACCCACTTGACAAAGGCGGGCACAGAGAAACGCTGCCGCAACGCTTCCACGAGGGCGACGCCGACAAGCAAACTCAGCGTCCCTAAGGGCGGATGTTCGTCAGGCAATTTCATCGTCAAGGTGAGGTGCAAATTTTTCCGAGGTGGCGAAAACCAAGTTCGTCCCCACCGACCCCGCCCCCGTGTTTGCTCGTCGGCGATAACCATCCCACCATGCGGAGCGCCCTGTTGCACCCATGCCTTCGCTTCATCCTGCGTGGAACCGACTCGCTCGTAAAACCGCCAAACTTTTGCCAACCAACGCGTCCGTTGGACAGCCAAAGCGACCCAGTCCATCTTCCCTCACCCCAACGCTATCGGCGCTGTCAAAATTGGGAAGGCGAGGTTTTTGCCGAGCACAAATGGTCAGCAAATCGGGAAATGGGCAAATCGGCAATTGTTTTGGAGCCGCTATCAGCAGCGACGACTGTCAGGTCATCCTCTGTCAAAATTGTCACGACCGACATGCTGATGGAGAGGTGGACGAAGATGGAGACCGACAAAATCCTTTGCCCTAACTGTGGGACGGAGAACCGAACCGATGCCAAGGTTTGTGCCCAATGTGGCAAGGACTTGAGCCAACCGACCCTTGAGCCTTTGCCCGAAGGTGCTTTGCTCAATGAGCGCCGCTACGAAATCGTCGCCTTCCTTGGGACTCGTGACGGCATCAACGAGTATCGTGCTGAACGCACTGAACCTTACAAACGCTGCCCCCATTGCCGAACCCTCAACACCCCCGACAGCAACTTTTGTGAGCAATGCGGGAGCGAGTTAGCAGGAGCGGAAGCGGTGTCGCTGAAGGTGCGGGTGCGAGAGGCAGCCTCTGCCGATGCCCTTTGGCGGGAACGAGCGCTCTACGAAAAGGGATTGCACCATCCCTTAATCGCTGCCCCGTTGGAAATTTTCACCGACACGCCTTACGATGAACGCCATTACGCTGTCTTGCCCGAAGTGGAAGGGACGCCGCTGGCACAAGTGGAAGCGGACGATGCCGACACGGCTTTGGCGTGGGCGAAAGACCTCTCGGACGCTTTCGCCCACCTACAAATGAAAGGCGTTAGCCTCGCTGGTTCATTGGCAGAAAGCGTCCTCTTCGCCGACGACGGCACTCCGTTCATCCCGACCGATGCCCTTCGCCCTGAGCCGAGCGATTGGACGGCGGTGCGGAGGGAACTTGGAGAAGCCACCCGACGATGGCTTATGGGCGTTCAGGAAGCCACTTTAGCGGAGCGCATCAGTCATCTCTTTGCTTCAACGGACGATTGGGCGAAAATCGCCAAAGAGTTAGAGGCACTCTTGACAGGATTGCATGCCCCCACTCCCTTGCGCTTGAGCATCGCCAGCGCCACCGATGTCGGTCGGCGACGGGAGCATAACGAGGACAGTTACCTGACGATGCATTTTGAACGCTGCCATTTGGATCAAGCGGAGGCGCTGGCGGTTTTGGCGGTTGCCGATGGGATGGGCGGTCATGCCGCTGGCGAGGTGGCCTCCAAACTTTGCCTGCAAACTTTCGCCACTTCCCTTCTGGATGCCATCAAGCAATGGCTGCAGTTTGCCGAACCCGATTGGGCGCAGGCACTTCAGCAAGCGGCAAAGGAAGCCAACCGACAAGTCTTCGCCGAAGCGCAGCGGATGCGCAACAACATGGGAACGACGCTGGTGGCTGCCCTCCTTGTGGGCAACCGTGCCATCTTCGCCAATGTCGGCGATAGCCGAGGTTACCTGTTGCAAGGAGGGAAGTTGCGGCAGGTCACGAAAGACCACTCCTATGTCCAACAACTGGTGGACGCAGGGTTACTGACACCCGAACAAGCCCGCCACCACCCGCAAGGCAATATCATCACTCAAGCCATCGGCATTGAGCCGACGGTGCAAGTGGACATTTTTGAAGAGCCCTTGAGGGACGGTGATTTGGTGCTCCTTTGCTCCGATGGGTTGGTGGACATGATAGACGATGCCGACATAGAGCGGGTGCTGCTGATGGAGACGGACTTGCGAAGAGCCGTCACAACGCTGGTGCAATTGGCGAACGAGGCGGGCGGCGATGACAACATCACCGTCGTCTTAGCCCGCCCCGAAAGAGCGGGGTGAAAGGCATGTCGGCGGGAATGTCGTCGGTCGCTCAACCGTTGACCGAACGAGAAGGCGTAACGCTGGAAAGCTCCGTCGCATTGCCCGCACCCTTCCTCTTCCGTCGCTTGCCCGTTCGGTTGCCCGATTATGAAGGGTCGGCAGAGTTGCTTGTGTGGCTATTGCGACGGCAGTTGGTGGAAGTCGGAGAAGTCTCCGTCAGCGCTATTGCCCAGCAAATTCAGGCAGCCATTGACGGAGCGAAAGGATGCGACGGTGACAAACCGACGGGAAGGGATAAGCAAAGCAACTTGCCGTTGACGGTGGCGGAAGAAGTCGCCATCGCTGCCGAATTGGTCTGGCTCAAATCGGCACTGCTGCTCCCGCAACCCGAAGAGATAGAGACACCCGAACCCGAAACGGAAGAGGGCGAACCGTTGAAGCGACGCTTACTGCGTCACGCCGCTTACGGGCTGGCGGCAAAGTTTCTGGCGGAACGGGGCAAGGTGTGGTCGCAAATGTTCCCCCGCCCAAACTCCGAGCATGCCCCAGCACCCGTCAAGGAACTCGTCTTAGGCGACAACCCCTCGGCATTGTTGTTGGAAGCCTTGCGACGGGTTTTGGCTCGGATGGCGGGAATGCCCATGCGAGCGCCTCGCCGCTTAACCGTCCCGCAGCGATTGCGGATGCTCCTTCGGATGCTTAAAAGTGCTCCCGAAGGCATCCTCTCTTTTGACGCCTTTTGCGCCGATTGCCAAAGTTTGCTGGAAGTCATCATCACCTTCCTTGCCGTGTTGGAATTGATTCGGCGGGGCATCCTCAACGCCCGTCAAGACGAGCCCTTCGGTCCCATCTTGCTTTTCCTTCAAACGCCAGCCAGCGATTGAAGGCTTTTTGCGGCTCCCCCAAAGGAAGCGACGGCGGTGTTATACTTGCAGCGGTTTTCCTGCGCCACAGTGTCAGGAGATGAGGACGATGGAGTTGAACATGGAATTGCTGCGGCAACTGGTGGAAATTGTTCGGGAGGCTCAAATCAGCGAGTTGACGGTGCGGGTCGGTGATTGGCGGGTGACGATCCGCAAAGGATTGACCGCCTCGCCGACAGAAGAAGTAACGGCGGATGAAACGGTTGAGGTAACTCAGGCAGGAGAAGGGACAGCAGAAACGAAATCAGCCGCCCCCACTTACCTGCCCATCTCGTCCAACTGGGTCGGGATTGTCCGTCGGCAACAAGATGGCAAATTGCTCGTTCAAGTCGGCGACATCGTTCGCAGAGGGCAAACCGTCTGTTGGATTGATGCCTTGGGCGTTCGCAACGAAGTCCGCGCCCCTGAAGCGGGGCGCATCGTGGAAATCTTCGTGGAAGACGGTCAACCCGTTGAGTTCGGGCAACAACTGATGCTTTTGGAGCCGATGAGGGAAGGTGATTAGGATGCGGCGGGGACAAACTTTCGCCGTTTTGCTCGTCGCTGTGCTCGTCATCGCCATCGTCATCACCCTTGTTTGGTTTTCCCGACAAACCCCGTCAGGAGCAAGCGGGACGAAAGGGCAAACGACTTACGGCGCCGCCCTTGAACGGGCGAAGGAAGTGGAATGCCTGAACAACTTGCAACAAATCCGAACTGCCATTCAGGCTTACGCTGCCACCAACGGCAGCAACCCTCCGACCTTATCGGCAGCCTCTTTGCCCAGCGGCGTCCAACCCGTTTGCCCTGTCACCAAAGCACCCTACACTTACGACGCCGCCACAGGCATGGTCAAATGCCCCCAACATCCCAAGTTTTGACGGGTGATAGCGACCATGTTCCAAAAAGTCCTGATCGCTAACCGAGGCGAAATTGCCATTCGCATCATCCGAGCCTGCAAAGAACTGGGCATCAAAACCGTCGCCGTCTACTCGGAAGCCGACCGCGACTGCCTTCATGTCAAGATGGCGGACGAGGCAGTTTGCATCGGTCCTGCGCCAGCCAAAGAGAGTTACCTCAACATCCCCAACATTATCAGCGCCGCTTTGTTGAAAGGGTGCGATGCCATTCACCCTGGATACGGCTTTTTAGCGGAAGATGCCACCTTTGCCGAAATTTGTGCCCGCTACCGCCTCAAGTTCATCGGACCACCGCCCCACGCCATTGAGTTAATGGGCAACAAAGCCAAAGCCCGTCAACTGGCACAACAAGTCGGCGTCCCTGTCATCCCTGGGCGCGACCATGTGGAATCAGAACGGGAAGCCGTAGAAGCGGCTCGGCAATTGGGCTACCCTGTCCTCATCAAAGCGGCAGCGGGTGGTGGAGGGAAAGGCATCCGCATCGTTCATAACGAGCAAGAGTTACTGCGCAACCTCTCCATCGCCCGAACGGAAGCGGAAGCAGCCTTTGGCAACGGCGCCGTCTACTTGGAGAAGTATCTGGAAGAACCCCGCCACATTGAGTTCCAAATCCTTGCCGACGAACACGGCAACATCGTCCACTTGGGCGAACGGGAATGCAGCCTCCAAACGGTGCGCCACCAAAAGTTGCTGGAAGAAGCCCCCTCCCCTGCCGTCACGCCCTCCTTGCGGGAACGGATGGGACGAGCCGCCATGCGTTTAGCCGCCGCCGCTGGCTACACCAACGCCGGCACCGTGGAGTTCCTGTTGGACAAGCACGGCAACTTCTACTTCATTGAGATGAACACTCGCATCCAAGTGGAACACCCTGTCACCGAGATGGTGACGGGCATTGACTTGGTGAAGGAGCAAATCCGTATCGCGGCAGGGGAACGGTTGTCCATCCGCCAAGTGGAGATGCGCGGGCACGCCATTGAGTGCCGCATCACCGCCGAAGACCCCCGCCGCAACTTCGCCCCCAACACGGGCGTCGTCAGCCGCCTCATCTTGCCTGGCGGACCTGGCATTCGCTTGGACACCCACCTTTACGAAGGTTACGAAATTCCGCCTTACTACGATGCCTTGCTGTGCAAATTGATTGCCCATGGGCGCGACCGCAATGAAGCCATCGCCCGTGCCCAACGCGCCCTCAGCGAATTTGTCTTGGAAGGCATCCGAACGACCATCCCATTGCATCAACGCCTCTTGGCACACACGGCTTTTCGGCGCGGGGCAGTCTCTACCGGTTTTCTGCCTCGCTTTCTGGCGGAAGAGTTTGAAGGGTGACACCGATGCAAGGGCGACGGAAAGCCCGCGAAGTGGCGCTGCAAATTTTATTCCAAGCCGATGTCGGCAACTTGCCCATAGACGAAGCGGTGGAAGTGACTTTAGCCGATTTGCCCGACTTGGACGAAACGACCCGCCAATATGCGGCGGCGTTAGCGAAAGGGGTTTGGTCGCACCGAAAGGAGTTGGATGCCCATTTGCGTTCCGCCGCCCCCCATTGGTCGGTGGAGCGCATGGCGTCAGTAGACCGCAACTTGTTGCGCATCGCCCTCTACGAAATCCTCTTCGTGGACGATGTGCCTTGTCCTGTCGCCATCAATGAAGCCGTAGAACTGGCGAAAGAATATGGTGGGGCGGAGTCCCGTCGCTTCGTCAACGGCGTTTTGGGGGCTATCGTCCGCAAGTTAGGTTTGACCTGAAACTTTGTCGGAGGGTTGAATTTGTATGGCGGCAACTTTGCTGGATGGACGCAGTTTGGCGCGTCAAATCCGTGAACGGTTGAAAGAGGAAGTGGCGGAGTTTATCTCTCGTTGCGGCGTTCCGCCGAAACTGGTGACCGTGCTGGTAGGCGATGACCCTGCCTCCGCCGTCTATGTGGGCATGAAGCAACGCGCCGCTCAAGAAGTCGGCATGGCGACGGAGGGCTTCCATTTGCCTGCCGACATCTCCGAAGCAGAAGTCCTCGCCCTCCTTGAGCGCTTGAACGCTGACCCAACCGTTCACGGCATCTTAGTGCAGCATCCCTTGCCGCCTCACCTCAACGAACACCGCGTCATGGCGAGCATCCATCCCGACAAAGACGTGGACGGCTTGACACCTTATAGCCTCGGCAGTTTAGCTGCCCGTCATCCCACTTTTGTCCCTTGCACGCCCTTGGGCGCTTTGCGCCTGCTGGAACATTACGGCATCGGCGTGGAGGGCAAGGAAGTCGTCGTGTTGGGACGCAGCCGTATCAACGGGATGCCCGCTGCTTTGCTCTTTTGCCACCACAATGCCACCGTGACCATCTGCCACACCCGCACCCAAAACCTTCCGCAGCACACCCGCCGAGCCGACATCTTGTATGTCTCCGTCGGCAAGGCGGAATTTGTCACCGCCGAAATGGTCAAGCCCGGCGCCATCGTCATTGACACGGGCTACAACCGCTTGCCCGACCGCAAAGGTGATGTCGGTGATGTCCACTTTGAAAGTGTCAAGGAAGTCGCCAGTTTCCTCACGCCCGTTCCCGGCGGTGTTGGACCGATGACAGTGACGATGTTGCTGGCAAACACTTTGCTGGCAGCCCAGCGGCTCGTGCAGCCAGAGGGGGCATAAAGCGATGGCAAAACCCACCATCGGCATTGGCGTCGTCGGCTTCGGATTGATGGGGCGCGTCCACACTTACGCGTGGCGCGCCATCCCGCTCCTTTACAACGGTGAGCCCTGCCACATCCGCCTCGTCGCCGTCTGCGATGTCAACGAGCAAGCCGCTGAAGCGGGACGGGAGCAAGGCGGTTTCTTTTTCCGCACGACCGACTACCGCGAACTTGTCCACCATCCCGAAGTGCAAGTCGTAGACATCTGCGTCCCCAACCGTTGGCACGGTGAAATCATTCGCGAAGCGTTACAGGCGGGAAAGCATGTTTATTGCGAAAAACCGTTGGCTTACGACTACGACGAAGCGAAAGAGTTGGCGGCGCTCGCCCGACAGGCTGCTGCCAAAGGCATCAAAACGCAAGTCGTTTCAGAGTATCGCTTTTTCCCTGCGACGATGAAGGCGAAGGAGTTGGCGCAAAACGGTTTCCTCGGACGCCTCTTTCACTTTCGGGGCTGTTACCTGCATTCGGGTTATGTTGATCCCAACCGCCCGTTGGAATGGCGACTGCGGAAGGAAATCATCGGTGGCGGCGTGTTGGTGGACTTGGGTCCGCACCTTCTGGACTTGATGCTTTGGCTTTTGGATGGCATAGATGAACCCGTCGCCGCCTGCGGGATGACCGAAACTTTTGTCAAGGAACGCCCCCTACCCGATGACCCGACGAAGAAAGCCCCCGTAGAAGTGGACGATGCAGCGTCAGCATTGATTCGCTTCCGAAGCGGGGCGTTGGGCTATGTGGAGTTTTCGCGGGTGGCGACAGGGACGGAAGATGAATTGCGGTTTGAAATTCACGGCGACAAAGGCGCCATCGGCTTCAACCTGATGGAGCCCAATTGGCTTTGGGTTTTTGACCGCACTCAACCGCCGAGCGAATGGGGCTTCAAAAAACTGTCCACCGTCCAAAAATACCCGCCCCCCGCTGCCTATCCGTCCCCCAAATTCACTTTGGGCTGGATGCGTTCCCATGTCCACGCCCAATTTTCCTTCTTAGACGCCATCGTCCACGACAAACCCGCCAAACCCGACTTTGACGACGCTTTGAAAGTTCACCAACTCATCGCCGCCATCTATCAGTCCGCCCAAGAGCAAAGATGGGTCTCGTTGCCGTTAGCGCTTTGAACTTCCTTTTATCGTCATTTAGATGCTGGAGTTGGAAGGGGTTCAAATTGACCAGGTTCGGTCATATAAGTTATGTAACCCCTTATGCCTGCTGAGTGTAAGACGGAGTAAGCGTCAGGACGTCCATAGACACAGAGAACTAAGTCAATTAGGAACACTGTCACATTTACCCGCCAACCTTTATCTGTTGGACAGACAAAAAGGTTGGAGAAAAGTTGGGGGCTTTGGATACCAAAAGGAGGAAACGCTCTCACAACTTTATTAAAGGCGATAGGGTTACCTGTTCGGGCATCGCCCCAGTTCACATACCAGTGATGCCAACCTAAGTCCCTATCAAATCCCGCCTTCCCCACCTTGACTGCCTTGAAAGGACGCCACTTGCCCAAAGTGGCATTTAGGATCACCTTCACACTTTCAACCGTTACCCCACAATGCTTTATCTCATCAGGATGGGCTAACGCCACAATTGTTTCAGCATCTTCTGACTCAACAGCACGCACAAATTTCCTCATTGTCCGCCACGGCGCTGTGGCGAAGTAAATCCAATAACCAATCCCTATGACGACGGCGATTACCGCAACAGCGAAGCGATTCCTTCTTCGCCTCATGGCTAACCCCTTTGGATGTTAAGGTCTGCATTGCCCATCATCGTAGCAATAAAAAGTCGGGAGCATGCAGGAATCACCGAGACAGTCCCGCTCAACTTCAAAAGTCTTTGCACAGATCGGAAGAGTGCCTTGGCATTCATACTTCACGCAGTAGTATTGGCAGCACCCTTGCTTGGCAGGTTCTTCTTGAAGGGAGCAACAACAGTAATCCCGCCATAGGATTTTTGAACTTCTGGTGCAGCCATACTGGGCAGGGCATGTGGGCGTCACACAATCTACGCACTGACCCAAGTTGTTTCGGCACTCACAGAGCGCCAACACCAGTTGATAAACGACCATCACTCCGAGCAGGATGCAAAGCGTAGGCATTACTCTTTTCATCACCGTTCACCTCCTATGGGTTGCCTCACCATTCATGACTTCCCTTTGCATGCCACATTCTCTTTTGTTCCACCTGTCCGTTAAGGCGCAGGACGATAACGAATATCCATGGTCTTTCCCAAATCCCTCGGGGGTTGTGATTAGCATCAGCAGAGATCGGAAACTTGTCGCCCCGTTTCTCAATTACTTCGGAAAAGATGGGACCACTGTCACCCAACACTCTTCCTTCCCAGACTTGCCAAAACAAGGGACCTAACGGGCAGTTCACCTCCTTTTTCAGGTAAGGCTTCAAAAGGTCTAAGTGTGGTGGCAATCCAAGTTCCCAATATTCATGACGCCCGACAGGTTCAACTCCTCCATAATCTGCCCGATACATCTCTAATGCTAAATGGAGTTGCTTGAGATTGTTAACACAATAGACGATGCGAGCCCTTTCTCGCACGGGGGCAAAGGCGCACCAAATTATTCCCGCCAGCACGGCGATAATCCCGATGACCAAAAGCAACTCTACCAAAGTCAGACCACGACGAAAGGCGATCTTCATGGTTGGTCATTGCCCCCTCTCCTCATCTTCGTTTTAGGATACACAAAAGGTTCAAACTCACCAGGTTTAGTCAAAGCGGTCACTTGCCCTTTAATGCCAGCGTGATGAAGGAGGGCAAGATACTTAGACCCATGAACCCCATACGAGAGTTGAATGAGGAATTCGGTCACGACTACTCTGTATCCTTCATCTGTGGGACAGACGGTGACCTCTGTAAATAATTGAGGCGTGTGAATGCCATAGGGAGGATAGCCCCGACCAGTGCTATGGAAAGGGATAGGCTTTCCAGTAACGGCTTCACCCCAAACCACGAACCAACGATGCCAGCCCAACTCCTTGTAAAGTGGAACGACCTCCCACGATACTTTTCCTATCCTGACAGCTTTAAAAGGTCGCCACTTTCCCAGAGTGACGCTAAGGATTGTTTTGACGCTTTGCTCCGTGACACCACAATATTTCCTTTCCTCAGGTACTGCAAGAGCAACAATTGTTGTTATATCTTCCTTTTCAACTGCATAAACAAATTTCCTCATTATCCGCCATGGTGCTGTGATTACCCAGAAATAATAAATACCTGCAATTAAGACAATGATAGCCATAATTAACCACAACCGATACTTAGCGAGCACAAAACATTCCCCCCTTACCTATAAGTCCCTGTATCTGTCACTATTCCGATGCAAATCCCCGTAACATCACATTCTGCAGGATAGAAGTCTACATAGTAATCTCGGTGAACTTCGTTAAGCACGTAGCAGAAGACTTCATCTAAACCAGGTAGGCATTGATATGCATAACAGCGATAATAACAACACCTATCTGTAGACTCAGGCTTCATACAACAACAGTCTCCCTCCCAGTATAGTGGCCCGGTAAGGCACCCGGCGTCGGAGCACCTGGGAGTTGTGCAATCAAGACATTGGTAACTAATGTCATCAAAACAACTACCCTGACATACAGCCCAGACTTGATAAATCTGACAAATAACTACCATCGTTAGCATAAGTTGTAACGACATCAACATGAGTCGCAACCTCATCTTCGTTCACCTCCTTCAGACGCATTCCTACTATGCGTATCTTTGTTGCACAGTTTCTACCATTCGTGACTTTCACTTCCTGGAACCCAAATTTGCTTAGCCTCAACTTTGCCGTTCAGTCTTAGCACAATAACAAACTTTTGAGGAAATTCCTTATATCCACGAGGGTTATGATTACTATCGGCAGAGATGGGAAATTCCTCGCCTCGTTGAGCGATTACATATGACCAATTGGGACCGCTAACACCCAGTGCCTTTCCCCTCCATACTGCCCACATATAGCCCATCATCCATAAATCCTTGCTCCTTTCTCCTAACAGATATGTCAATGGACAATATATCGTTGTTGATGTTTTTGAATAAGGTTTCAAAGCTCTTGGATTTAAGGGTAAGCCTAATTCCCAATATTCTGCTCGTCTTCCTACTTCTGCCTCCACCCCACCGTAGTCTTGCCGATATATTTCCAATGCCAAATGAACCTGTTTGAGATTGTTCATACAGTGAACCACACGAGCTTTCTCTCGAACGGGGGCAAAGGCGCACCAAATTATTCCTGCCAACACGGCGATAATCCCGATGACCAAAAGCAACTCTATCAAGGTCAATCCCAAACGCCCTTGATAGCATCCCTTCATCACCGTCTCCCCCCCTTCGCTAATCCCGCCATCTCTTTCCCCCATGCCTTCTCCCGCATCTCCTGAACCCATGCCTCCATGACCTTCCTTTCTGCCTCCTCTCCCTTCACCGCCTTCAGAAAACTTTCTAAAGTTCCCACAACACTTCGCTTCGGCTCCCTCTCAAGCCACACCAACTTGCCATCCACAAACCCATAAGCGCGCGGGACGAAAAAGGCGTTCAGGGCGCGGGCAATTTGACCGCTTTCGTCAGCGACCACCTTGACCTTCCATCCCCCTTGCCTTGCCGCCTCCCTCACCTTCTCGGCGCGCTCTTGAAAGACCAAAACCGCCGTGACTTCTTTCCGCCAAGTTCGCCAACTCAGCGTGCTCGCCCATTCCCTCACCGCTCCCTCCCCACAACCTTCACAACCACCAAAAACGACGACGAGAACCGGGCGCGAGGACGAAAAATTTTCCGAAGCCACTGAAATGCCCAAACGCTTAAGGGGAAAACCGATGGGTGGGTCATGAGAGAAGGCTTCTTGGAAACGCTGTCGGGTGAGGGCTTCCAAGCGTTTCGCTTGCCATTCAGCCAACCACCTTTGCCCCTCAGGGGTGCTGCGAAGGAACGATAGAAAAAGAGCAAGCAAGGCAAGAAAAACGGACAAAAGGACATAAGGACGCTGGTCAGGGGCAAGTAGGCGCGCCGCCAATTCTTTGAACCGTCCCGATGAAGGCATTTCTGCCCTTTCTTCTGTCGCCATCTCCTGACACCCCTTGGGATGGCGTCATCCGACCAAAAAGATAACGAACGGTAATGCCCTGCGCAAGTGTCCGAAAGGCTACTTTTTTTTGCCCCCATCGGCTACCTGACCGTCAATCAATGAGGCGCAAGCGAAGGGCAAGAGCAACGGCTTGAACGGTCGTGGGAACTTGGAATTTTTGGCGGACGGAGCGAAGGTGCTTTTTGACCGTCGCTTCGCTTCGGAAGGTTCGCTTGGCGACTTCCTTCACGCTGCCATAGCGGGCAATCGCCCCCAAAACTTCCTTCTCCGAGCGGGTCAAAAGTTCGGCATCCGCGACAAGGGCATTTACCCTTTCACTGAGTTCACACACCACAACACCCTTCCCACCCTGAAGGAGGCGTTTGAGATAATCGGCGTCCCGTTCGCCGCGCGCCCAGACGACCACCTTGAGTTTTCGCATTACCCTTTCCCCTCCAGCGGCTGCTTTAATTTTGCATGCCCGCTGCTAACCCTGACATGGGATGTTTGGGAAGTTCCGCAGGGAGGCGAAAAGAATCTTTGGCTCAACTTTAAGTTCGCGCTTCCTATCTTTAGGCTCAACTCCGAAAAAACAGAGGGACGGGAGTGTGTTCGGAAAGTCGTGGGATAAGTTTCATGCGTCATGGCTGAAAGCCACTCCAACAAGGAGGACAACCCGATGCCTCCTTCGTCTTCGCTGAAAAGCCGCCACTCCCTCCGACCTTTTGTTGAAGCGGCTATTAGCCGCGAAAGTGGCGAATGGCGATGTCCGCCGCAACGAGCAGCGGTTATTCAAGGCGTGATTTTTCCGAACATCCTTCAGGGACGGTGACACTTTTACAGGGCGACGGCATCATTTTGGTCGGCTTCCTTTTGTTCAAAGTTGCGAGGAGGCGCAGAGGTTTTTATGGAACGGCTTAAGGTTCGCTTGGATTTGTGGCAGTTGGAAATTTTCTGCACTGTCGCCGAGCAGCGGAGTTTCTCCCGCGCCGCTGAGATGCTTTTCCTTGCCCAACCGACGGTCACCAGCCATATCGCTTCGCTGGAGAAGCGCTTGGGCGTGAAGTTGTTTGACCGAACGACGCGGCGGGTGACCTTGACACCAGCGGGTAAGTTGCTCTACCGCCACGCCAAAACCTTGCTGAGGGAACACGAGGAAGCGTTACAGGAGTTGTCGCAATTCGTCGGCGGGCTGACGGGCACGCTCACTTTCGGCGCCAGCACCATCCCAGGGCAATACATCTTGCCGAAACTTTTGGCGCAATTTCGCCTCCAGTTCCCTTCGGTGATGGTGACAATGCATCTGGGAGCCAGTGGGCAAATTTTGGACGGTGTGCTCAGTGGCGAATGGGAGTTAGGCATCGTGGGCACTCGCCCCCGCGAGCCACTGCTGCACATCGTTCCCCTTTGGCATGACGAAGTTGTCCTGATTGCCCCACCTGATCACCCTTGGGCGCAACGGGGAGAGGTGTCCGTGAGGGAGTTGATGCGCCAACCATTGGTCGTCCGAGAACGGGGCTCAGGGACACGCAGCGCTTTGGAGCAGTTTTTGGCGCAACATGGCATTTCGCTCTCCCAAGCCAACATCGCTGCCGAGTTGGGAAGCACAGAATCTGTCAAGCAATTCGTCGCCGCTGGCGGCGGGATTGGGGCTGTCTCCATCCGAGCCGTAGAATGCGAGCAAGATTTACAGAAACTCACCGTCATTCGGCTGAGGGAGGGACGCATTTTACGCCGCTTTTACGGCATCGCTTGGCGCAACCGAACCCTTTCGCCTGTCGCCCGCACCTTCTGGAACTTCGTGATGGAAAACGCCAAAGGGGATGAGGCAAAGGGAGAAAGCCGCTGAGCAAAAGCCTCAGGGCGGTGGAAGCCGCTCCCGCCAGCGTCGCTGAAATCGCTCCACCGCTTCGTCAACGGGCACCAACGCCGATTGCGTCAAGGGGGCTTCGTTAGCGTCCAGCCACGCCAAAAACTTCTCTGCCTTGTCGCCCCGAACGAAACGGGGAGGCGCTTCGGGCATCATCCAACTCAGCCACAACCGCAACTGACGCAGCCATCGGTAAGTCACCAACCGTTGCCGCCAAATTTCTTCGCCTTCTGCTAAAGCGCGCAATGCCTGCATAAGCGAAGGTGTCCGCAAGGCAGGGTGACTTTGCCCTTCCCGCAGTTGCGCTTCGGCGACCGCCAATTCAATGTCCCAAAGGGCTCCGTCGCTGTGCTTGAGGTCAAGGACTTCTCGGGGCAGGCGATGTTCTCTTCGGATGCGGGCGAGCAAATGCGTCAGTTCCGTCCAATGCGATTCGTCCAACCCGCGAGCGTAAAGGCGCCGCTCTACGAAGTGGGCGACGCTTTGCCCTAACCGCCAATTGCCAGCGGCAGGGCGAAGGCGCGTCCATGCCAACGCCATCCACGCTTCAAAGCGCCCTTCAGAAAAATCGCGCCAAGTGTTAAGGTCGCTGCTGAGCGCCCCTTCCTGTCCCGTCGGGCGAAGGCGCAAGTCCAAGCGGTAGGCGATGCCTTCTTCAGTAGCGTCAGCGAGCAACGAACGCAACTGGCGCACTTGATGTTCGCAAGTTTGTTGGTCGCCCTCGTGAACGAAGGCGACATCCAAATCCGAACCGAAATGCAACTCGCTGCTTCCCCATCCGCCCAACGCTAAGAGAGCAAGGGTTGACGAAGCGTTTAAAAGGTGAAGGGCAGCGTCGGCGAGGGCATCGGCAAGGTGGGCAAGGGCTTGACCGATGGCTTCGGCGTCAGCCAAACGGCAAAGGTGCAGCAATCCCAAATGCAAACAAAACCGCCCTTTGAGCCGACGCAACAGGTTCATGACCATCCGTCGCTCACTAAGAGAGGGCAGAGGGTGCAACGCCGCTTCAACGGCGGAGCGGATTTGTTCGGCAGTGGGCAGCGGAGGCGTCGTGCCTGTTAACCAACTTTCCAAAGTTTCAGGATGGCGTCGGGCGAGTTGGCACAAAGGTTCGCTCAAACTGGCGACGAGGGCGATGGCTCGCAAGGCTAAAGGATTGGTGCTCAAACTGTCAAGGACGCTTGGGCGCGGTCCCATCCCAGCAATCAAACCCTCCAACCGCACCAAAGCGGTGTCGGGGTCGGGCGTTCGGGCGAGGGCATCCAGCACCAATGGCAACACCCGAAGGATGCGGACGCGCTCTTGCCAACGCAAAGTGGAGGTCGCTTCACCGTGCACGAGGCGGAAAAGGCGCCGCTTTGCTTCCTGCGGTTGAGCGAAACCGTAACCTTGCATCTTTGTCGCATCCGCTTCCAACCCGCTGACGATGCTCAACAGGACGCTCATTTGCTCAGAGACGCCCAGCGCCTTTGCCAGTTCCGCTGTGACCGACTCGTAAACCATCCGCACTCCTTGGGTTCGCCGCTCAAACCCTTGGAGCAACTTTTTTCCGTCGGGCAAATTTAGGCACCGTGCCAATCGGTTCAACTCCCGCTCATCGGTCGGCAAGGTTTGCATCGGCAAATCCTCAGCGATTTGGAGCAAGTGTTCCAAGCGGCGTAAAAAGAGGTAGCCTTCCTTCAGCGTGACGAATTCGTCGTCGGTTAAAAGGTTGTGACGATGCAACCGCTCCAACGCCGTCAAAGTGTCGCGGACAGAAAGGTCGGGGAAGGTGGGAGCAAAGGCGAGTTGCAAAAACTGGGCGGTCATCTCCACATCGCGGATGCCCCCCAAGCCGTGCTTGACAGCGCCGTCAGCAGCGAAGGTGGCTTCGGTGCGGGCTTTCACCCGCAACAGCCACGCCAACTCTTCGGCTTGTAACGGTTCGCCGAAGACAAAGGCATGACGGAAAGTTTCAAAGCGTTGCGCCAACTTCTCGTCGCCCGCTATCGCTCGGGCTTTCAGCAACGCCAACCGTTCCGTCGGTTCGGCGTGGGTTTCGTAGTAAGCGAAGGCGGCTTCCAGCGACAAGGTGAGCGGACCTGTCGTCCCGTAAGGACGCAACCGCAAATCCACGCGGTAGAGGCGTCCATAGGCGGTGACTTCTGTCAGCGCTGTCACAAACTTTCGCACCCATCGTTCGGCGGCGGATGGGTCGCCGTCGTGAAAAACGGCAAGGTCAATGTCGGAACTGTAGTTGAGTTCGCCCGCTCCCAGTTTACCGAAGGCGACGACGAACGGGCGAAAGTTTTGAGGGGGCATCAATGTCACGACGGCGTTGACGAGGGCTTCCGCGAGGTCAGAAAGTTCCCGCGTGACGGTCGGCACATCCATCAGTCCAAGCAAGTCGGCGGCAATCAGCCGCACCATCTCACGGCGGCGGAAACGCCGCAGGGCATCTAACTGGCTCGCCAGCGTTTTAAAAGGGGCGATGGCATCGTTCAATTCAGCCCGCAATTGAGCCAATCCCTTCGGTTGCGCCAACCGAGAGCGTTCGGCGAGCAAGGGCAAATATTCGGGATGCAAAGTCAAGGTGCGCGCCGCAAAATGGCTGCCGCTGAGGACAACGAGCAGCGCTTCCAAAGTCGCCGGGTCATCCGCAAGGTAGGAGAGCAAAGCAGTGGGGTTGCTCGCCGCTTCGGCAAGGTGCAAGAGGGCGTTCAAAGCGCCTTCGGGGTCGGGCGCAGCGTCCAACGCCATCGCCAGCAAAGTTTTGAAACGCTCCCGCAGCCCATCGGGCAAAAAGGAGAGTAACTTTTCTGTCAAGCGACGCTCCATCGCCTTCGTCACCTTCGGGCATTGTAACGCTGAAGGGAAGGGAGAGGTGACGGGAAATGGCGGGAAGGGGCATCAACGCCGAGGGAAACTTCGCACTGGTGGGCAAGAGAGCCGTTATCATTCGGGTGGTCTTGGGACGCATCACGACGAAGGAAGGTGATGAGCATGGCGTTCCCACAGCGCCTTTGGGAGAGCATCGGCGATGTCTTTGCTCGCATCCTTGCCCATCCGTTCCTGACGGGGCTAACGGATGGGACTTTGGACGAAGAAGCCTTCCGCTTCTATGTCGTTCAGGATGCCCTTTACCTGCGGGACTTTGCTCGCGGGCTTTCGGTGTTGGCGGCGAAAGCGCCTGAGGATGATTGGTTGGTGATGTTCTGCGAGCATGCCAAGACCGCCATCGTCGTGGAGCGGGCATTGCACGAAAGTTTCTTCCGCACTTGGGACATGAGCGCCGAGCAAGTTTATGCGACGCCGATGGCGCCGACGAACCTGCTTTACACGAGTTACCTTTTGCGGGTCGCTTACGAGCGTCCCTTTTACGAGGGTGTCGCCGCTTTCCTGCCCTGCTACTGGATTTACTGGGAAGTCGGCAAAGCGCTGGAGCAAAAAGGGTCGCCCAACCCGTTGTATCGCCGCTGGATTGACACTTACGCCAGCGCCGAGTTTGAGCAAGTCGTTCGGCAAGTCTTGGCGGTCACTGACCACATCGCCGAAGGATTGACCGAAGGGCAGCGGCAAGGGATGCAGCAACATTTCATCACGACCAGCCGCTTTGAGTGGCTGTTTTGGGACATGGCGTATCGGCAGGAACGATGGGCAATTTGAGCGGAAAGGAGCGATGGGAATTGCCTTGGACTGGACGACCGCTCATGGGTGCGGGTTTGAAAGGCATTCGGTTGCTGGTGATGGATGTGGACGGGGTTTTGACGGGCGGCGAAATTGCCCTCCTCAGCAATGGCGAGGAGATGCGCTTGTTCAACTCGCAAGATGGTGTCGGACTAATGGTGGCGCATTTGGCAGGGTTACAGACGGCCCTGATCACAGGGCGGGCGACGGAAGCCGTCCGAAAGCGCGCCGAAGAAGTCCGCATCACCCATCTGGTCATGGGCACTTTTCAGAAACTGCCACCTTTGCAAGAGTTGTGCGGGCAACTGGGCTTGACATTGGATGCCGTCGCTTACATCGGCGACGATGTGCCTGACATCCCGCCGATGAAACGGGTCGGATTTGCCGTCGCCGTCGCCAATGCGGTGGACGAGGTGAAACGCATTGCCCATTACATCACCCAACGGCGGGGAGGCGAAGGCGCCGTTCGGGAGGTCGTGGAGTTGATTTTGAAGGCACAAGGCAAATGGGAAACGACGGTCGGCAACTTCATCGGCGATGCCGATTGGATGCGCTGACGATGCCCTTTCGTCACCGCCCAATCACTCAGGCACGGGTCGGATTTCGGCGATGGTCATCTCGTAAAGGGTTCGCTTTTTGTCACGGGCACGGGCTCGGACGATGTATTGGTCGCGCCCGACTTTTCGGTAACTTTCCAGCATATTGCCCGCAAAGGCGCTGAGGATGCGTTCTTTCTCCTTGGGATGCAAACCGGTCAACTCCTGCAAGGTGACGGGGTTGAGGTAGTCGGGAACTTCATTGAGGCTTTCCAGATGAATGCGCAGTCGCCGTAAGGCTTCCATGCAAGCGGTGCGGCGGGCAAAATCGGTGGACGCATAACTCCATCCGCCTGGTGCTAAACCGAGGATTTGCAAGAAGGGGTCAAGAAGGTTTGTCAAGCCCCACTCAATGCGCTGCAGCCAGTGAGGGGGTTGCTCAAAGCGACGCAAAGAAGCGACTTGAGCGAACAGGAAGCGCTGGACTTCAGGCGGTAAAGGCGCAGCCCCTGCCAATTGGTAACCGCTGGCGCTGGCGGCTTGCCCTGGTTGTGACGGGGTTTCGGCGATAGGTGTTCGGAAACGCACCGACCCTTCCACGACTTGCACGAGGGTTTGTTGGTTGGCAGGGTCGTAGACCACACGGAAAGCAGTTCCTCGCACGGCAGCGACCGCTGTCGGCGTGCAAATCGCCGCTTGCGAACGCGCCCCAAAAAACTGGGAGACATAGGCGATGGCGGAGCCGAAACGCACCATGAAGGAACGATCCCGCATGCCGCCTCGGGCAAAATCCAACAACCGCACTTCCAATTCGGTGTTGGGTTCTAACTGGACGGCACTGCCATCGGGGAAGACGAGGGTGGCGCTACTTTGCTGTCCCGTTCGCACCAAATCTTTATCGTGCAATGCCATGTTGGGTTCGGCGACGACCCATTGACCTTTATCGTGAGGCAACACTTGGACATTGCCCGTGAAAGCCACCAAGGTCGCTTTGAACTCCTTGCTCTCCCGCCGAATGCCGTCAGCGATAAGCACGATTAAGAGGACGAGGGCGAGCGGGATAAGGGTTTTTGCCCATCCAGGCATCGCCCGCAGCCAACCGAAATAATCACGGCGGCGTTTAAGCCGTTCCTTTCGTCGTTGCTCCCGCTCGGCTTGCTGAACGAGTTCCACCAACAACTCCGCATCGCTTTTAGGCTTGTTCTTGGTGGACCGCCGCCACATCGCTTTTCACCTCCTGATGGGTTTCAAGACGGCGGACAGCGAAGACGCGAACAGGTTGTTCACGCCCTCGCACATTGACCGTGCCCAAATCGTCAAAGACGACCCTTTCACCCAACGCCGCCATCGCTTCCTGCCGCACCTCATCGCTGACAAGCAACGGGACTTTGAAATCCTTCGTCATCGTTTGGAGGCGGGATGCCAAGTTGACGGTATCGCCTAAAGCGGTGTATTGCACCCGTTGAGGCGTCCCGATGTTCCCGACGATGGCTTCGCCGACATGGATGCCGATGCCGATGCGGAAGGTCGGCAACCCTTCCGCTTGCCAACCCTCATTGAGCCGCTTGAGCCGTTCCAACATCTCCAACGCAGTCAAGACCGCCAAGGCGCTGACATTGGCATCATCGGACAAAAAGGGACCGAAAAGCGCCATCACGGCGTCGCCGATGAACTTGTCCAAGACACCCCGATGGCGCTGCACGGCATCGGTCATCTCTGTCAGATACTCCCGCATCTGTCGGACGACCAACTCAGGCGGGTTTTGCTCGGCGTAAGAGGTGAAGCCACGAACATCGGAGAACAAAACGGCAACGCGTCGGCGCGTCCCTTCTTGATGGGCGATTTCTGGGTTGCGGACAATTTCTTCCACGACTTCGGGGGCGACATAGAGGGCGAACATTTGGCGAATTTGTCGCTTCTGGGCTTCTTCCTCGGCTAACCGTTGTAAGCCCATCAACAGCGTCGCACTTAACCAGCCCACCAGTGGCACTCCCCATGCGGGCAACCACTGCTTCCACCAAAATGCTACTTCCATGCCAGCGATGACGATGAAGAGGGTCGCAAGAGCACCCACCGTCGCTGTCTTGACAGGAAAGCGGGTGTAAAGGACTAAAGGTGCGCCGAGGGCGAGCAAAACGAACAGCCATTGCAATGTCAAAGGAAGAGGACGGGCAGGTGGCAAGAAAAGCAAGTTGGCGAGAATTTCTGCGTTCAACTCCACACCTCGCAATCCGTTGTCAAGGGGCGTCGGTCGGATATCCGTCGTTCCCGTCGCCGTCTCGCCGACGAGGATGATCTTGCCCGCAAATTTTTCGGGAGGCATCGTCAAGGCGTCGGCGAAACTGACCGTGGGGACGGGTGAACCGAGCCCAACATACTGGTCGCCTCTTCGGGCGATGGGACGAAGCCAAAGGACGCCCTTGTCTAACCTTTCAGCAGCAAGGGACAAGGGACGCAGGGCGCGGGACGAGAGAGGGTAAATGCCTTGAGCGACGCAAGCGATGGCGAGGGTGAAGTGGGGCAGCAGCCGTCCCTCTTCTGTCACTCGCAACAAAACGGGCGAACGATAAATCCCGTCAGGGTCGGCGTTGACATCGGCATAACCGAGGGCACATGCCGCATCCATCAGAGAAGGGATGGGAGGCTGAAAAGTGGCGGAGTAAGCGAGGGGCAAAGGCAAGTTGTCCACCTTTGGGAACTTCGCCATCAGGTGGCGGGTGACGGCTTGCTCTCTTGCCGACAAGGTTCGCCCTTGCCATTGATGGAAAGGCAAAACGACCCGCCCATGACGGCGGATGGCGTGGGCAAATTCGGCATCGCCTTGCGGGTCCCGCTCGTCGGGTTCAGCGAACAAAATGTCAATCCCGACGGCTTTCGCTTGCTGAAGGCGACGGAGCAATTCGGCATAACGCCTTCGCGACCAGTAACGCAAGCGACCGAACTTTTGAAGGGTCTTATCGTCAATGGCAACGACGAGGATGTCTTGAGGAAAGGGTGTCGGACGGACGAGGGCTTGCCAGCGCCAGTGGGCATCATTCAACCAACGGGTCAAACCGGCAGTGACACCCCACCAATTCAGCAACGCCATCGCCAGAAAAACGCCGACCAACCCACGCTGCCAAGGAGGCATCGTTCGTCACCTCATCGGGCACGCTGTCGCTTTTATGCCACAGTCAAGGCGAGTCTTTTGTGACCAAAGTCATCGGAGAGGTCAGCGTGGGGGCGGCAAGGGCTTGAACAAAATCTCGCCTCGCTCCTGCATCTCCCGCAGTTCGTCAGGCGTCACCGCCATCGTAGAGCCATCGGCAAACAAGAGCAGGATTTTTCCGTCATGGCGACCGGGAACGGGAATGTCGTCGCCTTTGCCGACAGCGTTGCGACGGCTCTGGCGCGTCTCGTAAATCAAGACGACTTTGCTTTGCGGATACATTTCGGGATGCCAACGAGGAGTTTGATGCTCTTCGTCCCAAGCGTAAGCGTTCATGGCGTAACCGTAACCGCCTCGCCCTTCCAACTTAGGGCAATGGAAAACGAAGCGGCGTTGACTGGGCGGGATGAACTCCTCCAACGCATCGCACCAATGATTGGGCGGCGGCAGCAGGTTGTCGGTGCGTTCCAAGTAAAGTTGCAGAGCCGCCGCCAATCGTCCCAACCGAGAAGCGCACAATTTTTCCAGTTGCTCTTCCTGCTGCTTTTGCAACCGAGGGCGCAGCACGACTAAGGTGACGCTCATCCCAACGATGGCGATGAAGATGAGGATGGCAGTTGCGACACCACGCATCGTCGGTCACCTCGTCCGTAAAATATGCGGCGGCAAAGCAAGGAGGCGATAGGGATGGCGTTCTTCGTGACCGAAAGTCAAGTCGTTAAGTTGCTGGACATGCCGACAGCGCTCGCTGCCGTTGAGGAAGTGATGCGGTTGCATGGGCAAGGGCGCGCTGTCAATCATCCTCGCCAGCGCGTCCGACGAGAAGGCGTCCTCTTGCACTGGATGGGCGCTGCCGTCCCTGAGTGGGGATTGACGGGCTTTAAGGTTTACACGCCTCAATCGGTGCTCTTTTTCCTTTACGGCGTCAACGGCGAATTGTTGATGGTGGCGGAAGCGGCAAGGTTAGGGCAAATCCGAACGGGCGCCGCATCGGGCGTCGCCACCCAGTTCATGGCGCGAAAGGATGCTACGGTCGTCGGCATAATCGGGGCAGGTTTTCAAGCCGAAACGCAATTGCTCGCCCTCTGTCAAGTGCGCCCTATTCAGAAAATCTTCGTCTTCAGCCGAACGGCTGAACGAAGGGAAACTTTTGCCCGAAGGATGAGCGACCAATTGGGCATTCCCGTCCTCGCCGTCGCTTCTGCCGAAGCAGCCGTCAAGGATGCTGACATCGTGGTGACCGTCACGACTTCCAAAGAACCTGTCTTGCTGGGAGCATGGCTAAAGGCAGGGATGCACATTAATGCCGTCGGAAGCAACGCCCTTGTGCGCCATGAGTTGGACACAGAAGCCGTTCGGCGCTGCCATCGCCTTGTCGTGGACGATCGGGTGCAAGCCAAGATGGAATGTGGCGATTTGCTGATGGCGGCTGAAAAAGGCGACATAGCGTGGGATCGCTTGGTGGAGTTGGGCGAAGTCGTCGCAGGCAAAGTGGCAGGGCGCGAACGGGACGACGAAATCACCCTCTTTGAGTCGCAAGGCATCGCCCTTTGGGATTTGGCAGTCGGCAGGGTTGTCTACGAGCGGACAAAAGAGCAGGGCGTTGGCGATCCCTTGCCCTTTTGAGATTGAGGCGGGCTATAATTGCCGTCGGGCGTCGTCCAATGCCTCAAACGAGGTGAGCCACGATGGCGACCTTAGAGCACCGCCTGTTAAAGGTTCGGGAAGCACAGCAAATGCCCATCGCCCAAGTCCTCAAGGAGTTTGTTCGGGAGGGCGAACTGTATCGGCGGCTGGACGACAACAAAGTGGAATGTTTTGCCTGCGGGCATCGGTGCGTGATTTTTGATGGGCTGCCCGGCGTCTGTCGGGTTCGGTTCAACGAGGGCGGCAAACTGTTCGTGCCTTGGGGTTATGTCGGCGCTTTGCACCTTGACCCCATTGAGAAAAAGCCCTTCTTCCACGCCTACCCTGGAGCGAAAGCCCTCAGTTTCGGGATGCTCGGTTGCGACTTAAAGTGCCCTTATTGCCTTCCCTACGATGCCCGCGTGGCAACCCACCAAGGCATGAAGGGTATCGGCGAACTCTTTGACACTACGCCCGTCCGCATTGACTTGCCCGATGGGGCGAGCGTCGCTTACCCTGAGGGTTTGACGGTTTACACCCACCTCGGTCGCCTTCGTCCCGTTCGGGCGATTTTCCGCCATCCCTATCAAGGGCAATTGCTGACCCTTGTGCCCTTCCTTTGCCCACCTATCACCTGCACTCCCGAACACGAATTCCTCGCCATCCTTAAGCCGAAGAAAGGGCAACCCATCCCGACGCCGACCTTTCTCCCTGCCGCCAAGTTGACTTGCGAGCATTGCCTCGCCATCCCTAAGCGCTCTCCCTTCTCCCGCGACATCGTTTTGGAAGTCCCGCAGTTGCTGCAAACGGTCGTCAAACCGTTGCGTGCCCGTGAAGGGGATGTGCGTCTTCGGCGTCAAGTCATGGCACTGACAGAAAAGGGTTGGACTTCCCGCCAAATCGGCGAACGACTTGGCAAGGGCGCTTCTTTCGTCCGTCATATCCGTAGTAAAGTCCGCCGGGGCATCTGGCAAATAAAGCCGACTTACCAGCGTCCCGCCCACCTCATTGACGAGGGCGAATGGGTGCGGTTGCCTTACGAGCGGCGCCCTGGGTTGCCCAAAACCTTGCGATTGGACTTTCGCTTTGCCGCTTTGCTGGGTTACTACTGTGCCGAAGGGTGCGTCGTTCGGGATGAGCATCGTCCCAACGCAGCGACCTTGACTTTCTCCTTTGGTCATCACGAGCGAGCCTTGGCAGAGCGAGTTTGCCAGTGGCTGCGGGAATTGTTCGGGGTGCGACCGTCCATCGTAAAGACGCCGACAACTTTGCAAGTTGCTGTCAACAAATCGTCCTTAGCCTTGCTCTTTGAAGCCTTGTGCGGAGCGAAGGCGCGGGAGAAGCGCATCCCACCTTTCCTCTTTGAAGCCAAGCGAGACATCGTGGAGTCCTTCGTTCAGGCTTACGCCCAAGGAGATGGAACGATTCGCTCCGACGGGCGCATCGCCGTCAGCACCGTTTCGGCAGAATTGGCTTACGGATTGGCATGGTTACTTTTGAAGTTAGGCTACCTGCCCAGTTTGCGCACCTACCGACAACCTACCCACTCCACCGTTTTGGGTCGCCCTGTCCGACAAGCACCGAACATCTTCATGGTCATCTGGCGAAAAGACAATGAATGGCGTTTCGTTTGGCAAGATGATGCCTACTACTATGTGCCCATCCGCAAGATTGTCAGCCGTCCCTTCAAAGGCTTTGTTTACAACCTGCAAGTGGACGACGAGCACACCTACCTCGCTCAATTCGTCGCCACCCACAATTGCCAAAACTGGCAAATCAGCCAAGTGATGCGGGATGCGGTGGCGACGATGTTGGCGGATTTTACGCCCATCACGCCCGAAGAGTTCGTCAAGATGGCGCTGAAGTATCGGGCGAAGGTGTTGACGAGCACTTACAACGAGCCTCTCATCACCAGCGAATGGGCGGTCGCCATCTTCCGCGAGGGCAAAAAGCACGGCTTGGTCGGAAGTTATGTCTCCAACGGCAATGCCACGCCCGAGGTTCTGGACTACATCCGCCCCTTCGTTGACCTTTACAAAATTGACCTGAAGTCCATGCGGGAGAAAAACTACCGCGAGTTGGGCGGGAAATTGGAGACAGTCCTCAACGCCATCCGTTGGGTTCACGAGCGAGGCTTCTGGCTGGAAATCGTCACTTTGGTCGTCCCCAACTTCAACGACAGCGAAGAGGAGTTGCGCGAGGCAGCCCGCTACATCGCTTCCGTCTCGCCCGACATCCCTTGGCATGTGACGGCGTTCCATCCCGATTACTTGATGACCGACCGAGGTGGCACGCCCGCCAAGACGCTCATCCGCGCCGCTGAAATCGGCTACGAAGAAGGCTTGAAATTCGTCTACGCAGGCAACTTGCCCGGCATGGTCGGACCTTACGAGAACACTTATTGCCCCAAGTGCCACGCCTTGCTCATTGAGCGTTACGGCTTTCAGGTGCGTCGCTATCGGTTGCAAAACGGCAAGTGCCCCGATTGCGGCGAGAGCATTGCTGGCGTTTGGTGGCGCGACGAAGAAGTCCCACCCCACTGGCGGCGGTGATGGCGGTAAAGGAATTGCCCTCTCTCTTGCCCAGCGTCTTACGTCCCGCACCCCGTCGGGAAAGGAGCGGCACTGATGGTCGTTCGTTGGCGATGGGTTTTGGCGGTTGCCATCCTGATTGGGTTGAGCATAACAGGATGGCTGGTTTGGCTTTTGTTCGCCCCGACAGGCACAGTCGGCGTCACCACCTTGCGAGTCCATCGGGGCGATTCGTTTGCGCAGGTGGCGGATGAATTGCAGCGATTAGGTTTGGTGCGCAGCCGATGGTGGTTGGAACGGCTTGCGGAGTGGCATGGCTTGCCCCGTCGGCTGCGGGCGGGCATTTATCAAATCCCGACACCCATTTCCCTTTGGCGGCTCGTCCGCTGGCTTTCCGCAACGCGCCCTCAACTCATTCGCCTGACCGTTTGGGAAGGGATGATGGCAAAGGAAATCGCTGAGCGAGTGGAGCGATTGGGCTTGGGCAGCGCTGAACGGTTCATGGACATCGTGCGCCATCCCGAAGGAAAAGTCGTGTTGCCTTTTGAGTGGCGTGGCGATTTGGAAGGCGTTTTGTTTCCTGCCACCTATTGGCTGCCGCCTTTGCGGGAAGGTGAGGAGGCTTACATCGTCCAGCAGATGGTCAACGCCTTCGCCGAGCGCTTTTGGCGTCCCTACCGAGAGGAAATTGAGCGCAACCCCTTTTCCCTGCGGGAATTGGTGACCCTCGCCTCGTTGGTGCAGTGGGAAGTCAAGAGAGACGAAGAGCGCCCAATCGTTGCGGGTGTCATCCTCAACCGCCTTCAGCGAGGGATGCGTCTGGAGATTGATGCGACGGTGCTCTATGCCTTGGGAAAACGCAAGCGGCGGGTGCTCTACCGAGACTTGCTCGTTGACTCGCCCTACAACACCTATCAGCATGCGGGTTTGCCGCCAGGTCCGATTTGCAGCCCTGGGCTTCCGTCTCTTTTGGCGGCATTGCGCCCAGCGAAAGTGCCCTACCTGTTCTATGTGGCGCGAGGTGACGGTTACCATACTTTCAGCCGCACTTACGAAGAGCATTTGCAAGCCGTCGCCGCTTATCGCCGTTGGCGGGCGCAAAACCAAGTCATCAAGCGATAAGGGGCAGAAAAAGAAATTGGTCGGGGCGGCCGGACTTGAACCGGCGACCTTGGGCTCCCGATGCCCACGCGCTAACCAAACTGCGCCACGCCCCGAACCTTTCGGCATCACAAATTTTAACCGAACCATCATAGCGCGTAAATCGCCCTCACCTTCTTTCGGGCGATGGCACAGATTTGGGTTGGCGCAGGAAGGGGTGAAGGCAATTGCGTCGGGTAGGTTGGCGAATTGGGTGGCTGATGGCGCTTGTCGGCGTCGTGGCGTTCACTTGGGCGCAAGGGTGGCAAGTCACCGAAAGCCAGACGATTGCGCCAGGCGTTTTCTTTCAAGCCTTCCGCTCCCAAATGCCTCCCCTTTGGGTCGGCGTCGTTCGCCTTCCGCTCCCGTTGCCCAAAGAATTGTCATTGACGCCAGCGTTAGGCGGCGACAACGGCTTGAGTCGTCAACCCCTTTCGCAGATCGCCCAACGGGTTCAGGCACAAAAGGGCTATGTGACGGCTGCCATTAACGCCGGCTACTTCAGCATGACGGCGACCAACTACAGCGGTGACCCGTTGGGCATTCACATCCAAGACGGTGAGTTGGTCAGTTTGCCCACTTTCAACCGCTCAGCGCTCATTGGCTTGCGGGACGGAAGGGTTCTCATCGCCCGCTTTCAAGCGAACGCTTTGGTGCAATTGCCTGACGGCAGGACGATGCCGCTAAGTGGGCTGAACGAGCCGCCACCCAAAAACGGTTGGTGCTTGTTCACCCCTGCTTTTGGGCTGACGACCCAAACACCAGCAGGCACGGTAGAAATCGTCGCCCAAGCCAATTTGCCCTTGCGCCCCAACACGCCCTTGACGGCGACGGTGCGCACCATCAACACGGTAGGCAACACCGCTATCCCCCGTGACGGCATCGTTTTGGTGGCGACGGGCGATGCCGCTGCCATCGCCCAAACGCTGACGCCCGATGCTAACTTGCAACTGCTGATCAACTTGACACCGCTGGACGCTTCCTTTGACCCCCGCGACATCCTTTGGGCGATTGGAGGCGGTCCGCGCCTGTTACGCAATGGGCAAATCTCCGTGGAATACGCTGCCGAAAACTTTTCCGCTAAGTTTGCCGAGACAAAACACCCCCGAACTGCTGTCGGGCTGAAAAGCGATGCGTTGCTTTTCGTCGTCGTGGACGGGCGACAACCAGGTTACAGCGAAGGGATGACGCTGTTTGAGTTGGCGGAGTTTTTGCGCAATGCAGGCTGCACCGACGCCCTCAACTTGGACGGTGGCGGCTCCACAACCCTTTGGGTTCGGGGTGCCGTCGTCAACCGACCATCGGACGGGCGCGAACGCCCCATCGCCAACGCCTTGCTTTTGCTCAACCTCTTTCCGCCCCAGCCTCTCGTGCGATTGTGGGTGAAAGCGCCCGAAGGTCATTTCCTTGCTGGCACGCTGGTCCCGTTGACATTGTTCGGTGAAGACGCTGCTTATCGCCTACTGCCGATGAAACCTGAAGCGGTCACGGCAACGGCGACACCGCTTGCTGAAATCCGTTGGGATGGCAACGCCTTGTTTTTGCCGACGCTAAACGGTGACCGACCCCAGCGATGGCAAGTCACTTTTACGCCAAAAGAAGGGGACGCTGCTTCTGCTACCGCCTCGTTTTGCGTCCATCCCAAACCCGATGAATTGCAAGTGACACCCAATGCGTTGCTCGTCGCTCCCGGCGGCTCTGTGCGACTGACGATTCGGGCGTTCGGGCGCGAACCGTCGGGGGAAAAAGTGCCGCTGCAATTTGATGCGAGGGCAGTGCGATGGACGGTGCAAGGAAACATCGGCAGCGTTCAAGACGGCGTTTTCTGGGCAGCATCTCAACCCAGTGAAGGCGTTTTGGAAGCGACCCTCAATGGCGTCAGCGTTCGCATTCCCGTGCGTGTCAGCAGTGCTAATGAAGTGGTTTGGCAAACGCTGCACGAGTTAGACGACCTTTCAGGCATCCAAGTGCAAATGATGCCGCCGACCGTTCGTGCCGAAGTCGCCGTCACGACCGCCAACAAACGCAGCGGGACAGGCGCGTTGCAAATTCGCTACGATTTTTCGCAAGGCAAACGCTTGCGGGCGGTTTACCTTGTCCTCAACAAACCGCTACCTTCAGGAGCCAAACAATTGGCGATTTGGGTTTACGGTGACGGCAACGAATGTTGGCTGCGGGCGCGCCTGCGGGACGGCACGGGCAAACTTATCTTCATTGACCTCGTGCCCGTCATTAACTGGCGCTATGAGTGGCGGGAAGTGAAAGTGCCTTTGCCGTCGGGATTAGCCGAACCGATCACCTTGGAAGCCATCTACTTGGCTGCCATTCGCGACGACCATCAGCCGCAAGGCGTCATCTTGTTGGACAGTTTGCGGGTCGGCTTTTGAAATATCGGGCAAGGAGCGTGGAAGAGATGCGGATAAAGTTTTGCGGCGCCGCAGGAGAAGTGACGGGTTCGTGCCATCTTGTCCAAACCGATGAGGCGACGGTGCTGATGGATTGCGGCGTTTTTCAAGGAGGCGAAGAGCGTCACCGACGCAATCGCGAACCCTTCCCCTTTGATGCCCGCGCATTGACGGCAGTCTTGCTCAGCCATGCCCACCTTGACCACTGTGGTCGGTTACCCCTTCTGGTCAAGGCAGGTTTTGGCGGGAAAATTTTCGCCACCCCCGCCACTTGCGACTTGACGAAAATCGTCCTTTTGGACGCAGCGAAACTGCAGGAAGAAGATGCCGCATGGAAAATCAAGCGGCTCAAAAAGCAAGGAGAAGATTGGTCGTGGGTCTCACCGCTTTTTACGACCGCCGACGCTGAACGGGTCTTTGAGCACTTTGAACCCGTCCCTTACGGCGAATGGGTGGCGATAACGCCCTCTGGGCGCTTCCGCTTTCGGGAAGCAGGTCATTTGCTCGGCTCAGCGATGGTGGAGTTACAGGTGCGCCAAAACGGCGACGAGCAAACTTTACTTTTTACGGGCGACCTCGGTCAGCCCAACATGCCCATCTTGCGCGACCCCGAAACGGTTGAGTGGGCTGATTGGTTGATGATGGAGAGCACTTACGGCAACCGAGACCATGCTCCATTGGCAGAGTGCTTGACACAACTTTGCGCCATCGTGGACGAGACGCGCCGAAAAGGAGGGCGGGTGCTCATCCCCAGTTTCGCCGTCGGAAGGACGCAGGAAGTTTTGTATGCCCTCAATGAGTTCGTGGAAAGTGGGCAACTGAAGCCCTTGCCCGTCTTCGTGGACAGTCCGATGGTAAGGGAAGTGTTGCGGGTCTATCAACGCCATCGCGCTCTTTACGATGAAGCGACGCAAGCGAAATTGCGGCAGGGCGACGAACCTTTTACTTTCCCTGGGCTGCAACTCATCACGACGGTGGACGAAAGCAAGCAACTGAACACCTTCAACGAACCGTGCGTCATCATCGCCGGCAGCGGGATGGCAACGGGCGGGCGCATCAAGCATCATCTCAAGCACGGCATCGGCGACCCGCGCAACGCCGTCGTCTTCGTTGGCTTCCAAGCCCAAGGGACGCTGGGACGACAATTGGTGGACGGCGTTTCGCCTGTCCGCATCTTCGGCGAATGGCACGAAGTCAAGGCGCGCATCTACTTGCTGGATGGCTTCAGTGCCCACGCCGACAAAACAGCGTTGCTGCAATGGACGAGCCAGTTTCGCGAGCCACCCAAGCAAACTTTTTTGGTGCATGGCGAACCCGACGCAATGGCGTCCCTCGCCGACGCTTTGCGCCAACGAGGTTGGCAAGTGCACCTTCCAAGGCAGGGAGAAGAGGTGACCTTGCTGGCAACTTGAAAAACTTTGCGGGTGGTAAGCGACGCAATGGCGAAAGGCGTGGAAGGGAGCGACGATGCAAAAGGGTTCATGGCGTTCCCTGCGAGTCACTCTCCTGCTGCTCTTTGGCGGGGTGATGGTGGCGGCATATCTGCTGCCGTTGTCACCCGTTGGGTTGCCCTTGTGCTTGTTCAAAGTCGTGACGGGTTACCCGTGCGCAGGCTGTGGCTTGACCCGCTCCGTCATCGCCGCCGCTCACGGTCGTTTCGGCGAATCCTTCCGTTGGCACCCGATGGGCTTGCTGCTCGTTTGGGCGATGTGGGCAGCGGGGGCGTTGATGCTTTACGAATTGCTGACGGGCAAGCCATTGCCGTGGGAAGTGTGGTTGCGGCGTTACGGCGCCCTTATCGGTTGGGCGCTCTTTGCGTCCTTCGTCCTGCTCTGGCTTCTTCGGCTCAGTTACTATCGCTTCGGTCAATGGCTCCCCATCCCGTTAAAAGTGCCGCTGTGATCGTCGGGAAACAGTCGCTCCAGTTCGCCGACCAGTTGCGGCAAAGTCCCGTCGGTGATTGCCCTTCGCAATCGCTCCATCAACCGCAGGTAAAAGTGCAGGTTGTGCCAAGTCAACAAACGCGGTCCCGTCGCCTCGCCCGCCTTGAACAAGTGACGCAAGTAGGCGCGACAGTAGCGACGACAGACGAAGCAATCGCAGGCTGGGTCCAACGGAGACTCGTCGTCGGCGTAGCGAGCGTTGCGCAAGTTGAGCCGACCTTGATGGGTGAAGGCAGTGCCCGTCCGCCCTAAACGGGTCGGCAAAACGCAATCAAACATGTCCACGCCCAACGCAACGGCTTTGGCGATGTCCGCAGGCGTCCCGACGCCCATCAAGTAGCGGGGCTTATCTTCGGGAAGCAACTCAGTGGACAAGGCGACGATGGCAAACATCGCCTCCTTCGGCTCGCCGACGCTCAACCCGCCGATGGCGTAACCTGCAAAATCCATCGCCACCAACCGCTCGGTGCTGATGCGTCGCAAGTCCTCAAAGACGCCGCCATGGGTGATGGCGAATAACAACTGGTCATCGCGCTGGTGGGTTTTCTGGCATCGTTCTGCCCATCGCAAACTCCGTTCCATCGTCGCTTTTGCTTCCTCGTAGCCACATGGGTATGCGACCACATCGTCAAAGACCATCGCAATGTCCGAACCCAGCGCCTCTTGAATGCGGATGCTGTCTTCGGGGCGCAAGAAGCGGTCAGTGCCGTCGTGATGCGACCGAAAACGGACACCCTCGTCGGTGACTTCCCGCAGCGTGGACAAACTGAAGACTTGAAAGCCGCCGCTGTCGGTCAGGATGGGGTGGTGCCATCCCATGAACCGATGCAACCCGCCCATTCTGGCGATCAACCCTTCGCCAGGACGCAAATGCAAGTGGTAAGCATTTGCCAGCAACATCTCTGCGCCCAACACTTCCAAATCGTCCGAGGTCATCATCTTGACCACGCCTTGCGTGGCGATGGGCATGAAGACGGGTGTTGGAACGGTGCCGTGCGCTAACCGCAATTCGCCGAGGCGGGCACGGGAATGTCGGTCACGGGCGAGCACGCAAAAGGATGCCGTCGCCATCTTCGCCACTCCTTTCCGTCCGACGACGGCAATTTTAGCGGGATGAGCAAGGTCGGGTGGAAAGTGGGTTACACTTATGGCGAACCTGAAAAAGCGACAGGGGGGAACGCCATGCGTTTGGGATGGCTCATCGCTGGCTTGCTCGGTGTCGCGCTCGCTGCGGCGTTAACTTTCGCCCAGCCGCGCCGCCCTGTCTCCTACAGCAAAGACATCCAACCGCTGCTCCTTAAGCGGTGCGTCGTCTGTCACGGGGAGAAGAAAGCGGAGCACGATTTGCGCCTTGACAGTTATGAAGCGGTGATGAAAGGCGACCGTGAAGGTCCTGTCGTCGTGCCGGGCAAAAGCAACGAGAGCCGTCTTTATTTGGTCGTAGCGGGCAAAAAGGAGCCGAAGATGCCTCCTGACCCGTTACCGCCTTTGACGCCGACGGAATTGGAGTTGCTGCGCCGTTGGATTGACGAAGGGGCGAAAGCGGACACCGCTGTCCCGATGCCCTCACCGACGCAAAAACCCACTCCAACGCCCTTGCCCACTCCGTCACCCAAACCGCAACGGTTAAAAGTGAACCTCGCCGTTGCTGAAACGCCCTTGACGGTGACGGTGGACTTTGGACCGACGCCCGCTCTCTGCGCCCTCGCTTTTTTGCCCGACGGCAAACGGTTGCTTGTCGGCGGTTACGGTGAAATCGTCGTTTGGGATTTGAGTGAGGGGCAATTGGCAGGTCGTTGGGGAAACCTTAGCGGGACAGTCACGGCGATGGCGGTCAGCAAGGATGGTCGCCGCGTCGCTGTCGCCAGCGGCGCTCCGCAGCAATCGGCGACAGTGACTGTTTTGGACGAGGGCGGTGCAACCGTCGCCCGCTTCACCGACCCGCAAGACCTCGTTTACAGCCTCGCTTTCAGCCCCGACGGCAAATGGCTGGCAGCCGCCAGCGCCGACAAAGCGGTTTATGTTTGGGACTTAGCGGCAGGCAAATTGGCGAAAGCCCTTAAAGAGCAAGCCGATTGGATGTTGGGCGTCGCTTTCAGTGCCGATGGCAAATGGTTAGCGGCAGGCGGTGCCGACCGCCTCGCTCGGATTTTTGATGTCGCCAATTGGCAACTCGTCCGAAAACTGGAGCATCCAGAGACAGTCTTTCGCCTCGCTTTTCAACCCAACGGTCATTTGCTGGCAGTGGCGATAGGGGGACTGAGCGAACGGGGCATTTGGATTTGGAACGCCGAGAACGGTCAGCGCGTCCGCACCCTCGGCGGGATGAAAGAGCCTGTCTTGGATGTGGCGTTTAGTCCTGACGGAAAACTGTTGGCAGCCGCCGTCGCCGATGGGACAGTGCGCCTTTACGACGCCAATGGCAATGTGCGGGCAACTTTCCAAGGGCACAGCGATTGGGTGAATGCCGTCGCCTTCCATCCCGACGGGATGCGATTGGCATCGGCGAGCAGCGACGGGACGGTGCGTTTGTGGCATACGGATGGGCGCTCCCTTGCCGTCCTCGTTCAATGGGCAGCGGGCAAAGATGATTGGCTGATTCTCACGCCACAAGGCTACTACAACGCTTCCTTAAGCCAAGGGCAAATTCGGGTGGAAGGGCAAAAACCTCTCCCTGCCGATTGGCTGGCGACTTTGCGCCATTCCGATGCCGTCCGACGCATCCTGTCGGGCGAAAAAGTGCCACCAGTCAAGCCCCCTCAATAACCCTTTCGCTTCGCTCCCTTTGACAAGGAGGATAGGCATTCGGGATGGCACAAACGCTCGTCGTCAAGGTTGGCACTTCCACGCTGACGGGCGGGAAGGAAACTTTGGACATCGCTTACATGGCGGACTTAGTGGGGCAAATCTGCGGGTTGGTGGACGAAGGGGTTTGCGTTGTCCTTGTCACTTCAGGGGCTATTCGGTCGGGCATGGCGGCATTGAACCTTCGCCCGCCGTTAAACTTGGCGGAGAAGCAAGCCGCTGCCGCTGTCGGTCAATCCCTGCTCATGCACACCTATCGGGAACTTTTCAACCGTCACGGTCGGCAAATCGGGCAGGTGTTGTTAACGCGCGCCGATGTAGAAGACCGAGAGCGTTTTCTGAATGCCCGCCGCACTTTCCAGCAACTGTTGCGTTGGGGTGTCGTGCCCATCGTCAACGAGAACGACACGGTGGCGACGGAGGAAATTCGCTTCGGCGATAACGACTTGCTGGCGGCGTTGACGGCGTTGGTCGTGGATGCCGATGTCGTCCTCTTGCTCAGCGATGTGGATGGGTTCTTTGTGCGGGAAGGAGGGCAGCGACGGTTACTGTCGCAAGTGCGCCAGTTAGACGAAACCCTCTGGCGCCATGCCGGGCGTGCTGGTCAAATGGGCACAGGCGGGATGGTCTCCAAGTTGAAGGCGGCAGAAGTGACGATGAACTGTGGCATCTTGTTGGTGCTGGCAAATGGGCGAACGCCTCAAGTCGTGCGTCGGGTGCTGCAAGGCGAACCCATTGGCACTCGCTTTTTGCCCCTTCGTTCGCTCCCTGCCCGCAAGCGATGGATTGCCTTTGCGCCTAAAGTTCGGGGACGCATCGTCGTCAACGAAGGGGCGAAAAAGCGCCTGCTTCAAGGCAGCAGTTTGCTGCCTGTGGGGGTCTTGGCAGCGGAAGGCAACTTTGACATCGGTGACCTCGTGGCGGTCGTGGACGAGGGCGGTCAAACTTTCGCCAAAGGTTTGACCAATTACTCCGCCGAGCAAATCCGCCGCATCGCTGGCTTGTCCTCCTATCAAATCCCGAAAGTGCTGGGAACAAATGGCAAGGCGGAAGTCATCCACCGTGACAACTTGGTCGTCCTGAGCGGTTGACCTTTTGCGTTCGGGGGGTCGGGACGATGACGGATGCGTTAGCGGCTCTGTTGGCGTTGACGGCGATGGAAATCGTCTTGGGCATTGACAACCTCGTCTTCATCGCTATCGTCGCTTCCAAGTTGCCTGCCGCCCAGCAACCCCGCGCCCGCTTGCTGGGCTTGGCAGCGGCATTAGTGCTGCGATTGGCTTTGCTCTTCACCCTGAAATGGCTGATGGGCTTGACGAAACCCTTCGCCACCATCGCAGGCGTCCCTCTTTCGGGGAAGAGCCTGATTTTGCTTTTGGGCGGCTTGTTTTTGATCGGCAAGAGCACTTACGAAATCCACGACAAGTTGGAAGGGGGTCACGAAGGGCGGACGATAAAAGCCGTCGCCTCCTTCTGGTGGGTTGTCGCCCAGATTACCCTCATTGACATGGTGTTTGCCCTTGATTCCGTCATCACCGCTGTCGGGATGGCAAGGCAATTGTGGGTGATGGTGACAGCGATTGTCCTTGCGATGCTCGTCATGCTTGTCAGCGCCGCACCCGTCAGCCACTTCATCAACCGACACCCGACGCTGAAGATACTGGCGCTCAGTTTCCTTTTGCTCATCGGGGTGATGTTGGTGGCGGAAGGGTTCGGCAAACACATTGAGCGGGGCTACATCTACTTTGCGATGGGCTTTTCGCTGTTCGTAGAGTTGCTCAACATGCGCTTGCGGGCGGTGAGCGAGCCCGTGCGGTTGCGAGAGCCGCAATTACCTGAAGCGCCTTGATGCCGTTAACGCCGCAAAATTTAGGCGGGTGAGGAAAAAATGCGTCGGCTCTTGGGCGTCATCACGCGGGGCAGTTTGACGGAAGGCTTGGAGATGAAATTGGCGGATGATTGCTCCATTGAGGACATCAAGGCGGGTAAGTTCGTCGTCGTGGACGGAGACAAACTCCGCTTTTTCTCCCTCATCACCGATGTTCGGCTGGATGCGACCAACCCTGCCGTCCTTCAAAACCCGCCCGATGTCACCGACGATTTAGTGCGGGAGGTGTTGAGTGGGACGGCGACTTATGCGACCGTCACCCTCAAGCCGATGCTGGTGCTGCCCCGCGACGAAAGCGAGGATGGTGCTCCCGAACGGCGTGAACCTCAACCCGTCAAAACCGTCCCGCCTCACTTTTCGCCCGTCTACGAAGCCTCCGAACGGGATGTCAGCCGCATCTTCGGAAGCGAAGAGATGGAGCCGAAAGGACGCTACTTTTGCATCGGCACACCGTTGGATATGGACACACCCGTTTGCTTGGATTTGCACCGCTTCGTGGAACGCAGCAACGGCATCTTTGGCAAGACAGGCACGGGGAAAACTTTCCTGACGCGCTTGATTTTGTGTGGGCTAATGCGTTGGACAGCCTTGGGCAATGGGAAAGTCGTGACGCTGATTTTTGACATGCACAACGAATATGGCTGGAAAGCCCTAAGGGAGACGGGAAGCGTGCGCGAGGAAGTGCGAGGACTGAAACAACTTTTCGGTCCTTCCGTCGTCGTCTTCACCTTAGACCCGACTTCCTCCCAGCGTCGGGGCGTCCCTTACGATGATGTCGTCGTCATCCCGTTAGACCAAATCACCGTGGACGACATCGCTCCCTTGCAAGACGAGTTGCGCCTTCATCAAACGGCGATAGAGGCAGCCCATTTGGTTTACACCCGTTTTCGGTCGCAATGGCTGGAGAAGTTGCTGGAAGAGGGGGATAACGGACGGATTCGGGAACTGGCGGAACAAATCGGCGCCAACCGAGAATCGTTGGCGGCGCTTTACCGCAAACTCAAGCGGCTCGCTGCCTTGCCCTTCGTCGTCCCTTCCGACCGAAAGCCGCCCCGCGACATTATCAAGACCATCTTGCGCTACTTGCAGCGGGGCGTCCATGTCGTCTTGGAATTCGGAAGTCAAGGCAGTTTGCTGGCATATCTTTTGGTCGCCAACATCTTCGCCCGCCGTATTCACGAGACTTATGTTCGGATGACGGAAGAGTTTTTGGCGACGGGTGACCGAGAGAAAGAACCCCGCCAGTTGGTCTTGGTCATTGAGGAAGCCCACAAGTTTTTGAACCCGCAGGCTGCCCGCCAGACTATCTTCGGGACGATTGCCCGTGAGATGCGCAAATACTATGTCAGCCTGCTCATCATAGACCAGCGCCCTTCAGGCATTGACGATGAAATCCTCTCGCAAATCGGCACTAAAATCGTCGCCCAACTCAACGACGAAAAAGACATCCAAGCCGTGTTGACGGGCGTTTCCAATCCAGCGGGATTGCGCAGCATCTTGGCAAGTTTAGACTCCAAGCAACAAGTCCTCGTCCTCGGTCACGCCGTCCCGATGCCCGTCGTCGTCAAGGTGCGGGATTACGACGAATGCTGCGCGATGTTGGCGAAGGACATCCCCGAAGCGTGGGATGCCTTTCAGGAGCGGGAATTTGAGCGAATGGTTCAAAAAGACAGCACCGATGAGCCTTTGAACGGCTCCGACGGTCAGCGAGAAGACTTTTGGGACTTGCGATATCGGGAGGTTTTCGGCGAGGATTGAGAGAAGGTAACGGCTGAGGGACAAAGGAGGGCAAAGGATGCCAAAAGTCATCGCAGAAGTCAGCATCGTTCCCATCGGCACGGGCGAAACGGGTGTTAGCAAGTTTGTCGCCGCTGCCGTCAAGGCATTAGAGGCTATCGCTGAAACCCATGACCTGCGTTATCAAGTCGGTCCGATGGGCACAGCCATAGAAGGGGAATTGGAGGCTGTTTGGCAGGCAGTGCGGGCGATGCAGGAGGCAATGGTCACCGAAGGGGCTAAGCGGTTGCTCACGACCCTTCGCATAGATGACCGACGGGATAAGCCGGAAAGTTTGGAACGAAAGGTGCAAGCCGTTGCCGAACAAGGGGCTAAAGTGGAGCGACGCTAAGTTTGCCCTATCCCTCTCCCATCATCTCCACGACCTCGCCTTCGGGCTCGGTCTCTTCAAAGACTTGGGCTTGGAAGGTGAAAACTTTGATGCCGCCCTTGCGCCATGCGTCTTTGGGGAGCCCTGCCTTCAGGCAAGTTTGCTCCAAGAAAGTGACGGCATCAAAGCCGTGCTCAACGGCAACCTGCGGTAAAAGCAAACCTCGTTGCCAATCGGCTTCCACCAACAAGCCGTCACGCCCGATGCGGATGTGGGCAGGATATTCCCGTGGGTCGCTGACTTGCAAAAGTTGAGGCGGTGTCAGGACACTGACTTCCACGGTCACATGCGGGAACTCATCACGCGTCAACGGCGGAAAGCGAGGGTCACGAAACGCCGCATTTAACGCCGCCTCTATCGTCGCTTCCACCAACGGTTTGATGGGCAAGGCAATGCCGATGCATCCTCGCAACATTTTCTCGCCTGCGACCTTCTGGCGAAGGGTCACGAAAACACCTCGTTGTTCTCGCAACGGGTCGGGCAAATCGGCAGGGGGCGAGAGCACTTGTCCCGTCTCCAAGGCAGTGGCAATGGCTTGTCGGGCTAAACGAACGAGGAAGCGTCCTTGCTCTAAGGTCAGCATCAAGCACCCCCTCCTTTCCGCCACCTTCATCGTAGCGCAACCGACGGACAGACGACAGCGACTGGCAAATAGTGACTGGCGAACAATGAAACGGCAGCAAATGAGCGAGCGGCGTTTGTAGGGACAACCCCGTGTCTGCCTTAAGGCTGGCAAAAACGGTTGGAGTGGCTGCTAAGACAGAAACGCAATAGAGAAGCAGCCACGACACAAAACGACGACCGGCGATTAATGAAGCGTCAGCCGTTCCCCTTCCTCTGTGGCAATCTTTGCGGTTGGAAGACAAGCAAAAAGGAGGGTGTCCCGATGGAGCGGAAAGTGCGAGTTGGGTTGATTGGCGCGGGCTTCGCCGCCCGCTTCCACTTTGATGCCCTCAAAACTATCCCGTTCGCCGAAGTCGTCGCCGTCGCATCCCGAACAAAAGAGAAAGCGCAAGCCTTCGCACGGGAGCGAGGTATTCCCGATGCTTACGACGATTACCGCTACTTGTTAGACCGAAAAGACATTGACTTGGTGGATGTCGTCACCCCCAACTACGCCCATATGCGACCTGTCCTTGATGCCGCCGAGGCGGGCAAGCATGTCGTCGTGGAAAAACCATTGACGGGTTATTTCGGCGAGGACATCCCTGATGGGTCAGTGCTGATTGGGGAGAAAGTCAGCAAACGAGAGATGTTCATTAAAGCCGTCACCAACGCAAAAGCGATGGTGGAAGCATGCCAACGCAACGGTGTCAAGTTAGGCTACGCCGAAAATTTCTGCTATGCCCCGACAGTGCAAAAAGCCTTACGCCTTCTGGACGCCGCTGACGCCATCGTCCTTTACATGCGGGGCGAGGAAGCCCACAGCGGGTCGCATTCTCCCTACTCTATGCAATGGCGGACATCGGGCGGCGGGGCACTGTTGCGGTTGGGCTCACACCCGTTGGGGGCGATGCTGTTCGTCAAGCGGCGGGAAGGATTGCGGCGATGGGGCAAACCCATTCGTCCCGTCGCCGTCACCGCTCAAGTCGCCAACTTGACGAAAGTGAAGGGCTTTTCCGAAAAACCCAAGCACTACCTCGTTGCGGCGTGGAAGGATGTGGAAAATTGGGGCAGCCTCATCGTGGAATTTGAAGATGGCTCCGTCGGCGTTTTGACCGCCCACGACACTTGCTTGGGCGGCATCTACAATGTCATGGAGTTTTTCGCCGACAACTGTCGCGTGATTTGCCACATCAACCCCAACAACCCCTGCGTCGCCTACGCCCCTGAACCTCACATCTTTGAGCGCGAATACATCGCCGAAAAATTGGAGACGAAGGCAGGCTGGAGTTTCCCGTCCATCAACGAAGACTTCATGAACGGCTACCCGCAAGAGATGGAAGACTTTGTCCGCTGCGTCTTGGAGCCCGAACGGCAACCCTTATCCGATGGCGAGTTAGGTTTGGATGTCGTCAAAGTCACTTACGCTGCCTACTGGTCTGCTGAAGAAGGGCGACGCATCGTTTTGGACGCAACGCAGTGAGTGAGGCAGGGGGTGAAAGGCGTGGCGTTTCTGTTGCAGGATGGGCAAACGGTTGTTTTCATCGGCGACAGCATCACCGACTGCGGTCGGCGCGATGTCGCAGCGCCGTTGGGAAATGGCTATGTGCGGTTCATCGCCGAACTCATCACCATCCGCTACCCCGCCTTGAAAGTCAACCTCATCAACAAGGGCATCAGCGGCAACACCGTCGCCGACCTGCGGGAGCGATGGCACGACGATGTCTTGACGCTCAAGCCCGACTGGGTTTCAGTCCTCATTGGCATTAACGATGTCCACCGAACTTTGCGCAATGAACCGACGGCTGTCCCTCCAGACCGCTACGAGCGGCTTTACCGCGAATGCCTATCGCTGACGAAAGAGCGCACGACGGCACGGTTGGTGTTGATGGAGCCCTTTTACATCAGCACCGATACTGAGACGAACTCGTGGCGCACTCAAGTTTTGCGGGCGCTTGAAGATTACCGGAAAACGGTGCGCAAGTTAGCGGACGAGTTCGGCGCCGTCTTCGTCCCGTTACATGACCTCTTTCAGGAGCAATTGAAATATCGTCCCGCCGACCTGTTTTGCCCTGAACCCGTCCATCCCAACGCCTTCGGTCATCTACTCGTCGCCCACGCATGGCTGACGGCGATGGGTTGGTAAGTGCGCAGGATGTTCTAAAGCACCCGCTAAACACTAATACATGCAGGATGGGTTCGGATTAGGATAACGGCGTGGTGGGACATCTTCACCCCACATGTCACGGTCGCGAAGATACTGCATGTAGTTAGCCCATTTGGCGTGCCCATCGGCGTAGATGACATTCATGCCATCATTATGCCGCCTTGCCCCAGCGACATTATACCAACGCGTTTGATCAGCGCATGAACCAAGACCAGAGTGAGTGTCAAAAGTGCCATCAGGATCACAGTCTCGGTCAAAGGGCCATTCCAACGGATTGAAAAAGAGTAACGAACCGTTGGAGTCGGCAAAGGCTGCCACGCTGGAAGGACGCGGAATTTCAGGCAACGCCGCAGAGTTCACTAATGAGTCCCCAACACAAGCGATGCGAATTAACCCCTTTAGCCTGACAGCCTTGTTGGGTGCAGCGATGGGGCAATCAGGGACAGGGTGTCCCCTCTGACCGCCGGCAGGCTACGCCGTGCAAGGAGAACCCGCTGGTCCAGCGGGTGAGTTAACGGAACGCTTTAGTGCCCACCTCCCTGAGGGACATTGGCTCGTCAGCGGTGCCCTCAATGAGGGGATGTCCACAAAAGCCGAACTCTTCCTTTGGCACAAACCTTCTTCTCATTGGCAATTTGGTATCGGCTTATTAGCCCGACCGAGGACCGTCCGTTGGATGGCGAACTACGAACTGCGCCGTCAACAGGGAACGGCGCCTTCCATAACAGTTGGGATAGGCTTGCAGGAAGTTGGTGTCGGTAATCCTGGGGGGTTTTTGACCGCCAATTGGGCGTTAACACCTTGGTTGAAAAAGCCGTCCAGCCTTTATTGGGGCTTGGGGCGTCGCTTCACGGCGAGGGGTAAATCACTGGGCGAAGGATGGGTGCCTCTCTTCGGCGCTTCTGTCCAAGTGCTTAAAGGGGTTTCGGCGACGGTGCAGATGGACGGGCGAAAGTGGCATGGGGTTTTGAGGGTTAAAGTAGGTGACGGGCGTGTTGGCTTGTTCGCCTTTAAGTTCAAGACACTGGGCATCTTGATGGGTTGGCGGCGAGAATGAAATTGCTGCACTCACGGCAAACCCAATTTGGCACGAATGATGGCTCGCACTTGTTCGGCAGTGCGCAAAGCCTCTTCAGCATCTTGATGTGTCGCCCAAAAGCCACGATAGCGAGTGATGACGGCATACTGCGATAACTTCTGCAACTGCGGGCGCAACGGGTCAAGTTCAGGCAGCAAGCCACCCCTTAAGTCCAGCAGTTCAACTAAGTCATGTGTCTTTGAAAACATGATGCTGTGTTCTTCCAGAAACGCCTTCAAGTATTTCTCGGCGCATTGCTGGGCATGAAAACAGACACCATCATGGAAAGGCACTGGAGCCTGTCTCAACCACTGAGCCATCTGCCAATCTTTTTCCGCCTTCTCAACCGTTTCCACCGTCTCAGGTTTCATGCCCGTTCCCTCCCAAGGTTTTTGCTTTGCCAGCAATTCGTCAAGGGGAACAACACCTTCAGCCTCGTAAAGCACAATCCCTTCCCTCGCAATTGTCGTCACAAAGACTCCCATCCTCAACAATGAAGCCTCAAAATCCTCAGGCGAGAAAACATGGACTTGGACGGGAACACGCAAAGTTTTGCCGTGCCAAAGGATGGTCGGTCTAAGGGGGTCAATTTCCCTTTCAATTTCTCTGGCGATTTCTTGTGGTTGTCTTGCGCCAGTTTCCATGACGACGCAAAGGTCAATGTCGCTTCCCTCGTGGGCTTCCCCCCTCGCCTGCGAGCCAAACAAAATCACCCGCTGAGGATGAAATCGTTCCACGATGCGCTCCGCTATCTTGGCAATTGCTTCAAAGTTGACTTGAAGGGTTTTCGCCATGCTACCTTCCCCATCAGGGATTTTAGCCCCTCAAATTTTCGCCTACAACTTCGGTCTGATGTCCCGACGGTAGTGAGCGCCTTCAAAGTGAATTTTGCCGACGGCTCGGTAGACTTTCTCGGTCGCTTCAGCGAAATCCTTGCCGACGGCAGTTACGCCCAAAACTCGTCCGCCTGAAGTCACCAACTGTCCATCCCGCAAAGCCGTGCCTGCATGGAAGACGATAACGCCTTCTTCCCTTTCGGCTTCCTCAACGCCCGTGATGACTTTACCCTTCTCGTAAGCATTAGGGTAGCCTGCTGATGCCATCACGACACAAATGCAGGCGCCATGACGCCATCTAACTTCAACTTCGTGTAGCCGCTCATCAATGACCGCCTCACAAATTTCCACCAAATCGCCGTCAAGCAACGGCAAAACGGCTTGCGTTTCTGGGTCACCGAAGCGGCAGTTGAACTCCAGCACCTTCGGTCCGTCCTTCGCGAGCATCAAGCCGCCATAAAGCACGCCTTTGTATGGGCGACCTTCCGCCGCCAAAGCGGTGATGGTCGGCTTCATAATCGTCTCCACGATCTCGTCGTAAAGCGCCGCATTAATGTCAGGAACGGGGCAATAAGCGCCCATGCCACCTGTGTTTGGACCTTGGTCGTTGTCAAGCAAACGCTTGTGGTCACGGGATGGAGGCATCGGCTTGACAGTATGTCCATCTGTGAAGACCATGACCGACGCCTCGCGCCCCGTCAAAAACTCCTCCACGACGATGCGGTTTCCTGCGTCGCCGAATTCCCTCTCCACCATGATGCGGTCAACGGCGCGCAAGGCTTCGTTCAGCGTCATGCAAACGATGCTCCCTTTGCCTGCTGCCAACCCTTCCGCTTTGACGACGATGGGTGCACCTTGTCGGCGGATGTAACTTTTTGCTTCGTTGGGGTTGTCAAAAGTGGCGAACTTTGGCGAAGGGATGCGCCACTTAGCCAAAAGTTGACGGCAAAAAACTTTGCTGCCCTCAATTTCTGCGGCAAATTTAGTCGGTCCGAAAATGCGCAGCCCCTGTCGCTGAAACTCGTCCACGATGCCAGCGCACAACGGCGCTTCGGGTCCGACGACCGTCAAGTCAATGCCTTCCCGCTGAGCGAAATCCGCCAGTGCGGAAATATCCTCAGCGCTTATCGGCACGCACTGAGCCAACTTTTCAATGCCCGCATTACCCGGCGCGCAAAAAATGTGACTGACCCTTGGACTTTGAGCAAGTTTCCACACCAACGCATGTTCCCGTCCGCCACCACCGACGACGAAGATTTTCATTTTGTTAATTCCCCTCCTTTCCTTGCAGACCCATGTATCCGCCCGCAGCATAACTTTGATACTGCAACCGAGCACTAAAGGGGGGACATCTCATGCAGTTGCAGCCTGGCGGGCTTATTGCGTGGCTTTTGGTCGGCGTCATTGCTGGTTGGCTCGCCGAACAAATTACTGGGCGGCAACAAGGGTTGTTGGGAAACCTAATTCTCGGATTGATAGGTGCTTTCGTAGGCGGTCTTGTGTTCAGTCTCTTGGGCGTGCATGGGACAGCAGGCTTTTTAGGGAGCATCGTCGTCGCCACCATCGGTGCTGTCATCCTCATCGCCCTCGGTCGCCTCTTCATGGGTGGACGGACAGGTTAGGGCGGTCAGGGAAACCCGCAAGTCGTTAAGGACGATCCTACCGTCCTTCAGACTTTGCCCAACGCCTTCAACACCTTATCGGGCGTGATGGGCAAACTGGTGATGCGGGCGCCAACGAGAGGCTTTGACTTTCTTCACTCTTTTGCAGCATGGGTGACGGCAACTAAGGCGATGTCTTCCAAGATAACCCGGCGAAATACTTCCGGGTCGCCGATACGCTTTCGGGCATCAAGAATTTCAATCCCTGCAATACGTCCATCGGGGGCATAGTCTATGGCTATCCCCTCTGCCACCTGTTGCGTCGTCACCGTCGTCTCAAGGAAGCGGATGTAAAGGGCATCCACTTCGGCATCGTAAGTGATGCGCATCGTTTCTCACCTCGCTCAGTAGTAGTAGACATAGACCGTAATGACCACAATTTCGTCCTGTTCCTCCACGAAGATTGGACGCACCTGCTTCGTTACGTAAAACCGACCATTCCATTCCCTACCGTAGGGAAACTCCCTAAGGCATTGCCATCTCCCCAACTCTGCAGGCTCCCAAGGAGAAGATAGGATGGCTTCTTCAACCTCCTGCTCTGTTGCGCCCCGATATCGCATTTGCTCACGAGCGTGGGCGGAAAATTTGACAGGCTTCGCTCCCCTTTCGTGCATCATATCCTCCTCAAGCCTTAACCTTCCCCAAGGCTGCCAGAACTTTGTCGGGCGTGATGGGCAAACTGGTGATGCGGACGCCTAAGGCGTTGGCGACGGCGTTAGCGATGGCGGCAGCGGTCGGGATGATGGGCGGTTCGCCTAATCCGATAACGCCTCGTTCGGGCATGTCCAACAAGATGGCTTCAATTTCGGGGATTTCCAGCGAACCAGCGATTTTGTAGTTCTCCATGTCGGCGTTGACCATGCGCCCCGTTTGCTTGTCCATGATGCGCCCTTCTAAAAGGGCGAAACTGAGCCCTTGCACGACGCCGCCAATAATTTGCCCTTCTGCTGTCAAGCGGTTGATGACGCGCCCGCAATCGTGGACGGCAACGATTTTGATGACCCGCACTTCGCCCGTTTCCGTGTCCACTTCCACTTCGGCAAATTGCACGCCGCCGACTCCCGAACCCGTCATCCCACGCCGCCATTCGCCCCGCTCGCTGATCAAATCCGTCGAAAGCAACTTTGTCGCTTCTTCCCAACGCATGCCCTTTTGGGGGTTGTCACGGACAAAGATGCGTCCGCCCCGTGCGGTCAATTGGTCGGCAGGAACGCCCAACTTTTGGGCAACGATGTCCAGCAACCGACGCAGGGCTTTTTCGGCGGCGTCGTAAACAGCGGGATAAACAGACGCCGCTGTCGTGCTGCCTCCACTGCCACCAGAGCGTCCCAAACGGGTGTCACCGATGTAAACGACAAACTTGTCGCTGCGAAGAAACTCAGGGGTCAAGCCCAAGGCTTCGGCAGCCGCGATGCCGACGACGGTGCGCGTTCCCGTGCCGATGTCTTGCGTGCCCAAAAGGACTTCCACTGTGCCGTTGCGATGGATGCGAACTTCCGCTTGCGAACCTGGACCGCCTCCACCGCCCCAAGCCGAAGCGGCACAACCCAAACCTCGCCGTTTGACGCCCGTCTGGGAGCCCCAAGGCTGCCATTTCTGCTTCCAACCGATGCGCTCCGCTCCGATTTGCCACTCTTTCCGACGGATTTCGTTGGGGTCATTTTTGATGCGCAATTCAACGGGGTCAATGCCCAGCGCTCGCGCCAATTCGTCAATGGCGCTTTCTACACCGAAAACGGCTTGCGGGTGTTTGGGGGCTCGCAGGGGCGCACTCGGTCCTGCGTTGGTGAAGACATCCACATGCTCCGTGTAACCGTGCGGGAAGCGATAGTAGGGACCTGGCAAGTCGGCGCCGCCGCCGACACCGCCCGTCCCATAGGAGCGCCGATAAAAAGCGACAAAAGTGCCGTCTCTTTTGGCACCGATGCGGATGTGTTGAACCGAGTCAGGGTTGTTGCCTGTCGTCAGGAACACTTCTTGGCGAGACAGGATGAGTTTGACAGGCAAGCCACCCGCCATCTTGCTCAATCGGGCAGCGATGGGGACATGTTGGTGCATCCAAAGTTTGCTGCCAAAGCCACCGCCCATGTATTCGCAAATGACCCGCACTTTTTCGGGTGGCAGTTGAACTTCACGGGCGAGGCTATCGCGGACGGCGAAAAGCACTTGGGTGCTGTCAAAGGCTAAAACTCGGTCGGACGCTTCCCAACCGACGACGCTACCGTGGGCTTCCAAAGGCGTGTGAATTTGAACGGGGGTTCGGACAGTAACTTCTGCGGTGACTTCTGCCTCTTTGAAGCCATCTTCCCCTGCACCCCAACGATTGACGCGAGGCGAACCTCGCTGTCCTTTTTCGTATGCTCGGTCGGTGTCCACTTCAAAGGGCAAGGGCTCATACTCAACTTCAATGAGCCGCAAAGCATCTTCAGCGATTTCTTCAGAGTCGGCGGCGACGGCGGCGATGGCTTCTCCTGCGTAGCGCAACTCCGCTCCTTCCCCTGCAATCACGAGGACTGCCCGCACGCCCGGCAGTTTTTCGGCTTTGCTGATGTCAATGCGTCGGACGCGGGCATGGGGAAGAGGACAGCGCAAGATTTTACCGAAGAGCAACTTCTTCCAGACAGGTTTGCCCGCATAGCGGTTAGCGTCGGGCAAATTGATGTCGGCAGTGTATTTCGCCTGACCTGTCACCTTTGCGATCGCATCCAATCGGGGGATGCGTTGTCCTGTCACGCCACTTTGCGCAGCCATCGTTTAACTTCCCTCCTTCAAGCGAACCTTGTCGGTTCAGCGGGAAGAGGGCGGGCTACCCAGCAACCGCTGAACCGTTTCCCACGCATTGGGCAACGGCTTTTGAAAGAGCCATTCTACGCGCAGCCAGAAACCATCCACAACCTTTGAACGCAGGACGCCCTTGCGCATCGTCCGAACCTCATAATTGCCGTCCCTCTTCCACAAGATACGCACCTGCTTTTTTGTCAAGTCAATGAACCACATTTCAGGGACGCCAATGCTTCGGTAATCGGCTTCCAAAGCCAGAAGACGGGAAAGGGTGTCGGAGGGAGAAAGGATTTCCACGACCAAATCGGGCGTCCCGAAGATGCCGTCTTCCTGAACGATGTCGGCGTGTTCGGCTCGGACGAAAAGGAGGTCGGGCAGTCGGGCGCGGTGCAAAGAGATGCGCACGGGCGTCCGCGAGCCCCGAACGATGCCCAACCTGAATGCCTCCACATAAGCCACGAGCACAAAGAGCAGCCAGCGAAACAGGTCCTCGTGGATATCTTTGGCAGCCATGAGAGGAATCACCATCCCATCCACGAGTTCCACTGCCTCATCCTCGCCGAACAACGCCACGAACTCGTCAAAAGTCAAGGGACGGGGTGGGAGCAGGATTCTCCGCTCTTCCCGAACTTCGGTCAATGCCAGTGACGAGCGAGCCATGACTGCCACCGTCCTTAAGCGCCGCCTCGTAAGCGTTTGGCGGCATCCAACACTGCCTCAAAGATGCGGGGATAAACGCCGCAGCGGCAAATGTTGCCTGACAAAGCGACCTTCACTTCCTCAGGTGTGGGATTTTTGTTCTCGTTGAGCAAGCCGACGGCTGCCATGATGAAGCCGGGGATGCAAAAGCCACATTGCATAGCGTCGTGTTCAATGAAGGCTTCTTGGACGGGATGGAGTTTGCCGCCTTTCGCTAACCCTTCAACGGTCACGATGTCATGCCCTTGGGCGTCCACCGCCAGCACCAAGCAGGAATAAACGGGCTTGCCGTCCATCAGGACGGTGCACGCACCACACTGCCCTCGGTCGCAGACTTTTTTAGCACCTGTCAAGTTGAGATGATTGCGAAGGGCATCCAGCAAGGTCACGCGAGGCTCTAATTGAAGGCGGTAGGTCTTACCGTTGACCCGAAGGTTCACCGAAACGGTTTGGGCTTTGGGGATATGGACGGATTTGGCGGGCGCGGCTTCCGCTTCGGCACCTGGCTTGCAACCTGTCAACACTTCTGTGAGCACCGCCCCCGCCCCAGCAACTTTCAAAAACTCCCGACGCGAGACGCCCTTTCGCTCCTTCTCGCTCATCGCCTTCATCGCTCCTTTCCTTCCAAGCGTCGCCCTGATTATAGCGCCTTTTCTAAGGTCAATGCCGATGGCTCAATCGCGGCGGATAGCGACAAGACGGCGAGCATAAAGGGGCTCGGAAAGGCTGCTAATGACGACGGCATCGTGACGACCTGAAGCGTGGATGAACAACCCATTGCCGATGTAGATGCCGCAGTGGTCAATCCGCTTGCCCCGAACGGAAAAGTAAAGGCGGTCGCCAGGGCGCAAATCCGTAGGCGAAACGGGAAGCCCCACTTGGGCTTGTTCCGCAGCGGTGCGAGGTAAGCGGATGCCCCGACGGGCAAAGACTTGCTGCACGAACGCCGAGCAATCTAACCCACTGGCAGGGGAAGTGCCGCCGTAACGGTAAGGGACGCCCAAGTAACGCATGGCATCTTGAACGACTTCTTGCTTTTGGAAATCCCCGAAAGCAGCCATCAAATCGCTCCAGTAGATGACGCGCTCAAGGCGTCGGACGGCTGTTTTGGGCACCCAACCTGTCGCCCCGTTGATCATCAACACCCCCCACCAGTTGGGGCGCTCGTCCACGATGACCAACTGCGTGCCTTGCCCACAAAGGCTCCAGACAGGGGCATTCAAGCGGGGTGAAGAGCGAATGGCAACGGAAGCAGCAATAACCGTGCCGACATAGCCGAAGGCGCGAGGGGAAGGTAAGGTCGGAAGGCGATGAGGAAGGGAGCGACTTTGCAAGGTTGGCTGCCTTGAAAGCAGCGAGCGGTCAGCAGAGGAAGGAGGCTCTTTCCTTACCGATTGCTCCAAGACGGGCACCATCAGCACTTGCCCAGGTGTCACCGTTAACGAAGTTAGCCCGTTGACCTGCTGAAGGACGGAAAAAGGGACACCAAAGCGGTGGGCAATCGTGGGAAGGGTGTCGCCTGCTTGGACGGTGTAAACCCAGTAAGCGCGGGCGACGGGTCGGGAGGCGGAAGGTGGTGAAGTCTTGGAGCGTTGAGCCGAACGGCTTCGTTGAGAAGGCGTGGCGATGGGGATGAGCAAAACTTCACCTGAACGCAAGGGTTGGTCGGCAATGAGGTTGGGGTTGACTTGAAGCAACTCACGGACGGTGATCCCAAACCGTTGGGCAATTTCGTTAGGGTGCTCGCCCTCACGAGCGGAGTAAACACGGTAAGTGACCGATTGAGCCAAAAGCACCGTTGTTAGGCTCACCAACCCAACGACGCCGATGACCCAACGCACGGGCATCACCTGCAGAAGCGCCCCACCGCCAAAGCGAGACTAACGCTTGCGGAACTGGAAGCCTCTTCGGGCGCGCTTGTGTCCGTATTTCTTGCGTTCCTTGGCACGGGGGTCACGGGTGAGCAATCCATAGCGCCTGAGCAAGGGGCGTAATTCTTCGTTCCAAACGACGAGGGCACGGGCGATGCCATGCCTTAGAGCACCTGCTTGCCCATGCGATCCGCCCCCTCGCACTGTCGCCCAAACATCAAAGAGTCCCAGCGTGTTGGTGACGCGAAGAGGCATCAACACTTCTTCCACGAGGGAGATGCGGGTCACATAGTCCCCCAACGGTCGTCCGTTCACTGTCACCTGTCCCGTCCCGCCAGGGATGAGCCAAATGCGGGCGATGGCTTCTTTGCGCCGCCCCGTCGCATAGAAACGGATTTGACCTTGCGGCGTGATGTCCACTTTGCCTTCTCGCTTCTTGACGGGTTCGGTCACTTGCCGAGGCGGGGTGCTTTCCGTCGTGGGCATCTCTGTCGGTTCGGTCACCGCAGGGGCAACAGGGGGCGAAGGGAGTTGCTCCATATCACGACACCTCCTTCGCAGGGATGGGCACGCGCGTCTTTGTCAAGGTCAAGGGCGCAGGTTTTTGGGCTTGATGGGGATGATGATGTCCGCGATAGACCCGCAATCGCTTGAGCATCCGCCCCCGCAAACGGTTTTTGGGCAACATCTTGGACACCGCCAGTTCAATCACCCGTTCGGGGCGGTTTTGAAGCATCCAGCGATAACTGTAAGCCTTCAAGTTGCCTGGTCGTCCCGAATGGCGATAGTGAAACTTTTGGTCTAACTTCTTGCCTGTTAGTCGCACCTTCTCGGCATTGATGACGATGACAAAATCGCCGATATCCAAGGCGGGTTGCCATTGGGGTTTGTGCTTGCCCATCAAAAGGCGGGCGATGTCGCTGGCGAGCCGACCGAGGATTTTTCCCTCGGCGTCCACGACCCACCAGCGTCGCTCCACCGTCTTTGGGTCAATCCAAGTCGTCCTGTTGGGCATAGTCGTCTCCTCCTTTGCGCTCTCCGTCACTTTTGGAGGCACTGAAACTTAGACCTTTGCGCCCATATTTGACCTGCCAAAGACAAAGCCCTTGCGGCGGTGCTGTTTTGCCGGCGACGGTTCGGTCACGGGCTTCCAAAATGTGCCGCATCTCATCGGGATGGCGCTTACCCTCTCCCACTTCCACCAGTGTCCCGACGATGATGCGAGCCATGTGATACAGGAAAGCGTTGGCTTCCAAGGTAACAATGATGATGCCACTGCGTTGAGCGATGTGCAATCGCTTCATCTCTCGCACCGTTGTTCCCAACTCACTTCCGCTGGCATGAAAGGAAGCAAAATCGTGGACACCCAAAAGCCATCGGGCGGCTTGGCGCATAGCCTCCACATTCAACGGCTCAGGGATGTGCCAAGCGTAGCGACGCAACAACGCCGAAGGTGTCGGACGGTTGTCAATCAAGTAGCGATAAACGCGGCTCGTTGCGTTGAAGCGGGGGTGGAAATTCGGCGGCACTTCTTTTGCCTCCTTGGCGACGATATCGGGCGGGAGCAAGCCGTTGAGAGCCATCGGCAACCGATGGGTTGGAATTGGGTTGCTCGTCCAAAAACTGATGACTTGCCCTTCGGCGTGGACACCTGCGTCGGTTCGTCCCGCTGCGTTGACGGTCACAGGATGACCCAGCAATTTTGTCAAGGTGCGTTCCAACTCCTCTTGCACCGTTCGCAACCCTGCCTGTCGTTGGAAGCCGTGAAAGTCCGTGCCATCGTAGCCGATGACCAATTTGAGGTGCCGCATCGTTGTGCTTTCAAGAGACGAGCATCAAGACGGCTTCTTGAGCGGCGTCGCCCCGACGAATGCCTGCCTTGATGACACGGGTGTAGCCACCGCTTCGGTCTTTATAGCGGGGGGCAATTTCGGTGAAGAGTTTTTTAACCACCTGACGGCGCAAAGGATTAGGGATGTATTCGGCGACCAGACGGCGGGCAGCGACCGTGTCCTCTTTGGCGACAGTGATGAGTTTTTCCGCCAGCCGTTGAGCCGCTTTGGCACGAGTGTAAGTCGTCTCAATCTTCTCGTGCAAGAACAAAGAGGCTACCAAGTTGCGCAACAACGCCTTGCGGTGGGCAGGCCAACGACCCAGTTCCTTGTAACCCTTCCTGTGGCGCATAAGGGCTCACTCCTCCTCGCGGAACCAAAGTCCATGTTCCCGCAATTTCTCTTCCAGTAGGCTGAGGCGCTGTTCTCCCAAACCCGCAACGCGTTCCAACAATTCCTCACGGGAGAAACGGGTCAAATCCCGAAGGGTTTTGATGCCGCTGCGTTGAAGGATATTCACGAGTTGAGAAGGTAAGCCCATGTTCCTGAGGTCCAGAGGGTCTAAATCGGCACCGGCAGGGAGTTGGTCTTCAGGGACGCCCAACTCCTGCAAGACGAAACGCCGAGCGATGCCCAAAGGTTGAAGGAGGCGAAGGTGCTCCATTAAAGTTTGCGCCGCTTCCACTAAGGCTTGGTCTGGCTCAATCGCTCCATTCGTCCAAATCTCCAAGAGCAATCGGTCGTAGTCACTGCGCAAACCGACCCGCATCGGTTCTACGGTGAAGTTCACCTTTTTGACAGGCGAGAAAATAGCGTCCACAGGGATCGTGCCTAACGGTAGTTTGGAACGGTCAATGCGCTCCAAAGGGAGATAACCCTTGCCCAACCGAATCGTCAGTTGCATGTCCAAGAAAGCCTTGCTGTCCGTCAGGGTAGCGATGTGCACTTCAGGGTTGGCAACCTCAAAGCCATAAGGCATCTGGATGTCAGCGCCGGTGACCTCGCCTTCTCCTTGCACCTGAAGGCGGGCGGTGTAAGGGTTGCGAGGGTTCACCGTGTCGGCGACCTTGATGGCGACTTCCTTTAAGTTAAGCAAGATTTCCAAGACATCCTCTTTGACGCCGGGGATGGTCGTGTATTCGTGGGGGACGCCTTCAATCCAAACTTCCGTGATGGCGGCGCCGATGATGTCGTTGAGCAAGACCCGCCGAAGGGCGTTGCCCAAGGTTGTTCCCATGCCCGGCTCTAATGGCGCGATTTCGTATTTGGCGTAGCGGGCGTCCCTTGTCACCTCTCGGATTTGTGGGCGCACCAACAATTCGCCCGTCGTCATCATCGTCGGATCGCCTCCCAAACACTTGAAAGGGCAAAGTCAGGGCTTCTTTACCCTGCCTTTGCCGCTTCCTTGGGGAATTGCTGCGTCAGCGGGAGTAGAACTCCACGACCAAGTTTTCATTGACAGGAACATCAATTTGGTCGCGGGTCGGAAGGCTCAACACCCGTCCCTGCAAGTTTTGGGTGTCTCGGCTCAGCCATGACGGGACAGTCCATTCGCCCCGAACTTCTAAGGCGCGCTGGACATCGGGATTGTCCCGCATATCCTCGGCGATAGCGATAACATCGCCGACCTCCACGAGGTAAGAAGGGATGTCCACGATTTGCCCATTGACCAAAACATGCCGATGAACGATGAGTTGGCGGGCATGGTTGCGGGAAAGGGCAAAACCCAAGCGATAGACGACATTGTCCAGCCGCCGCTCCAACAACTGAAGGAAGTTTTCGCCTGTGTTGCCTGCCATCTTCGTCGCCATCTCAAAATAGCGGGCAAACTGCTCTTCCCGAAGGTTGTAGATGCGGCGAAGTTTTTGTTTCTCCCGCAACCGTTTGCCGTATTCTGTCTGTTTGCGCCGCAGTTCGCCATGTTGCCCTGGGGGTTGGCGGCGCCGGTCTAAGATGCACTTCGTCAAGCACTTTTCGCCCTTCAAGAACAACTTGACCCCTTCCCGTCGGCACAACCGACAGACAGGACCGATGTAGCGTCCCATGGGATGCGTTCGCCTCCTTCAACCGTTTCAAGTGCGGCGCCGTCGGCTGGGGCGGCAGCCGTTATGAGGGGTGGGAGTGATGTCCTTGACGGCTCCAATTTCAAACCCCAGCGCTTGCAGCGCCCGCACTGCCGTGTCGCGCCCTGGACCTGGACCTTTGACCAAGATGTCCAGTTTCTTGACGCCCATGTCCAACGCCCGACGCCCCGCCGTTTGGGCAGCCAACTGGGCGGCGTAGGGAGTTCCCTTTTTGGTGCCCTTAAACCCTACCGTCCCGCCGCTTGCCCAAACCAGCGTGTTGCCTTGCAAGTCCGTGATGGTAACGATGGTGTTGTTGTAGGTAGACTGGATATGAGCGACAGCGTGGGTGATGACGCGCCGTTCCCTTCGGCGTCGCTGCCCCCTTCTCGCTGTCTTCTTCTGCGCCATTCGTCGCACCCCCAAACCTTAGCCTTTCTTCTTGCTCCGTTTGCCTTTCTTCGTCCCGACGGTCTTTCGCGGACCTTTTCGGGTGCGAGCATTGGAGCGGGTGCGCTGCCCTCGGACAGGCAATCCCGCCATGTGCCGCAGCCCCCGATAACAACGGATGTCAATGAGCCGTTTGATGTTCTCCGCCACTTCCCGCCGCAAATCGCCTTCCACCTTGTAATTGCGCTCAATATAGTCCCGCAAGCGCGCCAACTCTTCGTCGGATAGTTCGCTCAGTTTGCGCATAGGGTCAATGCCGACAGCCTGACAGGCTTTCATCGCCAATGTCCGACCGACGCCGTAAATGTACGTCAGCCCGACAAAGAGGCGTTTGTTGTCTGGGATTTCCACGCCCGCAATGCGTGCCATTCCTGTCACCACCTATTTGCCTTGACGTTGCTTGTGTTTAGGGCGCTCACAGATGACATAGAGGCGCCCCCGCCGACGGACAATTTTGCACTTGTCACACATCTTTTTGACCGAAGGGCGCACCTTCATCGGATTTCCCCCCGCCAAAGGACTTGTCAACGGATGCGGTAGACGATGCGACCTCGCTTCGGGTCGTAAGGCGACAACTCCACTTTGACTCGGTCGCCAGGGACGATGCGGATGAAATGCACCCGCATCCGTCCTGAGACATGGGCGAGCACTTCTTGCCCGTTGTCCAAGAGGACACGGAAAGTGGCATTGGGCAAGGCTTCTTTGACTGTCCCTTCCACTTCAATGGTTTGCTCTTTGGGCATCGTTACTCAAAAGCACCTCGCCATAAGTCATCCTCGCCGTTGGGACCGACGGTCAAGATGAGTGGTTGCCCGTCTTGAGTGATCGCCACCGTGTGCTCAAACTGAGCCGCCAAACTACCATCCGCCGTCACGACCGTCCATTTGTCCGCCAATACTTTAACACGAAAATCTCCCGCTGTCACCATTGGCTCAATAGCAAAGGTCATGCCCGGCACCAAGATGATGCGCCGCAAAGATGGGTCAGTGAAATTCGGGATTTCTGGGGCTTCGTGCAGAAACCGACCGACCCCATGCCCCACCAAATCCCGAACGACGGAAAAGCCATGCCCTTCCACGAAGTCTTGGATAGCGGCAGCGATATCCCATACGGTGTTTCCTGCCTTGGCTTGGGCAATGCCCCGATAGAGGGCTTCAGCGGTGACCCGCAGCAGTTTGCGGGCGAGAGGAGAGACGCGTCCGACAGGCACAGTAATGCCCGTGTCTACATGGACACCCTGATAGTGCACGCCTAAGTCAATCCCCACGATGTCACCTTCCCGCAAAGGGCGGTCTGTCGGGATGGCGTGGACGACAGCTTCGTTCACGGCGATACAGGTGGCAGCAGGATAGCCCCGATAACCCTTGAAGGACGGGACAGCCCCGTGTCGGCGGAGGAGGGACTCGGCAAGGGCATCTAATTCCTTGGGCGTCACGCCCGGCGCTACCGCTTTTGCCACGGCTTTCAAGGCTTTGTAGGCGATGATACCTGCTTGGCGCATGCGGGCGATTTCCTCGGGCGTTTTCAAAATTAAAGCGGGTTTGTCGGACTTTTTGGGCGTCTTTGTTTGGGGCATCATTCCATCACCTGCTGAAGGCGCTGACACACCTCTTCGGGCGTCCCAGAAGCATGGACGGTTTTCAGCAACCCTTTTTGAGCGTAGTAGCCCACGATGGGTTGCGTTTCTTTTTGGTAAACGGTCAAGCGACGCATGATGACTTCAGGTCGGTCGTCATCCCGTTGAGCAAGGGTTGTCCCGCAAAGGTCGCACCGTTCATCTTCCCGAGGCGGAGCGGAACGCAAGTTGTAGACGGCTTGACAACTGGGACAAACTCGTCGGGCGCTCAGGCGCTCCACTAATTCGGCTTCGTCGGCTTGAAGATAGATGACGGCGTGCAATTGCCAGCCCAAGCGTTCCGTCAGTTCGTCCAACTTCTGGGCTTGGGCGAGGGTTCGGGGGTAACCGTCCAAAACGATGTCGCTTTCTGCTGTCGTCAAGAGTTCCTCCATGAGCCCCACCATCACCTCATCAGGGACGAGTTCGCCCCGAAGCATGTAAGCGTGGGCTTGTTGCCCTAAGGGCGTTCCCCGCCGCACCGCCTCCCGCAGCAAATCGCCTGTCGCGACATAGCGCCATTGTCGCTCTTCTGCCCATCGCCGCCCCTGCGTCCCTTTGCCTGACCCTGGCGGTCCCAAAAACACGATAAGGCGTCTCCTTCGCCCCATCCCCCTCGCCCCTTTGGGTGGCTTCTTTCGTCGGCTTGGTCAATCGTCGCCTCACTTGATGAACGCCTCGTATTGGCGCAGCAAGAGTTGGGCTTCCAACTGTTTCATCGTCTCCAAAGCGACGCTGACGGCGATGAGGATGGAAGTTCCACCGACGAGGCTAAAATGGGTCGCTGGGATGTGCGTCCAAGCGGGGACGAGAAATTCCAACACCGCCACGATGGCTAAAAAGACCGCCCCAGCGAAAGTGATGCGAGTGGCGACTCGGTCAATGTATTCCACCGTCTGTTGCCCTGGTCGGATGCCTGGGATGACGCCGCCGCCTTTGCGCAAGTTGTCGGCGATTTCTTCGGGACGATAAACGATGGCGGCGTAAAAGTAGGTGAAGACGATGACCAGCAACCCGTAAAGGATTAAGCCAAAAGTGCTCCCCCAAGGGGTGAACCAACGCTGCAAAAAGTCATGGACTTCCCGAACCGTCCAACCCACCAAAGGCAAAGTCGCATTGTGGGGAAAGAAGTTGATGACGGTCACAGGGAAACTGGCAAGGGAGATGGCGAAAATGATGGGAATAACGCCGCCAATGTTGACAGGAATGGGCAAGTAACTGGTGACGCTCCCCAAGCGGTTACCGACCATGCGTCGGGTGAAGGTGATGGGGATGCGCCGCTGGGATTGCTGGGTGTAAACGATGAAGACGAGGGTGCTCAAAAAGAGGACAAAGAGCAAAAGGATGCTTCCCAGAGGGATGCCTCCTTCGGCAGCGCTGGCGAACAAACCTGCCAGTTCCGCTGGCAACCGCATCACGATGCCAGCAAAAATGATGAGGGAGATGCCGTTGCCGATACCTCGCTCGTTAATGCGCTCGCCCAACCACATCAAGAAAGCCGTCCCTGCCATAAGGGAAAGGACGATGCGCAATTTCGCCCACAAGGTCAAATCTAAGGGCAACGCCCCTGCTTGCATAAACAAGTGAATGTAGCCCCAACCCTGAAGGAAAGCGGAGACGAAGGTGGCGTAGCGGGTGTATTGGGCAATTTTTCGGCGACCCCATTCCCCTTCTTTGCGCAACTCCTCCAATTGCGGGATGGCAGCCGTCAGCAACTGTATGATAATGCTGCCGTTGATGAAAGGCAAAACCCCCAAAGCGAAGATGGAAAACTTGCGCAACGCCCCGCCGGTGAACATGTTGACCAACCCGAAAAACGCCCCGCTCCCTAAGGGCGTCGCAAAAAATCGCTCTATCTGACTGGTGTCCACGCCCGGGACAGGGATATGGGAGCCGAAAGCGAAGACGGCGAGGGCGAAGAGGAGGAACTTGAAGCGCCGCTGGATGTCGGGAATTTTCAGGGCGGTCAAAGCATTCTGGATGAGGTTTTGTTGCCGCAAAAGCCCTGTCGTCGTCATGGCTTTATCACCACTGCCTTGCCGCCCGCCCCTTCTATCTTCGCTCTGGCGGACGCGCTGAAGTGATGGGCGTAAACGGTCAATGGCTTCGTCAATTCCCCATTGCCCAACACCCGCACCCCATCGCCCACCTCGTCAATGAGACGGCGCTTGATTAGTTCTTCGGGAGTGACGACTTCATTGGCTTCAAACTTTGCCTCCAACTGCCCCACATTGACGATGGCATAGTCTTTTCGGAAGGGTTCAATGGGCATCGCTTTTTTGCTTTCGCCCCGCAACTTGGGGACGCGTTTGTAAAGGGGCGTCTGACCGCCTTCAAACCAAGGCGGCACTTGTTCTCTGGCTTTCTGCCCTTTTGTCCCCCGTCCTGCGGTTTTACCTTGCCCAGCAGCAATGCCTCGCCCGACCCGTTTCTTGCGATGCTTCGCCCCCAAGGCAGGACGCAACTCATGCACCATGACCATCGTCTTTTCGCCTCCCTTCCTCCGTCACTTCTTGCCATTTCACCAAATGCGCCACCTTTCGCACCATCCCCCGAACAGAGGGATTGTCAGGCAGGGTGACCGTTTTGCCTAAACGAGTAAGCCCCATCGCTTTGACCGTCGCCTTTTGGTCTTTGGGGCAACCGATAGGGCTACGAACCAAGGTCACTTGGAGAAGTCGCTTTGGCGCCGACATCCTGTTCCAGCCACCTCCGCAGTTTTTTAGGGATAGGCAGGTCGTGGAGGGATTTGCCCCGCATTTGAGCGATTTCTTGGGGCGAGCGCAGCCGCTGCAAGGCATCTATCGTCGCTTGGACGACATTGATAGGGTTGCGAGACCCAAAGACTTTCGTCAGGGCGTTGCGAATGCCTGCTAACTCCAAAACCGCTCGCACAGGACCGCTGGCAATCACGCCCGTGCCTGGGGCGGCGGGCTTGATCAAGACCCTCGTCGCCTTCATCCGCCCCCAAACTTCGTGGGGCACAGTGTCGCCCAACATGGGAACGGTGATCAATTGCCGCTTCGCCCGTTCAGCGGCTTTGCGGACGGCTTCGGGCACTCCCAATGCCTTCCCGATGGCAGCCCCGACACGCCCCTTCCCGTCTCCGACGACGACTAAGGCGCGAAAGGACAATCGTTTGCCTCCCTCCATGACACGGGAGACGCGCCGAACTTCTATGGTGCGCTCTTCAAAAGCCGTTCGTTCCTGCAACTCCATCCTTGGATGCCTCCTTGCTCAAAGAAACCGGTGGCAGGCAATGGATGGGTCAAAACGACCCTCTCACCGCACTCGGCAAAGGCGCAGCGGGCAATCAAAAAGATAGCCCAGCCTGACGGGCGGCGTCAGCGAGGGCTTTGACGCGCCCGTGATACTTGTGCCCACCTCGGTCAAAGACGACCTGCGTGATGCCTAACGCCAATGCCCGTTGAGCGATAAGTTTGCCGACTTCAGCGGCTTGCTGGGTTTTCGTTAACCCTTTCAACTTGCCCCTCAATTCTTTGTCCAGCGTGGAGGCGGAGCAAAGGGTGTGTCCCTTCGTGTCGTCAATGATTTGAGCGTAGATGTGCTTGAGGCTGCGAAAGACCGCAAGGCGGGGTCGTTCTGGCGTCCCGAAGATGCGTTTACGGATACGCCAGTGCCGACGCCACCGTCGCTCTTGCCTCGTCCGATACTTGACAGCCATCCCTTGTCCCTCCGTTACTTCTTGCCTTTGCCCTTGCCTGCTTTGCCGGGTTTGAGGCGAATGATTTCGTCGGCGTAGCGAATACCCTTGCCCTTGTAGGCATCAGGGGGGCGGATGGCGCGCAATTTAGCAGCCGTGTTGCCGACTAAGGCTTTATCAATGCCTCTGACGATGATGCGGGCGCACAAAAAATCGTTTTGTGGGTTGGCGGTGACTGGTTGGACTTCAAAGGTGATGCCCTCAGGGGCATCAAAGACGACGGGATGGGAGTAGCCGACATTCAAGAGGATTTGCGTCGGCGATTTTTGCTCCACCCGATAGCCCATCCCCCGCACCTCCAACACCCGCTCAAAGCCTTTCGTCACGCCCTCTATCATGTTGGCGATCAGGGAGCGATACAAGCCATGAAAGGCTCGCTGCCGCCATCGGTCTCCCGACCTCTCCAAGATGACTTGCCCGTTTTCTATCCTCACTCGGATGTCAGGGTGAACCCATTGTTGCAATTGCCCCTTTGGTCCTTTCACCGTGACGGTATGGTCGTCCAAAGTCACCGTCACACCCTCAGGGATGGGGATGGGCTTGCGACCAACGCGTGACATCTCTCTCGCCCCCTTCTTTTCGGGACGGCAGCGAAGGGCAGGTGACAAGGAAAGGCTAACGCTTTTTGCCTCTTTTCCCTTCGCTACCGTTTCCTCACCAGACATACGCCAAGATTTCCCCGCCGATGCCTTTGCGGCGGGCTTCGCTATCGCTCATGACGCCTTGGCTGGTGGAAAGGAGAGCAATTCCTAAACCCGCCATGACACGAGGGATTTGGTGTTTGCGGGCATAAAGGTGGCGACCGGGTTTGCTAATTCGTTTGACCCCTGTGAGAGCCGGTTTGGGAGGGCGTCCATCCAAATAGCGCAACTTGACGACCAAAATGCCCTGTTTAAGGACACCCCGCTTTTTTGGATGCTCCAGCAATCGGTTCTCAAAGAGTTGCTTGAGAAGGCGCAAAGCCCGTTCAGCATCTCGGCTGACATTTATGCCCTTCTTTCGGATCGCCTCCACCAAATCGTAGTCACTGCTTTTCAGGAAGGCAGGGAAAACCGCCTTCCGCTCCAAGGCTTGGTCTAACACCTGCAACCCTTTCGCTAACTCCTGCTCGGTGATGACGCGGTAGTCGGCGATGTAACCCTCGCGCTTTAAAACTTCAGCGACAGCGACCCGAAACTTGGACGAAGGCATCATCACTTCCTCCAATCTGGCTTGGTAGGCGTTTTTGATGCGGGTGAGCATATCGCCGATAGGGTCATTGACGACTGGCATCTCTTTGTCCCTCCTATCATCCGTCCTGACTTACCAACTGGCTTTTCTGACGCCCGCCAGCAAGCCTCGGCTGGCTAACTCCCGAAAGCAGATGCGACATAAACCGAACCGACGGAGATAAGCACGCCCACGCCCGCACCGATGACATCGGTTCTTCTTGCGAACCCGAAACTTGGGCTCTTTCATGAAGGCTTTGACGATGTGACACTTTCGCGCCATCTCTTTTTCCCTCCTTGCTTAAGAGGTGCTGTCTCGCAGGGGGAAGCCCAAAGCCTTTAACAAGGCTGCTGCTTCCTCATCGGTTTTCGCTGTCGTGACGATGGTGATGTTCATCCCACGCACCCGATACACATCATCGTAAGTCAATTCGGGGAAGATGAGTTGCTCAGGGATGCCCAAGTTGTAGTTGCCCCGCCCGTCAAAGGCGTCAGGGGGCAAACCCTTGAAGTCGCGGATGCGGGGGATGGCTAAATTGATGAGGCGGTCTAAAAAGTCCCACATGCGGTCGCGCCTCAAAGTCACTGTCACGCCGATGGGTTGTCCCTTGCGCAACCGAAAGCCGGCGATGGCTCGTTTTGCCCGACGGATGACAGGGCGTTGCCCTGTGATCATTGCCAGTTCCTTGACGGCGGAGTCAATGGCTCGGGCATCCTCCTTGCCTTCCCCGACACCGACATTGATGACGACTTTTTGGATGCGGGGAACTTGCATGACATTTTTGTAGCCGAAGCGTTTCATCAGTTCGGGCACGACCCGCTCTCGGTAGAAACGCTTCAGGCGGGGCACATAACGCTCCCCGACGACGGGCTTCTTGGCAGCCTCTTGGGTTGCCTTCTCTTTTTTCGCCATCCTTTTTCACCTCGGGTCGGCCATCAAGCGTCAATGATTTCGCCGCAGCGTTTGCATCCTCGCACTTTGCGACCGTCTTCCAAAAAGACCATCTTGATGCGGGTCGGCTTATCACAATGGGGGCAGACGAGCATCACCTTAGAGCGGGGGATGGGGGCAGGCTTTTGAATACGCCCACCTTGCAACAGCCGACCCATCGGGCGTTGGTGTTTCCAGACGAGATAAACGCCTTCCACGATGACCCGATTTTCTTTGGGCAAGACTTTGATGACGCGTCCCCGCTTCCCCCGCCAAAGGGCGCTGCCAGAGATGACTTGAACGATGTCACCCCGTTTGATGTTCATCTTCCGACGGGTTGGCTCTTTTGCCTTGCGCGCCATGCCAACGACCCCCTTGAAGGTTTCAGACGACTTCTGGCGCCAACGACAGGATTTTCAAAAAGTTCGCCCGCAACTCACGAGCGACAGGACCAAAGACCCGTGTGCCGATAGGGTTGTTGTTTTTGTCAATGAGGACGGCGGCGTTTTCGTCAAAGCGCACATAACTGCCGTCGCCCCGCCGAATTCCTCGCGCCGTTCGGACGATGACTGCCCGAACGACCTGCCCTTTCTCTACGGCAGCGCCAGGAATCGCATCCTTCACCGAGGCAACGATGATGTCACCGATGTTCCCATAACGGGCGTTGCCCCTTAGGACGCGGAGGCACTGGATAACTCTTGCCCCTGAGTTGTCTGCCACCCGCAGTTTGCTCATCGGTTGCACCATCTTCTGTCCCTCCGTTCCCTTTGACAGGCATACAAAATCGTTTCGGCACAAAGCGATAAAAATCTGACGGCAAGGGTCGTCAGGAGTGGCAAAAGAGGGTTTGCCTCACTCCTTTTCTGCCTGCTCCGCTTTCGCCTTGGCGATGATTTGGGCGGCAAGGTGAGGGGGGACTTCCTCGTAGTGAGAGAACTCCACCCGATAAGTGCCCCGCCCTCGCGTGATAGACCGCAAATCAGCGGCGTAGCGCTGAATTTCTGCCAGCGGCACCAGTGCCATAATCTTTCGCATCCCATCCTCAGGTTCAATGCCCAAGACATGCCCCCGCTTTCCGTTCAAATCGCCGATAACATCGCCGACAAACTCTTCAGGCACCCAAACTTCCAGTTTCATGATGGGCTCCAAAAGGTATGGGTCGCATTTTTCGGCGGCGTTGCGAAGCGCCAACATCCCCGCCATCTGAAAGGCGAAGTCCGAAGAGTCCACCTCATGGTGTTTGCCGTCGTAAAGGATGACACGAAAGTCCACCATCGGGTAACCTGCCAAGATGCCTTTTTGCATCGCTTCCCGAACGCCTTTTTCTACCGACGGGATGAACTTGGAGGGAATGACGCCGCCTGTAATTTGGTTGACGAACTCAAAACCTGCCCCTCGTTCCAGCGGTTCCATGCGGATGCGGGCGATGCCATATTGCCCCCGCCCACCCGTCTGCTTAACATAGCGCCCTTCCCCTTCGCCCGGCTTGCGGATGGTCTCTTTGTAGGGAATTTTGGGCAAACGCGTTTCCACTTGCGCCCCAAACTTGCGCCGCAACTTCTCCACGATGACTTCCAAATGTTGGTCGCCCATCCCGACGATAATCGTTTCGCCCGTCTCAGGATGGCGATACCAGCGAAAGACGCCATCTTCTTCGGCGAGGCGTTGAAGGCCACTCAAAATCTTCTCTTCATCGCCTTGCGATTTGGGGTAAACCGCCAACTCCATGTAACCCTGCGGGAATTCAATGGGAGGCAGTTGAACTTGCAATCCCTCCCCGCAAAGGGTGTGTCCGATGCGCGTGCTCTCTAACTTCCCGACCAGCGCGATCGCCCCTGTCGGTGCCTCCCCAATCGGTTCGTAGGTTTTGCCTTGGGCGACAAGCAATTGACCGATGCGCTCTTTCCGACCCGTGTTGACATTGAGGACCGTTGAGTCGCTTTTGAGGACCCCCGAAAAAACCCGCAACACCGAAACACGCCCGACATAAGGGTCGGCGAAAAGTTTGAAGACGAAAGCCACCGCCGTCCCGTCCGCCTTCGGGGTCAGCGTCGTCTCTTTGCCATCCGTTAAGGCAGGCAAAGAAATTTCCAGCGGCGAAGGGATGAGGGAGACGAGGGCGTCCAACAAAGGACGGACACCCCAACCCTTCAACGCCGAACCAGCAAAAACGAGCAAACTTTGGGGCTGCTCTAAAACGACTTGCCGAAGACCTGCCATCACTTCTTCATCGGCAAGGCTTCCGCTCTCCAAATACTTCTCCAGCAATTCATCACTGGTCTCGGCGACGGCTTCCACTAACCGCTCCCTCCACGCTTCAGCGACAGCGACTGAACCGTCAGAAGTGATGCGCTCGCCATCATCCACAGCGCCGCTGAGGACATGAGCGACACCGACGATGGGACTGGCACCGACAGGCACCCAAAGGGGAATAGGTCGCACCTGCAAATGCTCTTCCAACTCCGTCAGCACTTTCTCAAAGTTCGCCCGCTCATCGTCCATCTTGTTGACGAAGGCAAGGCAGGGAAGGCGATGGCGGCGGATGAGGCGGAAACTCCGCTCCACTTGAGCGTCCACTCCGACGGTGCCGTCAATGACCAACACAGCCCCTTCAACCACTCGCACAGCCGCGTAAGCGTCGCCAAAAAAGTCCAACAACCCTGGCGTGTCAATGAGGTTGAGCCAATGGTCGTTCCAAAGGCAATGACCGAGGGAAAGGCTAACGCTGTGGTGGCGACTTTTCGCCTCTTCTTCGTGGTCAAAAACGCTGTTGCCCTGATCCACAGAACCCCGCCGAGAGACGGCGCCCGCCAGCCAAAGGATTGTGTCGCCCAGACTGGTCTTGCCACCTCCTGGGGCGCCTAACAAGGCGACATTGCGGATTTTTTCTGGCACCATCGCCGCCATCATCGTCACCGCCCTTTTTCTCCGTCCCCCTCAGGTGTTTCCGCTGCCTCACCTTCTAAGGAGGCGAGGGGGCTCTTGTCCGACTCCTTTTCCCCTTCGGCGACATCTTCGGGATGAAGGGCTTCCTCCAAAACTTGCTCTTCCGTCTCCTCCACGACTTCCTCGCGAGCGACGGGCAGAGGAACTTTTGCCCGTTGAACAATCCGAACGACTCGCCATCGCTTCAATTTGGAGAGGGGTCGGGTTTCCATGATTTCCACGATGTCACCGACCCGACATTCGTTTTGCTCGTCGTGGGCATAGAACTTGGTGGTGCGGCGGACGACTTTTTTGTAGAGGGGATGACGCACCAACCGGTCTACGGCGACGACGACCGTTTTGTCCATTTTGTCGCTGACGACCCTTCCGATGAAGACCTTTCGCTTGCCTCTCGGCTGGCTCATAGCCTTTTCACCTCAGTATCCGACCCGCAAAAGTTCTCGTTCCCGCAGGAGCGTTTTGATGCGGGCGATGGTTTTGCGCAATTCGGCGATGCGATGGGGGCGCTCCACGACCCCTTTGCCGATGGCTTTTTGCTGCCGCAAGTTGAACAACTCCCGATAAGCGTTCTCCAATTCTTGCACCAATTCGGCATCGCTCATCTGACGGAGGTGGGCTAACTGTTCCGTTCGCTTAGACACGGACGACTGTCCCCTCCTTCGTGATGATGCGGGTTTTGATGGGCAACTTGTAAGAAGCCCGATGAAGGGCTTGGACAGCGATGTCTTTGGCGACTCCGCCAATCTCAAAGAGAATAGTGCCAGGTTTGACGACGGCGACATAAAACTCAGGGTCGCCTTTCCCCCCGCCCATGCGCGATTCCAGCGGCTTTTTGGTGATGGGTTTGTGGGGGAAGACCCGAATTTGCACATTGGCAGCCCGTCGGACGAAATTGCTGATGGCGATGCGGGCAGCCTCAATTTGGCGGTTGGTGATCCAGCCTGGTTCTAAGGCTTGAAGACCAAAATCGCCATGAACGACCTTGTTGCAGCGGGTCGCTTTGCCTTTCATCCGACCCCGTTGTTCTTTTCGGAATTTTCTTCGGCGTGGCATCAACATCTCTCACTCGCCCCCTTCTTCTTCCAGTTCCTCTTCTTCGGAAGAGACGGCGACGATTTGAGCGGGTTGACGCTGTTGGGCGAGGACGACGCGCTCAGCACCTTTCTCCAAAATTTCGCCCCGATAAAGCCAGACATGAACGCCGATGCGCCCCCATTTCGTCCACGCTTCATCAAACCCGTAGTCAATGTCGGCTCGCAAAGTGCTCAAGGGGACGCGCCCGATGTGCAGTTTTTCGTCTCGCGCCAATTCTGCCCCTCCCAACCGTCCTGCGACGATAATCTTGACGCCCAGTGCCCCTGCGTTCAGTGCCCGTTGGGCGGCTTGGCGCATCGCCCGCTTGTGGGACACCCGCCGTTCAATCTGCTGGACGATTTGCTCCGCCAGCAGTTGGGCTTCCAGTTCGGGCTTTTCTACCTCACGGACATGGATGTAAACCTCTTTGCCGCCGGTTAACTGATGCAAATCCTTCCGCAATTGCTCAATGGTGCGTCCCCGATGACCGATAATCATGCCAGGGCGGGCAGCATGGACGGTGACGATAACCGTATTGGCTTTCCGCTCAATCTCAATGCGGGGGATGCCTGCGCCTTTGAAACGGCTTTTGATGTGGTCACGGATTTTGATGTCTTCCAAAACCCAATCGGTGTAGTGGCGCGAGGAAAACCATTTGCTTTGCCACTCCTTGATAATGCCGATGCGGATGCCAATCGGGTTGACTTTTTGCCCCATCTCACGATGCCTCCTTGGGAGCGACGATGACCGTCAGGTGAGCGGTGCGCTTGCGCACCATGTAAACTCGTCCCCTCGCCCGAGGACGATACCGCTTTAACATCGGACCGTTGTCCGCCAACGCATTCACGACGACCAACGCCTCTTCATCCAATTCGTAATCGTTGACGGCGTTGCCGATGGCTTGTTTGAGCAACTTGGCGTAAAGGCGGGCGGGTTTGTGGGGGAGCAAGAGCAACAGGTTTAAGGCTTCCAAGGCGGGTTTGCCTTTAATGAGTTGGGCAACCCGCCGAGCCTTCCTTGGCGACACCCGCACATAGCGTCGGCGGGCAACGATTTGAGGGGTTGCCGTCGTTGGCTCTGCCATTTTCCTTTCCCTCCTAAGGCGCTCATTTCACCCGCACGACCCGCTCTTTGGCTTCGCCGTGCCCTCGGAAAGTGCGGGTGGGCGCAAACTCGCCCAGTTTGTGCCCGACCATCGCCTCGGTGATGTAGACAGGCACATGCCGCCGTCCGTTATAGACGGCAATAGTGTGCCCCACCATCTCGGGGAAGATGGTGGAGCGGCGCGACCATGTCTTGATGACCTGCTTTTCGCCCGTTCGGTTCATCTCTTGAATTTTGCGCAGTAACTTCGGGTCGCAATACGGTCCCTTCTTCAGCGACCGACCCATGTCCTATCACCTCTTCATAAGGCTTCCTTGTGCCGATGACCGTTACACCATTTTGTCGCCATAGCCGATGCGGCGGCGCTTGACGATGAATTTGTCGGAAGGTTTGCGAGGCTTGCGGGTCTTGCGTCCCAAAGTGATCCAACCCCAAGGCGACTTGGGGGCAGGCATGCCGATGGGCGCTTTCCCTTCACCGCCACCATGGGGATGGTCGTCCACATTCATCGCTGAGCCACGCACATGAGGGCGACGACCCAAGTAGCGCGCCCGCCCCGCTTTCCCCAGTTGGACTAATTCGTGCTCCGCCAGACCGACACGCCCGATGGTGGCGCGGCATTTCAGGTTGATCAACCGAATTTCGCCCGAGGGCATTTTGACCGTCGCATATTTGCCCTCTTTCGCCAAAAGGACGGCGAAAGTGCCCGCTGCCCGCACCAATTGCCCACCCTTTCCTGGCGTCAACTCAATGTTGTGGATAATCGTGCCATCGGGAATTTTTTCCAGCGGCAGGCAATTGCCGACCTTGATGTCAGCATCGGGACCTGACATCACCGTGTCGCCCACTTTCAACCCCTCAGGCCAGAGGATGTAGCGGCGCTCGCCGTCGGCATATTCCAGCAAAGCGATGCGGGCGGAGCGGTTAGGGTCGTATTCAATGGCGATGACTTTGGCAGGGATGCCATCTTTGTCCCGCTTGAAATCAATGATGCGATAGAGCCGCTTGACGCCGCCGCCTCGGAAACGGACGGTGATTTTGCCTTGATTGTTGCGCCCCGCATGCCTTTTGAGGGGCTTGACCAACTTCTTTTCAGGTTCGTCTTTGGTGATTTCCTCAAAGTCGTAAAAGGTGGCGTGGCGCAACCCAGGCGTCACTGGCTTTGCTTTTTTGATGCCCATTTGCCTTCACGCTCCCGATGGTCATCATACAAGTCCTTCGTAGATGGGCAAAGTCTGCCCTTTGGCGACGGTGACGATGGCTTTCTTCCACTGCGGGGTGTGACCGACGGGGCGGATGTGGCGCCATCGCTCGCCCCGCTTTTTCGGTTTAACCCGCAAGGTGTTCACCTTCGTCACTTTCACCCCAAAAATCTTCTCCACGGCTTCACGGATTTCGGGCTTGGTGGCGTCCAACCGCACCTTGAAGGTGTATTGGTTGTAAAGGCGCGCCAACCGCAAGGCTTTCTCCGTGACGACAGGCTCCATCAAAATGGTGAACGGGTTACGGTCAAGGTTACCGGACATTGACCCTTGCCAACCTCCTTTCAGCAATCAAGGCAAAGGCATCGGGTGTCGTCACGATGGCTTGATGAACGAGCAAATCGTAAGTGGACGGTTGCAAAACGGGCAAGGTATCTACTGAGGGGAAGTTGGCGACGGAGCGCAAGACGGCTTCGTTCTTTTCGGGCAACAACAGCAATATGCGCCGTCCCGTTATGCCCAGTCGGTCAAACAAGTCTTTGAAGGTCTTCGTCTTGGGTTGGGTCACTGTTTCCAAGCCTTGCACTAAAAAGACCTGTCCCTCTCTCACTTTCATCGCCCAAGCCATTCGGATCGCCGTCTTGCGCATCCGCTTGTTGATTTTTTGGTCGTAGTCACGAGGTTTAGGTCCGTGCACGACGCCGCCACCAACCCACTGGGGTGCGCGGATGGAGCCTTGACGGGCGCGCCCTGTGCCCTTTTGCGACCAAGGTTTGCGCCCACCGCCTCGCACTTCACCCCGCGTCTTCGTGGAGTGCGTGCCTTGTCGTTTGTTGGCGAGGTGGGCAAAGACCACCTGATGCAACAATGGGATGTTGACGGGCACTTGCACCAGTTCATCAGCGACCTCGTAGGTGCCGACCCGTTCGCCTTCCAAGTTGTAGATGGGCAACTCCATCTCCTTTCCCCTCCATGTCGTTCAGCCGCTCACAACTTTTCAATGCGCACCAACCCACCGTTGGGTCCAGGAACGCTGCCTTTGATGACCAGCAAGTTTTGTTCTGGGATGACTTCTACGACGGTCAACCCCCGAACGGTCACCGTTTCGTTGCCGTAGTGCCCTGGCAAGCGGGCGCCGGGGATGACACGCTGCGGACCTTGCGGACCGTGCGAAGCGGGCTTGCGATGAAAGTGAGCCCCGTGCGAATCGGGATAGCCGCCAAAGCCCCAACGCTTCATGACACCAGAAAAGCCTCGCCCTTTGGAAGTGCCTGTCACCTTTACTTTGTCGCCGGGTTGAAAAATGGCGACAGTCACCAAATCACCGACTTTCACTTCGGCTTCGGCAGGGACGCGGAACTCCGCCAAAAATCGGCAAGGTTTGACGCCTGCTTTCTTGAAGTGCCCTTTCATCGGCTTGTTGACCTTGCGCTCTGGGATTTCCTCAAAGCCCAACTGAACTGCCGAGTAACCGTCCTTTTCGGGCGTGCGCCGTTGCACGATAGGGCAAGGACCTGCTTTGATGACGGTGACAGGGATGGCTTTCCCTTCGCTGTCAAAAATCGTCGTCATCCCGATTTTCCGACCCAAGATGCCTGTGACGGTGACCGTTGTCGTGTTCATCGCCGATGCACCCTCGCTCACAGTTTGATCTCAATGTCCACGCCGCTGGGCAAGTTCAGCCGCCGCAAGGCGTCCACCGTTTCGGGCTTGACATCCAAGATGTCAATGAGCCGTTTGTGGACGCGCAATTCAAAGTGCTCCATGCTCTCCTTGTCAATGAAGGGCGAGCGGATGACGCAATAGACATGGCGGTCTGTCGGCAGCGGGATGGGTCCTTTCACCCGAGCGCCTGTCGCCCGCGCCGTCGTGACGATTTCCCGCGCCGATTCGTCCAAGATGCGATGGTCAAAGGCTTTCAGTTTGATGCGGATGCGTTGTTCTGCCGGCATCCCTTTCTCGCCTCACTTCATTGCCTTTCTTATCGGGTGCCCACCAGACTGCCCGCGTAATGGCTCATGGAGTAGCCTCGGTCAAGGATGATGCGTTCCGCCAAGTTGGCGGGGACGGGTTCGTAATGGCTGGGGCGCATCGTGTAACTGCCCCGTCCCTGCGTCAGGGAACGCAAGGCGGTGGCGTAACCGAAGACTTCTGCCAGCGGCACCTCCGCCTCCACCATTACGGCGTTGCCCGTCAACTCTTGGACGCCCTTAATTTTAGCGCGCCGTGCCGTCAAATCTCCCAAAACATCGCCCAAATACTCGCGGGGGATGAGGACTTCCAACGCCATGATGGGCTCCAGCAAGATCATGCCTGCCTGCTTACAGGCTTCCTTGAAGGCAATCTGCGCCGCTAACTTGAACGCCAACTCGCTGCTGTCTACCTCGTGGTAAGAACCGTCAAAGAGCGTCACGCGCACATCCACGACGGGATAGCCCGCCAAAACGCCCGTCTCCATCGCCTCCCGAACGCCTGCTTCCACAGCGGGAATGAATTCCGACGGGATGACACCGCCCGTGATTTGGTTGACGAACTCAAAGCCTGTGCCCGGTGGCAATGGCTCCACCCGCAGCCAAACATGCCCATATTGCCCCCGACCACCTGTCTGTCGGATGTAACGCCCTTCAGCGGTGGCTTCGCGAACGATCGTCTCCCGGTAGGCGACTTGCGGTTTGCCCAGTCGGGCTTGGACGCTGAACTCGCGACGCAATCGGTCTTCCACGATTTCCAATTGCAACTCACCCATGCCTGCCAGCACCAACTGTCCCGTCTCTTGGTCATAGCGCAACTTCAGCGTCGGGTCTTCGGCAGCGAGTTTCTGAAGGGCTTCCACCATTTTCTCCTCGTGGGCGCGGTCTTTCGCCTCAATGACGCGGAAGATGACGGGTTCGGGGAATTCAATGCGCTCCAGCAAGATGGGATGGCGGCGGTCACAAAGGGTGTCGCCCGTCATCGTCACCTTCGGACCGACAACCGCTACGATGTCGCCAGCACGGGCTTCATCCACATCTTCGCGGTAGTTGGCGTGCATCCGAAGGATGCGCATGATGCGTTCGTTGGTGTCTTTGGCGGGGTTGTAAACGGCTTCGCCTTTGCGCAAGACGCCTGAGTAGATGCGCACATAGACGAGCCGCCCGACATACGGGTCAGTCTGGATTTTGAAGGCGAGGGCACACAAAGGTGCTTCATCGGTGAGGGGGCGTTCTATCGGCTCGCCCGTGCGTGGGTCAGTGCCATGCACGACACCGATATCCAGCGGCGAGGGGAGGAAATCGCAGACGGCATCCAAAAGGGGTTGAATGCCTTTGTTGCGCAACGCCGAGCCGCAAAGGACGGGGACGAGGCGGAAGGAAAGTGTCCCTTGCCGCAACCCTTGCCGAATTTGCTCAGGCGTCAAATCGCCTTGCTCAAAGTAGGCTTCCATCAAGGCGTCATCTTGCTCCGCCGCCGTTTCCACCAACCGTTGCCGATACTCCATCGCCCAATCCTTCAAGTCATCGGGGATGGGACCAAACTCCATCTGCGTGCCCAGTTCGTCCGTCCAGTAAATTGCCCGCATCTCAATCAAGTCCACGACGCCCCGAAAATCGCTTTCGCGCCCGATGGGCAGTTGGATGGGCACGGGGTTAGCCCCAAGACGCTCTTTCATTTGCTGGACGACGACGAAAAAGTCTGAGCCGACACGGTCTAACTTGTTGACGAAAGCGATGCGGGGGACTTGATACTTGTTCGCCTGCCGCCAGACCGTTTCGCTCTGCGGCTCCACGCCACCGACCCCGCAAAAGACAGCGACCATCCCGTCCAAAACCCGCAGGGCGCGTTCCACTTCTGCCGTGAAGTCCACATGCCCTGGCGTGTCAATGATGTTGATGCGGAAAAGTTCGCCGTCAGAAAGACGGCGCCAGTAGCAAGAAGTCGCCGCTGCGACGATGGTGATGCCGCGCTCTTTTTCCTGCGGCATCCAGTCCATCGTCGCCGTCCCTTCGTCCACGCTGCCAATGCGGTGGATGCGTCCCGTGTAAAACAGGATGCGCTCCGTCGTCGTCGTCTTGCCCGCATCTATGTGGGCGGCGATCCCGATGTTACGGGTCTTGTCCAACGGAAACTTTTCGGCTGCCATCGTCTATCCCTCCGAAAGAGCGGCTAATGCGATTCAATGCGCTGCATAGACACACAAAGGCATCCCTTCCTTGTTTGAAAGGGATGCCGTCGTGAGTTGAGCGACCTTACCAGCGGTAGTGGGCAAAGGCGCGGTTGGCTTCGGCGATGCGATGCACCTCTTCCTTCGTCCGCACGGCGCCTCCACGCCCTTGGGCTGCCTCTATCAATTCCAGCGCCAACTGATGCGCCATCGTCTTGGCACGATGGTCGCGGAAAAAGTTGGCGACTTCCCGTCGGTCGCGTTCACGGGCAGCATTGACAATCCAACGAAGCGCCAAACTGATGCGACGGGCGGGACGGACTTCAATGGGCACTTGGTAAGTTGCCCCGCCCACCCGACGGGGACGGGTCTCCACCAAAGGGAGACAATTTTTGATGGCTTCCGCTAAAACTTCCAACGGGTTGCGCTGGGTCGCCCGATAAATCAGTTGCAAAGCGCCATAAACAATGCGCTCCGCTTTGCTCTTTTTCCCCCGCTCCATCACCTTGTTGATGAGCCGTTGCAGCAAAGTGCTCCCGTAAATGGGGTCGGAAGGAACCTCTCGTCTGGGAACAAATCCGCGTCTGGGCATCTTTGGTCACCTTCCAAAGCCACAAGGTTACGAACCAGACTTGCGCTGGCGCTTCGTGCCATAGCGGGAGCGGGATTTTTTGCGATTTTGGACGCCTGCCGCATCTAAAGCGCCCCGAATGACCTTGTAACGGACGCCCGGCAAGTCCTTCACGCGCCCGCCCCGCACCAAGACCGTGCTGTGCTCCTGCAGGTTATGACCTTCGCCAGGGATGTAAGCGATGATGACCCGACGGTTAGACAGCCGCACCTTGGCGATTTTCCGCAGCGCTGAATTGGGCTTTTTAGGCGTCATCGTCCGAACGACCAAGCAAACGCCCCGCATCATCGGAGCGCCCACCGGGTCGTATTTGTAAGTCCCTTTGAGCGAGTTGTAGCGCCACTTCAGCGCCAGCGTCCTCGTTCGCTTCTTTTTCCGTTCCCGTCCATAGCGCACCAATTGATTAATGGTTGGCATCCTCTTGCCCTCCTGAGCGGGAAGGTTGAAGGGAAGGCACAAACATTCCGTCCAACCCTTTAGGCGGAGCAAAAGTTTAACAAAACCTCCCCTACCTGTCAAGCCCCCTAAAGGATGTTTGGAAAGTCATGCCCAATCAGCCGTTAAGGCACAGATTTACCCTTTGCCGACGAAAATTTTGGCTGCCAAAAACATCCCCCATCCTCTCCGGCGCCCACGCTCTTCGTCCCTGATTGCCCGACAATTCATTGGCAGGCTACCCTGACAAAGCCTCCCCAAAGAAGGCTAATTTCCCGTCGGCTTTCGCCGACTTCGTTAAATTAACCCAACCTCCCAATGCAAGGCAAGGATGTTCGGAAGATGAACCCGATGGGTCTCAGGAAGCGGGTTTTTTCGTGCCGACAACAATAATTGGGCACGGTAAAAACTGCGCCTTCCTTGTGCCCATCAAGTGATTTGCCCTCCCAATAGAGGTCAGTTTCCGAAACCCACTTAACCTCCCTTTGAAGGCTTAAGTCTTGACCTTGAGCCTCACTTGGGCAGGGGGTGGAAATAAATAACGGCTTCCCGCTCCCGATACTCTATCCGATAAAACCCACTCCCATCCCATCAGGAAGAGGTTTGACCCAACTCTCCTCACTTTCCATCGCTTTCTGTGTCCAAGGTAGGCAAGTTATCAAGTGTCCATGCCTGTCCAGAACCGTGAGCGCCATTTCATAACTCAGTCAATATAGTGGATGCGAGGTTTATCAAAGAACTCAAAGGTGTAAGGGTAATCCACGAAGAGCAAGGCGCCTCCGTGGGACAGTTTCTCCACCCTCTTGAAAGGCAACTTAGCAATATACTCCTTGCTTGCCTCGTATATCTCCTTGTTCAACAAGTAAAACCAAATCGGACTTTCATACGGATGCTTCCTCTCAGGTATCTCTCGCAAAACTCCTTCCTTTAGCAACTTCAAAAATTCCACGGAGGCGTAGTAATGAGGATAAAGTTCACTGTAGTCAGGCATCCCAACTACAGCGATCTCATGACCTGCGACACCGAAAACGCCATCAAATTCAATGAACAGTTCTTTGCCCAATGTCATCATGCGGTCACAAAATTCGTATCCCTGCAACTGCATCGTCGCCTCATGGAAGCCAAGATTAATACTCCACCATTCAACCCCAGATCGCTCCCTCAAAATGCTGATGTCCAAATCTTCCCTAAACCTCGGCTCTCTTAGAAGGACTAATTCCGCTTTTGAAACCGCAATGCGTTTACCATATTCTTCCTTCCATTCTTGCGGATTTATCAAACTCCCTACAGAAGCCTGAATATGTGTGCCATCTGAGAGGATAGCGTCTATTTCTGCCGATGCACTTGCAGCACGACTCTTTAACTTCTTCCGAAAATGTGTGACTTTTGCTTGCTTCTTTTCTGCTTCCCATGTCCCAGCATGGAACTCAAACAAAAAGGATTTGCCATGATCAGGATGCAATATCCCCCTGAACACATCCGTCAAGTTTTCTGCATCAGCAGCATAGTAAGTCAGTTTCTGTAAAAATGTTGTCCGTCCATAAGTTTTGATCAAAGGGGCATTTAAGACTTTTGCCATCAATGAAGTGTCAACGCCGCTCTTAATTGCCCTTGCCACGCCGGTCATCAAATCTTTTCGCACCTCGTCCGCCAAATCCGCTAACTCTTCCTTCACCTCCTTCTCTAACTTCCCAAGACACTCCACTAACAGACCCGCCAAATGCTCGCCTATGACCTTTTCTCCTGCCAATTCCCACACCGTCTTCTGCAACCGTTGCAATTGCTCCGCTGTGATGTCCTTTCCGATCTTCAACCAATCACCACAGGCAAAGGATTTGTGGCATTTGACTAAGGAAGCCAACCGTTTGACCCATTCTATCTGCTCTTGGATAGGCGGTTTCCCCACTACCTTCCCTAAAAACTCCTTTAAGGCGTTCATCATGGAAAGGTCTCCGTTCAAGGCTTTTCTAATAGCGCTTATGCTTTGACGGACCAAAATCTCTGCTAACCGCTTCCCTACCGTCCCCAGCCTCCGACAAACCTTCACCACCACTTTGGCGATGGCGACGAAGGGGTCGGCAAGGGGATACAAAGTCGTCGCCAACCCCAAAGTGGCAAAGCCAAAGACGACCCAATCTGCCTTTTGCCCTGGCAGGATGCTTTTGCCCAGTTCCTTCAAAAAGTCCCTCAGGTCGCCCCAAATCAGGAAACTGGCGACGATATCTCCTACTAAGCCTACCGCACTCTCCTCTTCTCCAGTCAAAAAGCCTTTTGCAAAGGCTAAGACATGGGCGAAAAGCCTCTTAGGCACGACCCTTCCCTGAACCTTCACCTTGTTAGTTACGCTCACCCCTTGCGACAAACTAAGGGCAGAGAGGGGTTCACTCCCTTCGAGGACAGGTTGAAGGATCAGTTGACCATTTTCTTCCATTCCGACGACTTGTTGCACTCTGGCGATGACTGGAATCCTTAAAGGCTCATCACCTGCTTTTGGTAAAGTTACCTGCTGATAAGGTAACTCCACAGTGACCAGGATTGGGTTATTGGGATTGAAGAAGGAAAAGACGCTTCCATCGGCGACAGCGTGGATAATCATTTTCTCAGCGAACATGCCTGCCCTGAGGGTTTTCGTCACTATCCCACCATAAAGGACACCTTCAGAGTCACCGTCAAAGTTTTCTCGGTCGGGAGGGGTTTGCTGATGGAGGGCTCCTGTGCCCTCCAGAAGGAAGGAGATAGGCGTCCCATCAGCGACCAGATTTCCCCATCGGTCTTTGACTTGTAAAGAAAAGGAGATGAAGGACATTTCGTTGGCAGGTAAGGGCTGGGGTTCACCTTCTATTCCTTGCCAGCCCCTGAAAGAGAAGATGGCTGCTAACCCTGGGACGACAGTAATTGTTTCCGTCGTCGCCATCAGTTCAGGGATGGAATAAGAGATACCTCTATAGACCAAGCGGGTGACCCTCCCTCGGATGCGATGGGAGGTATGAGCCTGTCGGTTAGTTATCAGTTGGGTGACGGCGAAGCCAGCCTGCGTGGAAGCAGTGTAATTAAAAAGGAAGCCTGAACCTTCCGGTTGGGAGAACAAAGTCCATTGAACTTGCGAACCGTCGTCCGCTTCTTCCCATTCCCCTGTCTCAGGGTTAAGGACCAAGACCTCCATAACGATGAAGCAGTTACCATCGTCAGCGCTCAGGATAGAAGGCTCATCGGGATGAATAGAAAGCCGAACTTTAATAGGGATAACATTCACTTTCACCCAATCTTTGACGGCGGGGTCGTCAGGGTTGGAGTATTCGGTGCATTTGGCGCATTTGACTTCCTTAGCAGGAGCATCGTAGTCAGGGTCGCTATCGTCATCTACCGTCAGTTCTA